>TARA_R110001592_G_scaffold307299_2_pt1 | contig 534365 bp, 470 predicted proteins | sample TARA_R110001592 | Tara Oceans TARA_R110001592 (sample SAMEA4398387) | marine metagenome | biome: Polar Biome; feature: [SRF] surface water layer (ENVO:00010504); material: water (ENVO:00002006), including particulate matter (ENVO:01000060) such as... | depth 5 m
GATAGACAATCACGATGGTGATGAATTGAAGCAGCAAGCACAAGCCAAATACGACGCCATACTAGCTCTAGAAAACACAGAAAATGAAGGTGTTGTAGATACATTAGAAATCAATTTTGAAGTCGACACCAAAAACGAAAATCTTTTTGAAGAGCCTACTATAGAAGCTGTTGATAGTTTAATCAACACAGTACCGGCAACTACAATCGATTCAACATCTACACCAAAGCAATGATAAAAAAAGCATTATACATCGTTTCGTTTAGCGCCTTGCTTAGCCCTGTCTTGATGGCTCAAAGCAATCTGAATCAAGAAGTTATAGCTGTAGGTGAACGCGAATTACAAGTTAAAGAAGTTTACAAACAAGCCTTTTTTCCTACTGAAGAGGATACAGTAGTTCGAAAAAAAGAAAGTAGCTATCAAATAGATCCTGTTTTATACAAAACAAAATACGTACCCGATACCATTGTTCCTGCCAACTTAAGAATTCTTGAACCGCTTTCTAGTCTCAATAGATTTTATGCAAAAGCTGGCCTAGGGTTATACACTACCAGCATGGCAGACATTTACTACAACAGTCTGCGCAACAGAAAAACAGGACTTGCCATTGCCTTCAACCACAGAGCATCGAAAGGCGGTATTGATGAACTCCCTAATAAAGGCGCTTTTTCCGACAACAAAATTGCCTTGAACGGTAGAGTAATGGGCAAAAAGGCCAAATTGGATGGTGGACTTGAATTTCAAAGTATTGGTAGGAATGTGATTCAACCATTGTACAACGATGCCAATTTAAGCAGCCGACAAAGAGACAGCAAGGTGAGCCATGAAATCGTACGAGCCAATGCAAACGTTATAAAACTGCAACGCAAACGCAAAGATTTGGGCTTAGAACTGAACACCAAATTAAACTACACTCGTTTTTACGACGATAGTGAACTAGGATTTTTAATTGGTGCTGGGGGCTCGAAAAAAATGGGCAACGAAATTTTCGGAGCGAAAGTTAGCGCTGACTACAACAAATACGGCAACGAACCAACCAATGCTTCAACCATCATTAAAATCAGTCCTCAAGTAGAAACCAATACTGAGCAGTTTTATGTAAAAGCGGGTTTGAGCATACAAGGTAATTTGCAAGACAGCAAAAGCAATTTCTCTTTCTTTCCTAACATCGAGTTTAGAGCCATATTGGCCGATAACAAATTCACTCCTTACGCAAGTTTCACCGGAAATTACTTACGCAACAACCTAAGTGAAATACTTACAGTAAACCCTTATTTATACGACACACAATCTTTAAAAAATTCAAGAGAAAAAATAAATTTATTGATTGGAGCAAGAACCAAATTGGGCAAAAACGCATCATTTGATTTCAATTACAGATTCCAAAACACAGATGATCATTTGTTTTACGCCCAAGCATTGCTTAGCACAGGAGAAGACAACGGCGTATATACTTTGATTTACGACAACTTGAAAGCCAGTACAGTATCTTTAGAATTGTCGGCCATTGCTAGCAGAAAGTTAGAGTTCATAACCAGTTTCCAATACCACTCTTACACAACAAAAGTTCTTTCTGAAGCATATTATTTACCCAATTTAGAAAGCAAACTAGTGGCTAAATACACCATACAGAAAAAGCTCATTGTAAATCTAGGACTTAGCTTCATAGGCGAAAGAACTGCAGGCGAATCATTAGTAGCTACTGGAGGCGATAGTGAGCCTTTAATCAGTTTAAGAGCTCCTATTCAAAGTACACTAAAGGCATATGCCGATTTAGGTCTTGGATTTGAATACCGATACAACCGTAGACTTTCTGCTTTTGTGAATTTCAACAATGTGTTGAGTGCAAAATACCAACAGTTTAATCCATACCAAGCACAACGTTTCGGAGTACTTGGCGGATTGTCTTATACATTTTAAAAGAATAATCTTATATAAATTAAGGGGTAGTGCCAATTTGGTCCTACCCCTTTTTTCATTTATTATGTAACCTATTTAACGCAACAGATTCACTTTACCTTCCTCTACAAGTTCTCTATTGTACTTGTCTACATATTCCATTCGCCATATGTACATATCGCTTTTAGCGTTTACTCTAAGGTATGTTCCATCCCACCCTTCATTAACATCCGTTGTTTCAAAAATCAATTCACCCCATCTATTGTAGACAGTAAATGTTTTCAATTTCACGTCTGGCATTATTGGTTTAAATACATCATTGATGCCATCACCATCAGGTGTAAATGCGTTTGGCACATAGATAGGATCTGCACAATCGTAATCTAGTTTCACATCAACTGAAAACTCATCCTTACATCCAAATACATTTATCAAAGTCAATTCATAAGCATCACCTGCTTTTACATAGCGTGAAAGTCCTACCAAACCATCCGACCATAGAATCTCATCAGCATAATTGGCGAAATTCAACAACAAACTATCATTGGGACATACCTTCACAAACTGTTTTGGCAATACCGGAAGGGGATTGTGTTTTACTTCAACTGCATCGCTTACAGAGCACGGACCACTTGTAACCGTAACAGAATATATACCTGGAGTAGTAATCACTATTGATTCGCTTGTAGCTCCTGTATTCCATAATGTAGGATATCCACTAAGCTGAGTATTGAACTCCAAAACTTCATCGGCACATACAAGTTGATCTGGCCCTAAATCCAAATTAGGTTTCTGGGTTACCAATGCAGCTGTATTGTACCTATTCAGACATCCACCTTGCTGAATGTCTACATAATACTGACCCGTCGAATCCAAAATAATATTAGCGGTATTTTCACCCGTATTCCAAGCATAAGCAGCCACTCCAACATCCGCGTCGCATTCAACTTGATCGGTTGAACAAAACTTAAACATTGGAGGGAGATTCGGATCGGTTGGCACAGTATATTCAGCATACACAGTATCCGACCTAGTGCAATATGCATCGCTCACTTTTAAAATATAAGTATCCGTTTCTGAAATGGTTTTACTCTGATTTTCTACAACCCCATTCCAAGTGTACACATAGTTTCCACTTGGGCCATTAAGCACGTCGCTTTCGCCGGTACAACGCAATAAATCTGGCCCTAAATCGACCACTGGTGGAGCAACAAATTGTACTTCAATATCATCTGAGTATAGACAATGTTGATTGCTCAATGTCAATTCGTAATGACCATCTACGATAGGGTAAATAGAATCCGTTGAAGCTCCGGTACTCCAAGTGTGAGTATAATTGAGGTCCGAACCAATAGCCACCCTCTCACCATCACAAACTTTTATATCGGGACCTAGATCGAATACAGGTATCGCTAATACATCAACATCAATGGTGTCTGAAACCTTACATTGAGCAAAAAACACATCAACAAAGTACGACCCTGCACTTGTTACAAATAGATAGTCCAATCGAGAATTATCGTTCCAGATAATACTATCGTAGTTGATGGTTTGTGAAGTTACAGATAACTGTTGCCCGTAACACAATGCGGTATCTCTTCCCAAATCTGGAATTTGAACATTAATGTAACTCACCTCAATTGTATCGTGCATTCGGCAAGACCCATTAACCACTTCTACAGTATAAATACCTGATGTTGTAACGGTATACAAATAGTCATTATATCCATCTTGCCAAGTATTATTGTACATCGGATATCCAGTATTGAGCACTACCGATTGCTGAGGACAAAGAGTCGTATCGACTCCTAAATCGAATTCCGGATTAGCATCAACCGTAAGCAACAATGTATCGGATGCATAACATGTACCTTGTCCAACTTCTAAAACATACTGTCCAGCTTGGTTTACTATAACCGACGTAGGATCATTTGAAATCAAACTTCCATTGTAATACCAATTCACTTGCTGAGTTCCTTGCGTATTATTGGTCAATTCAACATTTTCAGTACTGCATATAGTAGTATCGACACCCAATTGAGGTGTAGGCAAAGTGGTGATTTTCACAAAAGTTTGATCCACAATGAAACAAGCTCCTGAAACAATTTCTACGGTATGCAAGCCCTCTATTTTTAAATATCTTACCGCTCCAGTTACGCCATCGTCCCAAGTATATGAGGTGGCATTGGGTATACTAGCATCAACCAACACCGAATCAAATTCACAGATAAGCATGGTATCAGCGAGTACGCCTACTGGTATAGTTTCAATTACAGAATTATTGGTGTCTCGTGCCACACATTTCCCTTGTTCGTTTTGAAGGACAACCTCGTAAGTGCTAGGATTACTCAACGATACACTATTACCAACTGTCTGAGAACCATTAATAATCCAAGTATTCACACCTGATTCGGAAGTTGAAAAGACAATAACTTCTCCTTCACAAACCACCGTATCGGGTCTTATGATGATTTGGTGTTGATCTTGAAAACTCACTTCGATGGTATCTTTTAGCACACACAAACCAGAAATTATTTCTACAGAATAAATCCCTCCAGGATACGACACGTCTTTTATTGCAGAGTCATCACCATCGTTCCATTCAATATTACCTGTGTACGAAGACAAATCGAGTTCAACGATTGTTCCTTCACATTCTACAATATCCTCGCCTATAGAAAACGACGCTGGATCTTGTATGGATAAATAAACACTATCGCGTTTTACACACCCATTTATATTCACGTCTACCCAATAGATACCTTCCGTTTCTACCGTAATATTTTCTGATGTTTCTCCCGTACTCCATAACACAGAAGTTGGATCACTGTAATAATCATTCGAATTGATAGAAATAGTTGCATCATCGCCTTTGCAGCGTTTTAAATCCGCTCCTAAATCAACAGTAAAATCATCCAATATTTCAACCAAAACTGAATCCCAATTTTCACACAGTTCAGCATCTATACCTTGTACATACAACCATTCACTCTGATAGAAAACAGAATCGAAATTAGCTTGAGTAGAAACAACATCGCCACTGGCATTTGTCCAGATATAATTATGAGCGCCCACTGCCTCTATCATTACTTCAGAACCCGGACATGCCACTGTAGGCAGTGCCGAGGTAACAATATTAGGAGGAGACATTACATTAACATTCACTTCAAGCGAATCGAAAGGACAATAGAAATTATCAGCTAAATAGGCTATCAGTTTATATTTCCCACTATCTGTTTTTGTTGCTACATCAATTTCATACGGATTAACAAATGCCGAGTCCTTTACGGGATTAATCCACATTAAATAATCGTTTGGATCCGCTTCGCTTTCAAGCAAAACATCTCGCCCCAAGCAAATGGATACATCATCTAGAGCATCGAGATATTCCTCAGGTCTATCGACTGTAACAAATGAACTCAAAATAGAATCAGGACATAGATTGAAGCTTAGTTTAACATGGATTGAATCGCTATAAGGAATGGTCGCTAAAGTATTTGCCTGAAATGGATCTGCATATCTATTCGACGGCAACCACTCAAAATTATAACCACCACTTGCATACACTTCAAATACAGAATCCGAAAAGCAAATAGTTGTATCAGGCATAATGGACAAATCAGGAATAGCTTCTAAGTACAAGAAAGTAGAATCGTAAGCTTTCACACAAGCATCTAGAGTAGACACAACTTCTAACAGATACCAACCACTATCAGATAATTCGTCTGGGGTGAAAAGGTAATTATTACTGAATTCTACAAACCCATTTGGACCTGTCCAAGAATACGATACATTGTTCAATGCATCCGCTGTAAATTCTACTTCGCTATTGATACAAGTTGCTATTGTATCTTTTGCATTCAACGGAGGTAGAGTAGTATAAGGATCGATGGTTACATCTTTAGAAGTGGTGTTTTCACACCCATTTTCGTTCACTACTCGTAAAGTTACTGTATACGTTCCTGGGCCAGGAAATTCATGCGTCATAGCACTATCGGTAGATGAAGTTCCATCACCAAAATCCCATTCATAACTATCTATTTCAATTCCTTGACCACCACCAGTAGAAGTACTTGCCAAGTCGATAAAAGCATCGTTGCAACCATTATCTTCAATAATACTGGCTATTGGATTTGGCGACACGATTACTTCATATTCAAGCGTAATACCACAGTCTAAAAGCGGATTTTCAGAAAACGGAGTTAACAATACGGTATAGTTTCCAGCAGCATTTACAGTAATTTCCTGAGTATTTTCACCAGTACTCCATAAGTAATCGGCAAACCCATCGGGTGCTTTTAAGGTTACTGATTCTCCCGGGCATAAAGCACTCGCTCCACCAGTTGCTTCAATATTCAAATCGCCACAAAATGCATCAACGTATGCGTATCCCATATGCCCTGATAATCCGCAATCGGTAGCTGTAAAGGTTATGGTAACGGTTTGCCCCATATAGTTATCTAAGGGTACTGCAACCAAGCTCCAATCTTTATACTTTACTGAAGCTATGTTTCTATCGTTTGGAATTGTTCCTACTTCATTAAATCCTTCGGCTATTGAAGATCTCACTTCGTAGCCCGCGCATTCAATTGAACTGCCCGATTCATCAACCATTTTTACGCCAAAAAAAGGTTGATCTGTTTCATCATGTCCAGGAGGATCTTCGAACACAACAGCATAATAATAGAAGAAGTTTTTTGTGTCAGGCGTTACGTTTATATCAAATGAAATCTGCTCCCCTTTTCCTCCTGCAATATAATTTCCCAATCGCAACGAATAACGTCCCCCCAATGGCCCAGAAGTTTTAACCAATGGCCCAACCATAGGGTCATCCAAACCTCCATTTACTATGGTATGTCCGCTTTCCAAATCGTTGATATACCCGGCATTAAACCCGGCATTTTGTCCTGGGTTCGCATAGGTACCATAACGACCTGTCCAATTAACTAAAGTCGACTTTTCAAAATTGGCATTTTCACATTCTACACAAGCATCGCCCACACAAGAAGGGCAGCCATCGATGGTATTGAATGCTTTTTGCACTTCAATATCGAACGTGAAAAAATTCCCTCCATTTCCAGAGGCTATGATATAATAAGTCTCTCCTTTTTGAAAAACATAATCCATAAAAATACTATCACTCTTCTGCGATGGACTGCTTACTGATCCTAGACATTGATTTCCGGCAGTTCCTGGACAATCACTCATGAGTGTAACACCACCTTTTCCAATAGTATTTCTAGCGACTACACTTCCACAAAAAGTCTCAGGTGCTGTATACACTATTACATAATCAGCTCCTTCAATAAGTGAATTACATGCATCATCTTCATGATAATCATCCCCTTTACATTGTACACTCAATCCATTCTTCCGACTCGGCACAGTACTAGCCAAAGTATCTGCATTGGCACAATCCTTACCCAAATCGTCTAATGCACTTGTAGAAAATTGGAAGTCGTAATTAAAATCATAATATGTATCGGACCAAGTTGATTTATAATGTCTACCCGAAACCACAAAATAATACGTGCCAGGATTGGTGAATGTATATTCTAAGCTTACACTTTTAGGGTCTTGAAATCCACAGCGGTCATCACGAACGACTAAGTTGGAGGCATCAGGTTTTGGACAACCTTCAAATAATTGAATGTTACCATATCCTGTCATATTTATCGCAGATGCTACTACACATTCGTTACCCATAGATTCGTACTTATACAAAACCTCATTTCCGCCAAAGTAAAATTGAGATGTAGTACAATTTTCATCTTCATTGTAAAAATCACCTTTACACTGAGTTGTATGTTGAGCAAAAGCAGTCGCAGGTGCTGCTAAGTCATAGGCTAAAGCACACGTAGTCCCTTTATCTGAAATTTTTCTAATATCAAAATTATAAGCACTGCAAGAAGGGGCTGTACTGGTAGAATTTGCAACAAAATAATACGTCTTACCAGAATCAAGTGTTTCGTAATACACTCTATCGGTGTAAGTATAAAAATACAGAGACTTCAAACACGTTGTATCGGTAATAGTTGGGCACTCATCGTGCATAGAAAAACGAATTGTTTGATCGACTGATCGCCCACTTATCTCAATACACTCGTCATCGGCAGGTTTGTATTTGAAAATGTATGCCGTACCCGAGTAAAAAGTTGAATAACATTCGTTTCCAACATTTAATATTGATGTTTTATTGCACGTTGTTCCGTTGTAACTATAAGGCAGGGCCGACATATCATCAGCATCATCGCAATCGTATCCCGTAGGATCTGGAGCGCACCCTGTACCGGCATCGGCACGAAAAGTAAAAGCAAAACACTCCGCTTCTGAAGTAACTTGGAAATAATACGTTTTTCCTGCTAGCAATTGCAGATTGGTAATTACAGAAGGTTTTGGCAAGGCATCGGTTGTAGTATTAATAACCTGAGCCAAACATTTACCAGCCGGATCATCTGGACAACCTTCTGTTACAAAAAGGGCAGTTGGAGTATCGTTTCCAAGCCCACTAGGCGTTACCGTTAAGTTGATACACTGATCGTTAGCAGGTGTATAAACGTACATGAATTCTTCGCCGCCCATAAATCTATTTCCACACTTTTCTGCCTTGGTGTAATTATTTCCTGCACCACAAGTAGTTTCGCTTCCAAATAGACCTGGAGTTGTATAGGGGAGATTGTTTATTTGAGTCGCATTTGCACAGGTAGACTGAGTATAACCAACTCTACCAATGAGCATAGATACAACAATGAGGTATAAATATTTAGGTTGCATAAGAGGGATTTGCAGCTATTAAACTAACGAATAGTTTCTGTCCAACTCATATTCACACCTCCTTAAATACAAAAACCTTGAAGAGCCAAAATTAAATTGCTAACTACTCCTTAACCACACAAACTTTCTAAAATTGAAATACACGTTTCAGAACCAAGAGCACCACAACAAATTCACCAAAACAACACTTTATCGGAAAATAACACCAACTCATCGTTTTACAACGTATTATTACATTCCTATTGATTTTGAAATTACTTACACTTAAAAACACAACCCACCCAACATAAAATCAAATATCAACGAAGTAAATTCTAAACTAAATACAGAAAACAAACTACTTCAAAATGTTATTCACTTCAAAAACACAGATAATTGCCCTAACAATTAAATAGCATTGTCCTTTCGTTAATTACCTGTTAAAAACTCTAATTCAAAAGCAACAAATAGCCACCGCTTTGATGTATATTTGACAGACACTCAAAAACAAACTATATGTCAGAACAACCAAAAGATTACTCTGCACAGAGTATTCAGGTTCTTGAAGGATTAGAAGCGGTTCGTAAGAGACCTGCCATGTATATTGGCGACATAGGAATCAAAGGACTTCACCACTTGGTTTACGAGGTAGTAGACAACTCTATCGATGAAGCATTAGCAGGTCACTGCGATGACATCATTGTATTTATAAATGAAGACAATTCTATTTCAGTAGAAGACAACGGGCGTGGTATTCCTGTTGACATCCATAAAAAAGAAGGCCGTTCAGCTCTTGAAGTTGTAATGACGGTATTGCACGCTGGTGGAAAATTCGATAAAGATTCTTACAAAGTTTCTGGTGGATTGCACGGTGTAGGTGTTTCTTGTGTAAACGCACTATCTACTGAATTGCACGTTGAAGTTCGTAAAAACGGCAAAGTATACGAGCAAGAATACAACATTGGTAAACCTAAATACCCTGTCAGAGAAATCGGAACAACCGATAGCCACGGTACAAAAGTTACGTTTAAGCCAGACGCTTCAATCTTCGATTACACTGAATATCATTTCGATATTTTATGCAATCGTATGAGAGAGCTTGCTTTCTTAAACAAAGGCATACGCTTAACCATTACAGATCTTAGAGATTTGGATGAAGATGGCAAGCCAAACCAAGAATCATATTATAGCGAAGGTGGTCTACAAGAATTCGTAACCTACTTAGATGGAACACGCGAAAAAATCATCAACGATGTAATTCACATCGATGGCGAGAAAAACGGCGTACCGGTTGAAGTAGCTATGACTTACAACACTACCTACACAGAGCATTTATACTCTTACGTAAACAACATCAACACCATTGAAGGTGGTACACATGTACAAGGTTTTAGAAGAGGTTTGTCACATGTATTGAAAAAATACGCTGACGACAATGGAATGCTTTCGAAGCTAAAATTCGACATCAATGCCGATGACTTTAGAGAAGGTTTAACAGCTGTTATTTCGGTTAAAGTTCAAGAACCTTTGTTCGAAGGACAAACAAAAACCAAACTTGGAAACAAGGATGTAAATTCAGCTGTAAGTCAAGCCGTTACTGAAATGATGTCGCATTATTTGGAAGAAAATCCAAAAGATGCCAAAACCATTGTTGACAAAGTAATCTTGGCTGCACAAGCCCGTAACGCTGCTAAAAAAGCACGTGAAATGGTGCAAAGAAAATCGGTAATGAGCAGTACTGGTTTACCAGGAAAATTGGCCGATTGTTCAGAAAAAGACGCTAGCAAATGTGAAATCTACTTAGTCGAGGGAGACTCGGCGGGTGGTACTGCTAAGCAAGGTAGAGACAGAAACTTTCAAGCCATTTTGCCATTGCGTGGTAAAATTTTGAATGTTGAAAAAGCTATGCCGCACAAGATCTTTGAAAACGAAGAGATCAAAAACATTTACACAGCACTTGGTGTACGTGTAGGTACTGAAGAAGATAGTAAAGCTCTGAATATTGAAAAACTACGTTACCACAAAATCATCATCATGTGTGATGCCGATGTAGATGGTAGCCACATTCAGACTTTGATTCTTACATTCTTCTTCCGCTTTATGCGCGAGTTGATTGAAAACGGATACATCTACATCGCAACGCCACCACTTTACTTAGTTAAAAAAGGCGCTAAAAGCCAATATTGCTGGAGTGAAGAAGAACTCAACAAAGTTGTTGACGAACTCAAAGGATCTGGAAAAGAAAGCAGCGTAGGCATACAACGTTACAAGGGTCTTGGTGAAATGAACGCCGAACAACTTTGGACAACTACTATGGATCCACAAGGCAGAACCCTTCGTCAGGTATCGGCAGCAGATATGGTTGAAGCAGACAGAGTATTCTCTATGCTTATGGGCGATGAAGTACCTCCTCGTAGAGACTTTATTGAGCGCAACGCCAAATACGCTAACATCGATATTTGATACATACTCAAAACCAATAAATCAAAAACCGGACCTAGAAATAGTGTTCGGTTTTTTTGTTTTAAGCTGAGGCTATTTTGAAAATATTGGGCAAAAAAAAATCCGCACTTGGCGGACTTTAAAATATCTAAAGAGCAATAATCTTACTCAGCATCTTTCACTTCTTCAGCTTCAACGTCTTCTATTGCAGAAGCTTCTTCTGTAGCACCATCAACTAGTCCTTTTGATAAAAGCAAGTTGTACCATGCAAATAATTTTTTCAAATCTGAAGCATACACTCTTTCTTCATCAAATTCTGGCTCAACCGCTCTAAAAAAATCAAACAGTTCTGCATTATCGCTTTTAGGATCCAAGGCTTCCTTACCATCCGTATGAGCAAAAATCTTTTGAAGTATAACTTTTAGAGGAACATCTTCTTCATAAGTGTACATAGAAATATCCTCTAATGCACTTACCTTATTGGCAGAGTGAACGGGCATTTTTTTTCCATCGATCAACGATTCTACGATGATTCCACCACGGCTTCTACTTACTATTTTATATAATCCTGGTTTTCCACTAACTGATATTATTCCTTGTAAATCCATTCGCTTGTTCAAATTGGGTTGTAAAAGTATTATTCTTTCGCACTTTTGGTGTCACGCTCTTCCAAAGTTTTGTACAACTTTTCGAACAATGTCAACGCACTTTTTGCCATTCTATTTTCATTATCTAGTAACGGGTTGATTTCCACCATTTCAACCGCTTTACATTTAGCATTGTTGGCTAAGTACAATAACAAAGCTTCGGCTTCATTTTGTTTCAAACCATTAGGAACTGGCGTACCCGTACCTTTACTTACACTAGGATCCATGCTATCAACATCAAATGTTACATACAGCATATCTACTTTCTCAATGTGCTCGTCAAGAATATGCTGAACGCCTTTTAATCCCTTTTCTTGAAATTGATCAACACTTATTTGTTTAATACCTTGACTCAAGATAAAATCGTCTTCCGGTTTTTCTGTATCTCTTACAGCAATAGTTAGTACACTTTCCGGATATATCGCTGGCGTAATTCCTGACAAAGAACACATTCTTTTCCATCCATCGTTGCCATCATCAATGGCTCTTTGAAAATCGCGCCCCATAGCAGCTCCTAAAGGCATACCGTGTACATTCCCACTTGGAGAAGTATATGGACTGTGCATATCTGCATGAGCATCTATCCAAATAACGCCCAAACTTTTTTCAGGGAATGCTTTGACCAAACCAGAAATAGTTGAAACGGCAGTACTGTGGTCGCCCGCCAAAACCAACATGCTCTTTTTAAGCAATGCTCCTTCCTCTACTAGCGAAGTTGCTTCTTCGCATATAGATGCTATTTCATTCACAAACTTCCCCGTTTTAGCGATTGGTTCATGAGCATGAAGTATACTGTTTATATTTTTTGCGCTTTTAATGTCTTTTTGCCAGAAAAGTTGCTTTCCTTCTTGTACAGCTTGCAATTTTAAGGCTTCAATACCCAAACTAGCACCCCGCTTACCTGCTCCTAAGTCGCATGGAACTTCTATAATTCTAACTTTCCCCATTTAATGCTATTTCTCTAATTCCTAGATTATATTTGCGCTAGAAATATAGGCTATTATGCAAAGTTATGCAGAATTCCTCGACCTAAGTGTTGGTTTTCCACAGGAAGGATTCGAGTTGAGAAAAGATGAGTTATTCTTCCATGAATTGAATTTAATGGAGCTTATAGAAACTTATGGTACTCCTCTAAAATTCACATACTTACCCAATATTTCTAGAAACATACAACAAGCCAAAATTTGGTTTCAACAAGCGTTTGTAAACAACGAATACAAGGGAAAATACCATTACGGCTACTGCACCAAAAGTTCGCATTTCAAACATGTAGTTGAAGAAGCACTTACAAACGATATTTTTCTTGAGACATCGTCTGCTTTTGATATGCCTATCATTGACCACTTGAATAAGGAAGGAAAATTCCCTAAAAGTAAAATGGTTATTTGCAATGGATTCAAACGCGAATTGTACAAACAGTACATCGTTGATATGATTCATGATGGCTTCACCAATATCATACCTGTATTGGACACCAAAGAAGAGTTCAATTATTATGAAGACAATTTAGATCAACCCGTACAGTTAGGTCTTCGCATTGCTGCAGAGGAAGAACCTGGAAGCCAATTTTATACAAGTCGACTTGGAATTCGTTCCGAAGACATCATTGATTTTTATAAATCTAAAATTGCCAAGGCGCCTAATTTTAAGGTAACCATGCTGCATTTTTTCATCAATTCAGGTATAACCGATTCGCCGTATTACTGGAATGAATTAGAAAGACATGTAACACTTTATTGCAAATTCAAAAAAGTCAATCCCGATTTAAAACTACTTGACATCGGTGGTGGCTTGCCATTCAAAAACTCATTAACCTTTGATTTTGACTACGTATACATGATTGATGAAATCGTTAAACGTATCAAAGAAATATGCGCTGAACATCAAGTTGATCAACCCGATATTGTTACCGAATTTGGTAAATACACAGTTGCTGAAAGTTCTGGTATACTGTATAAAGTTGTAGGGCGAAAAATCCAAAACGATAGAGAAAAATGGATGATGTTGGACGGGAGTTTCATCACCAACTTACCCGATGTTTGGGCACTTAACCAACGCTACATTTTATTGCCTATCAACAACTGGCAGCACGAATACGAACGCGTAAACTTAGGCGGAATTACTTGCGACGGAATGGACTATTACAACCAAGAAGCGCACGTAAACAACATATTCATGCCCAATACCCGAAAAGCACAATATCTAGGCTTTTTCAATACCGGCGCTTATCAAGAATCGCTGAGTGGATACGGAGGCATACACCATTGTTTGCTACCAACACCCAAGCACGTTATCATCAATAAAAATTACGATGAATCATTGAAATACCAAGTGTTTGGAGAAGAGCAAAATTCACGTCACGCACTAAAGTTATTGGGCTACATATAACTGAAAACTCCACTTTTTTTAATCATGAAAAAGTGGAAACTCTTTCATATTGACCATTCTTCCTTCAGCATCACTACCCAAAACAGCGTGTTGCAATCCGTTACTCAGACACAAAAACGGAGCTTTCAACACACTTTGGTAGCGAAGCAATTGCTCTAGTTGAGGTTGCTGAAGAGAAATATGAGGCGCTTTCACTTCTATTAGAAAATAGATGCTTGCGGCTTTAGAGTATACGACTATGTCCCACCGTTTTGACAGACCATTTACTTTCAAGCTTTTCTCAACTGAGATAAGACCTAACGGATACCCTAGTTTTTCTACTAAAAAATAGATCATGCTTTGACGCACCCATTCTTCGGGTGTAAACACCAAATCGCGATTCCGAACCATACAACGAATCAAAATCTGCCCATCTTTTTTATGAACAAGATGCTCCGGTGCTTCAGGAAAATTTAATATTTGCAATGCGTCCGATTTCATACCTCAAGGCGTGCTAATTTAGCGTTATGGCAAAACAAAACAACCAAGATTTTAGCGATGCGGTAATGCAAATTCGCAAAGGCATTGTAAAACCTATTTATTTCCTAAGTGGGGAAGAAACTTTTTACATCGATGCACTTACCAAAGTTTTGTCCGAAAGCCTGTTGAATGAAATGGAAAAAGAATTCAACTACACAATACTTTATGGTAAAGACAGCAATGCCGATAAAATACTTGGTGCTGCAAAGCAATACCCCGTAATGAGCGAGCGTAGCGTGGTTGTGGTTCGAGAAGCAGCATCATTGAACGCCAATGAGTTTGATAAAATGCACGATTATTTCAACAAACCACTTGAAAGCACATGTTTGGTTATTGCTTACCGCGGCAAAAAAGCTGATGGCAGAAAAGCCTTCGTCAAAACATTAAAATCCAAAGGCTATTTTTTCGAATCGTCAAAACTCTACGAAAATGAAATTCCCGATTTTTTAACGCGTCAATTCAAAAAAGAAAAACTTGAAATTGACAGAGAGTGCGTTCAGCTTTTGGCTAATCATTTAGGAAACGATTTGAGTTTGCACACCAATGCCATAGGAAAACTAAAAGCCTACTTGGGTGAAAATGGTACCGTTACAAAAGAAACCATTGAAGCACAAATAGGCATCAACAGAGACTACAATGTTTTTGAATTGATCAAAGCCATTAGTTACAAACAAAACGAGAAAGTCATCAACATCTTTTCTTATTTAGGTAGACACGGTAAAAACCAACCACCTGTATTTGTAATCGGCCAATTATTTTCTTTTTTCAGTAAATTAATGACTTACCATTATCAAGGCGACAAAAGCGATTACAATATCGCATCTAAGTTAAAAATCAAACCCTTCTTCGTGAAAGATTACCATGCTGCAGCTAAAAATTTTTCCGCGACAAGTGTTTTAAAAATCACCAGCAAACTGCGCGAATACGATTTAAAATCTAAGGGCAAAAACGCTGGAAACATCGATGATGAAGATTTATACAAAGAGCTTGGATTCCTGATTTTACACATGTAAATCAATGTTAAAAGCTAATGTGTACTTTTACCCGCAATTCCGACATCGATTATAGAATGAAAAAGTATCTATTATTACTACTAATTACCGCCATCACCAGCATACAAGCTTACGCACAATCAAACGCTATTCGTGGTTTTGTGTACAACAAAGAAACTGGTGAACCAATGATATTTACCAACGTTTATCTAGAAGGCACAAATTATGGTGGTGCAACAGATGTAAACGGCTACTACTCTATCGCAAAAATTGAAGCAGGAACTTACAAATTAACGGTGTCGGCTATCGGATTTGAAAAGTTTCAAGAAAGCGTTACCATTTCGAAATCTGAAATCATCAACAAAAAAATCTACATCGCTAAAGGCAGTGTTGATCTAAAAACATTCGAGGTTTCTGCCGAGGCTAAAGAAGCCAAAACTTCGGTAAAAATGTCAGTTACAAAAATCACAACTAAAGACATTAAAAATTTACCTTCTGTTGGTGGTGAGCCAGATTTAGCTCAATACATTCAGGTATTGCCTGGGGTTGTATTTACAGGTGACCAAGGTGGACAACTTTACATTCGTGGTGGTTCTCCTATCCAAAACAAAGTATTGCTTGACGGAATGATTGTTTATAGCCCATTCCACTCTATCGGTCTATTCTCTGTTTTTGATACCGATCTTATTCGTAACGCCGATGTATACACGGCTGGTTTCCCTAGTATGTACGGTGGTAGAGTTTCATCTATAATGGACATTACTTCTATTGATGGTAACCAAAAGAAATTCACTGGAAAAGTTGGAGCCAACCCATTTGGAGCTAAAGTGTTTGTACACGGTCCAATGAAAAAATTAAAAGAAGGAAGTTTAGGTTCTTCATCTTTCATTATCTCTGCTAAAACGTCCTATTTAGATCAAACGTCAAAGTCATTGTACGGTTATGTAAGCGATGACGGACTTCCTTTCAAGTACACCGATTTATATGGTAAATTATCTTTCAACGGTGGTAATGGTAGTAAATTCAATGTATTTGGTTTCAATTTTACCGATGAGGTAGATTATTTAGGCGTTTCTAAATTAGGTTGGGAAAACTTAGGATTAGGAGCAAACTTTGTGTTGGTACCTTCAGAAAGCCCTGTACTAATAGAAGGTCACCTATCGTACTCTAAATATGCTATCTCTCTCGACGAGGCTGATGTAAACAGAACTCGAACTTCTGGCGTTACTGGATTTGACTTCGGATTCGATTTCAAAAACTTTCAAGGAAATAGCGAAATTAAATATGGTATTGAAGTCAACGCTTTCAAAACCGAATTCCAATTTTTCAATTCTTTTGATGCCAACTTCGACTTAACCGACAACACTACTGAAATTAGTGGATACGTTGATTACAAATTCGCAAATGGTCTCTTGGTTATTAACCCTGGTTTTAGAGCGCATTATTACGCTTCATTGAGTGAAATGAGTTTAGAACCAAGGTTAGGATTAAAATACAACCTTACCGAAACATTTAGACTGAAAGCTGCGGGTGGTTTTTACAGCCAAAATTTAATTGCAGGAAACTCTGATAGAGATGTTGTAAACCTTTTCTATGGTTACATATCTAGTCCAGAAAACTTACCACAAACCTTTATTGAAGAAAGCGGAAGTGTTCGCCAAGATATAGGTCCACTACAAAAAGCAAGACATGCTGTAATTGGTGCAGAATACGATTTATCGGATCGTTTGAACATTAACGTAGAAGGATATGTGAAGCAATTCAACCAATTGGCCAACATCAACAGAAACAAAATTTACGAAGACAATTCCAACAACCAAGATATTCCTGATGCATTCAAAAAAGATTACATCGTAGAAAGTGGCACATCAAGAGGTATCGATGTTGTGATGAAGTATACAGCTCCAAGATTCTATTTATGGGCCGTTTACTCATTAGGAAAAGTTGATCGTTGGGACGGCTTAATGAGCTACGCTCCTATCTTCGATAGACGCCACAATGTTAACCTACTTTCAACTTATAAATTAGGCAAAGATCGCTCTTGGGAATTATCAGCACGTTGGAACTTTGGTACTCCATTACCATTTACTCAAACGGAAGGTTTTTATGAAGAACAACCATTTAGCGAAGGAGCCAATACAGATGTTACAGAAGAGAACGGAACATTTTCTTACCGCCTAGCAGAACTTAATGGAGGTCGTTTAACACCTTACCATAGATTGGATGTAAACGTTAAAAAAACGTTGAAATTCGAAAAAAGCAGTCTGGAAATGAACTTAGGTATTACCAACACATACAACAGAGAAAATATTTTCTACGTTGACCGTGTTACATTCCAGAAAGTTAACCAACTCCCTATCCTTCCATCCTTCGGAGCTACCTTCATTTTTTAGTGATTGTATAGGATAGAATAAGTCTTCTTCGGTTATTTAGAGTAACTTTGAGCCCCGTAAACAACTTTTGGCATATGGCTCACCAAACGAAATATATCTTTGTTACGGGCGGGGTAACATCTTCACTAGGAAAAGGAATAATTGCTGCTTCGCTAGCAAAACTTTTACAAGGAAGAGGTCACTCGGTTACTATTCAAAAACTCGATCCTTACATCAACATTGATCCCGGTACTCTAAACCCATACGAACATGGCGAATGCTACGTTACGGATGATGGTGCTGAAACCGATTTGGATCTAGGTCACTACGAACGTTTTTTGAATGTTCCGACTAGCCAAGCCAACAACATAACCACAGGTAGAATATACCAATCGGTTATCAACAAAGAACGCAAAGGCGAGTATCTAGGAAAAACGGTTCAAGTTATTCCTCACGTTACTGATGAAATTATTCGCTCTATTAAAATATTAGGCGAAAAAGGAACTTACGACTTTGTCATCACCGAAATAGGTGGTACCGTAGGTGATATTGAATCATTGCCATACATAGAGGCTGTTCGTCAAATGTGTTGGGAAAGCAAAATCGACTGCTTAGTCATTCACCTTACCCTTATTCCATATTTATCTGCAGCTGGCGAACTTAAAACCAAGCCTACTCAGCACTCTGTAAAAGAGTTATTAAAACTTGGTGTACAACCAGATATTTTGGTTTGCCGTACAGAACACCCATTAAACGATAGCATCAAGAAAAAAGTAGCCCTATTTTGTAACGTAGCTGAAGAAGCCGTTATCGAATCTATGGATGCTGAAACCATTTACGATGTTCCTTTGTTGATGCAAAAAGAACGTTTGGATGATGTTGTTCTCAAAAAATTGAATTGCGATTATTTGAACACTAAACCAGATTTAACCAACTGGAATAAGTTCTTAAAACGCTATAAAAATCCAAGTCACGAAGTGCGCATTGCCATAGTTGGTAAGTACACTGAATTGGCCGATGCATACAAATCTATTGTAGAAGGATTTAACCACGCTGGAGCAGAAATTGAAGCCAAGCTAAAAGTAAAATGGGTACAGTCTGACGACTTAACCGAAGCCAATGTTGAACGCAATTTAAATGGTGTTTCTGGAGTATTGGTTGCTCCTGGTTTTGGCGATAGAGGGATTGAAGGTAAAATTGCAACCATCAAATACGTTCGCGAAAACAACATCCCATTCTTAGGTATTTGCTTAGGTATGCAATGTGCCGTAATCGAATTTGCAAGAAATGTAATGGGTCTGGAAGATGCTCATAGTTTAGAAATGAACAAAGAGACTAAGCACCCTGTTATCAACTTAATGGAATCTCAAAAAGAGGTAACCAATTACGGCGGTACGATGCGTTTAGGCGCATACGATTGCAACATCGAAAAAGGGACTTTAGCCTACGACATTTACCAAAACACTACTATAAGCGAACGACACCGTCACCGTTTTGAATTCAACAACGAATACAAACAGCAATTCATTGACAATGGTATGGTATGCTCGGGCATAAACAGCGAAAACAACCTAGTGGAAATTGTAGAATTGCCTAGTCACCCATTCTTTATTGGGGTACAATTCCACCCAGAATATAAGTCAACCGTAGCCAATCCACATCCATTATTTGTGGCGCTTGGCAAAGCCGCTTTAGCTTACAAAAAAGAAGGTCAATTAGTATAAAGAAAAACAACTCAAAAGGTTGTTGATATCAGCACAAAATGGATAGAAATTCAGTCATCGGTTTAGTATTAATTACCGGTATATTATTAGGATACAGTTACTTTTTTGGTCCATCACCAGAAGAATTAGCAAAACAAGCAGAGCAAACAGAACAAGCTCAACAAGTAGAAAATACAGATACTGCGAAGATTGACGAAACAGCCTATATAGCTGAGTCATTCGACACAAATACAGTAGATACACTTCAACTTCAGTTGGAAGAATTGTTGGCTAAAAAAACTTTTGGCTCTTTCTACAAAAACTCTACAGGTACCGCTAAAACCATTACCGTTACTAGTCCAAAAGCTACTTATACTTTCAACACAAAAGGCGGGGCGTTACAACAAGTTATCCTTTCTGAATACAAAACATTCAACGACAAAGAATTGAGTCTTTTCGACCCTAATTCTGTTGATTTCAATTTGGTATTGAATCAAGATGGCAATACCATCAACACCAATGCTTTATACTTCAATTATCAAGGTGAAGACAACCTATCTATAGCAGAAGGTGAAGAAAAAACAGTGGTATTCACAGCAGGTGAAGGCAATGACAAAGTGACTTACACTTATGTTTTCAATGCTGATTCTTACTACCTAGACTTTTCTGTTCGACACAATGCTAGCGAAGCTTCTTTAAATCTTTTTCAAGAAGGATTTAATAACGAAAAACACTTAGAAACAGAGCGCACAAAATCTTCAGTCTACTACAGAGAATATGAAGAAAAACGCGATTACCTTTCTGAAAGATCTGACGATGAAGAAATCACAGAAACAGAACTTCATTGGGTAGCTTTTAAACAAGATTTTTTCTCTACAGCCATTATTTCTCGTCAAGGTCAGTTAAAAGCCAACAGTAAGTTAACGATTACTCCTGGTCTTGAAACCGATACCATTCACACTAAAGCTTACGCAGCTTCATTGGCATTGCAAAACAAGGAAAGCAATTTCTTTCTTTACTACGGACCAAACCAATACGACAACTTACGCGAGAAGGATGTTGCAGAATTTGACAGAATCATCGACTTTGGATGGGCTATTTTCGGTTGGGTAAACAAATACCTAATCTTAAACGTATTCCAATTCCTAGATGCAACAGGAATGTCTTACGGTATCATCATTTTGGTATTGACATTGCTCATCAAATTGGCCTTAAGTCCACTGACATACAAGAACTTCTTGAGTTCAGCAAAAATGCGTGTTCTAAAACCTGAGATTGAAGCGCTGAACGAAAAAAACAAAAACGCTGATGCTGTAAAAAAACAACAAGACACTATGGCTTTATACCGCGAAACTGGTGTAAATCCAATGGCTGGTTGCTTGCCTATGTTATTGCAAATGCCTATTCTATATGCCATGTTCCGCTTCTTCCCTGCGAGCATAGAATTGCGTCAAGAATCGTTTTTATGGGCTGATGATTTATCTTCTTACGACTCCATTATGAGTTTGCCATTTGATATTCCTTTTTATGGCGATCATATTTCATTGTTTACTTTGATGTTGGCTGTTTCTACATTCTTCTATTCTAAGTTGAATATGGGCAACCAAGCTATGCCGCAACAACAATCTGGAATGCCGCAGATCAACATGAAAATGATGACTTACATCTTCCCTTTCATGATGTTGTTTTTCTTCAACAATTACTCTTCAGGATTGAGTTATTACTACTTCCTATCAAACGTAATCTCAATCGCGCAAATGTTCCTAATCAAGAAATATTTCGTGGACGAGGTTAAAATTTTAGCGAAAATTCAAGAACGTAAAAAGCAGAAAAAAGGCAAAAGCAATTTCCAAAAACGTATGGAAGACATGGCTAAAAAACGTGGAATCAGTACGCCTAAAGGATAATTGGCACGTTTTCTGTAAAGCTTTATATTCACACAAACACCATTTTTATGACTTTATCATTTCTTAAAAAAATTAGTGCCGCTTTATCATTAACCATTGTTTTGATGGCTTGCAATAGCACGAAGTCAGTAAGCGTTTCTGAATATTTTACAGAGTACGATAAAGTACCAGAAAATACAGCCATTTATTTTTCTAGAGGAGCTTGTTTTGGTCAGTGTCCTGAAGATCAGTTATTCATCAGTTTAGGTGGCGAATTGCAATACCGCGGAAAACGCAACGTAAAAAACGAAGGCCGTTACACTGCTTCAAACTTTGGCAAAGCAGAATTTGAGCAATTGCAACAAGAGTTGATCGACATGAACATTTTCTCTTTCACAGAAGATTACACTGGCAACATTGCTGATTTTCCACCTTACACTATTTTCATGCAAAAAGATGGTAAGGCCATAAAAATAGATGCCAAAAGTGAATACCCTGAAGAGCTGAAAGCCATCATTGTAAAATTCAGACTTTTAATAGAGGGTTTGAAGTTGGAAGCTTTGGATCACTAGAATCAAACATTTTATTGAACGCCAGTGTTGCCGCTACACACGATAGCACTGGTGCCAATATCCAACCTATATAAGGAATGGCAAACAGGAGGTAAAAACCAGCTCCTATCCCAAAGGCCAAACCAAAGTGCTGACGCATCCAGCGTACCGAAGCTCTTCTTTTAAATTTCTTACGTTCTAGATTATAATCTATAAACCCAAATCCGTAGAAATAGCACTGGAACATAAATATCAATACCACAGTAATAGGTATTACGACCGGAAAAATTAACGATATTGCCCATAATCCGGCAGTAATCAGAAGTTCCAAGCTTAAGTTTCTAAGCGCTAGAACTACCCCTCGAATAATATCACTCATCAATTGATGTATGTTGAATGGAATTTTTTCATTCGATAAAATTTCGTTGCTTTTCTCTGAAATAAAAGCCAAAATGGGTGACATGAAAATAAAAACCAAATACCGGTTTACCGATTGAAACAACATCCAAAAACTCAAACGCATCATCCACATGGCTAATGTGTAAAGCCAAGAATCTTTGTATTCCTGCAATCCGAAGATATTTATGCACCAATTCAGCAGTTCTTCGCTTGCAGTTGTAAACAATGTACTGGTTACAAAAAACAAGCCCAGTGCCACCAAAATGGGATAAAGAAAAAAGTGTTTTAGTTTATTGGACCCTAGAAATTTCCATGCTTTAGGGTAACATTTCACAGCTGTAGCGATGTATCCTATTTGCTTTACCAAGTTCATTTGCCTCTAAGTATTATATAAGTGTATTTTTGCACAAAATTAAAGCCGATGAATGCCAGCTTAATGGCCGTATCACCAATTGACGGAAGATACAAAAACAAGGTAGAAGGATTAAGTCTTTACTTTTCTGAATTTGCCTTAATAAAATACAGAGTTCAAGTAGAAATCGAATACCTTATTCACCTAAGCCAGTTTCTGGATTTAGAAGGTTTTTCAGAAAGTAGCATTGCTCCACTTCGTGCCATCTACAAAGATTTTACCGAAGCCGATGCTTTAGCTGTAAAGAAGATAGAAAGTACAACCAACCACGATGTAAAAGCCGTAGAATATTTCATCAAAGACAAATTAGATGGCCTAAATCTAAGCAGCATCAAAGAGTGGGTTCACTTCGGATTGACGTCTCAGGACATCAACAACACGTCTGTACCTTTGAGTTTGAAGGAAGGAATTGAAAATGAATTCTACCCTGTAATTGAACAAATTATAGAAACATTAACCGGCTTAGCCAACGATTGGAGAGAAATCCCACTTTTGGCTCGAACGCACGGTCAACCAGCTTCGCCTACCATGTTGGGTAAAGAAGTAATGGTGTTTGTAGAGCGCCTTAGCAAGCAAGTAGACGATATGCGTCACATTCCTTTCGCATCTAAATTTGGTGGCGCTACAGGTAACTTCAATGCGCATACGGTAGCTTTTCCTGAACACAACTGGCCAGAATTTGCCAACGAATTCGTAAACAATGGCTTGGGATTATCGCGTTCGCAGATTACGACTCAAATAGAGCACTACGATTACCTAGCTGCTTTGTTTGATAACATGAAACGTATCAACACCATCATCATTGATATGGACCGTGATTTCTGGACCTACATTTCGATGGATTATTTCAAGCAAAAAATAAAAGCTGGAGAAGTTGGATCATCGGCCATGCCACACAAAGTAAATCCTATCGACTTTGAAAATTCAGAAGGCAACTTAGGCTTAGCCAATGCTTTGTACACGCACTTATCAGAAAAATTGCCTGTTTCTCGTTTGCAAAGAGATTTAACCGACTCTACTGTTTTGCGTAACGTTGGTGTGCCTATCGCGCATACTGTTATCGCTTTCCAAGCTACGCTTAAAGGTTTAAGTAAATTGTTGCTAAACGCTGATAAAATTGCTTTGGATTTAGAAAACAACTGGGCGGTTGTAGCCGAGGCTATTCAAACCATTCTGCGAAGAGAAAAGTACCCTAACCCGTACGAAGCTTTGAAAGAACTTACTCGTACCAACGAAGCCGTTAACGCCAACACCATGGCTCGCTTTATTGATACACTTAAGGTGTCTGACGAAGTAAAAGCGGAAATGAAAAACATAACGCCTAGTAATTACACAGGTACTGACTTATTCTAAATGAAAAACTACCACTTTGTATATGAGCTATTAAAGCCCTACCGTAAAAAGGTTGGATTGAATATCATGTTCAACTTTTTGAGCTCATTACTCAGTGTTTTCACTTTTGGATCCATTGTACCTTTCCTCAACATTCTGTTTAAGGAAGTGCAAACCATTACTCCTCACCCGGGGAAGTTTGACTTGAGTTCAGATTATTTTCTGAGCCTTGTCAATCATAAAATTGAATTTTTTATTGTGCATGAAGGAAAGCAGCAAGCGCTCTTGGGCATTTGCGCTTTCATCATCATTGTGTTTTTTCTTAAAAACATCTGTTCGTATTTAGGCCAATATCAAATGGCCTATTTGCGCAATGCCGTTGTGCGCGATTTAAGACAGAAAATACACAGCCGTATCCTACAACTCCCACTTCTCTACTTCAACGATGAGCGAAAAGGAAATGTTCTCACAAAGGCTACCAGCGATGTTACCGAAATAGAATTCTCTATTATGGGGAGTCTACAAATGTTTTTTCGCGATCCAATCACCTTCTTCATCTACCTCATTACATTACTGATAATGAGTTGGGAGCTGACCATTTTTGTTTTGGTATTACTGCCTATCTCAGGATTCATTATTTCTAGAATGGGTAAAAAATTGAAGAATGCAGCAGGACGTGGACAAAACAAATTGGGCGAAGTAATGTCCTTATTCGATGAAACACTTGGTGGATTACGGGTCATTAAGTCTTTCAATGCTGAAGACAATATCCACCACAAATTCGAAACCGAAAGCAACAACTTTTTCGAATTGATGGTAAAACTTTTCCGCCGTCAATATCTGGCTTCGCCTTTGAGCGAAATCATGGGAAGTATTTCCATTGCCGTTGTATTGTATTTTGGTGGAGCGTTGATTTTGGATGGCAATTCATCTTTTGATGGTGCCTTCTTTGTTACCTTTTTGATCATTTTTTCTCAGCTTATTCCCCCAGCTAAATCTTTCTCTGAAGGATTTTTCAAACTCAAAAAAGGATTGGCTTCTACAGAAAGAATCAACGAACTGTACAAAGAACCTTCCGAGCCCTTACATAAGGGGAAGAACTTGGTTAAAACTACTTTCGATGGTAGCATAGAACTGAAGAACACACACTTTACATACAAAAACGGAGCAAATGCTCTGAACAATGTTTCGCTGACCATAAATAAAGGGAGCAGTACCGCTTTAGTCGGTCAATCTGGTTCGGGCAAAAGTACCTTGGTAAGTATTCTTCCGCTTTTCATAACGCCGAACAAAGGAGAAATCTTTATCGATGGCATCGACATATTGGATATAGAATTAAAAAGCCTACGAAACCTATTTGGCATCGTAAGTCAAGAAGCAATATTGTTCAACGATTCGATTGCATACAACGTTAAGTTGGGCAAATCAGATGCTACAGAAGCTGAAGTTATAGACGCGCTTAAAATTGCCAATGCTTGGGAATTTGTAGAAAAACTCGAAAACGGAATCAACCAAAATATTGGTGAAAACGGCAACAAACTATCTGGCGGGCAAAAACAACGATTGTCTATTGCTAGAGCCGTACTGGCCAATGCGCCAATATTGCTTTTAGATGAAGCCACATCTGCGCTGGATACCGAAAGCGAAAAGATAGTGCAAGCAGCATTAGAAAACTTGATGAAAGGCCGTACTTCGGTTGTGATTGCCCATAGACTATCTACTGTAAGCAATACTGATAAAATTGTGGTTATGCAAGACGGTGAAATCATTGAAGAAGGAGCCCACAAAGAACTTTTGGCTACCAAAGGCAAGTACTACAACCTATGCTCCTTACAAGGTATTGAGGCTTAGTTAGGTCCCTCTTACTCTTCTACTATTTTTCATTTCTTTCGTGTGGAACAAAAGAGTCAAATCCCGATTGCTATCGGGACTATTTCTCGAATTTGAACTGTTAAATTGAAGTTTTTAATTACGAGGTTCTCTCAATTTTTTCCGGAGTTTTACACTTAAATTTTTTGCCCTATTCCGTAAACCTGGGCTTTCTTCTTGTGGAAAACTGCTGAGTACCAATAACATTTCTTCCGATAATTCTGGGTAATGCAAGGCTACATTCACGGCGCACAACATGGCATGAGCTCTAGGCGCTATGGGCAAAGCAGCATTGCTGGTGGTTTTCACAGCCAAGTCGTACAATTCTCCCTCCAAATTAGCATCAACACGAATAAAGGTAAAGGCACGCCATAAATCGCGCTGCAAACTGTGGCTGTTGGTATTTTTTAATACCTCCCATACCTGGTATTGGTGCTTACTACCATCTGCCGGATGGCGCTCTATATAATGGGTTAAAAGCCAACCCATTTTCCATGTGATTTTCTTTTCTGAGCTGCGGCTCATGGCTAAGCAAAAAGTTGACCAATCGAAACCTTGCCCCGACATGGCTTCAACCAAATGCACAATGTTTTGCTTGCTTCTGTCGGACTCTAAGGAGCTTTGTATGGCTGAAATGGATAACACAAACGCAAGTTATACCCTTTGCCCAAAAATTGCATATTTTTCTAGTTCCATGTCATTACTTTCGACCATACAACAATGCACGCTTTGCGCCGACACCTTGCCGCATGGACCAAGACCCGTTTTGCAATTCTCACCACATTCTAAAATTGTTATCATAGGGCAAGCGCCTGGATCTAAAGTACATACCTCGGGCAAGCCGTGGGATGACCAAAGTGGAAAAAAGTTAAGACAGTGGTTGGACGTAAGCGATGACGATTTTTACAACCCCGATAAATTTGCCTTGGTACCCATGGGATTCTGTTATCCTGGCACAGGAAAAAGTGGCGATTTGCCTCCAAAAAAGATATGTGCACCCACTTGGCATCCTGATATTCTGGAGCAATTTGAAGAAAACCCCTTGGTTGTGCTCATTGGCACTTATGCTCAAAAATACTATTTAAACACCAAGCAAAACCTAACCGAAACCGTGCTAAGAGCGGAAGAATTTCTTCCAGAATTTTTGCCTCTACCCCATCCTTCGCCGAGAAACCAACATTGGCTCAAAAAAAATCCATGGTTCGAAACAGGTGTTGTGCCCTTGCTTCAAGCCGAGGTTAAAAAACATTTGGCTAAAGAACATCGACTTTAATCTAAACTATTACGAACTCAAAAACATCCAAAAAAATAAAGACCTTTAGCCCATGACTTACAAAACCCTTATGTTCATACACCTTTACACCATACTCCCTTGTATTGTGTTGGGCGCCGTCAACTTCATGCTTCGCAAAGGATCACCTTATCACAAATACGTGGGCATTACTTTTATGATCTTGATGCTATTTACTGCTGCAATCACATTGTTTATGCCAGCACATGTAGGACCTAAATTCATGGGCCATTTTGGATACATCCATTTATTTAGTTTTCTAACCATTTACAGTATACCTACAGCCTACATTGCCATTAAAAAAGGGAACGTAAAAAAACACCGAAACAAATTGGTTGGCTTATACATTGGGGCTATTTTATTGGCTGGAGCATTTACTTTAATGCCCGGAAGATACCTCCACACCGTTCTATTTACTTAATTTCAAACGGCAAGGAGTGTTACTCCGTAAATGCACTTATCATGATCAATTTCGAATTTCAAAATCCCACAAAAATCATTTTTGGCAAAGGCCAAATGGATAAACTGCAAAGCAATATACCGGCAAAGGCAAAAGTACTTATGCTATATGGTGGTGGGAGCATCAAAAAAAACGGGATATACGATGGGGTTAAAAATGCCTTAAAAGATTATTCTGTTGAAGAATTTGGAGGCATACCTGCCAACCCAGAATATTCTGTATTGATTAAAGCCCTAGAGCTTATTAAAGAAAAAAAGATTGATTTCCTATTGGCCGTTGGTGGCGGATCGGTTATAGATGGCACAAAATTTTTAGCTTCTGCAGCGTTGTATGACGGCGACAATCCTTGGGACATTCTTGCCAAAGGAATTAGAAGTGAACAAGCCTTACCATTTGGAACCGTATTAACATTACCGGCTACGGGCAGTGAAATGAACAGCGGCGCAGTTATTACTAACAATGCTTTGAAGGAGAAACGAGGCATGGGAGGATTGGCAGTATTCCCGCAATTTTCTATTCTAGATCCTAGCGTTATAGAATCCATACCAGAAAGACAATTGGCCAACGGAATTACCGATGCCTTTACCCACGTACTAGAACAATACATGACCTACCCTGCTGACGGACAGCTACAAGACCGTTTTGCGGAATCGATATTGCAAACATTGTTAGAAGTAGCTCCGAAAGTCATTGCCAACCCAAAAGATTACGCAGCCTGCAGCAATTTTATGTGGTGCTGTACTATGGCTCTGAATGGTTTGATACAAAAAGGCGTTCCTACCGATTGGGCTATTCATGGCATGGGACACGAGTTAACGGCACTATTCGGCATAGACCACGCCCGGACATTGGCCATAGTATTACCAAGCCATTACACGTTCAACTTCGAAAGAAAAAAAGAAAAACTAGCACAATACGGTCGAAGAGTCTGGGCATTGAACGGATCAGATACAGATGTAGCCAAAGAAGCCATTCAAAAAACGGAAAGCTTTTTTCATCAATTGGGCATAAAAACCAAACTATCGGAATACACGCAGGACTTTGAAGGCACAGCCGAAGAAATTGAAAAACGCTTTGTAGAAAGAAAATGGTTAGGACTGGGTGAACACAAAGATTTAAATCCTTCGCAAGTACGAGAGATTATGGCTATGACTTACTAAGTTTGCGTGTGCAAAATTCTTCTTTCATTCAAGCCAAACACAAGGGCATTTGGTATATGTTCTTGTCTGTTTTGGCTTTTGCTTTTGTCAACACTTTTGTAAAGCTCTTATCGAATTTTCCTGCGCACGAACTTATTTTTTTCCGCTCCATCATATCTTTAAGTCTGTGTTTGTTTGCTTTAAGAAACAACACCAATCCTTTTTTTGGAAACAATAAAAAATGGTTGCTCATTAGAGGTTTTGCAGGTGTTACTGCCCTCACCCTCTTTTTTGTTACCATACAAAACATCTCCTTAGCCAATGCGGTTAGCATTCAGTATTTATCGCCTCTTTTCACGGTAGTTATCGGGATTTTTCTTCTGAAAGAAAAAGTGAAAAAAGTACGTTGGCTCTATTTTGCAATGGCCATTATAGGAGTATTTGTAATAAAAGGATTCAATACCGATTTAGAATGGAAATATTTATTGATAGGCTTGGCTTCAGCATTTTTTAGTGGGATAGCCTACAACGCGGTACGCAAATGCAAAACCAGCGACGACCCTATACGTGTGGTAATGTACTTCCCTTTGATAGCAACACCCATTATGGGTATATGGTGTTTGACTGAATTTGTAGTACCGCATGGCATCGAGTATTTGTACATCGCCTTGATGGGGATATTTACTCAATTTGCGCAAATAAACATGACCAAAGCGCTGCAAAACAACGAAGCTTCCGTGGTTACACCCGTTAAATATTTGGGTGCTATTTTCGCGGTTGCCATAGGCTATTTCATGTTCGATGAAAGCCTTACACCTTCCAACATTGCTGGTATTGGTATTATTTTATTAGCCGTATTGTTCAACAGTTTTACGCCTGCTTTAAGCAAAAAATAGATGTTTTTTATTCTCGGAAAAATAGTCATCATCTTTTTAAGTCCTCAAATTTGGATTTTCACTTTTCTACTCTTAGCGTGGTTGAAAAAATCTCGACGTTTTTTATTGGCAGCCATCCTTTCCACCTTCTTTTTCGGAAACTGTTTCATCGCCGATGAAGTATGCCGTGCATGGGAAATACAAATCAACGAAGAGCAACTAACCACCAACTATGATTATGGCATTGTTTTGGGCGGAATGAGCGATTACCAGGCCAGAAACAAACGTTCACAGTTCTCTGGAGCTTCGGATAGATTGTGGCAAAGTTTATTGCTTCAATCGCGCGGAAAAATAGATACCCTCATCATTACGGGTGGATCGGGCAAATGGGATAATCCAGAAGAAAAAGAAGCGCTATTACTCCAACAGTATTTAAATGAAGTTGTAACAGCAAACGACAGTATTTTATACGAATGGGAATCGAAAAACACAGCCGAGAATGCTCAGTTCACGTTAACCAAATACCCACAAATAAGAGATAAAAAAATATTGGTCATCACCTCTGGCTTTCACGCAAGAAGAGCATTAGCTTGTTTCAATAAAATTGGTCTTAAAACCGATATTTACACTGTAGATATGATGGGAGGCGACAGAAAATATGCCTTAGATCATTTGCTCTTACCCAACCCATCTGCCATGCGGAAGTGGTCTTTCATTATGAAAGAATGGCTGGGATGTTTGGTGTATCAACTAAGAGGTTGGATATAATATTCAACATTGCTCCACGCTAAATCCAAATCATTCCATTGTTACTCCATAATGTTGAATGATGAATAATTCAAGAGCAGTTAAAACTTTTCCAATGTGTTTCTTGACAGCACTATCAGTAATTCTAAATACTTTAAGGCCAAGGCTCTCCAAATACTCTTGACGATTGAAATCATATTCCTGAGAAAAATCATGACTACCACCATCAATTTCAACTACTAGGCCCAATCGTTTCACATAGAAGTCTACAATATAGTTGCCAATTATTCTTTGTCTATCAAAGTCAATTGCATAAAACTTTCGTTTATGAACCTGTTGCCAAAACAAAACTTCGGATAGAACACCAGCTTTTCGATTGTTGATAGCATTTTGTTTAAGATTGATGTTGTACGGAAGGTTTTTAATAAAATTACTGCGAATAGGTACACCTTTTATTTCAGTAGTTACATCAGCTTTCACATTAATTACAATTAACCACCCCGCCTATCAGGCACCCCTCAAAGAGGGGAAACGAGAATTGTTTCTGAATTAAATATAAAAAACTAACATTTTATAGCCCCCTCAAGTAGAGAGGAAAAACCCCACGGAATTAGGTGTTTTTTAAAACTCTCCTAAAAATTGGTGTTTGCATGTATAAAAATGATTCACATTCTACCTCTTACACCCAATTTAAATTCCCCTCCGGTGGAGGGGTGGTCGAAGACCGGGGTGGTGCTTTACCCCTTAACCTCTATGCTATCGCGCAACGCTTTGGTTTCAGAAATCAAGTTGTCCATGTTGGCATTCAACGCAGACGATTTCAATACAACACCCATTCTTCTGTAAGGGCGAGTGCTTGGTTTTCTGAAAATTCTAAAATCGGTGTCCTTTGTTTCTAAAACCGTATTGAGACCAACAAAATTGGGCATTTCATTGCTTTCTTCTTTGGCTAATAGAGCCGCACAAACACCCGACTTGTACATTTCTATGGTAGGAATGGGTAATCCCAGTATAGTGCGTGCATGCAATTCGAATTGAGTGAAATTTTGCGTGCCAGCCAAGGTAACCATCCCTGTATCGTGTGGACGTGGCGACAATTCTGAAAAATATACCCCATCATCAGCTATGAAAAATTCTACCCCCCAAATACCAGCACCTTCCAATGCATTGGTAACCTTTTCCGCCATGTGTTTGGCTGTATCCAAATCGGCATCGCTAATAGCGCAAGGCTGCCAGCTTTCCTGAAAATCGCCTCTTTCTTGTCGGTGTCCAATAGGATTACAAAACAAGGTTTCACCGTTTTTTTGCGTTACTGTTAACAGAGTTATTTCTGTATGAAAATCGACAAAACCTTCCACAATAACTTCCATCAAATCGCCACGAGAACCTTCCATGGCATATTCAAAAGCGGCATCTATTTTATCGGCTGTTTTTATAACCGATTGTCCTTTACCGGATGATGACATCAAGGGTTTAACCACACATGGCAAGCCGATATGCTCAACCGCTTTTCGGAAATCTTCTAAATTATCAGCATACGCATAAGGAGCTGTTCGCACGCCTAAATCTTTAGCCGCCAAATCGCGAATCAACTTACGATTCATGGTAAAATTGGCCGCTTTTGCGCTCGGTACTACTTGTATACCTTGCTCTTCGAAACCATAGAACAAATCAGTTTTTATGGCTTCAATTTCTGGCACTATGTGGGTAGGATTGTGTTTTTTAACCGCAGCGGTTAAGGCTTCGCCGTCCAACATAGAAAACACCTCGTACTCGTGAGCAACTTGCATGGCCGGAGCACCTTCATAACTATCGCAGGCGATAACATAAACTCCCATTCGCTGTAAGGCTATGGTAAGTTCTTTGCCTAATTCTCCTGATCCTAATAATAGTACTTTGATGTCTTTCATGCGTAAGTGTGCTTGGTATTATTTGTGTTTTCGGTAGATAAAAAATCCGAACCCAAGCGTTAGAAACCAAATGATTACTTCGGCCCAATTGGGGTTGGAGTTGTATCCTAAAAATCCTTTTAAGTACTGTCCTATCGTTCCTTTATCGTGGAAGATATGGATGTATTTCCCATCAGTAAGATTGTACATTGAGGCGTTCTGATCGCTGGTCAATTCCGCAGTTGGCTTAAGAATATCATAGGCCCTTGGAAACTCTTCTTGAATGTAATGTCCTTTTTCTAAAAACTCTTCAAATTCGTGTGCTCCATACGTCATCATACCGGCGGCAAAAATGATCAGCAAAATGGTGGAGTATTTAAAAAACACTTTCAGGTTCAATTTTTTGCCCGTAAAGAACATAAGGTAGGCTATACCAACAGCCAACAAAATTCCTGATACAAATCCGATGTATGAAAAATCACCGGTATTGCTTCCTCCGTAAAGGAATAAGGCTGTTTCGAAACCTTCTCTAAGAATAGCAAATAATACTAAGAAATAGATGCCCCATCCACTTTCAGATTTCCCTAATTCTTGTGTTTTGTTTTTAATATCGGACGTGAAATTTTGTTTTTTAGACAACCACAATACCATGTAAAGTAAAAACCCAGATGCCAAAAACATCATGCTCGCTTCGAACAATTTCGAATACGCTTCGTTGCCTATACTAGTTTCAATTTTTTGAAGCAACAATCCGCAAAAAGCACTTAAGACCAAAGCTGAAGCAATACCGTAATACGCGAATTTTTGAAGCTTCTTTTGATTCAATTTTGTGAGTAAAGTCAATACTATTCCCACTATAATAGCAGCTTCTAGGCTTTCTCTAAAAACAATTATAAACTCTTTCATACTAAATGGTTAACTTTTTGTCAAAGCTACATTTACAATGCTGGATAAGAAATACCCGAAATACGGTATTTTAACCCTCTTTATTCATTTTAGCAAAGGTTTTGCTCAAATACTTCAAACACTCTTTCACTTTATCGCTAGCCTCTTGTGTTTGCGGTGTAATTGGCATTTTACGCAATCTCAAAGTCAATATGCCGTACATAATGTTTATGCAAATCTCTGTGAATGGCATTGATTTTTCATCGGCTTTATTTTTCAAGAAATCGGCAACAACTTCGTCGCAAGCAGACACCAATGCGAGGTACATTTTGTCTTCCTCTTCATCTCTTAAATACGCGTGTACTTTCTCTAACAACAACATGCTTCCCTTGGTCGATTTAGCATGAGTAACAGCCTCTTCTTCCTTTTTCATTTCTTCCAAAAGGATGTACAACATAGACATTACTTCTTGTTGTTCTTCCGGTTTTTTGAAGGCATGACGGATGTACTTTTCTTCAACAGATTCCAAGTCGTATTGAAAGGCACGTAGTAAATCTTCTAGTTGCCAAAGGAAAAGAATGTATTCGCTGATGTTTTCTTGTGCTTTAGGTATCATACTGAAAGTTGTTTTATTATGCTGTCGGCAATAGCCAAAGCAGATGTTGCAGCCGGCGAAGGTGCATTTAATACGTGAATATTGTTGCCTTTATTTTCAATTCTAAAATCGTCTCTGGTATCGCCATCTTTCGATAACAATAAAGCCCTAACTCCAGATCGAGCAGGTTTTATATCGTCCATAGTTAACGATGGTATTAGAACTTGTAAAGTCTTAAGAAATCGTTTTATAGAAAAGGCTCTGCGGTATTCGTTTATACCAAATGACATGTTTTTGAAAAACAATTTCCAAGTGCCTTGATAACTCAATGCATCTAAAGTGTCTCTCAAATTAAACGATGTTTTACTGTACCCTTCTCGTTTGAAGGTAAACACGGCATTGGGACCACACTCTATTTCTCCGTTGGTCATGCGCGTAAAATGCACTCCTAAAAACGGGAAATCGGGATTGGGTACGGGATAAATAAGGTTTTTGACTTTGTGTTTAGCCTGATCCGTTAATTCATAGTAATCGCCTCTAAATCCAACTACTTTTTCTTCAAGATTAACATGGTCGGCCTTAGCCAATCTATCGGCTTGAAGTCCACCACAAAAAATAACCTGTTTTGCTGTAAACCTTCCTTGTTCGGTTTGTACGATGCTTTCGCTGCCTTTGTTTTCAATAGAAAGAAAAGCATTGTTGAGCATGGCCATATTGCCTGAATTAGAAGCCGTACCAAGCGCCACCATTTTTTCGGTTGCCCCTTTGTAATCTACAATTCCTGTACAAGGCACCCATATAGCCGCTATGCCTTCAACATGGGGCTCAATTTCTTTTAAGCGTTTAACGTCTATTTTTTCGATGCCCTCAGTATTGTTGGCAATTCCATTCTCAAATATCTTATCCAAAAAAGGGAGCTCGTTCTTGTGAGTAGCCACAACTACTTTACCGCAGACATCGTGATCGACGCCATACTTCTTGCAAAAATCCACCAATTCATGACGTCCTTTTACACAATGGTAGGCTTTTGATGAACCAGGCTTATAATACAAACCACTGTGGATTACACCACTGTTGTTTCCTGTTTGATGAGCTGCCCAGCTAGACTCTTTTTCAATGATTCCGACACTGAGGTCAGGATGGTTTGAGGCTGTTTTGAAATACGTAGCCGCTCCAACTATTCCGCCACCGACAATCAGTACATCTACTTTTTTATCCATTGTAAGGATTCAATTTTTTAGAGTTTTCTTTTTGCACACTGCGCAGCAAGAAATATCCTGCTATAAAAAACACAATGAGAGCAAAAATACTATTTCGCATGCTTCCTGTAAAGCTTTCTATATATCCGTAAGAAAATGTTCCGATGATGATGCCGATTTTTTCAGCTAAATCGTAAAATGAGAAAAAAGCTGTATGATCTTCACATTCTTGTGGCAACAATTTAGAATAGGTCGAACGGGATAATGATTGCACCCCTCCCATTACCAAACCAACAAAAGCAGCGATGATGTAAAAATGCAAAGGTTCGGTTACCCAAAGTGCCGATACACAAAGCCCTATCCAAGCAAACAAAACTACTTGCAACGCAAAAACGTTTCCTTTTTTCGCTGATAATTTAGACAACAAAACAGAGCCGCCAATGGCAATGAACTGAATCAATAAAACACTAACTATTAGCCCTGTGGTTTGCGCTTTACTATCTGGCCAATTGATCTCTTTCGCGCCAAAGTAAACAGCCATAATCATGACCGTTTGGACGCCCATGCTGTAGACAAAAAATGCACGAAGATATTTTTTCAACACCGGTAAGTTTCTCAATTGATGCCAAACCGATTTCAATTGATCCCAACCATGCTTTAGAGGCCGACCTACATTCGTGTTTTTTACTGATTTAGGCAATCGCAATACAGAGTAAAACCCAAAGCCTAACCACCAAATAGCCGTCAATAAAAAAGCATACTTAGCCGGCACATCCAACACCATGATGCCCACCAAACAAGCTATTAATAATAGAGAACTGCCTAAATACCCCAAACTATAACCTCTAGCACTCAATCTATCTTGCAATTGTATGGGTGCTATTTGTGGTAGGTAGGCATTATAAAACACGAGAGACATCCAAAAACCAACGCCTGCCAATATATAGTAGAGCATGGACATTTCGGAATTATTGATATCGAAAAAAAACAGGCCAGCACAACCCGTAGCTCCTATTAGAAAAGATACAATTAGGAAGCTTCTTTTTTTTCCGTAAAAATCGGCTACACCACTTAAAATGGGCATACACAAACTCACTAACAGAAAAATAAAAGAACTGATATAAGAGATTAGAACTGTGTTGGTAAACTCCATTCCAAAAAACAGAACCGTATCTGAAATTACATTGCCTGCAGCATCTTTTGTAGTACTTACTGCCTCGTAAAAGATGGGGAATATAGCTGACGTAATAACAAGCGGATATACCGAATTTGCCCAGTCGTAAAACGCCCAGGACTTTTGTTCTTTTGAAAATACCATTAAGGGTTGAATATGAAAGAAACCGTAGGACTTCCGCCTTGCAATTTAGATGCATTGAATGGTTCACTAACTGTTTCTATTCTATCCTTACTCACACCTTTTCTCGTTAAGTAGTCGGTAACAGATAGCAATCTTTTATCGCTTAACGAACGCATCATTCTATTTTGCTGTGCCGCTTGAGCTTCGTCAAATGAGGTACGGGCAATGAGTGTGATGGTACTGAATTTTCCTTTTTTGAATTCCGATAAAAGCTCATCGATTTTGTCGTACAAATTGTTTTCAAGTCCTGCACTGTATTCTAAAAAGACGATCGTTTTTTCATCGCGCATAGCTTGATCTAACGCTTCATCGCCCACTATTTCTGGAGGAGAATTATCCACTACAACAGGTCGCTTTACTTTTGGCAAAGCAGCTCGAGAAAATGTTTGTTCCTTAACAACATTGCGTTTTTGATCTTTTCCGTATTCTTTTTTATCTGTGTTTTGCGCTACAGGCGCTACAGTAACTGCGCTACCACATTGATCTATTGATTTCACTTGAACAATAGACACATTGTCGATAAAATAATACGCTAGAGGTAGTTGACCCGTCAATGCTTGTTTAGCTGTTTTCTCAATGACTTTAAACGTGGTTTTGGTATTGCTTGTAAAATTACCGAGGTTAAGAATATTACCACTGTTATCCGCTTCAAAACCAGAAAAGGCTTTCGTCCAAACACCAGGCACTGGTTCTTGGTCGTATTTCACATTTTGAGCAAAATCATCCAACAAATTAATTTTATCGTCGATACCTATATCGCCTGCAGTAACTACCATACCCAAATTGGTGGTATGGTATTTTGCACGTTCATGCAACATTACATCCATGGTGAAACAGTATTTATCGCCCACTTTAAGCTCCTTTTTTAAAAGAACAGACAAATAACTTCGTGGTTCTTGAGCCAAATAAGAATACGCTACAATGCCAGAAAAATGTTCTCCAACAGACGGCTCTTCAGTGGTTTTTAAACCTTCATACAAAGGTTCAATTTGAGAATTTGGTCCTTTCGAAAATAAATCGGCTTGAACTTTGGTTGTTGGGATCCAATATTTAGTTGCCTTTATACTGCCCTTCCCTTTGATATCGGTACGGAGTTCTTCAAAGCTTCCATTTTGAACATATTCTTGAGCATTAACACAAAATGATATTAGAGCCAAACTGGCAATTAATGGAGCTTTTCGGATAAACATGCCTAAATATCGAAATTCTTTACAACATCAACAAACACTTGTGCTTTATTAAAATCTACATCTGGATAAATACCATGACCCAAATTGGCTATATACCCTTGAGTTCCAAATGCCTTCAGCATATTTTTGGTCTCAGACTCAATTTTTGAATCGCTTGCATAAAGAATGGTAGGATCTAAATTTCCTTGCAAAACTTTGCCATTAGAATGCGCTCTTGCAAATTCTGGTGACATGTGCCAGTCGATACCCAATGCAGAACAGTCTAGCTTAGAAAGATCTTCTAACGAGAACCACGCACCTTTTGCGAAAACAATTTTTGGCACGTCGCTTTCCATTAGGTCGAGAACCATTTTCATGTAAGGCAAGCTAAATTCAGCATACGAACTTTGATTTAAAATTCCGGCCCAAGAATCGAACAATTGAACGGCATGCACACCACTTTTTACTTTAAAGTCTAAATACTGCGCAGTACAAATAGCAATTTGCTCCAATGCATGGTGTACAACTTCGGGGCTTTCTTGCATCATGCGCTTAGCTTTGCTAAAAGTTTTACTTCCTCCACCTTCTGCCAAATAACAGAAAATAGTAAAGGGGGCTCCTGCAAAACCAAGTAAGGGACAACGACCGTCCAAACCTTTGTTGGTCATCTTTATTCCTTCGCCTACATACGACAATACATCGCTGATGTCGCCATTCCAATCTTGTAGTTTTTTAGTAAAAAGTGTATCCTCAAATATGGGACCTATGCCTTCTTTAACTTCATAATCGAAACCTAAAGCTTCTGGAATCACTAAAATATCTGAAAACAAAATAGCCGCATCCACACCATATCTATCTACTGGCTGAATGGTTACTTCGGCTGCTTTTTCGGGGTGTTGAACCAATCCTTTGAAACCGCTAATTGAAGAACGAACCTTTTTGTACTCAGGCAAAGTTCTACCAGCTTGACGCATCATCCAAACGGGTACGCGTTCTGTTTTTTCTCCTCTAAGTGCTCTTAAGATTAAGTCGTTTTTCATAGCGCGGTAAAAATAGATAAGTTTTTGTGTGACCAACAGCTTAATGAGGCATTAACGTCATTAAAATATCATTGGATTGAGAAAAGAAAACCAAACATTAGTTTGGCACATATTAAATCACGCTACAGGAAATGAAAACATTTTACAATCGCCTATTAAATAATAGAAGCAACATCATTTCTTAATTATTCTCGTTTTAAAATTCCTCTCTTCTATTACTGCTACATATCTTCCCGGATTGAAGTCTTGCAGAGAATATCGTGATTGTGTTTCGCAATACTCCTTCACCAGTTTGCCCTCTTCGGTGTACAGTTTAAGGCATTCGTTGGGGCCTAATTCTGGACTTATGCTAAAACCTGTTTCAATTAAGGTTGGGTGAATTTTTGACTCCAACGATTGAACTTCTGACACTCCGACGGGTTGACCTCCACGCAAACGAAGTGAGTCTGCTAATGTGATTTCACCCCTGAATCCGCAACTGGTACTATCCAAAAACAACAATATCAGCACCTCCTCAGGAAACTCTGACTCAAAATAAATCGTTGTATCGACAAAAGCATGAACGTTTACTGGATTACATTCCAACATGTAAATTGAAATCTCCATCGTTTGCAAAGCATCATTCAATTCCCTTCGTTCCACCCTAGTAATATTACGATCTAGATTCGTTCGTATTTCAATATCAAACCTAGGATTGGGCGACAAATAACTCTGAACGTTCCAGATGTGCGGGTTACTAAAAGTAATTACAGGTGCCATCAATAGCAAAATGACCACTGTACAATGCCTACCAATTTCTTTATAAATCGTTTTCATATCGACAATTCACCCTAAAGATACGGCAAAAAAAACAAGCTTTCAAGATGTGCTAATCAAAAATTCATTTTGTGGATTGTTTCACAAAACAACCCCTCACTTCTTAACTATTCTCGTTCTATAATTCCTTTCTTCTATTACGGCAACATATCTACCCGCATGGAGATCTTGAAGCGAATACCGAGACTGAGTATCGCAATATTCTTTCGCCAGTTTACCATCTTCGATGTACAGTTTAAGGCATTCGTTGGGGCGAAGTTCTGGGCTTATGCTAAAATCGGTTTCGATTAGGGTTGGGTAAATTTTTGATTCCGATGATAGAACTTCTGGTATTCCGACGGATTGACCACCACGCAGTCACAAAGAATCAACAATAAAGTGCTCTCAAACAAAAAAGGCCGACACTCATTAAGCGTCGACCTTTTTAATCATTAGTCTTTAGATTTTTATCTAGAGAAATTCTTAGTTGTTAACTTGAGATGTTTTACCATCCAAGCTTACAATTTTATCACTTTTCATTTCCACAACTGGGTAACCCAAAGCCTTTAGATCTTCCCACACAGTTGCTTTATCACCTACTACAGTAATGATCATTTTGTCTGCGTCTAAGTGTTTTTTAGCTTGTGCTAAAATGTCTTCCTTAGTTGTGTTTTTCAGGATTTCACTTTGCTTTTTCACGTAGTCATTATCCAAGTTGTAATCCAAAATTCTTCTTAAGAAACCAGCTTTTTGACGAGGCGTTTCGTACTGTCTTGCTTCCTTCAAAGTCATACTGCTTTTGGTAAATGCCAATTCTTCATCGGTAATTCCGTTTTCAGCATAGTTGCTCATTTCAGACATGAATTCTTTGATAGATGCTGCTGTAGCTTCTTTCTTAACGCCAGCATAAGCCATAAATTCACCCGGTTCAGTTGTCGCACTGAAATAACAACGTGCTCCGTAAGTATATCCTTTATCTTCTCTTAAGTTGATATTGATTCTACTGTTGAAGTTACCTCCCAACTGGAAATTCATGATTTGTGCACGATAAAAATCGCCTACTGGGTCGTTTACCATATCGGACTTGTAACCGATAGCTACAACCGATTGCGCAGCACCTACTTTATCTACAAAATAGATAGTGGCTGGTTTTGCTGATTCAACTTCAGGAAGTTCTTTCCATGCGTATGCTTCACCTTTCCAGTCGTTTAAGAATGACAATTTAGTCAACATAGCATCTTGATCTAAATTACCTACCACTACCATTTTAGCAACTGCAGGGCTAAAGAACTGTTCATAGTAAGCTTTAACATCAGCAACCGTCATATTTCCAACAGTTTCTGCTGTACCACTAATTGGCACCGATTTGATGCTTTTTTCGCCGTACAATAATTTTGCAAAAGCATTGCTCGATAATTGAGATGGTTGGTTAACCGCATTGGCAATACCTTCCAATGTTTGCTTTTGAGCACGCAAGAAATCTTCTTCATTGAAAGCTGGTTTGAACATCATTTCTTGAGCTATCTCAAGTGTTTTATCCAAATTCTTAGTCAATGAAGAAATGTTAACCGTAATGTTTTCATCGCTTCTGCTAACTCTTACACTACTACCTAAATTTTCAAGAGCTTCCCCTATTTCTTCGGCAGTAAAATTCTCAGTAGACTCGTTCATCATTTGTGCCAACATTCCCGAAATACCTGCATTATCAAGTGTTTCGTTTCTATGCCCTGCTGGTACAGAAATCTGGATTGCGATCAATGGCAATTCATCGTTTTTAGTTCCAATAGCTTTAATGCCATTGTCCAAATTTGTTGTCCAATATTCAGGAACTTGTACAAATGGAGCTGGACCAGGTGTTGGTTTAATAGATCTATCCAATAAAGTATCAACTGGTTTGTTGTATTGTAAAGTATCGTAGTTGTTCATGATACTTTCAGCAGTTAAACCAATGGTTGGCTCAAAATTATCAGCAGCCGCAATTAAATCAGTAGCTCCTTCTGGAACATAGCTCAATACCACACAGTTTTTTCCTTTTATGTATTGTTCGTACACACGTTTCACATCGTCAACGGTTACGTTTCTGTAACGTTCTAAATCTTTAGCGATGTAATTAGGGTTGTTTTCGAAAGTTTGGTACGATGCCAATGAAGACCCTTTGCCTTGTACTGAAGTTAAACTTTGAATTGTGCTAGACTCGTAGCTCGATTTGAATTTATCAATATCTTCTTGAGTAACACCTCTTTCTTCGAACGTAGCAATTGCTGCTCTTACTTCTGCTTCAACATCTTTAAGATTAGCACCTGGAAAGCTAACAACCATGAAAGTCATTTGACCTGCCAATTCAGAACATGGGTGACCAACACTTGACTGCAATGCTTTTTGTGGTTTATCAAACGTTTGATAAAAAACAGAGCTTTTACCACCGCCCAAAATGTCACTTAAAACATCCAAAGGCGCTTCGTCTTTATGACGGTTTGGAACCGTTGGGAAACTCAATTGCAATAGTGGGAAACGAATTTTATCTTCGTGAGACACGTATCTATCTTCCGTTAAAACAGGAACTTGCGGTTCCATATTTTCTACTTCAGGACCTCTTTCAATAGGGCCGAAATACTTAACTGCCAAAGCCATTACTTCATCTGTAGTAACATCACCTGCTACTGTTAACGTTGCATTGTTTGGTCCGTACCAACGTAAAAAGAAATCTTTCAAATCATCCAAAGTAGCGGCATCTAATTCGTTTAAATAACCAATAGTAGGCCAGCTATAAGGGTGTCCGTGAGGAAATAAAGCTTGGTTGGTAACTTCACCAATCATACCGTAAGGACGGTTATCGTAGTTCTGCCCTCTTTCGTTTTTAACGGTAGATCTTTGAATTTCAAATTTCTCTTGCGTAACAGCATCCAACAACCACCCCATTCTATCAGCCTCTAACCATAGAGCAATCTCTAATTGGTTGCTAGGAACTGTTTCAAAATAATTGGTTCTATCGCTGTTGGTTGTACCATTCAGTGTTCCACCAGCTTCGCTAACTGTTTTGAAATGCTCTTCATCGGCTACATGATCTGATCCTTGAAACATCATGTGCTCAAAAAAGTGAGCAAATCCTGAGCGACCAATTTCTTCGCGAGCAGATCCAACGTGGTATGTTACGTCGGTATAAACTACCGGATCCGATTTATCTTCGTGAACAACAACGGTTAATCCATTATCCAACTGGAATTTTTTATAAGGAATAACTATTTCGTCTCCCTTCTTCGCAACTTCTTCCACAAGCGTGTAACCGTCTTGTTTTGAAGCGTTTTGCGAACAGCTAAACATTGCTGCCCCTAAAGCTAAAAAGCCTAGATACTTAATTTTCATCATTCTATCGATAGTTTATAATGCTTGCTATACAAACAAAATTGTGTCTATAAAGTGTGAATATAATCACTTCTCATAGCAAAACATAATGCATAACGGATAACTCCATCATTTATGCTCGATTGTGATACTCTATTGTAAATCAGAGTTTTTGTTCAACCGTTTATACTGATTTTTCTAAATCGATTACACGAAACAAATCATTCATCAACAGGCGTAAGTAAATGCAGGTAATAATTGCTTTTCCTGATTTCATTCAAATCTTCATACGACATGGATTTCCCATCAATTTGTTTGAAAATATACGATGGATCCAGTTCATCAATAGTACTGCAACCAGTTGCGGCCAACAAATCCATAAAATCCTCCAATACAGCTTGTTGATAGTTTTTCACTCTTTCCCATTTCTCCTTAACAACCAAACCTCGCATCAAACGAGTGTTGTTGGTTGCAATACCCGTAGGGCAGGTATTTTTATGGCATTCCAAAGCTTGAATACACCCTAAAGCAAGCATCATTGCGCGAGCCGAATTACAAACATCTGCCCCCAAGCTTATGGCTTTAATCAAATCAAAACCATCGATTATTTTTCCTGATGTAATGATTTTAATATCCTTTTTTAAGTCGTGCTTTTTCAATGTTTCTACTACAAACATCAAAGCATTTTCCCAAGGCATACCAACGTGATCAGAAAAAGAAATTGGTGCCGCACCTGTTCCTCCCTCGGCTCCGTCCACTGTAATAAAATCTGGTTTAATTCCCGTTTTCACAATCGCCAAACAAACTCTTTCGAATTCAGCAGGATTACCCACACACAATTTAAAACCAACAGGCTTTCCTCCTGACAACTTGCGCAAGCGATCAATAAATCGCAACAAACCATCGTACGAATCGAAAGCAGTATGCCCCGGAGGTGATATGATGGTAGTATGCGGTTTTACCCCTCGAATACGAGCAATTTCTTCGTTGTTTTTAGAGGCAGGCAAAATACCACCATGACCAGGTTTTGCTCCTTGCGATAACTTAAGTTCTATCAATTTCACTTCAGGTATTGTAGCACTTTTAGCATACATCTCTTCACTAAACGCCCCGTGCTCATCGCGACAACCAAAATAGCCTGTACCTATTTGATAACATATATCGCCTCCTAGCTTGTGATAATCTGATATACTACCCTCGCCAGTGTTATGATAAAAGCCACCCGCTTTAGCTCCTAAGTTCAAGGCAGAAATTGCGTTTTTACTTAGCGATCCATAACTCATTGCAGACACATTTAGCAAACTTGCTTCGTAAGGCTGCGTACATTGCGGTCCTCCAATTTTCACTCTAGGGGCTTTATCGTGCACCATTTTCGGGAACATTGAATGGCGAATCCACTCGATATTGTCCTTTTGCAAATCAAGCTCTGTACCAAAAGGATGATTATCATTTTGCTTCTTTGCCCGAGAATAAATATAGGTTCGCTGGGTACGATTCAGGGGCTTCCCGTCCAAATCACTTTCCACAAAATACTGTCTAATTTCTGGCCCTATGCTTTCCAATATGTACCGCATATGACCTATCACGGGGAAGTTTCTTAAAATAGTGTGTTTGGGCTGCAAATAATCATACAAAGCAAGCAATGCCAACAACCCTAGAATAATGACCAATGTATATTCCGGAATGTATAAAACCAGAAAAAAAAATGCAAGTCCAACAAATATTATATTCAAAAACCGAATGACATTTTTCATTTTACATTAAGGATAAGAAGTTGAGATTCAAACTGATATTTCAATAGGTAAATATAAAATCTCTTTGTTGGCAAATTCCCTTAACAGAGCTATTTAATTAACTCAATATCGATTTTAACATTTACAAAAAAAGGCTCCGCAATGCAGAGCCTTTAAGTACCAATAAAACCAATTACTTAACTGGTTTGTTGTTTAATTAAATTCAATGCCGAACCTGCTCTAAACCAATCAATTTGTGGTTCATTGTACGTATGATTCAACATGATGTTTTCTTTCGAGCCATCTGAATGAACTAGCTCTAAAGTCAATGGTTTTCCTGCTGAGAACTTAGCTAAATCCACAAAATTGAACGTATCATCTTCTTTTATTTTGTCGTAATCAGCTTCGTTAGCAAACGTAAGCCCCAACATACCTTGCTTTTTCAAGTTGGTTTCATGTATACGTGCAAACGACTTTACAATAACTGCTATAACACCCAAGTGACGAGGTTCCATTGCGGCATGCTCTCTAGAAGACCCTTCACCATAGTTATGGTCACCCACTACTACAGTTGGAATATTGGCCGCTTTGTAAGCTCTTGCTACTGCTGGAACTTCCCCTTTGCTGCCATCCAATTGATTAACAACCTCGTTGGTAGCTTCTCCAAAGGCATTTACAGCTCCTATCAAACAGTTGTTGGATATATTGTCTAAATGCCCTCGATATCGCAACCAAGGCCCAGCCATAGAAATGTGATCGGTAGTGCATTTGCCCAATGCTTTAATCAACAATTTTGCACCCATGATATTCTCTCCATTCCAAGGTGAGAAGGGCGACAACAGTTGCAGGCGTTCAGAGTCTTCGTTCACTTTGATAACAACTCCAGAACCATCTTTAGAAGGTTCTTGGTAACCGTTGTCTTTTACATCAAAACCTTTGCTTGGTAATTCAACCCCTACAGGTGGGTCCAATTTTACTTGCTCGCCATTTTTATTGGTCAAAGTATCGGTTATTGGATTGAAATCCAATCGACCTGAAATGGCAATGGCAGCCACCATTTCTGGAGAGGTAACAAAAGCGTGGGTTTTCGGATTGCCATCGGCTCTTTTAGAGAAGTTTCTATTGAAAGAATGAACTATGGTATTTTTTGGTCCATTTTTCGGGTCACTGTATCTTGCCCATTGCCCTATACAAGGTCCGCAAGCATTGGTGAAAATGGTGGCTTTCAAATCTTCAAAAGGTTTAAGCAATCCATCTCTTTCAGAAGTAAAACGCACTTGTTCAGAACCTGGATTAATACCAAATTCAGATTTAGTTTCTAAACCTTTATCCACCGCTTGTTGAGCAATGGAAGCTGCTCGCGACAAGTCTTCATAAGACGAATTGGTACATGAACCAATCAACCCCCATTCAACTTCTAAAGGCCACCCATTCTCTTTAGCTTTTTCCTTCATCTCAGCCACAGGCGTAGCCAAATCAGGAGTAAACGGACCGTTAAGGTGTGGCGACAAGGTTGATAAATCTATTTCAATTACTTGATCAAAATACTGCTCTGGATTAGCATAAACTTCAGCATCTCCAGTAAGGTGTTCTGCAACTTTATCGGCAGCAGCTACCACTTCTGCTCGACCTGTGGAATTAAGATAACGACGCATAGAATCATCGTATCCGAAAGTAGAGGTTGTAGCCCCTATTTCGGCCCCCATATTACAAATGGTTCCTTTCCCTGTACAAGAAAGCGATTCTGCTCCATCGCCAAAATATTCAACTATGGCACCAGTACCACCCTTAACTGTAAGTATGCCTGCTACTTTTAAAATAACATCTTTAGCTGATGTCCACCCATTGAGTTTACCCGTGAGTTTGACACCAATTAATTTTGGCATTTTAAGTTCCCACGGCATTCCTGCCATTACATCAACAGCATCGGCTCCACCTACACCAATGGCGACCATCCCTAATCCACCTGCATTAACGGTATGCGAATCCGTTCCTATCATCATTCCACCAGGAAATGCATAGTTTTCTAATACAACTTGATGAATGATACCGGCACCTGGTTTCCAAAAACCAATACCGTATTTATTCGATACACTTTCTAAAAAATTAAAAACTTCTGAACTTCTATTGAATGCTTCTTGAAGATCTGAATCGGCCCCAAGTTTTGCTTGAATTAAGTGATCACAATGCACTGTAGATGGCACCGCTACTTTTGCTTTTCCGGCCTGCATAAATTGCAGTAAAGCCATTTGAGCGGTAGCATCTTGCATGGCTACTCTGTCGGGATCAAAATCCACGTAAGAGTTCCCTCTTTCAAAAGCTTGAGTTGCTTTCCCATCCCAAAGATGCGTGTACAAAATCTTCTCTGAAAGAGTAAGTGGTTTATTAACTGCAGAGCGAGCCGCTGCAATTTTTCCCGGCAGTTGATTGTAAACTGCCTTAATCATATCTAAATCGAATACTGCCATAATTAGTTTTTTTGAGTGGCGATAAGATACGGCTTATATCGAATAATTCACAAAGTAGAAACGTTATAAAACACAAAAAACCCGAGTGATTAACTCGGGTTTTTCTACTAATACATTTCCATTGTCGTTTTAAGCCAATACCAATTTTTTATCAGACGGCTTGAACTTAGTCAAAACAATTCCATCAACCGCTTTTTCGTATTCCGCCATAGTTGGTGTGCGTCCTAAAATAGTAGACAATACCACTACTGGAGTTGAAGACAATAAAGACTCACCTTTTTTCTCGCCTGAATCTTTTACAACTCTACCTTGGAACAAACGCGTTGAAGTTGCCATAACAGTATCTCCAGGAGCAGCTTTTTCTTGGTTACCCATGCATAGGTTACAACCTGGGCGCTCTAAGTACAACATGTTTTCGTATTTGGTACGCGCTGCGCCTTTTGGTGCATTGTCATCGAACACAAAACCTGAGTATTTCTCTAACACTTCCCAATCGCCTTCTGCTTTCAATTCGTCAACGATGTTGTAGGTAGGTGGAGCAACAACCAAAGGAGCTTTGAATTCAACTTTACCTTCTTGTGCTTCAATGTTCTTTAGCATTTGCGCTAAAATCTGCATATCGCCTTTGTGAACCATACATGATCCAACAAATCCTAAATCAACTTTTTTAGTACCGCCATAGAATGACAACGGACGGATGGTATCGTGCGTGTAACGCTTAGAAACATCATCGTTGTTTACATCTGGGTCAGCAATCATTGGTTCAGCAATCTGATCCAAATCGATGATTACATCAGCGTGATACTTAGCGTTTGCATCTGGTCTTAAAGCAGCTTTAATTCCTGTTTTAATCTCTTGGATACGAGCGTTTGCTTTGTTTATAAGACCTTGAAGTACGTTGATATGATTGTCCATACCCTTATCGATCATGATTTGGATACGTCCTTTTGCTATTTCTAACGATTCGATTAAAGTTTCATCTTCTGAAATACAGATAGAAGCTTTTGCTTTCATCTCTGCCGTCCAGTCAGTAAACGTGAAGGCTTGATCGGCAGTAAGTGTACCTAAGTGAACCTCGATGATTCTTCCTTGGAATACGTTTTCACCACCAAATTGCTTCAACATTTGTTGTTGCGTAGCGTGAACCACATCACGGAAATCCATGAAGCTTCTCATCTCGCCTTTGAAAGTAACTTTTACAGATTCTGGAATTGGCATTGTAGCCTCACCAGTAGCTAAAGCCAAGGCAACGGTTCCTGAATCGGCACCGAAGGCAACACCTTTAGACATACGAGTGTGTGAATCACCACCAATGATGATGTCCCAATCGCTAACTGTAATATCGTTCAATACTTTATGAATAACATCCGTCATAGCTGGATACTGACCTTTAGGATCGCGAGCTGTGATTAGTCCGAAGTCATTCATAAACTTCATCAACTTAGGGATGTTGGCTTTTGACTTATCGTCCCAAACAGATGCCGTATGACAACCCGATTGGTAAGCTCCATCTACAATTGGAGATATAACCGTTGCAGCCATCGCTTCCAATTCCTGAGAAGTCATCAATCCTGTAGTATCCTGAGACCCTACAATATTAACTTCTACACGAACATCAGAACCTGCGTGCAATGTTTTACCTGGTGTAGTTCCTACTGCGTTTTTGTTGAAGATTTTTTCAACCGCCGTAAGTCCTTGTCCTTCAACAGATATTTCTTTAGAAGGAGCGTAAACAGTAGGAATATCTATTCCTAATATTTTACAAGCAATGGTTTGTAATTTTTTACCGAAAACAACAGCATAAGAACCTCCTGCTTTAATGAACTCCATTTTTTGAGGAGTCAGTGCTGCAGAGATGTCTTTTAATTCTTTGTCTCCGTTGTATAATTTTTTGGTTTTGGTGTTGATGGTTAACACCGTACCCGTTTCAACAGAATATTTTTGTTCTAAAACAGTATCACCGTTTTCGTCTCTAACATTGTTTCCGACTGCATCTTTTTTAGCAACCCAGTTTTTAAGGTCGATACCGATACCACCAGTTACACCAACCGTAGTTAAGAAAATTGGAGAAATACCGTTTGTTCCTGCAATGATTGGAGCGATGTTGATGAACGGAACGTAAGGACTAGCTTGAATACCAGTCCAAAGTGCTACGTTGTTTACACCCGACATACGAGAAGAACCAACACCCATTGTGCCTTTCTCAGCAATTAACATCACGCGTTTGTCAGGATGTTGTGCTTTAAGAGCCGTAAGCTCTTTTTGCATCTCCTTATTGTGTTCAAACAAACACTGACCGTGCAATTCTCTATCAGAACGAGAGTGTGCATCGGCCCCTGGAGATAATAAATCGGTAGAAATATCACCTGTACCAGCGATGAAAGTAACAATCTCTATTTTTTCTTCAACATCTGGAAGTTTGGTAAAGAACTCTGCCTGTGCGTAGCTCTCTATAATCTCTTTCGAAATAGGGCATCCTTGCTTAAAAGCATCTTCTAAACGAGCAACATCGGCTTCGTATAAATACACCTGCGTTTTTAAAACTTCAGCTGCCTTTTTAGCAATATCAAAGTCTTTTTGTTCGATTACAAGATCCAAAAGAACCTGAATAGATGTTCCACCTTTCATGTGCGCTAACAACTCAAAAGCATAAGCTTGAGAAATTTCAGCAACAACTTCATTTCCTAAAATGATTTCTTTTAAAAACTTAGCCTTAACACCAGCCGCTTCTGTTGTACCAGGAACGATGTTGTAAATGAAGAACTTAAGCGAAGCTTCTCTTTCAGCATTTCCAGTGTCTTTAATCTGCTCAATAATTTCAGCGATTAATGCTCCACCTTCAATTGGCTTAGGATGTAAGCCCAGTGCTTTTCTTTCTTCTATTTCTTTGATGTAATCTTTATAGGTGTTCATAAGACGATAATAGTGTGTTTGTGTACCTTAAATTCAGATTTACCGTCACGTCACAAAGGGAATTTCCATTACCGAAATTTCGTGCGAACCATCTGCTTATTACCATCGTTTAAATCAAACTCCTTATTGGCCAATAACTTGACGTAAGGCTAATTAGAACGACAGTTGCTTCGCGAAAATAACGAAAGCTTAGGGTATTGTCAAAGCACTAAAGGCTTAGCTTATTGTTTATAACGATTTCAAATAAGACCCACTACAAATAAGACAAATAGTACCACTTATCCTTGGAAATTGCTGTTACTAAAAAAGTAGAAAGTATATTGCGTGAAATTCTGAATTTTAACCGTTTTTATTCCGCAATTCATGATTAACCAAACCGTAAAAGAAAATATCAATGTAGCCTTAAGAGCTATTTCAAGTCAAGGTTTGCGTACTGTTCTAACGGTCGGTATTATCGCCATAGGAATTACTGCATTGGTAGGCATACTAACAGCCATCGATGCCATTCAAGAAAAGTTCAAAGCTGATTTTGCTTTATTAGGAGCCAATACATTTTCAATTTCCCGATACGAAAGGATTCGTTTCGACAATGGTGAAAGAAAAAAAGTAGAACCTATTCTTTACAGCCAAGCCATGGATTTTAAAGAATACTACGACTTCCCTGCCTATGTATCGGTATCGGCAGTAGCATCTGGAACTGCTACATTAAAATACAATTCAGAAAAAACAAACCCCAACGTTCGTGTAATAGGTTGCGATGAAAACTATTTAAAAACAACGGGTTTCATTATTGAAAAAGGAAGAAACTTCAACAACAACGATATTGAAAATAGCAGCAATGCACTCATCATTGGAAAAGACATTGTAGACAAACTTTTCGGAACAAAAGAAGACCCGATTGGGAAAGAAATCCGAGCTGGTTCTTCGAAATATATTGTTGTAGGTGTTTTAGAAAGCAAAGGAAGTTCGTTTGGAATTAGCAACGACAACCAAGTTTTAGCTCCGCTGTCTAACATCAAAGCCAATTATTTACCAGCTAGTTATTCCTACAACATCAATGTAATGGTTGACAATGCTGGTACACTTCAAAATGCCATTAGTGAAGCAACGGGAACTTTAAGAAACGTAAGAAAAGACAGACCTGGTCAACCATCAACTTTCAGTATCACTCAAGCAGATAGTCTTTCCAACATTGTGATAGAACAACTATCCGCCATTTCACTTATTGCTACCATCATCGCAATCATAACCTTATTGAGCGCCGCAATTGGTTTGATGAATATCATGTTGGTATCGGTTACAGAAAGAACAAAAGAAATTGGTACTAGAAAAGCCTTGGGTGCGAGCTCAGAATTGATTCGAAAGCAATTTTTAATTGAGTCGGTAGTTATCGGTCAAATGGGCGGTGTTGTAGGCATCATACTCGGTATCGCTGTAGGAAACGCAATATCAGCCATCGTTGGTGGCGGTTTTATTGTTCCTTGGGTTTGGATGTTTGTATCTGTTGGAGTATGCCTAATTGTAGGCGTAATTTCAGGATATTATCCAGCTAAAAAAGCTGCAGAGCTAGATCCTATCGAAGCATTGCGCTACGAATAATTACGATTTCTGCAAATCGCGAACAAAGAAATAGCACAAGATTGGGATTAGCAGTGCAAACGGTAATGAGGTTACAATAAGTAACTTCTGAAGTGCAATCAACACATCAATTTCCGTTCTTACATTGCCCAATATCACTATAGCCAATGTAAATATTGCTATGACTATTGACCAAATCAGGCGCATTTTTTTGGACGGATTGAGTTTTCCTGAATCGGTAAACATACTGAGCACAAAAACGGCTGAATCGACCGACGTTACCAGAAAGCTAATCAGCAATAGAACGACCATTGTATTTATAACACTCTGCAATGGAAACTCATTGAAATAGACAAATACGGATGTGAATACATTTCCAAATTCGCCTTGATACGTCCCCCATTCGGTAAGCATAGAAAAAGCCCCCTCACCAAAAGCCGAAAACCAAAAAAACGTTCCTAACGAAGGGATAAGCATAACCCCAAACAGCAGTTCTCTTATCGTTCGTCCCTTAGAAATTCTAGCAATAAAAACACCTGTAAATGGAGCCCAAGCCAACCAAAACGCCCAGTAATAGTAGGTCCAATCGCTCAGAAATTCTTCACCAGGATTGAATGCCCCTAAAGACAAACTCAGCGGTATAAAATCGAAAACATAACGCCCAATTGTTATTGCAAAACGACTTAAGATTGCCCATGCATCACCATGAACAACTACAATAAAAAGCAAAACAAGTGTCGCTAAAATATTGCCTGTAGAAATGATTTTAATGCCTTTATCCACCCCTTTCCAAACCGATATAAAAGCCAATATTGAAATCAATACAACTATCAACAAAGTAGATTTCAGAGAAAAGGTATACGGCAATAAATGATTCAATCCACCACTTATTTGAGTAGTCCCTAACCCAATAGCCCCTACCAAGCCAAAAACAGTTGTAAGAATTACCAAAACATCTAGCGATCGCAAAACGGACGTACGAACAACAAAACTGCTTATACTTGAGCTCAGCAAAACAGGACGTTGTTTGTTATAAAGATAATAGGCCAGAATGAGCCCGAACAAACCATAGAAGGCCCAAGCAGTAAAACCCCATTGGTAAAAAGTATACTCTAAGGCAATAGTTTCTGCCGTAGCGCTTGTGTTAATTGGTGGGTTGATGAACATATACACAGGTTCTTGCACTGCCCGCAATAAAATACCAGCACCCATACCAGCGCTATACAACATTGCAATCCATGCCCATCGAGAATACTCAGGTTTATCGTTTACTTCCCCTAATCGTTTCTTACCAATTGGCAGAAGTGCTATAACCGTAATAAATACAACACAAAACAAGCCAAGAAGTAAATAATATCGCCCAAAATAATTCCTCACCCAAAGTGAAGCGGCCTCTATAAACGCATAGGTAGAATCAGTAAAAAGAAAAATACACAACGCGAAAACGCACAATGTAATTATGGAAATAGAAAATGTTTTATTTCTAAAAAACGTCAATGAATCCGTTGGTTTTCGATGCAATCAAATTTATACTAAAGTTATAACTCACTTTGTATCAAATCATCTTTAAACACACTACATCAATATCCAACGCAACTATATCATTTCACCTCCCTAAAAACATTACACAGAAAATTTTATTTTTAGATAACCAACCAAACTGTAACATGCTATTCAAAAGCCGCAAAGACCCTTTATACACAAGTATTGTCGGAGCAATAATTGCTTTCTTGTTTTTCTCAACTTTCTACTTCATTCTAGAAGGAAACAACGTTACAGCTACAATTGTAACAGTCGTAATTAACGCCGCAGTTGGCATTCTTTTGACATGGATGTTGATGGGCACATCGTACATAATGAACAAAGAATATTTACGCTACAAAGCTGGCCCCATCAAAGGGAAAATTGCACTAGACTCCATACGACAAGTAAAAGTGGGTAAAACGCTATATGTAGGTCTAAAACCAGCTACAGCACGCAATGGAATTGTTATTTACTACAACAAATACGATGAAATATACATTAGCCCCAAATCGAACAGCCATTTTGTTGAAGAATTGAAAAAGCTGAATCCTTCTATTGAGGTTTTAGATTAAAAAAAACAAGGCATAAAAAAAGCCCTCTCGCAATGAAAGGGCTTTAGAATATGAAATTTTGAATTAGTTGATTACTCAGCTATAACTTCAAAGTTAATTTCAACAGTGATTTCTCTGTGCAAACGTGCAGTAGCTGTGTAAGAACCAACATTTTTAATGCTGTCTTCTTTCATTTTCAACACTTTTCTGTCCAATTCTACACCTTTAGCTTTGATAGCATCAGCTAATTGGATGGTATTAACCGCTCCAAATATTTTACCTGATTCACCAGCTTTAGCACCGATAGTCAATTTCAAAGCAGTCAATTTATCAGCAATAACTTGAGCTTCTTGCTTTTCTTTAGCCGCTTTATGAGATTGTTGCTTAAGGTTTTCTGCAAGTATTTTTTTGTTTGACTTAGTAGCCAATACTGCAACACCTTGAGGAATTAGGAAGTTAACACCGTAACCAGCTTTTACTGATACGATATCATTTTTGTAGCCTAATTTTTCTACGTCTTGTTTTAATATGATTTCCATTTGTTGTTCCTCCTATCAATTATTTTAAATTGTCTGCTACGTATGGCAACAAACCAATATGACGAGCTCTCTTTACTGCTTGAGAAACTTTTCTTTGGTACTTAAGTGATGTACCTGTAACACGTCTTGGTAAAATTTTACCTTGCTCGTTTAAGAACTTCAACAAGAAATTTGGGTCTTTGTAATCGATGTACTTAATACCCGCTTTTTTGAAGCGACAATATTTCTTTCTGTTTTCGTCTAGGTCGATTTGCGCTAAATATCTTACGTCTTTATCTGCCATGATAGTCTCTTTTTTAAGCTTTTGCTTTGTTTCTTCTACTTTCTACATACTTGATTGCATATTTATCTAGTCTCACAGAAAGGAAACGGATAATACGCTCATCACGCTTTAACTCTAACTCAAGGTTAGCGATCAAGTCGCCTTCGCCTTCGAATTCTAGTAAGTTGTAAAAGCCAGTGCTTTTTTTCTCAATTGGATACGCTAATTTGCGTAGGTCCCAATTCTCTTCATGCATCAATTTACCACCGTTCGCTTTGATAAGATCACGAACTTTGGCTACTGCTTCCTTTACCTGGTCTCCAGATAAAACGGGATTTAAAATGAAAACAGTTTCGTAACGATTTGCCATCTATTGTTTGTTTATTATTTTTTCAAAAAGGACAACAAAGGTACATTTTTTATTAACACCTACACACATTACCTTACTCACTTTGTCTACTGTTCTATTTACTTGAATATATTTGCGCTGTAGCAAGTTTGTTTTATGGCTGAAAAGTACATTGTATCCGCACGTAAATACCGTCCCGCCGTTTTTTCTAACGTGGTAGGCCAACAGGCTGTAACCGATACTTTAATCAATTCCATAAAAAACAATACGCTAGCTCAAGCTTTTTTATTCTGCGGACCTAGAGGAGTGGGTAAAACAACTTGTGCTAGAATACTATCAAAAGCGGTTAATGCAGATGATATTTCTAAACTGGAAGAATTAAGCGATAGCGATCTTTCTGTATTCGAACTCGATGCGGCATCTAACAACTCGGTTGAGAACATCCGTGCATTAATAGACCAAGTACGCATACCACCTCCGGCTGGCAAAAAATACAAAGTTTATATTATAGATGAGGTGCACATGTTGTCGACTTCTGCCTTCAATGCATTTCTAAAAACTTTAGAAGAACCACCTTCTTACGCCATATTTGTTTTAGCGACTACAGAAAAACATAAGATATTACCAACCATACTTTCACGCTGTCAGGTATTCGATTTTGCTCGCATCAAAAACGACGATATCGTAAAACACCTACAAGACATTGCCGCTAAAGAAAATATAGAAACTGAGGAAGATGCACTCCATATAATTGCCCAAAAAGCAGATGGTGGTTTGCGTGATGCTCTATCTATATTCGATCAAATGGCCAATTTTGGCGGAGGTAAGGTAACTTACCAATCGGTTCTAGAAAACCTAAACATACTCGACCTAGGTGCTTATTTCGATTTGTGCGACCATATTTTTAAAGGCGACACTGCGGCTTCGCTTTTGCTTACCGACGATGTTCTGCAAAAAGGACACGATGGTCAACTTTACTTAAGTGGATTGGCTCAACACCTCAGAAACCTATTGGTTGCCATGGACCCTCAAACACAACATTTATTGGATGTTAGTGAAGGTTTCCGCCCGAAATACTACGAGCAAGCAAAAAATACAACGGCCCTCACCATTTTCCGTTGTTTAGAAATTCTATCGTCTGCCGACACAGCTTACAAGGTTAGTCAAAATCAAAGGCTGCATCTAGAGCTCACTTTACTTAGACTTTGCAACGCTTGCATTGAAAAAAAAAAGTAAATGACGGAATTGAAAGCGAAGATGATTTTATTCAAAACAAACCGCTTCTAGTTTCATCCAATTCACAACAAACCGTACCTCTAATTTCTTCTCCGGTTAATAAACCAGTAGAAACACCAAAGCCAGAACCTACAAAACCTTTCGAAACGAAACCTGCAACCCCTAAGAGCGAACCTCGAAAAGTTGTAAAAGGCAAAAAACCTGCCTATGTTTCTATGAAAAACCTTCTTCAAGCCGAAGAGGAAGCCGAAAGCAAGAAGAATGAATATGTAGACGATAGCGATGAAGAAGTAAAAGCGGCTTTGGCCAACATAAGTCAAGACGAACTAAACAGCGCTTGGAGCAAATTACACGAACACTTTTTAAGCAAAGGCGAAAGCAGTTTTGCGAGCAGTATCCTAGCTTCTAAACCACAAATTGTTGACGGTCTGCTTCAACTCAAAGTGATCAATCTTATCCAGAAAAAGAACTTTGAAGAGTTTAATGAAGCGCTACTTATTTTCATAAAAGGCCTTTTGGGTGTAAGTAAATTGAAAATAAACATTGAAGTAGAAAAAAACGAAGACGGAAGTGCAATGCCGTATACCGACAAAGAGAAACTCTTAGTTATGGCAAAAAAGAATCCAGCTTTGCTCACTTTACAGCAAACATTTGGTTTAGAGCCAGAATTCTAGATTGCAGTAACTAAGTAGTGAATGAAAGAAAAACTCCGAAAAATAATTGAAGAAAACACCAACCGAAAAGGTAAGATTTTTGATTATTTCATTCAAGGGTTAATACTAATCTCCTTAATTACTTTTTCAATAGATACTTTACCGCACAAATCTGATTTAGTTAAACAGATTATAAGTCAAATAGAACTCTTCTGTGTTGCTGTTTTCTCTATTGAGTATTTCCTCAGAATCTATGTTGCTAAGAAACCCTGGAAATACATTTTCAGTTTTTACGGTATTATTGACCTCTTAGCTATCGTACCATTTTATTTAAGAATCTCAATAGACTTAAGATCGTTAAGAGCCTTCAGAGTATTTCGGATTTTTAGAGCCTTAAAATTAGTGCGGTACAACAAAGCACTAAAGAGGTTTAGAGTAGCTGCTAAAATCGTAAAGGAAGAAATTGTACTATTTTTAATTGTAACCGCCATTTTGATATTCCTGAGTGCAACAGGCATATATTATTTTGAAAATAAGGCTCAACCAGAGATATTTTCATCCATTTTTCATAGTTTTTGGTGGGCAGTAGTTACCTTAACCACTGTCGGATATGGCGACGCTTTCCCAATTACTATTGGTGGAAAAATATTCACCTTTTTCGTTCTTATCATCGGTGTTGGTATAGTAACAATTCCAGCAGGTTTAGTCGCAACGGCTTTATCCAAAGCTAGAGAACTAGAAGACGAAGAAAAAAGAGCTCATGACAAATTGAAGAATAGATAACATTCTATCAAATAGGCTCATTCTTCAAAAAAAACAATTTCACAGCTTTCCCACTTGCATTTTTTAACAGGCACAACACATGTTGTTTTCTTTTAAGTCAGGCCTAGTATATTCTTACTTCAGTGATGTAACATTCATTCAACTTCACTTCTAAGACAGGCTTACCACTACCAAACAACATCTTTTAATTGCCCAAAGACCTGATACTAAGTAGTTTTAATCATCACTTTTTAAAAAACACAAGCCATGATTAAAGCATTAACTACTACGTTGGCCATAGGTGCCCTAAGTTTCACAACCGCTCCTAATTTTGACGAGCATCTAGATAAATGGGAAGTGGATTACGATCACACAAGAATAGAATTTTCAGCAACCCATTTAATGATTTCCGAAGTTGAAGGTGTTTTCGAGAACTACACCATCGAATCTAAAATCAACAAGCCTTCTTTTGAAGACAGTCAATTTAAAGTCAATATTCAAGCTGCATCTATTAATACCGGAAGCAAAACAAGAGACAAACACCTCCGTTCTGGAGATTTCCTAGACATTGCCGAACATCCTATTATTTCTTTCGAAAGCACTACATTCAAATGGGCAGGCGAGCAAGAATTCAAAATGAAAGGTTATTTCACCATCAATGGTGTCAGGCATTTAGAAACCTTTCACGTAAAATACAATGGCTCGGTTATCGACCCTGCTGACAATCTTGAAAAAGCAGCTTTTAAAATTACAGGTAAAATCAATCGATACGACTACAACCTAAAATGGAACATTACATCAGACGCTGCTGAAGCATTTTCAGTTGGCGAAGAAATAGAATTAGAATGCCACTTGAGATTAAAAAGGTCTGCCAACTATGCCAACCTTACTAATTAAAACAAATAACCAACGCTTAAAAAGCTAGAATTGATCTTTGTGCCCACGTTGTTAATCTGACCCAACTCGTCGGCTTGAACTTGGGCACGAAGGTTTAAGTAAAAAACATGGTTCGCGGCTTTAGCATGCAGACCAATACCGTAATTAAAAGCCGGAACAAAAGCTTCACCTGATTTAATTTCTTCTTCAAAATCTTCGTTGTCGCCATCCCAATCACGCTCACGAACAGATTTGAGTGAAAACTGAGCCGATGGTCCAGCAAATAAGCTTAAGTACAAATTACCCAAGCCTATATTCAATTTAGCATACAATGGCACATCGATATAGGACAACTTATACGTGTCCCGATAATCTTCTCTATTAGTGCCTAATACGCCACCGTTGGCTCTCCCCTCTATGCGCGACCCCATGCTTACAAATTTCACATCCAATCCCAATCCGAGATTTTTGGTAAAATGAAACGCACTCGTCATCCCCGCTTCGAAAGCAATGCTGTTGGTTACTTTTGCACCCGGTTCGTTTACGTTATCTGAAAATTGAGAAACCCCAACTCCGGCAGTAACTCCAGATTTAAAGCCTTTAAACTGGGCGCTTAAGCTTGTTAGCAAAAGCAACCCAGAAAGTAATAATATGTGTTTTTTCATGACTGAATGGTTTGTCAGGAAAGCGATTTATTTTTTCGCTAAAGCGTTTTCTTTGATGTAAGCCAATGCATCACCAGAAGGTCTAGGCGCATTCGCATTTACAATCTTTCCTTCTTCGTTAAGCAATACAAAACGTGGAATAGAGTACACTAAGTATTCACTTTTTACTAAACCATCGCTATCGCCTTGGTGCAATTGCACTCCGTGAGCATCATTATTTGCTAGGAAATTATTCCAATCTTCTAAGTTTTTATCAACTGAAATACTCAAAAACGCAATGTTTTCGTCTTTCAATTCTTTTTGCAATTCTTCTAGAGCTGGAATTTCAGCCAAACATGGCTTGCACCAAGTTGCCCAAAAATCGATGTAAACGGCCTTGCCTTTGAATGAGCTTAACGTTACTTCTGTTCCTTTAGCGTCTTTCATCACCAATTCCGGAGCATCGTTTCCACTTGCAATTTTCATCCAAGGTTCTGCCAATTTCTGAACACTTTCTTTGCTTTTAGCATCAGCGTTAGCATAGAACACACTCAAATTATCCGCAATTTCGTCTACACCTGAGTAACGAATGTGATCTTCAAGTGTACTTCTTTGCAAGGCAATCTTAATGGTTTCGTTTTCAATTTTCTCTGTCATAGACAGTTTCGCTTTTACAACATCAGCAGATGTTTCAAAGTCAACATCACCCAAATTGTATTCTAATTTATCTTGAGCAACGTCCATATATTCTGGAACATTCATCAATGACGCATCATCAAATCCTACACTTTCTATAATATCGATACATGCTTGTGGACTAGGTTGTGCATCAGCTACCAATTGTGGATGATAATTGTAATGTAAAAAAGCTCCGCTTTGCATCAATACTTCATTGCGTTTCGCTTCCATATCAGCAAACTTTTCTGTAACAGGCATTGCCTTTACAACACTATCGCGTTGAGCTAAATAAGCTTTATGCCCCGCTAAGAAACCATCCCAATCTTGTTGCAATGCCTCTCTTAAGCCCTTATTGTACGCTTTATCAAGTTCAATCAAAGCACCCAACGCATCGTTTTCATTTTTCAATTCGCCTGTAAATGCTAAAGGCTCGGTAACATTGGTAGCGGTTAATACTGCCGTTGCTGTTTTACCTTTTTCTAAATAAATCATACGACGAACACCAGGGCTATTGATACTCAAATAGTTTTCGGTACCCGAATTCGAAAATTCGTATTGAGCTTCAGCACCCAATGCAAGTGTATCTACTTCTACTGAAGATTTCACAACCAAGTGATCTGGCGCTTCGCCGTTAAGTTGTACGATTAAATCGTTTTTAATTTCTGGAGTGGTACAAGCCACAGCAAAAAATAGAGGCAATAATCCTGCTGATAATTTCATAAACTGCATATATTTGCAACTCAATTGCAAAAACAAACGAGTTGAACTTTGCCACGAATATAAACGCTTCATACATTATTGCCATCAAATCGTTGGTTTTAGTGTTCATTTTAAGCTTTTATGGCACTAATCTGAATGCTCAGAATAATTGCAATAAACATGTAGAGATTACCGTAGTAGACAAATTCACCAACCAAGCACTTCCATTTGCTTCTGTAGTGGTGAAAGGCACTAAACTAAAAGGTACTACCGATGGACATGGGCATTTCTCACTTGAAAACCTATGTTCGGAAAATTTAGATATCGAAATTTTCCATCTAGCCTGCGAAGGCCGCATATTTTCACTCAAGTTGAATTCCAGTGATCTAGACACGACCTTGTATCTAGACCACAAATCCATAGACTTGGATGTGGTAGACATCAACCACAAGCATAACGGCGACAATTTTGCAGGGCACAGCAATGTGATTTCTGCCGACCAACTCAACAATACGTTTGGCGATGGTTTGAATGGTATCAGTAAAAAGCTACCTAGCCTATCTTTCAGTAGCGGAGGTATAGGAACTGAAAAACCTACAATCAATGGTCTAGGAGGATCGAGAGTTGGAGTTATATACAATCAAACAGCATTAAAATACCAACAATGGGGCGGCGAACACGCGAGTTCGGTTTCATTTTTTGCAGGCGACAACATTGAAGTAATTGATGAACTTGGAGCATTGAAATATGGCAGCGAAGCATTTGGTGGTGCCGTCATCATAAAAGACGCCTCTATTTTCGATCAGAAAACGCCCTTTAACATTACTGTATTAAGCCAACTGAACAGCAATCCTGTTGGAGGAAAAATAAACATAAAAAGCTCTGGCCATTTGCACCAACTTGGCGAATTATTTTACAAAATAGGTTTTGAGCAAGGCGCTTTTGCAGCTGCCAATACCGCTACAGGCTACGTAAGCAATACAGCGCGCAACAGCAACAATTACTTTGCCCATATTGGAAAAAAAATAAAAAGCTATTCTCTAGAATTGTCGTACATGCACAGCAATAGCAACCAAGGAATTTATCAAGGCTCGCACATTTCTAATGTTACCGATTTACGCAATGCCATTACCAATTCAGACAACAGAATAAAAGGCAATACCGGCTTCGAAATTGCTTCTCCAAAAATTAGTGAAACACATGAATTGATTCAACTATCAATAAAAAGAGCCATCAGTAAAGGAGAAATAACTTTGGATGCTTCGCAACAAATAAATTTAAGAAAAGAGTTCGACAGTCATGGAAAATCAACTCCGTCAACTCAACTAAGTTTAGCGAACAAAAACGTTGCTATACATGGGAAATGGTTCGCCAAAAACACCTTATATAGTGTAGGTGCTAATGTTCAATTAGAAAGCAACATATACAACTACAGCAGAGTAATACCTGACTACAAAATGCTCAATACAGGTTTGTATGCAGGAGCAAAACACTATTTCAAAAACTCATATTTAACCGCTGGTTTTCGTGGAGAATGGTATCAATCTACTCCAAGCATTGGTTTAGAGAAATACGCTGCTATAGATAGCGTTGAATTTTCTGATTTGGCTTTAAGTGGTATTCTCGCTTATAACTTCACAATAAAAAAACTACAACACCAAATTCAGATATCGCACAACTATAGATTCCCGAATGCTTTCGAACTGTATGCTTTTGGTATTCACCACGGATCGGCTGAATATGTTGAAGGAAATACGGCTTTACAAACAGAAACAGCAACTGGGGTTTCGTACCGATTAAAATACCAAAGCAAGTTGTGGCAATTAGAAATCAACCCTTATTTTAGAATTTACAATAACTACATCCTCTACCAACCAACGGGCGAAAGCGTACTAACCATATCTGGAGCTTTCCCAAAAATGGAGGTTGAAAACCAGGACTTGAACATGTTGGGCTTCAATGTAAACCTCCTTTACAAAGCACACAAAAATTTAGATTTAAGGCTTACGGCCAACCGCATATTCAGTTACATACCCAACAGTACAACTTCTATTTACGGCGTTGATCCTGGTAGGAGTAATTTTTTCGCGACCTACAAAGCATCTTCGCACCTTTCATTAGAATATAGCCTAGAATACAACTACGGCACAGGTGGCGGAGCCGGGTACACTTTAGACAACCAAGTTGTAGAAAACAGCACAGCTACCGTTTTGCACAACAGTTTAATAAGCTATACCAAGTTTGAAGATCAAGGGCTAAAATTAAAACTTGGAGTTCAAAATATCCTCAACACCGAATACTATCGTTACACCAATTCATCAAGATTTTTTTACCCTGAAATCGGTCGCAACATTTTCCTAAGCATTTTATATCACCCAAAACACAAAGAACATGATCATTAAATCAAAAAACATGTACAAAAAAACAAGCGCTGCGGCAATAATGGCCATTTTTGCAATGAGTTTATTCAGTTGCGAAAAAGAAGACACTAAGGACTTAGAAGGTCAAGAAGAAGAACTTATTACTACGGTACAAATTGCAGTGAAAGCTGAAGGCTCTTCAGACACGGTAACAGTTAAGTGGTCAGACATTGATGGCATTGGAGGCAATGAACCAACAATAGATACTTTGTACTTAAACCGTTCAGCCAATTACAGTATGTACATCAGTTTCTTAGACGAATCTGGAAATGAAACAGAAGATATTACTGAAGAAATAAAAGAAGAAGCCAACGACCACCTTGTGTGTACGTACAGCAATACCGGAATTGTAATCTCTTCTATTGATACAGACAACAATGGACTTCCACTAGGCTTAGAACAAATAGTAAGTTTAGATTCTGCAGTAAATGGCGACATCACCTTCCAACTTAAACACCAACCTGGCATAAAAACAGGAACATGCGATGTAGGATCAACAGACATAGAAGTTACCTTCCCTATTGTAATTAACTAAAGTAGAATTGATGCTGGATTCAGCAAAAAAACACTGGTTTTAGAACGAGTAATAGCTGTATACAACCATCTATACCATTGATCATCGATTGTTTCCTCGGTTACATATCCATGATCTATAAATACCGAATGCCACTGCCCTCCTTGTGATTTATGCCCTGTAATAGCATAAGCGTATTTCACTTGTAGGGCATTGAGGTATTCATTAGATCGTAATTGCTCTTTACGGTCTTTTTTATACGGAAACTCATCGAGTAATTCCAAATCTATCACGTCGTACAATTTCTCCATCTCTGCAGGATCAACCGCTGGCATGTTGCTATTCAATGCGCTCAAGTTCAGCTTTACTTGCAAATCAATTTCGAAGTTTTCGAGATGGATGTCGGCATCGGCAAAAAGCATCCCATATTTTTCTTCGGTACGCACTATTCTATTTACCATTATGCTTTCACCATTGGCAATAAAATCAATATTAGCTTCCTTCACTCCATACTTATAGTTGTTTTTAACCACCATAAGTTTATCACCACCATTGATAATTTCATCCAAACCAAGTACTCGTGAGCGTATTTGTTGATTGAACAAAACAGCACTTTTATTGCTTTTAGTCAATACTACCACTTCATTTTCGCCAAAAGAACTGAGCGCATCCTCGTAATGATCTAAAAAAGAATACGGATCAATAAAGTAGAAATTCTTCTGGTCAGCAAACAGCTTTACATCTTCGCTTACTCCCGTAATTCGGTAGCGGATATTGGTCGCATTAAACAACACTCCAGAGTCTACGTCTTGCCGAAGTACTTCATCAAAACTGCATTTAGCTATCAGCAAATCGAATTCGTTCTCCAAAAACTTAGCATCCAAAGCTGGACTTTCGTTGCTATGCACGGGAGGCAATTGCGCCTGATCGCCAACAAATAATATTTTGCAATTATCCCCTTCCTTTACATAATCTATCAAATCATGCAATAAGGATTGACCATGAGGAGAAAAATACGTTCGATCTCCCGAAATCATAGACGCCTCATCTACTATAAAGAGTGCGTTTTTGTGTTTGTTTTCCTTTCGTTTGAATTGTCTTTCACCCCCTTCCGACTTCAACATATAAATATAGCGGTGAATGGTGTAAGCATTGATTCCCGTATAAGATCTCAATACTTTAGCTGCTTTGCCCGTAGGAGCTAACTGCACCAATTCGGTATTTTGGAACGATCTTACATATGCTGCGACAGTTGCCATTACGGTAGTTTTCCCCGTTCCAGCATAACCATTAAGCAACAAACAACAATTTGGTTTAGATGAATTCCAAAACCGTTCGAAGACATAAAAAAAATGCGCCTGCCCCTTTGTGGCTGGAAATGCATTGGTGGTTTCAAAATGTTGGAGAAGCTCACTCATAAAGACTTCAAAGCTACTTTAGATTTATGGTATCAATAAATAAATCTCGTTTTAAAATAATTGTAGATTTGTACGGAAACATCGTTTTACAACATGCAACAGATAGCGCAAAATTTCGGTAAATTTTTATTCCCTGTATTCTTGTTAATCACAGGCTTATTCACATTAATTTTTGGAGCCGTTAAAGATCAACCATCTTTATTCATCATCAGTGGTTTCGCAGTACTTGTTATGGGTGTAGTTGCCCTATTGTATGCACTTAAAAAGATCACTTTTAAAATTCAAATTATTGTTACCATAGTATCTGCAATCATTGCAATTGTACTTGGTTACAACGATTACCGTACAGTTAAAAACGACATCGATTTTGTTGAGCAAAAGAAAGTTGTGTATTCTGAAGTAATACAACGTTTGAAAGATATTCGTGAAGCTCAAGTAGCCCACAAAAAATACAATGGCGACTTCGCTCCTACTTTTGATTCTCTTATCACTTACATTGGTGAAGGAAAACTTCCATTGGTAAAAGCTTTTGGAGAGGTTCCAGATTCATTAGACGAAGCAACGGCTTTAGAGCTAGGCATCATTACACGTGATACTATTATGGTTCCTGTAATTGATAATGTGTTTTTAAATGCAAACGCTCAAAAAGACAGAAAATTCAGATTCAATTTGGATTCTTTAAGATATGCTCCTTACACCGGTGCAGAATTTATTATGCGCACAAGCAACATCGATAAAGGTGGTGTAAAAACACCTGTAATCTTAATCGAAGACGCAAAACCATTCGACCCAACCGAACCTCTAAAAGTAGGATCATTAACAGACGCTAGTACAAGCGGTAACTGGAGTGGTGAATAACGCAACTACGAACATACATTCAAAAGAACGATCGATTTTATCGGTCGTTTTTTTTGGAAGTGAATTGCAAATACAAGAGCAACAAAATTTTGGTGGCCAAGTAGATAATCAAAAGTTTGTTTCCCTTCCATCGGCAGCAGATTCACCAGAATATTTCAATGCAATAAGTCAGTTTTTCAAGGACAATGTAAGTGCATCATGGCACAAAGTTTTTGCCCTTATTCCAACAGAAAACCATTTACTTATACCCAACATTTTTTATAGCGAGGAGCAAAAAGAAAAACTCTTCCAACAATCGCACCTAGAATATTCAGGTGACATTAAAACCTGCAAGCCAGTCAACACCAACTCTACTTTACTGTATTCGTGCAGCCATAATTTAGAGATGTTTCTACACAACAATTTTCCAGGATTAGAAATCTATTCCGATGTACATTGGTTGATCAACCACTGTATGCTCAACAGCAATGCCGACCACATATTGGTATTATTGGATGAAGGAAGACTGAAAGTTATCATTAAAAAAGAAGGCGCTTTGCAATTGGTCAACGCTTTTAAAGCTTCCAATACAGAAGAACTGATATACTATTTGGGCTACGTCATCAATGCAGTATGGCCCAATAAGGCGCAACACATGCCCATCGCCCTGCATGCCAACGAAGAAAAAATTGACATTTCTTTCGTAAAAAAATATTTCCCTAAAGTAGAACTACACTCTACAGCTAAACAATCCACTATGTTACAATTACTATCGGAATGCGTATAATCGGAGGGGAATTTAAAGGCAAGCGCATGCAGCTTCCCAAAGGAAGTAAAACACGTCCTACTACAGACTTTGCTAAAGAAGCTTTATTCAATTTTCTCTCTACAGAAATCGATTTTGATGGACTAACGGCTATTGATCTTTTTGCCGGCAGTGGAGGAATAGGATTTGAATTTCTAAGCAGAGGTGCTGATTTTGTTTATTGGGTAGAAATAGATAGTAGAAATTGTACCGGTATAAAAAAAATTGCGGTAGAACTTGAAGCTGAAAACTGCAAAGTAATCAAAGCTGACGCACACAAAATAATTGAAGTGTGGAAAGCAGAACCTGCTGACGTTATATTTCTTGACGCCCCTTTTACATTCAAAAAATACCTTGAATGTGGCACCAAAATAGCCAACAGTAAAATGTGCCGACCTGATACGCTCATTATTATAGAACACATGAGTACCATTCATCCTTTTGAAAAAGTAGAAGGATGCACGTTCAAAAAATACGGTCAAATAATGTTTAGTATTTTTAATGCTTCGGTATTACAAAATGGATAAAAAAATAGCCATATTTCCTGGATCATTCGACCCAATTACTACTGGACACGAAGCCATAGTACATCGAGCAATAGGCTTATTTGACGAAATACATGTTGCTATTGGAGTTAATTCTAAAAAGCAATACTTGTTCAGTTTAGAACAGCGTACCGAATGGCTTAAAGAAATGTTTGCCCAACATCCTAGCGTAAAAGTTACCCACTATCAAACGCTTACTGTAAATTTCTGTCAAAGCATTGGAGCTAAATACATTTTAAGAGGTTTACGAAACTCTGTCGATTTCAACTACGAAAAAAGCATAGCTCAGATGAACAAAGCATTAACCCCTGATATAGAAACGGTGTTTTTACTGACTTCTCCAGAGCTATCGGCAATAAACTCAAGCATTGTAAGAGAAATCTACATCAACGGTGGAGACATCTCCTCATTCATTCCTAAGAGCATTACACTGAGCCCTTACAGCAAATAATTCTACTCTGTTCCCGTTATTAAGCGAATCCTATGAGAAATTTCATCAGTCTTATACTTACATTATTTGCGATTGCTACGGCTCAGGCACAACCCGTTACTATAAACGGTACAGCTGGCACCTATTTTCATGGGCAGAAATTATATCTGACTCAGCTAAACGAAACTTTTTTATCCAGCAAAAGCACCATTGCCCAAACTGACATTAGCCTTACAGGCCAATTTTCTATTACTGTAGATTGCAACGATATAGAATCGGTGGAAATAATTAGTGCTTTTGTAACATTTCCATTTAGAATACAACCTGGAGCAACATACACCATAGAACTTCAAAATCCATCAGAAAAAGAATACGTAAGCATAGCCAACACTATGGTAAAAGAAGTGTTGTTTTTTGAATTGCCTACAACCGATATCAACTACAAAATAATAGACTTTAACAATACACTTGATAGTTTATTGGATGCCGAGTTAGCTAATTTTAATGCTAGAAGCTACACATTGCAATTGGCCGTTTTTCATCAAAAGTTTGACAATGCCCCTGACTATTTCCGACACTATGCACAGTCGGCCATTGCTTCACAACTATTGAATTTTGAAAGAGATAAAAAGCTTTTTTTCCAGAACTACATCTTGCACAATCCACTCAATTTAAGAGTATCGGAAAACACCATTTTATTGAGCAAATTTTATGCAAATGCCATAGAAAAACTCTTGCGTTTTGAATCTGAAAACAACAAAGCAAAAATCAGAAATGCTGATGCTACGGCTTACTTTGCTATGTTCAAAAAGTGGGATTTCACTCCAACCCCATTCTTAAGAGATTTTGCCGCTTTATCGAATGCTTACAATGCATACCACGATAAATTTTACACCAAAGAAGACTTAATTGTCTTGCTTAAAAACTTAAAACCTCTTTTGAGTGACAAATCGGTTATTCAAGCTCTTGACGCTATAGAAACAGAAATGGGCTTGCATTTCAAAGACATAATAAAACCAATGGTTGATAAAATAGACATCGACCAAAGCAAGAAAATAATTGCATTGTGTTTTTACAGTTTAGAGTCTGAGATATCACGCCGTGAAATGACCGAATTAGAAGCGCTAATAACAACTCAAAAACTCCCTGTTCAGATTGTAAAATACTGTACCGATTGTACTACTAGCGACTTAAATTCAGACATAGAATTAGCTCTAGATAAAGACCCAATGGTATTCGAAAAACTTCGATTATTCAGTTTGCCGAAGTTTACTCTAGTAGATAAAAACGCAAATATTTTGACCGAATGGTTGGAACCACCAAGTCATGGTGCAGAACGTCAAATCAAGACGATACTGAATCGAATTGGTCGGCTTTAAATTGTTCCCACAACATTAAAATATTTCCAAAAGAATTCTCAAGCTTCAATTCTATTTCAGCTTCGGTATAAAAACCTAGTTCGGTTATATTTTCTTCCGCTTGAGGCATCAAACCTGTTTCATCATTACAAATCATAGGGTACCAAAACGTTTCTTTTAAAAGCGACTTCCCTTTTTCTTGATACGTATGGTAGGTTATATAAATTGATTCAGGTAAAATTTCGCATCGAATACCGCATTCTTCTTCAACTTCTCTAATAGCAGTTTGAGCATGATTTTCACCCGGATCCATTTTGCCTTTCGGCATATCCCACTTTCCTCTTCTTTTTATCAACAAAATGTCTCCAGAGGCGTTTTTTATGATTCCGCCAGCTGCTTTTATGCACTTTGCTTTGTCTTTTTTCAAAAATTCTAGAACATCTTCGGGATTGAAAGCAAAGACTAAGGCTTGTTTTTCGGGGCTTTTAACAAATTTATCGAACCACAACCCGAAATTTTTCTGGTTATCGTAAACGCTTGATATAGAGCCTAAATACCGCACTCTATCTAAGTTTGAAGTAAGAATTAGGACTTTGTTGTAAATAAAAACTTTATACATTTGTGCCATGCAAGAAGGTAACGATTCGGAGTTGAAAGTAGCAGAATTTCTTTTAAAAATAAAGGCTGTTAAACTCCAACCTAAAAACCCTTTCACTTGGGCTTCTGGAATACAATCACCAATTTATTGCGATAACCGCAGCATTTTATCTCATCCGAGCATAAGAACTTACATTCGTCAAGTACTTACTGAAAAGATCAACGAGCAATTTCCCAAACCTGAAATTGTGGCTGGTGTTGCAACAGGCGGAATTGCTATAGGTGCTTTGGTTGCACAAGAAATGGGCTTACCATTTGTTTATGTACGAAGCAGCGCCAAAGGACATGGTATGCAAAACCTAATTGAAGGTGGTACTATTGAGCAAGGACAAAGTGTTATTGTAATTGAAGATTTAATCAGTACAGGAAAAAGTAGCCTTTTAGCAGTCAAAGCTTTAAAAGAAGCTGGAGCCAACGTAAAAGGTTTGGTTGCCATATTCTCTTACGGTTTCGAAGAATCGGTGAAAGCTTTTGCTGACGAAAAAGTACCTTTCCACACCCTTACAAACTACAATACACTTGTAGAACATGCTGCTAGCCTAGATTACGTTTCGAAAGATGAAATAGAATCGCTAAACGCATGGAGACAAGACCCAAAAAACTGGACCAATGACTAGAATTGAAAGCAAAACAATTGAAGTAAACAAAAGCAACAACGAAGTTTTTGAATACTTGAAAGACATGAACCACTTGGAGCAACTGCTTCCAATGGATAGATTAAGTGACTATAGTGCTTCGGCTACTACAGCTTCATTTAAAGTAGCAGGTGCTGCAACCATTAACTTGGTGCTTCACGAAACTGTAGAAGGAGAAAAAGTAGTTTACAAAACTACCGACGGCTCAACTTTTCCGTTCACATTAAATGTAAACATCACAAGTACTGGCGACAATGCATGTTCTGTTTCTCAAGTTGCCGATGCTGAACTAAACCCTTTCCTTAAAATGATGGTTGAAAAACCTCTAGGAAAATTATTTGACTTTATAGCTGACCGTTTGCCTAAAGCAATGGCTTAAGCACCCACTTAACTTCTTTAGGATGGAGCAATTCCATCTCAGTATTATCATAAGCCCGCAATTGCAATAAGCCTTGCGGGCTTATTCCGTTTATAACGGCTTTAAACTTCACTCCTTCTCTTACATATTCTCGCTCTACACCTAGACCTAAAAGCGAATCCAGATAAAGACTATCTATTTTAGATGCATTCCCCATTTGAAGCAAACGATGATAATAATTCATCTCGCCTAAAAATTCCGTCACAGCATTCTGCAAAGAAATATCAACACCACTAAGTTCTTGAATTGATGTTGCCAAAGATTTCAATTCTACCGGAAAATGAGATTCATTTACATTTAATCCAATACCACAGATGTAATTCGCATTGCCCCCCTGAAAAGTACTTTCTACCAATATACCAGCAATCTTCTTTTCATTTACCAACACATCATTGGGCCATTTAATTTTCACATCTGCTTTTGGCACATGATTTTTCACAAAATCAACAACCGCCAAAGAACAAATTTTATTGAGATAAAATAAATTAGGGAATTTAATCTGTCGACTATTGAGGTAAAAAGACAAAGCAATGTTTTTTTCTTCGCCACAATGCCACCCATTTCCTCGCTGACCACGACCATTTGTCTGTGAAAATGTCAAAACCGTCAAACCATATTCTTGTACTCCATCGTTTATGACAGTGGCAATATAATTGCTTGTACTATCGCAACTAGGCAACTGAATTAATTGATCGGCAATTTTGGGTAGATTCATAACTCGAGGACGCACCGAATTTAAGTACTTTTGCCAGCATATTATTGAAACTTAATGGCTCAACCAGCTTATTCCGACAAACACACATTTTTAAATGTCATAGTAGATGGCATGCAAAACCTTAAAGCAAAAAAAATCACAGTGCTTGATCTTACTGACTTGCACAGTCGTTGCACCGATTTTTTTGTTATTTGCCAAGCCGATAGTGGTGTACAAGTATCATCCATCGCGCAATCTGTTTTAAAAGAAATGAGAGAGCAACTTGACGAAGCTCCCGTACAAAAAGAAGGTGTTAATAACGCCGAATGGGTATTGTTGGATTACGGAAGTGTTATTGTACACGTGTTCCAAAGCGAGACAAGAAGCCACTACGACATTGAAGGTCTTTGGGCCGACGCTAATATTCACGAAATAGAAGATATTTACTAATAATGAGTGACAACAAGAACTTAAAATCACCTAAAAACAAAATTACAGATAAGCTTAACAGCGCAAAAAAAGGTAAGAAGCCTGGAAAACCAGGTAACTTTTTTTGGATTTACGCCGTTATTGGTGCTGTATTAATTGGATTCAACCTTTACAACTACAATAGCAGTTTGGCCAAAGTTGATTTCAATCGTTTCAAAGAAATTGCACAAGAAGGAAAGGTCAAAAAGCTAACCATGTACAACAACAAGGTTGGTGAAGTGTATCTTACTCAGGAGGCCATTGAATCTGAAGAGTTTAAAGACAAAGTAAAAGCCCCTGTTATTGGTGGCATAGCTACTGGTCCTCACCTTACTTTTTCGGTGCCAGCACAAGATGCTTACACTTCCGACATCAAAGCTTTAGCCGACACCGCTAACTTCGACCTTAACTGGGAAGAAAGAGAGAATTGGGGTGGTGAAATTCTTAGTTGGTTATTGTTCCTTGGTTTTATTTTCATTTTTTGGACACTTATCATGCGCCGTATGGGCGGTGGAGCAGGTGGCGGAGGCCAACTATTCAACTTCTCGAAAAGCAAAGCGCAGTTGTTTGATAAAGAAAAATCAACCAATACTACATTCAAAGATGTTGCTGGACTGCAAGGTGCTAAAGAAGAAGTACAAGAGATTGTAGAATTCTTAAAGCAACCAAAAAAATATACCGATTTAGGAGCTAAAATTCCAAAAGGAGCATTACTTGTAGGCCCTCCAGGAACAGGAAAAACACTTTTAGCTAAAGCCGTTGCCGGTGAAGCACAGGTACCATTTTTCTCATTATCAGGTTCTGACTTTGTAGAAATGTTTGTTGGTGTTGGAGCTTCTCGTGTAAGAGATTTGTTTAAACAAGCCAAAGAAAAAGCACCATGTATCATCTTTATCGATGAAATTGATGCTATTGGTAGAGCTCGTGGTAAAAGCGCAAGTTTAGGTGGAAACGACGAGAGAGAAAACACATTGAACCAACTCCTTACAGAAATGGACGGATTCGGAACAAACAGTGGTGTTATTATTCTTGCTGCTACAAACCGTGCCGATGTTTTGGATAGAGCTTTGATGCGTGCAGGTCGTTTTGACAGACAAATTTTTGTTGATATGCCAGACATTGTTGAGCGTAAGCAAATATTCAAAGTACACTTAAGCACCATCAAAAAAGACAACAGTGTAGATGTAGACTTTTTGGCAAAACAAACTCCAGGGTTTAGTGGTGCCGATATTGCCAACATCTGTAATGAAGCCGCTTTAATAGCTGCTAGAAAAGAAAAGAAAACGGTTGAAAAACAAGATTTCTTAGACGCTGTTGATAGAATTATTGGTGGTTTAGAAAAGAAAAACAAAATCATCACTCCTGCCGAAAAGAAAACCATTGCTTATCACGAAGCAGGACACGCGACCATTTCTTGGTTATTAGAACACGCTAGCCCGTTGGTAAAAGTCACTATCGTTCCTAGAGGTCAATCGCTAGGTGCTGCTTGGTACCTGCCCGAAGAAAGACAATTGAATACGAAAGAACAATTACTTGACGAAATGTGCGCAGCCTTAGGTGGTCGTGCTGCAGAGAAAGTAGTGTTCGATAAAATTTCTACTGGTGCTTTAAGTGATTTAGAAAAAGTGACTCGCCAAGCATATGCCATGGTTCAGATTTATGGACTAAACGATAAAGTTGGTAACATCTCTTTCTACGATTCTAGAGGACAAGAAAGTTTCCAAAAACCATATTCTGACACTACAGCTACTATAATGGACCAAGAAGCATCTAGTACCATTGAAGGTCAATATACTAGAGCATTAGAATTGTTAAGCGAAAACAGAGATAAACTGGATCAATTAGCTGAAAAACTGTTAGAAAAAGAAGTTATCTTCAAAGAAGATTTATTAGAAATTTTCGGAAAACGCCCTTGGGATGTTGAGCCAGAAGCTGAAGAAACTAAAGAAGACGAAACGACAGAAAACTAAACCTTGTTTGGATGGAAAATGAAAACTGGAAAATAGTATACGTGTCCAATTTCGCCCCAAAGGCCGAGCTACTTAAAAGTGTGCTTGAGGAAAACGGTATTGAAACCATTTTACTAAACCAACAAGATTCTAGCTACCAAACTTTTGGTGAAATCAAACTATTGGTTCGCAATGAAATGGTTATTAAAGCCAAATCGTTGTTAGAAAAAGATAACGAAGAGTGAGTAATATAGTTGTCAGAGCTCTATCAGGAGCCGTATACGTTGCTGCGCTTATAGGTTGTGCTTTATGGTCGCCTTATGCTATGTCTATTTTGTTTTTGATGGTGATGCTTTTAGCTAGCCACGAATTCAAAAACATGACCAAAGGTGACTCAGGCATTTTGCTTTGGGTATTACCAACGTATTTGTTTTATACCATGTTTGTATTGCATGGTTACGTTTCTAGTTCTAGTTACTTGCTATTCCTTTTACCCATTGTGCATGCAGCTTATTCGGTTATTAAACTAAAAGATGCTCAGCAAATGCTATACACTTGTGCCGGTGCTGTATTGTACATTGCCCTGCCTTTGGCATCGGTTATCGATTTGCATGTTTCCATGATATCTGGACTTATTGTATTTTTTTTCATCATGATTTGGGCCAACGACACCGGTGCTTATCTAGTTGGCAGAGCTATAGGTAAAACCAAATTAGCACCTAAAATCAGCCCTAAAAAAACCATAGAAGGACTTGTTGGTGGAATTATTTTCTGCATTGCAACAGCTTTAATCACTTCGTATTTTTTACCAGAATTAAGCATCGCCAATGCTATTGGAATTGCTGTTGTGGTAGGTATATTCTCAAATATTGGTGATTTATTCGAATCAGCATTGAAGAGAATTGTTGGAGTAAAAGACTCTGGACATTTATTTCCTGGTCACGGAGGCTTCCTAGATCGGTTTGATAGTGTTATTTTCGCTGCTCCAGCAACATTAATTTACATAAAAGCAATCTATCCATGGCTATAAAAGGAATACACAAAGAAGGGAAAGGCACTATCATATTCGCCACTATTCTTACCATTGCTATTGCAATACCAACTTGTTTATACATTCCATTTTTATGGCTTCAAGCCATTATAGCAGCTGCATTAGTTGTTTTCAATTATTTGGTTTGGCAATTTTTCAGAGTTCCCGTACGTAACTTCTTAACCGAAGACAATACCGTTGTTTGCCCATCGGACGGAAAAGTAGTTGTGATTGAAAACACACACGAAAAAGAGTTCTTGAAAGAAGATTGCCAGATGGTATCTATTTTCATGTCACCCTTGAATGTACACATCAACTGGTTTCCTATTGCAGGGAAAGTAATTTACACTCAATACCACAAAGGAAAATTCCTTGTTGCTTTCAATCCAAAATCATCTGAATTGAATGAGCGCAATACAGTAGCTGTCGAAAACAAAGATGGTCACAAAGTATTGTTTCGCCAGATTGCAGGTGCTGTAGCACGTCGTATTTGCTGGTATACTAAAGAAGGTGATGTAGCCAAACAAGGTGAGCAATTTGGATTCATAAAATTCGGATCTCGTGTGGACATCTTTTTACCGAAATCAGCACAAATAAAGGTCGACCTTGAACAAAAGGTTGTCGGTGGTGAAACTGTTTTAGCTACGTTATAATATCGCTTTCAATTCGTTCAAATGCCCTACTCTTTTTGAAGTTTGATGGGTAGCATGTACATCAAAATGAATGGCTTGCAAACCGGCCTTTGTAGCACCTACAAAATCGGTACTGTATTCATCGCCAATATAAACAGCTGTTGATAAATCCTTGATTTTGGCTCGTCCAACGGTGTAATGAAAAATCTTTTTACACGGTTTTTTACATCCAACTGTATCTGGGCATACTATCAAATCAAAGTAATCTTTTAGCCCCGAATTACCCAGCTTAATATGTTGAACTGGCGCAAATCCATTGCTCAATACATGAAGATTATACTTGGGTTTCAGATACTCTAACAACTCAATAGTTCCGTCTATCAACGCTGTTTTTTGCGGACATCTTTCCACATAATTTTCAGCCATTTCTGAGCTGATGTCTTCTGACCAAACACCAAAGTGTTTCAATACTGAATCAAATCGCATGATGCGCAATTGATCTCTATCTATTTCGTTTTTCTGATATTTTGCCCACAACAAAAAATTATAGTGTTCGTAAGTATGTACAATCGTATCAATGGATTGATTTGACTCATTTGCGGCATCAGAAAACAGTTCAGACAACACCTCTCGTGAGTTCTTATCGAAATCCCATAGCGTTCTATCCAAATCAAAAATTACGGTACTGATATTGCCTATTAACATCTATAATAAAAATGAAACTGTTGAAAGTAAAAATGACCAAAACAAAATAGACATACAGAGGTATAAATACGCTTTAAATGGTTGGTGTCGATAAAACTTAGCCATCACAGCACTGCTTATGGGAACCGATAATAACGGAGGCCCAATAAAAGCCAATCCCTTAATCCCCATCTTATGTTTCATTCTAATGATGAATTTATTGACACGAGTAAATTTCTTCTTATCGGCCTTACCCTTGAATTTATTTGCCAAGAGTTCGCTCAACCAAAAAAACACAGAAACGCCAATTAAACCACCTATTGCTGTGAGAACAGCAGCCTCCAAATAATTAAAACCACTGGCAAGAGCAGTAAACGGAGACAATAAAAATTTCACCGAAGCCAATAATATTATACCTAGTGCTTTAAAAATCATCAACCAATATTATGCTCAGAATTATTCTCCTAAATGGAGTTGAGTGTATGAGAAATCTGTGGCTCCGAAGCTTTTGTAAAAACGAGCAACGCCTTCTACATTGCTTCCGCCAAAATCCAACTCATTCCATACAGAACGGTTGTTTTCAATCAACATATGAACCAAAAAGTGGCTAGCGCCCATTTTTTTTCCTTCCTCATTGATTGCTGCACATAAATATAAGGCTTTGTCTTGATTTTGGAGTACTGCAGCGACGGATAAAACTTCCCCATTTTTGTTAACAGAATTCAATATCAAACGTTTTTTATCCAATTCTCCTTTTAGAATTTCAGATAACATTTTGAAATGCTTCGGTTTGTACGTCTTTAATTTTTTCTTGGTTTCTGCTTTATAAAATTCTAAAAATTGGTTCACTGAAATAGGCGACAACTCCACCCCATTGGCAACGGCTTTTTTAATATTTCTTTTCGTATTGCTGCTATACGAACTAAGCGACACTTCCAATTTTTGACAAAGGGCATTGGCTTTCAAAAATGAATTTCCTTCCACCGAAATACACCCCTTAGCTTTTAAATTACTTAGTGCATATGCCATGCTTTCTTGAATCTCATCATCCACACTGCCTACGATAGAAAATGCTCTCGTAAAAAAAGGTTGATAAAATGTTTTAGAAAACACAAAGCGGCTGAACAAAGGGAACACTGCCTCGTAATCGCCATACACCATTGCTATCCACCTATTCGACAAAGCATCCAAGTAATCGGAATGCATAAACCAATTGAACTGATCTTCAATTCGATTGACAGCTTCATTCCACTTCCGTTTATCAATGTCTTTATGTGCTTTTATCCTAATCACCCAGTTGTGTATACGTTGTAAAATTGTAGGTGGTATGATTTTTAGCCACAAACTTTTCTAATTGTTCCAAAGAATAAACCGTACAAGCTTTCGGGTGGCCAATAATCACCAAATGCTTATTCCCTAGTTTGGAAAATCTTTTTGCAGCTGCTCCTATTCTTTTAGCAAAATAGCCATCTAAAGAAATGCAATGAAGAGAGTTCTTTGACAGTACTTTTTTTCTAAAACCTTTTACTGAAACGGGAAAACCGTCGCCATATCCTTTGTGTCGTTTTGGCAACAATCGCCCCCAAATAAACAAACACCAAAAGAAAAAAGGGTGAATTATTTCACTGCCAATAGGATACTCTATAAACTTTCCATTTTCATCTTCTTCAGTTAAAACATCAGAGAAGGTATACCGATCTTTTTGAGGAGAATTTCTAAAATCATAGTAGTAGGTATTATTGTCATTGAACCCTCCATGGTATACACTGCTATCAATAGTAATACCGTGTTTTAAAAAGGCTGATTGAATTTTACTAAAAGGCTGCAAACACCAACCTCCTGCTCTATACACGGTTATATTTTTTCCAACTACGCTTTCTAAACAGGTTTTGTAACGATGAAAAATATCGTCAATATCTTGTTCTGAAAAATCGACCAATTTATATCGGCTAACATCCATTTTCCAACCCGACGGGGTATAAAAAGAATCTTCCCAATGAGGGTGAATATGCAAGGCTATTTCATTGCCTTCTTCTACCAAGCTTTTAAGCTGGACTTGTATTTTTTTTTGTTCTACTAATAGCTCAGGAAACTTGGAAACATCTTGCTCTAAGCGCCATAAATAACCTGCATCTACAAAATAGGTCATTGGAGCATTGTATTTTTTGCTTATTGCTCTAAGGGCCTCAGTAGGTTGAAGTATGCATTTTTCTGCTGTACCTGATTCTCCAAAATAAAGTTCGTAGTCTAGCGTAAGCAGTATGTTCAAAATGCTTGGTTTTTCAGAATTCGTTTAAGCCAGCGTCGAAAATACGCTTTCCAAGAGAAGTAACGCCACTCAGTACCTCCATGTTGTTCTATTTCAGAACACAAAAAGTCGAAGGCCTTTGTTGTTTCCAATCGGAATATAGAAATGCCATTCAACTCTGATTTTTCCAAAACACCATTCTGTAGCATTTTACTTTGAAGTTTACTTAAGTCGGTAATAAAACCAGGTTTTCGGGTATGAAACAAATGGATTTTTAATGTTCCATTTTGAAGATACTTGAGTTTATAATGCTTCCGATAGGCGACTTTTTTTAGTTCCTCAACATAATGGATGAATGTAAAACTGTTTTGCAAGTCGACATCCAAAAACACTTGCACCACATTGTTTTTCAATAGATTATGAAACAAACTGTTTTTCCCAAAAGTACTTTTTGCTTCAAAATCATTCTCAGCAAAAGGGCCATATATACAGGCCGAATGCAACGGATCGTTGGTTCTGAAATAATCTTTACGCCTAAAAACTCTATTGGGTAATGCCCCAATAGTGGGTTTACTTTTCACAAGGTCAAAATGCTCGCCATTTTTAAGCGTATCGGTAAATGCCGGAACGATGAGCGAATGCTCTGGCAACAACTTGGCTTTTAACTCATCAACAAACGTTTTGGCATCAAACACTTCATTGTTTTTTTTGCACTCCAACGAAAAACGCTTGATATCACTAGCCAAATAAATGGAATGATTTCCATCGGCTACAATTTGCTGTATAAGATCGTGAGTGAGTGGCATGAAAATTTTGAACTCCTTTAGAAATCGAATATAAATAGATTACCTCGTGTTTGAATCTCTAAAAGCTTTCACCTCATATAAATAACAATGGTTGCTTTGTTTCAAACGTTGCAACTGAAACTTGTTTTTGAGCACCAATAACTTATCTAGCTCAGAACACAGCACTACATCGCCCACATCTATTTGTTGGATATCTACAGCCAAATCCACCGTCATGCCTTTTTCTAATCGCCAATAATCCACATAAAACATCAACAGCGGATTGTACCCTTCGCTATTAGGCACATGCAAATCTTTCGCAAAAATCACTAATCGCGAAGGCTTGTCATCTTCAAACCAATCACGTGCCTCATTGTAATAAATCCGAGCATCTTCGCCATAGTTAACTTCATTTGCTTCAGGTTTCATCAACACATTTCCCGACAACAATTGTTTGGTATAATCGATCGGATAACTTCTATTGTAATAACGCACATAATGATTGGCTTTAGCAAACGTAAAATGCAGTGCGACAATCGAACAAAACACGACACCTATATTTAAACCTCGACTTATAATTTTTGCCTTTTGCAATGCCAGTATTTTATAGAATAGATAACACAACACTATGCTAGCTACAGGAAAAATAGCAACTGTATAAAAACCATGTTTCGTAGCACTACTGGATATTAAAATCAAAAAAAACAACACCAAAATCTGCGCTTGAATAATCCATTTTGGAACAGACACTTGCTTAACCATCAGGAATACTGTCAGTAGTAAACTCGGTACATAATATGGTAATACAGAGGGTGATTTAAGGTAATGATACCACGGTAAAGGATTGTCGTTTAACGTATTGCCAAATCGGGTGAAATGATGGTGGTATATAGCTTCTAAATAGCCAGGAACGGCAAAGTATATATAACCATAATAGATAATTGGGAAAAATAAAAACAGACCTATCATTAGCCAGTTGTTTCTTTCAATTAGCCACTCCCGTCTATACCAAACAATAGCGACCATCATTCCAGGCATAAAGAACAGCCCAGCGATGCTTTTCACATAAAATGCAGCTCCCATCAATAGAATAGTGAAAAACCTCCACTTAAACAGATTGGTTTCTAGCGCTCTTAAAAAACTAAGCACATAGCCTAACATAAAAAAAGTCATCATGGCATCGTACTCACCACCCTTAGTAGCATGCAACGTATTATAAGCAGGCGCTATGGTTAAAAACACCGCCGCCAACAAAGCCCATTTATTACTCTTAGTAAAATGCCTTGCAGCAACATAGGTTAAACAAACTGTAAGGCATGAAAAAACAGCGCTTGGCAAACGATGTACCCAATAACTGTAACCAAAAAGATGAAAACTAAGCGCCCGTAATTGGGTGAAAAAAGGAGGTTTTAGGTTGTAATAATCAATTTCTCCATCGTAATAATGCACATTCCAATTTCCAGAATGCAACATTTCAATGGCATTTACACTGTACAAAGATTCGTCCCACAAAATAATAGGAATGGTATCGATTCCCCAAACAAGAACGACACAACACAGCAGCAATACTAAAAGTGGCCAGTATTTTTTAGCTATTAAAATCATGCTTAAATTTCACGCAGAATTTCCTCAAGCAGCATTCTGGTTTCGGTCCCTTCTACTAAAGTATGTTCGTGCCAAAGCAAGCAAACAGTTCCTCCCAATGCAGATACCTTATCGGATATCTCAACTACCTTTTGTTGCATTTCTTTGCTTGTAAGCGACAAGTAGTTGCAATAAACAGCATCCATACACACAAAAGGATGAATTTTCAAGCGAGTATGTTCTTCTTTTTTAAGATCGTAAAAATAAAAGGCATGAGATGTCTGTGCTCTAAATCCAATTCGGTTAGCAAACCCCATCGAATAGTCGTTCGTAATGCCTAGATCCAACAATCTACGATAGTCTTTCTCGACTCTAAAACGCAAGAAATGAAACCGATTGGCTACAACATCAAAACCATGCGACTGTAATTTTACCAAACCTTCTGCAAGCCTCTTCTTTTTATCACAATGCTCGTAACTCGGATGAAGGCCAACAGGGTATCCCGACAATTGTTTCTTCAATCTTTTCCAAGCACTGCTATTGGGATTAAGCCCTTTATCGAATTGCCCAAATGGAGCCATAAGTGCAAAAAACTGAAGATTTGAAGACTGAAATCTATTCGTCAACCAACTATATACGCCATCTAATGGATCGTTTTTACTCACAACCGATGTCAACCTTTGCTTCGCCAATTTCCAACGAAGGGTTATGGCATCTCGTACAAAAGCTAAAGATCCTCTAACAAAGCCTTTCCCTAGAAACCTATATCCAAAATCGAGGTCAACAGTCAACAAAAAATTATATCCGGGCTTATAATCTATTCCTAGCTGGTGTTTTAAATCTTCGATCCAAACATCTACCCAAGGTGTTTCCCATTGCCCAAAGAACACGCTTGTATCGCCCGAAAATCTATCGTGTACATCCAAAGGAGCATTCAATTCTTCCATCCTACTCAGGCAATAAAAAATCGCAGAAAAGGGATCGAAGAAACTTTCAGAATTGAAGTACAATTTCCCATCCTTAAATGTGGCTGTTTTGGGAAATCTGCCTTCTTCTATCATTATCGAAGCTTGAAAAGAACATTTACTTTCTTCTTTTTCTCCAAATACGATGGCTGCACGGCTCTTATTTTCTACATAATGCCAACCGCATTTTAAAACTTCCGTAAACACAAAATGCAACACATACTCTAGTCGAGCATTTTGAATGGTAGAATAAACAGGAATGTTGTGCATTTACAGTTGACCTTTATCAGCAAAGCTAAAGTAACTCTGATCGGTTACAATTATATGATCCAACAAGGCAATATCCAATACTTTGGCTCCTTCTTTTATTTTATTGGTGATGGACACATCTTCTTTGCTCGGAAACAACTGACCTGAAGGGTGATTATGAAACAATATTATTCCTGATGCTAACTGGGCCAAAGCCATATTGAACAATATTTTACAATCGATAACCGTAGAACTAACACCCCCACGACTAACTTGCTCAATAGCCAAAACTCTATTCGCTCTATTCAAAAGGATTACGCCAAATTCCTCGTGTTTTATGCCCTCTAAACGTGGCAACACCAATTTGTAAGCATCTTCGCTACAAGTTATTTTAGTTTCTTGCTTTGGCGCTTCAGATAACCGTCGTCTAGAAAGTTCGAATACAGCACCAATACTAACTGCTTTCGCTAGTCCTATACCCTTTTGTTTTTGCAATAAATGAATATCGAAATTGGATAATTTATCTAGAGAGTTCCCTGCTTTGTTTAAAATACTCTTTGCTAGATCTAGAGCAGAATAATCTCTAAATCCGTTGCCAATAATGATGGCTAATAACTCTGAATTGGAAAGTGATCTTGGGCCTTGAGCAATAAACTTCTCGCGCGGTCTATCATCTTTAGACCAGTTTTTAATGGATTGTTTATTGAGATCAGACAAAATGCTTTTTGCCTAAAATAAAAAAAGCTCCGATAAATCGGAGCTTTAAAACTTAACACAAATAATTTTTTCTAATTAAAGAGCCGCTACGTGCTTCGATAATTTAGACTTTAAGTTAGCTGACTTGTTAGCGTGTATGATGTTACGCTTAGCCAGTTTGTCTAACATAGAAGATACTTCTGCAAATTTCTTCATAGCCTCATCTTTTTCAGACATTCCTTTAAGTTCACGTACAGCGTTTCTCGTTGTCTTGTGAAAATACTTGTTTCTAAGACGTTTTGTCTCAGAAGATCTAATTCTTTTTAATGCCGACTTATGATTTGCCATCTGCTCAGTTCCTTCTTCTTTTTATTTGTAGCCCGTAGGGGAATCGAACCCCTGTTACATGGATGAAAACCATGCGTCCTAACCCCTAGACGAACGGGCCTTGCTAAAAGCGAGTGCAAATATACACCCACTTTTTAATTACGCAAGTGCTTGGCTAAAAAAAATTAATAAGCCAATGCAAAAAGCACTCTCTCTTTCGCTGAATCGCCCGTGAACACACACTTTCCAGGTTCAGATTTTTTTTCAAAATTTTCTAAAGGAATGCATCTAATGGTTGCTTTCGTTTCTTCTTTAATGCGTTTTTCAGTTTCAGCAGTTCCATCCCAGTAAGCCGAAATGAATCCTCCCTCTTTGATTTTCACTTTAAATTCATCCCACGAATCCACTTCCACTATACTGGCATCCAATTTAGCCTTTGCCTTATTGTACAAGTTAGCTTGCATCTCTTCCAACAACGACGGCACTATTTCAGCCAATTCGTCTTGATTGATGGTTTGCTTCTCTTGTGTATCGCGTCTAGCAATCTCCAAAGTACCGTTTTCGTAGTCTCTTGGTCCAATAGCAATACGCAATGGTATTCCTTTGAGTTCGTATTCGGCAAACTTCCAACCTGGCTTTTTAGAATCGTCAGCATCGACTTTTACACCTACGCCTTTTGCTCTTAATTGAGCAGCCAATTCATTCATTCTCTCTTCCAGCATCAAACGTTGTTCTTCTCCTTTAAAAATAGGAACAAACACAACTTGAATAGTGGCTAATTTCGGAGGAATTACCATCCCTAAATCGTCGCTATGCGTCATTATCAAGGCACCCATCAATCGAGTTGAAACACCCCATGATGTAGCCCAAACATGTTCTTGTTTTCCGTCTTTCCCTGTGAACTTCACATCAAAGGCTTTAGCGAAATTTTGCCCCAAAAAATGGCTAGTACCAGCTTGTAAAGCTTTACCATCTTGCATCAAAGCTTCTATACAATATGTTTCTACAGCACCCGCAAAACGTTCAGTTTCAGTCTTAACGCCTTTGATTACCGGCATAGCCATAAACTCCTCAGCAAAATCAGCATACACATCCAGCATCAATTCAGCTTCAGTAATGGCTTCGGCTTTTGTAGCGTGAGCCGTATGACCTTCTTGCCACAAAAATTCCGCCGTTCTAAGGAATAATCGAGTCCTCATTTCCCAACGAACCACATTGGCCCATTGATTCACAAGTATTGGTAGATCTCTATAGGACTTAACCCAGTTTCTATAAGTGTTCCAGATAATAGTCTCAGAAGTTGGTCTTACAATAAGTTCTTCTTCCAACTTTGCGTCTGGATCTACTTCTACCCCTTTACCGTCTGCAGTAGATCGTAATCTATAATGCGTTACTACGGCGCACTCTTTAGCAAAACCTTCTACGTGAGCAGCTTCTTTGCTTAAATATGATTTGGGTATAAAAAGGGGGAAATATGCGTTTTGATGTCCAGTTGCTTTGAATTTTTTATCCAAGGCTTCTTTCATGTTCTCCCAAATGCTATAACCGTGCGGCTTAATAACCATACATCCACGAACATCTGAATGCTCTGCAAGGTCGGCCTGCACTACTAATTCGTTATACCATTGCGAATAATCTTTGTCTCTCGGCGTAAGTTTTGCCATTTTGGTACGAAATTTGTAATTTCCTACAAAGTTACGCCTTGCATTGGTTTAATAAACACTTTATACTATGAAAGCTCTATTTTATTCTACTTTATTGTTGGCTCTTAGCTTTTTAGCGCCTTCTTGCACAACAAACTATTATCAGTATGATGGTGTTTATAGCACCTATACACCACGCAGCAATCAAAACGACACCTACGAAGAAGAAAGCGATTCTTATTCAAGCGATTACCAAACCACATACGATTACTCTGGCCTACAAAGACCGGCACCCGTAAGCAGAGTACAAACTTCTGTTAGCATAGGTTTTGGAACCTTCGGTAATTCTTTTGCCTTGGGCTTTGGCAATTTCTACGGAAGCTATTACGACCCCTACTTTAGACCATACAACAATTGGTACAACAGATGGTGCTACGATCCTTTTTATTCTCCATTCGCATACAGCCCTTATTATGGATACGGATACGATCCCTATTTCTACGGTGGATATTATGGTAGACGCTACTACAATCCATACCGATATGGCAATCGTTACAACGACTATTACACGTACAACCGTAAATCTAGACAAGCTTATAGTAGAAACGGAAATTCATCTCCACAGCGATACAATGGAACAAGCAGCGGCAGACCGACCTATGGTAGAGGATCGACAAACGGAGGTAATACGAACGGATACAACAAACCAAACACTGGAAGAGGAACAGGTACATCTGGAACAAGAGGCTATAGCACAACGCCTAATAGAAACAGTGGAACTAGTACTAACACACCTTCAACCAACAGCAGACCAAACAGACCTGCTGGCAGATATTCCAACGACAATGTAAAACCCCAAAGTTCTGGTTCATCTTCAGGCACTAGACCATCAAGAAACCCTACTCCAAAAGGATACAGCAACCCTACTCCTGATAGAAATGTCAGCAGTCCGAGTCCGAAACCGAACAAACCATCTAGCACTGGCAGAGGATACAATAGTCCTACTCCAAAACAAAGTTCTAGCAACACGAATAGATACTCTAGTCCTAAAACGAGCAACAGTAGAACATATTCAACTCCGTCAAGGAATAACAACAGCAACACGAATCGTTCGTCAAATTATTCTAAGCCTAGTAAGAATAAATCGTATTCAGCACCTTCAAGAAGCAGTTCAAACAGATCCTCTGGTTACTCTAGCCCAAGACGTTCAAGCTCATCAAGAAGCGGATCAAGTAGAAGCAGTTCATCAAGATCATCTAGGCCTAGATAAATATGAAACAACTATTACTGAGTGCTTTCATCGCGCTATCACTTGTATCTCAAGCACAATATGAGAACAATTACTTGCAAACTACTCAAATTGGTTCCTTAAACGGAGATGCTCGTTTCACTGGTTTAGGTGGCGCTATGTCTGCAGTTGGATCCAACTTTTCGGCTTTAGGCAACAACCCTGCAGGCCTTGCTAAGTTTGTGAACAATGAACTGAATTTCGGCATATCGATTCTCACCAATTCTACCGACAACTTATACAACGGCACACAGAACAACACCTTCAACGGAAAATTGGGCATTCAGAGTTATGGTATAGCCGCAGATATTAGTTCTCGCAATTCCGAAGGCCAATTATGGTTTAGCCTTTCCGGCCAACGCGTTTACGATTTCAAAAACAGAACCATTCACAAAGGGCGTAACATTGACTATACTCTCAACGAATACTTGGCGGACAAAGCTTACGGTACCTTTGACTCCGATTTAGCAAGTGTTTTCCCGTTTGATGCATCGTTGGCTTTTGAAACTTACTTGATAGACCCTGACACTGTAAATTACAACACCTACACTGCCAAAATTCAAAACGAAGATGCTCGCATTGAAAATGACGAAAACGGCACAAGGTTTGAAAACTATGTAAGTTTTGGCTACAACAGTAACAACAAACTATACCTAGGAGCATCTGTAGGCATTCATAGCGCTAGTTATGATAACCAATACTCCTATCGAGGAGACAATACCAATGCCGAAACTGAGTATGCGCAAAACTATACCTACGATTACTTCTTCAATTCGACTTCTACTGGTGTAAATGCAACTTTTGGCGCCATCTTCAAACCTTCACAAGTTTTCAACTTCGGAGTTAGTTACAAAACACCTACAGCTTGGTATATTGAAGAGTCATTTAGCTCAACCATGAATGCTGAATACACCAACACGGAGTACACCATCGATTCAGAATTTGAAGGCGCAGGAATTTACAGAGCCAATTCTCCTTCAGTATTTAATTTTTCAGCTGCTGTAACCGACAAACAATTTGGACTTTTCAGTGTAGAAGCCAGCAAAATAAATTATTCAAAAGGGAAATTAATATCACCTAAAAGAGAAGTGTTCATAGATTTTGACGCGAGTAATCGAGCCATCAGCACCTCATTTAGAGATGTATGGAACATAAAAGCAGGATACGAAAAACCTTTTAAAAGATTCGCCTTAAGAGCGGGCATCAACACAATTCCTTCTGCGTACAAAAACGGCAATGATTTTATTGACTACAGAATATTGAATATTTCTGGTGGACTTGGTATTTACACCAATTTCGGCAGGATGGATTTCTCTGTTACATCAAGCAATGCCCGAAGTTCAATTCAACCATACAGCGGCGCCGACTTAGCAACTACAGAAACCAGAAGCTTGTTGTTTAATTTCAGTTTTACTATACTCGAACTTTAATTACCACTATCATTAATGAAGCTTTAGTTGAACTCCACATTCACCCAATAGCCTGTATGGCTACGAACATTCAGTACTGTATTGTCGTCGAAGATTAAGTATTGACCTTTTATACCCACTAATTTTTTCTCAATTACTGGCTCTTTGTCAAACTTCAGTGACTTTACTTTTGTTGGATAAGTTTCTACTGGATATTCTATTACTTGGCTTAGATTTTCTTTGCACATATATTGCGCTAATTCGCCTCCTAAGTAACACTCTATTTTCGGCAATTCAGCTTCTAAACTTTCATCTGTAACTTCGTTTTTAAGCATGCGTTGCCAAGACGTTTTATCGGAATAATGATCTTTAAGTGCAACTTCTATTACTCCACTTAAATATCTATTTGGAACTCTTGCAACAACTATCGCTTCGCTAGCACCTTGGTCAATCCACCGTGTTTTTTCATTCCCTCCGCGCGTAATACCAACCTTTATATGACTGCTTTTTGCCAAGTAAACTACATGTTCTACTAAATGGTATTGTTTTTCCCATTCCATATCGCGTCCTTCGCCTAAATGCGCTCTACACAATTCCGGACGAATGATGCAAGGAGAACTTTCTGGCTGAGTACTAAAACAAGAATAACAGTATCCTTCTCCAAAGGTTTTGTTGATTTCGGCATCGCACTTCATGCAATTGATATCGCCATTAAAACTCAATTTTATCGTTTCACCAATAAGATCATTCAAGATTATTTTGTTTCCATTATTGGCTTTTGCTTGGTACCAAACTTTGTTGCCGTATAATTTTGCTTGAAGCTTTTTAAGTTGAAGGTGCTGCTTCATGTTTTATTATTTAATTTAACCCAAAGTTAAGTTTTACATTGGCGCTATGGCTCTGAATTCTGTGCTTTCTTGGTTTATTAAGAAACGAATACATCAAATTGATCTTTTTAGAAAGTATCCACACGAGGTACAAAAAGAATGGTTTGAGGAACTCGTTCGTATGGGTAGACAAACCCAATTTGGTCAGCAACAAGGCTTTAGCCAAGTTAAATCTATTTCTGACTTTAGAAAATCGACCCCATTGCAAACCTACGATGACATCAAACCATTGGTAGATAGATGCATGGATGGCGAACAGAATATTCTGTGGCCTACAGAAATAAAATGGTTTGCAAAATCATCAGGAACTACTTCAAGTAGAAGTAAATTCATCCCTGTAAGCAAAGAAGCCTTGGAAGATTGCCATTACAAAGGCGGAAAAGATTTGCTATCCATTTACTATAACCTTAAACCTAATGCCGATCTGTATACAGGAAAAAGCCTAATGGTTGGTGGTACAAGCGAAGTCATAAAAACATCTAAAGAAGCTTACTTCGGTGATCTTTCAGCCATCATCATCAAAAACCTGCCGTTTTGGGCTGACATCAAACGAACGCCAAGTCGCGAAATAGCATTGATGAGCGAATGGGATGAAAAAATTCAGGCCATGGCTGAAACAACCATGAAGGATGATGTTACAAACATATCGGGTGTACCTTCTTGGACTTTGATTTTACTGCAGCGTATTTTAGAAATTTCAGGAGCCGATAACATTCATGAAATATGGCCGAATCTAGAATTGTATATGCATGGCGGAGTAAATTTTTCGCCCTACTTGCCAGAGTTTAAAAAAATCATGGATCCCAACAAAGTTTCTTTTCTGGAAAGCTACAATGCATCGGAAGGAATTTTTGGAATTCAAGATAATTTAGATGAACCCGATCTCTTACTGATGTTGGATTACGGTATTTTTTACGAATTCATTCCTCTGAGCGAATACGGAAGCAACAACCCTATCTGCTTATCACTTAACGAGGTAGAAAAAGGCATTACTTACGTACCTGTAATAACAACCAATGGTGGGCTTTGGCGCTACATTCCAGGCGACACCATTACATTTACCAATCTTTCACCGTACAAAATTGTAGTTACAGGAAGAACCAAATCTTTCATCAATGCTTTTGGAGAAGAACTGATGGTTAGCAATACAGATAAAGCACTTGAAATAACTTGTGAAAAACATCAGACTAGTGTGCTTGAATACACTGCTGCTCCTATCTATTTAAGTTCAACCAAAGGCGGACACGAATGGATAATAGAACTTAGCCAACAAAACATCAACCAGGTACAATTTGTAGCCGATTTAGATGCCGAATTATGCAATTTGAACAGCGATTATGCTGCCAAAAGAAAAGGCAACATGGCACTGAATATGCCAACCATACACTTTGCGGAAAGAGACTGTTTTCTAAATTGGTTGAAGAGCAAAGGCAAAACTGGCGGCCAGAACAAAGTCCCCCGTTTGTCTAATGACAGAGTTTTCATGGATGAAATCCTACAATTCACTGAAAAAGAATGCGCTTAACAGGTCCTACAGCTATTTTTTATCGCTTTTTCACTCAATATAAAAGGTAATCGATTTAGGCATCTTATATTTAACCCCTGAACAACACCAATATGCATATAGCCATTGCTGGAAATATAGGATCTGGAAAAACGACTCTTGCTGAATTGCTAGCCAAAAATTTTGGTTGGGATGTGATGTATGAAGAAACTGAAAACAATCCTTACCTCAATGATTTTTACAACGACATGCAACGATGGAGCTTCAACCTCCAGGTGTATTTCTTAAATCAACGACTACAACAATTGCACAAAATAAAGGGAACGGAAAGAACTGTAGTTCAAGACCGTACCATTTATGAAGACGCATCCATTTTCGCTCCTAACTTACAAGCTATGGGCCTAATGACCAGTAGAGATTTTGATAATTACATATCGTTATTCAATCAATTAGACAACCTTATTAAAGCCCCTGATTTATTGATATACCTAAAAGCAAGCGTTCCTACTTTGGTAGATCATATTCAAAACAGAGGTAGAGAATACGAGGAATCTATTCGTTTGGACTACTTAAAGCGCTTGAACGAACGATACAATAACTGGATAGCCGAATACAACAAAGGCAAGTTATTGGTAATAGATGTAGATCACAATCGTTTTTCAACAAACGATGAAGACCTCGGCATCATTATTCAAAAAATCAATGCCGAGCTCAACGGTTTGTTTTAATTCTTATCGTTATAAGCACTGATACCACACTCCAAGAATCGCAAGTATTCTTCAGCATCAGGCGTATTTCCTACTGGTGGTGTTAGCAATTCACCTTCAGGACTAATCAACACATAAAATGGTTGTGAATTGTTGATGAAATTGACTGTTTGAAAAGTAGACCATTTATTCCCTACAGTTACAATATCCTTCACACGTCCTTTTGGATTGGTGTACTCAAATTGCTCCTCTAAAGGCAATTCTTTTCTATCGTCAACATACAATGAAATTAGAATAACATCTTCTTTCAAGGTGTTATAAACAGCGTCTTCTACCCAAACATTCTCTTCCATTTTACGGCAGTTAACACATGCCCAACCTGTAAAGTCAAGTAAAATAGGTTTGTTTGCCGCTTTAGCTGCAGCTAGCCCTTCGTTAAAATCTTTATAACACTCTAAACCCAAAGGGCATTCACTTTCTTGTTGATACAATGAGTAAAACAACGGAGGCGGGAATCCGGACAACAATCTACGATTAGCGTATTCTGTGTTGGTTAAACCTGGTATCAAATACAATACAAACAGTATAGCAGCGGCACCTAATAGTTTACGACCTGTGCTTAATTTAGCAATAGGCGAATCGTGAGGGAATTTTATTTTTCCGAATAAGTACAAAATCAAACCGATTCCAATTACAATCCAAGCCCCGAAGAATATTTCTCTTTTTAGGAATCCCCAATGTTCTACCAAATCGGCATTCGATAAAAATTTGATAGCCAAAGCCAACTCAATAAACCCTAAAACTACTTTCACACTTGTAAGCCAAGATCCTGACTGAGGCATCTTCTTCATTACACTTGGGAATGCAGCAAATAAAGCAAACGGAAATGCTAAAGCCAATCCAAAGCCCCCCATACCGGCACTCAATTGTATAGCCCCACCATCGGCACTAAGCGACCCCGCAAGTAAGGACCCTAAAATTGGCCCCGTACATGAAAACGATACCAAACTAAGCGTAAGCGCCATAAAGAAGATACCTATGATACCTCCAACATTAGATGCCGAATCTATTTTATTGGTCAGTTTGGCTGGCATGGTAATTTCGAAATAACCAAAGAAGGAAATTGCGAAAATCACGAAGATGACAAAGAAGAATACGTTCAGATAAACATTGGTGCTGATGGTATTGAGTATTTCAGGATTGATACTATCTAAAAAGTAAAACGGAGTACTCAATAACAAGTAAATGGCTACAATAAATGCACCATAAAGAATACTTTGCCATTTGCCACCTTTATCCGTTCCTCCTTTTGTGAAAAACGATACAGTAAGCGGAATCATAGGGAATACACAAGGGGTAAGCAATGCTATAAGTCCACCAACAAACCCCAATAAGAAAATGCCCCAATTGCTCTTTTTTTCTTGAGTAACTGCGGTGTTTATATCACAATCTTTCTTCGGGTTATTTAAATCTAATCCGTCAATTATTAATGCTTGGTCAATATTCCCGACGGTAGAAGCACCACTTGCTTTAGCTACATTAGAAAATTTCACAACTTCTGGCGGCAAACATCTTTCGTCATCACACACCATATATTCAATAGCACCACTTACTACACCCTCATCATTTGGTTTTATTTCCCAAGAAAATTCAGCGCTATGCTCGTGAAAAGCTATGTCTAGTTGAAAATTCGGGTCGTAAGCTGTTTTCGATTCTGACTCCTTTAATGCACTTAAAGCGACAACTCCACTATCCAACATAAACGTTGTCGGTATTGGGCCGTCTTCTGACTCTAATTTAGTTGCATACAAGTGCCATCCTTTATCCAACTTAGCTTTTGCCGTGAGTGTAACACTTTCGTTATCGTTTTGCTTGAAGTCGAAACTCCATTTAATTGGCTCAAAAATGCCTTCCGTACTTTCCGTCTCTGCAACAGTGCTTTCCGCATTTAAAGACCCCAACGATTTCGCATTATCAAGACCTTTTTTCACTGCCCATTTCACTTTCAATTCCTCTGGAGGTAAGCACTTAGAATCGTCGCAAGAAGTGAACATAAATACGCCTTCAACTATTTCTTTATCGCCCGTAAATCGAATATCTTGGTAAAACGACGCCGAGTTTTCGTGGTAGCTAAGTTCCATCCCAAACATATCGTCGTACTTCGACATAGGCTCACTTTCAACTACATCGCCTATCAACTCAACATTATTGTTAGTCTTTACTTGTAGTTCTGTAGCCAAAGGCACATCAGGCATTTCTATATCAGCACCATAAATATGCCATCCATCTTCAATGGTAGTTGACACCATCAAGCGTATATCGCCGTTGGGCAAATTAATTTGCGATGTTTTTATTTCAACTGGTTCGAAGATTTGAGCTTGAATTGCAAGTCCAAAAAACGATAGGAGTGTAAAAAGTAAATATCTCATAGTCAGTAGGCCAAAAGTAATGCTTTGCTAAAAGAATTATAGATTGAAATCCACTATAAAAGCCAAAAATTGAAAAGCTAAGGTGTATTGATTTCTCATAACTTAGATTTTAAACAACAACCGTCAGCTTACATGCAAAAACTACAACCTTTTCACCTCGCTATTCCTGTTAAAGAAATAACAACAACCCGTGCATTTTATAGAGATATTCTAGAGCTTGAAGAAGGTAGAAGCAGTAATCATTGGGTCGACTTCAATTTTTTCGGACATCAATTGGTCATTCACATTGCACCTGAAGCAATAATGGCACAAAGCAACGATGTCGACAGCAAATCGGTCCCCGTCCCCCATTTCGGAGTTGTATTGACATTGGAACAATTCAAAACATTTTCTGAACGTCTAATACAAAAGGGTATTGAATTTATAATTGAACCTTATACGAGATTTGAAGGCCAGGCAGGCGAACAGTCAACCATGTTTTTCAAAGACCCTTCGGGCAATGCATTGGAGTTTAAGGCATTTAGAAAAATGGACAGTCTATTTGAGAAATAATCAGAATAGAACATCTTGTACTTCTTCACCCATTTTGAGATGGAGTTTTTTCCGTATGATGTATGTAAATAAATACAATAAAGGAGTGTCGAATAATGCAACTATGATTTTGAACAAAAAACCATAGACAAACAATTCCGAAAAACGACTCCATTCAATCGCACCACATGCACACAACAGAAAAAGCACAGTTGCTGTATCGATCAACTGAGATGCCATGGTAGAAAAATTATTACGCAACCAGAGCTTTTTTCCTTTGGTTACTTTTTTCCAGAAATGATAAATACGGACATCGATTAATTGTGCAATAAGATAGGCGGCCATACTTGCTCCTACAGACGCAGCGGTTAATCCAAAAACAGTTTCGAATGTACCGTTATCTACAGGAGACCACGTAGTTGCCTGTGCAGCATTGGCTACTGTTACAATTAGCAATACAAAAAGCGCTGCCCAAAAACCAGCTATCACCGTTTGATTAGCTCGCTTTCGCCCATAAATCTCGGAAATACAGTCTGTAATTAAGAATGTAATGGGGTATGGCAAAATACCTACACTCAATTCGAATTTAAATTCTGAAAGTGTAGACCATGAGGTGCTCCAGTTTTCAGTAAATCCAAATGGATGCCAAACAAAAAACTTTTGAAAAATAAGATTGCAACTCACCAAAGCTGCAATGAATAAGGCGCTTAAAATGAGGTAGTATTTACCCGCCTTTGACACGGTATTTAAAGCAAGTTGATTTTGTGAATTCTTGCAACAGGAATAATCACCCCTTTTTTCAACACTATATTATCCTCACCAGCTGCCCAGATTGTGGTCGTTACTTTATACACCCTTTTATCGTCTTCAAAAACGATGGCAATTTTGTGGTGTTCAATATTTCCTAAAGCTTCTGCTTTTTTAATATTGGCAGCACGCAACTTTCTATCATCGGCATCGCTTAGCACTTCTTCATGCGGAAAATGGCAGTTGGCCACATCTTCTTTTTCTATAGAAGTTATATCCATGTTCTCGGGTATCATAATTAATGGTTAATGTAATATTTTGTTTTAATCTTGGCAAGCATCAAGATATAATTATTGCTTTTTCTGTAAACTCCGATACCGCTATTTTTTGAGCGTGCCTAGACCAATCGAAAATAATCAACTCATTATCAGCATCAAAGCATAAATCAGTCGTTCTTTTCCTCCATTGAGGAAATTTTTCTTGCGTTTGTATATCCGAAACTTTTTTTGCGTTCCCATCCATTCCAAATAGTTTCATTCTATCCCCACTTTGAGGAGTACGTATGCTTATTGGAAATGACATTTTTTTTTCATCCAAATACATTTTGCCTTTTTGAAACTGACCAACTCTGCCTTCAACAACTTCAACGTTTTTACTAGACGGAACAATTTTCAGCAAATCCGTTAGTTGAGAAACTACTTGAGGTTCAGTTACTAGATCGGATTCTGAATACACATACAAATGCTCTCGATAAAACTCGAAACTAAATTCGCCAAGCAACACTACTTTCGATTCTGTATGGAACTGATTAAAATGGCTAGCCAATAATTCCACATCCTTATGGTGGCATTTAACCTCCACCTTCTTCAACATATGGAACAAAAAACCTTGAACATCCACAATGGACTGCCTAATTAAAGCAACATCCCATTCGTCAACTTTTCCATTGGACAACTTTGCTTTGATTATATACTTTAACGCTACACTATCGTACAGCGCACTTAATTCTAAAAGAGCCGATTGATTTCTATCCAAAAGTCGAACCGTGTTTTCGAGTGCATTTGGATGAATTTCTTTCAATTTTGGCAACACTTCCAAACGGATAAAATTGCGTTTGTAAGTACTCTTTAAATTGCTTTTATCCAATCGAAACGGAACGGAGTGCTCGGTTAAATAATCATCAATCTCTTGCTTACTCATTCTAAAAAGTGGACGAAAAACAGCACCGCTTTTCTCTACCAAAGCATCCATTCCCGATAAGCCCGCGCCCCGTGCCATGTTGTACACAAAGCCTTCAATTCGGTCGTTTTGATGATGAGCCGTTAGAAGTAAAGAACACGTTTCTAATTGCATCAATTCATTAAAAAAGGTGTACCGAAAATCTCTTGCTTTTTCTTGAAACGATGAAACATCTCTGCCATATGGCCATTCGCATATATGCAAGTCTAGTTTATGCTCATCGCAAAACGTTCTAACCAATTGTTCATCAGCATTGCTATCATCGCCCCTTTGCTTGTAATTAACATGGGCAACTACAACATTCATGTTATGATGATGCAAAGCGTGCAACATAGCCATGCTATCGCCTCCACCACTTACTGCCACTAACAATTTAGATTGTTTTTCTTCTGCAGACAAGTTGGAAAGAGCAGATATAAACTTATCAGAAAACCTTTGTTTCATCACTATGCAAAGTACTATTTATTGACTGCGACGCAAAGCCTCTTGCATCATACTAAGTTTGGTCATGCATTCTTCATACTCCTCTTCTGGGTTGCATAAAGTAGTTATGGCTCCGCCAACCGAAACCGAAGTATATTTCTTCAATGCATCGTAATAAACACCACGAATCAAAACACTGCTGGTAATGTCTCCATTTGGCTTTATCCAACCTAAAGCGCCACTATATGTAACGCGTGGACTTGGCTCTAAACTATCGGTATAACCAACAGCTGCTATTTTAGGTGCTCCTGTCATAGAACCAATTGGAAACAACTTTTCTATTATATCAGAAAACTCAACGTCAACGGATAGTTTAGCTGAAATATCCGTTATAAGCTGATGTACAGTTTCGAATGTATGCACCTTACACAATGCATGGACTGCAACTGTATTTTTTTGAGCAATTTGACTTAAATCATGGCGAACCAAATCGACTATCATGATATTTTCTGCACGCTCTTTTACACTATTTTCAAGTTCCAGTTTTAATGCAAGATCTTTTTTAGCATCACCACCCCGTGGCCGCGTTCCTTTAATTGGTGCACAGCGAATGGTACCATTTTCTGTTTCAAAAAACAATTCAGGACTACCACTTATAACATGATGATGCTTGTACTGAAAATGAGCCGAAAAAGGAGCACTACTCAGTTCACTTACTTGTCGAAACACTTTATCAGGTGATATTTCTCCATCAAAATTATGCTCAAAACAAAAATTGGTTTCGTAAAACTCTCCTTTTTGAATGTGGTTTTTGATGGCTGAAATTCGTTCTAAATATTCACTTTTAGTAAGACTCGGTTTTAATTTTACTGAGGAAGATACAGAGACACATTCGGTTTTGTTTGCATAGGTTGTAGCTGAATTAAAAACTAAAAACACACCTAAAGGGAAATCGATTTGAACATGCTTTTGCAAAGCATAATCCGAGAACAACCCTTTTAATTGATGACTCAACAAAAAAGCAATGTGTTTGCCTTTATTCGCTTTTAGAAAAGCATCAACACTTTTCCAATCTTCACCCGAATGAATTTCTAAAACGGAAGTGCATTGAGATAATTCTGTAGGTGCTTCAGCCCACGAATGCCCTTCGAATATTACTTTGACATTAGATAACAAAGTTGTTATTCAAAATCGTTTTGATGCTTTCTACCCACTCATCAGAATCGTTAAGTGCAGGAACTAACTGAATTTTTTCGCCACCATGTTCTACAAATATCTCTTGATATTCTTCGCCGATTTCATAAATGGTTTCTAAACAATCAGCAGTGAAGGCAGGACTAAAGACCAATAATTTCTTTTTGCCTTGTTTGGCTAAATCGGCAACCAATTCGTCTGAAAATGGCTTCAACCATTTTTTATCCAATCTAGATTGGAACGACAATGTATAATCCGATTCGGGCAAGCCCATTTTCTCTGCCAACAATTTTGATGTTTGGTAACACGCTGCTTTATAACAGAACCTGTTTTCATCGTTGTACTCATGTTCGCAATCTCTATCAGAACACAAACCTTCGTTGTACACTTTGTCTACTTGACGCTCTGGCAAGCCATGGTACGACATGATAACATGATCGTAATCAGAGAAATTAAACTGCTTACCAATATTGGCAACCGCATTGATGTAGCTTTCTTCTTCGAAATACTGGCTAATGCTTTGTATATCTGGTATAACCCACCATTTAGAAATTACACGATACACTTCCTCAAAGGCAGAACCCGTTGAAGAGGATGCATACTGCGGAAACATCGGAAATAAAATAATGCGCTTATAATTTTTCTTTTTAGCAGCTTCTAAAACACTTTCAATAGATGGATTTTGATAGCGCATTGCATAAGCAACATCAGCTTTTCCTTCTAGTGCTTTACCCAATTTCTCGGTAACCGATTCGGTGTATATTTTAAGAGGAGAACCCTCATCTGTCCACACTTTTTTGTAAATCTTAGAACTGCTGAAAGAGCGAAACGGAACAATGATTCCATTCACTAAAATCTTTCTAAGCAAGTACGGTATATCAATTACTCTAGGATCATTTAGAAACTGAGTTAAATACGTTCTAACATCCTTAACCTCGGGAGAATTTGGTGTCCCGAGGTTGAGTAATAATACAAGTGTGTTGTTTTTCATTATTTAAATGTGGATGGAATTGTTCGCCCATCCAAAAGAATGGTTGTTTAGATATGCAAAGCACGCTTTCCTGTAGCGTCTAAAGCTGCTTCTTTAAATGCTTCAGTAAAGGTTGGGTGAGCATGACATATGCGTGCAATATCTTCTGCACTCGCACGGTATTCCATAGCTACAACTGCTTCTGCAATCATATCAGCGACACGTGGTCCAATCATATGAACTCCTAGTATTTCGTCGGTATCTGCATCGGTAAGTACTTTTACTGTACCGTCTAAGTCCATACTTGCTCTAGCTCTTCCAAGGGCTTTGAAAGGGAACGCACCAGATTTGTAAGCACGACCAGATTCTTTCAATTGCTCTTCTGTATATCCTACAGCAGCAACTTCTGGCCAAGTATATACAACACCAGGAATCAATAAGTGATTGATATGTGGTTTTTCGCCAGCAATATGCTCAGCCGCAAATACACCTTCTTCTTCGGCTTTGTGCGCCAACATGGCTCCCTTCACTACATCACCAATGGCATATACGTGAGGTAAAGCTGTTTGGAAAGTATCGTTTACGTTTACTCGACCTCTATCGTCGGTATTGATACCAATGTTATCTAAACCTAATTTATCGGTATAGGCTTTTCTTCCTACAGCAACCAAACAAATATCGGCTTCAAAAACTTGCTCAACACCTTTTTTGTCGTCAGCTTTTACTACAACTTTATCGCCAACGTTTTCCACAGATTTTACTTTGTGGCTAAGCTTACTAACAATACCTTGTTTTTTAAGCACCTTGAATAATTCTTTAGACAATGTTCCGTCCATAGTAGGGATTAACCTATCCATGAATTCTACAACGGTAACTTCTGTACCCAAACGAGAATAAACAGAGCCTAATTCTAGACCGATAACACCACCACCAATCACAACCATTTTCTTAGGAATTTCTTTCAACTCCAAGGCTTCGGTGCTGGTAATTATTCTTTCGTAATCTAATTTTATGAATGGCAAACTAGCCGCTTCAGAGCCTGTAGCAATGATGATATGCTTGCTTTCAATTTCTTGTTTTTTTCCGTCGTTATCAACTTCAACAACATGGGCACTTTTAAACGAACCAAAACCTGTAAGTACATCGATGTTGTTTTTCTTCATCAAAAACTCAATACCACCAACAGTTTGCTCTACAACACCATTTTTACGGGCAATCATTTGTTTGAAGTCGATTTTTGGCGCTCCAACTTTGATACCGTGTTCAGCAAAATGCTTGGTAGCATTGTAATAATGCTCAGAAGAATCAAGAAGCGCTTTAGAAGGTATACAACCTACGTTAAGGCAAGTTCCACCTAAAGATTTTTTTTCAATAATTGCAGTTTTGAATCCTAATTGGGCACTTCGGATAGCTGCTATATAGCCTCCGGGACCTGAACCTATTACGGTTACATCGTACTTTGTCATATCGCTTTTTGAACTTCTGCGAAGTTAAAAAATTACTTTGCTCTCGCCACTTTTTCACGCATGCTTTGACTGATATTTATCAGCAATAGCATTACAGCAACAAATGAAGCCAATCGACCTAAATAATCTCCAAAACGAGCATAAAAAGTCATTTGGTTTTCTTCTCGGATATTTCCTATTAAAACGGTTTTCTCGTCGTATTTGGTTTGAGACACCAATTCTCCTTCAGGATTAATTATTGCCGACACCCCAGTATTGGCAGAACGTACAACCCACCTTCTATTTTCAATAGCCCGAATTTGAGACAACATTAAATGTTGTTTATGCCCTGCACTATTGCCCCACCAAGCATCGTTGGTTATCACCCCCAAAACAGTTGCTCCATTGCGAACAAATTCAGACACATACGCACCATAAATGCTTTCAAAACAAATAATAGGAGCAATTTTGACACCTGTATACTCCGATTCAAACACCGATCTTTCTGATTGCGTCCCCAACCCGCCTGTGGTACCTCCAAGATTTAACGCTATATTCTTAAAATGTTTAAAAAACGATGAAAAAGGTGTTGTTTCTACCCCTGGAACCAACTTGCTTTTATGGTAAATGGCATCGCTTACCTTGGTTTGATACAATGCAGCATTGTACGATCGATAATACAATCCTGTACCAGATATTGGCCTATTGATAAAGCTAGCTTCAGTTCCCTTAGGCATCAAGCTATCTGAGCTCATACCTATCAGCACATCGGCATTTTTATCGTGCACCAAACTTGTTCGTAGTACTCGAGCAGAATAACTGCTGCTTATGGTATTTTCCCACAAACCAACAGGCACATATTCGTCTCCCATTTTATTCAAATGAGTACGCTCTTGCAACGTAGTTTCTGGAAAAACATACAATTGTGCGGAAGGTGCTTTTTCATTCACCAATTCCAACAACTCCTCTAATTGAACTTGCGTGCTTTTACCCGAAAATTTTTCTGTGTAGGGATCGACATTAGGCTGCACCAATGCAATTGAAATAGATTTAGAATTTGGTGTAGGCACATAATCAATAGACGATGACCATATCAAAGGCACACTAATAATTAGGATTTTTGAAACCGCTTTTATCCCAATCCACGATTTTGGGTATTTGCCTTTTTTAATGAACAAAACCAGTTTTAGCAAACTGAAATTGGCCAACAGCACCCATACCGAACCTCCTAAAACACCCGTATAGGCATAAAATTGAATGATGCTTGGTGATGATGCGAATACATTTCCCAACTGAAACCACGGAAAAGATAAATCCCAATCGAGATGAAAATATTCGTAGGCTATCCAAAAAGCAAAGAGTGTGAACAATCGCATATTGATTTTTCCACGCAGACTAAAACGCAGAGCCAAATGCCACGCTAAAGCCATCGAAGTAGAATTAACCACTGCAGGCATAAAGTAAGAGAAAAACTTAGCCCCAAAACCACCTTCTACATTGAATAGCCAATAAATACTGAATAAATGCCAAACAAAAAATGTGAGGTAAGGATATAGAAAACTTGTTTTAGCAGGATTTTCACTCTCAAAATCTATCCACAACAAAGGCAATAATGCAACAAAAACAAGCGGCGTTAGCGAACCAATAAAAGGCCATGAAGCGGATAAAAGCACGCCAGATAATAAAGAAAGAATAAGTTTTTGTTTGGTTTGCATGCCTTAGTTTTTGGCAAATTTATACTTTCAGCGCAATGAAAATTTTAAAGCACCTTCCCAATCTGCTCACTTTACTAAATGCAGCCTTTGGTTTTTTAGCTATAGTTGAGCTTTTTGGAGAGCAATCGATTACGAAACTTTGCCTATTCTTTGGTTTGGGTTTGCTTATGGATGTAGCGGATGGAGCTGTTGCTAGACTGCTTAAAGTAAGCTCCGAATTAGGCACACAACTCGATTCCTTGGCAGATGTAATTAGTTTCGGATTATTTCCGGCAGCATTGCTTTACCATTTATTCATCGAGCAATGGCCAACACTAGCATTGATTCTGTCTTGCGTAACTATTTCTGCTGCAGTATTGCGTTTGGCTAAGTTCAATTTAAAAACAGATCATGTCCCGGGTTTTTTCACAGGAATGCCTACGCCTGCATTTGCTGCCTTAGCATTTATACTTTTTATAATTCAGTTAAGTGGTGCTGATGATTTTTCAGGCCATTTCTTTCCAATCATATTAGGTTTCTATTTAGTTTTTCTACTCAATAGCCAAATTAAATTCCTGAATTTCAAACCAAAACAGTTCAATTCCAAAACCTTAAGTACGCGAATTGCCTTTGTTCTATCATTTGTTGCAATACTCGTGTATCCAACCTTCATAAGCTTGGTAATTATTTTACTTTTGTACCACATTATATCAGCTATAGCATACCGAATTGAATTATGAAATACATCGCGGAAATTGACATCATGCCACAAGAAGCCATTTTAGATCCACAAGGTAAAGCTGTATCAAGCGGTTTACTTAACCTAGGACTGTCTGGTTTGAGCAATGCAAGAATTGGTAAGCACATACGCTTAGAAGTAGAAGCGGCTAACGAAGCTGATGCTATGGCTATGGCTCAAAAAGCTTGCGACGAAATGTTGTGCAATAAAATAATGGAATACTCTAAAATTTCTATTACTCAGGCCTAATCTAAGGTCTCAAGTCTAGAATTTTCACTTCCTTTTTCCCTGGAGATAATTTCACCCAGTGGTTTCGGTGTGCCTTGATGGCAAAATGCAATACTTCTGAGGTTAATAGAACCGGCAATGCCGAACTATGAACTATAGGTGAGTCGTTATTGATTAAGCCATTAAACGCACTTATTCCAAAATACAGCTTACCACCATAAAAAGTAGCTTGTTCTAACGACGCCCATAAGCCTCGTCTAGGAATTGATATTTTTCCTATATCATTGACGTTCATTCTATCGCCTTGCGGAAAAATAAGAACGCCTGAACAATCAACATTTACTTGACCTTCTAACCTAAATTTGTTACCCAAACTATCCGGCTTGGATTGCACCTTGATGTAATCACCAGTATAAATTCTGGTTCTATTACCTTTAGATAGTTTATCCAATACTGCCATGCACTGCGCCTGTGTTTGGCTATAACTTATTAGTACAATTAAAAGAAGCAGTATTTTTTTCATTACACGTTTCGTTTGAGTTCAAAGTTCTTTCCAAGATACACTTTTCGAACATTCTCATCAGCAGCCAAATCCTCAGCTGTTCCAGACTTCAATATATTTCCTTCAAAAAGCAAATACGCTTTATCGGTAATGGACAACGTTTCTTGAACATTGTGATCGGTAATCAATATTCCGATGTTCTTTTCTTTCAACGAATAAATGATGCTCTGAATATCTTCAACTGCTATTGGATCTACTCCTGCAAACGGCTCATCCAATAATATAAAACTCGGACTAGTCGCCAATGTTCTTGCAATTTCAGTACGACGTCTTTCGCCACCTGATAGAGAATCTCCTTTGTTTTTTCGAATATGTGTTAAACTAAACTCATTCAACAAACTTTCTAGTTTTTCCAACTGTTGAGCTTTGTTAAGATTGGTCATCTCCAAAACAGCCAAAATATTGTTTTCAACTGTTAGCTTTCTAAAAACAGATGCTTCTTGTGGTAAGTAACCAATGCCTTTTTTTGCTCGGGCATACATCGGCATGGACGAAATATCTTCACCATCTAAATATATTTTACCACCATCGGCTTTTACTAAGCCAACAATCATATAAAAACTGGTTGTTTTTCCGGCTCCATTTGGTCCTAAAAGCCCAACAATTTGACCTTGTTCAACTACAATGTCCACTCCCTTTACTACGGTGCGGCTTTTGTATTTCTTTATAAGTGCTTTGGCTTCTAATCGCATACTAAAACTTGAACTGGAATTTAGCTCTAATACCGTAACGAACAATATTAGGATTATCTAAATACGACAAACGATACAATCCTTCTAAACGAAGAAATTTAAATATATTTTCTATTCCTATAGAAGCTTCTAAATACGGTTTCTTCTCAAGTGTATTGATAAAATCTGGCAAACCTGTTTCTACTTCCGGATTCAATTTATATCGACCATAAACCGCTTTAGCTGTCACCAATTCTCTCCATTTCAGCTTTTTAAGCAATGGCACTCTATTTAAGAAAAAGCCTTGAAAATGGTGCTCGCCATATAAAGCTATAAAATCAGTACTTACAAATTCAAAAAAGTTCATGGTATTGAAAGCGTCTTGTTGTAAGAAAAATGTTTCGTTTCCTACGTGCACTTCCTGCAACGGATAAGGTGCATTCCCCCAAGTTTTACCACCCTCAACTTTCCAACTCAAGTCACCAAAAATTCCTAATGGTGTTGTATGCTGAACCGACAATCGCAATTTTTGATATTCGAAATCGCCATAGGTTGGCATTTTCACACCAAAGGTTAAACTCCCTTGTATTACAGGATAGTCCGACCCCAAACTGATGCGATCAAATTCTCCTTCCACGAATTTTTCTCGGTAAGCAAATCGTGTACCAATGGTCACTTCCGACAAGCTAATCAAATCGTTTTCACCTCTAGTGGTATCACGACTATTGCCTCTAATTACACCCGCAAAACTTAACGACCCTAAAGCCTTCAAATCGGTATGTCTTGCACCTATTTCGGAAGAAAACCCTGGCTGCCATTCTCTAGACAATGACATTCCAAAAGTGCTTTCTAAACTCAATTTTGTAGCCGGATTTCTTCTAAAAGCGGAAGAGAAAACATTGTCTTGATCAATAGAATTACTGCTTTGTCCAAGTTGAACTATATCTTTTGAGTACTTGGCTTTTAAAATGGTTCTTGGCGACTTATCTAGAAAATAAAATGTGCTTAAACCATATTTCCATTTCTTATCCAACAAACCATACGCGCCGAAACCTTCTATAGCTAATCGCGTTGAGAATTTATTACTTGTTCGCATTCCAAATCGAAAACGATTTCCCTCAACTGGGTTGTATGAATACAGTTTACTATAAGGTCCCAATTCAACATTCCCGATAACTTTATACCCTGTAAATACTATCTGAATAAGTTCTAGATATGTATTGAATTTGGGCACCGTTTTTAGTGAATCTACCATCGTATAAACCTTCAATTCTGAAGTTGATAGCGATTCGTGACGTGCTTCTGCCCAAAAGTCTTTGGTTTTCATTTTATGATCATCCAAAACCTCGGTTGGCCTAGCAGCATCAAAAAAATCAGGGTCTTTGGGTTGGTTGATGGTGTAGTTCTGATAAGAAGATGTTTTCTTTCCGAACATCCCCATAGCTTTATCACCAAGACTAAAATCCACCAACAGTTTATCGCGTTTCAACAACCAATGTTCATCCTGATACAAGAAATCTTGCTCAAACATAAACGAACGAATAAAGTTGACGTTAGCATCTTCTGACATCTCAGCAGAAATACTAGCTACTGCATAAGTTTCGGCGTCGACATACAAATCACCAGAAAACAAAGGTTCTCCAAATCGTTTTGGAACAAAGCGCAACTGAAAGGTCTTACGCCCTTCTACCGCTATGCTATCCAATAAATAATATCGATAATAAATCAGTCCACCGGCAGCTATGGGAGAGATAAAACTTCTACCAAACAAACGAACGTTATTGTCGTAAATATCAATAGACTGATACATTTCACCTAAGACAGACGTAACTGATTCGTTTTCCAAACCACTTACTTTAGTGGCTTTAACAATCTCTTTTTTCAAACGTGGATCGCGACGGTAATAAAAATCGGACAGAGATTCTGACAAGAAAATGGGTAAATAATTTTTCCCGTTAGTAGTATCCATATTCTCGAACATAAACTGGAAAGGACGCATCACCTTTCGGTTCTGAAAATCCTCGCTTATGTTGTTCATATCGAACTCCAACTTATTGTATATCTCAACTTCGTAAGCGCCTAATTTATCCGGTGCATTTTTAGATCGATTAGAAATAACAGCCTTAATAATCGGAATGGCTGGATTCTCTTTTTTTGGTCGAGCTTTGATTTCAACCGCTTTTAAATTGACTTGATTGGTTTTTAATTCAATCGTAAAATTGGATTTAGGAATATCAGATTTAGCAATGGCAAAAGCACTATATCCAATGCAGCTAATAATTAGTGTATCCTTTGGGTTGATGGAATTTTTAATTACAAATTTCCCCTCAAAATCGGTAATTGCTCCAATTGATGTGCCTTTAAATACTAGAGTCGCAAAGGGAACTGGCTCCCTGGTTTCGAAATCTAACACGGTACCCTCAACCGTTTGAGAGATGGCTGTAAAACCAAAAAACAGCAGCAACAATGTGACTAAAAACTGCCTCATTAAACCGCTTTATTTTTTATAACTCTGCGCGCAATTAGTATGCTGATTTCGTACAAAAACATAACCGGAATAGTCACCAATATTTGACTCATTACATCAGGAGGTGTAATAATAGCCGATAATACAAGTACTATAACCAATGCATGTTTTCTATACGTTTTCAACAACTCAGGTGTTACAAATCCCAATTTCGCTAAGAAATAAATAAGGATAGGCAATTGAAAAATCAATCCACTTGCCAATGTAACCGAACTTACTGTTGTAATAAAACTGTTGAGGTTTATTTGGTTTGCCACCAACTCACTGACTTGATATCCACCTAAAAACAAAACGGATAATGGAGCAATTAAATAATACCCAAACAACACACCTGCGGCGAACAAAAAAGATGAAAAGAAAACAACTCCGCGTGTAGATTTTATTTCGCCTTTAGTTAGACCAGGTTTTAAAAACAACCAAACTTGAGTGATAAGAAAAGGAAAAGAAATTATTACCCCACCAATTAGCGACACCATAATATGGGTACTTAACTGGCCAGACATAGAGATGTTTTGCAACACAAAATCAAATGATTCGAAACAAAACGAATCTCCCAAATGCAGCATTTGAGAAAAACTACAAAGCCATCTGTATGTGACAAAATCGACGCTTTTCGGTCCAAATATGACCACATCAAACACCCAACTTTTGGCTATGAAAGCCACAACTGCGCCAATAATGATGGCTATGAACGCATATATAACTCTCCACCTAAGTTCTTCTAGATGGTCTAGGAAAGACATTTCTTCTTGCTTATCGGCCATATTCTAAAATATACCTGCTTTTAATATTTGGTGCAAATGTACCAAACCAATGTAAGCGCCGTCGCGTAAAACAATAACTTGACTCACAGATCTTTTTTCCATCTCTTGAAAAGCATCGTAGGCACTTGTATTTGCTTCCAAACACAAAGGATTTACAGCGGCTAAATCGGAAGCATTCAAGGCTTCATCTTGTAATAAAAACCGGCGAATATCGCCATCGGTTATAATGCCTTGTATCTTACCATTCTCGGTCACTACCGTTGCTCCTAGCTTGTGATTCGTTATAGATTCCACAATTTTTTTCACATCCGTATTGGCCGAAATTTCTGGTTTAGAGCCTTCTTCCAAAACATCTTCTAAACGGAGATATAGTTTTTTACCTAATGAACCACCTGGGTGATATTTCGCGAAATCTTCTGCTCCAAATTTCCTAAGTCGTATTAAACTTACAGCTAAGGCATCCCCCATAACCAATTGCATAGTAGTGCTACAAGTAGGCGCTAAGTTATTAGGGTCAGATTCGCGTTCAAGTTCTGTTTTTAAAAAAACATGAGATTGTGTCGCCAATACAGATTCTGAATTGGAGCTTACACCAATTATTTTCACATCAAAATCAAGCAACAAGGGCACCAAAACCTTAATCTCAGGAGAATTTCCACTGTTGCTAATCATCAGCACCACATCGTTTGGCTGTACCATACCCAAATCGCCATGAACAGCTTCTGCAGCATGCAAAAACATACTAGGTGTACCCGTACTATTGAAGGTAGCGGCAATTTTCTGAGCGATGATAGCTGATTTTCCTATTCCACAAAAAATAACTCTGCCTTTACAATGAAACAATACATCCAAAGCCTCTACAAACGACGAGTCCAAGTTAGTTTCCAATCGATTAAGGTGTTTCGCCTGTAAAGCAATACTCTCTTTAGCAAAAGGCAAAATATCATTCATAGAAATGGGCAACATAAATAGCGTAATTGATTATTTGCGGGTAAATTTATTCTTATCTTTAGACTTAATAAAGAATTTCTGAATTTCACCCTACTTTAACTTTCCCAATGGTTAAACAGCACGATACAATTGGCGCTTTAAAAAAGTTTTTTGGTTTCAACCAATTTAAAGGCCAACAAGAATCTATCATCAACAGCATACTCAATAGAAACGACACATTTGTCATCATGCCTACGGGTGGTGGAAAATCGCTTTGCTATCAGTTACCGGCTTTAATGCAAGAAGGCACGGCCTTGGTTGTTTCACCTTTAATAGCCTTGATGAAAAATCAGGTAGACAGTATAAGGAGTTTTGCTACCGACGACAGTGTTGCTCACGTACTGAATTCTTCATTGAGTAAAGTTGAAACCAACAGAGTATTTGATGATGTACGAGCCGGCAAAACAAAATTGCTATTTGTTGCGCCCGAGTCGTTGGGTAAAGAAAGTTATGTAGAGATTTTCAAAGAAATCACCATCTCTTTTGTAGCCATAGATGAGGCGCACTGTATATCAGAATGGGGACATGATTTCAGACCTGAATACAGAAAGATTAAAGAAACTGTTGGAGCAATTTCAAACTGCCCTATCATAGCCCTAACAGCTACTGCAACAGAAAAAGTAGCTCAAGACATTCAGAAATCATTGGGAATGAAAGATGCTGTAGTTTACAAAGACTCTTTCAATCGAGACAATTTATTCTACGAGGTTCGACCTAAGAAAGATGCTCTCAAACAAATAGTAAAACACATCAAGCAAAACGAGGGCAAATCAGGAATTATTTATTGTCTTTCAAGAAAAAAAGTGGAAGAATTAGCCTCCACTCTTCAGTTAAATGGCATTAAAGCTTTACCCTACCACGCTGGTTTAGACGCTTCATTACGAGCAAAAACACAAGACCAGTTCTTGATGGAAGATGTTGATGTAATAGTTGCTACTATTGCCTTCGGAATGGGTATAGACAAGCCTGATGTACGGTATGTTATTCACTACAGTATTCCTAAAAGTATAGAAAGCTATTATCAAGAAACTGGTAGAGCAGGACGTGACGGTGGTCAAGGTGTCTGCATTTCATTCTATAGTTACAAAGACTTAGAAAAACTAGAGAAATTCTTAAACAACAAAAGCGGTTCGGAAAGAGAAGTCGGGAGACAGCTACTCGAAGAAATCACTTCGTTTTCTGAAACATCGCTGTGTAGACGTAAATTTTTACTGCATTACTTTGGAGAAGAGTACAATGAAGAAGCGTGCAACAAAATGTGCGACAACTGCAAAAACCCGAGAGAAAAAGTAGATTGTACCGATGAGGTAGTATTGCTAATGAATTGCGTGGACTCGCTTAAAGAGCAAAGCAAAGCTCCCTATATAATCTCTCTTGTAACAGGTAAAACCAACAACGAAATAAAACAATACAAAGGCAGTGAAAATCCGTTTTTTAGCAAAGGAAACCATAAGGACGATCGATTTTGGAATGCAGCAATTCGCCAATGCGTTTTAGCTGGTTTATTAAGAAAAGATGTAGAAAGTTTTGGCGTAATAAAATTCACTGAAAAAGGAAGCGAATACCTTAAAAACCCAGTTCCTGTAAAAATTGTAAAAGAGCACGATTACAGTGGCACAGACGACAATGATGAAGGCGGAAATTCAGCCAAAGGAGCAGCAAGCGATGCTACATTATTCAAAATGCTGAAAGATTTAAGAAAAAGCCTTTCTAAGAAAAACAATGTACCACCATTCGTTATTTTCCAAGACCCTTCCTTGGAAGACATGTCTACTCAGTACCCTATCACCAACGATGAACTCAGAAAAATTTTCGGTGTTAGCGAAGGGAAAATAAGAAAGTACGGTAAAGACTTCAGCGAATTAATAGCCAAATACGTTGAAGAAAACAACATCGAAAGACCCGATGATTTTGTGATGAGAAACCCTGCCAACAAAGGCGGTTTACGCATACACATTATTCAAAGTGTGGATAGAAAAGTACCACTTGATGAAATTGCAAAAGGCAAACAGGTAGATTTTGAAACCATTCTTACAGAGATGGAAAAAATTGTTGCTTCCGGATCTAAACTCAACATTTCATATTATTTAGAAGACGAATTAGATAGCGACGATATCGAAGAAATATTTGACTATTTCATGGAATCTGAAACAGACGAAATTACTGCAGCGCTTGAAGAATTTGATGACGCTTACACTGAAGAAGAACTTCGGTTAGTGAAAATAAAATTCATGAGCGAGGTGGCGAATTAAGCTTCAAATTAGAATTGACAAAAAAAAGGCGACCCGAAGACCACCTTATACTTTTAGTTGCTTAGAAAATAACTCAACTACAGCTTTGCCGTCGCATCAAAAGTCCCGTTGCGTACTATGCAACAGTCTCCATTTTTATTATAAAGTATACCTTCAAAAGTTCCAGTAATAATTTTACCCTCTAGTTGTGTGACATTTATTTTAATTTTAGATTCAATAAAGTTCGGACCAGTAATTACCGAATTGTATAAATTCTCGTCGTCGTTGCCTGTACCTTTTCGGAAAACCATAAAGATATCCGTATCCTCGCTACGTTCAATTTCACCCGTATTTTTAAATGTTCCATTCACCCCTAATGTCGGTGCATTATCAATGGTGGTAGCATTAATAGTATAAAAATTCAGTGCACGAATAGGGTTGCAAACGTTTGGCGCTATATGTTCTACTTTACCATCGTATTCAATATCGGCTTCAACAAATGAGGTTTGTTGATCATCCAATTGACCATTTACTTTATCCTTAATTTTATCGCAGCCGATAAGTGTCACGGCTAAAAGAAAACTTGCAATTTTAAATTTCATTGTACATATGTTTTTACAAACATGGCCAATGAATGTCGTAGAAACAATACGTCAATTTGCGTATTTAAGAAACTGATAATTGCTAAGCTTTCAAAGCTTCAAGTGCTAAATTAGCCATGTTGGCTGCGCCAATAGACAATGCATCTTCATCGGCATCAAACTTTGGATGATGAACACCAAACACAATGTCTTTGGCTTCATTTCTTACTCCCAACCTAAAGAAACAGGCTGGAACTTTTTGAGAATAAAAAGAAAAATCTTCCGCTGTCATTCGTATTGGCAAATCGACAACATTCTCATCACCCATCAACCGTTTAGAAGTAACCATAGCTTTACGGGTTAATTCTTCATTGTTATGCAAATACGGGTAACCTAAAGCTATTTTCAGATTAATTTTAACACCATGAGCCAGCTCCATTCCTTTTGCTAAAGCTTTTAATTTCTCATGAGCTTGAGCTCTAAATTCCTCATTCATTGCTCTGAAAGTACCTTCCAAATGCACAAACTGAGGTATTACATTGGTTGCGCCACCATCACTGTTTATTTTTCCAAAAGTTAAAACGGCAGGTTCTACTGGGTTTTTGAACCGACTGATTATGGATTGTGCTTCTACGATAAACAACGAACTAACATACACGGTATCGATACCCTGATGCGGCATCGCTCCATGAGCACCTTTACCTTCTATTGCAACATACAATTCATCGCAACTAGCCATGTACATCCCTTCGCGAAAACCAATTTTCCCAACTTCTAACTCAGGAAAAACATGCATGGCATAAATGCTATCCACTTTCGGATGTTCTAACACCCCTTCTTTAATGAGGATGGACGCGCCACCTGGCAAACGTTCTTCACCTGGTTGAAAAATCAATTTAACGACCCCATTCAATTCGGCCTCGTGCTTCTTCAACAGTTTGGCAGCTCCAAGCAAACAAGTACTATGTACGTCATGTCCACAAGCATGCATCACACCCTTCACTTTAGACACAAACACATGCTCATTAGCTTCTTCAATAGGCAAAGCATCTAAATCTGCTCTAAGGGCAATGCATTTCCCTTTGGAAGCATCTCCTATGAGTGCAACTACACCTGTTTTACCAATTCTTTTAGAATCAACACCTATTTTTTTAAGTTCATTTTGAACAAATTTGGCGGTATTTTCTTCATGAAAAGACAGCTCAGGATTTTGATGAATATGTCTTCTTATTCTGCGTAAATCTTCCTCCAAAAAAGACGCTTGATGAAGTAATTCTCTTGAACTGCTCATTTCGAAAAAATCATTTTTATTGAGGCGAAAAATAAGATTACACCAAAAACACGTTTAACTGTAACAGGAGATAATTTCAAAGAAAATTTACTTCCAAAAAAAGCTCCAATAACAAATACACTGGCCAATATCATTCCATATTTCCAGTTGAGATTGCCTGCTTGATAATAATTATAACAAGCCAAAATTCCAATAGGAGGAAGCATCATAACTAACGATGTACCTTGAGCTTCGTGTTGAGATAAGCCTAAAAAATATACCAAACAAGGAACTATCAAAAGTCCACCTCCGATACCGACAAAACCACTTAATACTCCAGCCGCTAAGCCAATAAAAACAAGTGCTAAAATTGTAGAGAATTGCATAGGTTAAAAATCTAAAGCCAAAGATAAATAAAACAGCCGCTGGCTTTCGCCAATTGGATTGATCGGATATGCCCAATCGGCTTTCACAAAGTACCCCAACAAATACGCTCGCAGGCCAAAACCATACCCTCCAACAAATGGATTTTCTCTAGTTTGTAAAGACACCGTAACGGGATTCCCTTCTATTACATCCACATTGAATGCATTTTCTCTATCGTAAGGATTTATACCCGTCCAAGCTGTACCAATATCAGTAAAAGCTACTGCTTGAAGGCTTTCTAGAAAACGGGATTTCAATGGTTTTTTACTGAAATATTTCACAATAGGAAAACGCAATTCAGAGTTTAGCAACACAAATTGATTTCCATTTCGGATGTTTCTATTATGCCCTCTAAGTGGCGTAACGGTTCCTTGATACAGATAATCTGTAAGGTCGGGCGACTTAGAATTATCTTCAGCTTCGGGCAAGTACAACCATCTATCTACACCACCTGCATAGAATAACACTTTAGACCTCCCTCCAGTTGCAGAAAAAGCCAATCGGTTTGCCCAAATGATGCTTCTATGAATTTTGGTGTAATGTCTCGCATCAAAACCAAGCGTTATCAATTCACCTTTCAACTCCGAACCTCGGTAGTATTCCGCAAAAAACTTAACCCTTAATCCTTGTCGTAAATTGGTAGAAATCGGTAAGGTGTTATCGAAAACATAATTGGCTCTTAATCCATATGTATACTCTTCAAAAGGTTCAGCTTCCAAACTAAATACATCGGTAGCCAAAGGCACAACTCTATCGTATTTCAACAAAGGCACCAGTTCCACTGAAGTGACTTCAGAAATAGCATAATGATTGACATAATTGGCGGTGTACGTCTGCGACCCAAATACATTCAACCCATTTGTAAATCGAGAGTTTACACGCGTTAATACAAACGATTTATCCAAACGCTTGCGCAAATTATCATAGCGAAGTAAATAATCGTTGTTTTCTAAATTGGCACTAAATCGAATTCCTCCCGTGATGCGGTAATCTTCAAACAAATCGCTAACGCCAACTTTTGAAAACACACCTAAACCAGGACTTACAGTTTGCGGTCCTAGCAACAATTGGTAAAATCCGTTGATGTAGTTATTATCGATCTGAGCAGAAAAATCTTTTGCGGTAAAATTGATGTTATAATTCCGTCTTTCTATTCCTAATTCTTCTGGTTTATTATTCTCGCTTTGCTTAATCTTTGCTTCGTCGTCTGTAAAAACATAATTCTCTATGTCGATTCCACGTTTCTTTTCACTTTTAAATTTCAACGCATTGCCATTGGCTTTTTTAGCAACGCTCTTGTAATTATCGTTTACAACCGTAGAAGTATCTAGGGTATTGAAATTGAAGCTTTTTATGCTTTTCACATTCCCAACAGAAGTTTCAGAAAACTCTACAGCTTCATCTGCAGCAGTATTCCCTATATAAAAACCATAACGACCATTTGCATAAATAAGCAAAGAATACTCTCCAGTTTTTGGAGAAATGCTATAATCTTCAACATGCCTATCGATATTCGAAACAGGATACGAATCGGTAAAATAATTGTAGCGAATAATGGTATCAACACTCAATATGCTACTATCTTTTCTACCAACAAAACGATTGTATGCACCATACTTGTCGCTTAAATACGTAAACGATTCTCCGTCGTAAGGTTGTGCTAAAATCTCATTCTCTTTTGGCGTATCAGTTAGTCTAACTCTTTTGCGTTTGGCATCTAACTTAAATACATCGTAAGTGTTTTGAAACACATCGCTTGACGTTGCAGAAGCGCTTGGGGCATTTGAAGTAAATAGAATTTCACCGTTTTCTTTTACGCTTGGATTCATGTCATCCCATGTATCGTTGGTTAAGTTTGTTTGACGATTACCCGTAATGAAATAGCGATACAAGTCTGACTTACCATCTCGCGACGCACTTAAAATGAGCGTTTTCCCGTCAGGTTCATAAGCCATTGAGCTTATTTTGTCCAATGCAAAAATTTCAGTTTCGTCTAGTTCGTCTTTTGAAAGATTGTACGTAACCAAAAATAAGCGACCCTTTTTCTCTTGAGTAAAGGCTAATATTTTAGACTTTGGGTGCCATGCCAAAACAGGAAAGCTTTTATCGGTGTTTCTTAAAAGCTTATGATCGGCTTTGATGATTTTATTTCTAGAATCGTCTTCAATGTTGTAAACAAATACTCTGTATTGCCCAAGTTCATTGCTTACATAGGCTAAATGTTTGGCATTTGGACTCAACTTAGCTTGTGTGTATACCCTAGCTTCTTTTACCTTAATATCTTGTTTTTGATATTTACTTACCGCAGTAGACCAAGCATCTGAATTGTACTTGGCGGTATAAAAATTTTTGTATTCCAGAAATAATCCATCCAAAGAAAATCCCAAAACATATAAGATACCCTCTTCAACATTTCGGGTTACACTCGTCATTGCAAGTATATTGGCAAAAACTTTTTCACCATATTTTTCTGCTATAAAATTCCACATGCTCAAGCCAGCATATTCGGTCATTACACCTTCAAGTCTATTGAAGTTTTCAAGCTCGCCATTTAAGAAAGCATCTTTCACTTTTAAATCAACTTCGGTACTAAACCCTTTAGAATAATAGGCTACTATACCTTTTGTAAACCAAGTTGGCAAACTCATCAATGCACTCGAACGAACGTTGTCTTGAAGGCTACTACCATACAAGCTCATATCAACAAAAACTTGTGTAAGCCCCAATTTAATTTGCTCATCCAAGGCCTTCATTGTACCAGGATAATAGACAAATAAGTTGTTTCCGATAAGCTGTGTTGTTCCTCCGATGTTGTAATCAGTATTGGCTTCGTACCCAATGTTGCTTTGTTTAAAATCAGAAAATGATTTATAAACTATAACCTGCAACTTGTTTTCAAGCGTGATCTCAAACTGATTTTCGTAAAGCGGCAAATAATTTTGAACTCTTTCGGCAACCGTTTTCGCCAAATTTTCGCCGCCTTTATAGAAGTAACTATTGAATTTTGGGTAACGGTAATATTGCCAATAAAACTCTTGGTATTGCACTCTATTTTTCCCAAATTGCTGCTCAGAACCATTGTAAAATTGAGCATAGGTTTCTTGCACCAAAAACTGGAGGCAAAAAACAATGATAAATATGCTGTATCTTTTTTTCAATTCTGACATGTAACCGTCGACTAATATACCAAATGAAGCACTTAAAAGTTTTTACATTCAATGCATTTCAAGAAAATACTTACGTTTTATGGAACGCAAAAAAGGAAGCTATCATTATAGATCCAGGAAATAGTTCGTCATTTGAAAATCAAGAACTATCTGACTTTCTTGAATCTGAAGGATTGACACCTATAGAACTTCTATTAACTCACGCTCACATCGATCATGTTTTGGGGGTAGACTATGTGTACCGAACCTATAAACTTGTTCCACGTTTGTTTCTAGAAGATGCATTTACATATTCACTTGCGCAAAAAAGTGCCGACATGTATCAAATTCCATACACTGCAGGACCTGAACCAAATTACTTTGACACTTTAAATGGATTTATTTATGGTGACTTGAAACTACAAGTTCGATTTGTACCTGGCCATGCTAAAGGGCATGTTATCTTCATCAACGAGGATGAAAATTTCGCAATAGTAGGTGACACCATTTTTAGAGGTAGCATTGGCAGAACTGACCTACCAGGAGGTAACCATGATGAATTATTGAGTAAAATACAATCTGAAATTTTCACACTGCACCCAGACATGGAATTACATCCAGGTCACGGACCACACACTACAGTTCAATATGAGAAAGACAATAATCCTTTCTTTTAGAACATTCTAACGCCCGTTTTACGACGGCGTTTTCTATCCATATTTACCCTATTGTCGAATTCTGCGCAACTATTTCTACGCATTGGACGGTGGATGTAATACTTTACTGCGAAAATAATTGGGTTGTATTTGCTATGGAAATAGTTTCTTCCAATACCGATACTATCCAAATTTGAAAAATCGTAAAGTTGGATTTCTACACTCGGAACTAAAAACGTTTCTCTAGTTAGTTTGAAGCCAAAAGCCAACTTTGCATGCACCGCAACCTTAAAATTCTTTTCAGGAAAGGTATAATTAGCTACATCAGCATCTAATTCATAACTCTTTTTTCCGCCAAATCTAAAATCGCCATGTACGCCAAATCCAGGCATGATAAAGCTGTAATTTGACATTTGAAAAATTCGGTTAAAGTTAAAATGAGCTGTAATATTTAAGTCATTGTACTTCGCATCCTCATCGTAAAAACGCAAGGTATCAGCTGTAGGATCTTGCGGAGAAAGCAAATAGGCATTCAACTCTTGATAATGCTTTAACTGCTTAAAAGCCAAGCCATAATCAATGTTATTTATTATTACGGCGTTGCGGAAATAATGAAAACGCCCCACTTCTCCATAAATTCCAAGGAAGGACGAAGACTTTACGTCGCCATAAAACAATGAGTCAGAACTTTGCTTCAAAAGCATGTTATCCTCATTGGTATTGTTAAGATTATATGTTGCTCCTAATCCAACAATCCAGCCAGTGTTAGGATACCCAGGTCTTTCCTCAAATAATGGGGTAAAAACTCTATCGTATTGAGCTTTGGCATACACTGCCGAAAAAAGCAAAATAATTGCAAGCAATCTTTTCATAGTACAAATTAAACAGACAATAGCATACGGTCAACTATTTCATTTTCTATTTCCTCAGAATCCCAAATAAGCTCAATGTCTTTTTTCAACATGATTTCATCCATTATTTCGGATTGCTTTTTACCGTTACGCAAAGCTATTCTATAAGGAGTATTGCTAAACGTTACTTGAGAATATAATGGCATCCATACCGTAGGATGTTTTTCAGCAATTCGACGTTCTATTTTCTTGCGAAGTAAAAACTGAGGATTAGCTGTGCTGTCACGCATTTCCACATAATTATTCAACGACAGCTCTAAAATAGCATCGGTGTCGATTTTTCGTTTTTTGGCAAATCGAGCAAAAAGACCTTTTTGATTTTTTTCCTTCAATAAGCGTTGAAAAAGCAAATAGCAATCTTCCAATCCACTGTTCATACCTTGTCCGTAGAATGGTACAATAGCATGAGAGGCGTCGCCTAACAACAATACTTTATCTTCATATCCCCATGGTGTGCACTTGATGCTAACCAAAACGGAAGTTGGATTATTTTCAAAATCAGATTCTAAGTCCGGCATCAATTCACTAGCAGTAGGAAATACAGCGTTGAAAAAACGCCTCACGTTTTTACTGCTATCCAATGCTTTAAAGGATGTTTCTCCTTCAAACGGCATAAATAAAGTACAAGTAAAGCTTCCGTCTTGATTAGGCAAAGCGATAAGCATAAAATTACCACGAGGCCAAATATGGAGCCCATCAGCTGGAAGTATATGTTTACCATTTACAGATGGAATGGTCAACTCTTTGTAACCATGCGACAAATATTTTTGACTAAAATTAAACCGTTCGGTTTTCATCAATTCTTGCCTCAAAATGGAATACGCACCATCGGTACCATACACTTTATCAAAACTACTTGACTGCACCGTTTTTAACTCACTATTTTCAAATTGGAGAGAGTTCTCTTCGAGATTAATCCCTAAACATTTTTCCTCAAAGTGTAGCGTGATGTTATCGTTACTCTCGCATTCGGCAAGTAAAAGTTTATTGAAATTGGCTCTCGAAATTGAATAAATGCATTGTTTTTCATTACCATAAGGCTGAAAAGCTGCACCATCTTCAGTATGGATGTATCGACCATACATAGCTGTTGAACAATCAATAACTTTTTCAGACAATCCTAATTCTGAAAGCGCTGTTATACCCCTAGTAGACAAAGCCATATTAATGGATCTACCGGCCTCCATTTCAGCATTTTTAGGATTTGGTCTACGCTCGTAAACATCAACTTTATGCCCCAATTTGGCCATAAATAAAGCTTGAGTACACCCTACGAGTCCTCCTCCAACAACGGCAATATTTTCAGAATTTCTTACCAATTACTTTTTATAGAACGCTTCTATAATTTTTAATGTTTCGCAAATGTCCATAAAGTTATTGTACAATGGTACCGGCGCCAATCGAATTACGTTTGGTTTTCGATAATCAGGCACGACTCCTTCTGAACACATATAATCAAACAATTCTTTTGCCTGATCTTTTACATAAATAGAAACTTGACTACCTCTTTCAGACATAGATTTAGGACTGATTATTTCAAAATACGCACCTCCAAGTTTTGCGTTCAAATCATGCAAACCTGCAGCCAAGTATTCAGATAATCTATCTCTTTTAGAAAACAATTTTTCTTTACCAGCATCCAAAAACAAAGACAAACTAGCTGCAATTGGCGCAATAGCCAAGGCTGGTCCATTACTCTGTTGCCATCCGTCAGCACCTTCCATAGGAACAAACTTTTTGTCCATATTGAATCTCGTTTTTTGCTCGTAACCCCACCAACCGGCCATTCTTGGCAAGTTGCTTTTGTGGTGCTTTTCGTGCACAAAAATTCCTGATGGCGCTCCAGGACCACTGTTCATATATTTATACGTGCACCAGCAAGCAAAATCTACGTTCCAATCATGCAATTGGCACTCTACATTTCCTGCAGCATGGGCCAAATCCCAACCAACAACTATATTTTTACTTTGAGCAAATTGAGTTATTGCAGGCATATCCAAAACTTGACCTGAGTAATAATTAAGTCCACCAACCAACATCAATGCCGTATCGTCGGCATGTTTATCGATAAATGCTTTGGTGGTGTCGGTATCAAACAACTTCCCTTCTGAATATGGTATTTCCAAAAGATTTTCTTCAGGATCAAGTCCTTGCAAACGCAAAAAACTTTCTACAACATAGTAGTCAGACGGAAATGCTTTTTCTTCAATAATGATTTTCTTTTTTGTGCCATTTTGTTTGTAAAAAGAGCTCAACATTAAATGCAAATTGGTTGTAAGTCCGTTCATTACACTTACTTCACTCTCTTTAGCTCCCATCATGTAAGCAAACCCTTTTTTAGAGGCCGCATGGAGATTAAACCATTGATCTTCACCAGTAAAATGTCCATCAACCGCTTCTGCTCCCCACTTATCTAAATGACGCTCTACAGCTTCCCTGCAGCGTTTGCTTTGCAATCCAAGAGAATTACCTGTGAAATACAATACAGGTTTCCCATTGTGTTGAGGAAAAATGAATTCTTCACGAAATGATTTCAAGTCACACTTTTCATCTTCCTTAGACGCCCATTCTTTGGTAAACTCCATAGCCATTAACATACAAATTAGAAAAATTAAATTCTAGAAAAAGAAAAAACATTAATGTTGCAAAAACAATACTGCAACTATGTCTACTTATTCTGAATCGGCGAAGTTATTTGAAAAAGCCAAAACCCTAATGCCTGGAGGAGTAAATTCGCCTGTAAGAGCATTTAATTCAGTTGACGGCGAACCTATTTTCATAAAAAAAGGAAAAGGCGCAAAAATTTGGGACGAAGACGGAAACGAATACATCGACTTTTGTGGTTCTTGGGGACCACTTATTTTAGGGCACTGCAATGAAAAAGTAGAAGCCAGTATTATAGACAGTGTAAAAAAAGGCCCCAGTTTTGGAGCTCCCACGGTTGCTGAAAATAGTTTAGCGCAGTTAATAATAGACAACCACCGGTTTATAGAAAAAATACGCTTCACAAGTAGTGGAACAGAAGCCGTTATGTCGGCTTTACGTTTAGCAAGAGGCATTACCGGAAAAAGCAAAATATTGAAATTTGACGGCTGTTATCACGGGCACGTAGATTCGCTGCTGGTAAACGCTGGTAGTGGTTTAGCTACTTTGGGTACAGGCAGTTCTGCAGGTATTCCAGATTCATTCGCGAAAGAAACCGTAGTAGCTCCGCTAAATGATTTAGAGGCATTACACGAAGCTTTCAAAAGCTACGCTACAGAACTTGCAGCTGTTATTATAGAACCAATACCGGCTAATAACGGATTATTGGTGCAAAACGAATCTTACCTTAAAGAACTGAGAAAATTATGCACTGCCCACGATGTACTGCTTATTTTTGATGAAGTAATTTCTGGCTTTAGAGTTGGATTTGAAGGCGCTGCCGGACTGTACAACATAGAGCCAGATCTTATGACTTACGGAAAAATAATTGGTGGTGGAATGCCCGTTGGTGCATATGGTGGTAAGACTGAATACATGGATATGGTAGCTCCTGTCGGCCCAGTTTATCAAGCAGGAACATTAAGCGGAAACCCCGTTGCAATGTCTGCTGGTTGGGCACAAATCAGCCAATGTTTAAACGATGGTTTCTACGACGATCAAAAAGAACGCACTGAATATTTTGCGGGGATAATCAACCAACATTCTGAAGAAAATGGATTACCAATCAAACTAGTTACAGTTGGTTCTATTTTTTGGATGCACCACAATAGTGGAACGGCCATTCAGAAAGCAAGCGAAATAAAACCTGAGAAAAACAATTGGTTTCAAAAATGCCACCGAAAAATCATGGACGCTGGTGTTTATTTTGGACCTAGCGCATACGAAGTAGGTTTTGTTTCTGCAGCCCACGATAAAGAAACACTCAAAAAAGCTGCGGATGTAGTCAACTCTGTATTATTAACTTATTTCAAATAACAAAGACAAAGCATTCAAGACCAAAAAGCCATCGACTACAAAACTGTAGAAGATGGCTTTTGGTTTTTTAAAGTTTCTCCATATCAACATTGGCAACAAAACGCCATCGATAATTAAGAGGGTATATTGTCCATTTATTACATCTAACCCCATTACAATTATTGACAGCATAATCAGTACGGATAAAAACTGTTTTCTGCTAAGTATCTTAGGAAGCGTAGCCTCGGTATCGGTATCCATATCTCTGAATTCAAAAAACAGAGTCAAAAAATAAACCAAAACAACAAAACGTAAAAATTCATTAGTTAATGCGGCATTTACAATCCAATCAAAAGGAGTAAAAAAGAAAATAACAAACGCCCACACCAAAGACACCAAAACTGTTTTTAATAACCCTAGGGCACGCAAAGGTTTATTACCAGGAATAAAACTGTAAGCAATACTTACTAACGCCAATATACTTCCCAATAATATTTGGCTCCATTGCAAAGTAAACGTTAGGATTAGACAAACCAAAAAACCGGTTAATGCAAGTCCTTTTAAAAGCACAAGATGTTTGTTTATCCAATTATGTCTTTCATCATCAGTTGGAGGGTATGGCAACAACCAAATACGTTGAACATTGTACAAAAAAAGCGTACTAAAAAACACCAATGAGCCATCTAATAAATCGGCACTCCCATGAAAATGCTTTGCATAAGCATAATAATTAATGCCTGCAGCAAACGATATCCAGAGATTGGAAAAACAAAGCGCTTTTAGCAGTGTTTTAATCATAAAGCAATGCTATGGAAAATATGGATATAACACGCAAAAAAACAGGTTACGCTATGCGGTCATAATCCTTATATTTGCACCCATTTTCTAAAACATATGTTAAGAGAGACTTTTACTTCACGTCACATTGGGCCAGCTCAAAGTGAGAAAGATGCAATGCTAAAAACCATTGGCATTAGCAGTTTGGATGCTTTAATAGATAAAACAATACCTAACAGCATCAGGTTAGAAAAGATACCAAATCTTGAATCGCCTTTGAGTGAGTATGAGTACATCAATAACTTAAGGAAAATCGCTGCTAAAAACAAGCAGTACAAATCTTTCATCGGTCAAGGCTATTACGGAACCATTATTCCACCAGTTGTACAACGCAACGTACTAGAGAATCCGGGCTGGTACACTGCTTACACACCTTACCAAGCTGAAATCGCTCAAGGGCGACTTGAAGCTCTATTGAATTTCCAAACCATGATCATAGATCTTACAGGTTTGGAGTTAGCCAATGCATCTTTACTTGACGAAGCAACTGCTGCCGGAGAAGCTGCCCTTATGCTGCACGCAGCAAGAAAAGGAACAAAAAAGAAAGCCAATAAATTATTTATAGATCAAGCTTCTTTTGCTCAAACTATAGATGTAATCAAAACACGTACAGAAAACTACGGAGTAGAAATAGAAATAGGCGACTGGAAAAGTTTTGATTTTTCTGACGACTACTATGCCGTATTTGTTCAATACCCTAACTCTGAAGGTAGTGTTGAAAATTACAAAGAGTTTGGACAAAAGCTAAACGATGCTAACATACCTTTTATAGTTGCTGCCGATTTGATGTCTTTGGCTCTTTTAGAAGAACCAGGTTCATGGGGAGCATCTGTAGTATTAGGTAACACTCAACGCTTTGGAGTCCCAATGGGCTTTGGTGGACCTCACGCTGCATACTTTGCTACTAAAGAAGATTACAAAAGATTATTACCTGGTAGAATTATAGGTGTATCCGAGGACAGATTAGGAAAACCTGCACTTCGTATGGCTTTGCAAACGCGTGAGCAACATATAAGAAGAGATAAAGCCACTTCAAACATCTGTACAGCACAAGCATTATTAGCCATTATGGCAAGTAGCTATGCTGTATTCCACGGACCTAGAGGTATAAAAAGCATCGCTCAACTTATTCATGCAAAAGCTGCCTTAGTAAAATCTTCTTTAGAAGAATTAGGATTTGAATTTGCTCACAAGCACTTTTTCGACACACTTTGGATCAGCAACTTTGCTTACGACACCAATGCATTTAGAGCGCTTTGCGATGAAGCAGAAATTAATTTCTGGGTAAATGGCAACAACATCGGTATTGCACTTGATGAAGCTACTACACCTGAAGATGTCAAAAATCTAATTTCAGTTTTTGAAAAAATTTCAGGAAAACAAGCTACCACAAATGTTGGTAGACATTTCGACTACCCTAATTCTGACTTTGGTGGTTTAGCTAGAACATCTGACTATTTAACACACCCTATTTTCAACAAACATCATTCGGAAACCGATATGATGCGTTACTTGAAAACTTTAGAAAACAAAGACATTTCATTGGTGCATGCTATGATTCCTTTAGGATCATGTACCATGAAACTAAATGCAGCAACAGAACTGGCACCAATTACTTGGCCAGAATTTGCGCACATGCACCCATTTACTCCAAACGATCAAATAGGTGGATACAAACAACTTTTCAGTGAGTTAGAAAAAGACCTAGCAGAGATCACTGGATTTACTGCTGTTTCACTGCAGCCAAACTCTGGTGCGCAAGGAGAATACGCAGGTCTTTTAGCCATTAAAGCTTACCACGCAGATCGAGGCGAAAGCAATAGAAACGTCATGCTTATCCCATCTTCTGCGCATGGAACCAATCCGGCTTCAGCAGTTATGGCTGGACTTAAAGTAGTCGTTACCGCTTGTGATGAAAAAGGCAATATCGACTTAAACGATTTAAGAGATAAAGCTGAACTTCATAAAGACAACCTAGCTGGTCTGATGGTTACATACCCAAGTACACACGGTGTATTTGAAGCTGAAATTTTGGACATCACTCAAATGATTCACGACAATGGTGGATTGGTATACATGGATGGTGCAAACATGAATGCTCAAGTTGGACTAACCAACCCAGGTAGAATCAACGCAGATGTATGTCACCTTAACTTGCACAAAACGTTTGCTATTCCTCATGGTGGTGGTGGACCAGGTATGGGACCAATTTGTGTAAACGATAAATTAGCACCTTATTTAGCAAAACATGTATACCATACAGTAGGTGGAGAAAAAGGAACAACAGCTGTTTCTGCAGCCCCATGGGGTTCTGCATTGATTCTTATTATTTCACATGCCTATATCAAAATGTTGGGGCTTGATGGATTAACAGAATCAACTCGTGTAGCCATACTGAATGCTAACTACATCAAAGCAAGACTAGAAAAAGAATTCGATATACTATATACAGGTGTAAATGGTACAGTAGCACATGAAATGATTGTTGATCTTCGACCATTTAAGAAATCGGCCAACATAGAAGCAGAAGATGTCGCTAAACGATTTATCGATTTTGGATTCCACGCTCCTACTTTATCTTTTCCAGTTGCAGGTACCATCATGATAGAGCCAACAGAAAGTGAGTCTAAACATGAATTGGATAGATTTTGTGAGGCACTATTAACCATCAAACAAGAAATGATTGAGGTTATAGAAGGCAAACAAGACCCAATAGACAATACATTAAAGAATGCACCGCATACAGCTGAAGAAACTATTTGCGATTGGACGCACCCATACTCTCGTGAGCAAGCTGTATACCCAATGAGCAATCTTAAACAAAATAAGTTCTGGCCTTCTGTTAGTAGAGTAAACAACGCCGTTGGAGACAGAAACTTGATTTGCGCTTGTCCTTCTATTGAAGAGTACATGTAAACGACACATCTTTATCAAAAAAAAGCTCAAGAAATTCTTGAGCTTTTTTTTTGCATAAAATCCAATAGTTCGTAAAACATATACCAAATCGTTTACCGAGGCAAAAAAGTCAGTTATCCGAAAAATAGAACCAAATCAAGATAATTAAAACAGGTTTTAGGTATTAACATAACAGAAAAAGGCCTTTTAAATTCAATTATTACCTATCAGGTTTACAATTTACCGCCCAAATTCTACCACAATTTAACTTCATTGTTTCTTCTAACTACATTTTAAGCATTAAATTGGCTTAACTTTTAGTTAATAGAAAATTATGAAAAAAATCTACTTAGGTGCGTTAGCTTTAGCTGTAGGCTTAAGCGCTACTGCGCAATCAAAACTAGGCGTTATCTCTCACACAAAGAAAACTCCTGAGGCAGCTGTAAAGATGTTGTCTAAAAAATCACCTGCTTACATCAAAGCAAAGAGCTCTTCTATTTGGTCAGAAGACTTCTCAAATGGATTTGATGGTCAGGGTACTAACGGTGCTTGGACACAAGACGCTGTTCCTGCTAGCAATGGTGCTACTCCTTATTGGGAATACCGTGGTGTAGCTACTTCTCCTGACATTACTCAAGGTTCAGTAGGATCATGTGGTGGAGCCGCTCCATTAGCATCAACTACTGCTTCAAACGGTTTTGTGATCTTCGATTCAAATGGATTGGATTCAGGTCCAGGATTTGGTGGATGTGCAAACATTGGTAATGGTCCAGTACCATCTCCACACGATGCAACATTGTACACTCCGTCAATCGACTTTAGTGCAGAAACTTCAGTTCAATTATTCTTTGAAGTGAATGCTCGTAACTTCCAAGCGACTGTGAAAATTGATGTTATTGCTGATGGTGATACTTCTTTAGCAGTTGGTGAAGTATTTAACTTATTAGAGTTAGGTGCTAACACAGCAACAGGAAATGGTGATATCGTTGGTATCGACATCTCTCAATGGGCTGCTGGTCATAGCGATGTAAAAGTTGGTTTCAACTTTGACGGTGACTACTACTACTTCATGATGGATGACGTATTCTTTGATGCTGTTCCTGATTACGATTACGGAATTGATGATATCTGGAATGATGATATTACTGATTGGTATGAGTACAGACACTTACCTATGACTCAAACTCACCTTTTACAACCAGGTATGGTAATCAAGTCTTTTGGTGCTCTTCCAGTTGATCTTACAATGGAAATCACTATTACTGAGCCAGACGGAAACGTACAAGGACCTTTCACTCAATTATTTGCAGCGTTCCCTAAAGATTCAACTTCTGCGAACACTTTCATTGATACATTCGAGCCTACACAATTAGGTGAGCACACTATCACTTACAAAGTTACTTCTCCTTTCGATGCTGAAGATTTCAATCCAGCTGACAACGAAATGACTAGAACTTTCTTCATGACTGAAACTATTTGGTCTGACGCTTTCACAAATTCAGCTAACTCTTACAGAGCTCCTGAAGTTGATGGCGCACCGGGTGAGTCAGAAGCTATTCAAGTATTCCACACATTCAACGAAGAATTGATTTGGGGTGTTGATTACGTTATCATCAACAGCGCAACAGCTCCAGACGAAGCTACTTTCGAAGGTGATGAAATTCAAGTATCTCTTTACAGCTTAGACAAAACAGCTTACTTAGCTGGTCTTGAGCCAGGTGCTGACTTCAAAAAATCTGCAATTTTCACTACACTTCAAACTGACTTTATTGAAGTTGCTGATTCTATGATTTCTTCAGGTACTTTAGTAATAAACAACAATATGTTCTCAGAAGCATCTACTGTTCCTGCTAACTCATTGTTCGCTGTATCTGTATACAACAGTGGTGGTGGTTACCTTCGTCCAGTTGTTACGTCTCCAACAACAAACAGCGATGGTTCAGGTTTAATGCGTGCAAGAGGTTTACTAGCTGATCCTTCTGCAGTTGATGATGATGAATTGTTGCAATTCGGTACTGTTAACCCTTGGTTAAGAGCTCGTACAACTTCAGGAATCAACGTTTCTGATAACGATATCACTTCACTTATTGGTGATGCTGCTCCAAACCCTGCTACTGGTAACGTAACTGTTGCTTACACTTTGCTTAACACTTCTGATGTTGCTTTAACTATTACTGATCTTTCAGGTAAAGTAATCGCTACTCAAAATGAAGGTTCTAAAAACGCAGGTGTTAACAAATTAACATTCGATGTTAGTTCTTTAGATGCAGGTGTATACTTCTACTCTGTAACTATTAACGGTGTTACTGCTACTAAGAAATTGGTTGTTACTAAGTAATTAGTAATTCAAATACTTTTATTAAAACCCAGGCTACGGTCTGGGTTTTTTTATGCCTAAATATTCCATAGACAATTATTCATCCAGCCTGATTTCACACATATTTAAAAAATAACCTATTATAGATTAGTAATCCAAAAATTCTACTCTTAACACCTTGTTACTACTAATCTTTACTTACCAAACTGTACATTAACATTTCAATAGTACAGTGCAGAAAATCCTTTAATAAATGCAACTCATCTATTCAACAGGTTAATTCTTCATTATCTTTTCGGAAAAATTAACACTTAATGAAAAAACTTTACTTCTTAGGAGCACTTGTTTTATCAGGTTCGCTTTTGAATGCCCAGTCAAAACTAGGCTTACAAAAAAATGAAGCACTGCAATACACTGCTTCAGGTAATCATCTAAAAATTAAAACAGAATCTATTGACAAAATTAGTCTTGCAAAAAGAAAAGCTGCTGCTTTTTGGTCTGAAGATTTTTCTAATGGATTTGATGGTCAAGGTTCGAACGGAGCTTGGACACAAAGCGGAACAGCCAACTCTACAACTGGAATAGTTCCTGAGTGGGAATACCGAGGCCCTAACACTACTCCAGACAACACAACCGGTTCAAGAGGATCTTGTGTAGGAACACGCGGACCTATTACTTCGAATTCAGTCGATAATGGTTTCATGATCTTTGATTCTAACTATTGGGATGAGCCACTTCCAGATAATTGTGCAGGTTCGGGTACTGGACTATCGCCTAGACCTCACCAATCGGCTTTAATTTCTCCAAGCATTGATTTCAGTAATCAACCAGAAGTTCAATTGTTTTTCACCACGTATTCAAGAAATTTCCAAGCAGAAATGAACATTTCTGTAATTGCAGATGGTGATACAACATTCTTAGTAGATCTATATTCATTCTTAGAACTTGGTGGTAATGCTCAAACTCTAACAGATCAGTTGGTAGGTCTTGATATTTCAGCTCTAGCTGGTGGTAAATCTGACGTTAAAATCATGTGGAATTTCGAAGGAGATTACTACTTCTTTACCATGGACGATGTTTTCTTTGATGAAATTCCAGACTACGATTACAACATTGTAGAGGTTTGGAATGACGACATTACTGATTACTATGAATACTATCACTTACCGTTATCTCAAAGCCATGTAATTACACCTGGTATCAATGTTAATTCAAGAGGTACAGAACCTGTTGATTTAGAAATCATTGTTAATATAGAAGAGCCAAATGGAAACATTCAAGGACCTTTCTCTCAAATACTAACCGCTTTCCCTAAAGATAGTGCTTCTGGAGCAATCTACATCCCTACGTTCAAGCCTACACAGCTTGGAGTACACACCATCACATACAAAGTAACAACGCCTAACGATGCTAATGATTTAGATACTCTAAACAATACAGCTGTACGTCGTTTTGAAATGACTGACGATTTATGGTCAGATGCATTTTCTGAATTCATCCGTTTTGCATTCTTCGCACCACAAGTTGATAATGCACCAGGAGAAAACGAAACTTTCCAAACTTTCTATACTTATGAAGATGTAATGGTTTCTGGTATTGATTTCTTAATCACCAATGACGATAGAGAACCAGACGCACAAACTTTTGAGTTTGATGAAGTAGAAGTATCTGTTTATACTGCTGATAAAGATTTACTTGCAGCATCTATTGAGGCTGGTACAGTTTTGAAAAGCGAAGTTTTTACAAAAGAAACTTCAACATTTTTAGAGGTTGAAGAAAAACACATTGGTGACCCTGATAATTTCATCATCAACACTTTAGCTTTTGAAGATGTTATTTCTGTGGGTAAAGACAATGTATTTGCCATTTCACTTTACAACAGTGGCGGTGGTTACTTAACCATTACTAGTACTGGGCCTAACGACAATAGTGACTTATCTGGTATTACTCGTGCTAGAGGACTTTTAGCGACACCAAGCAGCGCTACAGATGATGAATTGTTTTTCTTTTCTAATTCTAACCCTTACTTAAGAGCACATACAGCTCCCGATTTCAATTCTATTAAAGAAAGTAATAAATTGAATTCTAACTTAAGTACTGCTCCTAACCCTAGTAACAAAAGCACCAATATCTCTTTTACATTAAGAGCTTCAAATACAGCTACTATTACGGTTAAAGATTTGCTTGGAAAAGAAGTATACACGACTACCGAAAACTTCAGTACTGGACGCAACAATGTTGAATTGAATACAGAAGTTCTACAAAATGGAATTTATTTCTACTCTGTTTCTGTGAATGGTAAAACTGATACTAAAAAATTGGTTGTACAACACTAATAACCAAAACACATACTAATAAAAAAAGCCCCAAATTGGGGCTTTTTTTATTGAAGACTACTTCTTATTTTTTTGAAAAACTTAGAAGCATAAACAAAATCATTTAGGATTTTATTGTCGCTTTTTAAAATTGATTTTCTATCACCATGCCAACAATTTTCACCTTCATGAAGAAAGTATATGTTGTCCCCAATTTCTAAAACAGAATTCATATCATGAGTAATCACGATTGTTGTGATATTGAATTCATCGGTTAATTCTTGAATCAAATTATCGATGAGTATAGAAGTTTGTGGATCGAGCCCAGAATTTGGTTCATCGCAAAACAAGTATTCGGGTTCTGCTGAAATCGCTCTAGCAATAGCTACACGCTTTTGCATGCCTCCAGATAATTCAGCAGGGTACAAATCATCTTTCCCAATAATATTCACTCTGTCCAAACAAAATTTAGCTCTTTCAAGCCTTTCGTTTTTGGTCATTTTAGTGAACATCTCCAAGGGAAACATTACATTTTCTAAAACGGTTTTGGAATCGAATAAAGCAGAGCCTTGAAACAACATTCCAATAGATTTTCTAATTTCTCTTTTTCCGTCTTCATCCAACTGATGAAAATCTTTCCCGTCATAAAAAACATTACCAGAGTCAGGTTCGTGAATACCAACAATACATTTTGTCAATACACTTTTACCTGATCCACTCTTTCCGATAATTAGATTGGTTTTACCTTTTTCGAAAGAAACATTTACGCCCTTTAATACTTGAGCATCGCCAAAACTTTTGAATAGATTTTTAATCTCTATCATATCAATAAAAGTTGTGTGATAATGTAATTCAATATCAAGATTACTATACTACTATATACTACGGCCTTTGTACTACTCGCTCCAACTTCAAGAGCGCCACCTCTTGTGTAAAACCCTTGATAAGAAGAAATAGATGTGATAACGATGGCAAAAATCACAGTTTTAATAAGTGCATATACAACTGAGAAAACCTTAAAATCAAATGTTATTCCATAAACATAGTCGCTTGTGGTCAAAAAACCACCAGTTACGACTGCAACCCAACCACCTAAAACACCTAAGGCCATACTGATGATGATGAGAAATGGGTTGATAAAAACTGCAGCAATAACTTTAGGTAAAATCAAATATCCAGCAGAGTTCACCCCCATAATTTCAAGGGCATCAATTTGCTCGGTCACCCGCATTGTACCAATTTCACTAGCAATATTACTACCTACTTTACCAGCCAAAATAAGCGCTATAATTGTAGGACTAAATTCTAAAATCACACTTTGTCTAACTGCATACCCTACTGTATACGCCGGAATCAAAGGGCTATCGATATTAGATGCTGTTTGAAGACTAATAACCGCCCCCATAAAAATGGAGAGTAAGGCAACAATCCCTAATGAATTGATACCGATAATCTCAATTTCTTCAACGATTCTCTTTCGCAAGATTCGGCCATTCTCTGGTCTTCGGAAAGACATCGAAAGAAGGACAAAATACCGTCCAATATGTTCGACTAATTTTACCATAGTACTCCGTATACTTAATACCTTTGTGAAGTGAATCAAAAGTACACATATAAATTGGCGCTCGTAGCATTGCTATCTGTAACTATGTTAGCATGCTCAAGTCGACGAAAAAAGAGAAAATGTGATTGTCCGCATTTCTCACAAAAAATAGAACAATCAACTTTTACCAATAATACAATATGAAGGTTTCAGAAATGGCCGAAGGCCTTGTAGGGTCGGAAATAATAAAATTAGCAGGAGAAATAAAAGCCTTAGAAGCTGAAGGGCAAAGCATTTACAACTTTACCATTGGTGATTTTGACGCTAACATTTTCCCTTTACCTAAAGCCTATAAGCAAGCTATTACAGATGCTTATAACGACAATCAAACTAATTATCCTCCAGCCAATGGAATGTTACCATTGAGAAAAGCTGCAGCAAAATTCACTAAAAAAACATGTGATTTAGACTACACGGCAGATGAATTCTTAGTAGCTGGAGGAAGCAGACCATTAATTTTTGCAACCTACTCTGCTTTAGTTGATCCGAATGACAAAGTATTATTTCCTGTCCCTAGTTGGAACAACAACCACTACACGCACCTTCACAGAGCCAATTCTATACTGATAGAAACTAAGCCTGAGAATAATTTCATGCCCAGTTTAGAAGATTTGGCTCCACATCTTTCTTCTAGCTCTTTATTGGCACTATGTTCTCCATTAAACCCAACAGGTACTGTGTTTTCTGAAGAGCAATTACGTCCAATATGCGAAGCTGTACTAGTAGAAAATAAAAAAAGAGAAGCGAGCAACGAAAAACCACTTTACATTTTATTCGATCAAATTTACCAAGCGTTGTGTCATGATGCTTCGCACATTGATCCTATATCATTGGTTCCTGAACTTCGACCTTATTGTGTTTATATCGATGGTCTAAGTAAAGCATTTGCTGCGACTGGAGTGCGTGTAGGTTATGCTTTTGGCCCCCAGCCTATCATCAACAAAATGAAAGCCATATTAGGGCACGTAGGTGCTTGGGCACCAAAAGCTGAACAGGTTGCTTCAGCTAATTTTCTTAATCAAGAAAATGAAGTGGATGAATTCCTAACCGATTTTAAGCAACAAATCTATTTACGACTTAATAAACTGCATGAAGGTTTTTCATCTTTAAAAAATGAAGGCTTTCCTGTTGATTCAATCAAACCACAAGCGGCAATATATTTAACCGTGAAATTGGATTTATTAGATTCAGTTACAGGTAAAAACAATGGCCTTAAATCAATTGCTGATGTATGTGCCCATCTTTTGAAGGAAGCAAAATTGGCTATCGTACCATTTAAAGCCTTTGGTGCTAGCGAAACTTCTCCATGGTTTAGAATTAGCGTCGGGACTTGTAAAGTAGACGAATTGGATGATGTACTAACTGGTTTGAAAACCGTCTTATCAAAATTGAAATGAGTAAAATATACAGTGTAATTATGGCCGGTGGTATTGGCAGCAGATTTTGGCCAATGAGTACCGAAGCTAAACCAAAACAATTTCATGATGTACTTGGTACTGGTAAAAGTCTACTTCAAAGTACCGTAGATAGATTGTTGAATTTATCTACCATCAATGAAGTTTTAATCGTTACCAGCAGTGATTATAAATCACTAATTATGGAACAACTACCCAACCTACCAGCTGAAAACATCCTTTGTGAACCTGCGCGTAAAAACACGGCACCTTGCATAGCTTATGCAGCAAAGTTTATAGCAGAAAGAGATACTGACGCTAAAATGATTGTCGCTCCAGCTGATCATATCATATTGAATGAAAATGAATTTGTAACTACAGTAAAACTTGCATTAGAACAAGCTGATGATTCTACCTTAATAACTTTAGGAATTCAGCCATCGAGACCAGATACAGGTTATGGCTACATACAATACAAAAAAAGTGAATCGGATAAAACCCGAGACATTAGAGAGGTTATTCAATTTGCAGAGAAGCCAAATCTTGATAAAGCTAAAGCATTCATTCAAAGTGGAGATTACCTTTGGAATTCAGGCATTTTCGTTTGGTCTGTAGATTCAATTCTAAATCATTTCAAAACGTTATTGCCAAACATATCTACCTTATTTGAATCAACTAAAGATGTTGCAAATGATATCGATAGCATTTATCAAAACTGTGAATCTATCTCAGTTGATTATGGAATAATGGAGAAAGCAAAAAATGTAAAAGTTATTTTATCCGACTTTGCATGGAGCGACTTAGGAACTTGGGGATCATTATACACTCATATACCGCACGACAAGCAATCCAACGCTGTAATTGGAGATATGGTTCATCATAATGATTGTAGCGAATCTATCATCAAACAAATGAACCCAAACAAAGCGACCATCATTAAAGGACTAACTAATTTTATAGTTGTCGACACCCAAGATTCTCTACTCATCTGCCCAAAAGCAGAAGAGCAAGAGATCAAAACGATGTTAAAGAACAGTGGCTTTTAAGCCGCTGTTTATTTACTAAATGCGCCACCATTAAGAAAAACAGTAAAACCAGCATTAAAATTAATGCCTGATACCATATCGGTTTTACCATCAAAGGTAGAACTGCGTTGGAAGTAATTAAGATTCCCTTCTAAAGCAATATTTTCATTCACAAAATATTGACCACCTAAGCCTGCATTGAATTGGAATATTCCAACTGATGATTCACTAGCATCGCTTTTAATGTTGTTGCTACCAGCTAAAATTTCAGCATTGATGTACATCCCAGAACGCTCACCATTTTGCAAATAATAGCGCAGAAAAGGACCTGCGACAATTGAACTCGCATTCACCTTATTTTCATCAATCTTAATTCCTGTAGAGTCGTCTCTATTAATGAATGTTTCACGGGTATAGTTGTATAAAACACTAAGACCTGCACCGAGGTTATCCGTTAGCATTATACCAGCCTTGGGGCTTAAATCTAAAGACAACACATTAGAAATTTCTTTGCGTTCTGAAGTAGCGCCATTGTCTATCTCACTTAAAGTTTTTCCTGAGTTAACAGAGAATGAAGTGTTTGCTGATACAAACAACAAATCTTTCTTTATTATTTGTGCGCTAGATGAAAAGGCAAAAAATAATCCGAAGGCAATAAAAAGGGTATTACGCATAGCTTTGTGTATTGAACAAAAATAAAAAAGCCCACGTATTACGCAGGCTTTTTTGAATATATGTTGGAATTATTAGTAACTCCACAAATCGTGTTCGAATAGATTGATTTCATCTTTAATCTTTTCACCTTCAATTAAGGTTTCATAAGGATCTTTCTTATAATCATCAATTTCTCTATCGTAAACGTTTTGTTCTTTTACGATATGTGACGAGAATTTTCTTTTAATGAAGATGTCATCAAAAGTCAATCTTTGAGTTTTGTTTCCTTTGTTAAACGCCTCATAATTTACAAGTACATGACGCAATTCAGGGAAATAGAACCAAGCAGACCCTACTCTAAATTTATTTTGTTTCTCACCTTTATCTAAATAAGAAAACAATGGTTGAAGGCCTAAAATCTTAACTCTTAATTGTGAGTGTTGTTTATCGAAATACCAATCTTCTTTCAATCTATAAGCTACTACTTCACTTGTTTGGAATGGTTGATAAACTTCAACAATTTCCTCCGTAGGCTCATTGGTAATAGGATCAATTGCATAATCCTTATACGTATACCCGAAAAGGTTTGTATCAGTAAAACCGGCTCCAATCGGAATAGTGAATTCATCATCCGGTTGTGTAGAAGGCAATTTAAATTTGTGGAATGGTTGAATCAAACCTTCTTGGTATGAAAGTTTGATAATTTCAATTAACGATTTACGGTCTTGAATAGGTTCGATAGGATAGTATAAAGGAAGATTGATTTTTTCCTTCAATTCAATTTCTCTCCAAACTCTTTTTGACCACATAACATCAGCCTCTCTGATTGGTGGATAATCTACCACCAAGCGTTGTTGAAAGTTTCTGATACTATCAATATCGTATGAATTATCGTAATCCAAAAAAGAATCACGGTATATTTCCTTTTTTTGCTCAGGGCTTAATACTTGTGCTACTGCAGAGCCAGCAACGAACAAGCAACCAATAGATAAAATTTTGGATAGTTTCATATTATATAGCTTTTAGTGAAAGGTTTCCCTTTATTAATCGTTCTTCACCAGATTTACTCTTACAAATTATACTTGAAAAAGTAATACGTGCTCCAGGTTTTAAACTAGCTAAAGCACCAGTTACATCTCCAGGAAGTCTTTCTCCAGAAACAGTTTTAGAGTAATCATCTCCACCACTGTTGATAGTTACTTTGTAAGACTTCACATTCCAAGAAATACCATCGAACAAGAAGTTTTCATCCAACTTCGCTTTCAACATAGTTCCTCTTTTCATGAGGTTTACATCCATTGTACCATCTGAACCGTCATTACCAACAAACGTTACAAATGGATCTGGTATTGTTTTAATCTTAAATACTTTAGAACCTTTACTGCTTGTTCTTCCGTCTTTTCTTACAGAAACAGATACAGTTACAGTAGAGTTAGTCTTAAGCGTTTTTGGTGGAGTAACTTCAAAAGATCCACCTTTTATTTTCTTAACTGAACATCCGCCTGTTACACTGATACTAATGTTATCTGAATCGGCACCTGGTACAGAAACAGTAAGCGGGTTAGCAAGAGTTCTGTACAAAACATTCAATTTAGAAGGATCAATTACTGCTTCAGCATTTGAAACTTTGTATCCAAATTCAAACGGATAATCTTGCATTTGGCCTGTCAATGGATCAGCCATTTTCAAAACACCTTTCCAATCAAAACTACCATTAGCGCCAACCTTCTTCCCGATAATACCTTTACCTGCTCTAACATCTAGTTTTTCACCATCAATTAATTTACCGTCGGCATCAACACGTTGTGAAATATAAATTTCAGGATCTTTAGTATCATCATAAGCTGCAAGAATCACTTCTGCTTTGAATGAATCTCCAGGTGCTAATAATGTCTTACCCATACTAACAACAGGAACAATGCTTGAAACTTTGAAATCGGCAGCATCTATTCGACTTGCCAATAATTTCAACATATCAGATTCCACAGCTTTGATATCCGACTGTACTTTACTCAATACAGCTTGAACACCCGCAATTGGAATATGATCAAATAAATGAAAAGCCCAATCTTGCATTACACCATCATGATCAGGTGTTTGTTCAAAATTGAAAATCTTTTCAATCGCATCAATTTGCGCTTGCTTTTGAGCTTTAGTAAATCCTTTCAATCCATTGATGGATGCAATAGAATTTGCCTTAAACGATTCCAGTTTAGCTTGCAATTCAATACCTGACCATTCGCCATCTCTAGGCTTGTCTAGGTTATCTCCAAACAATAAAAATGTAGGTGTATCGTAATCATCCTTTTTCTCATACAGTTTAACACTCATTACAGTGTCAACTCCATTTTCATTAGGAGCAAGGTACTTAGACAATTCTGGATCGTCTTTTAAATCAGGAATCTGAGCCAATTTAGTACCACCACGTTCTGAATTTAAAAACAAAATTGCTTTTAAAGTTGTAAGGTATTTAACTGTTTCGTCAGCTTCTGATTTTATAGATTGAGCTTGTTTCCAGTACTCTTCAACTTTCGCTGGATTTTTATCGTATGCTGCTTTAAAGGCTGCATATTGATCGTCAATTTTAGTTGTAAATGATTCGTTGGTAGCTACAATACCTTCATCAATCATCGCGAACGCTTCCAATATATCTTTTGACACATTCAGTGCTAACAATGCTGTTAGTACCAAATACATCATCCCGATCATTTTCTGCCTTCCGGTTTCTTTACCGCCTGCCATAAGTCGTTATATTATTTAGGATTTGGTTTAGATTAACCTTTGTTGTAATTCATTGCATTCAACATATTACCATAAACAGTGTTCAATGATGATAGGTTGGTAGACAATTCAGAAATATTCTCTTTATAACGCTTAGTATCTTCAACAGAATCTCTTAGGTTTTTCAATAACTCATCGATACCTTCAAACGCTTGGTTAGAAGCTTTAAGATGATCTACAGAACCACTCAATTGCAATTCATATGCCTCGTTCAATTTATTCAAGTTAGAAGTCAATTTCTTCAAACTTTCGCCTGCTGTTTTACCAGAGAATTCAGTATCCTGAAGACTAGCTAATGATTCAGAAGCATTAACATATGCATCGCTTAAGTGACTTACTTTTTCTGTAGCCCCTTTGATAGAATTAACGTATTCATTGGTTGCAACTGAAGCATCTGAAATGTCGTTCAATTTTCGAGCTTGTCCACTCAAAGTTCTCATACCTTCTCCAAGGTTTTCCAACAATTCAGGAGTGATTTTTGCTTTATCAAGCGCACCGTCAAGGTCATCCCAACTTACAGATGTCTCATCTTCAAGATTCAACTCCATTTCGTCTTGTCTAAACTGCTTATAAACTAAAGACCAATCATATTCAGCATGAATTGGTTCAAAAGCAGAAAATATAAAGATAATTGCTTCTGTACCTAGACCTAATATCAACATTTCGTTTGCTCCTGGCCAGTGCATAATCTTAAAAAGTGCACCTACAATTACTACTGCCGCTCCAATACCATAGAGCTTTGCCATAAAGTTTTTCCAAGATTTACTACCGGGTCTGAATCCTTTTACGTTTGCCATTCTTTTTTTTCTGTTTTAGTTGTTTGGGTAAGTTGGTTGTTCTTATTTATTAGTTCTGTACTTCTTGTCCTCTTCCTAAGAATGACATTACTGAACGGAACCCTATGTAAGATTTTGCTGAATCTTGATATTCAAATGTTCTAGTACCACATTGTAAGTAGTAAGGAACATCTTTCCAAGATCCACCACGAATAACTTTTCTTTTAAATACTGGTAACTCATATGCTTTTGCATCGTAATTGTAATCAGGATTCAACTCTGAAGTGAATTGGTAAACAGCTTCATCGTAAGCAGAAGAAGTCCACTCAGCTACGTTACCGGCCATACAATACAAACCATAATCATTTGGCTCGTAAGAATCTACTCGTAAAGTATAGAATCCTCCATCTTCAACATAATCACCACGTAAAGGCTTGAAGTTAGCCAATGGGCAACCTAATCTATTTCTAATGTATGGTCCACCCCATGGGTATTGACCTAAATCCAATCCACCTCTTGAAGCATATTCCCACTCAGTTTCTGTCGGCAATCTAAAGCTTGGCATTTCTAAATCACCACGCGATAATTTCCACTGATTCATCAATCGTGTTCTCCACGCATTGAATGCTTTAGCTTGACCCCAAGTAACCCCAACAACTGGATAATCATCATAAGCTGGGTGACTCCAATAGTTTTCACTCATTGCATCGTTGTAAGAATACGTGAAATCGTGAATCCAAACAAAAGTATCTGGATAAATATTCACTAGCTCTTCTATTATATATGACGCACGACTATCGTGATATGCAATTGGTGTTGATTGTCCTAATTTATTTATCTCTTCAACTCTGTTATCTCTAGTTTTAGGTACCGATGCACGCTTATAATCAACCCAGTAAAATCTAAAGTTAATTTGAGATGGATCAAATACTTTTTGACCGTACAGCATATCCTCTTCACTATTGATAAACAACGGATCTAAAGCTTCTCGAACTTCTTCGTTGCTCATATCAAAATCAGCATCGTAATTTTTGATATAAATCTCATCACCAGATATTTCATCTTCAATGATTTCAAAATACTCACCGTCGCCACTTACATCAGCATCAATTAAATACTGCATCTTGATACTATCAATAACATTGACTACAAATTGTCTGTATTCAGCATTAGAGATTTCTGTGTCATCCATATAAAATGAAGGAACAGAAACTGTTTTTGGTTGAGTATTGTGTGCAAATGGAACGTCGTCATCATTAGAACCCATTGTAAAAGATCCCATGTGAATGTAAACCGTACCATAAGGTGTTATTGGCGTGTAACCATCGTAACGGCTATATCCCACAACTTCACCAAAGCTTCCGCTTCCACAAGAAACTACTAAACCAGAGACAAGGCCTAAGACAAGTGTTTTTAAGATATTTTTCATAAGTACAGTAAGTTGAAAGAGCTAAATAAAAGTTATTAACAGTGAAACGCAAATACATTGAACGAAATTATAGGAATCTTACATTCTTGGACTTCCGTTCTTGCTCTTCAAAATCAATGGTTGAATCGATGATTGGTTTGTTTTTCAGGTTCACTCGCAACGTAATTTCATGCGAACCGCTATTATATGTCGACAAAGAACTTGTTTGAATATCATAAGAATATTGTACAACAAATGGTAAATTTGAAATTATGGCTTTATACTGAAGCAAAAGCGGTACAGATTCTTTGTGTCTATAACCTACTCCTAAGCCCAGTTTCGGATTAACAAAAAGCACGCTTTTCACATCCACAACACCCGTAGTAAAAGACTGCATTTCAGACTTATACAACCCAGACACAACTAAATTTCTTGATCCAAGAAAATTAATTCGAAAGATATTCTGTGTAAATATTACTGCTGTTCTAGTACTGGTTACGCCATTGGTAGTAAATCCACTTTCTAATAAGTTATTGAACCCAACACCTAATGACAATTGATTGTAATCGTAGGAAAAAGAAAAGTCGGTATCAAAAGTTGTTTCCTTTTCACCGATACCACTCAATAGCGGGTCATTTTCAACGGGATCAACCGACACAAAATCCTGTGATTGACGAATTCCATTCACTCCCATTCTAAGCCCAAACTTGAATCGATTTTCTTTTCCTAAAGAATACACAGCACCCAACTTAAAATTTTGATTATCAACATTTTGTATTTGATCAAAACTATAATATAGCTGTGCAATAAAGTTAGACGTGATTTTATAATTAACCCCTAACCCTGTCGTTTTTGGGCTAGAACTTAATCCTGTCCATTGACTTCTGTGAAAGGTAAACGCCGACAAATAAACATCGGGCCCTAGTGAAGAGATAAAATGCTCTGGCACAACATTATCATGATACAATTGCTCTCTTATTTGAGACGATGCAGGTGTAAAACATACGAAAACTAAAGCCACAGCTAGCACCAAAGAAATTGGAATCCTATATATTTTAACTCTCTTTCGCATTTAATATTTGTTTGCACCTCTAAGGCAACCCTACTTAAACATTTCCGTCCACCAAATTTTAGGAATATTACCCTTACTGCATTCAAGGTAATCATTTTCACTACAAGCAATTAGAGCATGTCGCTTAAAATTATGTTCCTTATTGATGTTATCAGGTGTTTTTAACCACCACCTATCCGATACGTTCGATTTATAAAACGTTAATGTAATATCATCCTTATCGAAAAATACGTCATAACGCACGTAATTGGTGTAGTCGCCAACAGGATAATCGCCTAATCGACGAATTACTGCGCCAGAAAAACACCAAAAGAGCTGACTGCAATAAGCAGCACTTGTTTCATCGAAATTTTTGAATGGATGAACCATTGAAATACCATTGCACTGATCGGACATTCCTGCATACATGGCTAATTGACACAAATCTTCAGCATACAAACCATTGGGTGACGCTCCAGAGTTACCTAATTCAGAGAACTTGAGCGAATTGGTATTGAGTATTACAAAGTCTGCTGTTCTTAACATAGGCTCTGCAATTACAGTGTTTGATCTTAAGTTACCTAACCTAAGTTCTCCAAAATTAAGGGTTGCCAAAGTTTCCTTTATAGTAGATGGCACAAAGTATCCTTGAGCAGCTAAATGCGCATAATTAAACAAATAATTAGGTTTATGCGACAACATTTTCACAAGAAAATCCTCTTTCGAAAACATCTGAATAGCCCCCGAAACTTCGCATACACTTACCCATTGCTCATAATTCTCGAAAGCTGAATACAGTGCAAAATTGCACTTATCATTATCCGAAAAGAATATTGGTATGCAGTTTTGTTTTATCAGAATCGTTGCAATTACCTTTATAGCTGATTGTTTCTTATCGTCAGTTAACGTCGAAACTACATTACCAATATCAATAAACTCTACGCCTTCATCATAGTGATACGCATACAGATGTTTACGCAACAAGTTAGCATCAATACTTTTAGAAAAAGCAGAAAATACCACCATTTTATTGCTCAAATCTTCTGAGAAAAAATCAGTAATTATCGCCTCATTATAAGGCGCAATCTCCATCTCTGATTTCTCAAGAAAATCAAATTCAGAAAACATCATTTTTTCTTAGCAGCTGTAGTTTTTTTGGCCGCAGTCTTTTTAGCAGGCGCTTTCTTGGCTGCAGGTTTTTTAGCTGCCGTTTTCTTGGCCGGTGCTTTTTTGGCTGATTTTTTAGGCGGTGCATTTTTGATGATCTCTTGAATTTCATCAAATGTCAATGACGCAGGTTCTTTATCCTTTGGGATTTTGTAATTGTTTTTCCCGTGGGCAATGTATGGACCATATCTACCTTCTTTAACGATCAACGTTTCGTCTTCCACAAACGTTTTTATCAAACTTCTCGCCTCTTTTTCTCTTGCCTCTTTTATTACTTCTAAAGCCTCATCATAAGTAATGGTAATCGGTTCGTATTCAGTACCCTTCAAACCATGAAACTTCTTCCCTACCTGTACATAAGGCCCAAAACGACCTTGGTTTACAGTAACTTTTTCACCATCTAATTCACCTAAATGTCTAGGCAGTTTAAATAATTCTAATGTTTCTTCAAGTGTAATTGTATTAAGAGATTGAGTTTTTAGCAACGAGGCAAAACGTGGCTTTTCAACCTCTTCTTGACTTCCTATTTGAGCTAAAGGTCCAAAACGGCCAAGGCGAACCAAAATAGTGTGCCCAGTTTTTGGGTCTTTACCAAGAATGCGTTCACCTGAAGCTCTTTCAGAATTTTCGGTAGTATCTTCTACACGGTGATGAAAAGGCGTATAAAACTCTTTCAACATTCCTTGCCAATCAAGTTTACCTTCTGCTATTTCATCAAATTTACTTTCTACTTGCGCTGTAAAATTGAAATTAAGAACGGTTTCAAAATTGGTGGTCAGGAAGTCGTTCACAACCATACCAATATCCGTAGGTGAGAATTTATTTTTTTCTCTGCCTGTAATTTCTTTTTTCTCTTCTTTCTTAATATCAGAACCAGTTAACGACAGGAAAGCGTATTTACGTTCAGTTCCTTCTTTTTCATCTTTTGTTACATAATCACGCGCTTGGATAGTTGTAATGGTTGGAGCATAAGTAGATGGTCTTCCTATTCCCAATTCCTCCAATCTTTTAACCAATGACGCTTCAGTAAATCGAGCTGGGTGATGTGTAAAGCGTTCAGTAGCTTCTACTGTTGTATAAGCATAAGAGTTCCCTTCAACAAATGGAGGTAATATTCCATCAGCATCTTCAACTTCATCATCTGTACCTTCGGTATAAACGCGAAGGAATCCGTCAAATTTAATTACCTCTCCTTTAGCTATAAAATCACTTGAAGTTGTTTGAGGCACAAACGTAACGGTAGTTTTCTCAAGTTTGGCATCGGCCATTTGAGAGGCCAAAGTTCTATTTCGGATAAGTGCATACAATCTCTTTTCTTGAGATTCTCCTGGCACTGCTTGTTGTGCAAAATTAGTCGGTCGTATGGCTTCGTGAGCTTCTTGCGCACCTTTGTTTTTAGTAGCAAATTGACGGGGTTGGTGGTATTCCTCACCATATTCTTTCACAATTTCAGCAGCAGAAGCCTGCATAGCTGTTTGCGATAAGTTTACCGAATCGGTACGCATATAAGTAATGAAACCAGCTTCGTACAGCTTTTGTGCTACACGCATCGTTTGGCTAACACCAAAACCAAATTTTCTTGAGGCTTCTTGTTGCAATGTACTTGTAGTAAACGGAGCCGCTGGTTTTCGAAGCGATGGTTTAACGGTGATGTTTTTAGCATCAAACATTCTACCTGAAATAGATTGAAGCAATTGGTTTGCCTCTTCCTCCGTTTTCAGATTGTTTTTAAGTACAGCATCGGCAACTTTACCATTATCAAACGCAACTTTAGCTACAACTCTAAAATAAGCTTCGCTTTTAAAATTCTCAATTTCACGCTCACGTTCAACCACCATTCGCACGGCTACACTTTGTACACGACCTGCAGAAAGCGATGGCTTAACTTTCTTCCATAACACTGGAGACAACTCAAAACCTACAATTCTATCTAAAATACGACGAGCCTGTTGAGCATTAACCAAATCAACATCAATAGTTCTTGGTTCCTCGATCGCTTTTAGAATAGCCGGTTTAGTTATTTCATTGAACGTAATTCTTTTTGTTTTTTCTGGAGTGAGACCTAAAACTTCATTTAAATGCCAAGAAATAGCTTCTCCTTCACGATCCTCATCCGTTGCTAGCCAAACCATTTCTGCTTTCTTCGCTAACTTCTTCAATTCCGCTACTCGGCTTTTTTTATCGTCGTCTACGACATAGGTAGGCGCAAAATTATTTTCGATATCGATACTTAAACCGCTCTTTGCCAGATCTCTAACGTGACCATAACTACTTTTAACGGTAAAATCTTTACCTAAATATTTTTCAATAGTCGTCGCTTTTGCAGGCGACTCGACAATAACCAGATTCTTGCTCATACGGGTACAAATCTTGCAAAAAGAAATTAATACACAACCCTCTTCTAAAATTATAGGTGTTAAAGTTCGTGTGTCAAAATGTCATAACCCCACTATTTTCATAGTTTTGTTGAGACGACATAGTGCAGAAGAATGGAAAACAACACCATACTAGAAGATAGACAGGGAGAAGTATTGCAGCGTAATAAATCCGGAAAAGGAAAAAAACTTTTCTTAGAAAGTTATGGCTGTGCAATGAATTTTTCAGACAGTGAAATAGTTGCATCTATTTTACATGAAAATGGATACGACACAACAAATGTCATTGAAGAAGCCGATTTGATCTTCGTAAACACGTGCAGTATTCGAGATAAAGCTGAACAAACGGTAAGACATCGCCTCAATTTTTTCAAATCTTTAAAACGAGCTAACAAAAACCTTCAGGTAGGTATTTTGGGTTGCATGGCCGAGCGTTTAAAAGAACAATTACTAGTAGAAGAAAAATTGGTGGATTTGGTTGTCGGACCAGATGCGTATCGTGACATTCCTGAATTATTAGAAGAAATTAATGATGGCAGAAAAGCCGTTAATGTATTGCTTTCGCGCGAAGAAACTTACGCAGACATCAACCCAGTAAAATTAAACAGCAACGGCATCACTTCTTTCATTTCCATAATGAGAGGATGCGACAATATGTGCACGTTTTGTGTAGTTCCGTTCACTAGAGGTAGAGAACGCAGTAGAGACCCCTACTCTATTGTAAAAGAAGCGCAAGATTTAGCCAACGCTGGCTATAAAGAAGTAACACTTTTGGGCCAAAATGTAGATTCTTACAGATGGAACATTACCAAAAAGGGGGAAATAATTGACGAAGAGAAAGAGGTTGTAAGTTTTGCTCGTTTATTAGAAATGGTTGCTCAAGTCGACCCTGATTTACGCGTACGTTTCAGCACATCGCATCCAAAAGACCTTACCGATGATGTTCTATACATGATGGCCAAATACGAAAACATTTGCGACTACATCCATCTACCAGTACAAAGTGGTAACAACGAAGTTTTGGAAAGAATGCACCGTGGCTATACTGTAGAATGGTATTTAGATAGAGTAGCTGCTATCAATAGAATTGTGCCTAATGCTAGTATTTCGACCGATATAATAAGTGGTTTTTGTGGAGAGACCGAAGAGCAACACCAAGGCACTTTGGAATTGATGAAAAAGGTAAAATTTTACTTCGCTTACATGTATAAATATTCTGAGCGTCCAAAAACACTAGCCGAAAGAAAATACGATGACGACGTTAGCGAAGAAACAAAAAGCAGAAGGCTTCAAGAAATAGTCGACTTACAACGCCTAAACAGTTTAGAACGCAACCAACAATTGGTGGGTAAAACTCACAAGGTATTGGTGGAAGGAGTATCGAAAAAATCGGCGGATGAATTTCATGGTAGGTTAACTCAGAATACCGTTGTAGTATTCCCAAAAGGCAATGCCGAAATAGGAAAATACGCCATGGTTCATGTACACGATTGTACCGGAGCAACACTTAAAGGAAAGCTTGTATAAATGCAAATAAAACAAGAAGAAATACGAAGAGCTAAAGCCAATTTTGGCATCATTGGCAACAATGCCGACCTTAACCTAGCCATAGAACGTGCGCTAAAAGTAGCCAATACCGATTTGTCTGTATTGATTACTGGTGATAGTGGTGTTGGAAAAGAAGCAATTCCTAAAGTAATTCATCATTTCAGTCAAAGAAGAAGCGAAAAATACATCGCCGTTAACTGTGGTTCTATACCAGAAGGTACATTAGAATCTGAATTATTTGGCCACGTTAAAGGTTCGTTTACGGGTGCTGAAAGCGACAGACGTGGTTATTTCGAAACCGCCAACAATGGCACAATCTTTTTAGACGAAGTTGGAGAATTACCACTAACAACTCAAGCCAAACTTCTTAGAGTATTAGAATCTGGTGAATTTCTTAAAATGGGAAGTTCCGCAGTACAAAAAACAGATGTAAGGATAATAGCTGCAACCAACATCAATTTTGAAGAAAACATAAAAAAAGGGAAATTCAGAAAAGACCTTTATTATAGAATTAGCTCCGTCCCTATCTCATTACCACCATTACGAGAACGGGGAGATGACATCTACCTTTTATTCAGAAAATTTTCTGCCGATTTTTCTGAAAAAACAAGGCGAGAATCACTGGTATTATCCGACGATGCTATTGAAGCTTTAAAAAGGTATGCTTGGCCAGGAAACATTAGAGAACTTAAAAATTTAGTTGAACGAATTTCCATTTTAGAGACAAAGCGAAGTATAGACGCTGAAATCATATACCGACACTTGCCTACCAGTGCATCAACTCAAATGCCCATTTTGTTTTCAAAAGAAATGGATGCTAAGAGCAATGCGGGTCTATCGGAGAGAGAAATTTTATACAAGATTTTATTTGAATTAAAAGATGACGTAACCCGTTTGAAGGAATTGGTATTCAATGCCCAAAACATATCTGGTGAAGAGAACAAATATTCGGCAACCAATTACCCGTCGTCACCCATTATAAATTATCCATCCGATCGTCAATTAAACAGCAATTCTGATTCGGAACGAGCTACATTAGACATCGTTTCAAAAGACGCATATTTAGAAGACGAAGTTGAAGACGCTCTTAATCTTGATGACCACGAAAAAGCACTCATCATTAAAGCACTTAAAAAACACGATGGAAAAAGAGCTCCAGCGGCCAAAGATTTAGGAATTTCTGACCGTACTTTATACCGTAAAATCGATCGTTATGGCATCAAACTTTAACATGGCATATTTTCTCCGACATATTTTTGTTTGGCTTATTGCTTTTAGCTTGGTAAGTTGTAGCATGTCCTATTCATTTACGGGTGCTGATATACCTGCAAATGCAAAAACTTTTTCTGTAGATTATTTTCAAAATAATTCGCCTTTAGCCGACCCTGATTATCCGCAACAATTAACAGAATCGTTAAAAGATTTAATGCTTCAGCAGTCGCCATTAAACAATGTTAGAAGCGATGGTGATTTAATGTTTAGTGGTAGCATCGATGAATTTTTTATTGCTCCAGTTAATATCTCAGGCAATGAAACAGCACAATCAAACCGATTAACTATAAGCATCTCTGTTCAATATGTAAATGCTTTTGAAGAGGAAAAGAATTTCGAGAAACGATTTTCTCGCTTTGCCGACTTTGACAACACTCAATCGTATGAAGCCTTAAAAGATGGACTTATATCAACCATCAATGAACAACTAGTACAAGATATATTCAACCAAAGCATTGGAAACTGGTAATGAATAAACACGATTTCAATCAAATATTATCGGGCAAACAAGAAGCCTCACAAGCAGATCTTTTAAGCATGGAAGCTTTGCTTAAAACCTACCCATTTTTCGGTATTGGACAGTGTTTGTATCTAGATACACTTAGGAATCAATCATCAACACGTTACGAAAACGAACTAAGTCTAAGAGCCCCCTACATCAACAACCGTCCATTATTAAAACGTGTTGACAATGGAACTTTCATTGTTCCTTTTTCAGAACCATTAATGGCAGATGTTTCTACTGATTTAGACCATGTTGCTATTGATGTTGAAAAACCGATTAAAGAAAAAAAGAAATCGAAAAAAGAAAAAAAGAAACTCAAAATAAAGGATAAGAAAAAGAGCAAATTAAAAAGCCTAGAGATTAAAGACGTTGAAACTAAAGATGCTGAAGAAAATAAAGTATCAGCCGTAGTAGACGAACTTATCATGAGCGAAAATGCAGGATTGCACATTTTGAACGATTTGCATTCGAAATCTACCGCTTCCGAAATAAAAATAGTAGACAAACTACCCGATAGCTCGCCTAACAATCTCACCGAATCCAAGGCTGTACCAAACAATTATTTAGATTGGCTAAAAAGCAAATCAAATAGTAACGCAGCAAAATCTAATGTTCCTACAGTAGAATCTCTAACTACGGTAAGTGACTTGATAGGAAGTAAAAAAGTAAAAGAAGATAAGAGTGAACAAGACTTGCTTAAGAGTTTCTTATCCAACAAATCGGCACAACGAGAAAAAATAAAAACCTATGATCCAAGTGAACAAATAAGCAAAAGCTTAGAAGAAGACTCGGACATAGTAACAGAAACTTTAGCCAAAATTTATACTTCACAAGGGCTGCATAACAAGGCAAAAAAGGTTTATGAGAAACTTATCTTGCTAAACCCAGAAAAAAGCAGTTATTTTGCAGACCTTATTGACAATATAGACAAGAATTAATTACAAATGGAAGCATTCATAACAGTACTTATCATTATAGCATGTGTTCTTTTAGCCATGATTATCCTTATTCAAAACCCAAAAGGTGGTGGATTGGATTCAACGTTTGGTAGTGCTAGCCAATTGGGAGGTGTACAAAAAACAACCAACGTATTGGAAAAAGCTACTTGGGGTCTTATGATCGCTATAGTAGTTTTATCATTAGTATCAGCTTCATTTAACGGAAGCACTAAAGCAGTTGACAACACATTCCAAGACGAATTACCAGCACAACCTGTTGCTGCACCTGTAGAAGCAGAATAATAATTACGATTACATATTTTATAAAATGTCAGTATGTCAAAATACTGACATTTTTTTTGCCTGTTAGTTTCCTTTTCTGACACTTTTTAAGCTTTTATACGGTTGGCATTGAATTCGCTCTAAGCCGAGCAAAACAAACTAATCAACCTATGTCAGTAAATATAAAACCGTTGGCAGATAGAGTTCTTATTGAACCCGCTGCAGCTGAAGAAAAAACAGCAGGAGGAATTTTCATTCCTGATACCGCTAAAGAAAAACCGCAACGCGGAACCATCGTAGCCGTTGGAAACGGAACAAAAGACGAGCCAATGACTGTAAAAGTTGGCGACACTGTATTGTACGGAAAGTACGCTGGCACTGAGCTACAATACGAAGGTGCAGACTACCTTATCATGAAAGAGTCTGACATTTACGCAATCATTTAATCATTACACTAAAACACTTTAAATCATGGCAAAAAAAGAAATCACATTTGGTCTAGACTCTAGAGACGGACTAAAAAGAGGTGTAGACGCTTTGGCTAACGCCGTAAAAGTAACTTTAGGACCAAAAGGTAGAAATGTTGTTATCGACAAAAAATTTGGCGCACCAGTTGTAACCAAAGATGGTGTATCGGTAGCGAAAGAAATTGAATTGAGCAACCCTATTGAAAACATGGGTGCACAAATGGTTAAAGAAGTAGCTTCTAGAACTGCTGACGTAGCCGGTGACGGTACTACAACAGCTACTGTATTAGCGCAAGCAATCATCAACACAGGACTTAAAAACGTTGCTGCAGGTGCCAATCCGATGGACCTTAAGCGAGGTATAGATAAAGCCGTTACAGCTATTATTGGTGAACTTAAAAATCTTTCTACTGAAGTTGGAAACGACATCAAAAAGATTGAACAAGTTGCTACCATTTCAGCGAATAATGACAGCACTATAGGTGGTCTTATCGCACAAGCGATGGAGAAAGTAAACAAAGAAGGTGTTATTACTGTTGAAGAAGCAAAAGGAACTGAAACTACTGTAGAGATTGTTGAAGGGATGCAATTCGACAGAGGATACTTATCGCCTTACTTTGTTACAGATTCAGAAAAAATGATTTCTGACCTTGAAAACCCTTATATCCTTATATACGACAAAAAGATTTCAGCAATGAAAGACCTTTTGCCTGTATTGGAAAAAACAGCTCAATCTGGTCGTCCATTATTGATTATTGCTGAAGATGTTGAAGGTGAAGCATTAGCAACACTTGTTGTAAATAAATTGCGTGGTTCTCTTAAAATAGCAGCTGTTAAAGCTCCTGGATTTGGTGACCGAAGAAAGGCTATGTTAGAAGATTTAGCCATTCTTACAGGCGGTACTGTAATCTCAGAAGAAAGAGGTTACAAACTTGAAAATGCAGATCTAGACTTCTTAGGACAGGCTGAAAAAGTTACCATCGACAAAGACAATACCACTATCGTAAATGGTTCAGGAAACTCAGAAGCTATTCACGCTAGAGTAAACCAAATAAAAGCACAAATTGAAGGCTCTACGTCTGATTACGACAAAGAAAAGCTTCAAGAGCGCTTGGCCAAATTGGCTGGTGGTGTAGCTGTACTTTACGTAGGAGCTGCAACCGAAGTAGAAATGAAAGAGAAAAAAGATCGTGTAGACGATGCTCTTTCTGCTACTAGAGCAGCTGTAGAAGAAGGCATTATTCCTGGCGGAGGAACGGCTCTTATTAGAGTTCAATCTATCTTAAATGATACGCAAGGAGCAAACGATGACGAAACTACTGGTATCGCTATCGTTCGCAGAGCTATTGAAGAGCCTTTGCGTCAAATCATTGCCAATGCAGGAGGTGACGAAGGAGCTATCATTGTTCAAAAAATCCGCGAAGGAAAAGGAGCATATGGTTACAATGCACGCACTGAAGTATTCGAAGATCTTTACGAAGCCGGTGTTATTGATCCAACCAAAGTAACTCGTGTTGCATTAGAAAATGCATCGAGCATTGCTGGTATGTTACTTACTACAGAGTGTGTAATTTCTGAAATTGAAGAAGACGATCACCACCATATGCCGCAAGGTGGAATGGGTGGAGGCATGCCTGGCATGATGTAATACTTCAAAACATATCTTAATAACAGAAACCCTACCCAAAAAGTAGGGTTTCTTAGTATAATGCCTTCTCGTCCGTCAAACCCTTCAGTTACCCTAAAAAACGAGCAATCTATCATTGAAACACATTGTTTTGCAAAATAATATTTAACAAAATTTACGTCTATATCAAAAAAAATAACAAAATTTATAGACGTACAAAACGCAAAAATCAAAATAATGAGACAAAAAAAACATGGATTGCTCCTATTGCTTTGCTTCTTTAGTATTGGCATTTGGGCACAGACTCGAACCATTTCCGGAACGGTTTTGAATGAAGAAGATAACAGCCCAATGCCGGGCGTAACTGTCATCAATCAAAACAGTAATACGGGAACCACAACAGACATAGATGGTAAGTACAGTATAAAAGTCGATGAAGTTGGAACTAAATTAAGTTTCCGTTTCATCGGCTTTTCTACAGTAGAAAAGACCGTTGGTGCCGAAAACACAATCAACGTAGGTATGGGACTAGATGCCTTAAATCTTAGTGAAGTGGTGGTAACTGGACAAGGTGTAGGTATCGACAAAAAGCGAATCGCTACAACGGTATCAACCATAACGAGTAAAGAGTTGAAAAGCATACCTGCTACTCAACTTGACCAATTGATTCAATCGAAGCTCCCTAATGCTCAGATCAAGATCTCATCTGGTCAACCAGGTACAGCATCCATAATTCGATCTAGAGGACCTGTTTCAGCCATAACCAACACTACCCCTATCATTTTCATTGATGGTATTCGTGTTGATAACTTAAACTCAAACCCTTCTTTAGGAATAGCTACAGGGGGTGCACAATCATCCGCTATTGCTGATATTCCAATGGAAGATGTAGACCGTATAGAGTACATACCTGGTGGTGCTGCAACAACACTCTATGGAGCCGATGCGGCAAATGGTGTACTGCAAATTTTCACGAAAAGAGGAAAAGCAGGTAATAACGATGTGAATTTTGAAATCCAAATGGGTGGAATTAAAGGAACAGCCGATTATTTAAAATACAAAGAGACAGCTGATCTTTACTTCAAACCTGGTTTCATGCAAAACTACCGACTTGGATTTACAGGTGGAGATGCAAAAACAAACTATTCATTCTCAGGAAATCTTTATCAAGATGATAGTTTCAATGACTTGAATGAAACCATTAGAAGAAACATGAGAACATCTCTTTCTACTCAGGTAAATGAAAAGCTTAGATATTCAACATCTTTTGCTCTTTCTAACCTAGAGTTCACTAGAGATTACAATGCCAATACAAGTTTTGCTCGATTCGGTAATTTAGAAGGTGGTAGTTATGGAGACCTAAGTACTCTTACTGCTGGCGCATTAGATACACTTAAAGAAGATCTAGCGAATCAAGGAAAGGAAACAGATCTATCTGAAGAAGTTACTCGTTTCTCTTTTTCAAATAATTTCAAATACAATATTTCTAAAAACCTTGTAGCCGTTGCAGATATAGGTGTTGATAGTAGAAACTCTGTTCAAAGAGAACACGCAAGCAACGCCATGTTGATTAGCAAAGGTTCTATCGCACCAGGAACTACTGATCAAGGTGAAATAACCATATCAGAAAGAAACTTCACCGTTATCTCTGGAAACTTCAACTTACAGCACAATTATGAAAAAGATGATTTCTCTTTCATCACAACAGTTGGGGCTCAAATCTTTAGAGAAAATGATGTTCAAAGACGAATCTTAGCTAACAGTGTAGTTGACGGATCTGTTTCAATAAACAACTCTTCTTCGCAAAAAGCTACTGACTTTTTTAGAGTTGTAACTTCTTCTGGTATTTATGTAGCTGAAAACTTTGGTTTCAAGGACAAATTATTCCTTGACTTAGGTTTACGTTTTGATGGCAACTCAGCCTTCGGTGACGAAGTAGGACTTGTTGCTCTACCAAAAATTGGGGTAGCTTACATTTTGTCTGACGCACCATTCTTTGCTGACAATGTTCCAACAAACATCATCAGCGCTGTTAAATTAAGAGCTAACTACGGACAGTCTTCTATCTTTCCTAAGCCGTTTGCCAACGATTTAACTTTTGAAGGACCTTCTTACCTAAATGAATTATCGTACGCTTTCAACAATCCAGGAAATCCTGAATTAACTTCAGAAATTGCAACGACCTATGAAATTGGTGCTGATCTTTCTGTATTCAAAAGCAAAGTGAATTTGGGAGTTACATACTACAACACAACTACAGACGGAGCTCTTTTCACTCCTCCTGCAAACCCATCGAGCGGACAAAACTCACAAATGGCCAACGTAGGGGTGATTAAAAACTCAGGGGTAGAATTATCTGCTCAAGTAAGTGTATTATCTAATAAAGACCACGACGTTACTTTTGGTGTTAGTTATAACTACAACGACAACTCAGTAGAAAGTACTGGTGGAGCGCCAGAATTTTCAGTTGGTGGATTCTCTTTCCTAGGTTCATTTGTAAAAGAAGGTATGCCGTTAGGATATCTAAGAGGAAACAGAACTACTGTTGATGCTCAAGGAAATCCTTTGGTTGAAAACCAAGCATTTTTAGGTACTACTTTCAGTCCAAGTTTTGGTTCATTTAATGTAAGCTACACTTACAAGAAAAAATTCAGCTTATTCATCAATGGAGATTACCAATGGGGTGGTCAAGGTGTAGCTGTTGATGATGTACTTAGATACTTTGGTGGCGTAAATGACGAGGGAAGAATTCCTACCGAATTGGAAAACGAATCATTTTTTGATTTAGCAAGTTACTGGGTTGAAGACACTAAATACTTAAAAATCAGAAACATTAGTACTAGTTACAAACTAGGAAATGTATATGGTTTCAAAAACGCAAGTATTGGGTTTAGTGTTTTAAATGCCTTCAACTTTGTTAGTGCAAGCTTCGACCCAGATGTATCTGGAGCAGGTATTGCAACTCAAGCCGGTTTCGCAGGTGGTGGATTCGGATTTGGAACAGAGTCAGCACCACGCATGTTTGTAGGAACCATCAAATTCAGCCTTTAAAACCGCATTTATCATGAAAAACAAAATAATTATATCCGTATTAGCACTGGGCTTATGGGCCTGTGAAACTGTTGATCCTTTTGAAGTTGTTAATCCAAATCTATCTTCAGAAAGCATCATCGGACAAACCAACTCAGCCAACACCTGGCTTAAAGGTACAGAACGCCAAAGCGCAATAGCATTCAATGGCTTTCTAACTATTTCCGAAATAGCTTCGGACAATTACCAAAACACCAATACTTTTTTCAATCAATTTCTAGATGGACTTGATATTCGTTCAGTAGACCCATCAATGAATATTGCCTTTAAAGGAATTTCAAGATTGAGAGAAACAGCAAAATTTGGTTTAGAGAAAATTGGTCCAAATGATCCTGCATATTCCGATGCAACCAAAAGTGAATTTCACTTCTACTTAGGTTTATCGTATATGTTAACGGGAGAATATTTTGAAGGTTCGCCTATCGAAGCTGCAGGCCCTGCAGTTGGTGCTGCCGATCAAATGCAATTGGCTATTGACAATTTCACCGAGGCCATAAATGCTGACGGATCTAACACCAAAGCACTTGCAGCTCGCGCTAGAGCTTACTATAACTTAGGCGATAGAACCAATGCGACAGCTGATGCTGCTGCAGTTATCAATACCGATCCTAATTTCTTGTTCTCTATTAGTTTCGACCCTGTTAATTCAACTGGAAATAACAACGGACTTACTTATACTAAAAACGAACTCCAATTAGCGCTTCAAGAAAGAGGTTCTTTTGATGATTTACAACCATTGCCAAGGTTAGATTTTGCTGATCCAAAAATGTACACCATTAACTCTAGCACAGACTCTGATGTGCCTGTACTTAAAGTTGAAGAAATGCATTTAATTCTTGCTGAAGCCAATAGTGCCGCAGGACTCGATGTATTAGCTCAACAAAACTTAAGAGATTGTAAAACAGCAATCGCAAGCAGACCAATTGTAACCTTAGACGAAACCGCAGAAGATCGTTCTGAAAGAAATCCAGGTACAAGACCCGATACAGCTGCTGTAGTAGTTGATGGAAGAAGTGGTTTAGTTAAAAATAGAGACGCCAACACAACTGTACACACCATTAGTGTAACGTCAATAAGCGATGCGATGATAGGTGTTGCTACAGGTGATGATTTATTAGAGCTAATCTATTTGATGCGTCAAGAAGTGTTCATAGCTGAAGGCCGTAGAATAATAGATATGGGAGTTACTTTCGTAATGCACGAAAATGAATTATTGCAAAACGGCAACCTAACAGGTTCAAGTTTGGGCAATCCCAACACACCACCTTTTATTAGCGCTGTTGCCGATCAATTGGATGAATTCACTTACGATCCGGTTGCACTTACAGCTAGTACTACCATCGATGTTAACAGCATAATTGTTGCAAATAAAACATCCGATTTTGTTTGTCCATTCCACTAACAGGAATTGAAATCAATAATTAAAAACCGCCCTAGTGGCGGTTTTTTTTGCTTATAATTTATTTGTAGCAATAGAAATAATCAAGTAAAGTCCAACAACAGCCTAATCAACAATTACAATTAAATGAAATACAATCGCGATTTATGTGTAGTATTTGATAACTTGTCGAAAATAATATTTTATGAAACATCTACATACGATTATATTTATAGGGTTATCCTTTGTTTTATGCGAAGTCATTTCCGCACAATCTATCACTACAGAACACAACAATTTATCTGTAGCGACTAGCCCTAATGGTGTTCTCTTTCACCAAACAGAAACAACCACTGCAGGATTGAGACACACTACCGAAAATACTGGATTAATTTTCGCTTCAGGTTTGTGGCTTACAGCAGTTAAATCGACAGGTCAATTGGCCACTTCTACCGCTACTTATAAATCTGATTTTTCCCCAGGCACAACTAATTGGGACTCTAGAGATAGTCTATCCACAATGACAACCATCACGAGCAATGCGATTGATAGCCATAAAGAAGATTACAGCAATTTTGGATACATAGTTCCAAAAACCATTCGAGATTGGCCTACACATATCACCAATAACGATGGATCAATAACACATGCGGCACCTTTTACTGACTTAAATAATAACGAATTATATGAGCCTGAATTAGGAGAGTATCCTGACATAATTGGAAATACATTCACATACATCATTTTAAACGATACCCGAGGAACAAGATTTGATTCTGAAGGCGAACCAATTGGAGTAGATGTTTATATCAGCGTTTTTTCTTGGAATATACCAACAGACGATGCTATTAGCAATACCGTTTATGCTAATTTCAAAATTATAAATACTAGCACTTCCACCTATAACAATATAAATAAAGGGTTGTTTCTAGATTTCGATTTAGGGAATTCTAATGATGATTATGTTGCTACAGATAGCACCAATAATTTTGTTTACACCTATAATGGTGATAATGACGACGATGTTACAGGAGGGCCATCAAAAGGATTTGGCTTAAACCCTCCTACTTTTGGGGCACAAGTTATATGTGGTAACCTTAGTTCTTCATTCTATTATAATATAGGAGGTGGGCCAACAGGTGATGTCTACACTCCTAACGATTATCATAATTACTTAAACAGCATATGGAAGGATGGAACTCCTTTAATTGCTAATGGAGATGGTTTTCATACACAAGGTGCTGCAACAAAGTATTTTTTCAATGGCGACCCCGTAACTGGAACAGGCTGGACCGAAGCTAGCGCAGGAAACCCACCGAACGACAGAAGAATGCTACTAGGCACCTCGGAAGGAATCGAATTCAAACCAGGCGACGTACAAAATTTCACTGTAGCTTTCAGCTACGCAAGAGACAATGCAAAAAACAACGTCGAGAATATTACCACCCTTCGCAACACCGTTGGAAGCATAGGGCGATTTTTAGATTCTGAAAAAAGTTCTATGTCAAATTACTGGAGCGATAACTTCAGTTGCCAACTGGTAGGAGTAGACGAAAATATTTCCAAATCCGTTTCCATTCACCCTAACCCAACAACCGATTTCTTGAACATAGAAAACACCAAAGAGTATGTTTCCTTCAAAATACTCTCCATCGACGGTAAAACTCTTACCGAAGGTAACACAACAGAAAGCATAGATGTTAGAAACCTAAAACCTGGGATATACCACCTACAGCTAACAAAAAGAAATGGAAGTTTCTCATCTACCAAGTTCTTAAAGGACTAAGAAATATTTCGACTAATACTCTAATACCATCCAAACTAAAAATGCATTAGTAGGGATTTTAATATTTTTCATCTGGTAAAATCAACCATTTATCTACATAATTGTTATATTAGAGTTCCAACCAACAAAACCAATGCTATGTATAAATACCAATTAATAAAAAACTCACTTCTTGGATTTGCTGTGATGCTTTCCTTCCTCTGCAATTCTCAGTGCAAATTAGATCTAACTCACGATGCTACATGGCACGGAATATGCCCCAATTCGGTAATAGAAACTGGCGATCCAGTGTTTATTTGTTGGGGCTGGAATAACAATGGAGATATTGGCAAAATCCGTATCCGAATTACTCATCTCTCAGGATTTAAAGACAACGAAAATTGCGCAATAACATTACCAGAAGTTGTATATGATAAAAACGTAGATTGCAATTCATATACCGATGATTCACGCCGAATTTGTAATGACATTTCTCTTTGTCCAAGAACAGGTAAATTTTCAGTTAGAATCGACATTGCATTAAAGAAAAAGTTCCTCACTTCAGACTGCCCAAGGGAAGAAGGAAAGACTGATTTCACATTCACAGTATTGCCTGATTTATCTATATCTATAGCTCAAGAAAATTTAATTACAACAATATGCCCCAACACACCAGGAACATATATAGAAATTCCAAGCACCAAAGCGAATCAACATGGCGCCGATTGGTATGAACGTCACTGTATTGATGACGTCGTTACAGATCCTAGATTATTAGCGAACTCATACCAATACCCAGTCTCACTTAATATTGGCGAAACCAGAACCGTTTTTCCTTCCTACTTCAAAACCTCCGACATGTACCTAAAACGTTACAGCGACAATGGAAATTATGTCGAGGAAAAAGTCGAATGCAAGGCACACGGACGTCGCGTTCCCAATACAGCACTCGGCGCACCAATTAGCACCATACCTCCTGTAGACCCAATTTTCAGAGCAACATGCAATAATAATCCTATCACTTTTGAAATACATAATCCTCTGAACCAATACGATGGAGTAAAATGGTATGATCAACCGGTGGGTGGGGTTGAAATACACGACGGATTTACTTTTACAGCTTCATTTCCTAATATATACACAATCATTTACGCCTCTTATTACAAGAGCTATGCTGAGGATGGTTCCTGTATAAATTACAGCACCGCACCTTCTCCTATTACAATAGTAAATATGACCCCTCTTACAACCCAAGCGCTTTCTAGAATAGATACAAGAGCCGTAAGAGAGTACATCGACATAACCGACTACAGAGACATCGACGAAAGTTTAGACTGCAATGAAGATGGAGAAGAAAACAACTATTGGATAAACTTAGAAAGTCAAGATATATCCAACCTGCAAGGTCAAATAAACCAGGCTTTTGAAGACATAATAAACACCCTACAATTTCCAATAGGAATAGCAGATATTCGGGTCAAACTTTCCAATCCATACTGGAGGGCATACAATAGTGACGACAAAAAATGGGAAACCGAAAGCATATTCCTTCCCGATGGGGAGGATAAAATTGTTTGCTCAGACTTCATTTGTAAAAAAGGTGAATCCAAATCCAAAACTTATCAAAAATGGGCTGATTTAGTCCTGAGCTATAGCTATACCAAACCTGGCACAACAGAACCTGTTCCCGCTTCCGACTTAACTTGCTCGAAAAGATTGCTTGCGGTTAAGGGAATAACAAGTGTACACCCGCAGACTACCTCGATTGATTTTTGTACTCAATTGACACCAAAACACATTAGTCAGTATACTGGAATAGAAAACATCCTGGATAATTGTGACGGTTACAAACTAATTTCTGCGTGTCCAGGCACGAAATACAACATAGGCCCATCTGACAGCGAGCTTCGGATAATGTATGCATCTAAAGGAGGCATAAACATACCCACAATCGACCCCGTGACCAACCACAATTGGACACCTTCAAATGGATTAAACGATGCTAAACTTCAAAACCCATCAATTTGGCACCAAGACATGCAGTCATACAAGGGTAATTTCTCAAAATACACGGACAATATATCTTTCATCAATACCAGCGATGCTAAATATTGTGTAGTAATATATAAATGTGAAAAATGCGGCCCCATTGTGAGAGATGATCCAACAGATCCAATAAAAACACTAGATTAATTCCTTAAATTCCAAATATTAATAATATGAAAACATATATATCACTATTCATAAGCATTTTTTTAATCAATCTACATTCACAGGCCCAGTACGACTATGGATTTAGTCATGTATCATCTGGTGCTTACACCACACTTACTAATCCAGATACTGTGCTTCCTATTCAGCATATAGGTCAGTACATTGATTTGGGATTCAACCTTGATTCTTACGAACTGAGAGAAACACAAGTTAATCTTTATGAAAATTACGCAGTCTTGGACTTTAATAATATCCACTACTCAATAGACATATACCCTATTTTTCTATACGGGGTAGAAATTAATTATTTGCGAGGTGAGATTCGCATTAAACGTGGCCAGGAGAATGACACTAAATTCATTCTTATCGAGTTCTCAAATCTCGAATATCGTGGTTTTGCAAATGAAAAAATTAATTATACCATTTACATTAACAACGAGGGAGAAATTAAATACAGGTTTGGAGAAAACACTCTTTCCGAAAATCATGCTATAAACAAAAAAGAAGCGACTTGTTTTGTAATGGAAGAAGATTACATCACACAAAACGCAGACTCTATTTCAAACACCCATTATTTTAATTCAGGCGTTTTAGTCTACGACAATCCTGCAGCTCCAAGCTTAATGACTATCAAAGGGCCTGAAGATGAACAGGACCCAATTCAATACATAGATAGCTACCCAAGTAGTGGCACAACCTATCACTTTTCGATTAAAAGTTTTAACAGCGTTGCAGACAAATACGCTTCGTCTATAAAAATGCACCCTAACCCTACCACAAATTTTTTGAATATTGAAAATGCTGAAAACTACGCCTCTTTCAATATCCTTTCTATCGATGGTAAAATCCTTGCTGAAGGAAACATGACAGAAAGATTAGATGTTAGAAACCTAAAACCTGGGATATACCACCTACAGCTAACAAAAAGAAATGGAAGTTTCTCATCTACCAAGTTCTTAAAGAACTAAGAAACATTGCATTCCATCAATCTAAAAGAGTTCCAATGTGGAACTCTTTTTTTTCGTACAAAAAAAGCCAGTTAAGGAATCTTTAACTGGCTTTTCAATATTATAAAGTGATGAGCTATTATGCCTCTACGTCTACAGCAAAGTCAACCAATAATCTACCACAGTTCTCACAAGAGATAAATTTCTTATGGCTTTGGATATCAATGATCATTTGAGGTGGAATTTTACTATAACAACCACCACAGCAATTGTTATACACATCCACTACAGACATTCCGTTGAATGCATTCTCACGGATTTTTTCGTAATTCTTCAATAATCTTGGTTCGAAGTTTTTCTTAAGCTTATCACTTTTTGCGATTAAGTCTTTTTCTTTCTTCTCAGTCTCCTTAGAAATTTCTTCTAGTTCAGCTTCTTTGATAGATAAATCGTTTTTACGTTCTGTCAACTTATCTTCCGTTGCAGCTACAATAAGGTTTTTCGCCTCTATGTTTTTCTCGTATTTACCGATTTTTATCTTCTCGTCAGTGATGACCAATTCTTGATATTCGCGTTCCTTTTCAATAAATTCATATTGACGGTTGTTTCTCGCGTCCTTCAAATCATCTTCATAACGCTTGATAGCGTCTTGACTAGTTTGAATTGTAATATTGGCGTTAGAAATTTTCTTTTTCTCATCGTCAATTTCAGATAGCAACTGCGAATGACGACCTTCCAGTCCTTCAATCTCAGCCTTCAAATCTTCAACTTCTAAAGGCAATTCACCTTTAACAAGTCTAATTCTATCCAATTCAGAGTCTGTCTGTTGTAAATCGTAAAGAGCTTTTAAACTTTCCTCTACCGATGATGCGTCTTTAGCTTTGGTTTTAGCCATATTAGAAATGCCTTACGGAGTTAGTATTTATCGTCGTTAAACGAACAGCGAAATTATGAAATTTTTCACTTATTAAGGCACTTAAATATTCCATTGCCCAAATTTCGCTTTCGTAATGCCCTACATCTACCAAAGTAAGGGCTTTATCTGCCATCGTAAATTGATGATATTTTACGTCCGCAGTTATGTATGCATCTGCCTTCTGAGCAATTGCGCTTCCCACAAAATCTACCGCAGAACCACCACAAACGGCTACTTTTTTTATTGCATTTATTTCTTTCCCCGGGTTGTATCGTATGGCTTTACACCCATATTGCTCTTTACACAAGGTCAAAAAATCTTCTAAACCCATACTCTCTTTTAGTTCTCCTATACAACCGAATCCTATTTCGTCGTTGTCGTTAGACAATGGAATAACGCTATAGGCTAGTGTTTCATAACTGCTTTTCTCTTTCGCAATTTGTACTGCAACCGTAGCTTTTGCTTTTGGAATACAGATTTCCAAGGCTCCTTCTCTTTCAAAATGAGTTCTATTGGCACTTCCCAAAGTAGGGCTGGCTTTTTCTGACGGACAGAACGTCCCCCAACCTTCCATCGTAAAGGAACAATTAGAGTATTCTCCTATTTGAGCTAAACCTGCATCAAACCAAGCGTTACGTATGGATTGTAAATCGGCGCTTTTCCCTAAAACTTTCACATTGCATAAAGTTCCTGATTCCGGACATAATATTTTGGTGTTTTCAAGTCCAATTCGATTTGCCATAACCCAACTTACTCCTTCTTTAACTTTATCCCAATTGGTGTGCGCAGCATAAACTGCGATTCCCTTTTGGATACAGTAATAAGCCAAACGTTCGACTTCATTCCCACTTTTTGAGATGTGTTTTAAAGGCGAAAAAATCAAAGGATGATGAGCAACAATAAGATTGCATCCATTCTCAATAGCTTCATCAATAACTTCTAAGGTAACATCCAACGAAAACGTAGCGCCTGTACAAGGTTCATTAACATCGCCCCATTGCAAGCCACTATTATCCCATTTTTCTTGAATTTTCTCGGAACAAATATTGTTCACTGCTTGCAACACTTCTGCTATCTTTGTCATGATTGATATGATTACTGGGCCGTTCAAATATATAACAATGCTTTTTTCATTGCCTTATTTTTTTGTGCTCTACATCCGTCATGCCTTGTATGATACAGGCGTTCTGAAATCTACACACTTCCCTCAAGTAACAACAATAGTTATCGGTAATTTGAACATTGGCGGAAGTGGAAAAACCCCCTTTACAAAGTTCCTATACCAACATTTAAACGTTGCTAACAATGTTGTGATTTTATCTAGAGGTTATGGCAGAAAAAGCAAAGGATTTTTTGAAGTTACTTCCGACGGGAGTGTTGAACAATTTGGAGATGAAGCGCTCGAACTAAAGCAGGCAACGGGGGCCAATATTTTTGTCTGTGAAAGCAGAGTTGATGGGATACGAGAAATTTTAAACCGTTTACCCTCAACCACAATCATATTACTCGATGATGCTTTACAACACCGTAAATTAAAAAGCGACATCAAAATCTTACTGTCCACGTATGACTTACCTTATTACAAAGATCAACTTTTGCCATTTGGCACATTACGGGACATAAAACAAGCAGCTGCTTATGCTGACATATTGGTTGTATCAAAATCGCCCAATGTTATTCAAGATTCTGACATCGTAAACTTGCATCACAACGCTCCTTTTCAATATGGCGAGAGTGCATTTTTTAGTCAAATCAAGTATTTACCTGTAATCAATCCTGAATCACGTAAAATACTATTGGATGCCAAGAATTTGTTTGTAGTTGGTGTAAGTGCAATAGCAAAGCCAAAATTTTTCAATCAAAAATTAGGCGAACTTTTTAGCGACACCGAATTCTACAAGAAACTGGACCACAGCTATTTTACAGAATCTGACTGCAAAAATATAGTCGCCATTTTAGATGAATCTGACAAAGAAAATACAGCAGTAGTTTGTACTGAAAAAGATTACAACAAACTAAATTTTGCTAAAAGGAAATATGGCTGTAATTTTGACCTTTATATTCTACCCATATCAGTTAACATAGCTTTTGATAAAGAGCAATTTTTCATTGAAGCGTTAGAAGAATTAATACCTAAAGAACTTAAATCTTGAGCAACATTTACGATACTTACGAAACCGTTGTCGGTTTGGAAATACACCTTCAACTAAACACCAAAAGCAAAGCATATTGCAGTGATGTAAATCAATATGGTGCTTTACCAAACTCTAACATTGGCGTTGTAACCTTAGGGCATCCTGGAACATTGCCAGTATCCAATAAAAAGGTTATCGAATCGGCTTGTAAATTGGGTTTGATATTAGGGTGTGATATTAGACGGGATATGTTCTACGCTCGAAAAAACTATTTCTATCCGGATTTACCGAAAGGATATCAAATCACACAAGATAATACCCCGATTTGTAACGGTGGTAAAATGGTATACGATATGCCTGATGGGAGCTCCAAAACGGTGAACATAACTCGTATTCACATGGAAGAAGATGCTGGTAAAAGCATGCACGACCAAGATCCATACAATACACTTGTTGACCTTAACCGTGCAGGTGTACCCTTATTAGAAATAGTATCTGAGCCAGAATTAAGAAGTGGAGAAGAGGCTTATCATTACGTTTCTGAAGTTCGAAAAATAGTACGCCATTTGGATATTTGCGACGGTAATCTTGAAGAAGGGAGTTTGCGATGCGATGCCAACATTAGTGTACGCAAAAAAGGCAGTACTGAGCTTGGTACAAGAACAGAAATAAAAAACCTAAACTCATTTCGAAACGTACAAAGAGCTATAGAACACGAAGCTATAAGACAAGTAGACCTTCTTGAAAAAGGCATTAGCATTGCTCAAGAAACTAGAGGTTTTGATGCCATTGAAGGCATAACATATAGTCAAAGAAGCAAAGAACAAGCGCACGATTACCGTTATTTTCCAGAACCTGATTTAGCTCCAATTACTTTAACCGAAGAATACTTAGAGAAGATTCAATCAGAACTTCCTGAATTACCACGTGTAATGAAAGACCGTTTTGTTTCTGACTACGGATTGAGTCAATACGACGCTAATATTTTGGCTGAGAATAAAGACTTAGCAGAATATTACTCAAAAGTTTTAGAGTTTACTAAACACTACAAATCGGCCGCCAACTGGATGTTGGGTAGTGTAAAGTCACACTTAAATGAATTAGGCTTACACATCACTGAATTTTCTATCTCTCCTGAACGCATTGCTGAATTGGTGAACCTTATAGCTGATGGTACGGTAAACAATACCATTGCTGCGCAAAAACTATTTCCTGAAATGCTGAAGTCGTCAGAATCCGCAAAATCTATTGCGACAAGCTTAAATCTTATTCAAGATGTTGGAAGCGACGAAATAGAATCTATTGCCAAAGCTGCTCTAGACAAATACCCAGAGAAAGTGGCAGCATACAAAGCTGGAAACAAAAACCTATTGGGCTTATTCATGGGAGAATTCATGAAAATGGCAAAAGGAAAAGCCAATCCAAAAGAAGCTAACATTATACTACAAAAATTACTAAATGACTAAATTATTATCCACATTATGCATCAGCATAATGATCATTTTAGCATCCTGTAGCAACAGTGACAACTATAGTTTAACGGTTGAATTACCTGAAAATGACACTCCTCAACAACTTTATTTACTATCCGTACAAAATGGTCAGTGGATTAGAGTTGATTCTTCAAAAATTAGTGAAGATGGAAAATATGCTTTTGCATATACATCACCACAACCCGACTTTCTTTTATTAAGCAAAGGAGATTTAAAAGGTTTCACTTTCATCAGCGACGGAAACAGTTCTCAGAATGTAGTATTTACTGAATTCCCAGCTCGATACAATCCTGCAAGCGACCTAAATGCATCTACTCAAGATCTTTACAACTGGATTAGCACAAGTAAAAGTTTTGAAACCACAGCTGGCAAATTGAAACAACGTTTTTCTGAAAAGAAAATGACTCAGCAAATGCTCATAGATAGCTTAAATTCATTGCAACAAGATTTCATTGCTACAGCAAAAGAATTCATAGCTGAAAGAAAAAATTCTATTGTTGCTCTGAGTGCATTACAAAACATCAACCCAGTTGACAACATTGAATTGTACAAAGACTTAGAAGCATCTGTTTCTCAAATATCTCCTAATTCTGGTTATGTAAAAAACCTACAATCAACAATCAAAAGAGCCGAAGAGCAAATTAAGCTACAAGCTGCTGAAGCTGAAAAAAACGCCCGAATGGATGCCATTTTAGGGATAGGAAAACCTGCACCAAACATTGCGATGAACCAACCAAATGGTAAAATGGCTCAACTTTCGGATTTGAAAGGAAAAGTTGTTTTAATCGATTTTTGGGCTAGTTGGTGCAAACCATGTAGAATGGAAAACCCTAACGTGGTAAAACTTTACAAAAAGTACAAAAACAAAGGATTCGAAATCTTTGGTGTATCACTAGACAAATCAAAACAAGCTTGGGAAAACGCTATCAAAGCCGACAATCTAACTTGGACGCATGTTTCTGATTTGCAATTATGGAACAACGCAGCTGCTCAACTTTATGGTGTAAGCAGCATACCTGCTACGTTCTTAATCGATGCAGAGGGTAATATATTGGCTAAAAACCTTAGAGGTATTGCTCTAGAAAAGAAATTAGAAGAAATATTTGGTTAATGGAAAATGCTCGCGTACTCTTCTTATCTGATTTTCATTTAGGTATTCCCAACTATGAGGAAAGTAGAATACGTGAACAAAAAATAATCGACCTTATTGAATTGCATCTCCCACACTTAGAACACTTGTACTTAGTAGGAGATTTGTTTGACTTCTGGTTTGAATACAAACACGTCGTGCCAAAAGGCTTTTTACGGCTTCTAGGGGCATTAACTAAAGTTGCCGACAAAGGAATACCCATTAGCATTTTCAAAGGAAACCACGACATCTGGATGTGGGATTACTTCGAAAAAGAATTGAATGCAACTATCTATACACACCATTTAGATGTTTCTCATTTTGGACACTCATTGCACATTCATCACGGTGATGGATTAGGCCCAGGAGATAAAGGATATAAATTCATCAAGAAAATCTTTCACTCGCCATTTTTCCAATGGATGTTTCGATGGCTACACCCAGATGTTGGAGTTGGCATTGCCAATTACATGTCGCGTAAATCAAGCGAAAAAAATAGAGATAAAGACCATCATTTTTTAGGTACAGAAAATGAATGGCTGATTGATTACTGCAAAGAAACCTTGTCGAAAAAGCAATACGATTACCTTATTTTCGGACATAGACATTTGCCTATTGAATGCCGTTTTCCTAATCACAATGCTACCTATTTCAATTTAGGCGATTGGCTTAAGCACGAAAGTTATGGTGTACTAACACCAGAAGGATTTAAATTGGTTAGTTTAAATACTCCGCCAGTAGTTTGCCAAGTCGATTAATCGGTTGGTATAACCCACTTCATTATCGTACCATGCCACAACTTTTACCATATTACCAATTACAGATGTTAGTTGTGCATCAAATAAAGCTGAATGTGTATTACCTATAACATCAATTGATACTATTGGGTCTTCAGTATACTCCAACAAACCTTTCCAACGCGTTAGGCTAGCTTGCTTAAATGCATTATTAATATCATCTATCGAACGACTCGATTTCACTACAAAAGTTATATCCGTTAACGATCCATCAGGAACCGGCACACGAATACCGCAACCTCCTATTTTATCATTTAAATCAGGGAATATCCTTGTCAAAGCTTTAGCTGCTCCTGTAGTAGTAGGTATTATAGATTGTGCAGCTGCTCTTGCGCGTCTAAAATCCTTATGTGGAGTATCATGTAAAGTCTGATCGCCTGTATAACTGTGAACAGTGGTGATATACGCACTTTCAATGTCACACAATTCGCGCATCATCTGTATCAAATGAGCAGCACTGTTTGTCGTACAAGAAGCATTAGAAACAATAACATCATCGGCTGATAATTGATCTTCATTTACACCTAAAACAATGGTTTTAATGTCTTCTCCCTCAGATGGTGGTGCAGATAAGATAACTCGCTTAGCGCCAGAATTGATGTGTCCCATCAAATCTTGATTTGTTTTATAGCGTCCTGTACATTCAAAAACAAGATTTACTTCCAGCCGTGCATGTGGAAGGTCTTCTAAATTTTTATAATGGAAAAATGGGATTTGATTATTTCCTATTATCAAATGATCGTTTTCTGCTCGACAATCAACTTTTCTAGGGTGTATAGAATCGTATTTGAACAAATGGCATAAGACATCCAGTTCGGACAAATCATTGATTCCTACCACTTCAAATTCATCTTGTTTAAGAAGTAAAAAATGAAGCAATGTTCTGCCGATTCGGCCAAAACCATTAATAAACACACGTTGACGCATAGGCATAAAAAAAGGGAACCCGATTAAGAGTTCCCTTCAAAGTAAATGAATGTTTTTAAATAATTACTTCTTAATGAAGTGAGCTGTTTTAACACCTGCAATAGTTGTTGCTCTTACGATATAGTTACCAGCATTTAATTCGTTAACATCAATAGAAAGTATTGTTCCGTTAGATGATACCATTTCTGTTTTCACCAATTGACCAGCATTGTTGAAAATTTCGATGTTTTGATCACCTGACAAACCTGTGTTTACTTTCAACACTTCAGTTGTTGGGTTAGGGAAAACATTCAAACTAAAATCGTTGTTCAAATCGTTGTTGTTTTCGCCAACTGAATTGAAGAAGTTTTCAGCTCTAAACGCCCCTCTACCGTGGGTACCAATGTAGTAGAAACCTGTGTTGGTAACATCACCACCATAAGTTCTAGATTGTTGGTGAATTTCGTAAACAGGAACTCTGTCCATATCACCATCATTCTTCTCAACCCATGTAGCACCTGCATCTTCTGATGCAAATATTCCCATTTCTGTACCTATTACAATTAAGTTAGGATCGAAAGCATCAATACGTCCACTGTACACAGGGAAATCAGGCAAGTCACCTTGAATTGAAGTAAATGTTGGATTTGCATCCAATGCATTTTCACACAAGTAAAGGTGAGTACTTCCATTGTAGTTACCACGTGTAACCAAAATTCTATTTGGGTTATTTGGGTCTGCAGAAATACTTGTAATGGTATTAGAAGAGTTGCTCAAGATTACATCTGTTTGGTGCACTTTAACCGTACTATCACCATCCAAATCAGTATCATGATAAGCCCAAGCATCTTTAAGGTTTGTTACTCTGTATAGAGTATTACCTGTAGAAGCATACATTGTTCCATCAGAACCGAATTCTATTTCACTTACTGCACCATTTACTTCTAGCACTCTATACCATGCTGGTATAGATCCAAATTGCATTGCTCCTCTAGTAATCCAAACTCCGTTAACACCAGACATTCCTACTGCAAATATTGAAGAATAAGGATCTTGAACACTGATCTTAGCATTAGGAACTAACAATGTATCAGTAGTATACTTGAATTGTTTTTGGTAAGTTTTAGAATCAATAGTCAATTCAGTTCCTGCAGGTATATCAGCACCTGTAGTATTCTCGAAGCTTATGAATGTTTTAGAATCTGCGTCGTTATCATTTTCATAAAATTGGAAAGTAGAAAAGAAAGTACCTGAATTATTAGCTGCAAGGTTTGCAACTGGGCTATAGAATCCTTCGTAAGCGTTATCGTCTAAACTTCTAAACAATGCTGCATTGTAAATAGTAGCGAATGAAACTTTTGAACTCGTTTTAGAATATCCACAATCAAAGCCATCACCACCTGTTACTTCACGGGCAGTTTGCTCAGTAATTCCTTTGAATTCGATCAATTGAGTTCCGTTATCTTGACTACCACCAATAACTTTTCCGTCATTAGAGAAACCGATATCGAAGAAAGTAGTTACGTTATATCCTCTATTGTTCATAGAGAAAGTTTGACCGTAATCATCTGATCTGTGGATACCACCGTCGCAACCAATCCATAAGGCACCAGTTTTAGGGTCGAAAGTAAATTCGTGAATATCAGAGTGTACATAGATAGGCGATCCTGCAGGTGCAAAGTTTTGAGCAATTTGCTCAGCGGCAGCATCAAATCCAGCTCTCCAAACAGTAATACCACCTAAGATGATAACTCCAGGTTGACCAGGCACAACTTCAATAGCTTGATCGTAGTTACCTTGTGATGAAGCAGGAGAAGTCATATAATCGAATGATGAAACTGAACCAGGCATAAGGCTTGACCAGTTATCTCCACCGTCTTCAGTACCAAATACACCGAAAAGGTTACCACCTCTACCGGCCATTGAGAAATAAATGTAGTTTTTATCGTCTTTAGAGATCGCTACTTCCATACGCCCACTGTTGTTTGTTGGCGCTAATGTTAAGTTACCTTCAGTTCTCATGTTAACCCAAGTAGCTCCACCATCTTTACTCATAAAAGGAGTAGAATAAGAAGAGAAACCAGAACCTGTGTACATGATAGCTACAATAGTTTGACCGTCGCTAGACACATCAATATCTTGAGCAACTCCTGTCATTCCTGGAGTTGTCATTTTTGTAAACTCTTTAGTTACAGTATTGTAATGAGCTATACCTTTATCGTAAGCAATCCAAATTGCATCTGGGTTTGCACCGTCTAAAACTATTTCGTTTGTAAATACAAAAGTTCCGTTGTTAGTAAACTCTTTGCTTGGTCTCAAGAAATCACCATCTTGATCAACTGCATGAGTAAACGTAGCCAAGTTGTCTTCAGAAATATAGATACCATATCCTGGGAAACCTGATCCACCTGATCCATTTGGAGATTCAAAAGTACAACCTGTACCGATTACAAATTTTCCATTTGGAAGTTGAGCCATCGTACTGATGTTCAAGTTAGCTCCAAAAGACTCAACCTTTGACCATGTACCACCACGGTTAGTTGATTTCCATAAACCACCTGCAACAGAACCTGCATAGATAGTTTTAGAATCGTCTTTATCAACAACAATTGCACGTGTTCTACCACCTACATTGTCTGGACCCATATCGATCCAATCAAGTGCTACATTGCTCTTGCTTTTCAACTCTGGCATTTTATCCAAAGCTTCCATTGCTAGTATTTTATCTAGCGGGTTTATTTTACCAGTTTTCACATTGGTACGTAAACTTTCTAGGTATTCTGCCTGTCCTCTAAACGACTTAGCAGCATTAAATTCTGTTCTAGGTGTGTATGCCTTCTCACTGCTATCGCAACAAAAATCATTGACAAGAAGAGCCGAAAGCCCCATCAGTACTACACTTGATAGTATAAGTTTTTTCATTCTATTACTTTTTTTCTAAAGCTTGACGAAGTTACAATATATTAACACTATAAAAACAATAAGTCAATCTTCATTATTGGAATTTAAAATAAGTGTTTCTCGGCATGGTAAGAGCTTCTAACCAAGGGTCCGCTTTCTACAAAACGGAAACCTTTCTCTAAACCAATGGTCTCAAATTCCTTAAACACTTCTGGTGTTATATACCCCGAAACATTCAAATGGGTTTTTGTTGGTTGAAGATATTGGCCGATGGTAAGGATATCTGTCCCTACACTTCTAAGATCATCCATAGCTTCAATAACCTCTTGTTTGGTTTCACCCAATCCAACCATGATACCACTTTTGGTTCTCATTCCGCCTTTCTTCAAACGACGTAAAACTTCTAAACTTCTATCGTATTTGGCTTGAATTCTAACACTTTTAGTTAGTCTACGAACGGTTTCAATGTTATGAGATACAATTTCTGGAGTTACATCTATAATCCTTTGAAGATTCTCCCAATTTCCCATAAAGTCAGGAATTAGGGTTTCCAAAGTAGTTTCTGGACTTACTCTTCTTACGGCTTTCACCGTTTCTGCCCAAATGATACTTCCACCGTCTTTCAAATCGTCTCTATCAACAGAAGTAATAACACAATGTTTTACATCCATCAACCGAACTGATCTTGCTACTCTTTGTGGCTCAGAACTATCCATATCATCAGGTTTACCGGTACTTACACCACAAAACCCACAACTTCGAGTACAGGTGTTACCCAAAATCATAAATGTAGCTGTACCAGCTCCCCAGCATTCGCCCATATTCGGACAACTACCGCTTTCGCATATAGTATGCAACTTGTATTCGCTTACTATATTTCTAAGGTTCTTGTATTTCTCCCCCGTTGGAAGCTTTACTCTAAGCCATTTAGGTTTAGAAATTTTTGTTTGCTCTGTTACTACAGACATATATTAATCAACGTATTTACGCCCCATTTTAAGGCTTAAGATTAAATTGATAAAAAGCTGACTATTCTTTTCAGTAGCCATCATTTTTATTGGTCGTGCATAGGCACTACCGCTAACACCAAATTCTATTGCTTGTGTATTGGGTTTATCAACCCCAAACTTAGACCATTCGAAATGAACCATGTATTTAGCGTGTATTCCAGGTACAAGCTTCATTGCGTCTATCCCTAAATAGAAAGGAGCTCTACCATAAATATCTTCAACTCCATGAATTTCGGGATTATAGCGCTCTTCTTCTAGGTAATCGTAAGGAAGTTCTGGTTTTCCAATTTGAAGATAAATTGGTTTTTCGAAGGCTAATGTTGGACCCATAGCCCAACGTCTTGATATCTGAACCCCACCGCTTCTTAATCTATCAAACAAGACTTTTTTATAGCCCCAAGTAGATTTGATGGTGAAAACAGAATTTAACTTTCCATAAAAATAGCTCCTGGCATCTTCATAAAAAGGGTTGTATGATCGTATTTGTTTTGGATGTTTTAAAGACGTAATCTCTAAATGGATCATTCTTCGTCGAAAACCGTCGACATGTTTTCCGAAAGTAAAATCTGCTCCCCAGCCGTTTGTATAAGCCACAATACCGCCTTCACGTTGACTTTTATAAACCACTGAATTCTCCCCAAAAATTCCCTGTTGAGCAAAAACTGAGCTCGCAAAACAAAGTGAAAATATGAGGATTATTATTCGCATTGAAATAAGGTTAAAAATCAGTCAATTTCTTCAATCCACCAATTGACTGGCTGAAATACTCATGTGTGAAGCATCAAATTCTGTTTTGCCTTCAACAACTTTTATTAATTGAGGCGATTGATGAACAACATCAAGTTTGGCCGCAACAAATTGAGATAATGGTCTTTGTGAAACTACGTCAATCATGTAGACTGGAACCGCATTTGACAAAGCCTGTTTTTCTATCCTATTCTTAGCCACTAAACTGATACTGCACCTAGGGCTATGCTTGAAGATAAAAAACGGAACATTAGAATCTAGAATCTCGTTGAATTGAGATTCAGACTCTATTATTAGCCAAGAATTAGCTGAGCCTAAACTCTCGCTTTCTTTTGAACTTCTACTTTTGAATAAGCCTCGCATCCTTTATGTGCTCCACAAGATGAAAATACCAATGACACTACAAAAAGAGCCAAAGCGGCAACTATAATCTTTTTCATGATTCTTTTTTTTTTACAAATGTACTAAACCAATGCCTAGTCTTTCGTTTATTTGTTACAAATTATGAGTTAAATACGACGGATGAATCAAAAAATCGATTTTACCACAGTTTCTTCTAGAATACTAAACGTATTTATACTCGTTCTAGTTTGCTCTTGCTCAGGTTTGTTCGACGGTACAGATGTTAGAAACCGTGCTATCGCTAGCCAAAAAATGAACATCGAGCAACGTATTCATCATTACTCGCTCGATTCTAGCACTGTATTATTTAAGGTCAATACGTCCAATTTACTCTATGCACGAACCAGTAAAAACAACGGATTTTTTGCTCAATTACTGTTAGAAATAAAGGTAATCGACATCCATTCTGGCGATCAAATATTCTTAGATAGTACACTTTACACTGACAACGAACAGTCTAATGATGCCAACTTATTGTTTGGTCAAGTTAACATCCCTCTCAAAAGCAACACCAATTTTGAATTACGTTGTCGATACACCGACATCAACAGAAATCAAGAAGAAATATTCAAATCAAGAATCATTAAAACAGAGAAAACTGTTGGCAATAGCACTCTACTTTTGCTTCCTAATGGCCTCCCTTTAATTTCCAGAGTTAATGAAGGAGTAGGCAATTACAGTTTCGAAACTAATTCTACCGAAGAGGTCAACATTTACCGCTATTCGCAACCATTTAATTTACCAGCTCCACCTTCAGAAAGAGGAAGGAATACGATAGATAATATCGTATTTGAAAAAGTAGCGAGCTCTAAATTTTTGACACTAAATGACGACAATTCTGGACTCTATAAGATTGGGAACTCAAACAACCTTTCCGAACATTTTACTTTTTTACATCGGCCAAAGGGGTTTCCAGTACCAAATGATTATTACGAATTGAATTTAGCCACCAATTATTTTCAAAGTGCTGAGGAATTACAAGCATTATTAGCCAACGAAAATCAACGAGAGGCTTTTGAGAAATTTTGGATTGAGAAATGCGGTTCAAAAGAAAAAGCAAAAAACACAATGCAGTCGTATTATGACCGTATGGAATTAGCAAACCTTCATTTCACCAGTTATACCGATGGTTGGAAAACCGATAGAGGCATGGTTTTCATGATCATGGGTCCACCAACTCGAGTGTTTAACCAAGGCGATAGTGAAATTTGGGTTTATGGACGCGACAATAACGTGAATAATCTCAACTTTGCATTCGAAAAAATATACTCTGATAAGATTGGTATTTACTATCAATTGCAACGACACAATGGCTATCGACAAGTTTGGTCTATAGCTGTAAACACCTGGCGTGCTGGACGGGTATTCAGATTTTAAAAATTATGGGAAAAAGAGAAAATATTATACTAGGTTGGCATCCATTAATGGAGGCTATCGAAGCTGGAACTGAAATAGAAAAAGTTTGGTTCTTAAAAGATGGCGACGCCAAACGAGCACAAACTTTAAAAGGATTGTTGCAAGAAAAAAACATCCCATTGCAGTTTGTACCACCTATTCAACTTGATAAATACGGAAAAACGCATCAAGGTGTAGTTGCCCGCATATCTCAGTTCGAATACACAGACGAAAACGATTTTTTAGAATCGCTTGAAGAAGGAAAAGAATACGCTGTTGTATTGGCTGATAAGATTACCGATGTTAGAAACCTAGGCGCAATTTGCCGAAGCATTGAATGTTTTGGTGCACATGCTTTACTTATACCTGATAAAGAAGTTGCATCGCTAAACGAGTTTGCTGTAAAAAGTTCTGCTGGAGCTTTGCTTAAAATTCCAATCATTCGAAGCAACAACATCAAGGTAACTTTTCAAAATTTCATTGCCAATGATTTTACCAGTGTTGCGTGTACAGAAAAAGGGAACGATATAGACAAGGATACTTTTAAGTATGACAGAAACCTCATTATTTTAGGAGCAGAAGACAAAGGTATTTCACCTTACTTTTTACAAATGTCTGGAGCGTTGGCTAGAATTCCACTAGTTGGTACTACCCAATCGCTAAATGTATCTGTTGCTGCAGGAATTATTTTGCATGAATGGAGGAAAAGTGTAAGCGAAAAATAAGATGAAAGAACTTATTAGCGAAAGCGATATACAGAGCATAACCAAGCTCAACAACAAGCGTTTTAAAATTGTAAACAAAGCGCTGATGCAACTAACTGGCATCAATAAGTTGAACGATTTATACAAACGCATCGCTAAAAGTTCTAACACCGATTTTATTGATGCCTTTTTTGATGAATTGAATTTGAATATTGAGTTCGATGAAAATGAATTGCGTCACATCCCCAAGTCGGGGAAATTTATAACTGTAAGCAACCACCCTTTCGGAGCAATAGATGGGTTGGTTCTTTTAAAAATACTTAAAGATAAACGGCCTGATTTTAAAATCATGGCCAACTTTCTACTCCAAAATATCCCAGAACTCAGCGAAAAATTCATTGCAGTTAATCCGTTTGAGAATTTAAAAACCAAATCGAACATCAATGGTGTAAAAAGCGCCTACAAACATTTGGAAGAAGGCAATGCATTGGGTGTTTTTCCTGCAGGTGAAGTAAGCAGCTACCAAACCAACAGCAGAAAAGTAACCGACAACCAATGGAAAAACGGTAGCATTAGAATCATTCAAAGATCTGAAGCACCTGTTATCCCTATCTTTTTCTCAGGCGGAAACAGCTTATTCTTTCACCTTATTGGCTTGATAAACCCGACATTACGCACAGCTCAATTACCAAAAGAAATGCTGCGTAAAAAAGACGCAACACTCAAAATAAGAATAGGATCGCCGATTAAACCTGACACCATCAAAGCTTTTGATCAAGTTGAGGTTTTAAGTAGGTACTTACGAAGCAGAACCTATTCATTATCGTCGGGATTGGAAATCAAAAACTTCTTCTTCAACAAAAAGAAAAAGAAAGTATATGCCTTGGATGTTATTCCACCGGTTGAAGGTAATTCAATTGAAGCTGAATTATTGGCCCTACCCGACAATCAGAAAATCATTTCACAAGGTGAGTTTGATGTTTACTTAGCGTTTTCAAACGAGTCGCCAAATGCATTAAGAGAACTAGGAAGGTTACGCGAAGAAACCTTCCGAGCTGTAGGTGAAGGGACAAACTTATCTATTGATGTCGATGAGTATGACTTGTATTACCATCATCTAATACTTTGGGATAGAGAAGCTAAAAAAATAGCTGGCGCATATCGCATTGGTAAAGGCAACGATATCCTAACGAAGTTTGGTGTTAGAGGTTTTTACATCAATTCTTTGTTTACCATTAAAAAGCAAATGCTGCCTATTCTGAATCAAAGTCTAGAATTAGGAAGAAGTTTTGTGAGAGATGAATATCAAATGAAGCGTCTCCCTTTATTTTTACTGTGGAAAGGATTGATGAATTTTATTTTATCCAACCCAGAATACCGTTACATAATTGGCCCTGTAAGCATTTCAAACTCCTACTCTCGCATCAGCAAAAAGGTCATCGTTAACGTTATTAAAAAATATTATTTCGACAACGAAAAAGCGCAATGGGTTAAGCCTAAGCACAAATTCAGAGCCGATATAAAAAACCAAGATGTATCGGAAATTTTGAATTATGTTGACTCAGATTTGAAAAACATTGACCGTCTAATTTCTGACATAGAACCATTGCACTTTACATTACCTGTACTGCTTAAAAAGTACATCAATCAAAATGCAAAAATCATATGTTTTAATAGAGACCCCAACTTCAACAACGCCTTAGATGGATTGATGATTTTAGATTTAAAAGAACTTTCAGCAGAATCTATAAAATCTTACTCATAAGTTTCTAAAACTTTTTTGCAATCGTCAGCATCAAATTCTATTCTATACGCCGCTTCACCAATTTTAGTTATTGGTGAGAAGTAAAACACACCTGCTTCGTTTTTCTTGTCTTTTTTCAAATTTTCAAGAATAACATCGTGCGCTTCTTTAATACTCGGCAACTTTGGATACAAGTTTCTCAATTTAGCATTTACCATTTCACAATCGGCAGCACTAAACAACTTCTTATTTCTTGCCATTTCGTTTTCCATTATCATACCCATCACAACAGCTTCACCGTGAGGTATAGGAGCATATTCAGAGAGGAAAAACGATTCAATAGCATGCCCAATATTGTGTCCGTAATTCAATGTTTTACGTACATTTTGTTCGTACGGATCGTCGGTTACTATTTGTGTTTTAACAGCAATAATATCTGGCAATAGTTCAGCTATCACTTCGGCAGGTACTATAGCATCGCATAATTTATTCCACAAAGCTACATTTGAGATTAAACCATGTTTAAGAGCTTCAGCATAACCAGATGCATATTCCTTATAAGGAAGAGTTTTCAAAAAATCAGGATATACCAAAACAGCTTTTGATGGATACATAGCACCTACCAAGTTTTTGTATGTTCCTAAATCCACACCTGTTTTACCTCCATGTGCAGCATCAGCCATAGCGAGCAATGTTGTTGGAACATTAACGTATTCTATCCCACGCATGTATGCAGATGCGACGTATGCCCCCAAATCGGTAATCATTCCACCACCTAAATTGATGATTAGGGAATTTCTATCAGCGCCCAAATCACACAGTGTTTCTACAATTTGAGCGAATACTGTAAGTTGCTTACTTACTTCACCGTTTTGAACTTCTATAAGCTCAATTTCTGATGGATTTGATAGATTTTCAGCAAATGATGGCCAACAATGTTCATGTGTAGAGTTATCCATAACTACGAAAACAGATGATTTTGTGGCAATTAACTCATTTAAATAACTACTTGCAGACTTTGCAAAAAAGACAGGACTTATCACGTTTAATATAGAATTATGAAACTAACTTAGCCATTTAATTGGTCTACCAAAGATGGATTTCAATAACACTCAAATTGCTTTCGCATATAAGAGCGATGCCGAACTAAAAAAAGCGCGCTTTTTATTTGGATCACTCAACATTCCTGGCAGTGTTTTCTTCGGAAAAATGATGCTTAAGTTGGTTAATGCATTCAACATTCCTGCCGAAGGACTTATCAAAAAAAGTATTTTCAGTCATTTTTGTGGTGGTGAAAATTTAGAAAACTGTGTATTATCTGTTCACAATCTTTCTGCTTTTGGTATTAAAAGTATTCTAGACCTGAGTATTGAAGGACAAAAAAACGAAGAATCTTTTGATCAAAACGAGCAATTACTTGCCGAGAATCTTTCATTTTCTGCAGAAACTGATGCAACGCCTTTTAGTGTTTTTAAAGTTACAGCCTTAGGTAATGCTGACATTATGCGCGATTATGTAAAGGGGTATCCTTTTACAGCCGACCAAGAAAGAATATTCCAAAGGGTTCATAACCTAATCAGTCTCGCCAACGAAAAAGGCATTTCAGTATTGATCGACGCGGAGGAAACATGGATTCAAAATTTCATTGATGAAGTTACCGAGCGTTTGATGGTTGAATTCAATCAAAAAAGAGCTGTCGTACTCCAAACCATACAGCTCTACCGAAAAGATAAATTAGAATATTTACAGTACCTCCATCACTTTTGCCATAGTCAAGGGTTAATTACAGGCGTTAAACTTGTAAGGGGTGCTTATATGGAAAAAGAGCGCTTGGAAGCTAAGCAACTAGAAACAGAATGTTTGATACAAGACGACAAGACCTCATGTGACGATGATTTCGATTCAGCAATAAAATTTTGCATCAATTACATTAATGACATTGTACTAATTGCTGCTACCCACAACGAAAATAGTTGTCAATTACTGATTGATTTAATGAAAAAGGCTAAGCTCAGCAAATCGCATCAACACGTTTGGTTTGCACAGCTCTACGGCATGTCTGACAACCTTTCATTCAATTTATCGAGCGAAGGATACAACGTTGCTAAATACCTTCCGTACGGACCCGTAATGGAGGTTATGCCTTACCTACTCCGAAGAGCTGAAGAAAACAGCAGCGCACAAAACCAAAGTGCAAGAGAACTTCAATTGATTCGCGACGAATTGAAAAGACGTAAAACGGTTAGTTAATTACTGACAAAGAAATTCTTGCCCTTCTTTTTGAATTGCCAATAAAGTACAGGTGCTATCGGTTAGTTCAACCGTTAGAAAATTATCACTCCCTTTACTTTGGTGAACATTATATATGCGGCTTTCATTTTCGCGTTTCATGGTCGAAAAATCAATGTGAGCGTCATTTATAAAACTCACGAATCCAACATAATCCTCACCTAATTTGCTTTCTGCAAAACAATCAGGAAAAGCTTCTTGCTTGGTTTTCTCCAATATTTCTGTACGCATTCTTGGTTGTGGCAACCATGCGCTCAATACACTGGTACGCTCCCCGAAGAAAACAAAAACCATCAATACACCTAATAAAATTCCTACAAAATACAATCCAACGCGACGAGCCATGTTCTTTAAAATAATGGTGGTAAAATAAAGTCTAAATCTTTAGATGGCAACTGAAAAGCCTTGCTTAATACTTTATTAGTAAGTGTTCCTTGATAAACATACATACCGTTGCGAAACCCTTTGTTTACTCTTAAGTAATTTTCAAAGCCTCCATTATGCCCCATATCCAATAGTATAGGGGCGAAAATATTGCTCAAAGCTTGTGAAGCTGTAAGAGGAACTCGAGAAGCAATATTGGGTACACCATAATGAGTTACGCCATGCTTTACAAAAACAGGCTTATCGTGAGAAGTAATATCGCTGGTTTCACAACATCCACCATGATCGATGCTAACATCAACTATAACGGAACCCGTTTTCATATTCCGCACCATTTCTTCGGTCACCACGCAAGGTGTTTTACCATACGGCGAACGCAAAGCTCCGATCACTACATCGGCTTCTGCCAAAATACTGGTCAATACTTTAGGTTCAATAATACTGGTGTAAAGACGTACACCTAAATCGTTTTGAAGTCTTCTTAAACGAGAGATATTGTTGTCAAGAATTTTAACATCAGCCCCAAGCCCTAAAGCAGAACGCGTAGCAAACTCGCCAACGGTACCGGCTCCAAGTACAACAACATTGGTTGGAGGCACTCCACTAATTCCACCAAACAAAAGACCAATGCCATTTTTTTGTTTCGATAAGTATTCGGCAGCAATTAGAATGGATGAATTTCCTGCAATTTCTCCCATTGAACGAACTACAGGAAATATCCCTGTATCGTCTTTTATGTTTTCCCAAGCAACAGCACTTACGTTCTTCTTCATCATGGCTTGCAGCACATTTTTAGGATGAACAGATAATTGCAATGCACTTAGGATAATTTGAAAAGGTTTCATTAGTTCCACTTCGGCCAATGTTGGTGGTGAAACTTTAATGACGATATCGGCCGCTTCGTAAATTTCTTCTGAAGAGTAAACTATTTCTGCTCCCACTTCAGAATATTGAAGATTATTAAAACCCAAATCTTCACCGGCTTCATCTTCAATTAAAACTCTATGACCATTGTTCACCAACAGCCCAACAGAGCCTGGTGTAAGTGGCACACGCTTTTCTTGAAACGAACATTCTTTGGGAACAGCAATGCATAAGCGAACATCTTCAAATCCGATAGGATGTAATTGCTCTTGCGGCATAAGAATGGTTTCTTTAGCCGACTTTGTTATAGCCTCTGGATTGCCTTGCATACAAGCGAAATTTATCTAGCCTTGTAAAGGTACAAATACTTTGTGTAGTTGGTAATTCCTTGTATCGAGGCTTTTTTCTATCGCTAAATGGTAGAATTCCTTCAACTGAGGAATCAACAAATCGGCCCACTCTACTATGATGTATTCATAAGGACCAGCCAAAAGTTCTTCGATACCCAAATCAAATAATTCTTCTTCGCTTTCTAATCGGTATAAATCCAAATGATACACCGAAGTTCCTTTATAGGTTTTGTACTCGCTAATCAACGAATACGTAGGTGAACTGACATCTTTTATGCCCGTAACTTGTTCCAAAAAACGGCTTACAAAAGATGTTTTACCTGCGCCCAAATCGCCCTCTAACAATATAATAGAGGGCGAATGGACCAAAGCATTTAATTCAGGAATAAGTGTGCTTATAACATCAGGCTTTGATAAACCTGTCCATGTTTTAAGCAATTTACTTCGCAGTAAAGTATCCATATGGAATTAGCATTTCTTCAAGCGAAACTCCACCATGTTGGAATGTATTTAGGTAAAATTTCACGAATTGATTTTTGTTATTGGGATACACAAAATAGGAATCACCAAGGGCAAAAATATAACTACTGCTCAAATCAACTTTCGGCAAACCTGCATCTTCAGGATTGGTAATCGCAAATACTTCTTTCGCTTTATAATTAAGATTTTTCCCTTGCTTATATCGCAAATTGGTGGATGTGTTTTTATCGCCTACGACTGTAATAGGTGTTTTGCATCGAACGGTTCCATGATCTGTAGTAATAAACAGCTTATACCCCATGGCTAGTGATTTTCTAATAATATCTAATAAAGGAGATCGCTCAAACCACGATTTAGTAATGCTTCGGTATGCTTCTTCATCGGAGGCCAATTCCTTTATGACTTCCATTTCGGTACGCGCATGAGAAAGCATATCTACAAAATTGTAAACCAAACAAATAACATCGGCTTCTTTGTGCGTTTCGAAACTATCAGCCAATTTTTTACCGAAGTCCAAAGAACTTACTTTGAAGTACTTCATGGCGCCACCAATTTTGTTGCGTTTCATGTTTTCAACAAGCAACTCTTGCTCAAAAGCATTCTTTTTGTCGCTTTCGTTTTCGTCTACCCAGTATTGAGGCATCACGCGCTTAATATCGTTGGGCAACATGCCTGCAAAAAGTGAGTTTCTTGCAAATTGAGTAGCTGTTGGCAAAATACTAGAGTACAACCCTTCTTTTTGAAGGTTAGCAATCTCTTGAATGCTTTCTTTTAAAATTTGGTATTGATCGAATCTTAAATTATCTACTACAACCAATAAGTTCTTCTCTCCAGCTTTTACTTCTGGAAAAAAGTGTTTTCCTAATATATTGTGCGAAAAGGTTTCGTTATCGGTATCACCAATTAAGTCTTCGTAATTTTTCTTAATAAACTTGGCAAATTCATTATTAGCCTCCGAGAGTTGAGACTCCAACATCTCTTTTAGTCCACTATCTTCCGAGCTACCTAACTCTATACCCCAGTAAGTTAGTTTCTCGAATAACTTCATGTAATCTTCCAAATCTCTAGCAGCATTTAGCTCCATTGAAATCGACCCGAAGTTTTTGGTGTAATTGGTAAAAACCCTTTGTCCAATCAACTTTTTCCCTTCCAAAGTTTTTCGCAATGAAAGTAAAATCTGATTTGGGTTAACTGGTTTTATGAGGTAATCGGCAATTTTAGAACCAATGGCATCTTCCATGATATACTCTTCTTCACTTTTGGTAATCATTACCACAGGAAGATTAGGACTATCCATTTTTATGCGTTCCAAAGTTTCTAAACCCGACAAACCAGGCATGTTTTCATCCAAAAAAATGATGTCGAAAGCTTCTCCAGACTCTAGAATATCCAAAGCATCGTTTCCGTTGCTAGCCTTGGTTACTGAATAGCCTTTGCTTTCAAGAAATATAATGTGTGGGGTTAGATGTTCAATTTCATCATCAGCCCAAAGAATTCTAGCGTTGCTCAAATCTTTTTGTTTTATTTACCCAAAGTAACTCATTCAATTCCAAAATATTTCCCAATGAGCACCAATGCTTTCAAAAAGAAGATAATTAATGATCCTGTATACGGTTTCATCACAACGCCATTTTCGTTTTGTTTGGAAGTAATAGACCATCCTTGGTTTCAACGTTTACGTCATATAAAGCAACTTGGATTGTCTCACCTAGTTTACCCAGGCGCTCTACACACTAGATTTCATCACGCTCTTGGTGCAATGCACCTTATGACAGAAGCGCTAGACAGTTTAAAAAACAAGGGAATAGAAATCGAAGAAAGTGAATACCAAGGAGCAGTACTCGCCATATTATTGCACGATATCGGGCATGGTCCTTTTTCTCACGCCTTAGAAAACACCATTCTAAAAAATGTGCACCACGAGCATCTTTCTTTAGAGGCCATGAATCGCTTAAATGAGCATTTCGGCGGGAAATTAAGTACTGCAATAGATATTTTTATTGGCACATACCCTAAAAAGTTTTTACACCAATTGGTGTCTTCTCAATTGGACATGGACCGATTGGATTACCTCAAGCGCGATTCTTTTTTTACTGGTGTTAGCGAAGGTGTTGTAAGCAGCACACGCATTATAAAAATGTTGAATGTGCACGAAAACGAATTGGTTCTTGAGGAAAAAGGGATTTATAGCATCGAAAAATTCATTGTAGCTAGACGCTTGATGTATTGGCAAGTGTACCTTCACAAAACAGTTGTTGCGGCTGAATTTATGTTAGTGCATTTGTTGAATCGAGCAAAAAAACTACTCGTTGATGGCTACCCACTTACTTGTGCCGAACCTTTGTATTATTTTTTGAAGAACGACATCAATCTTCAGCAAGTATTCAAGGACAAAAGCATTTTCGAAAAAATAATGCAGCTTGACGATGGAGACATTGATGCTGCCATTAAACTTTGGCAATACGAAGACGATATTGTTTTACGCCATTTAGCCACTGGAATTCTTCAAAGAAAGCTCCATAAAGTAAAAGTTTTAAAACAGCCTGCAAGCGAAGAGTTATTGAATGATGTAGTTCAAAAAACAGCAAAGCATTTTGGCATAAAAATCAATGATGCTCAAGACCTTATAGTGCATGAAATGATGGCCAATCAAGCTTATTCAAAACACCAAAGTCAACTTAAATTACTACAGAAAAACAACCAAATTGCACCGCTTGAAGAATTGGCTGACAACCTAAATTTACCTGTATTAAGTCAGCCTGTTAAAAAATTCTTCCTAGCATACCCCCGAGAATTGTCGGAAATTGTTGACTTTTAGGTCAGTTGAGTACCCTTATTTATATATTTGAACAATGGAATTTTCTGCCGAGGCTATAGCCGCACTAGTTAACGGAACCGTAGAAGGAAACAAAAATGTGTTAGTAAACGCTTTGGCCAAGATTGAGGAAGCCAAATCGGGAAGCCTAAGTTTTTTGGCAAACCCTAAGTATACCGACTACATATACAACACTGGAGCTAGTATAGTCATTGTCTCCAACGACTTTAAAGCAGAAAAAAATCTCCCAACTACATGTACTCTGGTAAGAACGGCAGATCCTTACGCTGGATTTTCAGCTCTTTTAGCCGCTTACGAAAAAATGATGGACAGCGAGAGTGGTGTTTCACCTCAAGCCAACATTGCCGAAGGAGTTAAAATTGGAAAAGATTGTTTTATCGATGCATTTGTAAACATCGAAAGTGGAACGGTTATCGGTGATAATGTTCGCATAAAAAGCGGATGCCGAATAGGTAAAAATGTAAGCGTTGGTTCTGGCACTATCCTCAACCAAAATGTTGTTGCTTATCACAACAGCATTATCGGAAATCATTGCATGATTCATGCAGGAGTAATTTTAGGCTCCGATGGATTTGGTTTTGCACCTAACGCAGAAAACGATTACAAAAAAGTACCTCAAATAGGCAATGTTATTTTAGAAGATCATGTAGAAGTTGGGTCTAATTCTACCATTGACCGAGCTACACTTGGTAGCACAATCATAAGAAAAGGAGTAAAACTTGATAACTTAATTCAAGTTGCTCACAACGTTGAAATTGGAAAAAATACAGTTATAGCTGCGCAAACAGGTATAGCTGGAAGCACCAAGATTGGTGAAAACTGCATGATTGGTGGTCAAGTTGGAATTTCCGGCCACTTAAAAATTGCCAACGGTGTTAAAATTGCGGCACAATCTGGCATTGGAAATTCTATAAAGAAAGAAAATACAATAGTACAAGGTTCGCCTGCTTTCAGTATTGGCGATTACAAACGTGCTTACGTTCACTTCAAGAATCTACCAAAAATGGCCTCAGAATTGAGCGACCTAAAACAAAGTCTTACTACAAACCAAAATATTAATTCGTGATTATTTACCAGCAAACTCTTAAAACTGAAGCAAAATTAACGGGTGTTGGCCTGCATAGTGGCGCTACTTCATCCCTAGTACTTTGCCCAGCAAAAGAAAATCATGGTTACGTATTCCAACGTACTGATTTAGAAGGACAGCCCTTAATCAAAGCCGATGTTGACAACGTAATTTCTACTGAAAGAGGAACTACATTGGGTAAAAATGGTGCAGAAGTTCATACGACAGAACACTTATTGGCTGCATTGTACGCATGTAAGATCGACAACTGTTTGATCCAAATTGACGGACCTGAAGTTCCAATTATGGATGGTAGCGCATTGCCTTTTGTAGATGCTATAGACGCTGCTGGATACGAAGAGCAAAAAGCAGAAAGAGAATACTTTATTCTTGAAGAAAACTTAGCTTACGAAGATACAGAAAGAGGCACTGAAATGCTTGCTGTACCTACAAACGGTGGCGAATATAGAGTTACCGTTATGGTCGATTACCAAAGTCCGGTATTGGGTACACAACATGCTAGCATGTACCAACTAGATGATTTCAAAAAAGAAATAGCATCGTGCAGAACATTTGTGTTCTTACGAGAATTAGAATATTTAGCAGAAAGAAACCTCATAAAAGGCGGAAGTCTAGACAACGCCATTGTTCTTATTGAGCGACCAAACGTATCTCAAGAAGAACTGCATGATTTGGCCATTAAATTGGGTAAAGAAAATGCCGAACTTGGAATCAACTACGATGGTATTGGTGTACTAAATCACACCAAATTAAAATTCGAAAACGAACCTGCTCGTCATAAATTATTAGACATTGTTGGCGACCTTGCCTTAATTGGCAAACGTTTTAGAGGTCATATTTTAGCTGCAAGACCTGGTCACAAAACCAATGTTGAATTTGCTAGAATCATCAAACAAAAAATTAAGGAACAAGCCAAAAAAGGCCCGCTTCCAGATTTAACTTCTACCCCTGTTTACGATATTGGGCAAATTGAAAAAATGCTGCCTCACCGTTACCCTTTCTTGTTGATTGACCGCATTACGCACATTGACGACGAAGGTATTATCGGATTCAAAAACATTACCCGAAACGAAGAATTTTTCAACGGGCATTTTCCTAACAACCCAGTAATGCCTGGTGTATTACAAGTGGAAGCCATGGCTCAAGTTGGTGGAATTTTCTCATTGCACGGAAAAGAAGATGCTCACAAATACAGTACTTACTTCCTGAAAATAGACGATGTTCGTTTCAAGAAAAAAGTGTCTCCAGGAGATACTTTAGTATTCAAATTAAAACTCCTAACTCCCATACGTCGCGGCATAGTTCACATGAAAGGTGAAGCATTTGTAGCTGGCGATTTGGTAATGCAAGCCGAACTTATGGCTCAAGTAATAAAAGAACAAGAATGAGCCAATTAGCCTACATACACTCAGGAGCAACTATCGGAAAAGACACCGTTATTGAACCATTTGCAAGTATTTACGATGACGTTGTAATTGGCGACAATTGTTGGATAGGTCCTAACGCCGTTATCATGCCTGGAACAAGAATAGGTAATAATTGCAGAGTTTTTCCTGGGGCTGTAATAGGTGCAGTACCGCAAGACCTTAAGTACAATGGAGAGTACACTACTACCGAAATTGGAAACAATGTAACCATTCGAGAATGTGTAACCATCAACAAAGGGACTACAGATAAAATGAAAACCAGTGTTGGTGATAACTGCTTACTCATGGCTTATGTTCATGTAGCACACGATTGTCAAATTGGGAATAATTGCATCATAGCCAATAGCGTAAATATAGCTGGTCACGTAGAAATTGGAGATTACGCCATATTAGAAGGCACCGTTGCTGTTCAGCAATTTGTTGTAATTGGCGCACACTGTTTTATTGCTGGTGCTTCATTGGTTAGAAAAGACGTTCCTCCATTTGTAAAAGCAGCTAAAGAACCACTTTGTTATGCTGGTGTAAACGCAATTGGATTGAAAAGACGCAATTTTAGTGATAATGACATCCGTCACATCGAGGACATCTATCGAATACTTTACGTTCAAAACAACAATGTTAGCAAAGCACTAAGCATTGTAAAAACAGAACTACCACAAAGTAAATTTACAGAGATGATCACATCGTTTGTTAGCAGCTCAGAAAAAGGTGTTATCAAAGGGATGATTTAATCATAGTGTCGTTACTTACTCTAGAAAATATCAGCAAGTCCTATGGGAAGCAAACCTTATTTAAACAGCTGAATGCTGAATGCAAAACAGGTGAGATTTTAAGCATTTCCGGACCAAACGGTAGTGGTAAAAGCTCGCTCAGCAAAATTATTTGCGGTCAAAGTAGTCCAACAGAAGGGAAAGTAGAATTGGATAACGACGTAATAAAAGCAGGGAACTTTAGCATTTGTTCCCCCCACACAGCGCTATATGATGCTTTTACAGTAAACGAATTGTACGACTTCACTACTAAACTGCACCCTCTTAACATCAGTAAAAAAGAGTTCGCAGATTTTTTAATGTTCACTCCAAAACTGTGCAAACAACGTAGAATTGAAAAATTCTCAAGCGGCATGAAACAAAGAGTTAAACTAGCTTTAGCCTTTATGCATCCCGGCGAAATTTTGATATTGGATGAGCCATCAAGCAACCTTGATGAACATGCTAGACAATGGTATTTAGACGGTTGGAAAACAGTTATAAACCAGAAAATAAACTTAATAGCTACGAATAATTTAGAGCAAGAATGCCCCTTTCAGCACAATGCTATAAATTTGCCCAATTACTAGAAACAGAAACATCCATTTTATAAAACACAGATATGGCTAATACGTCCGACATCAAAAACGGCTTATGCATAAAGCACAACAGCGATTTATTTCAAATCATTGAATTTCAACATGTAAAACCTGGTAAAGGAGCTGCATTTGTACGTACCAAAATGAGAAGTTTAACTTCTGGTAAAGTGTTAGAAAACACATTCAATGCAGGTGTAAAAATTGAAGTAATCAACATAGAAAGAAGAAAATATCAATACTTGTATAGAGATGATATTGGACTTCACTTTATGCACAAAGAAACATTTGAGCAAATTTCTTTAGAAGAAAACATGGTAGATGCTATCGAGTTTTTGAAGGAAGAAATGGATGTTGAAATTCTTTTTCACGCCGATGAAGAAAAAGCACTAACACTTGATTTACCTCCTTTTATTGAGGCCGAAATCACATACACTGAACCCGGTGTAAAAGGCGACACAGCTACCAATGCCATGAAACCTGCTACCATTGATTCTGGAGCCGAAATTCGTGTACCATTGTTCATTAACCAAGGTGATAGAGTGAAAATTGACACGCGTACAAAATCTTATGCAGAGCGCGTAAAATAAAAACAACTAATTCAGTACATTTAAAGCCCCTCCTTTGGGGCTTTTTTTATGGATTTTCCTTTCGCATATACTTTAGCAGAATTCGCCAAAAAATTCAATCTTGATTTTCATGGCAATGGCGACCTACCTTTATCTGGTAGCAATGAAATACACCGTGTACGACAAGGCGACATCATTTTTTGCGATGCAGCTAAATACTACAACAAAGCATTTCAATCGGCAGCGAGCGTTGTGATTGTAAAAGAAAAAATTGATTTCCCTGATGGAAAAGGCATACTCATCAGCCCCGATCCGTTTGCCACTTTCAACTTAATAAACCAACATTTTAGCCCTGTACAAGTAGCCGAATCATTCTCACGCCCTGAATATCCAAACACCGATATAGCGTTGAATGTTATGATAGGTAAAAACGTACAAATAGGCGAAGGAACAGTTTTGCATCCAGGTGTAGTTGTATACGACAATACAGTTATTGGAAAAAATGTCACCATTCACGCCAACACTGTTTTAGGAGCTGATGCCTTCTATTACCAAAAGCGAGACAATGGATACAACCAAATGCACAGTTGTGGGAATGTTGTAATAGAAGACAACGTTCATATTGGAGCTCTTTGCACAGTTGATAAAGGCGTAAGTGCCGATACACGTATAGGAAAAGGCAGTAAGATCGATAACCAAGTACACATAGGACACGACACCATCTTAGGCGAACATTGCTTAATTGCTGGAAAAAATGCCATTGCTGGTTGCGTGAAAATTGGCAACAACGTTAAGATATGGGGCAACTGTAGTATTTCAAGCGATGTACATCTGGCCGATGGCACAGAAATATTGGCCTTCTCTGGGGTGAATAAAAACACTGTAGAAAACAGTCGAATGTTTGGGATACCAGCAACCGATGCTCGTGAAAAAATGCGCGAGTTAGCAGCTATCAAAGGATTGACAAAAAGAAAGTAATTGTATTAAGCCTTTACTTTTTTATTCTTTGGATAATGGTAAATATCCAAGGCAACAATACTAGCAATGAACGTCCAGAAAGGAACTGATGCCTTATCCGTATCCAAATAATTGTTTAGGATACCATGTATATAATAGGTAATGAGGCCTAACACTAAGCCCAACACCAATTGTTTCATGACATCGTCTTCAGGTATGCGCTTGTACAGATTTATTCCATAATACAACGAGGCAATAAGCAAAGCAATAAAACTAAGCGAACCAAACAATCCTCCTTCCGACAAAGGACCTAAATACTCGCTATGAGCATTTCCTACTTCTCCTAAATTGGTACTGATGATGGTTTTCTCATCGTTTTTTTGAAAAGGGGCATATTGAAACATATAAGTACCTGGACCAAATCCAAATACGGGTCTATCAGCAAACATTCTAAGCGCTGAATTCCATCTATTGATACGTTCTAGATTAGATGCATCTGAACTGATATTAGAGATGCTCTCCACGTGCTCCGATAAATTGTCTGAAGAATCCTGCCTGTTTTTTTCTAAATCATCAAACAATCTATTTTGATAGACAAAAAACAAAACAACCATAAGCCCAGCTCCAGTATAAACTAGTTTGCTCGGAATTTTAAATTTAAGAATGCACCAAACTCCAAAAGCTCCTAAGATTGACACCCAAGCCGCTCGGGTATAAGACAAAATCAACCCGATTACCAGTATGGTTAGAATGGCAATAAGTATTGGTTTTACCCAATCGCTTTTAAACTTCCCATAAATCAACAACAGCACGGTTACCGGCAGATATAAGGCCAATACAGCACCGTATGAAGTATGATCTTTATAAAACGGACTCATTACCCAATGGGCGGCATCGTGGCTAAAATCATTGATGGCATGATGGGCAACAGTATAAATAATTACTATAGCCAAAGGCACCAAGTAAAACCAAACATAGCGCATGATGTTTTGCTTGTTTTTAAACAACATGCCAGCCATATAAAATAGCGCTACTACAAACCAAAGTCTAGCCAACAAATATTTAAACGACACCATTGGCATTGAGCTAGTGTAAGTACACACAGCCATCCAAAAAAGGCTAAAAATAACGATGACAGAAACTGGGTGATCGACCCATTTTTTATCAATCAAAGATTTTCTGACACTTTGCAATGCAAACAACAGCAACATGCCAAACAACAACGGTTCGGTCGGAAAATAAAATCCAATACCTCCAACAGCTAAGTTTTCGAAATTGAATGATAATGGGGTACTGATAATGATGATTCCCAACAAATAATCATAGCGATGCAATGCTATAAGAACGACCGCTATTACTGGTGGAATAAGAAAACTATAATAGAACTCAAAAGCCAATCCAATGCACGTAGCTATCGTGAAAATAGCAGCAATTAAAAATGCCTTGGAATTAAGCTCTACGTTTTTGAGCATCAGCAATTAAGAATACGATTACTGCAAAAAGTTCGGTAATAAACACAGCTGTAAATACAATGATCCAACGTACAGGGTAACTTTTCTTGTCTGGAATTACAGGTGCTACAATTTCATTGGTATATGTCAATTCTTTATGAATATCGTTGTAAGCTCGTTGGTATCCAACTTCTACTTCGCCTAAAAATTCTACAACAAATTCTTTCAGAAGATACAGTGTTTGATACTCAGCACCTTTTTCTTTTAAAGCTTCTAATAGTGCGTTGGCCTGTTTTACAGCAGCTGAATTTTCAGACTTCCCACTTGCCAACAAACGGTATAAACCTTGTGTAATTTCTTGAGTTTGAGATTCTAATTCAAGTATACCATATCCTTTACTAAGATCTTTCAATTGCTTATCGAGTAAAGCAGCAACTCTTTTTTGTTCAGCCAGTTGTGCTGTTCTCATGTCAAAAACTTCTTGGCTTTTTTCACGCTGTAGTCTTCTAGTCAGCAAATTGCATTGCTTCACAAGTTCTTGCACCATAAGATATGCCGTATCAGGACTTTCGTCTTGAACTTTTATCTCTACAGCTTCGTATCGGTTTTTAGAAACACTGATGCGCTCACTTAGCATCATCGTCATACCGTGCTTTGCTCCAGCTCCATTTGGTTCAATTTCGAACTTCTTGTACAAATCAAACTTGGCAATTAGAGAATCTCTAATGGCTGAAGATTCGAACAATTGCAACAATTGCTCAGTACGAGACTCCTTAGCATACGAAGAAATATTGCTTGGATAATACACTCCCATTGATGTATAACGGGGCTTAATAAACGTCGGCATTGAAAATACAGCGGCCAATACAGCAGCCAAAGCACCCAAAATCATTAAGAGTTTGAAGTGTTTTTTTATAACCGGTAATATATCAGAAAATGAAAAAGACTGGGTTTCCATAGGTACAATTCGAGGGCAAAAGTAGCATTTTAAACAGCTTGCTCCCTTGAACGTAACATTTGCCAAAAGTATTTTAGCTCCACTTGTTTTAATCCTACACTAATTCCTATATACAAAAGGGCGTCGAGAACAAAACACCACCACAAACTCAAAAACAAATTCAAGCCACTATGCGCAACAAAAACAACTACTACAATTGCCAATTGTTTTATCAACACCCCTACAGCAGCAAACAAGCGGTGGTACTCTTTACTGATATATAACTGAACAAAGAATGTAGCAAATTGGGTGATGATTGTAGCTACAACTGCACCCATAACATCATAACGAGGTATCAACAATACATTCAGCAGTACATTCAGCATCAACCCACCAACGGCCATCATATTCAACCACTTTAAATTGCCCGCAGCGGTTAATAACGTACCGTATACATACGTCCCTGAAATGGGAATTATACACAACAACAGCATCGGAAATATCTCATACGATCGTTCAACAGCATCTGGATACATAGCCGTAATAATGGGTTCTTTGAACAAAAACGCCATCAAAGCAGCCCCAAATGCGAAAACACTTAATAGTTTACTAGCCGACAAAGACAATGACGCCACAGGCACACTATTTTTGATCATCCTAGAAAACGTTGGCAAAAGCAAAGTCGAAAAGAGGAAGGCTATCATATTTAAGGCTTCTAGCAAACGATATCCTTGGGCATAAATGCCCGTGTACAATTTACCATCTGGCAACATTCTTTCGAGCATTACAGCATCGGTTTTGGTATACAATGTCATAAGCAATACCAATAAGGCAAAAGGCAAACTCTGTTTAACAACAGCAATGCTAAATCGGCTTTTAACTTTGGTTGAAATTCTTTCCTTAATACGAAACAGAATTATCAGTAAAACCACGACTACTAAAGCATAAGCTAATGTTTGAGCCAATATAAACGTACGAATGGTTAGCAAAGAACCATTATCGAAATACAGTAAAAAGCCAACAAACAGAATAAGCAAACATCGATCTAAAACAGACATTATACTGTCCGTTTTGAAGAGAAACAAGCCCGACAGATTGGATCGAAGGAAAAGAATAAAACTGATGAGGAATTGATTCAAGGCCAACAACCCCATAAGTTCGAATGCCTTGCTATCGTACCCTAACACTAACCCCAACACCAAGGTAAGTGCAGCATATACTACACCTAGCCACAATTTCAAGCGAAGCAATGTACCCAAATACTTGTGAAACATTACATGGCTCTGAGCTACATTTCGGTTGTTGTAATTGGTGAGTCCTAAATCGAGAAATATGTTGAGTAAAAAAGAGAAATTGAATAAGGCAAAATATTCTCCATAAGCTTCGTATCCTACATGATTTTGGACAGCACGGTCTATTCCCAAAATCCAAAATGGCTTAACCAAAAGGTTGAGAAACAAGAGAAAAAGCAGGTTGCCAAAAAATTTCTTCTGCATTGCTACAAAACTATACTTTCTTATCATTGAGCCATCAAAAAATGCATATTGTGTACCTTCGCCGCCATGTCAGTTCCTAAAGCCATAGCCATCAACACTCGCCTGCTTATTCCAGGTAAAACTGAAGGTATTGGCCGCTTTAGCATTGAAATATTAAAACGATGGGTAAAACTTTGGCCCAACTGCACTTTTTATTTCTTGTTTGACCGAAAAGTAAACGAGGATTTTTTATTCGAAAAAAACGTTGTCCCCGTTATGTTATTGCCCATGGCAAGACATCCCATCTTATATTATATCTGGTTTCATATACGGGTAAAAAACTGGTTAAAAAAAATGGGCAACATCCCCTATTTTTCTCCTGAAGGTTATTTGCCATTGGGGTACAAAGGCAAAATGTACCATGTCATTCACGATTTAAACTTTGAGGACAACGACCAATTTTTACCTCGAGCCGAGCGGTATTTTTACAAAACCTACTTCCCGCAATACGCTAAGGTTAGCAACCATATATTTACTGTATCTGAATTTTCTAAAAACTGCATTGTCGATACATACAATATACCCTCGGATAAAATTTCGGTAGCCTACAACGCTGTCAATTTACCGGAAGCTGAAAACAGGAAAACAACAGCTCCTGCGTATATTCTTTACGTTGGATCGTTGCATCCGCGAAAAAACCTAAAAACGCTTATTGCCGCATTTTCAGATTTAAAAAAACGAAAAGAAAATCAAAATTTAGAATTGCACATAGCAGGAATGAGCATGTGGAACGACGAACTTTGGCTTAAAAATATTGACACCAAATACATCAAGCTTCTTGGGAGAGTAGACGACCAAGAATTAGCCAACTTGTACAAAAACGCTTCGGCATTTTGTTATCCTTCATTGTACGAAGGTTTTGGTCTACCTATTATAGAAGCTCAAAGTTTTGATTGCCCAGTTGTTTGCAGCAACAATACTTCCTTACCAGAAATTGCAGGTAATAGCACCCTATTATTCGATGCCGAAAACACCGAAGAATTAAAAGACAAGCTAAATTCCATTCTTCATAATGAGGATGTAAGAAACAACCTGATAGCAAAAGGGCGAGAAAATATTAAACGTTTTGATTGGCAAATAAGCGCCGAACACATTGCCCAAACCATAGCCGAAGATTATGCTAGAACATAGTCACTTAAAAGACAAATTGGAAGCTGGGTGCGACGAAGCTGGACGCGGTTGTTTAGCAGGACCCGTAGTAGCTGCTGCCGTTATTTTACCTCCTGATATGGTAATTGAAGGTCTTGACGATTCTAAAAAAATTAGCGAAAAGAAAAGGTTGGAATTGGCCGACTTTATAATCGAAAATGCTCTGGCTTATGCTGTTGCTTTTGTTGATCACACAACGATTGATAAAATCAACATTTTAAACGCTTCTTTTTTGGCAATGACCAATGCTGTAAAGAACTTAAAAGTAGAACCCGAACATTTGCTCATAGACGGCAACCGCTTCCGAAGCAACCTTACCATTCCATTTACTTGCATGGTAAAAGGCGATGGACGATTTATGAATATTGCGGCCGCATCTATTCTCGCAAAAACAAGCAGAGATAAATTCATGCTCGAGCAACACGAGCTATACCCTCACTATGCTTGGAACAAAAACAAAGGCTACCCCACCAAAGCGCACCGAGAAGGAATAACACAACACGGACTTACTCCCATACACCGACAATCTTTCCGACAACTACCCGAGCAATTAACATTAAATTTGTAACCGATGATTAAAAAAGCACTCACCCCTCTTGCTCTTGTTCTTGCCATTGTGCTTTTGGCATGGAAATTTTTCACCGTTGAAGAAGTCAGCAAAGAACAACTTGACCCTTTCTTGGTTGTTCCTTCCAATACCATAGCTATGGATATTCATAAGGAAGTGGAAGGATTGTTTTTAGATCATTCAATTGTAGGTAAAACCTATTTTATATGCAACACATTTCCCGAACACATTGCTAGTTGCATCATTCTAAACGATAGCTTACAGTTAGACAGCACCGATTTAAACACCAAACTTAAAATTGACAACATCTACAGTTCAGACACTATTTTCTCCCTTGGAAAAGAACTGTTTTTTGTTTCTGGCAGAAAAGTTTACACGTCAACCAATGCTGTTCTTATCCAACAAATACTTCTAAAAATTCAGAAAAACGACTTACTGCAATTGGATCCCAATATGGAGGAGCTAAAAGCATTAACACAAGAAAGCAAGAACGTTTTGGTTTCTTTGAGCGAGAACCAACCTTTTTTGGTTGAATACAACGACATCAACGAATCGGCTACTGGATACAGTTTTTCTCAACCAAATTCTGGTTCAATTACCGGAACGACACTTAATTTTATTCCACCCAACGCCAGTCAATTCTCTATTTCTCAAAACACTTTGCAATTCAACTGGGAAAACATTTCATTCACTATCAGCAAAGCAGATTCGGTATTAGCTTGCTCAAAAAAATACCGAGATGCTAGAATTTGCAGTACAGACAGTTTAACATCGGCTTTCATCAACGGACTAGAAATTATGTCTTCAAACGAAAGTGCCACCAACAATTTGTTGGACATGTTTTACGAAAATAAAGGACTACAAAACATCAAAAAAGAGCAAAACATCAATTGGATTAAACAAGTTTCGGCCCTAGATTTTCCTGCGCTAAAACTGACGCCAAAATTCATTCAAAAAGGCATTTTTTTATCGTATGAAAGCCAAAAGGAATTGAAAATTTGGCATGTTTTATCCAGCAATCAATCGGTACAACGTAGCGCCAACGACCCAGGTGAATTTGAAGTAAATTTTTCTGAGCCTATCGTTTACGGCCCTTACGCAGTAAAAAACCACCGAAGTAAAACTCCGTGCATCATGGTGCAAACTGCCGACCATGTGTTATACTACTTAAACAGCAACGGAAAAATACTCTGGAAAACAACTATCGATGGTGAAATACTAGGAAAACCAGTAGAGGTAGATCGATTTAGAAACAACAAAATTCAATACGTATTCAATACCAACCGAAAGTTGTACCAAATTGACATTTTAGGCAGAAGTGTAAGTGGTTTTCCTAAAAGACTGAATTGTACAGCCCCTCCGCTATTGGTTAAATACAAAGCAAAAAAAGAGCGCTTATTAGTACCCGTAGGCAAACGACTAAAAAATTATTTATTGGACGGAGAAAAAACCAAAGGTTGGAGCGAAATAACTTTAGATGGCGACATCAAAAACATTGCTTATAAAAAGATTAAATCGCTGGATTGCATCTTAGCTTCTACAGCTTCAAGTGCCTACATTTTAAACCCTAGGGGGCAAAAAAGAGGGACCCAAAAATCCATCCCTTTTAAAAATTCAGTCAGTAAAATCGCTAGCAATTCGGCCTTTGCTAATGTTTTTTATCTCAACGAAGAAGGACATTTGCACATAGGCAACACCAACGCAAACAAAGCAGAAAAATTCAGCGAGGATACCTTCTCCACTTTAGTAGATCTTGGCAATTACATTTATGCTGTAGGCAATATGCAATTGGTACTGCTTACACAAGATGGCGACTTAGTTGAAAACAAATTTTTGAATGAAAAACCTTGGGTAGCCAACAACTCGGTTTTGTACAACGATGGTGAATTTTATTCCTTATTCATAGCACCAGGTGTTCGATGCAACATAAAATCGCCCAATAAAGCTCTCAACATCATTACACTCGGAGACAAAATCGCTTACTCCGAAAGCAAAACCCTACATTTCATAGATAGGTTATAGGCTACAAGCAAGATTGAACAAGTAAAAGTGTTACTTTAGTCGGTATCAAAAAAGCACTACATGTTTAAGCCTTCCTTTTTGAAATTCATAGCCTTTACAGGTCTTGCAATGAGCATAGCCTGTATAAAGGAACCTAAAATTGCCAACTACACTCCAACCATTGCTGCACCTTTGGTTAACAGCACTTTGTCTATGCAAGATTTGCTGGCTAGAACCGATACCAGCGATTTGATCATTGTAGATCCTGTTACCCAATTATTGGCACTAAACTATTCCAACGATGATTTGGATTTTGGATTGAGTGACATTTATAACCCTGCAAACATTTCTTTTAGCACCAGCATACCTTTCGGAAGCGATGTCTCATCGACAACACCCGGAGGAGAGCTATCTATTAGTGGTAACTTAGTTATACCTGTTGGTTTACCTATAGATTTATATGAAGCTAATTTCTCTACATTAGACATCATTGTTTCTGCAAGTTCTACTTTCAATCACGAAATAGAAATAGAATTCAGCCTAAACAAGCTTACTAAAAATCAAACGGCATACACTGCTTCTATCAACACACCTATTTTTGGAAGTGATACCGACCAACAAAATTTTTCTAATTCAGAATTGTCATTTGAAGACAATAGCCAGCCTAACAAAGCAGCTCTTTCGTACACTCTAAAAGTTAAAACCAATGGAGCACCTATAAATCAAAACGATGCGGTGACTTTAAATTTCGACTTCAACAACATTTTACTGGAAAACGTAGTATTTAATCCAGGCAATATAGGCGTTACAATACCCGAAGACTCTGTTTTACTTAAGCTCTTCAGAAATGCTTCTAATTTCAATATCGATTTCGGTTTTTCTGATCCACAAGCATTGATCAATATTTACAACGGTACCGAGCTTCCTTACCAATTTACCATCAACGAACTATCCGTATTGGATGCCGTTACCAATCAACAAACCGATTTATTGCTCAACAATTTCCCAAATCCATTCAATGTAATTGGCGGAACAAGCAATCAGCCAAGCGAAACCAATTTGTTGATCGACAAAAACAACTCCAATATTACCGATGTACTCAGTCCTAATGAAAAACTCATCCGTTTTGGCTTAGGTGCACAAACACAAGCTGTTGCCAACCAACGTTACACACTTAGTGCGAACGACCGAATAGCTATTGATTTACAAGCAAAAATTCCTTTGAAAGGGTTTGTAAGCGATTATGTATTGAGCAGCAATGTTGAAGTAGATTTATCAGCCCTAGAAGAAACCGTAATAGATGGTGGAATTCGCTACCATATTGTAAACAATTTTCCGGCAGGAGTGCACATCATGGTGTACTATGAAGATGAAAACGGAAACGATATTGGTCAACTTACAGATCAACCCATTGTGTTGTTAGAAGCCCCAGCCGTTGATGGTATTGGCAAAATAACTCAACCCACGATTACTTCAGGCGATATTACTTTAACCGAATCTGAATTCGAGCTTTTGTTTTCAGCCAATAAATTAAGATTGGAAGCCACATTAGGTACAACAGGTTCTGACACCCGATCAGAAGTCGGAATATTCTTAGACAATTTCATTGATGTAAAACTTGGTGTAAAAGCCAGAATTAACGCCAACTAACTCTCCAGCAAGATGACATTAAAAAAAGCATTATTCATAGCCGGTTTGCTTGTTAGCGGATCTGCTTTTGCCCAAAACAGCAACACGTTGTACATGATGGAAAACGTGTTCCAAAATCAATTCAACAACCCTGCATTCGAGCCCATTTCTAACATATCGGTGAATCTAATTTCTGGTTCTGTAGAGGCTGGATTTAGCGGATTTGCACTAGGGAAATTCATCAATACCGATGGAAGCGACAACAGTGTAGAAGTAGACCCAAGAGACGTTGTAGACAAACTAGGAAAAAACAACGAGCTTGTTTTTAAAACGGACTTGACCTTGCTTGGATTTGGCTTTAAAGTAAAATCTATTGCCATGCAAGTATCCTTGCGTTCTCGAACCAACTTAAGTTTAAACCTTCCTGAAGATTTATTGAGGTTGATGGTAGAAGGCAACGGTGAAAGTTTCTTAGATAGACCTGCCGATCTTTCAAATACTTCTTTAAACCTTACTACTTATGCAGAACTTGGAGTTGCTGGTTCTGTTAAAGTTGGCAACAAGTTACGAGTTGGTGCTCGCGTGAAATTCTTAAGCGGTTTGGCCAATATTCACACAGAAAAATCTGAACTAACGCTTACAACGGATCAAGAAAATTACGGATTAAGATTGCAAGGAGCCTATACTTTTAGAAGTTCTAACGTAACCGACGAATTGGATGTAACTGATTTTGAAGGCATTTTGAATGGCGATTTCAAAAACACTGGAATTGGTCTTGATTTTGGTTTCACATACAAGTTGAACGATAAAATGACGGTTACTGGTGCATTGCTCGATCTTGGTGCAATTACTTGGAATCAAAACACCAAATCGTACGAAAATGACAGTTTTGATTTTGAATACAAAGGCGAAGACATTTTTGATTTTGCCGATGGTAACCATACCGACGAACCCGATATGTTGGACAGTTTATCCAATGCGATAAAAGCTGTAGAAACAGAAGGTTCTTACACTACAGGTTTACCGGCAAGATTGATTGCAAGCTTTGAATACAAACTGAACGAGAAAGCTTACATAGGGGCTGTTACGGCATCTGAATACGTTCCAGGTTTGAGAAAAGTACGTCCTAATTTCACAGGTTTTTACCGCATGCAATTTGGCAAAACCTTCGGAATAAATTTCAGCAACACCATTGCTTACCGCTCATTCTTAAACCCAGGTATAGCAATGGCTGCCAAATTAGGTTTCTTCCAAATATTCATGAGTTCCGACAATATATTGGGTGTGTTTTCACCTGAAAGTACACGAAGTGCGTCGGTAGCTTTTGGTATGAACTTAGCCTTCGGTGGTAGTAAAGGGATAAAACAAGTTACTGCACCTTAACAGTGCTCTAACAATCGAAAAAAATCTGAAAAAGAAAGCCAACTAATAGAGCTTAACGTACTTTGCAATAGTATTTTTTCTCTATGAAGCGCATATACATCATTAGGTCTTTTTTCATTCTTTTAGTGCTTGTCGTAATTGGCATAATGTCGTTCAGCATTTTATCGGTTGATTTACCAGAAGCAAAGAATGATTTCTATGCCAATACCATTGCTCGTAAAATAGAGTCGGCTACAGGAAAAGCCGATTTCGATAATTTCAGATATCTACGATGGTCTACCGTTAGAGATCATGAATTTGTATGGGACAAAACGCAAAAGAAAGTTATTGTCCATTTTTCCGATTACAAAGTATTGCTCCATTTAGATCATCTTGATTCTAGCCGTGTATTTGATGAAGAACATCTCAAAGACAATAAAAAAGAAGCTATCATACAGAAAGCATATAGCCATTTTTGCAACGACTCATTTTGGTTGATAGCTCCCTACAAACTTTTCGACCCCGGAGTTGAAAGAAAAATAGTGGTAGATGGTGTAGACAAACTCCTATTAATAACTTATGCCTCGGGTGGTGTAACTCCTGGCGATAGTTATTTGTGGTATTTAGACAACAACTACTTGCCCACCAGTATTCAAATGTGGACAGCTAAGGTTCCTTTAAACGGCATTCGTTTTTCATGGGAAAACTATAAAACCATTTCTGGTGAAGCAAAAATTGCTCAAACTCACCGTTTTGGTCCACTCAATATTTACATTGAAAATTTAGAAGCTGGCAATACTATGCAAGACTTAAAACTTGATAAAGATCCATTTCTAAGTTTTTAATCAATGCTTTTGCAACCAAACAATTTCTCCGGCTGGCAACGTACCATCTTCTGATAGGTTGGGATTGTATTTTTTAAGATGCTTCATTTTCACCCCAAAAACTTGAGATACTTCGCGTAAAGTACTAGCCTCTTTTATCTTTATTTTCTCAGTTTTAGACTTTCGGCGCTTAGGCTGAATGTATACACGCTCACCTTCTGAAAATTTATAGTCAACAGTCAAGTCGTTGTATTTTTTCAACTGCCACTCGTTCAACAACAAAGCATCAGCCAAAGGGCGCATTTCTTCTCCACCGCGAGCTACAACATATTTAATATTGTTGTCGGATATTTTTACGGGGTATCCCGTATTGCTGGTAACTTGAGGTTTTGATTTCGAATTATCTTCAGTATCGTCATCATTATCTGCAACAACTTCATCTACATCATCATGCTTTACCACGGCATCCATATCTGGTCGTGTTTTCGGATTGTCGTAGATAGACAAATTGTTTTCTTCAATAATATTGATAAGCAATTGAGGGTACTTAGGATTGGTAGCATAGCCAGCTGCTTTCAAACCTTTGGCCCAACGTTTGTAATCGTCCTTCTTAAGGTCAAATAAGCTCGCATAGCGCTTACTTCCACTTAAAAACTTCACATGGTCGTCGAAACTGTTTTGCGCCGTTGGGTATTTTCTAAAACATTCGCCCTTTTTATCGTCGTCGTGGTATATCTTTTTCCCTGACCAACCATGGCATTTTATACCAAAGTGATTGTTTCCATTTCTGGCCAATTCGCTGTTTCCGACACCGCTTTCCAAAAGCCCTTGAGCCAAAATAATACTGGCAGGAACGCCATATTGGTCCATGTTGCTAACTGCCGTTGGTGCCCATTGTTGTATATACTCGGCTGTGGTTATTTTTTGAGCCGAGGCACTCACTAACACGAAGATGGATAGTATTGAAAGGACTAATTTTTGAGCAGAAAACTTCACTGGCATAATTTACGAGGTAAAAATAGCATCAAAATTGGCGTAAATCTCTTTTTTTTTCTTTTCAGGAAAATTCACCTCCAATTCGTCCTGATATCCCATCCAACCTTGTAAACCACCAGTATGAATAAATACCGTGTTTTCATTCAACGCATTCTCTTCGCATAACATCAACAACCCCTTTGGCTGATAAATTGGATCTAGAAGAATACCTGTTTGATCGTAAAACGTATTTGCTAAAGCCAACGCTTCGGCGTCCAGTTTCCCGAATTTAGAAATGGAATAAGTAGGGTAAACGTCAATATTATTTTGCTCCAATTTCGCTGCTACACTAGCATCTTTCACTGCTAACAATGCGGTAGTCCTCACCCCAAACGAAGCCAATGCCATAGCGGTACTTCCCGTTCCGGCAGAAACAACTGCATTTAACTTGGCGTCAATAATTTGTTGAGCTACTGCTTTGAACCCGATTTTTGAAGGCTCTCCTTTCCCTCCTTCTGACACCCACAAAGTTCCATTTGATTCAGATTCGTTTTTTTCACGCAAATTTCGAAATGCTTCTCTCGAAACTTCAGAAATTTCAATTTTTGTCTGCTTCAGTTTATCCATCAATGGGCTTTTCGAGCCAATAGGCACAAATATTTTACACGGAATTTGAAGCACAATACAAGCATACGATAATGCCGACAAGTGGTTGGAGTGTGTCCCTCCCATGCTTTCTACACCCGAATAATTGCCCAATTTGTATTGTTTTAACCAACCAAACAATTTCCTGAATTTATTCCCACTTAAGGCTGGGTGCAACAAATCTTCGCGAAGTATATAAAAGCGATGTTCAATGGTTTTCCATTCGAATTGGCAAAGAGTCAATTCAGAAGCCTTTGAAAAAAAAGCCTCGAGATTATTGAAATTTAGTTTGGATATTTGCGTCATGGACGACGGATATTTCGGTAAGCCAAAGTTAGAGAAAGGAGATTACTACAAAAGCCCTGAAGGTTACATAGTATTTACCGAGCAATACCATAAAAAAAGGGGGTACTGTTGCAAAAGTGGTTGCAAACATTGTCCTTATGGGTTTGATAAAAAAACGGGCACCATCAAGAAAAAACCAAGTGGCAAATAATTCTTACCAAATTTATATTTGTTCGCAATTTTCGTTTTTAAGATAGCCTTCGGTATCCATTTTATCTAGCCGTTGCAAAGTTTCTCTTTCGGCAGCAAACTGTTTTTTAAATTCTTTTTTTGCTTCTTTTCTCTTTTTAGCTTCTATAAACCGTCGTACTTCAGTCGGGTTTTCTAAGCTCAATCCATACACGGGTTTGGATTGGCCGTTTTCATCCACCGATACCATCGTAACATAACACGAGTTGGTGTGTACTACCGTTTTGTTTTTGATGTTTTCGGCTACTATTTTTATGCCAATAACCAAAGAACTTTTACCGACATAATTTACCGAAGCATGCAAGTGCAATAATTCGCCAACATTAACGGGATGATGGAACTCGACCGTATCCACAGCCACGGTTACACAATAGTTTTCGGCATGTTTCGCAGCACAAACATAGGCCACCTTATCAATTAAAGACAACAAATGTCCACCATGAATTTTTCCGCCAAAATTGGCATAATTGGGTGTCATAAGTTCAACAATGGTTGTTTGCGATTGCGCTACGGTTTTGTACATCTCGTAAATATACATGAGTTTCAATTCCACTAACCAATACTTCATGAATTGAAGAGTTTTTATTACTCAAAAATCAACACTTTCAATCTCAAGAAATTGAGCCTCCACAATCTTTTTATATCAAGATGTAATCAGAAATCTAATTCGTGTAACTTTGTCCATTACGCCCACTGATTACAACATTCTAGTACATGAAAATATCTTACAACTGGTTACAGCAGTTTCTTCCAAAAACATACATAGATACTCCAGAAAACATTTCTGATTTGCTAACCGATATTGGTTTAGAAGTAGAAGGTCTTGAAGAAATTGAAAGTGTAAAAGGTGGACTTAAAGGCCTGGTTGTTGGGCATGTAGAAGATATCTGGCAACACCCGAATGCCGATAGATTAAGATGTACCAAAGTCAACATCGGTACCGACACTCCTTTGGATATTGTTTGTGGTGCAGCCAACGTAGACAAAGGCCAAAAGGTAATCGTTGCTACCGTTGGTGCGCAATTAACCTTTTCTGACGGTGCGGAAATAACCATCAAAAAATCGAAACTTAGAGGAGAACCATCTGAAGGGATGATTTGTGCTGAAGATGAAATCGGAATGGGGCAATCTCACGATGGCATTATGGTTTTGCCTTCTGACACGCCTGTTGGAATGCCTGCCGCTGAATATTTCGATATTGAAAGTGATTTTGTTTTTGAAATAGGGCTAACCCCCAATAGAGCCGATGCCATTTCTCACTTTGGTGTAGCGCGTGATATTGTAGCCGCTAAAAACGTAAGAGAGCAACTTAAAGGAAGTGTTTTATTCGACGCAAAATTCGAATACCAATCAGCTGGAAAATCGCCTGTTTCTATTGAAATTAAATCGCCTGAACGTTGCAATCGCTATGCTGGTGTCGTTATAGAAAACCTAAAAGTGGAAGAAAGTCCATCGTGGCTTAAAAACGCTTTATTGAGTATAGGTATTACACCAAAAAACAACTTGGTAGATTTAACCAATTATGTATGCCATAGTATTGGTCAACCCTTGCACGCTTTTGACATGGCAAAGGTTACTGATAATAAAATCATTGTATCTGACGGATTCTCTTCAAAATTCACAACACTGGATGGTGAAGAAAGAACATTGCATACTGACGATTTGATGATATGCAACTCCATTGCACCGATGTGCATTGCAGGTGTTTTTGGTGGTTTACAATCTGGTGTCAGCGATTCTACAACTTCCATCTTCTTAGAATCTGCTTATTTCAACCCGGTAAGTATTAGAAAAAGCGCCAAGCGACATGCATTGAATACCGATGCTTCATACCGCTTTGAAAGAGGTATCGATCCTCACATTACCGTAGATGCGATACTATACACTTTAAAATTATTGAAAGAATTGTGTCCTGATGCAAAAATCTACGATATAGTAGACGACAACAGCATCAGCGAAACACATTTCGATTTTGATTTCTCGCCTTTTAAAGCCAATGAACTACTTGGTTTACAGTTGAGCAACAACGACATTGAACTGTGCCTTACCTCACTGGATATTGAAGTAGATGCAGCATCAGATCTATGGAAATTGCGCGTTCCGAACTATCGAGTTGATGTACAACGTCAGGCCGATGTTGCCGAAGAAATTTTGAGACTGAAAGGTTTCAATTCGGTTGAGATACCTAGTAAATTGAGCATTTCTATTGCCGACAGCCCTCGTATTAGCAAAGACCACATGGTGAATGCTATTTCTAGAGCTTTGGTAGCCAATGGATACCAAGAGGCAATGAACAATTCATTGAGTTCTGAAAAGCACGAAGGTTTATTCAACTTCAATAGCGATAAAGCTGTAAAAATGTTGAATCCTTTGAGTCAAGATTTAGACATCATGCGCCAAAATCTAATTGGTGGATTGATTAAAAACGTACAGCACAATGTAAACCGTCAACGCAAAGACCTCAAAATTTTCGAATTTGGGCGCACGTATTTCAAAGGCGAAACATACTCTGAAGGAGAAAGACTTTGCATTGTTAGTACAGGGAAAATAAATGGCAAACATTGGTCAGGAACTGAAAGAAGTGTTTCATATTTTGATTTAAAAACATCGGTTGACAATCTTTTGAACATGTTGCTTCCAGGTGCAGTAATAAAATGCAAAGAAGGCAACAGCCCTGAGTTTGGATATTGCATTACCTATAGCTGCCAAAAGAAAACGATTTTAACCTTAGGTGCTGTACAAGAAAAAGGACTAAAAGCTTGCGATATCAACCAAGAAGTATTTGCTGCAGAGTTTGATTTAATCAACCTTTTCGACGTTTATAAAAATCAAAAAACAGTCATCAACGACTTACCTAAATTCCCTGAAGTTCGCCGTGATTTATCTTTCTTAATTGCCACAGACAAGAGTTACATGGAAGTTGAGCAGATAGTAAAGAGCAGTGAAAAAAGCATGCTAAAAAGCATCGGCTTGTTTGATCTTTACGAAGGCAAAAAACTTCCAGAAGGAAAGAAATCGTATGCTATTTATATGGTCTTCAGAGATGAGAACAAAACGCTTGAAGACGCTCAGATAGACAAAGCAATGGCTAAAATCATTAAGAATCTAACCAATCAATTGGATATTGAAATTCGTCAGTAACATACTGTATCGATTTGTTCGATTGTGGGTAACCATTACCCTGCGTTTGTTCTATGTAAAAATAGAATGCACAGGGCATGAGCACATTAAAACTGATAAACCATACATTGTATTAGCCAATCATCAAAACACGCTGTTAGACGCGCTTTTGGTATTGTGTTTTAGCAACATAAAGAACCTTCATTTTTTAGCTCGAGCGGATATTTTCAACGGCAAAAAAATTGTAAAACAATTATTAGAATTTTTTAAAATCGCTCCTATTTACCGCCGCACCGACGGAATTTCAGCGTTCAAGAAATTGGACGAAGTTTGGGCCAACAGCAAGACCATTCTCAACAGAGGCGATTCCATTTGCATTTTCCCTGAAGGCACACATAGTGCAACCTATGAGTATAGGCCATTAAAAAAAGGGTTTTTAAAATTAGCGCAATCGGCAGAAGATGAAAATCTAGAATTTTTACCCATCATCATTCATTTCGAAAACCATTATAGCGCCATAAGTAAAGTCTGGATTGAAATAAAAGAACCCATTCCTCAATCAGAAAAATCGGCATCAGAAGTAGAAGCTGTTTTTAAAGAAACAATGGTTTTAGCGGATAAAAACGAAGATGCCACTGCCGTGTTTAATCATGCTGCAAAAATAGGTTTGGACTTTGATGCCGCTGTTAGAATGTTTCGTTCAGGAAGACAAGATGAAATCACATCGATTGTAACATCGAGCTGGGGCGATAAGTTGCTTTTGTTGCTCACATCACCTTTATTCTTATTGGCTAGTTGTTTGTTTTTACCGTTCGACTTTATTAGCAAATACTTAAGCCTTAAAATGAAGGACAAACAATTTTCATTGAGCGTACAACTTGTAATCAAATGGATCTTCTATTCCTTTATCTTTTTCGCATTTATTGTATACGATTTGCTAACACATCCTTATTGGTACGAAACCATCATCAAAATATTGATTGTATTCGGTCTCGGTGTATTCCACAAAGCCTACTTGTATAAAGTAAAGCGCGTTTTAAGCAAATAAAACACACTATATCAACACATTACATTTTTGGCACAGCTATTGCATAATGTCCTAGTAACAACAAAAAACTAACCGTTATGAAAAAGCTCATGTATGTATTAGCCATTGTATTTTTGGCATCAAATGTAGTTTCTGCTCACGAAAATCATAGAGCAGGAAAATCTATCTTAAACATAGACTTAAACATCTACGGTAACATTACTGTAGAAATAGATGGTATTCCATATACTTGCCACAACGGCAATATCGACGTTCGAGGCCTAGTACCTGGAAGACATCACATTGTAGTTTTAGAAAACAGAGTAACCAATAGAGGTTACGCTCGCAGAGTTGTCATCAACGAACAACGATTCTTTGTTCCTGCCAACAGTAGAGTGAAAGCTGTAGTGAGACGCAATGGTGTATTTGACATTCTAAGAATAGGAAGAAGAGCCAACAACCAAACTTCTATTCACAACAATAGAGGGTACAACAAAGGCCAACACTATAACAGAGGCAACAATGGGAAAGGCCACAACCAAAACGCAAGACCAAAAGGGAAGCGTTAAAAAAGAAAATTAATACACATTAAAAACCGTCAGAAATGGCGGTTTTTTTTTGCTTTAAAGCGACCAATAAGGCACGTCGAAACCAGCATCTTTATAAACGCCTTTTACATCTATCAGTAAGCCAGGTTCATTCAACATGTTTTTCATATCTGACTTTGTAAAGTTCATGTACGGAGCATGATTTACGGCTAGAATAATAGCATCGTATTTTTTGTTTTCAAACTCAGTAAGCGTAATTCCGTATTCCTTTTCTAACGCTACAGAATCGGCAAATGGATCAGCTACATCTACATTCACACCAAAAGATATAAGCTCTTTGTAAACATCAGCCACTTTGCTATTGCGCACATCCGATACATTTTCTTTGAACGTAGCTCCTAATATCAATACTTTAGATTCCAATATATTTTTGCCTTGAGCAACCATTTTCTTAACGGTTTGCTTCCCGACATAAAACCCCATACTATCGTTCACATACCGCCCTGAATTAACCACTTTGGCATGGTAACCTAACGAAGCCGCTTTGTGCGTTAAGTAATAAGGATCTACCCCGATGCAATGCCCACCAACCAAGCCGGGTTTATAATTATGGAAATTCCATTTTGTACCAGCTGCTTCCAATACATCAAATGTATTCACGCCCATTTTATTGAACATGATGGAGAGTTCGTTAACCAAAGCAATATTGATATCGCGCTGCACATTCTCTACAATTTTTCCGGCTTCAGCAACTTTAATGCTGGGGGCTTTGTGAATACCGGCGTCTACTACCATTGAATACACATTGGCCACCTCTTCTAATGCTTCTGATGAATTTGCCGAAACAATTTTCTTGATCGTTCGAATGGTATTTATTTTATCTCCTGGATTAGTTCTTTCTGGAGAATACCCAACACTAAAATCAACACCCATTTTAAGTCCTGATTCATTTTCGATTATAGGCACACAGTCTTCTTCAGTACAACCTGGGTAAACTGTAGATTCAAAAACAACATAGTCGCCTTTCTTAATGACTTTCCCTACCGTTTTTGAAGCCGCTAACAAAGCGCTCAAATCAGGCAATTTCTGTTCATTAATCGGGGTTGGAACAGCAACTATATAAAAAGAAGATTTTTCTAATTCCTCTAATTCAGATGTAAACGTTATGTCGACATCATTAAAAAATTCGGACGGCAATTCTTTGCTCGGATCAACGCCCTTTTTCATTAATTCTATGCGCTCAGCATTGATATCAAATCCAATTACAGAAGCCGATTTAGCCATCTCTAAAGCCAACGGTAATCCAACATAACCCAATCCGATTACAGCCACTTTGGCTTCTCTATTTTTTATTCTGTCGCTTATCAAACTATTGCTTTGCGTTGTACATTCTTTCTATAATATCTACTACTTTCAATCCTTCCAGCGCGTTGGTAGTTTTCCTGCCCTTGCCGTTCAAAACATCGATCACGTTTTGTATAACATAAACATGATTCGCAGCCGACCCTTTAAATGCGCCATAATCGTTGGCAGGATTTACGGGATCCAATTTAGGCATGGTATAATCTTTAATATGGCAATACTCTACTTCGTTCATATATTGCCCACCCACTTTTACTGAACCGTTTTCACCAATGATGGTAATGCTGCTTTCCTGATTTTTATCGTAAACCGAAGTCGTAAAATTCAAACTGCCTACCCCTCCATTCACAAAATCGAAATGAATTACCCCAGAATCTTCAAATTGGGTAGATTCTTGATGATTGAAATCAAAAAAGCGTGAGTGAATATTATCTATATCGCCAAACAGCCAATACATAACATCTATAAAATGTGAGAATTGAGTGAAAAGCGTTCCGCCATCTAAGGTTTTATCACCATGCCATCCTCCTGGCTTATAATATCGATCGTCTCTGTTCCAGAAACAATTGAGTTGCACCATATAAATATCGCCCAATACCTTACTCTCCACCAATTGCTTAAGCCACTGACTTGGAGGCGAATACCGGTTTTGCATTACACAAAAAACCTGTTTATCCTCATTAAATGCATTGTAAATAACCTCTTCGCAATTCTTTTTCGAAAGTCCCAAGGGTTTTTCTATCAATACGTGATAACCTGCCTGGATGGCTTTATTGGACATTTCAGCATGCAACCCATTTGGTGTACAGATGCATACTACTTCAATATTGCTGCGCTCGTTTTGCAATAATGCTTGATAATCAGAGTATGTTTTGGCCTCAGAATGCGATTGAAGAACATCCGTATTTGTATCGCAAATAGCAATAAGTTCAGCATCAGGATTCCGCGCAATCATTTCAGCATGGCGTTTACCAATGTGTCCAAAACCTACTATGGCAAATCGTATTTTATTCATCGCCTAATTTTTTAACGGTATTGTCTTTCAAAATATATTTCGACTGATCGATAGGACATACCGCTTCAAAATCTATGAAGGATAATCTTTCTCCCTTTTGGCTTACCCAAGCTATTTGTTTGGCTGGATTACCAACTACAAGAGCATAATCTGGAACCGATTTGGTTACAACAGAACCTGCTCCTACCAAACAATACTTACCTAAATTATTTCCGCAAACTACAGTAGCGTTAGCTCCAATTGTAGCTCCGTGGTGAACTCGAGTCTTTTTGAATTCAGATTTTCTTTCTACCTCCGCTCTAGGATTTATAACGTTTGTAAACACACACGATGGACCTAAAAACACATAGTCTTCGCAAACGACCCCTTCGAACAGAGATACATTGTTCTGAACCTTAACATGATTGCCCAACACTACTTTATTTCCTAGAAAAACATTTTGTCCAATGATGCAATTGTTGCCAATAACTGCCGATGACATAAGGTGAGAAAAATGCCAAATTTTGGATCCTTCACCAACTATACATCCTGCATCGACAACCGCCGTATTATGAACAAAATGATTGGACATTATTTTTTATTAAACGTTTTAAAATCGTGTTCACTTTTATACAATTCACTCTCAGACAAGGACTTAAAGTAATCGTAAGTGATTTTTAATCCTTCTTGTCGAGAAACTTTTGGTTCCCATCCAAGCAATGCTTTTGCTTTATCAATATTGGGTTGACGTTGCATAGGATCATCCGCAGGTAAAGGCTTATAAATTACTTTTTGTGTGGTTCCGGTTAGTTTAATAATCTCTTCCGCAAAATCGCCAATGGTAATTTCGTCTGGATTACCAACATTGATTGGCTCTGATATATCAGACATTAGCAAACGGTATATACCTTCTACCAAATCATCTACATAACAGAAACTTCTTGTTTGGCTACCGTCTCCAAAAACAGTCAAATCTTCACCGCGCAATGCTTGTCCAATAAAAGCAGGCAACACTCTACCGTCGTTCAGACGCATTCTAGGACCATAGGTATTGAATATGCGAACTATACGGGTCTCCAAGCCATGGAAACGATGGTACGCCATGGTTATTGCTTCCTGAAAACGTTTTGCTTCATCATATACACCACGAGGTCCGATAGGATTCACATTCCCCCAATATTCTTCCGTTTGTGGATGAACTAGAGGATCGCCATACACTTCTGATGTACTTGCCACCAAAATGCGGGCATTTTTTGCTTTAGCTAAGCCAAGCAAATTGTGCGTTCCCAACGAACCCACTTTCAAGGTTTGAATCGGAATCTTTAAATAATCGATTGGCGATGCTGGCGAAGCAAAATGTAGGATATAATCCAAATCGCCTGCAACATGAACATGCTGGCTTACGTCTTGATGACAAAACTGAAAATTCTCCAATGGAAACAAGTGCTCTATATTGCTCATATCCCCAGTTATGAGGTTATCCATAGCAATGACTTTGTAACCTTCTTTGATAAATCTATCGCAAAGATGCGAGCCTAAGAATCCAGCGGCACCGGTTATTAAAACTGTTTTCATGAAAATTAAAGATGAACGAAAGTAACAATTAGTTTACTTTGACCTTTCGGAAAAACAAAATGATGAAAGCAAGGTTTAATCCTCTCTACGTTTTAATAGGCATATTCTTTTTTTGGGGCTTTGTTGCCGCATCCAACACTGTATTAATTGCCGCATTCAAACAAAATTTCTCCCTTACTCAATTTCAATCTCAACTGGTTGATTCTGCATTTTATGCGGCCTATTTCTTAGGTTCATTGGCCTACTTTTTGCAAGGAAGAAAAGGCAACGACGCGAGTCAGAAATACGGTTACAAACGCTTGCTTACGTTTGGTTTAACCCTGAGTGCTATTGGTGCTTTCGGATTCATTCCAGCATCTTATTTATCCTCATTTCCACTTATGTTGGCTTCTTTATTTGTGGTTGGTTTGGGTTTTTCTATTCAGCAAATTGTAGTCAACCCTTTGCTTCTAAACCTTGGTTCAGACGAGAATGGTGCCCGCAGAATAAACCTTGCAGGAGGTATAAACTCTCTAGGAACAACCATAGGACCATTATTGGTGAGTTTTGTACTCTTCGGTAGCATAAGCTCAGGCAACAACAGTTTAAAAATGGATGACTTACCTATTCCCTACACCATATTAGGGTTTGCGTTTTTAATCGTTGCTTTTATTGTTCAGCTTTCTCGCATGCCTGTTATAGCTAAAAAAGAAATTTCTGAAACAGTCAACTCATTCAAAGTAGACGCCAATGCCCTATGGGGTATGTTGGCCATTTTTTGTTACGTAGGTGTAGAAGTTGCACTTCAAAGTAATTTACCTGCTTACGTAAAATCAGACAATGTGCTCGGACTTTCTGAAGCTAATTCTGTTCATTACATTTCACTGTATTGGGGTTGTTTGATGATAGGCAGACTGTGTGCTTCCATTGAAGTTTTCAAACTTCCAAAAGCCTTAATAGTTCCTGGAAGATTCATCATTTCAGCAGTTGTATACGCTATCATAATGGGCGTAAACTGGTTGAAAGGAAGTCCTATGATTGACTTTTTATACTTCGCTCCTTTTGTGCTTATTTTCCCTATCATCATCAGCATCACCAGCAACTTACCACGTAAGTCTATGTTGGCATTGTGTGGATTAGGTGTATTGTGTTGCATATTGGCTGTTACTATGCCTGGCAACGTTGGCTTGTTTGCAATTTTGATTGGCGGGTTGTGTTGTTCTATTTTATGGCCTTGTATTTTCGCCCTTGCCTTGCGCGACAAAAAAGGCGAACAAGCCATGTTAAGTTCATTATTGATTATGATGATACTTGGCGGCGCCTTTCTACCACCATTGCAAGGCTACATAGCCGACATCAGCAACATTACCATTGGATACACAGTTCCAATGATTGGCTTCGTGGTGTTGATTCTATTCGCCTTTAGAAACAAAGAAATTACTGCAGTAACCAAATAAAAAAATCACTGTAAATAAAAAAGCCTCCGATATGTCAGAGGCTTTTTTTATGTGAATAAGTTTCAGTTTAAACCGTTTCGCGGCCTATACTATAGTAGGTTAAACCTTTATCGCGAACCGTATTGGTATCGTACAAGTTTCTACCATCAAAAATAACATCGTCTTTTAGATTGTCTTTCAACATATCAAAGTCTGGTGAACGGAACGTTGTCCATTCAGTAGCAATAAGCAATGCATCTGCATTTTCAGTTGCTTTCGTAGCCGAACTAACAAAACTTACTTTATCGCCGTACAGAGCTTTTACATTCTCCATTGCTTCTGGATCGAAAGCTTGAATTTTAGCACCTTGAGCCAATAATTCATCAATCATATACAAGGCTGGAGCTTCTCTAATATCGTCGGTATCGGGCTTGAATGCCAATCCCCACAGAGCAAAGGTTTTACCCTTAACATCGCCTTTATAATGCGCCATTACTTTATCTATCAATCTCAATTTCTGAGACTGATTGACTTGCATTACGGCATCAATAATTTTGAAATCGTAATTGGCATCTTTTCCACTTTTATGCAATGCTTGCACATCTTTTGGGAAGCAAGATCCACCATAACCTATTCCTGGAAATAAAAAACGATTTCCAATTCTAGAGTCGGTACCAACACCTTTGCGAACCATATCAACATTTGCTCCAACCATTTCGCAATAGTTAGCAATCTCGTTCATGAAAGTAATCTTAGTTGCTAAAAATGCATTGGCTGCATACTTTGTCAATTCAGCCGATTTTTCATCCATTACGATGATAGGATTTCCTTGACGCACAAAAGGTTTGTACAATTCTTCCATCAGCATTTTGGCTTTGGCCGAACTCGTTCCTATCACCACTCTATCGGGTTTCAAGAAATCATCTACTGCAAATCCTTCGCGCAAAAACTCAGGGTTAGAAACTACATCAAACTGCACTTTGGCTTTTTTAGCAACTGCTTCAGTTACTTTTTCAGCTGTCCCTACGGGTACCGTAGATTTATCAACCAAGACTTTGTAGGATGTCATGATTTCACCAATCTGATCGGCAACACCCAAAACATAACTCAAATCGGCCGACCCATCCTCTCCTGGAGGTGTTGGAAGCGCTAAAAATATGATGTCCGATTTTTCAATTGCTGGTGCTAATTCTGTAGTGAATTCCAATCGACCTTGTTTGATGTTTCTTTCAAACAAAACATCAAGGTGGGGTTCGTAAATAGGAATTTCGCCATTTTTCATGCGTTCCACTTTCTTAGCATCAATATCAACACAGATAACATTGTTACCTGTTTCAGCAAAACACGTTCCGGTTACAAGACCTACATAACCTGTTCCAATTACAGCAATATTCATTTTATAATACTTTTTTTATTTCGTTAGCAATTATTTGTACAACCTCGTCTGTCAACTCTGTATGCATAGGCAAAGAAAACACATGATCAGAAAGTTGGTTTGTAACAGGAAAAGAGGCATCAGGATAACGTTCGTTTTTGTATGCTTTTTGTTTGTGCAAAGGCACTGGATAGTACACAGCACAAGCTATACCAACACCTTGCAAATGCTTAATGATAGCATCTCTTATTTCTAAACTTTCGGCCAATACAGTATACTGATGGTACACATGGTTGGTAAAGTCAGCAACTTTAGGCAAGGTGAGTTTCAGTTCGCTCCCCAAATATTTTTCATACAAATCAGCAGCGTTTTGTCTAGCCGAGTTGTATTCATCCAGTTTCTTTAGTTTGATATCCAAAATAGCCGCTTGCACACTATCAAGACGAGAGTTAATACCAACTTCATCGTGGTAATAACGTACATCCATTCCATGATTTGCAATTACCGCAATGCGTTTCGCCAAGACATCATCGTTGGTAAATACAGCACCGCCATCTCCATAACAACCAAGATTTTTGCTTGGAAAAAATGAAGTGCATCCTATTTGACCAATAGTACCTGCTTTGGCTTTTTTACCATCAGAAAATGTAAAATCTGCTCCGATAGCTTGCGCATTATCTTCAACAACCAACAAATTGTGCTTATTGGCAATGTTCATAATGGCCTCCATATTGGCACACTGGCCAAATAAATGAACAGGAACTATGGCTTTGGTTTTAGATGTAATAAGGCCTTCCAACTTATTTTCATCCAAACAAAATGTATCGGGATGAACATCAATTAGAATTGGTGTTAACCCCATTAAAGCAATAACTTCGGCTGTAGCTACAAAGGTAAAACTTGGTGCAATGACTTCGTCGCCAGGCTTCAAATCTGCCGCCATCAGTGCCAATTGCAAAGCATCGGTACCATTAGCGCATGGTATTACATGCTTTACCCCTAAATACTTTTGCAAGTTTTCTTTAAACGATGCCACTTCTGGCCCGTTGATGTATTTACCTGATTTTATCGACTTCAAAACAGCAGTATCCACATCGTTTTCGATGCTTTTGTACTGATTTTGTAAGTCAACCATTGGTATGTTGTACATACTTTGAATAAATTTACTGCGAATATAGGTTATGATGTGGAGTTTGGAAAGAATTAAAAAAATCGGTTTTTCGCTTTTGGTGTTATTAACATTTTCTAATCAATTTGCTTTTGCTCAAAACAGCAATTCGATAGAAGCTGGCCGGTTCTTTTCTGTAGGATTCTCTTTCTCATCCTATGTGCCTGGTGGTGATTTAGCCGATCGATTTGGCACACACTTTAGCTTAGGCGTAAATCCACAATTTAAAACAAAGTCGAATTGGATTTTTTCAGCCAATGGTCAATTTCTTTTTGGGAATGATGTAAAGCAACCTGGATTAATGGCCAACCTATACAGTGAAAAAAACGAACTTTTAGATGAAAACGGGCAAATTGCTAATGTTTTATTATTCCAACGAGGCATGACTTTCAGTCTTAGAACTGAAAAACTATTCCCAATTAATGCAGAGAAAAACCCTAACTCTGGTATTATAGTTGGTTTAGGATTAGGTTTTATTCAACACAAAATACGCATCGAACACCAAAACAACCGCATGCCCCAAATCGACAATGGCTACGAGAAAGGTTACGATAGATTAACCAACGGAACTTTACTTGAACAGAACATTGGATACTTCCATATTAGCAACAAAAAATTAACCAATTTCAGAGTTGAACTTGTCTTCAACCAAGGCTTCACACAATCTCGACGAGATTTTAATTTTGATGATGGCGCCAAAGACACTCAAAAAAGATTGGATTTATTCACAGGTGTTCGTTTCACTTGGTTGCTACCACTTTACCGAAGAATGGCGAACGATTATTACATCAATTGATATCCCTTTTCTATACTTTATCCATACGCATGTACGCAGCAATAATTACGGCTGCATCTGTTTTTTCACCTAAAGCTAAAGCATGGGTTGTAGGGAGAAGACATTGGAAAAGTAAACTCAAAAAAAACATCAGCACTCTAGACGCTAAACCTATTTGGTTTCATTGCGCTAGTTATGGTGAATACTTGCAAGCATTGCCTTTGATTAAAGCTTTGCACAAAAAATACGCATCACCCATTGTAGTTAGTTTCTTTTCTCCTTCAGGCTTTCAGAATTACAAAACCATACCTGAAATCTGCTCAGTGTTTTACTTACCAATAGACAGCAAACAAAACGCAAAAACACTCTACAGCATCCTAAAACCATCCATGTTTATTGGTGTCAAATACGACATCTGGCCAAATTTGCAAGCAGAATTAAAACGCAATGATGTACCACAAATATTGATAGCTGCGCAATTCAGGCAAAATCAAATGTATTTCAAACCTTGGGGTAAATTTTTCAGACAAGCACTCACATCATTCAACCCAATTTTCACTCAATATCCTTCAGGAAAAGAAATATTAGACAACAATCAAATTCAAAGTATTTTGGTTGGTGACCCAAGATTTGATCAGGCTTTAGAAAATAAAAACACTGCCTATCAAAACGAAAAAATTGAAGCATTTTTAGACGCAAAAAAAGCCATCGTATTTGGATCCGCATGGAAAGATGAAATAGATATAGCCCAGGTAATTGCTTCAACTCATCCCGATCAAAAAATCATTATCGCTCCTCACGAAGTAGAGAGAAATCATTTAAACAGTTTACTCGCTGATTTTGATGTCAAATTCACTTTTTTATCCAATTTCAATCCAAACAGCAATGTATTGATCGTAGATTCTGTAGGAGATTTACGATACTTATATCGATACGGATTAATAGCAATTGTTGCGGGTGGCCTTACAGGAAAATTGCATAATATCATCGAACCACTAGCCTACGGACTACCCGTTTGCATAGGCTACCAACATTCAAAATTTCCTGAAGCTGAATACGCTATTCAATGTGGCGCAGTATTAGAAGGCGAAAACATACAAGCCATAGCAAACAATGTAACCATGCTTTTGAATTCTAAAGCCGAAATTGAACGCATGAGTGCTAATGCAAAACACTGTGTAAGTGAAAAAAGCGGTGCTACTGATAATGTTTTGAAACACCCTATTTTTGACGCAACTTTGCACAGTACTACACATTAAACCATTGTTTTGACTAGAATATTATACTACATCATTCTTGTACCACTTAGTTATCTACCATTTTGGTTTTTGTACAGAGTGAGTTCGTTTTTTTGCATTATTCTATACCACATAATAGGCTATAGAAAAAAAGTAGTACTGACGAATATTCAGAATTCCTTCCCTGAAAAAACCGACAAAGAACACAAGGCTATAATGGATGCTTTTTACAAGCATTTCTGCGACATCTTTATAGAAACACTTAAAGCTTTTAGCCTCACAAAAAAACAAGCTGCTATAAGATTTACAGTGGCAAACAATGAAGTTTTAGAAAGGCTTTACGCCAACAAAAAACATGTTGTTTTGGTACTAGGACATTACAATAACTGGGAATGGCTTGCTCTTTGTGGTCAGATTGGCACTCCTCATAAATCCATCGGATTTTACACTCCGCTTAAAGACAAATTTTTCAACGAAAAATTAAGACAATCAAGAGAACGATTTGGGATGACGACAGTACCAACATCCGATCCTAAAATGATGTTTGAAGAAATGCAAGAACGTCCATCAATGATGTATTTTGGTTCGGACCAATCGCCAAGAAAATCTCAAAAATGCTACTGGACAATGTTCTTAAATCAAGAAACTGGAGTTCAATTTGGCGCAGAAAAAATTGCTTCAAAAGTGGACGCTGCAGTTGTTTTCGGTAAAATCAGCAAAGTAAAACGTGGTCATTACCATTTAGAGTACAAACTCTTATGTGAAAACCCTAAAGAAGTTGTGACAGGAACCATCACCAAACTGCATGTTCAGGCCCTAGAAGAAATCATCAAAGAAAATCCTCAATACTGGCTATGGAGTCATCGTCGATGGAAGCACAAGCGTCCAGAAAGTGAACCTCTGAATTAAAACCAAGAAATTCGGTATTGATTCAGCACTTTATCAAGCCGAATTGCCCCAGGCCATTTTGCTTCTAATGCATTCCAAAAGCTAGAACTGTGATTTTTGATGGTGGTATGTTGCAACTCGTGCATCAATACATAATCTATCATTTCGGATGGCAAACGCATCAAATGAATATTGAGATTGATGTTATTGACTGAAGAACAACTTCCCCAACGGGACTTCAAATTTTTCACTGTTACTTTTTCAAATTGAAACCCTGTCAAATCGGCAAGTACCTGAAGTCTTTGCGGTAAATGATTTTTGGCTATTTCCCTAAGTTTCTCTACCAACAGTTTTTCAACTTCAGTTTGGTTTTCGCTCTTATCAAAATCGAATTCAGGTGGCAATTCCAACCCAATGACCCCATTCTCTTTTTCGGATCCTATTGGTATCAATCGAATTTCGCCTTCAAAAGTGGTCAAAACATAATCCCAATCGAATGTTTTTCGAGGAGATTTAGCTTCTAGAGCGGGCATATTTTCTTTTATCCATGAGAGTCTTTGCATTAAAAAATGCTCTCCCAAACTAAAAGCTGCTCGCAATGGGATGGTTACCCGTACGGGTTTATGCGGTTGTAGCCGAATTCGAATATTCTTAGCTCGAGCATGTTTTACTATTTCAACAGAAATATCATCAATTAAAAGCTGTTTTTTATTCGCCATAAACTCTGGTTAAAAGTAACTGAAACAACAAAAACACATTGACATTGAGGAGCAAAAAATTAATTACTTTAAACCCATGGCTAAATTGTCTGAGATTTCAACTACAGCACCAAACACTTACACAAAAGACATTTGCATAACAGAGTTGCAAAACTTAAAAGAAGAATTATATCATTTACAAAATCAGCTTTTCGCACAAAAAAAATCTTCTATTCTTGTGGTTTTTCAAGGCGTTGACACTTCTGGCAAGGACAGTACTATTCGCCATGTTTTTTCTAGCATGAACCCTATGGGGGTTAATGTAAAATCGTTTAAGAAACCCACCGAAGAAGAAAAAAATCATGACTTTATGTGGCGCATTTTCCCACATTTCCCAGCAAAAGGAACCATTCAAATTTTCAACCGATCGCATTACGAAGACATCATCATGCCTCAAATTTTAGGCGTTGAAGTTGCTCTTGAAAAACGATTGGAATTCATCCGTCAAACAGAAGATCATTTGACAAGACACGGAACTCATATTATTAAGTTCTTCTTGCATGTTTCAAAAACCGAGCAAGCTGATCGAATAAATGAACGAAAGACCAATCCGAAGAAACGTTATAAATACACTCCTGCTGATGAACTAGCTGCGGGCAAATATCCTATTTACCAAAATCTATACGACGCCTTAATTTCTGGTCCAACAAATCTGCCTTGGCAAATAATACCAGCAGATAAAAAATGGTATAGAAACTACAAAGTAGCCAAGGATATGGTTGAATTATTAAAGTCGATTATTGACAACAACGAACGATAATTTATCAGAAACAAAAAAAGCCTCGCGATTGCGAAGCTTTTTTATCCAGTACTCGGGACGGGTCCCGATAGCTATCGGGATGAACCCGAATCAGCAAATTTAGCCCTGAGCTTCTCTCGCATTTCAGGGTATTCAACAAGGTTGGATACATATGCCTTGCTCTTCATTGATTTTATGTGGAGTTCTATTTTCCGGGCTTGAGTGTAACCCAAATTCTTCATTACCAATTTTACTTGCCAATCTCTTGCCTTGCTTGTAAATGAACCATTTACACCTTCTGCAGATAAATGTTCGGCTAATCGCAATGAAAAATCTTTGCAACTGCCGATATAATGCTTTTGCAATTTTTCTGAATATAAAATGTACACCACTGCCATAGTTTTACAAATTACCACAAACAAAAAAAGCCTCGCGATTGCGAAGCTTTTTTATCCAGTACTCGGGACGGGACTTGAACCCGTACGAACTTGCGTTCATTGGATTTTAAGTCCAACGTGTCTACCAATTCCACCACCCGAGCATCTACTCTATTTCAATTTCCTCTCCACCTTTTGTAGGTAAAAGAAAAGCCCAAATTAGCTTTGGGCTTCCTTGGAGCGGGAGACGGGATTCGAACCCGCGACCCCAACCTTGGCAAGGTTGTGCTCTACCAGCTGAGCTACTCTCGCATTTCCATTCACCGAATGGGAGCGCAAATATAAAAACTTTTTATTTACTCCCAAGTATTTTTTTAATTTCATTCAACTTAAACAATGCTTCTACTGGCGTAAGTACATTGATATCAATACCTTGTATCTCTTCTTTTATTTGCAAAAGTGTAGGATCGTCTAGTTGAAAGAAGCTCAATTGCATGTCTTTTTCTTGCGCTTGCTCTATCAATCCTTCTGATATTTCTTGTTTTCCCTTTTTAGATTCTAACCCGGATAGTATTTCTTGAGCACGCTCCAAAACCTTATACGGCATGCCTGCCATCTTTGCTACATTCAAACCAAAACTGGAAGAACTACCACCAACTTTTAATTTCCTCAGGAATATGACTTCTCCATCTACTTCCTTCACTCCAACGTTAAAATTCTTAATGCGTTTGAAAGTATTCGCCATTTCATTCAACTCGTGATAGTGCGTGGCAAAAAGCGTTTTGGGTTTCCCAAATTTATTATCGTGTAAATATTCAGCAATGGCCCAAGCCAAAGAAATACCATCGTAAGTACTGGTTCCTCTACCTATTTCATCGAGCAGCACCAAGCTTCTTTCTGAAATGTTATTCAGTATACTGCTGGTTTCTGTCATCTCCACCATAAAGGTAGATTCACCTGCGGCTAAATTATCTGAAGCCCCTACTCTTGTAAAAATCTTATCGATAATTCCTATATGAGCAAAACTAGCCGGTACATAACTTCCTATTTGTGCCATAATAGAAATAAGCGCAGTTTGTCGTAACAAAGCAGATTTACCCGACATATTGGGGCCTGTCACCATTACTATTTGTTGAGTTTCGGTATCCATATACACATCATTAGGTACATACGGATGCTCGGCAGAAAGTATGCTTTCTATTACGGGATGTCTACCAGCTTTAATTTCGAGATTCAAACTATCGTCCACCTTTGGGCACACATAATCGTTCTCGTATGCATTGAATGCAAAACAACTTAATACATCAAGTAATGCAATTCCTTTCGCTAAGACTTGAACTTCTTTAAGATGCAGACAAACCTGATCGCATAAATCATTGAATAACTTGCTTTCTATGCTTTGGATTTTTTCTTCCGCTGCTAAGATTTTAGTCTCTATTTCTTTTAATTCTGGTATAATATAACGTTCGGCACTTACAAGTGTTTGCTTTCTATGCCACTCTTCAGGTACTTTATCTTTGTGCGTATTGCGTACTTCTATATAATACCCAAACACATTATTGTAGGCCACTTTAAGTGTGCTTATTCCCGTTTCATCTGCCAAACGTTTTTGCAATGCCAACAATATGTTTTTACTATTGGTTGACACATCTCTGTAGTCGTCCAAATCGGCATTTACTCCAGGGCGTATCACATTTCCTTTTGCCAACATTACCGGCACTTCATCGTCTAGAATTTCGTGCAATTTATCAGCTAATGCACTGCAATCAGGCAATCGGTTGGTTATTGATACAAAATCTTTATTTGCCAACAATTGCTCTTTCAGACCATGAGCTACAACCAAGGATTTCTCTAGCATTTTAAGATCTCTAGGCCCCGCTTTCTGCGCACTGACTTTACCTAGAATACGCTCTAAATCTTGGATCGATTTTAATTCTTGACGGATGCTTTCGTACTCTTCGTTCTTCAACAAAGCATGCACCAATTGAAGTCGTTGTTGAATGTTCTCTTTTTTAACCAAAGGGAAACATAGAAATTGGCGAAGCAATCGACTCCCCATTGCTGTTTCACAGTGATTTAAAACCTGAAACAAACTCACGCCACCTTCAGACGCTGGGTGAATCAACTCCAAGTTTCTAATGGTAAACCAATCCATCCACATTTGCTCACTTTTAAGTAAGCGCTGGATATTGACTATATGACCCAACTTATCGTTTTGAGTATCTTTTAAATACTTCAAAATTGCTCCTGAACTTTGAATTCCGGAAGCAAAATTTTCTATTCCAAACCCTTTAAGAGTATTTACTTTAAAAAACTCAAACAACGAATCGGTAGCGTACTGCTCTGTGTACACCCACTCGTCAAGTCCAAAATAATAGTGCTCAGAACCAAGCTCTTTCTCTATTAAGTCTTGACTTCCGCGAGGCACTAAAATTTCACTTGGCTGGTAGGATGCAAACCAATGTTTCACATCAGCCCACGAGCCTTCGCCCACTAAAAATTCGCCCGTACTAACATCTAGCAAGGCCAACCCAACTACGCCTTTGTGTTCAAAGACAGAAGCAAGAAAATTATTCGAATCCCTATTTAATACTTCATCGTTGAGTGCTACGCCAGGGGTTACTACCTCTGTTACACCACGTTTCACAATTCCTTTTACTGTTTTCGGATCTTCTAATTGATCGCAAATTGCAACCCTATATCCCGCTTTAACCAGTTTAGGCAAATAAGTGTTGACCGAATGATGAGGAAACCCAGCCAAAGCCACTTCAGAAGCAGCTCCATTTTTTCTAGCTGTAAGCGCAATGCCCAACACCTTACTTGCAGTTTTAGCATCTTCAGCAAAGGTTTCATAGAAATCGCCGACTCTAAATAACAAGACAGCATCTGGATACTTGGCTTTTATTTTCAAGTATTGCCCCATCAATGGCGTTTCTTTTGGCTTTACAGTTTTTTTTGACACAATGCTTCCCTTTTCTAAGGCGAAAATAAGGTATAAAAACTCTACGTTTTGGAACTACCACAGCCTAATCACCAACAAGTTTTTAACGAGATTATCTTTCTTTTGCTAAAAACAAAACTGCAACGTGAAAAAAAGCACTTCAGAACTCGAAAGGATAAACATTGACGAATTTAAAGCTTCAGAAAAACTACCCATCCGAGTAGCATTAGATAATATTAGAAGTTTCAACAATGTAGGATCGGTATTTCGCACATCCGATGCATTTTTAGTAGAAGAGATCATTTTAGGAGGTATTACACCATGCCCACCACACAGAGATATACACAAAACTGCTCTTGGAGCCGAACTGAGCATGCAATGGCGTTATGAAGAAAATTTGTTGAGTTTTCTAAAAAATGAAAAAGCGAATGGGGTAAAAATTATATCCTTAGAACAATGTCACGAAAGCATTGAAATGGAAAACTTATGGCCGCAACTAAACAATAATCCATTCATACTTGTTTTTGGAAATGAAGTCAAAGGAGTTTCTGAGGAAATTATCGACTTATCCGATTATAATGTTGAAATACCGCAATACGGGACCAAGCATTCTCTCAACGTTTCAGTAAGTGGAGGCATCTGTCTCCATGACTATGCGAGGTATCGTAAAAAACAGTGAAATCGTCCGACTTCTTTATACAATTTCTATATTCGCGCAAATTAATTTAACAATATATATCATGAGAAAACTGCTTTTAGCTTGCTCCTTACTCGTAGCTAGTATAGCGTCTCTTCAGGCACAAGTATTTGCCGATTACGTAGTTGATGCTGGTCCATGTGACCCAATCATCCCTATCTTTTGCCCAGGAGGCGTACAAAACGCTAGTCACGCTGTTGATGCAGACCCTGGTAGTTATGCATTATTGCGTACAGATGTTGGGTTAATTTCTACAGCATTTATCAATTTAGGATTTAGCAATGCTCCAGCCCCAGGAAGTATTGTAGGTGTTAATATTGAAGAAAACAACACTATTCTTAACGTAGACTTATTAGAAGCTATAGTTATTGATGTATTGGATACGGCTGGTAACGTTATCGTTTCTAAAAACGATTTCAATCTAACAGATTTAAATGTTTTGATTGACAATTCAGAAGGACGTTTCATTGCTATTACAACTCCAGATTCATTGGATTACGTAATACAAAGTGTTCGTATTACTGTAAACGGATTGCTTTCTGTAATCAACGATTTGAAAGTTTATTCTGGTGTTGCTATACAACCAGGTAGCGCTTGTGGTTTAACTGCTTTATCAGATATCATCAACACAGAAAATGTAAACGATGAGACCAATTTAGTAGATGAAGATCCAGATAATTATGCGGTTATTTCATTGCCTGTTTCTTTAGGTCAAAACGGATTCATTCACATGGGTCTTGAAAACGTAGCTACAGCTGGTGATTTCGTTGGATTTACAATTGAACCAAACAACACATTCTTAGAATTAGGTGTTATCGGATCTATCACAATCGAAGGATTTGATGCTGATGAAAACCAAGTATTCGAAAAAAGTGATTTAGCTATTGTTGACCTTACATTGATCGCCAACCAAACTGCTCGTGCTCAAGTTGGATTCAATATCCCACAAGGTGACACAATGGAAGTTGCTTCTATTAAAATTACTCTTTCACCTATTATAGGTTTACTTACTGAACTAAGAGTTTACAACGGTATCGTTTTAAGAAACGGTGCTTTTGGTATCGATGTTACTGCAAGCAGCGAAAAAGTTTGTTCTGGTGGGAATGTAACTTTAACTGCAGAAGCAGGTTACGATACTTACAAATGGAGCAATGGCAAAACAGGTCAAAGCATCTCCATCAACACTGCTGGTACATACACAGTATTAGCTGAAACAAACGATGGTTCTTGTAGCGTAAGCGGAAGCATCGCAATAGAGTCAGAAGAACTAAACATTGAATTTACAAGCGAGCAGCCAACTTGCCAAACTGCAGACGGTTCAGTTTCTGTTCAAGTTACAGGTGGTTCTGATGCTTATACTTACTTATGGAGTACGGGTGCTACAGATTCTAACATTGTTTCTGTTCCTGCTGAAGTATACACTGTAACTGTAACTGATGCAACATTAGGTTGTGAAGTAACAAAGCAATTCAACTTATCTAATCCAGAAGGTCCTTTCTTCACTGGTTTCGTGGTTAATTCAACTCTTGGAAACAACGATGGTGAAATTTACTTATCAGTAAACGAAAACGATAGCGTAACTGTAAACTGGGTTGATGGTTCAAACAACTTCATCCGTCAAGGACTTGCTCCTGGTGACTACACAGCAAAAGTTAAAAACTCTAGCAACTGTGTTAGCATCAAAACATTCACAATATTAAATGGTGGTAAACCTGATGACAATAACGGCGACAGTACTTTTGTACTTACAGCTACTGTTAGCGATGCAACTTGTAACCAAGAAAATGGTTCTATAGACTTAGAAGTAGGAAACACAACTAATAGCTATAGTTACTTATGGAGCAATGGTTCTACAAATCAAGACATCAGCGATTTAGCTGCTGGTTTGTATTCTGTAACTGTTACTGATGTAAATACAGGAGAGCAAAGAAATGCTACTTACGCTGTTAACACAACTGCAGGTCCAGTAATCATTCTACAAGAATTGAACGAAGAAACTTGTTCTGGCGATAGATCAGCTTCTATTACTATCAACACAGCTTTTATCCCTGGTCAAATCGAATGGTCTAACGGAGCTACTACAGCTTCTATTACAGATTTAGCTCCAGGTGTATACTCTGTAAAAGTTACTGATTTCGTATTTGGTTGTTCAGCTTATGCTCAATACACTATCAACAGAAGAGATCCTATTACTTACAGCTTATCTTCAACTGAAGTTACTTGCGATCCTGACACAATGGACGGAACTGCAATGGTTATTACATCAGGTGGTAAAGAAGATTTCACATTCGAGTGGAGCAATGGTGAAAACACTGCACTAATCGAAAACCTAGAAGCAGGTATGTACACAGTATTATTTGCTGATGCTAACGGATGTTCATTTGAAGATTCAGTATTTGTAGCATTATCTTCAAAATGCGATGGTGTTGTAACGCCTCCAGGTGATGACGATGTAATTACAGATAGAGACGATGTTCCTAATGTATTCACTCCAAACAACGATGGTACTAACGATGGTTGGGTAGTAGTAAACAATCCAGCTAGTTATGACGAATTAAGTGCTAAAGTTTACAACCGTTTAGGAGATTTAGTATTTGAAGATGCTAACTACGATAACACGTGGACTGGTACATACAAAAACACTGGCGAAGCTCTTCCAGAAGGCACATACTTCTACGAGATTGTTGCAGCCAAAAACGGAAAACGCAATATCCTAAAAGGCTTTGTAGTCATCAAAAGATAATTAACCCTCAAGAAGAATTGTAATGAAAAAAATATTAGTTCTATTATCGCTTTGTGCAGGCTTTATGGCTACAGCACAACAAAACCCTCAGTACAGCTTGTTCATGTTCAACAAGCAAGTATTTAACCCAGCATATGCTGGTGCAAAAAACACTTTAAGTTTAAACGCTGACTACAGATGGCAGTGGACTGGATTTGGTGACGGAGCTCCTGAAACATTTAGTTTCGGTGCACACAGCCCAATCATTAAAGGTTCTGCTATCTCTAAAAGTTCTGTAGGAGTTGTGTTTTTACACGATGCTATCGGTTTTGCTGAAAGCAATCAAATCAACCTACAGTACGCTTACCGTGTAAGAGTATTTGAAAAAAGTACTTTAAGCTTCGGTTTACAAGCTTCAGGTAACTTCAGTACTTACGACTACAACAAATTCAACAATGCAGCTAGTACTACTGGCGATGATGCATTGTCTGATGGTGGTCAAAGTGAATTTTCTCCAAACTTAGGAGCAGGTTTGTACTTAGCTAGCGATCAATACTATGTTGGTATTTCATCAACAGAGTTATTGTCAAACGAATTGGCATCGGATAACCGTGAGCCTGTTCGTCATTTCTATGCTATGGCAGGTTACATTCAAAGACTTAATGAAAATTTCAAATTGCGCGGAAATGCGTTATTGAAATATGTTGAAATTGATGCTTTTGATTCTCCTACTTCTGCAGATTTCAATTTATCAGCTATCTACCAAGATCGTTTTATACTTGGCGCTTCTTTTAGAACAGACGAAACATTCTCTGTTTTAACTCAGGTTCAAGTTACAAACAACTTAAATGTTGGTTATGCATACGATTTCAAAACTGGTAACTACCATACTTCTGGTGGTAATTCACACGAAGTATTCTTAGGTTTTGATTTAGGCGCTAAAAATGCCAAGTTCACTACTCCAAGATTCGTATCGTTATTCTAAGCTATTAACCCAAACCTCATTATGAAAAAAGTAATTTTAGCAGCCAGTTTACTTGTTAGTAGCTTGGTTTTCGCTCAAGATAACTCTACTCTAACTCGTGCAGATAAGGCCATGAAAGCCTATGAGTTAGTAGACGCAATAAAGTCTTATCAAGATGTACTAGAAGACGACCAAACGAATGTTTATGCCATGTTGCAATTAGCTAAGTGCTACCGCATGCAAAACAACATTCCAATGGCCGCAAAATGGTACGAAAAATCTGTTTTCGCTGCCGATAGCGAACCTATTAACAAATACTACTATGCAGAAGTATTGCGTCAAATGGGTCAATACGATAAAGCAAAAACTTTTTACGAAGATTACGCTAAATGGTATCCTGAAGACACAAGAGCTCAATTAGGCATCACTAGCTGCAAAGAGTCAATCTCAATTCAAGCTCGTCCAGCATTATTTTCTATTGAAAATCAAAAATCTTTGAACTCTTCTGCCAACGAATTTGGCGCAACTATAGAAGAAGGTAACATGGTTTTGTTTGCTTCTGATAGAAATGCTGCAGGCAAAGTGAATTACACTTACGGTTATACTGGCCAAGGTTTCTTAGATACCTACAGCTCAAAACGTGAGAATAACGAATACAGTTCAATCAAAATGACAGGTGCTAGCACCAACTCATTGTACCACGATGCGAACTTCGTTACTAGTCCAAACAATAAATTAGCAGCGTTTTCTAGAAACCAATTCCGTCAAAACTTCATTGGTGGATCGGTAAAGAAATCACAAGCTGATGATGTGGTTAAATTGAAAATCATGTTGTCTAATTTCAATGAAAAAACAGGCAAGTGGAACGACTACTTCGAGGCATCTTTCAATGACCCAGAATACTCATTCACACACCCTACTTTTTCTTTAGACGGACAAACCCTAATATTTGTTTCTGATATGCCAGGTGGTTCAGGTGGAACAGATATCTGGACAGCTAAAATCAAAGAAGATTTAACTCTTGACACTCCAGTAAACGCTGGAACTGGTGTTAACACAGCTGGAAATGAAATGTATCCATTTGTTTCTAACGATGGTTCACTTTACTTTTCATCTAATGGTCACCCAGGTTTAGGTGGCTTGGATATTTTCCGTGCAGAAATGGGTGGTAATGGTCTTTACACTAGTGCATACAACTTAGGTAGCCCATTGAACTCTTCAATGGATGATTTCAGTTTCAATTACGATAACAAAAACCCAATGGGATACATTGCTTCAAACCGTTTAGGTGGTTTGGGTGGTGATGACATCTACTCTGTGAAGATGATTGGAATTTTTGCTACAATCGAACTTGTAGATGCATCAACTCAAAAAGCTTTGGCTAATACTGAAGTATGTTTTTCTTTGAATGGAAAAGAAGTTGCTCGTGGCACTACAAATTCTGGTGGTTCATTGTTCATGCCTTTATCTGTTAATCAGAAATACACAATCACTATTTGTGATGGTACATACTTAGCTAAAGATGCTGAAATAAACACTTATGGTAAAGCGGTAGGTTCTTCTATAAAAGAAACTATTTATGCTTACCCAGTTGGTAATACATTTATTTCAGGTTTGGTATTAGAGCAAAACTCTAACCTTCCAGTTGGAAATTCAAATGTTACACTTATCAATGGTAACACAGGTGAAACTAAAACAGCAATTACAGATGCTTACGGTTTCTACCGTTTTGAAATCTTCGCTGGCGTAGAAGAATACTCTATAGAAGCAGCTAAAAAAGATTACGTAGGACAAACTGTAAAGTTTGATACTAAGTCAATCGAGGCAAATTCAGAAATGAAACAAAACCTTATTCTTAGTGGTGGGCAAATCATTTGCAACTTGGCTTTCAACAACATCTACTTTGATTTAAACAAAGCAGATTTGAGAGAAGATTCAATGGATGACCTTAATAAGATGTTGCAAATCCTTACACTTTCTGACCAAGTTAGAGTTGAAATTGCAGCACATACTGATAGCCGTGGTTCTGACGCTTACAACTTAAGTTTGTCTGACAAAAGAGCTAAATCTGTATTAACATGGTTGCACGAAAAAGGAATCGCTATGGATCGTTTGAAATACAAAGGATACGGTGAAACTGAATTGAACAACGCATGTGGAAACGGTGTTGAATGTTCTGAAGAAGAGCACCAAAAGAACAGAAGAGTTGAATTCAAAGTTTTGAATAGCGAAGGCGAAGTACTTTGTAAAAGCAGAAAAAAGTAATTCGTTACTCCAATATACTTGTAAAAAGCCTCAGAGAAATCTGAGGCTTTTTTTTTACCAAATAGTTTTTACATTTTGAATCTTAAAAAAGCCAATCATTTGACTTATAGGACACTTTTGTCGGGAAACTTAAAAGTCAAAATCCTCCCCATACATAAGGCTTGAATCCTTTGTACAGACAACCCCAAATACACACTGCACAACAGAAAGCATACAAGCCCTTCCATAGAAGGTTTCAATATCATTCTATGACATTATATTAATAATTGGAGTTAAAGCGTTAGATCCAACAATACCCTATCATTTTGTCATATTATCGTAAGAAAGTCTTTGGTAAAATGCATTCAACAATAATATTCGATAGATCTTGAATAAATTGTTTTCGTTGCCTCCATTGAAAACAACTACAGTAATATTGTCTTCAATATCTCATTCAAAGAATCTCAGCACCAAAAGTAATGGCATAAAAAAAGGGAGAATTTACATTCTCCCTTTTTATAATATGTATTATTTGCTCAGATCTTATTTAACGATCGCTTGAAAACCAGAAGTTGATTGCATGTAGAAAAAGCTTCTGTCTTGTGCAGCTTTTGCTTTTAATGAAGCGTCTAATGCAATAGCTTTAGTTAATGAAGCAACAGCATTGTTTTCATCTTTAAGTTTTGCGTAAACTACAGCTTCTAAGTAATAAGCGTTAGCACTTTCACCACCCTCATTAACCGATTTTAAAACTGACAATGCCAATTCGCTATCGCCTTTTAAAGTAGCTGCTAATGCTTTGTTGAAGTTAACTTCAGAACCTAAATTGTTGTTAGCTGTTTCGTATTCACCATCTAAAATATTTACAATAGCAATGTTGTGAGAAACTTCTTGTCCTAAACTTGTTGCTTTAGAGTATTCGTCTTTAGCACCTACTAGATTACCATCAACTGTCCTTAAGATAGCACCTAAGTTATTATGAGCATAAGCATTGTCTTCAATTGCTAAAGAACTTTCAATTGCCTTTTTAGCTTCGTCAGCTTTACCGTTTTTAACTAATGCTACTGCATAGTTGTTGAACGCTGCTGCTTCTGTTGGGTAAATTTCAGTAGCAGATTTCAAGATGCTTTCTTTTGTTGCTAAATCATCTGAAAGTGTTGCTGCGTATAAAAGCTCAACTAGAGATAAATCAACAGGATTGCTTGAAGCTAAAGCGCTAATTTCTTCGTCTGTTCGACCTACGATTTCATAGTTAACAGTTATCTGGCTACGTCTTAATTTTGGTAAGATTTGATCCTCAACTTCAGTATATGTTTTTGCTAAGTTTCTGATTTCTTCTTCACGCTTTTTAAGGTCATCGTACATAGTAAGAATACGTAGGATAAGGGCTTTATCTTCAATTTCTGAAGCTTCCATTAAGGCTTTAAAACCTAACCAGTCTTCACCTTTAGCCAACATGTTGTAGAATTCATCACTGCTATCATCAACTTTTCTTTTGAAAATAGAGCTTACAACACTTTTAGCGTTTTTACCACGACTAACAGCCAAGTTTTCGTTCAATCTTAATTCACCTTCAGGAGATGCATGAGATTCGATTACTACACCTGTAATAGTAATAGCATCGTTTGCTTTAACTGTATCTACGAATGATTTCAATTCTTTGATATCAGTATCTCTTTTTTCAGAACTGCGCACACTAGAGCTGTTTACCAAGAAGTTGATTTCTGCTTTTTGTTGGTGTTTTGTTATACGTGTAAATCCGTGAGGCATGTTGATGAAGTTTTCATCAGATTCTACCAAATAAGGAGTAGCGATAACACCTGCCCCTATTTCAATACGTTCAAAAACACGCTCTTTGTTTCCTTTAACTCCAACAATATTCAACACCAACGTTGAGTATTCATACTCAGGTTTGTAGTCGATTGTAGCATTATAAGTAAATTTTCCACCCGTTTTGTAAACGATAGACTTATTGTTTTCTGTTACTTTTTCACCTTGTAAAGACACTTCATCAAAAGCTACTTCTCCACCGTTGTAAACTAATACAGGAGTAAGTGTTAACGTTGCTTTTTTATCGAAATATTTTTCTGGAAACACTCCATTGATACTTAGGTTAACCTTAGCTCCATGAACTTCCAAAGGATTAGGGTTAACTTGATATGAAACATCCTCGATGTTTTTCTCCATTTTGCCTAAGCTGCTACATGCTGCGAATAGACCAAGAGCGGCAAATGCTAAAATACTTTTGCTTACTAATTTCATCTTTACTTTTTAGTTGACGCGAATTTACTAAGACAAAGCGGTTTAGACAAAAAATTAGATAAAATTCACAAAGATTATATATTAAACGCTTCTATTTTTTAGTTCCATCTGCAGTTCAATAGCAGATTTATTCAATACTGGATGCTTCCATTCTTTATTTATTTCGCTAAGCGGAATCAACACAAAAGTTCGACAATGCATTTCTGGATGAGGGATTATTAGGTTTTTACTTTTGTATATCATTTCACCAAAAGCAATGATATCCAGATCTATTGGTCTATCAGAATAACCATTTTCAGATCGTACTCTACCCATTTCTTTTTCAATACACAGCAACTCATTTAGTAAATATTCAGGCGAAATCTTGCTTTCAATTTCTACAACAGCATTCAAAAAATCATGTTCTGTTTCAAAACCTTCTGCTTTTGTCTCAATAAAACCGGAGCACTTTATTACTCTCAAACCTTCAATATTGCCTAAATGTTCGATGGCTTTAGACAGATTTTCAGTTTTATTAAACAGATTACTCCCCAAAGCGATGTATGCAGTTGTCCACTCGTCTAAAGTCTTTACCATTTGTGTATAATATTCGCAAGTATGAAAATTCAAAAGTAGTTTTACTTCAACAATTGATCATATGAAACAGTTTTTCAAATTCACATTTGCTTCAATGTTAGGATTTATCCTTTCTGGAGTCGTTCTGATTTTAATATTATTCTCCATCATTGGTGGAATTATAGCCAGCGCTAGTAATTTCGATTCTGCTGACATGGTTAATGTAACCGAGAACAGCATATTGCACCTTAATTTAAATCAACCAATTTCAGAACGCGCAAGCGATCATGAAAATCCTTTTAACAATGTACCTGGATTAATGGTTGAAAACACCATTGGGTTAAATCAAATTAAAAAAGCTTTAAAAAATGCCGCTACAGATGACAAAATCAAAGGTGTTTACATAGACATCAGTATAGCCGCTGCTGGTTATGCTACCATCAAAGAAGTACGCGATGAAATTATTGAATTCAAAAAATCTGGAAAATGGGTTTATGCTTATTCAAACGTATACTCACAAGGAGCTTATTTTTTAGCATCTGTTGCTGATAAGGTATACTTACACCCTCAAGGAGGTATGGAGTGGAAAGGAATCTATTCTGAAGTGGTATTTCTAAAAGGTTTACTTGAAAAAGTAGGTGTTGAAGCACAAGTTATTAGAGGAAGCAACAACAAATTCAAAAGTGCAGTAGAACCTTTTATAGCTACACAAATGAGTGAAGCTAATAAAGAACAAGTAGCAAAGTACATTGGTGTATTATGGGATGAAATGAAAATTGAGATTGGAGTTTCAAGACCAAACATCAAAAACAAACTAGAAGAAGTAGCAGAAAACTACAGCATACGTTCAGCTCAAAAAGCAGTTGATTTAGATTTTATTGATGCTACAATGTACCGCGATGAGTTCGAAAATTTATTAGCAGAGAAAAGTGGAACTACGGCTAAAGATTTGAATTTCATTAAAGTAAAAAAATACTCTAAATCTATTGGAAGAGGCAAAAAGAAAGACGATAATGCTACTCCAAATTACAAGCTTGATAAAATTGCTGTAATCTATGCAAACGGTGGCATAGGAGATGGTAAAGGTGACATGAACAACATCGGTACCAACATTGCTGAAGCGATTAAAGAAGCGAGAAACGATGATAAAGTGAAAGCCATAGTATTGCGTGTAAATTCTGGTGGTGGTAGCGCTTTAATGAGCGACATCATTTGGAGAGAAACTGTATTGGCCAAAGCTGAAAAGCCATTGGTAGTATCAATGGGTAATTACGCTGCCTCAGGTGGTTATTACATCAGTGCTGCTGCCGATAAAATATACGCTCAGCCAAACACAATTACAGGATCTATTGGTGTTTTTGGAATTCTTCCTAACACGAAAGAAGCTATGAACAAACACCTAAACGTTTATACTGATGGTGTTGAAACCAACCAATATGCAAGAATGGGTCTTCCAACGGATGCACTTACAGCTGAAGAGTATACCATCATTCAATCTAGTGTTGACAGAATCTACGGTACTTTTATTGGAATAGTAGCCGACGGCAGAGGTGTAACAACAGAATTTGTGGATAGTATAGGTCAAGGTAGAGTTTGGGCTGGTACCGATGCGCTTAGACTGGGCTTGGTTGACGAACTTGGCGGATTAGACGATGCCATTGCTGAAGCAGCAAAAATGGCTAACATGGAAGAATACAAGACCATTGATTTGCCAAAAATGAAAGACCCTATTGAAGAAATACTATCGGAATTTGGCGTTGAAAACGTACGAGTTAATATTGCTAAATCAATTGCAGGTGAACAAGCTTCAAAAGCCATTGAGCAATTGCAACTACTTACCAACACAAATAAGGCTAATACATATCAAATGCGTATTCCTTTTGACATGGAAATAAAATAAGTAGAAGGAAACTTCTAAGCATAAAAAAAGGAGCTCTAGGGCTCCTTTTTTATTTGACTAATTATTGAAAACAGCTTAGCCTAGCATTTTTTTAACGATTGCAGATATCACTTTTCCATCTGCAGTAGGCATAGCTTTAGAAGCCATTCCCATTACTTTTCCCATGTCAGCCATAGACGATGCGCCCACTTTTCCAATGGTTTCTTTTACTGTAGCCTCTATTTCCTCTTCGCTTAACGCTGCAGGCAAATAATTAGAGATTACTGAAGACTCAAATTCTTCTTGAGCAGCCTCTTCTTCACGATCTTGTCCGCGATACAAAGCAGCTGATTCGGTACGTTGTTTTTGCATTTTTAGCAAAATCTTCATCCCAACTTCCTCAGAAATTTCAGCATCAGCTGACTCTTTACTAGCTTCTAAAAGCAAAGCAGATTTGATGGCTCTTAAGGCCGTCAATTTTTCTTTTTCTCTTGCTTTCATTGCCGACTTAATGTCGGTATTAATAGTATCTACTAAACTCATAATTAATCTACGTTATCGTGTAAGAAACTTACGTTTGAATCTAAATTGTTGTTTGGTCCAATTGAGAATCTAGAAGCCCCTTTATCGTTAAAACTTGCGTTGAAGTTTATCTTATTTTTCAAAGAACTTCTATCGATAGCTGGCGTTCCTTCTAATTCTTGCAAACCTTTTGGAGTACTACTTGTTTGATTGAAATCTTTCAATGCTGCAATGCGCTTATCAATAATAGCTTGACGCTCTTCTTCTGTATACTTTTTAAGATCGGTTTCAGGAGGTGCGGCTTGCTTTATTGGTTCGTTTTTTGGAGCTTGAAGTGGTGCTGCAGTTTCTTCTACATTCTTTGCTTCAGTTTCTGCGTTTTTTTCAGTCTCATTGCTGGGAGAAACTGTATTTTCTTCTTCATCAAGAGTGAAAAATTTGATCTCTTTTTGAGCTTCCATTCCCGAAGTTTCAACTTCGTTCTTCACTTCAACTTCTACCGTTTCTTGTTCTTCAGCAAAAGTATTATTTACAGGTGCCTCAGTTTGTTCTTTTTCAACTTTACGAACCCACGGCTCACCTGTTGTGGTTTCGGTAGGTGTTCCTAAAGTTTTATTGATTGGCTTAGCCGTTTCGTCCAACCCTATTTTCTTAACCTCATCTCGTTTAGGTTCTACGATCAAACCACCTGTAGTTTGAAAACCTGTAGCAATAACCGTTACACCTATTTTCTCACCATAACTTTCGTCGGTTACGTAACCCCAAATAACATTGGCTTCTTCACCAGCCTCTTCTTGGATGTAATCCACTATCATTTGGAAATCTTCCATCGGAACATCATCGCTACCAACGGTAATGTTAAGCAACACATTTTGTGCACCTACAATATTGTTGTCATTCAACAATGGAGACTCCATGGCCATTTCAACCGCACGACGAGCTTTGTTGTCGCCTTCAGCTGTTGCACTACCCATTATGGCAACACCAGACTGATGCATTACGGTACGAACATCGTTCATATCCACGTTAATCAATCCTCCAACAGATATCATTTCTGCAATTCCTCTAGCACCAATGGTTAATACATTGTCTGCTTTAGCAAATGCTTCACGAAGTGACAATTTACCATACACTTCAAACAATTTATCGTTGTTGATAACCAAAAGAGTATCAACAGCATTACGCATTGCTTCAAGTCCTTCTTCAGCTTGTTTGCGACGCTTTTTACCTTCAAATGAAAACGGAATGGTAACAATACCCACGGTTAGAATACCCATTTCTTTTGCCGCTTTACCAATAATTGGCGCAGCACCAGTACCAGTACCGCCACCCATACCAGCAGTAATGAAAACCAAATCGGTATTGTTGGCAAATATTTCCTTTAACTCATCTAAGTTTTCTATCGCAGCATTTTTACCAACTTCTGGTATACTTCCTGCTCCTTTTCCATCCGTTAGGGTAACACCCAACTGAATTTTAGTAGGAACTGGACTGCTGTCCAAAGCTTGTTGGTCGGTATTGCAGACCAAAAAATCTACTCCTCTTATTCCGTTATCAAACATGTGGTTTACAGCGTTGCTTCCGCCTCCACCTACACCTACTACTTTAATTAAAGCACTATGCTCTTTTGGTAAATTGAAGTTCATGATATTGTTGTTTTCCATTGTAATGCGTTTTTAAATAGGGCTTAGTCGTTGAACAATTCGCTCTTGAAAAAGCGATCTATTTTGCTCAAAACAGTCGAAAACCCGCCTGTTTTTGGACCTGTTTCTTTTTCTTCTTCTTCCAACTTTTTTATTTCCTCTGCGCTTAAAGCACTGAGTAATTGTTTGCGTTCGGCACTAGCTATACCACTCATAACCAAACCTACACCGGTAGCATGCATACTGCTTTCTACTGCTGCATCGTGGTTATTAGACAAATGCGTAAGCGGTACTCCCACACGGGTATCCAAACCAGTTTTAAGTTCTACCAATTGTTTCAAATGACGCAATTGCGCTCCTCCACCAGTTATTACTATTCCGCAAATCAATTTTTTAGCGTATCCGCTGTTCACAATCTCGTTGAAAACGGTATAAATAATTTCCGTCATTCTAGCCTCGATGATGGCTGAAAGAGTGCGTTTATTGATTTCCTTTTTGCTGCCATTGATAACCGGTATTACGATTACTTCCGACTCTTGCCCGTCATAAGAAATGGCTTCACCAAATCTTACTTTCAACTTCTCAGCCTGAGACTCTAAGATTGAGCATTTCTCGTGAATATCGTGCGTTACTATATTTCCACCCATGGCTATTACAGCCGTATGACGTATAATACCGCCGTGAAAAATGGCTACATCGGTTGTACCACCACCTATATCTACAAGTGCTACCCCTGCATCTCTCTCATCGTTTGACAATACTGCTTGCGAAGACGCTAATGGCTCAAGAATAAGGTTGTTGATTTTCAAATTTGCCTGCTCTATACAAATCTGAATATTTTTAGCTGATGACGATTGCCCCGTAATAATGTGGAACATGCATTCGATTCGGCTTCCAAACATCCCCTTAGGATCTTTGATTCCACCTTCATCATCAATTTTATACTCTTGTGGCAAAACGTGAATAATTTCCTCTCCAGGAATCATCACCATTTTGTGCATTTCGTTTTTAAGCAATTCAATATCGTTATCGGATATCATTTCATGCTGATTAGAACGCATGCGAACATTGGGTACTTGCGAGCTTTTAATATGTTGCCCTGCTATGCCCACATTCACCTCATACACCTTGCAATTGGCTTTAGCTTCAGCTTCGGCAACAGCACGCTTGATGCTATCAACCGTTTGGCTAACATTATGTACAACGCCTCGTTTTACACCTATGGATTCGGTTTTACCAACACCCAAGATGTCTATCTTGCCTTCATCGTTTTTACGACCTATCAAACAAGCTATCTTGGTCGTACCAATATCTAATGCTGCTATTATTTCGCCCTTAACCATATCTTTTATCTTTTCGTGCAAACTATCTGATCCTCGTATCTCAAATCAATAACGGAATACTTGTTCCAGCCTGTATATCTTAAACCCTCTGTGTAGAAGATCTTTAGCTTGCTAAACTTCTTTTTAAAATCTCGGATTTTCCCCAATTCAATATTATGATATCCAACCCTTGGAACTAACTGCAAATCAGACTTTTCATCAACATTCGTTTGTTGAATTTGTGCTGCCCAAAATGGATGCTCTTTTAAATACAAGCCATATTCGAATAAATCGGCTTTGAATTCGGCTCTTTTCTCTCCTAAATTTTTCTTTGCCAAATCACCTACATTACCCGTTATTACTGGGATTGACGGCGAGTAATTTTTAGAAACCGGCAAAATTCCACCTTCTTCATCCATTATAAACGAACTGTAACCGTCGCTTGGCAAAAAGCGCAATAATGGTTGTGGCTCTAAAATTTTAACCACCAATTGGCCATTATAATCTGAATAAACCGTCGCATTTTTTACATGAGAGAGCTTCTCTAGGCAATTTTCAATAGAATCATAATCGATTTCACCTATTTGTTTACCTACAATTATGAACTCATTGTCGTAAATAGTGTTCAAAACATCTTTCGACGAAAGCAAATATTGACCTTCGGTTTTGCCAACAAATTTGACTTCAATATGCTTGCAGATAAAATCATCTACTTTGCTACTCGTATAAGCCGATAGCCAAATGATAGCAACAAAGCCAAGTACCCAATGAGCAATTATTTTCACTTTGGCTAACATGTCACCTCCTTGGATATATAATTCTTAAAATACAATCCGATAGACCCTGCCCCCATGACCAAATTGATTGCATCCTTTTGCTCATTTAGTTTCAATACAGCATCAAAATCTTGAACCTCTATCAATCGACATTGCTCGCCAATATGTTTTTGCATTACTAAACTTGTAACGCCTTCAATTGGCTCTTCTCTTGCTGGATATATATCAAGCAAGTACACCTTATCTGCTAACTGAAGCGCTTCCACAAAACCCTGCATAAAGTCGCGCGTACGACTGAATAAATGCGGTTGGAAATAGGCTATGATTTCTTTGTCTTTAAAAAAGCTTTTTGCAGCGTTTATTGCTGCTGAAATTTCGGTTGGATGATGCGCATAATCATCTACAAAAACTCCTCTTTCTGTTGTGTAAATATTGAATCTTCTGTTGACGCCTTCAAATGAAACTAAAGCTGAAGCTATCTCTGACTCACTTAACCCTATGGCTTTTGCAATATGAATAGCAGCCATTACATTGTTTACAGTATAAACACCAGGCATAGCAATACTGTAGTTGGCTCCATCGACTGAAAAACAATTGTACCCATCTTTGTATTGTATTGTATCGGCAGACGCTGCATAACTAATAGTATTGATAGGCAACGACAATTTCGAAACTACATCTCGATGTACAACCACCTTACCTTGAACCCTTTCTACAAACAATTGAAAATTTTCTAAGAAGGCCTTTTCTGTTTCGTAGATATCCAAATGATCTGGATCAACGGATGTGATTACCGCCAAATCTGGATTTAATTTTAAAAAAGAACGATCGAATTCATCCGCTTCCAAAATCATGAATTCAGGATCCGAATCGGAAAGAACATTGCTATTGTAATTGCGCATGATGCCGCCTACAAAAGCACAAATTCGTTTTCCAGAATGTTTTAAAATATGGGTTATAAGTGCCGATGTACTTGTTTTACCATGTGTACCTGCAACCGCAATGGTAAACATCCCAGAACTTACAGCCGCCAACAACTCAGAGCGCTTCATGCAATTGTAAGTCTCTAATGCAAGCTTAAGTAGTGGATTGTTTTCTTTTACTGCTGGAGTGTACACAACTAAATGCTCATCGCATTTTTGAAATTTCTGTAATTCTTCTAGCTCCGTTGAATATTGAATTCGAGCTCCAAGTGCTTCTAACTTTTTAGTTAAATCAGAACTTTCTCTATCGTAACCAAACACTTCCACACCGTTCGACAGCAAATAAGTTGCAAGTGCACTCATACCGATACCTCCGATACCGATAAAAAATACGCTATGTAACTTTTTTACATTCATCTTAAAGAGCTGCTTCTATGTTTTTTACTATTTCATTTGCTGCATTAGGCATTGCAAACGAGGTGATTTCACTTCTTAAAGTTTCGCATTGAGATTCGTTTTGCATCAAACCATCAATTGCGGTCATTAAATTCTCTCCAACTTCATTTTCTTTCACCAAAATGGCTGCGTTTTTATTTGCTAAAACTTCAGCATTCTTATTCTGATGATCGTCGGCAACGTATGGTGACGGCACTAAAATGCAGGCTTTTTTAAGCTGAGCCAATTCGCTAATTGCCAAAGCACCAGCTCTTGAAACAACAATATCTGCCGCAGCATACGCTTCGTTCATATTGTCGATAAAAGCACATATATGAATACCTTCATCTTCCACTTTTTTCAACTCCGGATGCGCTGCATAATAAGACGCTCCAGCTTGCCAAATAACTTGATAACCTTTCTCCAAAAGGCTTTTGAACTGTAGCTTCAAGAATTGATTTAAAACTCTTGCGCCCAATGAGCCTCCGACAAATAATATCGTTTTTTTAGATTCGCTTAAACCGAACTTTTTTAAAGCCTCTATTTTATTAGTCTCCTCTAAAACACTTTGACGAACAGGATTTCCACAAATCTTCACTTTATCTCCAAAGTAGATTTCCATATTTGGATACGCCGTAAAAACCAGAGTCGCTTTTTTGCCCAATATTTTATTGGTCAAACCTGCAAATGCATTTTGCTCTTGTAAAAAGGTTTTAACGCCCATACGAGAAGCTGCATACAACAATGGCGCAGAGGCATATCCACCAACACCAATAGCTACTTGCGGTTTAAATTCTTTTATAATTTTTCTGGCTTCCCATACTGAACCCAACACTTTGAATGGCAAAGCCAAATTTTTGAGGGTTAGCTTTCGCTGCAAACCAGCAATGTTCAATCCACGGATTTCGTAACCAGCTTTTGGCACTTTTTCCATTTCCATTTTTCCTTTAGCACCAACAAAAAGAATTTTAGCCTCTGGATAATGAATCTTTATTTGATTGGCAATAGCAATTGCTGGAAAAATATGACCTCCCGTTCCGCCACCACTAATTATTACTCTATTAAGCTTTTGCAACTTGAGCCTCCTTTTCTTTTAACTGATGTTTGGATAGAGAAATAAGTACTCCGAACACAAAACACGTAATGATTGTAGATGTTCCTCCGAGAGAAACCAATGGTAATGGTTGACCAGTTACAGGGAATAAGCCAACTGATACCCCCATATTGATAAAGGCCTGCATACAAATAAGTATACCTAAACCCAATGCTGTATATGCCACAAAAGGTTCGGAGGTATTGCCAGCTATAATCATGCATCGGTATAAAATACCGAGGTAACACAATATGATGAGCAAACCGCCAATTATTGCTCCATACTCTTCTATTATGAATGCATAAATCATGTCGGAATACGGGTGCGGCAAGAAGTTTCTAGAAACGCCATTACCAGGGCCTTTTGGAATAATTCCTCCAGAAGCAATAGCGATTTTTGCGTGATCTGACTGATAGCTTTTTTGCGTATCGGCTCCACCATCGCTGAAATTCTCAATTCTAGAAACCCAAGTTTTCAAACGTGGTAAACTATCATTTAAAGATCCTAACTTAAGAGTTCCGTACCCTACTGCGACCATTAATACAAGTGAAATAGCCAATTGTTTAACCGGCACTTTAGCGAAGAATAAAATTGAAACAGCGACTACAAATAACATGGCTGCTGTTGAGAAATTGGCTGGCAATATCAAGCCTACAATCAATAGTATTCTCCAACCAATAGGAAACAACACTTCGTTCTTATTCTTAATATGATCTTTTTTAAGAGCCAAGAAACGAGCTACAAAAATAACCAGCACAACCTTGGCTAAATCGCTACTCTGAAAATTGATACCAATAAAAGGAATAGAAATCCATCGACTGGCACTGTTGATATTTACTCCATACAAAAGCGTGAAAAGGAGCAAACCAACACAAGGTATAAATGCCAAACGAGCAAACACCTCTATGAATTTGACTTTTACTTTAGACGTAAAAATCATTACACCAAAGCCCAGTCCGAGCATAAAAATATGCTTCGAAAATTGCACCATAGGATTTCCTCCATGGTTTTTTACCGCCAAAGACGACACACTGCTAAATACGGCTAAAATCGAGATTACAGCCAACAGCATAGCGAGGTACCAGATTTTTTTGTCCCCGGGTAAATTTTGCAATATTTTGAACTTTGGTTCGCGCACTTACAGAGCTTTTACAGCGTTTTTAAATTGTGTTCCTCTATCTTGATAATCCTTAAATAAATCAAAACTTGCACAAGCTGGCGAAAGCAAAACCATATCGCCTTTCGTAGCCAAAGAATACGCTACAGAAACAGCCTGATCGGCACGATTGCATTCTATTATTACTGGTACATCAGCCTCGAAAGCATCTTTTATTTTTTGATTTTCGTTTCCTAAGCAGATAATAGCTTTCACTTTTTCTCTTACCATAGGCAACAATTCGGTATAGTCGTTTCCTTTATCCACACCACCAGCAATCCAAACCACTGGTTTATTGCAACTTTCTAGAGCCCACCATGTAGAATTTACATTGGTAGCCTTCGAATCGTTGATGTAGTCCACACCATTGATGGTCGCTACATTTTCCAATCGATGTTCGATGCCCTCAAAATCTTGAAGACTTTCGCGGATAACTTCCTTTCGGATATCCAATACTCTTGATGCAATGGCCGCTGCCATAGCATTTTGGGCGTTGTGCTTGCCCTTTAGTGATACATCAAATACTGACATAGATATGCTTTTGTTGCCAACGGTTACGTTGAACTGATTGTCTTTTATGAATGCGCCTTCGTTTGGCGTATCCTGTAATGAAAAAGGTAAATTCTTAGATGGTATATTTCTTCCACTCAAGGCTTCTGCCAAGAGTTTATCGTCGATATTGAAAACAAAATAGTCGTTCGCATTCTGGTTATTCAACACCCTCAATTTCGATGCGATGTAATTTTCCAGACGGCCTTCGTAGCGATCTAAATGATCGGGTGATATATTGGTAATAACAGATATATATGCTTTAAAATCAATCAGTCCATCCAATTGGAAAGAACTGAGTTCTAGAACCCAATAATCTTTATCACCAGATTCGGCCAATTGCCCAGCCCAACTAGCACCAATATTGCCTGCCAATCCTACATCCAAACCAGCCTTCTTCAGTATATGGTATACCAAAGATGTTGTGGTGGTTTTTCCGTTTGAACCAGTTATAGCTATAGACTTTCCTTTGCTGTTTCTAAATGCAAACTCAATTTCATCTATAACTTCAACACCCTTAGCCACACAGCTTTTAACCAATGCCGCCGTACTTGGTACTCCAGGGCTTTTAATTACCAAATGAAGATCGTTATCTATAAATCGTTCAGCGCGCGAATGCCCTTTCTCTTCAAATGAAATTCTTGCCTTATCCAGACGCAAGCGGTATTTGTCCTTGATAGCGGAAAAATCGCTCACCAAAACATTGTAACCCAATTTTTGGGCCAACAAAGCAGCACCTACACCACTTTCACCTGCTCCTATGATAAGCACATTTTTCATTATCTAACTTTTAATGTTACAATGGTTAAAACCGCTAAAAACAAACCGATAATCCAAAATCTGGCTACAATTTTTGGTTCGGGCATGCCTTTTTTCTGATAATGATGATGCAATGGCGCCATCAAGAAAACCCGTTTCCCAACACCGGTTCTTTGCTTCGTGTATTTGAAATACCCTACTTGCAACAACACCGATACGGTTTCTATAAAGAAGATTCCACAAAGCACAGGAATAAGCAACTCTTTTCGAATAGAGATTGCAAACACAGCAATGATTCCACCCAATGCTAAGCTTCCGGTATCGCCCATAAAAACTTGAGCCGGATAAGCATTGAACCATAAAAAGCCAATGCAAGCTCCTACAAATGCGGCAATAAATATTACCAACTCTCCCGAGCCAGGAATGAACATAATGTTCAAATAATCAGCAAAAATATAGTTACCCGATAGGTAAGCCAAAACAGCCAATGCTATACCAATTATGGCACTACTCCCAGTAGCCAAGCCATCCAAACCGTCGGTCATATTTGCTCCGTTGGAAACAGCTGTTATTATAAAAATTACGAATGGTATGAAAATCAACCACCCATATTTTTTAGCGTTCAAACCAACAGCTTCTAAAATGGTTCCGTAATCGAACTCATTGTTTTTAACAAATGGTATGGTGGTTTTGATTGAATGTTCTTCCTTAAAAGTATACTCAGCAGCTGGCGTTCCTTCCATAACTGACAATCCACTTTGCATGGTATGACTGGTATTGATACGCGTAGTAACATCGGGGTGAAAAAACAAAGTAGCTCCTACAACAGCACCAACAATTACTTGTCCAATAATTTTGAATTTACCGGATAAACCAGCTTTGTCCTTCTTAAATACTTTGATGTAATCGTCGACAAAACCAATTAACCCCAAACCAACTGTAGTAAACAACATCAGCAACACATAGATGTTGGTAAGATTAGCAAAGAGCAAAGTTGGGATGATGATAGCCGAAAGAATTATAATTCCTCCCATGGTTGGAGTTCCCTGCTTTTGCAGTTGCCCTTCTAGACCTAAGTCACGAACAATTTCTCCTACTTGCTTCAATTGCAAATACTGAATGATGCGCTTACCAAAAACCATACTTACTATAAGCGATAGCAAAACGGCAGCTGCCGCTCTAAAAGACAAAAAATTGAACAATCCGGCTCCTGGCAGATCGTACATTTTGTCGAGGTATGTAAATAAATGATACAACATTAGCTTATAAGTTTGGCCATGTTAATGGCAATTTCTAAATCGTTAAAAGGATGCTTAACTCCTTGAATATCTTGATACGTTTCATGCCCTTTACCTGCAATCAGCACGATATCGCCTGACTGAGCAGAAAGCATTGCCAACTTGATAGCTTCAGCTCTATCTTCTTGCACTGTGTAGCGCATAAAAAACTCACCTGGCACGCCTGCTTTCATATCATTTATAATAGCCGAAGGCACTTCTGTTCTAGGATTATCTGAGGTCAAAATGGTTTTATCAGACAACTCAACAGCAACTTTAGCCATCAACGGACGCTTTAGCTTATCTCTATCTCCACCACAACCAATTATTGTCGTTAGTGTTTCATTTTTGGTACGAATGGCATTGATTGTATTCAACACATTTTCCAAAGCATCTGGCGTGTGAGCATAATCAACTATCACATTTACTTTTGCATTGGCTACATGGTGCTGAAATCTACCTTCCACAGGCGACAAACTAGATACAACCATCAATGCTTGCTCTAAATCCACACCCAAACAATTGGCTGTAGCTACTACCGCCGTCAGATTGAACGCATTAAAATGCCCAATAAATGGACTGAAATATTCTATTCCATTGCATTGCAACACCAAGCCTAGAAAAGTATTTTCCAACACTTTGCACTTGTAATCTGAAGGGTATTTTATTCCGTAATATTTTTTTGTCGCACGTGTATTTTGCAACATAACTGATCCGTTACTATCATCAGCATTACTTAATGCAAAAGCCGATTTTGGCAACTCATCAAAAAATTGCTTTTTAACACGGATATATTCCTTGAACGTTTTGTGGTAATCTAAATGATCGTGACTGATATTTGTAAAAACACCACCCGTAAAATGTGTAGCAGCAGTTCGCTTCTGATGAATTGCATGACTACTAACTTCCATAAAACAAAATTCGCAACCAGCATCGACCATATCGGCCAATAACTTTTGAAAAGAAATGGCATCGGGAGTAGTATGAGTGGATGGCAACTCGGTTTTTCCAATCAAATTTTTCACCGTTGAAACCAATCCAACTTGATATCCCATTTTACTAAAAAAACCATGCAAGAGTGTAGCTACAGTTGTTTTTCCGTTGGTGCCCGTTATACCTACAAGCTTTAATTTTTTACTCGGATTATCATAAAAGTTTGAAGCAATATTAGCTACTGCTTCTTGCGAATCCTCAACCCAAACAATGCAAACATCCTTTGAAATATCAGGAAGTGTTTCCCCAACTTGGACAACCAAAGCAACGGCACCATTATCTACTGCTTTAGCAACATAATCGTGTCCATTTACAGTATATCCTTTTACCGCTATAAACAAAGACGAAGCCACAACTGCTCTAGAATCGATATGAATGGAGTCGATTCCAAGGAAGTCGTTGCCAACTATCTGCTTAATCTTGCAACCAAATAATATGTCGGATAATGTTTTCAATCTAGCAATATGTTTATTTGAGTTCCTGCATATGTCTTAGTTCCTGGCGCTACATCTTGCCACTTTACAGTACCAACACCTTTCACTTTAACATTCAACCCACTGTTTTCTAATAAATAAATAGCATCCTTCAACCCCATACCCACTACATTTGGAACTAGATTACTACCGGGCAATCGTGTTGGGTGTTTATTAACTTTTATATTCTCTGTTTGCGTTTTTACTTTTACCCAAAGCTTTTCATCAGAATTCAGAGCATATGGCAAATTCAAATCATTGTAAACTGTTTTTAAGTCCGCCCAATTTCCATCAACAGAAGGAGGCAACGCTTGAGCGATGTACTTTTCCTCAGCATTGAGTTTTTCATGAAAACGAACTTGTGTAGAATACACTTTATCGGCCACTTCTTTGAATATTGGACCTGCCACTAAGTTTCCATAATAAACAGAATTACTTGGTGCATTCACAACAACAATGCAAGAGTACTTAGGGTTTTCAGCAGGGAAATATCCTGCAAAAGATGCTTGATAAGTATACTTACTTTCTTCGTCACTATACCCAGAGTTATCATTTGCTAGTCGCGCCGTTCCTGTTTTACCGGCTATTTTAAATTGTGCAGCTTTTAAGTTTTGAGCCGTTCCGTTTTCAACTACTCCTTCCAGCATATTTTTCACAGCTCGTATTGCGCTTTTTGAACATATTCCTGAATTCAAAACGGTCGGTTTAAAGCGCTCAACCATCTCTCCATTTTTGCTATAACCTTCAGCAAACAAAGGTTTTACAAGCACACCATCATTGGCAACAGCATTGTAAAAAGCCAAAATTTGAAGTGGCGTAAGCAACACCTCATACCCAATGGCCATTTGCGTAAGACTAATTCCAGACCAATCGCTACTTCTTGGATCGCCAATTCTAGGTTTGCCTTCACCAAAAATCTCAACAGCCAACGGTTTGTTTAATCCAAATGATTGTAGCTTATCGGTAAAGCGAACAGGATCGTCTTTATAGTGTTTAGAAATAATTTGAGAAATCCCAATATTTGACGAGACCTCAAATGCGCGCTGAGTAGTGATAACACCATAACCGCCTTGCCTCGAGTCTGTCATATAAGTATCGTAATACTTCACCTTTCCGTTGAATGTATCCACACTATCTTCAGGCGATACAAAACCATCATCTAAAGCAGCCAAAATCGTAGCCAATTTAAAAGTCGACCCCGGCTCTGTAGCTTCACCCACGGCATAATTGTAGCGCTCCCTATACACACCATCATCGCTACGACCCAAATTGGCAATCGCCCGAATTTTACCCGAAGCAACTTCCATTAATACAACACAACCGTGTTTGGCATTATTCTTAATCAATTGTCGCTCAAGTGCTTTTGTAGCAACATCTTGAATATTGATATCGATGGTAGATATTACATCCAACCCATCTTGAGGCTCTATTTCATTGTTATCTTCTAAAGGCATCCATGCACCACCAGCCAATTTCTGCTCAAGTCGCATGCCTCTAGAACCACTCAATATTCTATTGTAAGCCCCTTCTATACCTACATTGGTTCCTTCGCGTTCGTAGCCAATGGTTCTATAAGCCAAAACACCAAATGGTTTTACCCGCTTGGTTTGCTTTTCATATATAACTCCACCTTTGAATCTACCTCTATTGAACAATGGCAATTCTTTTACCGCTTGAAGTTCGTTGAAGTTGATACCACGCTTTACTAAAAAGTAACGATCCTTACGTTTGCGAGCTGCACGAAGGATTTGCATATATTCTTGAGTAGACTTATCGCCAAATATTTGTGCCAATCCTCGAGACAAAGGACGCAAGCTTTTATTGAACAACTCATCGGTTACCGCATCGGCAACTGCATCAAAACGCACATCGTAAATAGGCACAGAAGTACTTAACAAAGCGCCATCTGAACTATAAATATTACCCCTTACCGCATTTATTTCGCGGTATTTTGTTGAGATATTTTTGGCTTTATTCCTCCACTCTTTCCCGTCGACAAGTTGAATTTTGACAATACTTCCCAATATCGCTAAGGATAGCAATAAGAAAGCCCCGTACACGAACATCATTCGCCAGCGCAATCCTTTTTGGAAGTTATTTTCTGTCATTTTTTCGACACGACTATTTTGTATGGTGGCGTTACTGATTCTACCAAACCAAAAGCATTAATATTTTCAGCAATGTTGCTTTGCCGCTTCACTTTTTCAAGCTCAGTAAAACTGGTTGTGTATTTCGCTTTGTATTCTTTTAATTTATTTCCTTCAGTATTCAGGCTTCTCACAGTGTTTTCCGCCAAATAACCATAGCCTATATATAAGAGCGCCAACAACACACAAAAAAGCGGATAAGCAGGTTTTTTAATAACAACATCAAACAAATATTGCGTATTGAAATAGCGCAAGAGTTTATTGAAATTATATCCAGAATTCTCTGTTTTCATAAACGCACTCCTCTTCTCAACTTAGCGCTACGGCTACGTGGATTGTGTTCGATTTCTTCAGCACTTGCCATTACAGGCTTACTATGCAAAGGCTTAAATGAACGTTCAAGATTTCCGTAAAAATCCTTAATCACTTCTCCTTTTACATTGCCCGTTTTCAGATAATTCTTCACCAATCTATCTTCCAATGAATGGTATGACAAGAATACAATCCTCCCATCCTTGGCGATAACTTTATCTAAACTGGTAAGCATTTTCTCAATCACTTCTACTTCACGATTAACCTCCATTCGGAGCGCTTGAAATATTTGAGCCAAAAACTGTTTTTGCCCTTTGAAAGGCACCAACTTTTTATCCTGTAGAAAGTGAACCAGATTATTTGTAGTATCTATTACACCTTCTTCTGCCGCTTGCTTCATTGCAATGGCTATATTTTTAGGGTTTTGAATTTCTCCAAACGTTCTTAACACATTCGACAACTCTTGCCAAGTAGTATCGGTAATAAACTCTAATGCCGACTGCCCTTTATTTGGATTCATACGCATATCCAAAGGACCATCGAAGCGCAAGCTAAACCCTCTCTCACCCTCATCAAACTGAAACGACGAAACACCAAAATCGGCCAAAAGACCATCCACTTGGTCAAAACCTAGGAATCGAATATACTCTTGAAGGAACTCGAAATTTTGTGGAACAAACTTGATACGACTATCGTCAGGAATATTTTTTTGAGCAAACGGATCTTGGTCGAAGGCAATCAAAGTACCATTCTCACCCAAGGCATCTAAAATAGCTCGCGAATGACCGCCGCCACCAAACGTTACATCAACATATACACCATCAGGCTTAATAGCCAAACCTTCAATACATTCTTCCAGCATGACTGGTCTATGGTATTGCGAATCATAATTAACGTTCATCGCTATCCTCCTGATCGTTACCAAAAGCTCCCATTACTTCCTCGGACATAGCAGAGAAATCGTAGTCGCTCGACAACATCGTTTCATATTTATTTTTAGACCAAATCTCTATCCTCTCACCACTTCCAACAAACACCAACTCTTTTTCAAACTGTGCATAAACCGCTAATGATTTACCAATTGTAATTCGAGACGAACTATCTATTTCAGTTGGAGTTGCTCCCGATGTAAAACGGCGAATAAACTCTGCATTCTTTCTAATGAAACGATTTAGTTTTCTAATTTTTTGAGATAATTTCTCCCATTCACTCAATGGATATAGAACCAAACAATCTTCAAACACATCTCGATTGAGAATAAAACCCTCTGCTACCAAAACATCGCCCAGCTGCTTACGCAACGCCACAGGCAACATTACGCGGCCTTTCGCATCGAGTTTAGCATGGTATTCTCCTAGTAGATTGAGCATTAAGCAGGTTTAACAATGTAAAATTAAAGGAATTATCGCCACAATTCGACACATTTCCCCACATTTTAACACATTGTTGAAAACTTTTTCCCAATTTGCCCCCTCAAAGCCACACTGCAATACTGATTCGAATTGCTATATTAGGCTTGACATACCGCACTCATGAGCTTAAACATTATAGAAGAAAAAGGATTTAGATACCTAGAAGAAGGCACCGGAGAACCATTGGTTTTATTGCATGGTCTTTTTGGCGCCTTAAGTAACTTTCAGGATGTAATTGACGCATTCAAATCGAAGTACACAGTAATTGTACCACTTTTACCTATCTACGAGCTTCCGGTACTGGATACTAATGTTAAGAAACTTCAGAAATTCCTTACCTCGTTTTTAGATTTTAAAGAATTGTATGAAGTAAACCTTTTAGGCAATAGCCTAGGTGGCCATATTGCATTGGTATTTTCTAAAAACTACCCTGAACGCGTTAAGAGATTGATTCTTACAGGAAGTTCTGGACTATACGAAAATGCCATGGGAGGCTCTTTCCCAAGAAGAGAAGACAAAAGTTTTATCCGCAAAAAAGTAGCCGAAACTTTTTACGACCCAGAAGTTGCTACCGACGAATTGGTTGATGAATGTTTTGAGATTGTAAACAATCGAGGGAAGCTGATTCGAATATTGACTTTAGCAAAATCGGCTATACGCCACAACATGGCAAAAGATTTACCGAATTTCAAAATGCCTGTTTGTTTAATTTGGGGAAAAAACGATACGGTTACACCACCTGAAGTAGCGGAAGAATTCCATAGTTTAATCCCAAATAGCGACCTGTTTTGGATAGACAAATGTGGCCACGCAGCTATGATGGAACGCCCTACAACATTCAATGAAATATTAGAAAACTGGCTTAATGCACAACAAACTAACGCTTAAAGCGGAATTCATTAAAAGCAGCGGGCATTACAACGAGTGTCCGCAAACCAACATACCAGAAATCGCTTTTATTGGCCGTTCTAATGTCGGAAAATCGAGTCTTATCAACATGTTGGTTGGACACAAAAGTTTAGCCAAAACCTCTTCAACTCCAGGTAAAACTCAACTCATCAACCACTTCATCATTGAAGACAAATGGAATTTGGTGGATTTACCAGGGTATGGTTACGCCAAGGTTTCCAAAACTCTACGAAACCAATTTAAAGGCATCATCTACAATTTTCTTGAAAAGAGAGAGCAACTTACCTGTACCATGGTACTGATAGACTCTCGTCACCCACCACAACAATTGGATATAGACTTCATCAATTGGATGGGTAAAATGGGCCTTCCTTTCTACATCATTTTCACCAAAAGCGACAAATTAGGCAAAGAAAAATTGGCCGTTGCTATTGAAAATTATCAAAACGAACTCTTTAAAGTTTGGGAAGAACTACCTCCAATGTTTTTAAGTTCTGCCACCAATAGTCAGGGTAGAGAAGAAATTCTTGTAGCTATTGCCGAAATACTTGAAGAGTGGTAACAGAGTTTACTTAGACTCGTTTACCAACTTCGATTCGACAGCAAAATAGTGACCAAAATCACGCATATCACCAGCTAATTTCTTGTCAGAAGTAGCACGTTCGTATGAATCTGCTAGTGTCAAAACGGTTTGATGCACCAACATTTTCATCTCGTCCATTGTGAATTCTTTATCCCACAAATCGATACGAAGCGCTGCGTTTTCTTTTCTATCCCAAATAGCCATCAAAGCAGCACCACAATCTTGAGTACCAGCACCTTCACTAGCTTCCCAAGATATCTTCTCAGGAACTTTGTTAGCATCTAGTTTTACGTTTATTTTAATTTCTTGAGTTTCGTTTGCCATCTCTTAAGGTTTATAAAATTTCAACACCTTTTCTGCAGGTGCATCTACTATGAATTTTAAATTTTCGTCCTGGTGTGCATCAGCAAAATCTTTCACCATTTGGTAACCAGTATACCAGCCCAATCTAGCTGGCGAATCTTGTGGAAAACCAGGGGTAAACGGACCATTATTGGTAAGTTGACTCATCAGTTTCTGATCTTTAGAAAACAACCATTCTTCTGCGACTAAACGCTTCCAAGTATTATTTTCGTTCTCACTTGCCCAATTCAATTCTTCTTTTGTGTAGTTCAATATTTCTTGCTCAGATAAGTCACTGCATTGTTCTAATACAAACAAACATTTACCGTAAAAAATCATCGTACTCAATGCGTTTTCTTCAACAATTGGAGAATACAAACTCGACAATAAAAATCCACGCAAAGCGTCTGAAACCAAGTTATCGCGTTTCATTTTCTTTTTCTTGTACATCGGATAATTAGACGGCGGCAACATAGAAACATACTCAGATGCATTACCCATAAACCATTCTAAACCGATACCCAAAAACTCTTTCTCGGGATACACAGCTACATTAAAACCTGAATTGTAGAAAAAAACTTTTCTTGGAACAGTTACAAAAGGCAATTTCTCTGCAATTTGTTTTAAGCTGCTTTCTAATAATTTTTCTTCTTCCGTCAAATTAGAAAATATCGAATCCAACTCATGTTGCACCCCTTTCCAAATTGGATCTTCAGTATACAATGCTGCTTGGTCGTTGAGCATTGGACTTTCTAGAGGCGCAAAACGCATGATTTTCTCAACATATACCTGAGTAAAATCAATATTGCTAGAAAACGGCTCTCTTCCTAGTAATCCAAGTGTATCATCAGCAAACAATGACTGATCCGCACGGAAAAATTCTACCTGAAAATCAGGCTTCTCCAATATAACAGGAGCATCATACTCACCAAACTGACATGACATTGCTCCAAAAAGGAGAAGTACACTCGCGTAGCTTTTCATTTTTCTTACCTTCACGGCGGTAAACTTACGTAGATTATGAGAAGACTTTGTACACTTTTATTCCTTGTTATCGGCATCAGTGCATTTTCACAAGGCAATTTCCGTTTCGGATTGCATTTTTCACCGAATATTGGTTGGGTATCGCCTACTACAAACGGCTATGAAAAAGATGGATCAGCGGCTAACTACGGTTTTGGCTTAAACGCTGAATTTGGTTTGGGTACTGGTGAAAACTACGCCATCGCAACCGGTATTGGTGGAACCAATATTTCAGGAGCAATATTATCCGAAGGTGCTAGCGACAACTTCAAAGTGAACGCTAAGTACATCGACATTCCTGTTGCAATAAAACTTAAAACCAATCAAATAGGATACATGACGTATTTCGGAAAATTTGGACTTTCAAACGCCATTTTAGTTGGTGCAAAATCTGAATCGGGAGATGTTACAAATCAAGAGTTTCACAAAAACATGATTCCGGTAAGATCTGGACTATTAGTTGGTTTCGGAGCCGAGTACAACATCAGTGGAAAAACAAACATCCTTGTTGGTGTTGATTTCAACAACGGATTTACAGGCCTCTTCAAAAAAGATGCCTTCAAAGACGGCAACAACGAAGACCTTAAGATTAAAGCTAAAAACAGCCTTATCTCATTAAATTTAGGCGTATTCTTCTAAGATTCACTCCATAACCTATGGATTTAAACATTGCATTTTCGCAAAGCAACACCATAGTTGGCGACATCGATGGCAATTGCCAAATAGCTATAAGTGACATTAAAAAAGCAAAGGAAAACGGAGCGCAAATGCTTCTTTTTCCTGAACTTTTTATTTCTGGCTATATGGCCAAAGACCTTTTTTCTAAGGAAGGTTTTGCTGACAAATGCATCGAAGCTATATCTCATATACTTCCTTATACTGATGATATAACTGTTATCATTGGAAACGTTTCTAAAAACACGAACAATAGAGGAAAACTTCTTTTTAATAGTGCCTATGTTTTACGAAACAACAAAGTAGAAGCAGTCTACAACAAACATTTACTCCCTACCTACGATATTTTTGATGAATGTCGTCATTTTGAATCTGGAGTGGACATCGTTACCATTGATGTTGACGGCGTTAAATTCGGCTTGAGTATTTGCGAAGACATTTGGCACTTGCACGCCCCATCAATATACAAATCCAGTCCAATTTTAGAGTACAAAAATCTTAAGTTAGATGCTCTCATAAACATTGCTGCATCGCCTTTTCACGCCCAACAACATTTAGAGCGAGAAAAGACTTTGATAACGGTCAACGAATTTTTAAACATCCCTATATATTACTGCAACAGTTTTGGAGCGCACACCAACATCATTTTCGATGGTAGATCTTCCGTTTGCAACAACAAAACGATAACCAAAGCAGTTTTCGGAGCGGGTGTACAGTACTCTAAAGACTTTAAACACGAAGCTGTAAGCAAGTACGAACGCATTGAGCAAGCATTACTTTTAGGCATTTCTGACTATTTTAAAAAATTAGGTTTTACGAAAGCCATACTTGGTTTATCTGGCGGTGTCGATTCTGCACTCGTTGCTGCATTAGCCACAAAAGCTTTAGGTGCTGATAACGTCTATTGCATAATGATGCCTTCAAAATACAGCAGCGATCATAGCATAAGCGATAGTGAAAAATTGGTTAAAAATCTCGGTTGTAAGTCAAACACCATTGCAATTGAAAATGCCAATCAACAATTACTTTTGGATTTATCTCAAGATTTTGCTGGCACTAAAAGCGGTATAGCCGAAGAAAATCTACAAAGCAGATTAAGAGCCATCTTTTTAATGGCTATCAGCAATAAGCATGGTCATTTATTATTGAACACGAGTAACAAAAGCGAGTCGGCTGTTGGATACGGTACTTTGTACGGCGATATGTGTGGAGCTATGAGTCCCATTGCCGATTTGTACAAAACTGAAGTTTACGAACTCTGCGAATACATCAATAGAGATAAAGAAATCATTCCAAGAAACATTCTTACTAAAGCGCCAAGTGCTGAATTAAGACCCGATCAAAAAGACAGTGACTCTTTACCCGATTACGATATTTTAGATGCTTTTTTGTTCCATTATATTGAAGAACAAAGAAGTTTAGAGTATTTAAAAGCCACTTTTGGATCGAAAATCGATGTTGACCGCATCATAAAAATGGTCAACATGGCCGAATACAAACGCTACCAACTCCCACCAGTACTTAGAATCAGCAAAAAAAGCTTCGGTGAAGGAAGGCAACTTCCCATTGTTGGCAAATACGCCAATTGATAATCTATTCTTAACATTGGCGCCAAAATGCTACCGGTATGAATGGTAGTTTTGCATACAAATTACACGTATGGATTTTGGTATTTTTGAATTCTTAAAATTAGTAGGGGCCCTAGGATTTTTCATTTACGGAATGAAAGTAATGAGTGAGGGTATTCAAAAACTAGCTGGTACTAAGCTACGTTCAATACTCAATACCATGACCAAAAACCGATTTTCGGGTGTTGCTACTGGTTTCATCACAACTTCTTTAGTTCAATCTTCCTCTGCAACTACTGTAATGGTAGTAAGTTTTGTGAATGCAGGTTTACTTTCTTTACGTCAAGCTATTGGTGTAATTATGGGTGCTAACATAGGCACAACCATGACTGCCATTTTGGTAACCGTTTTAGGTTTCTCGAAATTCTCGCTTGCTAGCTATGCACTACCTATTATTGCGATCGGATTCCCTTTGATGTTTTTCAAAAACGCAAAGGCTAAAAGTTGGTCAGAATTTCTAATTGGGTTTGCCTTTTTATTTATGGGTATCTCAGCCTTAAAAAATGCTGTCCCAGAATTTAGTGCCGAAACATTAGACTTTTTACACTCAATCAATTCTTATGGTTTTCTTTCAACATTGATTTTTGTTGGGATCGGAGCTGTTTTAACTGTTATACTTCAGTCGTCTAGTGCGGCTATGACTCTTACTTTGGTTCTTTGTAACCAAGGGATTATTGACTTCAATATGGCAGCTGCTATTGTTTTGGGTGAAAACATCGGTACAACCATTACAGCCAACTTAGCTGCAATGATTGGTAATGTCCATGCTAAACGAGCAGCAAGGGCCCACTTAGTATTCAACCTCTTCGGGGTAGTATGGATGCTGTTCATATTTAGCTCATTCCTTACAGCAATCGATACCTTCTTAGTTACTCCTACTTATGGTTCTGCTTACGAGAATACATCATCTGTAAAATGGGGATTAACCTATTTTCATATTGCCTTCAATATACTTAACACGCTTTTATTGGTTTGGTTCATCAATGGAATTGAGAAAATTGTTATACGCATTACACCAGCTAAAAACGAAGAAGACAAAGTGTACTCTTTAGATTTTATTAGCGGAGGCTTGATGTCTACTCCAGAATTAAGTATTGTAGAAGCAAGCAAAGAAGTTGCCAACCTTGGTAGAACTTCAGCTATAATGAACACTTTGACAAAAAAATTATTGCACTCAAACAATGCTAAAGAGCAGAAGGCCTTAATTAAAGAATTAAGACACTATGAAGAACTGACAGATATTGCTGAAGAAGAAATTTCTAAATATCTAACTGGTATTTCTTCACAAGAAGTGTCTGAAAGAACAGCTAAAAGAATTAGTGCGCTATTAAGCATCATTAACGATTTAGAAACTGTTGGAGATATTTATTATGCAATTAGTACGGTATTCAATCGTAAAATAAACGATAAAATATACCTACTGCCTGAGCAACGCAGTCAGCTTAATGACTTGATTTTACTTGTTGATTCTGCCTTTGAAATCATGGTAACCAATCTTGACTTAAACAACAACAAGAACGACTACTCTGAAGCAATTGAGGTAGAACAAAAGATCAATAAGATGCGTAACAAATTGAAAAAAATGCACCTAAAAGGAATTGAAAATGGTGAATTCAACATACAAAGCGCATCAATATTCTCTGAATTGTACACCAATTTAGAACGTGCTGCAGATCACATTTACGAAGTACACCAAGCGTTAGAAGAAGCGCAACCAGATTTCGTGAAAGCCAATGCATTAGTGGTTAGTTAAACACACTTACATAGAATTATAAAAAAGCCTTGAAAATTTTCAAGGCTTTTTTATTGGCAAATATTTTGGAAACAAAATTTAGATCGTAGACTTTTTAATCGTTTCGCTGATAAGTGTATTGCTTGCATTCAAATCCCTATCATATAGTGTAATTCGAAATCTTAATAATTCGTTTGTAGTATTGGGGTTATAATAAGTAGGCGCATTCAACAATACCTCCATTTGACCTTCATAAACACCACCAAAAGGAGCAAATGGCATTATACGCTGAGATAAACCAACTCCTTCTAAACCTTTCCATTCACCATTTTCAAATTCTTGATAATCGATAATAAGATTGTTGTAGAAAGCCCCATCGATATGGTATGGAGGCAATGTGTCATTCAAAGTATCTAAGCCTATATTTCCATCGCCATCGGTAAAATCGAATGTAAGAACACCTGCCGAATCGGTTAATGTTTTGAATGTAAGATTGCTAATTTCTGGAATATCAGAATAACTCCTTTCGGGTTCGCACCCAACAAAAATGAAAGCAGCTACTGAAAAAGCCATTATGTATTTATATACTTGCATTGTGTACAATTTGTCGGTAAAATCCATCATAGAAACGCTTTCGAAAAGTCCTGAACAATTCGACGTTCTAGCTTTGAAAGTATTTCAGTACCAATATAAATATAACGCCGTATACCAAGCATATTGTCAGGCACTTCATATTAATGCCAATGACATACAGCATCCAAACGATATTCCGTTTCTTCCCATTCAGTTTTTTAAAACTAAAGACATCGTCACTTTCAATGAAACTCCAGAAATAACATTTACTTCAAGTGGAACTGGCGGAATACAAAGTCGGCATTTAATACAATCTGTTTCCGATTATGAAACTTCATTCATGGCGGCTTGGCATTATTTTTTTGGACCGACCGACGATTATGAATTCTTAGCTCTTTTACCGGCTTATTCAGAACGCACTGGCTCATCGCTTATCTATATGGTCGATGCGCTTATGACGGCATCTAAACAACCTAACAAACGGTATTATCTAGATCATTATAAAGACCTGCATCTTCACTATCAGGATGCATTAGCACGCGGTAAAAAAGTAGTTCTATTTGGTGTAACCTTTGCTTTACTTGAATTATGCGATAGTGCCTTTACTTTTCCAGAAGCTTTAATTTTCGAAACGGGAGGAATGAAAGGCCGAGGAAAAGAGTTGATTAGAGATGAACTTCATTTAAAACTAAATGAAGGATTAAAATGCTCTAACATATACAGTGAATACGGCATGACAGAGCTTTTAACTCAAGCTTACGCTACGGACGGTAAAAATTTCAGTTGTCCTCCTTGGATGAAAATAGTTCTACGCCAAAGCGACGATCCTTTTGATTACAACAACCACAAAACCAGTGGAGGAATTAACGTTATCGATTTAGCCAATTTGCATTCTTGCGCCTTTATTGAAACACAGGATTTAGGCAAACGAGAAGGAAATCATTTTCAGGTACTAGGCCGTTTTGACCAAAGCGACTTACGCGGATGCAATCTTATGGTTAGCGAATAAATTTAGGGCATGACACTGTCCTAACATAACATCAAACCCGTCATTTAAGCTTCAATCTTCAACAAAAAGAAGTTTTTCTTTCCTTTTTGAAGCAATACAAATGCATTGGAAATGAAATGGCTTTCGTCAAAAACAAGTTCGTCATTTACCTTCTCTCGGTTTACAGCAATCGAATTCTCCTTCAATGCACGGCGAGCTTCGCCTTTCGATTTCAAGAAATTGGTTTTCTCAGAAAGTACCTCAACAATGTTTTCACCCAATAAATCGGCTTTGCTTAAGGAAACAGAAGGCACGCCTTCAAAAACAGTAGAAATCGTTGACGGATTCAGTTTTTCTAAATCGCTTTTGTCTGACTTACCATAAATAATTTGCGTGGTAGCCATCGCCATTTCCAAATCTTCAAGACTATGAACCATGGCCGTAATTTCTTCTGCTAATTTCTTTTGAGCCAAGCGCAAATGAGGAGCTTCGTTGTGTTGCGCCATCAAATCTGCAATTTCTTGCTGCTCTAAAAATGTAAACGTTTTCAATAATTTATCGCAATCTTCATCGGCTACATTCAACCAAAACTGGTAAAACTGGAAGGGTGTGGTTTTGTTTCTATCCAACCAAACATTCCCCGCCTCAGACTTACCGAATTTTGAACCATCTGACTTGGTCAACAATGGACAAGTAATAGCATGTGCTACACCACTTACACTTCTACGAATCAATTCTGTACCTGTGGTGATGTTTCCCCATTGGTCAGAACCACCAATTTGAACCGTACAATTTTTCTCCTTGTACAAGTGCAAAAAATCGTAGCCTTGTATCAGTTGGTACGTAAACTCTGTATAACTAATGCCTGTTTCTAGACGCTTTTTCACAGAATCTTTAGCCATCATGTAATTCACAGAAATGTGCTTACCAACGTCGCGAATAAAATCTAAAAAGCCAATGCCAGAAAACCAATCGTAGTTGTTTACCATCTCGGCAGCGTTATTGCCGTCAAAACTTAAAAACTTCTCCAATTGCGCTTTGATTGCATTTTCGTTTCCACGGATGATGTCCATAGACAGCAAGTTTCTTTCTGCTGATTTACCTGATGGATCGCCTACCATTCCTGTTGCTCCACCTACCAAAGCAATTGGTTTATGACCGCAACGTTGAAAATGCTTAAGCAACATAATGGGCACCAAATTGCCAACATGCAATGAATCGGCAGTTGGATCAAACCCCACATAACCACTTGTAGATCCTTCCATTAGTTTTTGTTCCGCGTCTGGTGTACAGTCGTGCAACATTCCTCTCCATTTCAGTTCTTCTACAAAGTTTTTCATTACTGTTTTGCTCTTATGGCGGCAAATATAAGGTTCTGTAAATACTATTCGAAGTCAGATTGAATCTCGACACAAAAAGCTTTAGCATATTTGCATGGATGATAAAAACAATTGCCATAACAGGTGCCAATGGTATGATGGGGGCACATCTTACAGCCAACGCCCTACTAAAGCATTATAAAGTAAAAGCACTTGTTAGGCAAACACCTTCTGATGATCACTTTTTTCATCAATTATTAGCGCATTATGGTTGCACTAAAGATCTATTAGAAATAATTGAATGTGATTACGAAGACCGCCAAGCACTTACTTTGGCCTTGGAGAATTGCGATGAAGTATACCACTGCGCTGCCAAAGTAAAGTTTGACGGTAAAATCAATGAAATGATTGCTGCCAACGTAAGCATCAGTAAGCGCATCGTAAATATTTGCATTGAACAACAAATACCCAAGGTGATATACCTAAGTTCAATAGCCGCTATCGGTAAAAAATACAAAGGCAAATACAGTTGGGGAGACTTGCATTGGAACAGCCTTTATGGTTACACCAAGTTTTTGGGGGAATTAGAATTCATCCGCGCTCATGAAGAAGGATTGAACACTTCTATCTACAGAGCAGGTGTAATAGTAGGACCTTGCCCAAAAGAACACCCCATGGGAAAAATGTTGCTTAAAACGGTCTTTGGTAAAATGCCTTACACTAGTGGTGGAAGCGGATTTATTAGCGCACAATTTTTGGCTGAAAGAATGTTGAGCGACTTTAACCAATCGGTATATAAGCCATCGACAATGGTAAGTCAGAATCTTAATTACAAAGCAGTAGCACAAAGCATAGGCAGCATTCGTAACCTGGGTGTAATTTTCATTTCGAAATCTACTTTACGTCTACTACAAATATTAAGCGGCCTCGGCAAAGTGCTTTTCATAAACAAGCAACGTTTGCGTTCGCACACCATTCATTCGCTTACTACCGATAGTGATTACTCTTGCTTACCTGATTCGGATGCAATAGAATCTTCGCTTGAAGAAAGCATTAAGTTTTTAGGCAAAGGCAAAGAGTAGCTTAATTTAGACTGACGCTTCAAACTCATTTGCAAACTATCCAACCTTGTATTGATGATTGCATAAGCAGCATTAAAGGATTCGGGATCTTTTTTTAATTCGTCGTATTGACGTTTGAATTCTGCTTCTGTTGTTCCGTACAAAGCGTAAATGGTATCGGTATTGAACTTATCCAACAACATGGTATCACCAGATTCTCGAAGTTTAGCATTATCATACCCTTGCACCAAGTACAATTGAGTTAAAACATTAGCATAAAAATCCAGTTCGCTTTCAGTATATTCTTTCTTTTGGTCGCAAGCAGTTACAAAAACCACCATGGCCAACATTATGCCTAAAGTTTTAAACATCAAACGTCAGTCTTTCACCCTTTGCATCGTTAACAAGAGCACCATCCCACATAAGTTTACCATTCACCCATGTTTTTTCAATAGAATGAGAGAACGTATGCCCTTCAAAAGGACTCCAACCACATTTATAAAGCAAATTATCTTTAGTAACCGTGTACTTGTTTTTGTTGATTAAAACCAAATCGGCTTTCATGCCTTCTTTCAAAAATCCTCTATCGCCTATGCGGAATAGTTTGGCAGGAGCTTCCGACATTTTTTTGGCTACTTCACTATAAGTAAACACTCCTTGTTCAACTAAATCAAGCGCAGCCATAAAAGCATGTTGAACCAATGGTCCACCAGATGGTGCTGTCATATAGTTCCCGCTTTTTTCTTCGAATGTATGAGGAGCATGATCGGTTGCTAAAACATCGATAACATCGTCTTTAACCGCCGCACGAATAGCTTCTCGGTCACTGGCCGTCTTTACTGCTGGATTCCATTTTATCAAGCTGCCTTTGGTGGCATAATCGGCATCGCTAAACCATAAATGATGGATACAAGCCTCTGCTGTGATTTTTTTATTTTCTACTGGTCCTGCTTCAAACAAAGACAATTCTTTAGCAGTAGATATATGTAAAATATGCAGTCTTGCTCCTGTTTCTTTCGCTAAAGCCACCGCTTTAGAAGAAGATTCGTAACAGGCTTCGTGGCTTCTAATAATAGGATGTTGTTCGAACGGAATATTGTCGCCAAATTGTTGCTTGGCAATTTCTAAGTTGCGTCTAACAACCGACTCTTCTTCGCAATGGGTTGCAATAAGATGCGGCCATTGACTGAACAAATTAGTTAAAACCTCACGATTGTCTACCAACATATTTCCTGTTGAAGATCCCATGAATACTTTTACACCACATACCTTTTTAGGATCGGTTTTAAGTACTTCTTCTAGATTTTCGTTGGACGCTCCCATAAAGAAGGAGTAATTCACAGGACTGTTGGCCGCTGCAATATCGTATTTGGCTTGCAAAAGCTCTTGTGTTAGCGATTGCGGATTGGTGTTGGGCATTTCCATGAACGATGTAATACCACCTGCCAATGCTGCCAGCGATTCCGATTTTATATTTCCTTTGTGCGTAAGACCTGGCTCACGAAAATGTACTTGATCGTCTATAGCGCCAGCAAAAAGGAATTTTCCTTCAGCATTTATTTCTTTTGCATTGTTAGCATTCTCAATTTGAGGTGCAATGCGCTCGATTTTATCGTTTACAACCAACACATCAGCAGAAAGAATCCCTTCACTGCTAACCAATTGGGCATTCTTAATGATGTATGCCATTGAGTTTTTTATTTACTGAAACGCATTTTCAATACGCCTGTAATGGCTTCATTGAAAATACCCATGTTCATTTTACTTTTCCCTAACTGACGATCGATAAAGGTAATTGGAACTTCGCCCACTTTAAAACCAAGTTTGTGTGCTTTGTATTTCATTTCAATTTGAAATGCATAACCCACAAATTTGATATTATCTAAATCGATTGCTCGCAATACTTTCGCTGTATAGCATTTGAAGCCTGCTGTAGTATCCTTAAACGGAACCCACAAAATAGCTCGTACATAAACTGAAGCTAAGTAAGACATCAAAATTCTATTCAAAGGCCAATTGCTCACCTTACCACCTTTACAGTAACGAGAACCAACACTTAAATCAGCTCCATTTTCGCAAGCAGCACGTAAGCGAGGTAAATCTTTAGGGTTATGAGAGAAATCGGCATCCATTTCAAAAATGTATTCATAGTTATGCTCTAAGGCATATCTAAAACCCGCTATATAGGCTGTCCCCAAACCTTGTTTTCCTGCTCTACTTAGCAAAAACAACCTGTCTGTCTTTTCTGCCATACCTTTTACAATATCAGCGGTACCGTCTGGCGAACTATCATCAACGATAAGTACGTGATAGTCGGTGTTTTCGAAAACAGCTTCTATTATTGCTTGTACGTTTTCCTTCTCGTTGTATGTTGGGATAATTACCAGTGAATTGCTCAAAACTTAAAAATATGGGGTAAAAATAGTAGAAATAAAAATTGTTTCTTTTAACTTCAGGATAATAAGTTCACTGGCTTATTGAATTTACAATCCAATATACTTATTAAATAAGGTTTCATCTGCTTCTAAAACAGCTGCATTATCTAATTTTACACATCAAATAACACACGGTTAAATAACTAATCTATAGATATTTAATTTCAACATTCAGTCATTAAGCCTTTATCATCTTCACGCTAAAAGGCTATGAATGGATGCTACAATTCTTCTGCAACAACTTCGGTTACACTAGGCAATTTAGACTTCAACAATTGCTCTATGCCGCCTTTTAATGTTGCTGTACTGCTTGGGCATCCACTGCATGCTCCTTTCAAAATAACAGTTACAACACCATCCTTATAGCTTTTAAAATCAATAGCACCGCCATCGCCTTCTACAGCTGGTCGCACATATTCATCCAAAAGTTTTTTAATTGGCTCGTCCAATTCTGATGGTTCTACTGGAGCTTGATTTTTAGATTCGGATGCTGTCCCGTTTTCTTTTGGAGCAGGAATACTTTCTACAGCAAACTCAGTTGATTGCAAAAAGTCGCGGATAAATTCACGCAATTGCATATTAACCATATCCCAATCGGCCGCACCGTTTTGAGTTACTGTAACAAAGTTTTTAGTAAAAAACAAAGACTCTATAAAAGGGAAATTGAACAAATCGTCGGCTAAAGCTGAGTGACCTCTTGCTTCTGCTTTGCTGAAAAACTCTACAGTTCCTCCACCTTTTACCATCAATCTGTTGGCAACAAATTTCATGGTTTTAGGATTGGGAGTCATTTCAGCATATACAGTACTTGGAATTTTAGACATCAGTAATTATTTGTGGCCGCAAATGTACAAAGCAGTTTACCAGAAAAGCTAGTTTGATAGCGATACTTTAATTTCTTTTAAGAATTTAAGTCTATTTTTCGGCTCAAATTCCATTCTATGCCACACATCATAACTGTTCGAGGCGAAAGCCCAGAATTAGGCGACAATTGTTTTGTTGCTCCAAACGCTACTTTAATTGGTAAACTGAAATGCGGAGACGATTGTTCATTTTGGTTCAACGCTGTAGTTAGGGCTGATGTAAACTACATCAAAATGGGGCGAAGAGTTAACATCCAAGATGGAGCAGTAATACATTGCACTTATAAAAAATACCCAACAACTATAGGCAACAACGTAAGCATTGGCCACAACGCCTTAGTTCACGGTTGTACTGTTGAAGACAATGTTTTGATAGGAATGGGCGCAATTGTAATGGACAACGTGCACATACATTCTAATGTAATTATTGGTGCTGGTGCAGTTGTAACACAAAATACCGTGTGTGAATCGTGGAGTGTTTATGCTGGAAATCCGGCTAAAAAGATAAAAACTCTATCACCAGAATTGTTTGCTGGAGAAGTTCAACGTATTGCTAAAAACTACGTGAAATACGCTAGTTGGTTTAAAGAGTAACTACGTTTAAATTCAGTTTTTCACCGAAAAAAAAGCGGGTACTGTTTCTGAAAGCTTCGGTGTAATCGCTTACATAAAACAAATCTTCACCAGCAAAGTACTGACTTACCGTTCCATCTAATTCTTTTTCGAGTGCCAAAGCGGTGAGTTCTGCATTGTCTATCACTGGAATTTTTGGTAACATGGCTTGTATTTCCGCTCGAATAAGAGGGTAATGAGTACAAGCTAACACAAGCATTTCTATGCCTTTTAGTTTTTCATCTTTGATGTATTCATTGATGACAACTTTGCTTATTTTATTGGTGAAGAATCCTTCTTCAATCATAGGAGCTAGAAGTGGTGTTGCAAGACTTTTTACCGTAATATGATTCGCCACAGCAGCTAGTTTATCTTCGTATATTCCAGAGTTAACGGTTGCTTTAGTGCCAATTATTCCTATTTGACTTACAGCACAATCGGCTAAGTGATTTACAACAGGATCTACAACATTGATGATGGGAATGGATTTGTAGGTACTGATTCCGTTTTTAGCCAATACAGATGATGCTGAATTACAGGCTACCACGATATGCGTACAACCTTTTTCATACAGGAAATGCATGATTTTTTTCGCGAAATTCAAGATGCTTTCTGGCGATTTATCTCCGTAAGGCAAATGGGCTGTATCACCAAAATAAATGAGAGGCAAAGATGGCATGCGTTCTTTGATTGCTCTCGCAACCGTTAGTCCACCAATTCCTGAATCAAAAACTCCTATATATTTTTTTTCGAGCATAAAAAAACCACGCCTAGACGTGGTTAATATATTGTTTTATGAAATACGAATTACTGAATTCCAAGTTCTTTTTTTACCAATGGCAAAACATTCTCTCCACCTTCGTAAACAGTTGCTCCACTTGAAATATCAAAGATGTATGCAAAACCATTAGCCTTTGCTACGTTAGAAATTGCAGTACGAGCTTTATCCAATATTGGTTGCAACAATCTTTGCTCTTCTTTTGCGATTTCTTCTTGAGCTGTAGACTGAAACTGTTGGATACGTTGTTGTAAACTAGTAATTTCTGCTACTGTAGATTGCTTGATAGTTTGAGACATTGTAGCTTCTTTTGCTTGGTAGTCTGTCACTTTTTGTTCGTATTCAGCAGACATTGTTTCCAATTTCTTTTGAAGTTCAGTTGCCAATGCTTCAGCTTTTTTGAAAGCAGCTGTTTTTTCTGGCATCATTTCCAATAACTCTTGAGAGTTGATGTGTCCTAATCTGATTTGTGCGCTTGCAGCGAAACCTATCACTAGGGCAAGCATAAGTATGATGTGTTTTTTCATATTTTGTGTTATTGTCGAGTTTAAAATTATTGTCTGCAAATGTATTTTTTTATTCTACTTAATTAGCCGAAAGTTTTACCCCCATTTTTCTGAGTACGGTAAGGCTTTTGTCCAATTTAGGATCGGAATACAAAACCGAATTTTGTGTGGCTTTATCAATCACTAAATCGTAATTACCCGATTCAGCAACATCCTTAATGGCTGTGTAAAGTTTTTCTTGAACAGGTTGAACCAATTCTTGATTTTTCTTAAACAGCTCTCCATCTGTACCAAATTTTGCTTGCTGAAGCTCTATTACTTCTTTTTCCTTCACTTCAATTTCTGCCAAGCGATTTTCACGCATTTCATTGGTAAGCAATACCAATTCAGCTTGATATGCGCTTTTCATTTCGGCAATGGCTTTATAACGGCTTTCGATTTCACCTTGCCACTGTTTTGACAGCGAATTCAATTTTTCTTGAGCTTCTTTAAATTCTGGAACATTCTCCATAATAAAGTCACTATCAACCAACATAACACGTTGAGCAGAAAGAACTTGAATAGAAACTAAGCAAACAAAAAGTGCTATTATTTTTTTTATCCCCATAAAGTGTGTTTTGTTACAGTTCTCCAAGATTCGCGCCAATCGTGAAATGGAATTGTCCACGAGCCATATTTTCTCTACCCGGAACATCGTCAAACCTCCAGCCATAGTCAAGTCCCATCAATCCGAATGCCGGCAAGAAAATTCTTAAACCTATCCCTCCACTACGCTTTAAATCGTACGGATTGTAGTTGGTAAATCCATTCCAAGTGTTACCTGCTTCAAAAAAGCCTAGCATGTAAATGGTTGCACTTGGGTTTGGTGATAATAAGTAGCGTAATTCGGAAGTAAATTTAGATATGTACTGTCCACCCGTTGTTGGAGAAAGTGACAAATCATCATATCCTCTAAGTCCAATAATTTCTCGACCATCCAAAGAAAAACCTGAAAGTGCACTACCACCTAAGTAATATCTTTCGAATGGAGACAACCCAATATCTTGATTGTAAATACCTAAGAAACCAAAACCTGCTTTGTTGTACAACACTAAGTTTTTGGCCACTTCTGTATACCAAGATGTTGTCACTTTCCATTTGTGGTATTCTACCCACTTGAATTTTTCTTGATCTGTAGAATTTGAGAAATCTTTACCCGAAATCAAAGAATACGGTGGTGTAGCTTTAAGGGTTAAATTAATATCACTACCATATCTTGGGAATATAGGTTGCGAAACAGAATTACGACCGAAGGACATCGTATAACTAACGTTGTTACTATTACCATTAGCAAATGAGAATATGTTACCAAAATTACTCAACACATAATGTTGGTATGACAATCCTTGGTATAAAGAGAAGTAGTCATCAGGTACTTGAAGTCGTTTTCCTAATCCTACAGAAACACCATATATTTTCAAGTAAGCTCTATCTGGGTTATCTATTTTCTCACCATCAACTGTAATTTTTTTAGCCAATCCATTGGTTTGAACAGAGTGAGATAATGAAACAGAGAATGAGTTTGGTTTGCGCCCACCCAACCAAGGTTCCACAAATGAGAAACTGTATGCTTGGAAAAACGAACCATTCGATTGAGCTCTTAAACTCAATTGCTGACCATCACCACTAGGAAGCGGATCGTAAGCTTCTCTGTTGAAAATGTTTTTTAATGAGAAATTCGTGAATTTAAGCCCCAAAGTACCAACAACTCTACCGGCACCAAATCCACCTGATAATTCAATTTGATCAGATGGTTTTTCTTCCAATGTATATTCGATATCTACCGTACCGTCGGCTGCGTTTTGGATTGGATTGATACCAAATTGCTCTGGGTTGAAATACCCCAATTGAGATAATTCTCGCTGTGTACGGATGATGTCGGCTCTTGAAAACAATTCACCTGGACGAGTTCTTACCGTTCTTCGAATTATACGGTCGTTGGTTTTAGTATTTCCTTTGATGATAATGTTGTTTACTCGGTATTGCTTCCCTTCGTAAATCCTTACTTCAAAATCGATGCTATCGTTTTCAACCAATGTTTCTACTGGGGTAGCAGAAAAAGATAAATACCCATCATCCAAATACAGTGAACTGATATCGGTATTGTTTTGAGAAAACTGTATGCGCTCTGTAAGCGATTCTTTGTTGTAAACATCGCCTTTTTTAATCCCCAACTTATCGCTTAAGAAAGCATCGTTGTATTTGATGTTTCCAACCCAATTGATGTTTCTGAAATAGAATTTCTTCCCTTCTTTAATCTCTAAGTAAATATTTACACGGTTGATTTCTTTATCGTATACAACGGAGTCTGAAACAATTTTAGCATTTCTATATCCCTTGCTATTGTACTTTTCTATTACAGCTCTTTTATCAGCTTCGTATTCGTTTTCTAAAAACTTAGACGCAGTGAAAATTTTATACCAGCGTTTTTCTTTGGTTTCACCCATGGCTTTTTTCACTTTCTTGTCTTCCAAGGCCGTGTTACCATTCACAAAAATGTTGGCGATTTTAACTTTTTCACCTTTTTCAACATCAATTTTTAATAGAATCGCATCTTTTACTATTGAATCAACCTCACTATTAAGGTTTACTTCACATTGCAAATACCCTTTTTCTATGTAGTATTTCTCGATGATGTTTTTGGTGTTTTGAAGTAAATTTTCGTTGACGATAGTACCCAATCTCAAATTGATTTTACCACGCAAAGTTTCTGATTCGCTTTTTCTAACTCCTTTGAATTTGAATCGAGAAAGGCGAGGACGTTCCTCTAGATCAATGTTTAGGTAAACATTGCTTCCTCTAACTTCTGCAACACGAATTTTAATATTGGCAAACAATTGTTGCTCCCACAAATTTTTGATGGCCTTACTGATGTTTTCACCAGGAATACTAACAGTTTCACCTCGTTTTAAACCTGTAAAAAGTATGATAGCTTCGGTATCGAAATTACCGGCCCCTGTTACAGTAATATCGGCTATGGTATAATCTACTGGTGCGTCGTAAGAAACACTTGGTGCAGATCCAATATTGATTTGTGCGTTAGCTGAAAATAGGCTAATTGCTGCGAAAAATGCGAATAGAAGTTTTTTCATGAATTACGAAACAGGTTGAATTTGTTCACCTGTTTTCCCAAAACGACGTTCTCTGTTTTGGTAGGCAAAAATGGCTTGGTAAAAATCCGTTTTATTAAAATCTGGCCACAAAGTTTCGGTGAAATAAAACTCTGCATAGGCTAGTTGCCAAAGTAAAAAATTACTTAAGCGCTGCTCTCCACTCGTTCTGATAAGTAAATCAGGGTCTGGAATATCGGCAGTGTATAATGATTTAGTAATAAGTTCTTGTGAAATGTCTTCTGGCGATAATTTGCCTTCAGCACAATCTTTCCCAATATTTTTTACGGCTTGAGTAATTTCGTGTTTAGAACTATAGCTTATAGCTAAATTCAGAATTAGACGCTCATTGGTTTTAGTTTTTCCAACAGCATCTGCCAAAACTTTACGACAGTTTTCTGGCAGTTGTTCTTTATCGCCAATCGACATCAAACGAATACCGTTTTCTATCAACCCTTCTAATTCTTTTAATGTTGTTGACACAAACAATTCAAGCAAAGCATTGACTTCTTGCTTAGGACGCAACCAATTTTCTGTAGAAAACGCATATAAAGTAAGCACCTTAACACCGCTTTCAATAGCAGCTTCTACCGTTCGTTTTACTGCTTGCACACCATGGGCATGCCCATACACTCGTTGTTCGCCTTTTTCTTTGGCCCATCGCCCATTACCGTCCATTATAACAGCAACATGGTGAGGCACCTTGTTCAACGATATTTTATGTAGCAGATCTTTGTCGCTTTGCATTCTATTTTCTTACAAGTTCCAAGCCGGGCAGCTGTTCTTTTTTCTATTGAGTTTTACGTTGAGCATAACACCCGATATAAAAACCCAATCATTAGAACTAGGGTCGCCCCTGTATGTACCTTCGTTGTTGTCCAATCCGTTTGGAGGATTAATGCTATTATCTACAAATGGCCTTTCGTTTTCGTCGAAGCTTTCTGTGCTTACATAAAACGAACTTACGTCATCAATATAATCTGTAAATGTTTTTCTAGCACCTGCGTAAACACTTACTGCTAAGCCTTTTACAATATTTGCTCTAAACCCAATTCCAAACGGAACGGCGAAGTTAATTAAATTGTAAGGTTTACCTCCCTCGAAATGCTGTCCTTCTGTCCCTATTTCTCTTAAATTAACCATCTCGCCTTGTGCATTTTCTGCCTTTGGATTGGAAATTATACCCGAAACCCCAAAAAACAGGTAGGGTGAAAATGGATATTTAGGGTTGCTGATTTGATAATCGAAGTAATTCATTTCAAAGACAACCGACAATTCTTGAATGCGATTTTGAAAACTTAGATTTCTGTTTTTCTCAAATAGAATTTCAGAAGTAGAATCTGCCCCCTCGATGGTTCCTGACCAAAACCCGAAATTTAACCCTACTCTTCTATTGAAATTATATCGATAATAAAAACCATATCCAATATTACTGACATTCAAAGGTGACTTATTGAACTCGCCTACATAACTCTGCGTTCCGAGAGTTATCCCAAATTCTTTTGAGCGCTGGTACCTGCTTTGCGCTGAGCAAACAAATACTGCACTAAAAAGCAGAAATATGAGGAGTTGTAGTTTATTCATTGCAACATTAATGCAGCATTAGCACATTTATTGTGTTAATCTAATTTCTGTGGTCTAGTCCCCACATTAATTTATTGCGAAGGGTGTGGTAAAAATTATCGCTTGTAAGCTTTGCCAGCATAAAACCAAAAGGGGCTTTACCCAACTCTAAGTAGTCAGAAAATGAACACGATCTATTTCTTGCATCCAAAGCCATAAGGTAACTGTCGCCTCGGCCTTTAACTTTCAATTTTATGGTACTATGATCGGGCAAGACTATAGGCCTTACATTTAAATTATGAGGTGATATTGGTGTTATAATGAATGACTTTGACGTTGGCGCCAAAATAGGCCCACCACAAGACAAATTGTACGCTGTAGAACCTGTTGGCGTAGAAATTATCAGTCCATCGGCCCAATACGAATTCAGATATTCATCGTCGATATAAGTTTCTACCGTTATCATAGATGATGAATCTTTTTTGAGCACAGTAAACTCATTAAGCGCTACGTTTCGGCCGTCAAAATCGTGATTCTTAAGCTGAATCAAGCTTCTTTCTTCTACACTATAATGTCCTTGAGCAATGGCTTTTACAGCATTGCTTATTTCTTCTCTAGCTATGCTCGATAAAAAACCCAAACGCCCTGTATTGATTCCCAAAACTGGTATTTTAGTTCCGTACACAAACTGAACAGTTTCTAGAACCGTACCATCGCCTCCTATAGCCAAAAGCAAATCTGGCTGAATGCTCTCAATATCACTAGCCTCCCAAAACTTACTGTAGTTTTTAGGCATCGTAATACAATCGAACAAAACCTTACAAAAAGGATTGTAGATATAGAGCTCAACCCCTTGCGCAATTAAATTATTGAGCAAGAACTGAATAGCGGGCCCAAAATTGGACGTAAAATGCTTTCCGTAAATGGCTATCTTCATTACAATGCTTTTGTAAAGTGCAAAAATACACCAAAGTCTCCTAAACTATTATATCCCGCATCGAAGCGTACAACTTTATCGTAATACGACGCTAATTGTACACTAACTCCTGTACTTACCAACCAAGAATTGTACAGGTTACCATTGTCGGTATACGAATGCAAAAATGCTTGATCGACAAAAGGCCCTACAGCCAAAGTAACAAAGGGATGCTTGAATTGACGAACTGGAATAAAATTAGTTTTTATGGTTTTGTTTTTAAACACCAAAAAGAAATATTGGCTTCTACTTTGTAGCCAATTCAGTGTATTGGGCACATACAAATCGAATATGCGTGGTACTTTGGTTAGTCTATTTGAAGTAATGAATTCGAACGCGGTATTTTTCTCTGCATTTAAAACCCATTGCCCCTGAAATTGAACCGAAAACAAATGTCGTTTAATCTCCTTGTACCTTCTAAAATCAATAGAGTTCATCCACAACACTTTCTTCAAACCAAGTATGGGAATTCTTGAACTGAAGGAAAAAAATTGACCTTTATGTGGGAAGGAAATATTGTCTCGACTATCGCTATGATAACCGCCAGACAAGTACGTAGTAAGCAATCTACTTTTGTTTTCTTCTCCGAAATAATGGCTATTGTATTCCAGCAAAGAATCTAAGGCTACACTCTGATACATATCGATAGAAAAGCCTATTGATTGATGGGCATCTATCTGCCTTGCAGTAGACACTCCAACCCCAAATCGCTCTTTGATGGCATGTGGTGTTCTTTTCTTGAAAATTCTTTCGCCATTGATATTATCTACTTCTAAAGTAGGGTACTGAATATAAGACATACCATAACTCAACCCCCAAGTTTTACGTACAAACTTTGAATAAGACAATCGAAATTCTTGACTAAAACCCGATACTATTTTCACAAACAACTCGTCGCCTTTCCCATTGATATTCTCCAACCTCAAGGCCCCGCCATAACTTATTCTATCGAAATCTTTATCGCGCCACCATAAATTGAAATTTGGGTCAGTTAAACGAAAAATAGGAAACGGCCATGTGTACCACCGTTCATCTACTACAAAACAAATTTTAACAATGGTTTTCCCAGACGACTTTACACCATCTACATTAGCATGAACCGTTTTAAAAAGACTACTACGATTCAGTCTATGTTCGCTTTCAGTCAATAGACTATCGAATACTGTTTGACTATATTCTACACACTCTTCGAGTAGAATGAGCTCTCTAAGAAAACCTTCTTTGGTTCTTTTGTTGCCCTCAAAAAAAATAGAATCGACTTCAACTTTGACATTTTGAGCCAATAAATTACTTACTGCAAAGAGAGCAAGTAGTGTTATGAAAAAGCGAAACCTCAAAAATCTAAATAACGAATAAGACCATCTTTCCTATCATTGAGCCAATCCATGTCGTCGGTGTAATTATAGACTCTTCTTACCGACATGTTGTAACGTGAAAATGTTTGCATAACACCAGAAATGTGAACTGAATTTAATTTAAGCACAACCATAATTAGGTTTTCATTTGCCATTTCGTTCACTAAAACCGAATGAATTTTCACATCGTTGCCTTCTACAATTTGAGCAATTTGCGACATAGAATAATCGCGAGGGGCAATCATCAACTCAACTATGGCTCCTTCGTCTTGTACGGTACTAATTTCTCCTGCCAAGTCTACCAAATGACTTTTGGTAATAACACCCAAAAAGGCGTCTTCTTCCGTAACTACTGGTATTACCGACACGCCCGATGTTTTGAAAAACTTCAATACATCCCAAAAATGAACGTTTGGGCCTATTTTAAATGGCATGAGTTGCGGCTCCATTACATCTACATCCTCACAAGATTCTTCGCTTACTATGCCAAGATATTTTTTATCCTCAACCACAGGCAAATGCGAAACATGGTTGTCTTGCATTAGTTGCAAAGCCTTGCTACCAATTTCTGATTTAGATATTTCTAAATAAAGGGGTGCTATTAATTCTACTGCTTTCATCGTTTGCCTTTATTACTTACGTAACAAACTTTATACCTTTGGTTTATTCTAGAAAAAATTTTGGCACAAATTAACCTTTAATGACTAAACTCAGCGTCAACATCAACAAAATTGCAACCATAAGAAATGCCCGTGGAGGTAATATACCTAACGTTTTAAAAACGGCTATGGATTGCGAATTATTTGGAGCCGAAGGCATTACCGTTCACCCAAGACCAGATCAACGCCATATTCGCTATACCGATGTTGAAGATTTAAGTCACAACATCAAAACAGAATTTAATGTTGAAGGATACCCAAACAAAGAATTCTTGGACTTAGTTTGCAAACACAAAGTTGACCAAGTAACCCTTGTACCGGATGCTCCAGACGTATTGACTTCTAATGCTGGTTGGGATTGCAAAAAACATTTCGACAAGCTAAAAGATGTTGTACAAATGCTTCATAAAGAAAATCGTAGAGTGAGTTTATTCATCGATCCTGACGCGAAACAAATTGAATGGGCTAAAAAAACGGGGGCCGATAGAATAGAATTGTACACCGAAGATTATGCTTCGCGATTTGGTGATGATCCTGAAACAGCAATAGAATCGTACAAAAAAGCAGCCATTGTGGCACAAAAATTAGAATTAGGCATTAATGCAGGTCACGATCTTAATCTTAAAAACTTAGCTTATTTCAAACAAAACATACCCGGTTTAATGGAAGTCTCTATTGGCCACGCTCTCATTAGCGATGCCTTGTACTACGGACTAGACAATACCATAAAAATGTATTTAGCCAAATTGAGATAATGGAATTGCATTTCAAAAAAATAGGAAACGGCCCTGCATTGGTCATTCTTCATGGACTTTTAGGTAGTGGAGACAATTGGCAAAGCTTAGCCAAAAAATGGGCAAATAAATTTACTGTGTATTTAGTCGACCAACGCAATCATGGTCATTCGGAACACAGTTCTGAATTCACCTTTGATTTAATGGTTGCTGATTTAGAGTCGCTTCTTGAAAAAGAGAATATTACCGAATGCTATTTACTAGGACATTCTTTAGGCGGAAAAACAGCCATGCGCTTTGCTCAACTCAACGATAAGATAGTAACCAAACTAATTGTGGTTGATATAGGAACCAAATCATATCCTCCTCATCACAACGAAATTTTCGACGCTCTTAACAGCGTTGATTTCAACATTCACAACACAAGAAATTTAGTCGACCAACAATTAAGTTTACACATAACACAAGCTGGAGTACGCATGTTTCTAATGAAAAACTTGTATTGGAAAGAAAAGGGTCTTTTAGCTTGGCGCTTTAATTTAGATGCACTGCATGCCAACTACAATGAAGTGGTTAGTAACATTCCAGAATTCCCTTGCTTGGTAGAAACGCTTTTTATACGTGGCGAAAACAGTGGCTATATTTTAGATACAGATTGGGACGGTATTCAAGACATTTTTCCTAATTCCGAATTATGCTCTATAAGCAATGCCGGACATTGGGTACACGCCGAACAACCAACACAATTATCAGATTGCGTAATCGATTTCTTACAGGACTAAATATTATCGACTCCCAAAAAACGTTGAAAAAGGAACTGAATTGCACATCAATAAAGTCATATCATTACCTTTGAAGTGGTTTTGAATAGAAAAGTTCTTCATACTGCATTTTTATTGCTTTACTTTTTAGTAATGCTCAAGCTACCAAGCTACGCTCATTTTTGTGGCGATGTACGAGTAGAAGAAAATTGCTGTGCCGATGAATTTGAAGGTGATTCCAACAATACCACCTCGATTGAAGCAAGCTGTTGTTCAGACATAGAGTTACCCAATACGGCTGACAAAGAGCATCAGGCCATACAAGAAATTAATTGGAATAATCAGCACAATGTACTTGTAGCAAATTATAATTCCTTAACGATTTCAAAAGTTGTTTTCAATAGTAAAACTCTTTCATTATTAGAGTATTATCATCATTTCTCCCCACCTGTACAATCGCTTCATAAACTGTACAATCAATACATAGTATATCATTAGTTTTTATTGGAATTATTCTCAGCATTCGTGCTATCACATTCTATCTAATAAAAATTAAACAACATGAAATACTTAATCATTGGCGCTGCATTAATATTGAGCGCAACACAACTTAAATCTCAAGAAAAAGTAAAAACCGACAGCCTTTATGTAGAAGGTGTTTGCGAAATGTGTCAACAACGCATCCAAAAACATGCTTATGGTAAAGGAGTGAAATTTGCTGAGTGGAATTTGACAAACTCGTACTTAACAGTTGCTTACAATACGGAAAAAACAACAATGGACGACATATCCAAAAGAGTTGCAAAAGCCGGACATACAACCAGCAAACATCCTCACGACAAAAAAGGCTACGAGAACTTACCCAACTGCTGCAAATACGAATCCGTAGAAAAGCACTAAATAATGAGATACAGATCTATTCTATACTTACTTCTATCCATAGGAGTAAGTATAATCGCTCGTGCTCAAAACTCTCGTATTGCCGATAACAACACTAAAGAAGGCATTCCTTTTGCCAGCATCAAAATTGACGGGGAATCCATTTATATAAAAGCTGATTCTATCGGAAATTTCCTGTTGAATGATGCCTATGTTAATCGATCAATAATAGTATCTGCTTACGGATATAGTCAAGATACTTTTCTAGTAAAGAAGGCTAACGACACGTATTTATTGAGCAGTGCTACCAATTTAAAAACGCTCGATATAAGTTCGAGAAAAAAATCATCCAATATTTTGTTTGCCAGTAGCATACAGATAGAAAATATTGATGAGAAAGAACTCTACAAAGCAGCGTGTTGCAACCTTGCCGAAAGTTTCGAAACCAACCCATCTATTGATGCTACTTTTAGCGATGGTGCATCGGGATCGAAAACCATAAAGTTGCTTGGCTTAGGTGGAAAATACGCTCTATTGAGTGTAGAAAACATGCCAAGAATAAGAGGTAATGGACTTATCAATGGATTGAACTCTATTCCAGGAACATGGGTAGAAAGCATTCAAATATTGAAAGGAAACAGTTCCGTAGCGAATGGTTTTGAAGGTTTAAGTGGTCAAATAAATGTTGAATTAAAAGGCCTTTCTGAAAAAAGCATTCAAGAATTCAACCTTTACACCAATTCATTTGCAAGATGGGAAGCTAATGGTGTAAACCAATTGCACAACGACAACAAATACAAAGCCGCATTGCTGTGGAATGTATCCGGTTGGGCAAATGCTTTAGACGAGAACAACGACGGGTATTACGAGATGCCAAAAGTGGCTCAGAAAAACTTTGTATTGAGTCAGAATTTCAGCCCTTCTTCTAAGTTTCACAACGACATCAACCTAACCTTCAATGAAAACAATCGTGATGGCGGCAGTGTTGATTCATCCTTCCCGCTAACCTTAAACGATCAAAACATTGGCCTATTTGGAAAAAGTGGATATGTATTATCCAACACGGGTAAAAGCATAGGTTTTCAGTACAGCTACAATCAATATGATTTTGATGGTTCCATCGGCAATAAAGATTTAACATCAAAAACCAGTGAGTTGTATTTGAACCTAATTCACCAAAATTTTATATCCAACACCAATCATATCATCAAAGTTGGAGCATCGTTATTGAAAGAAAAATCAGACGATGAAATAATTAGAATGGCTGCAGACACAACTACTATATCCAATAATTTTGACAGAGTTATTCCTGGTGTTTTCGCAGAATACAATGGTACTTTGAGTGAAAACGACAATCTGACATTGGGTTTAAGAACCGATTATTACCAAAACAAATGGATCGTTTCTCCTCGCTTAAATTATCGTCATGCCTTCAATTCCAAAACGGTTTTCAGAACAGGAATTGGCCGAGCATTTAGAAGCAACTACCTCGTAGCTGAACATTACAGTATGATGATGAACAATAGAAACATTGTTGGCTTGCAAAACTTGTCGAACCCCGAAGAATCGTGGAGTTTATTTTCTAGCATTTGGCGCAAATTTAAAATAGGATATCGCGAAGGAGATATTTTAATAGAGCACCATTACCAACAATTCCAAAACAGGGTATTGTCTCATTATGTTGGAGTCGATGTACTAGACCTACGCCAACACTCGAAAGCGACCAACCATAGTTTTTTGGTGCAAGTTAATTACGAAATCATTCCACGACTTGAACTCAAAGTTGCTTACAAGTACAATGAGCAAAAAGCAACCGATATCAATGGAGGTTTCAACAACATATGGCTGTTACCACACAACAGAAGCTTTATAAATCTTAGTTATGAAACTCGAGACGAATGGCTGTTCAATACCACAATCAGCAGAATCGGACGTCAAACTTTGCCCGATGTACCGATTTCTGACATTATAAATAAAGGAGAGATAGATGCATATTACTTGCTCAACTTTCAAGTATCTAAAACCTGGAAAAAATGGCGTTTTTACACCGGAGCAGAAAACATTCTCAACGCAAAGCAAAAAAATGCTTGGTTAGGATTGAATGAAGGTGAGCCAGAAGCATCCATTGCATGGCAATCGCCCATTGGCAGGCTTTACTTTATTGGTGTAAACTACACCCTTAAAAAGTAAAGCACTAAACTAAAAAAGGAGCCCGAGAGCTCCTTTTTTTAATATTCAATAGTTAGATTTTAATTACAAATTCAAAAGTACTTCTTCTGGAGATTTACCGCCGAAGATCATCTTCGATGGATTCTCTATCATCTCTTTAACTTTTACTAAGAAACCTACCGATTCTTTACCATCGATAATTCTGTGGTCGTATGAAAGAGCTAAGTACATCATTGGTTTAATCTCTACTTTCCCGTTCACCGCAATCGGACGCTCAACAATGTTGTGCATTCCTAAAATTGCAACTTGTGGAGGATTGATAATTGGTGTACTCATCATTGATCCGAAAACACCTCCATTAGTAATGGTAAATGTACCACCACTCATATCGTCGATACTTAATTTCCCATCGCGTGCTTTTACAGCCAATCGTTTGATTTCAGCTTCGATTTCTGCTAAAGACATTTGCTCTGCATTACGAACCACTGGCACCATCAATCCTTTTGGAGATGAAACTGCAATTCCTACATCAGCATAGTCATGCAACATCATTTCTTTTCCATCGATCTGCGCATTTACCGCTGGGAAAAGATTCAATGCCTCTGTTACCGCTTTGGTAAAGAAAGACATGAAACCAAGGTTTACACCATGACTTTCTCTAAACTTATCTTTGTATTGCTTACGAAGCGTCATGATAGGTTCCATGTTCACTTCATTGAATGTAGTAAGCATGGCGGTTTCATTCTTTACAGAAACCAAACGCTCGGCTACTTTACGACGTAGCATAGACATTTTCTCACGACGAATCTCGCGTGATCCACCCCAACCTTGTGCACTTTCTACATTTACACCAGAAGTGATGTAATCAGCAACATCTTGTTTTGTGATACGACCATCTTTGCCCGTACCGCTTATTTTCGATGCTTCTAATTTGTTTTCAGCAATGCTTTTTGCTGCTGCAGGAGAAGCATGTCCTTTTGCGTAGCTATCGTTTTTAGCTGGAGCAGGAGCTTCCGCTTTTGGCGCTTCTTTTACCGGGTTAGGATTTGGAGCTGCCTCAACAGGTTTTTCTGCTTTCGGTGCTGCGCCTTCTGGTGCTTTAGCTGATGTATCAAGTGTAGCAACTACTTGCCCCACTTTTACAACATCGCCTTCCTCGGCTATTAGAGTAATGATACCAGATTCGTCTGCTGGTAATTCCAAAGTGGCCTTATCAGAATCAACCTCAGCAATTGGCTGATCTTTTTCTACATAATCGCCTTCTTCAACTAGCCATTGAGCTATTTCTACTTCGGTTATTGATTCTCCCGGGCTGGGAACTTTGATTTCGTATGCCATGGTTATGCGTTTACAGTGCTATTTTCTGATTGAAATATTTTCTTTATTACTTCTTCTTGTCGAAGAGCGTCGCGTTTAGACGACCCACTCGCAGGGCTAGAACTAGAATCTTTACCTATAAATTCGGTTAGGCCAAGTCCTGTATACAGTCGACTCACAAAAGAAAGTGCTCCCATATTTTCTGGTTCTTCTTGTACCCATCCCTTACGGGTTGCGTTAGGGTATGTTGCCATTATTTTTTCTAATTGTGCCAATGGAGCAGGATACATTTGTTCTACTCTTATGAATGCTGTCGTTTCGTTTCCAGCTTCTTTCGCTTTAGCTTTTAACTCATAGTATATTTTACCTTGACATAGGAATACCGACTCAATTTTCTTTTTGTCAACAACTGTATCATCTATTACTTCTTGGAAACTACCTGATGCTAAATCGTCTATAGTTGACACACAATCAGGTGAACGCAATAAGCTTTTTGGAGTAAATACTACCAATGGTTTTCTAAATTTCCAAGCCAATTGACGGCGCATTGCGTGGAAGAAGTTGGCTGGAGTAGTACAGTTTACAATCTGCCAGTTTTCTTCTGCACACAGTGTTAGAAAGCGTTCTAAGCGAGCTGAACTATGTTCTGCACCCATTCCTTCGTAACCGTGTGGCAATAGCATAACCAAACCACTCATCGTTTTCCATTTATCCTCACCTGGAGAAATAAATTGATCGATCATGATTTGTGCTCCGTTGAAGAAATCTCCAAACTGAGCTTCCCAAATAGTTAAACCATGTGGATTAACCAATGAATATCCGTATTCATAACCCAAGACTCCGTATTCGCTCAATAGTGAGTTGTAAATTTCAAATTTACCGGCTTGATTTTCTTTAAGGTTATTTAAGTGGCAGTATTCTTCTTCTGAATCTTCAATTTTAACAATGGCATGACGGTGAGAGAATGTACCACGCTCAACATCTTGACCTGTAAAACGAATTGATTTATCTTCGTCCAATATGGATGCGTAGGCTAACATTTCTGCCATTCCCCAATCCAATTTATTGTTCTCAACCATGCTTGCACGGTCATTAAGAATCTTCTCTAATTTTCGGAATACTTTCTTGCCTTCCGGTACTGCAGTAAGTCTTGCGGCCAATTTCAACAACTGCTTTTTATCGTAACCAGTAGCAGGGCTTGAGTCAAAACTATTTTTATTAGCATACTCAACGCCTTCCCAAGCTTTTGCCAAGAAATTGTCTACATGCGCATTTTCAATTTTTTTCGATTCGTCAAAAGCGGCAACCAATTTGTCTTTATACTCATCTGCAACAGCTTTCCCTTCTGCCGGAGTCATTACTTTTTCAGCAATGAGCGACTCTAAGTATAAGTCTTTTGGATTTTTATGCTTCGCTATCGATTTGTACAATAAAGGCTGCGTGAATTTTGGTTCGTCACCTTCGTTATGGCCATATTTTCTATAGCACAACAAATCGATGAAAACATCTTCATGAAAACGTTGACGGTAATCCATCGCTATTTTCATTACGTGAACCAATGCTTCAGGATCATCACCATTTACATGGAATACAGGAGACAAAGTAACTTTTGCCACATCCGTACAGTATATAGACGATCTTCCATCGGTATAATTAGTAGTAAATCCTACTTGGTTGTTGATAACAATATGGATGGTACCACCTGTTTTGAAACCATCTAATGAAGCCATTTGAACAACTTCATAAACTACACCCTGACCAGCAATAGCTGCATCACCATGGATAAGAATTGGAACTACTTTATTGTAGTCGTTGTTGTATTTATGATCTAGTTTTTGTCTAGATATTCCTTCTACTACAGGGTTTACCGCTTCTAAGTGAGACGGGTTAGGGCAAAGTGTAATATTTACTTTTTTACCATTATCGGTAGCAACTTCTTTGTCGAAACCTAAGTGGTATTTTACATCGCCATCAAAATTTTCTTCTTCGTAATCTTTTGCTACAAATTCTGAAAATATTTCTTGGTAAGGTTTATTGAAAATATTGGCAAGCACATTCAATCTACCTCTGTGCGCCATTCCAATTACAAATTCTTCGGCACCAGCTAAAGAACTGTGTTCAACCAAAACATCTAAAGCAGGAATTAAAGACTCAGCTCCTTCTAGAGAGAATCGCTTTTGACCTGGGAAACGGGTATGCAAATAACTTTCGAAAACTGAAGCCTGGTTCAATTTCTTGAATATTTGCTTCTTCTCTTCAATAGAAAAATTTGGTTGATTATTGTTTACGTGCAATTTATCTATCATCCATTGAACCTTTTCAGGTTGACGCATGTAAGTAAATTCAACACCTATACTTTGGCAATAAACATGGTTTAAGTGATCGACAATGTTTCTTAAGGTCGTTTCACCCAATCCGCATTGTTCACCAGCTTTGAAGGTAGTATCTAAATCAGCTTCCGTAAGATCGAAGTTTGCTAACTCCAATCCTGGGCCATGTTTTCTTCTTTCACGAACCGGATTCGTTTTTGTAAACAAGTGACCTCGGTTTCGGTAAGCATTAATAAGGTTATGCACAGCAAACTCCTTATTGTTAATTGTTCCTCCACCAGAATTTGGTAGCGTAGGAAAATTAGACTCCGCAAACTCGAATCCTTCGAAAAATTTTCGCCACCCCTCTTCAACAGAGCTTGGGTCTTTTTTGTATTGAGAATATAACTCGCTGATAGCCGAAGGCTCAGCATTACTTAGGTAAGATAAGGTATCCATATGTTGCGTTAATCGCTAATAAACAAACGGACACAAAGTTAAAAATTATAAGGAGTAATACACTTTTGACTGTTAAAAGGTGTATAAACCTTCTATAAAAATAAGCGCCAACCTCAATCAAGGACGACTTACCTAAAATTACCCCGTTTTGTACAAATAAATCCGACGAACGACAAATAGCTTGTAATTCAGACCAATAGCTCTATGGAAGTCATGAAATCGACTTTTTTAAACTTTATTAAGCAACTTAAACTTAAATTTGTCGTCATTACCCCTACAAATCACCAAGATGTTAAACTACTTTCGCAATTTACTTTTAAGCAGCGCAGTAATTTTATTGCTCCTATTAAGTTCTAACAAACTTTTTAGTCAAGACATAAAAGGAACTGAGTTTTGGTTCACCTTATCTAAAGCTACTCCATTAGCCTCTGGAGCCTCTTACGGTAATTTCGTGTACATCGTGTCCGATTTCTGTATTGACGATGGAGCTTATATAGAGATCCCTGGTTTAAATTGGAGACAAGATTTCACTGTTGTTCGCGGGCAATACACTGAAATTGCTATTCCAATCAACATCAACGGAAGCACTTCTTTTCCTGATATTATAAAACGCATTCAGAATAAAGGAATACATATTGTTACCCCAAAACCAGTTACTGTTTATCTAGCAACCGTTGACCAAGCTTCAAGCGATGGAGAAACAATACTCCCTGTCAATTATCTTGGGACAGAGTATGTATCAGCAATTCGAAGCAACATTGCCAATGGTGGTATTTACAACATTATTGTAGGAACTGAAGACAACACAACGGTTAATTTCAAATCGTGGAACGGTGGAGGAAATCCTATCGACGAAACCATCAAGATCAATAGAGGTGAAACTTACTTCTGGTATCAAGCCCGAGGTTCTATGTGTGACAGCGAATATCCAAGAGGTTTGGCAGGCGATGGAAACTGCGCAACATTTGACAACTCTATTGTAAAGAGTGACAAACCTGTAGCTGTAATGGGTACAGCCGACTGCTCTTGGGGATGGGATTGTGGTGCTTGTGAAGTATTGATTGACATGCCTTTACCTACCTCTAGATGGGGTTACGAATACGCCACAGTTCAGTCTATGGCGAGAACACGGCCAAACCAAATTAGCGGAGGTACATTCTGCGGAAGATCTCCAGAAATATCCGGCGATTTTGTTGAAGTAATTGGTGAAGTTGGCACAAAAGTATACGTCAGCAATAAAGACGGTAAGGATGTTTTATACACCATTCCAACTCCTGTATGGGACAATGGCGCCAACTACGGTTACGGTAATATTTTAATAGAAGCATCGGGTAGCACTGCTGCTGGAGGCGGTGATTACGGATTTGCCAACAATGAAATAAAAGCCGACAATCCTATTCAAGTAATCCAATACCCAAAAGGGTGGCAAACGGATAACCAAGGTTCTGCTGACCCTGAAGCCATTATGGTATCTCCTATAAATATGTGGAAATCATCGTATTTATTCGCAATTCTATTTAAAGCTGGAGCAACCACATCCAACACCATCGCAATTATCACCGAAGACCCGAACCCACAAATAGAATTAAATGGAAATCTGATTGGTGGCTGGATACCTATAGCCAATACCAATTACAAATACGTACTGGAACCTACTTTATTAAATGTACAAACCAACAGAATCATCAACCTCAACGGCATTCCTTTTGGCATTTCAATGGTTGCAGCTGCACAAGCCAACTCATTTGTAACAACAGGAGGGTCTGGTGACGTATTAGAAGTTTCGCAATGTCCCGATTGCCCGATTGCAGAATTTGACACCAACAAAGACGCTTATTGCGATGGTGAAGAAGTTGTAATAACAGATCTAAGTCAAGATGACGATCCTTCTGGTGCAACTAAAATCGTAAAATGGGATTGGGATTATGGTGATGGTACAAGCGAGAGTTTTACAACTTCAACCAATCCACGTCATACTTTTCCAGGACCAGGCAATTACACTATTACATTAAGTGTAACCAACAACGGAACCGACCCTGGCCCCTGTACACAAACGTATACCATATCAATTAAAATTGGACCTGGTATTACTGTAGATGCGGGTGACGATTTTACAGGTTGTGAAGGAGATCAACACCAACTTGGAGGAGCTCCGACAGCACTAGGAGGATTAGGACCACTTACCTACACATGGACAAACGCAGGCGACTTGGACAACGGTACCATTGCCAATCCGACATTAACATTAAACAATACTACCACCTATCGTGTAACGGTAAATGACAGTATCAACTGTACTGTTTTTGATGAAGTAGATATTACAACTATTCCAATAGATTCCGTTTACTTAAGCCCCGTTGGCAGTCCTGTTATATGTACAGGAGATGATTATCAATTCAAAGTAAACAGCACACCCGGAAACGGAGGTCCATACGACATTACCCTTACCGACGGCTCCAGTACTTTTTCATTTACAGGCATAAACCAAGGCGACAACATAACTATTTCACCACCGAGTACAAAAGATTACAACATCACATCAGTAACAGGATCAATTCCAATTGCTTGCATTCGATTTTCTTTAGAAAAACTCAATGTCAATGTTCGACCTGTTCCTACAGTAAGTATTGTAAGCGCACAATCGCCAATATGCGAGGGCGAAGATTCTGAAGTAAAAATTAACCTTACAGGTGATAGACCTTGGAACATCGCATACACTTTCGGCGGAAATTCAAACAACCTCAACAATATCAACAGCAACTTAGCGGTAGTCAATTTAACACCTGCTAGTTCTGGCGTTTTTGAAATTACCAACCTAGAATATAGCAACAACCCAAAGTGCGCTATAACCGTAAGTGAGACCATCGACATTCAAGTAAACACCAATAAGAATCCAGGAACAGACAACAGCATTGACTTATGTGTAACAGATGCCGTTATCAACCTAACATCCTTATTAGGTACAGGCATCGATCAAGGAACATGGATAGATCAGAACAACTCCGGGGCACTCGATGCTAGCGGAAACTTCAATCCTACTTTGGCTGGTTCAGGTACTTTCATCGCACAACATTTTGTTACAGGTGACAATCCTTGCCCCGACACATCGGCTTACATCACAATCAATGTAAATGGAACGCCACAGGCTAGCAATATAGTCGACACCTGCAATGCCGATCTTCAAGGATACGTAGTCCGCTTCGATATTTCTGGAGGAGACCCTGATAGCTACGCATCAAACGAAGGATCAATTACCGGAAATGGCGACGTAAGACAATTTGTATCCAATCAAACCTATGCCAATAAAACGACTTACACAATTACCGTTACAGACCAATATGGCTGTGGCAGTTTAGACTTGAGCAACTATGTAAATTGTGGCTGTAAAACGAAATCAGGATCCATGGCTCAAACTGCTCTAGAATCATGTGAGACCGATTCTATTGATGTAAATCCAGCAACAGGCTCTCTCTTATTACCAGGAGATACTTTATTGTATGTTTTGCATTCGGGTTCAGGAAATACAATCGTAAACGCGAACAGAGAGCAAGCAGACACAAAATTCGGATTCAATCCAAATACAATGACTTATGGTCAAACCTACTATGTTTCGTCTGTTGCAGGTCCAGCCCTAAACGGTTCAGTGGATTACAGCAGTGATTGTGTGCAAATTTCTCAAGGACAACCTGTAACATGGTACAAACAAGTTACCGCTACAGCACAGCTTACCACACCTGATGTTTGTACTGGAAACGACGCTAAAGTAAACATCAACTTTACCGGAAATGGACCTTTTACAGCTAAAATTAAGGGGACTACATTGCCAGAAATCACCTACACAAACCTAACTAGTGTTGAAACCATTACCATTCCAATTACTGAGTCTGACAACATCATCATTGAGTATTACGCAGATCAGTATTGCGAAAGTTTCCAAACAATAGAAAACGAATTTGTTACTGCTAGAGACAACCCTGCACTTAAAACCCCTGAAGCTTATTCATGCGATGGTAATCTTGAAAATTACGTAGTAACATTTGATGTTATCGGTGCCGACACAGCTTCTATGAATGTTATTTCATTGATAGGAACTGGCACGTATGACAAAGCAACAGCTACTTTTACTTCCGACCCAATCACAAGCGGAAACGCCTACCACTTTCAATTTTCCGATCAGTTCAACTGTTCTGTTCTAGACGTACAAGGTCAATACACTTGCCAATGCATTTCAGATGCAGGTACACTGGTTACACAACCATACAACGCATGTAAAGATGGCAGCATTACTTTGATAGAAAACGGTGATAAAGTAACCGACGGAAATGATAAAATCAATTTTGCCGTTCATCCAAACCCAAGTTATGCAGCAAACGAAGTCATTAAGTACTTCCCTACCAATACCATTACGTTGCAAGCAGGAATGACGGAAGAAACAACCTATTATGTTACACCAATAGTAGGTTCGGATAGCGACGGCGATGGCCTTGTAGAGTTAACCGATGGATGTTTGAGTATTGGAACAACTTCTTATCCTTTATTGTTTTTCGGCTTGCCACACGGTACGTTCGATGCTCCTGCTTACGCAAAAGTTTGCGACGGAGCCAACGCTTCACTACCATTAACTATAGCCGGAAAAGCACCTTTTACAGTTGAAACATTGGATAGTGAAGGCAATTCATTAAGCAATACAATCAATGCGAGTGGCGACAATTTTGTATTCACACCTGTTGACACTTTAACGATTGATATTGTAAGAATTACGGATGCAAATGGTTGCGTATCTACCATTAAAGATAGAGCTACCGTTGAAGTTTTAAACGCTCCGGAACTAACGCTTTCTACCACTACACCTAATATTTGTCTTGGTGAAAGTTTAGACATCGACTTAGCGATTAAAGGAGAAATACCTTTCAATTTCGACCTAGTAGACGATCAAGGAAACACATTCAACTTTGTCAATATTTTATCGAATACTGAAACACAATCAGTTAGTCCAACGACAACCACAGAGTATCAAGTTATCAACCTAACGGATGATGTTTGTATTGGACAACCAAGCAACAAGCTAACAGTAACTGTAAATAGCTTACCTGCAGGATTAATTTCCGGAAACACTACACTGTGCGACGGAGATAATTTGACATTAGTAGTAGACATTACTGGTGGTCAAGCTCCATACAATGTTGATTTAGCTAGTCCATCAGGAACTAAAACCGTAACGATAAATAGCAATCAAGACAACGTAAATTTCAATTACAATGTTGGGAATAATCAATACAGCATCACTAAAATAACGGATGGTTCAGCCCTTCAATGTGTTGGTCAAGGAAACTTTATTGATGTAGAAGTTCACGCTTTACCAAATGGAGATATGCTTGGAGAATACCAAGTTTGTCAAAATGATTCGATTGACATTGACTTCGAATTAACCGGCGACCCTGACTTTGTATTCAATGTCGTTGATGATTTAGGCAACGTATTTGGACCATTCTCTTCAAACAATCAAAATGGTTCAGTCAACATCAAATTCGATACGCCAGGTGACAGAACCGTTCGAGTTGAAACAATTGCTGATAGCCATTGTCCAAACCCAAATCCTAATGGTCTTTTAGCCAAAGTTTCGGTTATAGACATACCTGTAATAGATATTATTGCTGACAATCCTTCTGGCTGTGTACCCCTGGCTGTAAACGTAATAAACAACACTGATTTAACAGGAGTAGAAAGCTGCACTTGGACCTTGAATGGCACACCAGTACAAGGTGCAAATTGCAATGGTTTTAGCAAAGTATTTACAGAAGCAGGGAGTTTAGATCTAGACCTTCAACTAAAATTTGTTTCTGGTTGTGTACGCTCTAATACATTCCCTTCTTTCATCAATCCATATGCAATTCCAGAACCTGATTTCATATTCAATCCAAACCAACCAACCATTGTTAATCCGATTGTAAACTTTGAAAACACTTCTTTTGGAAGCATAAATGGATACTGGACAATCGACAGTTTAGCGAAAGACACCGGTAATCACATTTCTTTTGTTTTCCCTAATGATTCTTTAGGCATATACAACATTGGCTTAGACGTTATTAGTGAACACGGCTGTACAGCCTCCATCAACAAACTAATTAAAATAGATGGTGTAATACTATTCTATATGCCTTCAGCATTTACTCCAAATGGTGATGGAGTAAACGAAGGATATGGACCAGTAGTAAATGGAACAGATAATTTCATCAACAGCTACACTTACTCCGTTTATAACCGATGGGGCGAACAGTTGTTTACGACAAATAACATTGGCGAAACTTGGGATGGTACCTACAGAGGTGTTCCTGTAAAACCAGACGCGTATAATTACAGAGTGATGATTCGATCAACGTTTAGCGCTGAAAGAATTGAGCACATCGGAACCTTTGTTGTTCTGAGGTAAAACAAAAAGCCATAGAAATAAAAAAGCCTCCAAATGGAGGCTTTTTTTTATGCTTAATCTTTTTATTTCGCAAAAACACCTTCAATGTTAACTAACTATTAACAACGTGCAAAGCATTAATTACCAGCATGTTTCAAGTTTATGAACGATATTTATTAAAATAATAACACTCCAATGTTACCTTAATGTTAATAATTTCTTAGTTTAGAGTTATGAAAAGATATGTATTGATAGTTCTAGCTGCGCTAATGGTTGTTTCTACATATGCTCAAAACGCAAACGAAACAGCGCAGTTAAATAAGAAAAATGGCACACACGTTATCCAAGTTGGAGAAACTGAAATAACTTATAATTTACACAACGGAAAATTAAATGGCGAATACAAACAAGTTGATGCTAATCAAGTTGAGACTAGTGGTTTTATAGTTAATGATAAAGAGCATTCACAATGGACCAGTTATTATCCAGATGGAAAAAAGTGGGCTGATGTTGGCTTCAGAAATGGAAAAAAACACGGAGTATGGCGAATTTGGAATCAAGATGGTTCACTCCAGTTTGAATATGAATACGACAACGGTACACCTGTAGGATTATGGAAAGAATACGACTCTAGTGGATCTGTAATCGCATTTGCTCAAAAATAAATTCAAATACTAACACATAAAAAAAAGGCTCGGTAATGTACCGAGCCTTTTTTTTATTCACTTATTCTGTTTTTACAGTTTATAAGAAAACGATACGCTAAATGTACGCTGCGGACGCAATCTAGAAAAGATTTGATCTGCTGCTTCGTAACTAGAAAACACTTTTTCTTTGTTGTCATTTAAGATATTACTCACTTTGAATGACATACTCATTCTATCGTCTTCACCAAAGGTTTTACCAACTTTCATACTTAGATTATGGAAAGGAACTGAATACACATTCGCTCTATTACCAAACCCTACAAACTCTAATGTGCGACCTTGAATATTATAAGACACATTCGCCGTTAAATTGTTCTTAGCATTTTTATAACTCAATCCCGTATTAATAATGTATGGTGCTTGGCCAGCCATTTCACGAGTATCAGAAACAACTTCTCCGTCTTTAGCATTGTTTTGTCTTGATTTCAATTCTGAATCTGACAAGGAAATACTAGAGTGTACAACCGTTATATTGGTATTGAATGTAAATTCTTTCAACTTTTCATTGATTAAAGCCAAGTTTTGAATCAATTCGAATTCTGCTCCTATTACCGTAGCATCACCAACATTTCTAGCTTGGAAAGTTCCTGGAGCAGAAAGGTATTGAACGATTTCGATTGGCTTATCGAAACGTTTGTAAAATGCGCCTACCGATACATTCTGACCTATACCTTGAAACAATTCCCAACGCAAATCAAGGTTGGTAATTTTAGTGGATTGCAAATTTCCATCCCATAAAATGGTAGTATCTCCATTATCAATACTCTGCTCTGCAAACAATCCACCCACAAAAGTTCTTCCTGTAATAGGATCTACTATTTCTGCGTAAGACAGTTCTTTAAATGATGGACGAGCTACTGTGTTTGAATAAGAAAAACGTAAATTTTGTTTTTCAGTAAGTGAGTAAATTAAGTTTGCTGCTGGGAACAAATTCAAATCATCCAATACTTTTTCATTATCTAAAGCTCTAGAACCCGATTGATTGATACCGGTATAAGTTTGATCGTATTTTTCAACTCTTACTCCAACAATCGCTTTCAAAAGTGGCGTAGGATTAAATTCATTAGACCCATAAACTGCAGCATGACCAACAGTTGCCGTATACTTATTTGAGTTTCTAGGAACAAACAAAGGATTGTGGTGTACACCGCCTATGTTATCGCTACTGAATAAGTTTTCATCATTAAATATATCATTCGGATTACCTGAATCGAAGGTTACATTACCTGGATCGATTTGAAAACTTTGTATGCTAAAATCTCTTGTTTTAAACGTATAGTTCCCACCAAATTTCAATTTGGCATCTTCATCAAACAATTGGTATGCTTTCGTAAAAGCTACATTAGATGCAACATTATATTCTACTAAATCTCTCCAAATACGCTGTGGCAAACCTACTTCTGTAGAAATTCTTGGATCTGTTTTTCCATCTAGAATTCTAAAACGTGTAAAACGTACATCAGGATCGGAAATGGTAGAGCGTGTAGGAGAAATTTTCCATTCAACTTCTAAATCTTTCTCCTCAATCAAGTGTTTACCGCTCAACAACACATTGGTCAATCCACGTTCGCTGTAATCTAAGTTGTACTGTTTCGCCTGGAAAGTAGTACCTACGTTGCTATCGGTATAATCAAAAACACCTGCTTTAGACTCACCATTTTGCAAATGAACAACGTTGAATTTATACTTTGCATTGTCCTTTTTAAGAGCAACACCAGCCATGGCTGAAGTCAAAACATTTCTAACCCCATAATCACCTTTCTGAATTTGCAAAGCCGTTAATTCATATTCATCTGAATTAGGCGATTTACCATACAAGTTATTTTCCGCTCCTTCATAAAACTCCACATCGTTTTGATAGTTTACAGCAAAAATGTAACCCAAACTGTAGTCATTTTTAGTCGCTATTTGGTTGGCTAATGAAAAGTTTAAGCTTGTATTCATAAAGCTTGTAGATCGGTAACCCGCCATTTGCTTATCAAAACCTTGCAACGTATTGATATAATTTTGACCTTCGGCACTATTAGTCGATCCTAAAACATCGCCATATTGAGGAACATTTTCACTCCCATCAGTAGGAATGTCGCGCACTCCGCTATCAAAACCTAAAAAATCAGTTCCACTTCCATTGTAAGTAATGTAGTTGCTATTGAAGTGCATGCTAGGATTGTAAGCAAGTCCTCCACCAATGCTCATGGTTTTCTTTTCAGGAAAGTCTTTCAGTTCGATATTGACAGCTCCACCTGTGAAATCGGCAGGCAGTTCAGCACTAAATGATTTAGAAACAACAATATTGTCGATGATGTTGGTTGGAAAAATATCCATTTGCACGGTATTTCTGTCTGGATCTAAACCAGGAATACTCATACCATTCAGAGTAGTTTTTGTGTATCTATCACCCAAACCACGCACATAAACATACTTTCCACCTTGAACAGAAACACCTGTTACACGTGACATCGCACTTGCAGCATCAGAATCCCCTACTTTTTTGAATCCTGCTGATGAAACTCCATCGATAACATTAGCCGATTTACGCTTCATAGTAACCAAAGCAGCTTCAGTATTTTTAACTGCTTTTGCTGTTATTTCCACCGCTTTTAAAACTTCCGCAGCAGATTTTAAGCGAATAGAACCTACTAAAGTTGGCTCTCCTTCTTTCACAACCACATCGCTAACGATTACTGGTGAAAAAGAGATAAACGAGGCTTTAAGATTGTACGTTCCTGGATTAGCCTTGATTTGAAATTGTCCGTCAAGATCTGTTGCAGAACCTATTGTGGTTCCTTCGATAACTACTGCTACACCTATTAGTGCTTCACCTGTAGCATCATCAATAACAGTCCCTCTTATGATAGACTGTTGAGAAAACACTTGCAATGTTACAAGTGTAAAAACAATGGCAAAAAGATTTTTTAAACCCATTTCTTCATGTATTAATTCGGGTGCAAAAGTCTTTAATCCAAATCCATATCGTGATACCTTAAGATTATATGTGTATTAACTTAAAGTTACCGAACCTTAAGTCATAAAAAAACCCCGCCCTTAGGCGAGGTTTTCTAATTATAGAAGTGCTATTAAAACTTTCCGCTTTGTCCAGCCCAAGACCATGACTTCAATACAGAAAGGTTAGCTCCAACAGTTTTGTTTTCAAATGTTACTACAGTAGTAATAGCATCGGCTCCACCTGTAAAGAAATCTGTAACTACAGTAGACTCTGGCAAAGTAGCTTCAAAAGCAGACGATGTAAATCCATTTCCGTTTGCAGAATAATCTGCGAAGTCGCTCATTGTTTGACCCGCTTTAAGATTAGTGAAATATACATTTGTGATGTTCACGTCTGTGTTTGCATCGTAATCGATAAGACCTGAGCAATCATCAGCATATACGTTACCATTGGTAATTGTATGACCTGCACCAACATAAGCTCCTTCAGGACCATCCAATTCCATTGATTTATCACCAGAATTGATCACTACAAAGTTGTCCAAAGTTCCAGCCCAAGCCATATCTGTATCAACTCCATCATCACCTGCATTCCAAATAATAAGGTTCTTTACGTTTACTGTACCACCGAACCATTCGATTCCGTCATCTTTATTAGCAACAACCTCAACATTTTCGATAATAGTTCCTGATCCTACAGCGCCTAAAGTCAAACCGTTGATTTCATCACCAACTTTCAAGTCAGTACCACCGTGACGGATAGATACGTAACGAATAACACCAGAGTTATCAGCATCGTCATTACCACCATATTTTCCATTGTTATCTGTTGCAGGTATACCTTCAATAGCAGCTTCAGTAACATTTCCTTTAAGAGATGCATTAGCGTTTCCTAGAATGATAAGACCACCCCATAAACCTCTTAAATCTTCATTCATGTTTGGAGATGCAATCATTCCTGATTCAATCTCATCAGCAACTGATGTAAAGATGATTGGTTCTGTTTCAGTTCCGTTTGCATAAATTTTTGCTCCTCTAGAGATAACCAACGCAGTTGCATTTGCTCCAGCTCCAGTTTGACCTTTTACTACAGTACCTGCTTCGATAGTTAATTCAGCTCCTGATTCTACAATTACTCTAGTTGCTAATACATATACTGAGTCTTTTACCCAAGTAGTATTGCTTGTAATATTTGAAGAAACAGTTACTTTGTTTCCATTGTCTACAACAACTGTTTCTTTAGTTTCTTCTTTATCGCAAGAAACAGTGAAGGCTGTAAGTGCAGCAAAACCTAATGCTGCTAAAGTGTTTTTAACTTGAATTTTCATCGTTATCAATTTGATGGCGAAGTAATACCCTTCAAATAAACCCAACGCTAACCCCGCGTTATGCTTACGTCTACTCTTTGTTACGGAATTATTAAGCATGTTAACTTTAGGTTCGATTGCTCTCGATTGTCGGAAAATCGCTTCAACCAAAGCCTCTACACCCTATATTAGCTTGAATAAATAGTTTGACAATAAATAAATGGAATCATCTAAGTTCAAAATTCTTGTAGTAGACGACGACGCGGATTTGAGAGAATTAATCGTCTTTACACTCGAAAACGCAAAAGATGCAAATGGTAAACAACTGTACGATGTTGTTGAAGCTGCAAATGGTCTTGAATCCATATCTCAATTCAAAATAGAAAATCCAAACCTTGTACTTATGGACATGATGATGGATGAAATGGATGGCGTAGAAGCTTGTATGGAAATTCGTAAGCTACCGAATGGTAACGATGCTATAATTTCATTTTTGTCAGCACGTACAGAAGATTTTAGTCACAATGCTGGTATAGATGCCGGTGCCGACAATTATATAGAGAAGCCTGTAAAACCACTTACTCTACTCAAAAAAGTTGAAGCTCTATTAAGACGCCTACGTTTGAATGGTACTCCTGAAAACACTACTCATATAGGTGACTTAAGGATTGACATGGATCGATACCTTGTTTTCAATAAAGAAGAAGAAATATCGCTTCCTAAAAAAGAGTTTGAATTATTAGCTCTTCTTATTAGTAAGCCAGGAGTCGTGTTCACTAGAGACATCATCTTAAACAAAGTTTGGGGAAGCGAAGTTGTTGTTGGTGATAGAACAATTGATGTTCATATCAGAAAACTGAGAGAAAAGCTAGGAGATGAGTATATTAAAACCGTAAAAGGCGTAGGATATAAAATTGAAGCTTAAATTAAATTTCCCATTCGATACAAGTCCAAAAACTATTGCTTGGTTCAATGCCACAATGGTTTTTGCATTGTATGTTGCGCTTACCATTCTCATTGCATTTCTCAATAAATATGTAGAGTTATGGATTCTCATACTCTTATCCATCCCTGTCTATATTTTCATTGCATTTAGATTGGCTTACTATTGTCTCGATGCCTTAGTGTATCCTAAAGTAAAGTTGATTTACAAAACCATTCACAACTTAAAAGGACCAGCAAAAAACATCGATTATGTTACCAACAGTTACAACTCTCGCGATTTCTTAAAAAAAATCAATCAAGACGTAGTTTCGTGGAGCATAAGAAACAAAGAAGAGATAGAATCTTTAAAAGAACGTGAAAACTTCCGAAGAGATTATGTTGGAAACTTGGCTCACGAGCTTAGAACTCCCCTATTTCTTGTACAAGGATATGTACAAACCTTGTTTGAAGGTGGTATTGACGACGAACTAAAGAGCAAATACTTTTTAGAAAAAGCTGCGAAAGGCGTCGATAGAATGGTCAACTTAATTGAAGACCTCGAAGCCATCACAAAACTTGAAGCAGGAAACATAAAAATAGAACTGAAGCCCTTCAATATTACTGCCCTTGCATCTAAAGTGTTTGATGCATTAGATGACAAGGCTTCTGAAAAAAACATCGAACTCGTTTTCTCCAGAAATTACGCGAAAGGTATTTGGGTAAATGGCGACCAAAACCGAATAGAACAAGTATTTACAAACCTGATTGTAAACGCCATCAACTATTCTAAACCCGAAGGCGGAACCATTGAAGTACGTTTTTTTGATTTGCAAGAAAGTATCGTTATAGAGGTTTCTGACAATGGAATTGGTATCGACAAGGAAGATTTACCTAGAATATTCGAGCGATTCTACCGGGTTGAAAAAAGTAGAAATAGAAAAATTGCAGGAAGTGGATTAGGTCTATCTATTTGCAAGCACATACTTGAAGCTCACGGTAAAGTTATGAATGTAAGAAGTGTAAAAAATACTGGAACAACCTTCTCTTTCAGCTTAGACAGAGCGTCTCATAAATAAAGCGAATTTAATACCGACATGTGATGGCGTTCGTGCCCACAGATAACGTAGTACAACAAACGTATATCAAAAGAATTTCCTTCTATTTCTCCTTGCTTATCCCAATCTGCCATCTTTAGAGTTTTAGCAAATGCTATGGTATAGTTTCTTTGCGCTTCGTACAGCTCCATAAATCGACTTGGCGTGCACTTACTGCTGATACTATGTTCCACCATTTTGTCGTGATCGAAAGAAATAAGCCCTGCCCCCATATCACGTTCAACCCAAAACGCTCGGTGAACAAACATATGCTCTACATCCAAAATATGCATCAACACTTGGCCAACAGTCCATTTACCTTCAGCGTATTTGTAATTCCATTTTTCTGTGCTCAAATCAGCCAAAAATTTCGACATTTCATTTAGATTTTGACGCAACTCAGCCTCTAAAAATTCTGTTTTCACTAGTTCTACAAAGGGCTTGTAGTATTCGCCATCGGCCAATTGGGGTTTAGCTATATTCATGCAAAATGGTATCTAAAGTCAATGTTAGCAATTTTCTATCGGTTGACCTTCTTAGCCCTAAGGGGTTTTTCTGCACAAGCTCAACAATTTCTTGGACACTCAAATTATCAGTACCATAAAACAATTCCTTATTTATTAGATGTCTGTACAAACTATGTTGCTCTGCATGCCAAGGTATGTCTACCAACAATATTGGTTTATTGATTGTACACAACTCCATCACACTACTGTAACCTGGTTTACTAATTACAGCTACAGATTGTGCCAAAAGCTCTTGAACACTGTCTTTTTCCTTATTGGCAAACCGAAACTGAATGTCTTTTTCTTCCAAATCCGTCAAAATTTGTTGAGTAACTTCGGCTGCATTAAACCCATAGAATAACACAATGCCTTCTGTTCTTTCTGTTACATCTGCCCGCAAACGAGATAAGTTTCCAAGCCATTTTTTCTCCATTACACTTGAATTTTCAGACAATACTCCAGAAAGAATGCGGTCTTCAAAATCAGGCACCAAAACCGAATTAAAATCATTTTGCCAACGATCCAGTTTCTTTTGAAATAAACGTCCACAAAAAGGCCATTTTGGTGTCAACTGATGATTTATCAAGAATCGTTTCCCTTTGAAAAGGTTCGCTTCTAGTGGTCGACAATCGTTAATGAATAGAGAATACTTGGTGCATTTAATTTTTTTCTTCAACAATTGAGTGTCTTGAAAAAAAGCTTTCATCAATGCAAACCCAATTCTGAGATAGGTAATTGTTTTGCCATTGTCATAAGCTGACTCAAAATCACTCCCTTCAATATACTCGCATCGATTACCATACCTAGCCTTCAAAAAGTTCAAAGCTTTGCCATTGCTCAAAATATGAACTTCAAAATTTCTCACCAATAGGGCGTCAATAACAACAGCACTGCGGGTTGCGTGACCAATTCCCCAATTTATTACTCCAAAGAGCACTTTATTTTCACTTGTTGATACTTTTGTAGCCATGGCCAGAAGAAAAATGCAGCAATTTGCTGAAAACGAAACGTTCGAACATCTTTTACAACCACCTTATACGGAAGTACTGAACGACAGCTTCGAACTCAAAGGTAAATGGAACAGCCACTTTTTCAAGAACGACAACCCAATTGTTTTGGAAATAGGTTGCGGAAAAGGAGAATATACGGTTGCCTTGGCTGAGCAAAATCCTGATAAAAATTTTATTGGTATTGACATTAAAGGCAATAGACTTTGGACTGGTGCTACTCAAGTAAAAGCAAAAGGATTGAAAAACGCGGGTTTTATTCGCAGTAAAGCCGACTATTTGCAAGCATTTTTTGGCGAAAACGAAGTCAGTGAAATTTGGCTAACTTTTTCAGATCCTCAACCAAAAAAACCAGGAAAACGCTTGAGTTCTCCATCGTATTTGGCCAAATACCGAATGTTTACTACTGAGCATGCGTTAATTCATCTCAAAACTGACAACCGTTTGCTTTACAACAGCACTTTAGAAGTCATTCAAGAGGAAAAATTAAAAACCAATTTTGAAACCTACGATTTGTATCAAGATTGGGTAAATGTGCCTGAACATTTGAAACCTTGCTTAGAGGTTAAAAGTTACTACGAGCAACTTTTCTTAGGGAAGAAATACAGAATCAACTACTTAAATTTCAATCTATAATGCTGCCCGAAGAAGTTTTTCAACTTGTGAGGCAAATTCCCGAAGGTAGAGTTAGTACTTATGGTGCCATTGCCAAAACTCTAGACAAACCAAGAGGATCTCGATTGGTTGGTTGGATTATGAACAAAGCCCATGTTTGCGAACAGTATGTACCAGCACATAGAGTTGTCAATAGAAACGGCTTACTCAGCGGAAAAATTCATTTCGAAACTCCTACCGCCATGGAAGAAAAACTAGCGGCAGAAGGCATCATTGTTATAGACGATCAAATTCAAAATTTCGAAAAGGTGCTATGGTCCGATTTTAAGGTGGAGTAAATATTTATATTATAACCATCACTCGAACCATTCAGTCTGACGCCCTTATTTTCGTTGTAAATATCCGTAATTCAATTTTTTGAAAAACATATTAGCCATACTTACATCTGTCAATAGCTTTCGAATTTTTTCAATTCTACTAGCTTCTGTGTGTTTTTATTTTGGGTTTTATAATAATAGAAATAGAATTCAGGAGTACGAAAAATATACACCCATAAATGGTACTGTTCAAAGCTTCGAGTTCAAAACTGGTTTAAGAGCTCGGTATGGTGCAAGTAAAACAAGTTTTCACCTAAAATTAAAGGAGTACCAAAACTCATTTGCACTTTCTTCCATAACACGAAAATCTTTGAAAAAAGATCTGTTTATTGATGAAATTAAGAAAGGGGATAAAATCATCTTATTTATTCCTCCTTCATCTGCATTAAATAGATACACTATAGAAATTGGTCAACTAGAAAAAAATGGCTTTCAGTATGTTGACGAAACTGTAAGAAACCAAAAGAGGAGGCACAATAGTAATGGTGGCCTGTTTGCTGGTTCAGTTTTTATCGCCATTATGTTTATCGAATGGATAAGAAATAAAAAAAGAAGCATTCGAAAGTTCTGACTTCTGGCACTAACACCCCCTGAAACTTATCCTATTTCTCTTATTCTTAGCTCCATTTTAAAAGTAACTTTGTCTGGCACTACACCTTCAAAGCATCTCTTACATTCACTAAAAATTACACCAATTACATCGTCATTAATACTCAATATCACCATCAAAAGAAGATGATTGATGAGTAAAAAAGACACACGGAAACAGTTTATTACCAAAGGAATAGCAATTATTTAGAACTAATCTAAAGAAAGCTTTTTTCCAATTCAAAATTACCTTACTTTTGCACTATGAATGAAGGAAAGCTTTCCTCGGAAGTATTAGCAGCACTTTCACAAGTAATCGAACCCGATCTCAAAAAAGACATCGTTGGTTTAGGCTTAGTAAAAGACCTTAAAATTGAGGGCGATCAATGCTCGTTTACGGTTTTCATACAAAACCCTACAATGCATGCCAAAGCCCGCATGCAAGAAGCTTGTGAGTTTCAGTTGAATAAGGCTTTAAAAGACACTTTAAAGTTCAACATCACAGTCGATGTCATCAACCCTAGCGATAGACCAGATTTACGCAAAGTAATACCTGGAGTAAAAAACATCATTGCCATTTCTTCAGGAAAAGGTGGTGTTGGAAAATCTACTTTAGCCAGCAACATTGCACTAGGTTTGAGCAAGATTGGACACCATGTAGGCTTATTAGATGCCGATGTATACGGACCATCTGCACCAACCATGTTTGATGTAGAAAACGAACGTCCACAGACAGTAAACGTAGACGGTAAAAACCTAATCGAGCCTGTAATGGCTTATGGCATCAAGATTTTGTCGTTGGGTTTCTTTGCCGAAGCCAACCAAGCCATCATTTGGAGAGGACCTGTAGCTACCAAAGCATTACGTCAAATGTTTATGGACACCAACTGGGGCGAATTGGATTACCTAATCATTGATTTACCACCAGGAACAGGAGACATTCACCTTTCAATAGTACAAACAGTACCTGTAACTGGTGCTGTAGTAATTAGCACTCCACAGCATGTAGCTTTAGCCGATGCTCGTAAAGGTGTTGCGATGTTCAAACAAGAAAACATCAACGTTCCTGTACTAGGAATAGTTGAAAACATGGCTTACTTCACACCAGAAGAATTGCCAAATAACAAATACTACATTTTTGGTAAAGATGGGGCAAAAGCCTTGGCCGAAGAACTTGATATACCTCTACTAGGAGAAGTACCAATTGTACAAAGCATAAGAGAAGCAGCCGATGCTGGAAGACCTGCTGTATTACAAGAAGATACTCCTGTAAGCAAAGCCATGATGGATATTGTTTACAACATAGTAGAACAAACGGAGAAAAGAAACAACGCTTTGCCTCCAACCAGTAAAGTGAACATTACAGCTCAATAAGATATGGAAGCGACCACAGAACATCGATTATACCCTAAAGTTTTAGAAGCTTTAGCAAACATTCGCCCCTTTTTAGAGGCCGATGGTGGTGACGTAAACTTGATCAGTATTGACGAAACCAATACGGTAGAAGTAGAATTATTAGGGGCCTGCAGTACATGCTCTATGAGCGCCATGACCCTTAAAGCAGGAATAGAAGAATCAATTAAAAAAGCTTGCCCTGAAGTAATTGCTGTAAACGCAACCAACAGGTAGTACACACAACATGATAGAAACTGACATTATAATTATTGGTGCTGGTCCATGCGGTTTATTCACCGTTTTCGAAGCCGGATTATTAAAACTTAAGTGCCATCTTATAGATTCACTTCCACAAGCAGGTGGACAGTTAACAGAAATTTACCCTAAAAAACCCATTTACGATATCCCTGGATTTCCAGAAGTATTGGCTGGCGATTTAGTGAAAAATCTAGAAGATCAAGCGGCACCTTTCAAGCCCGGTTTTACATTAGGCGAGCGTGCAGAATCTTTTGAAAAAACAGAAGATGGAAAATTCATTGTAACCACTAACAAAGGCACAAAACATTTAGCTCCTGTTGTTGCTATTGCTGGCGGATTGGGTTGTTTCGAACCTAGAAAACCACCTATTCCTAACCTAGGTGATTTCGAAGATAAAGGTGTAGAATACATCATCAAAGACCCTGAAATTTACCGCAACAAGCGTGTTGTTATTTCTGGTGGAGGTGACTCTGCTTTGGATTGGAGCATTTACCTTGCGGCCATCGCATCTGAAGTAACGTTGATTCACCGTCGTTCTGAATTTAGAGGACACCTTGATAGCGTTCAAAAAGTAATGGACCTTCAAGAACAAGGAAAAATCAATTTGATTACCAACGCTGAAGTGAAAAACTTACGTGGTGGCGATAAATTAGAAGGCTTGGATATTGAAATTAAAGACGGTGACAACATCTCAATGGATACCGATCACTTCATTCCTTTGTTTGGTCTTTCTCCAAAATTAGGTCCTTTATCAGAGTGGGGCTTGGACATATCTAAAAACTCTATTGATGTTGACACTTTAGATTATCAAACCAACGTTCCTGGAATTTACGCCATAGGTGACATCAACAACTACGAAGGTAAATTGAAGTTGATACTTTGTGGATTCCACGAAGCTACCATCATGGTTCAAAGTGCATTCAAACGCATTTACCCTGACAAAAAAATGGTATTAAAATATACAACTGTTAACGGTGTTACCGGATTCTAAATCAACTTGCTAATTTCGCTCCAGAAAAACGACACATGGACAACATTGTAAACATTACCATAATAGACCGCAACGATGTAGAGCATAAAATAGAAGCGCCTACAGACATGGGGATGAATCTTATGGAACTTTGCCGAGCAAACGAATTGCCCGTTAAAGGAACTTGTGGAGGAATGGCTCTTTGTGCTTCTTGCCAATGTTATGTTATCAACGACCCTGGATTGGAAGAGCAAAGCGACGATGAATTGGACATGCTCGATCAAGCATTGCATGTTGAAGACAATAGCCGACTAGGTTGTCAGATTCAATTAACGGAAGCTATTGAAGGACTGGTTGTAAAGCTAGCGCCCGAAGAAGAAGATTAATGCATACATTGGTTGCACTATGGCCAACATTGTTTTAACCGGTGCAACAGGATATATTGGAAATGCCCTTTGTTCTAAATTATTAGAGCAGGGGCATTTTTTATGGGTACTCACTCGAGGAAAAACCCAAACAAAAAATGGAATCAACTACGTTCATTACGATGGTTTGTCTATCCCCAACCCTTTCCCCGCACTAGACAAGTGCAACAGCATCATACACCTAGCGGGCTTAAGCGTAAGCACTGGTTTTAGGTGGAACAAAGCCATTCGTAAGGAACTTGTAGAAAGTCGTACAGAACCCCTTAATGCCATCTTCACCTATTGCAAAGCAAACAAGTTATCACCCAAATTAATAAGCGCTGGTGGCGTAAGCCATTATACCGATGGACCCAATGGGGATTTTACTGAGCAAAGCCCTACTGACACGGCTCAAAATTTCTTAGCCCACGTTTGCAGAGAGTGGGAAAAATCGGCACTGCAGTTCAAAGAATTAGGCAGTATAGTTTCCATTGTTCGAACGTCTGTTGTTTTAGAAAAAGGCAACGCTGTATTCCAAAGTCTTAATCCCCTCACAAAAATTCCATTACTGGCTATGCCCTACAAAGGCAAAGTGGGGTTTCCGTGGATTTCATTACCCGATTTAATCAATATTTACATTTTGTTATTGAGCACTGAAGAAAGCATTATTTGCAACGCTGTAGCACCAACACAGGATACTTTAGCCGATATTTTAAGCAAAATAAAAGGGAGAAAAAAACAATTGCTGCCTCTTCCTCCCTTTGTAATGCAATGGATATTTGGCGCTAAAAGCACCTTATTTTTACAAGGATCTAGTTTGCATTCTGAATTTCTAAATTCTCAGCAATTCGAATTCCAAGTAAACGAATTCTCTGAATTATAACTTCATCAACGCTTCAACAATCTCGTCTTTAGCGGCGCCATCTTTCAACATAGATGTTGTTGTATTGATGTACAATGGCAATTTTTCTTCCGATAAGCTAAGACCGATTGAAATTCTGCGCAACAATTTCTCTTCTGGCTCTGTTATAGCACCGTCTGCTATCACAACACGTACCAAATTCACAAAACGATCTAGGCGTTCTTCTTTTCCACTTGGAGCGTTAAATGATATCTTCTCTGGACTTGCCAAAAGTTCATTAGTTTCTTCAGCTGTAACACCCAAACTACGAGCAATTTTTCTGATTCGCTCTAGTTCACTTTCCTCTAATATACCATCAGCCAATGCCAATCGGATAAGATTGTGGATATGGCTTTTGTTCAATTTTTCTTCTGAACTATCAAATGCATCTACTATAGACATAACAAAATGTATGGTGCCTTGCGGCGTTTTTTTAACAACACTAATTAAGCAAAAAAGCGCATCAATTAGTCAATCTTTTTTTGAATAATATTAAACCGTTCTTGATAATAATTCTGATGAAAACGTAAGTAAAAAAGTTTTCAATTCAGCATTTTCAAGGGCATTGGTTTGTTCTACCACTTTTTTCTGGTAATCGTTAGCAACTTCAGCAACATTCTGAGGTACTTTGTACTTCAACATCATTTTGCGCACTTCCATTACTTCTTCATCGCTACGGGTATCGAAAGCATAAATCTCTTCTATTCTTTCTTTTTCCTCTTCTGTGCAACTATGTATTAAACGTAGATATAGCAATGTTTTTTTAGCCGCATAAATATCACCGCCAACTACTTTTCCAAAGTTTTCATCTGGTGGAAAAGCATCCAATAAATCGTCTTTTATTTGAAAGGAAACACCAATATTCTGACCTATTGTAAATAAGGTTTCTCCTAAAGCTGTATCGCCCATCAAAATAGCCGAGCTCTCCATGGAGTAGCCCAACAAAACAGCTGTTTTCAGTCGAATCATTTCCAAGTAATCGCTTTCGCTAACATCGTTGGAAGATTCAAAATCCATATCGTATTGCTGACCTTCACAGACCATAGAAGCAATTGCATTGAAACGCTTCATCAAGTTGATGGTGTTATCGCTTTTAATGCTCAACAACTCTTTGTAGACCTCAATAAGCATAGCATCGCCCGAAAGTATGCCTATGTTTTCGTCCCACTTGCTGTGCACTGTAGCCTTCCCTCTACGAGTATCGGCATTGTCCATTATATCGTCGTGTACCAACGTAAAGTTGTGAAACAGTTCAATAGACAAAGCCAATGATTCAGCTGCTTTCGCTTCTAAACCAAGGTACTGAGCAATTTGCAAAGCCACTACAGGTCGAACACGCTTGCCACCGAGTTCCATGATATAACGAATAGGATCGTACAGATTTTTTGGTTCTGCTGGCAATTGAAAATCGGCAATAAGTTGGGCTATTCTCTCGCTGCTTTCTTTAATATGCATGGTATTACTGTACTAAGTTTTTAAGATAGATTCCATAACCGCTCTTTTCTAATGGCGCAGCTATTTTTAGCAATTGTTCTGCGTCAATAAATCCTTCGCGGAAAGCTATTTCTTCAATACACCCTACTTTCAATCCTTGACGAGCCTCTATTACGTGAACGTATTGTCCTGCTGCCATAAGCGACTCAAAAGTACCGGTATCCAACCACGCTGTACCTCTATCCAAAACACCTACACTCAACTGTCCTCTTTCTAAGTACAATTTGTTGATGTCGGTAATTTCTAGCTCGCCTCTTGGGCTTGGCTTTAAATTTTTAGCCACTTCTACTACCTGATTGTCGTAAAAATACAAGCCGGGAACTGCAAAATTGCTTTTTGGATGCGTTGGTTTTTCTTCAATGCTAACGGCTTTTCCTTCAGCATCAAAGTCAACTACTCCGTATCGTTCAGGGTCGGAAACATGGTAAGCAAATACCACCCCACCTTCTGGGTTTGCATTCAGTTTTAGGCTTTGATCCAAACCTGTACCATAAAAGATATTGTCGCCCAAAATAAGCGCCACTTTATCGTTGCCGATAAACTTTTCTCCAATAGTAAAAGCTTGTGCTAAACCTTCTGGATTGGGCTGAATTTCGTATTCAAACCTACATCCAAGTCGGCTACCATCGCCCAATAAATTTTTAAACGCCGCTTGATCTTGCGGGGTTGTAATGATCAATATTTCACGAATACCAGCACTCATCAAAGTTGATAAAGGGTAGTATATCATGGGTTTGTCGTAAACGGGCATCAATTGCTTGCTTACTGAATAGGTTAGTGGGTGAAGTCTTGTACCGCTTCCGCCGGCCAATATTATTCCTTTCATACCGCTGTGGTTTTATCAACTCTTAAATCCGACAAATCGATGTCTTCTTCTTCGTCTAATATTTCTATAAATGGTTCTTTAAATGCCTGTGTTGTAACAAACTTTTCCAATGACATCAATAACGATGGCAACACCAAAAGATTGGTCAACATGGCAAACAACAATGTAAGCGAAACCAATACTCCAAGGGCTTGTGTACCGCCAAATCCTGATGCACAAAAGACACCAAATCCGAAGAATAAAATGATGGAAGTATAAATCATACTCACACCTGTTTCGCGTACAGCTTTTTGCACCGACACTTTAATATTCCAATGGTTCATCTTCAATTCTTGACGGTATTTTGCCAAAAAGTGAATGGTATCATCTACCGAAATACCAAAAGCAATAGAAAACACTAAAATGGTAGATGGCTTGATACTAATGCCATAATACCCCATGATAGAGGCCGTAAGAATGAGTGGAATTAGATTGGGTACAAACGAAATAACAACCATACGCCATGATGAGAATAAAAGCGCCATAAGCCCAGCTATTACTATCATTGCTAAAGCCAAAGAGGTAAATAAATTTTCAACCAAATAGTTGGTTCCCTTCAAGAAAACAATACTGGTTCCGGTTAAGGTTACTTTATAATCGTCTGGCGACAAGATGGAATCAATCTTAGGTTTAAGGCCATCCATTAACGTAGCCATTTGCAAAGTACCGATGTCTTTCATTTGAGTGGTTACCCTAAGTTTGGACTGTGTACTATCTACAAATGCGGAGAATATTCCTTTACCACCCTCTGATGCTGAATTTTTTAAATACGGCAAAATGAAACGGCTCTCGCTGCGGTTCATCAAACTGTACTTAGAGGGCATGTCGTTGTAAAAAGATTGTTTCACAAACTTCAAAGCGTTTACTACCGATAAACTTTTAGCAAATTCAGGATAAGCATCCAAAGTATCTTGCAACTCTTCTACTCGCTTTAACGTTCCAGATTTTAAGGCTCTACCCGGTTTTTTGGTTTCGATGAGCATTTCGAATGGCATGACTCCATCAAAATGGTTTTCAAAAAATCGAAGATTGGTTAAAACGGGATCATCACTCGGTAAATCGTCAACCAAATTCCCCGTAACTTTTATGTAACTCACTCCTACAAAGCCTATCATGACCATCACTATGGTTGTAGCATATACTTTGCGACGGTGGTTCATTACAATATTCACCAATTTCTCTGCCGTAGCATACAACCAAGATCGGTCTAAATGCTTCAAATGACGGCGTTTTGGTGCAGGCTGAAAACTGAATAGGATTGGAATTAAAGTAATGCTCAGAATAAAAGTTACCAGTATGCACAAACTAGCTATAACACCGAATTCGGACAATATTGGACTGGTAGTAAGTGTAAACGTAGCAAAACCAACAGCTGTTGTACAGTTGGTCATCAAAGTAGCGTTCCCGACTTTCTGAATCACCCTACTTAAGGCCTTCATTTTATTGCCGTGAATTTTGAATTCGCTGTGGTATTTATTCAGCAGGAAGACGCAATTGGGGATACCAATCACAATCATCAGCGGAGGAATAAGCCCCATCAAAACCGAGAGTTTGAAACCAAACATTGCTATGATTCCCGTACTCCACACTACCCCAATGATTACCACCATTAAGCTGAAGAAAACGACTCTAAACGACTTGAAAAAGAGAAACAATAAAAAGCCCGTAACAACTACTGCAAGCACCACAAAAATGCCCAACTCTTGTTTTACTTTATTGGAAATAACACTTCGAATGAATGGTAATCCTGAAACAAAAATCTCATAACGTTCCTTCTGAAAATCATTTATGAGGGTATGAATCTGTGGTATGGCTTCAACACGTTTATCCGAGTTGAACACTTCCAAATTAACGAACAACATCATCAAGTTGGCCGTATCGCGTTTGTTGTAAAGTAGTTTATCGTAAAACGGATAATCATTTACCTTTTTCAGGTAAGCGTCCAATTCGGCTTGAGTAGCAGGCGCTTTATCCGCAATGGGTTGCACTGTAAAACGTTTCAAACTATCGTCGCGATTGATGCGGTATAAATTGGCAATGCTAAAAACAGAATCGATGATGCTGTACACATTGGTTTGCCCACCAGAATCTATACTTACCGTTATGGCTTTTAAATCATCGGCAAGTTTGCACCATGCTTTGTAATCGTCAATATTGGTAAGGTCTCCTTTTTGCGTACCAATGACCAAGATGTTTCCATCTTCAGAAAACTCTTCAGTAAACTTGAGGTATTCTTGATAAGTAGTATCGCTTTGAGGTAAAATTCCACCAAACTTATAGCTCAGCTGAACCTCTGGGGAACGGTACGCTAAGTACCCTGTACACAGTGCCAAAAGCACCAAAATAAGTATTCGGTTTCTAAGAATGAAACCCGATATTTTTAACCACATTAAAATCTATCCAGAAGGTATCGAACAAAGAAACGAAAAAACAAAGCAATTGGCTATGTTTACCGCATTGTGAAACGGGTCTTCCATCCAAATAACCACCTCTTTTTTGCTTTTTCGCTTCTGAAAAGCTGCTCAATGAAAAAATTGAGGAATTATTGGCGCTTAAAATCTACTTACAATCAAATGAAAAAAGGCGTTCATCCAACAGACATGCCTTTTCCTATTGCCCTTTCATTAGAACCAACCACCGCTTGCAATTTAGGTTGCAGTCAATGCCCCAGCGGATTAAAATCATTTTCGCGACCTACAGGCAATTTACCTATTGAAGAAGGCAAAAAATGGCTAACAGAATTGAAAGATTACCTGTTTTACGTCAATTTCTATTTCCAGGGCGAACCATTGATTCATCCCAAATTATCGGAGCTGATTGAACACGCCAACACCTTAAATGTACGCTCGGCTATTAGCACCAACGGTCATTTTTTGAGCGAAAAAAAATGTCAAGAACTCATTGATGCTCAACTGAGTAAAATCATCATCTCATTGGATGGGCTAACCCAAGAATCTTACGAGAAGTACCGATCTGGTGGGGAATTGGACAAAGTATTGAAAGGCATAAAAACCTTAAAACGTAAGAAGAAAGAAAATAAAGCGGCATGGCCATTGATAGAAGTACAATTCATTGTTTTCAAGCAAAACGAACATGAAATACCACAACTAAAAAAAGCAGCAAAAAACTTGGGTGCTGATGTATTGAGTTTAAAAACTGCACAGATTTACGATCAGTCGTCGGCAGAAGAATTGTTGCCCAAAAACAAAAAACACCTGCGCTACAACCAAAACGAAACGGGTGAATACGTATTAAAGAACACCTTCGAAAATCAATGTTGGCGTATGTGGTCGTCGGCAGTAATAACACAAAACGGAGCGGTTGTTCCGTGTTGTTTTGACAAAGATGCCGAATACGAAATGGGCGATTTGCAGTCCGATGATTACAAAAACATTTTGAATGGCACTACCTACAAAGCCTTTAGACAACGCGTGTTTTCTGATCGAAAATCAATAGACATTTGCCGAAATTGCAGCGAAGGCAGCAAAATCTATTAAGAATAGTAAAACCTCCAAATAGCAATGCCAAAAAAAAGCCACTCTCGAGGAATGGCTTTAGATTATAATAAAACGAGCTTGGTTATACCAACTGCTCTTCAGATTCTACAGTAAATGGTTTGCGCTTATTAAGACCCAAATTGCTCAACAATTGCATGTCTTTATCCTCTCCAGGGTTGGCTGTAGTTAACAACTTGTCGCCTGCAAAAATAGAGTTGGCACCAGCCATAAAGCACATAGCTTGACCTTCTTCTGTCATGCTCAATCTACCAGCTGAAAGACGCACCATTGAAGTTGGCATAATGATACGCGCTGTAGCAATCATTCTTACCATTTCGAAAATGTGAACTTCTTCTTGCTCGGCCAATGGCGTACCTTCTACAGCAACCAATTTATTGATTGGCACCGATTCAGGTTGTGGATTCATGTTCGCCAATGTGCGCAACATTTCAACACGGTCACCTTCTTGCTCGCCCAAACCAATGATACCACCACTGCATATAGTAAGACCAGCTTTTCGAACACTGTCTAGAGTATCCAAACGGTCGTCATAAGTACGGGTAGAAATGATTTCGCTATAATTTTCTTCTGATGTATCTAAGTTGTGGTTGTAAGCATACAAACCAGCTTTTTTTAGTTTTTCGGCTTGCGATTGGTTGATCATGCCCAACGTTGCGCATACCTCTAAGCCCATATCGTTTACCTCTTGCACCATGTCGATAACCTTATCAAAGTCGCGGTTGTCGCGCACTTCTCTCCAAGCTGCACCCATACAAAAACGAGTGCTACCGGCATCTTTAGCGGCTTGAGCATTTTCAATCACTACTTTTTTGTCGAGTAATTTGTGCACGTTTACATCGGTATGATAACGAGCAGCTTGTGGGCAATAAGAACAATCTTCAGGGCACCCACCGGTTTTGATGCTCAAAAGAGTACATACTTGTACTTCTTGTGGATCGAAATTTTCGCGGTGTACTTGTGCGGCCTTGTGCATTAAATCGAGCAAAGGCATATCGAATATTGCTTGTATTTCTTCTCTGGTCCAGTTGTGCTTTACTTCAGCCATAGTTTCTTCTTAAGAAGTTTCAAAAGTAACAGAAAATGTTTTACAGGGTTTTTCGATTCACGCTTGATAAAACTACAGCTTCCAATTCCCTTTTTTGAAATACATATTGTGGTATTCGTTAGAATGAAAAACCAAAACAAACCCCCAATTGCTTCTATAAATCGTAGGATTTCCGTCAATAACATGATGACTTGGCTTATCCATATTCACGATCAACCTTTCTGATTCATAGATTTTTGTCGTTTCTATTGCCCCGTGAAAAGATTTAACAATTCTTTCTTTATCCGTAACATGAAAATGAAGTGAATCGTCATCCGTTATTTCAAATCGAAAACTATCGTATTGCCAATCGGCATTTTCTCCTTTAAAATAATCTCTATCTATTGTATAGTTACCGTAAAAATCAGATTTAGACAACACTTTTTTTGAGAAAAAAAATTGTGAAAAACTCATTGAAAAGAATAGAAAACCTATGATTCCCCAATTGACCAGTAAAATTTTCCCGTAAAAAGGCTTTTTAGTATACGCCCACAGCAATAAAATAACCAATGTAACTGGCACAATAAAAAACACTAGGATAAGATTGAATAGCATATACCTAAATGTATTTTAACATCAAATTCCAAGCAAAATACTAACAGCATTTCCACCAAAGCCAACGCTGTTGATGAGCACCTTTTGAATTTCTTTAGGTGCTGGTGCATTTTGAATGTATGGTAAAGGGTAAAACACTTGTTTTCGGAGCATCAAAATCGCCATTTCCATACTCATGGCCGCAGAAGCACCAAAACTGTGCCCTATTTTCCACTTGTTGTTGGTGACAGGTATTTCTTCTCCAAAAATGGATTTTATGGCTTCGCTCTCGGCTTTGTCGCCTTTGTATGTTCCAGGCGAATGGCTTACAATAACATCGGGTACAATGCCACCGTTTTTTGTAGCCTGATTCATGGCTTTTTGCATAGCTTGTCCGTCGCTACTGATGCTACTTCCATGCAGTATGCTTTCTGTTCCCCAGCCAATTCCCGCGATGTTTATGCTCTCGGGTGTTTGCTTTTGAGATATACTGAACAAACAGGCAGCTTCGCCCAAGGCCATAGCACCTTCTTTTTTATCCAGAGCAAAAGCCTTTACAGGGTAAGAATCGTTGGCATTTTGCGCATAAATACCCAGTGCTTGCATTTGCCCAATTCCGAAGGTGGTTAATGGAGCCTCGCTACCTCCAACTACGGCTTGTTCGCTCATACCTGAATTGAGCCACGCAACGGCATTCAATACCGCATGATGTGCACTAGAACAGGTTATGCTGTGACTAAAGTGCGCTCCTTCTCCTCCTATCAATTGTCCAATCCAACTGGATATATTGCCCAATGTGGTGGATGGTGAGGCATCTACTTTACAGGCTTCTGCATCTATAAAATGCTGATAATGTTTTTCCCAAAGTTCGGTTGCCCCCCTGCTTGATCCGATATTGATCATGGGGTTTTTCAGCTCCGCTTTTTGCTTCAGTTTTTGAGCGCAAAGCATGCCCAACAATACCGATCTATCGAGTTTACTAAATCGTCTATCGCTCTTCTTAAGCTCTTCTATTTCAGCTTCTAGATTTGCCGACAATCGAGCACATAATAGTCCGTTTTCATCAGGAGTTATACAGGTTGTTTGGTCTGAATACGCTGCATGAATTTCGTCTTCGTTAGCCCCTAAAGCCGATACACTTTGCCAATGGTTGATGTACAAATCCATCATCACAATTCCGATATAATCTCTAACGTAGCTTGAAACATCGTATCGAGTTGTACGTTGCTGCTAACAAAAGGTGGTAAAAAATAAAGGGTATTGCCCAATGGTCGCAGCAAAACACCCTTTTCTAAGGCTTTGCGCTTTATGGTAGGTGTAAGATTATTGACATATCCGGTTACGTTTTCGCCTACTTCGAAAGCCAAAATACAACCTGTATGGCGTGTATTGAAGACTTTATCGGTTTGTTCTAGTATGCTTTTGTACTCGGCAAATTTTTCTGCAATGCGTTTTCTATTGGCAAAACCTTCTTCAGAAACGCTGATTTTTAACGATGCATTGGCTGCTGCACAAGCAATAGGATTGGCAGTATAACTATGTCCGTGGTAAAATGTTTTTTCAGGAGCTCTGTCGTTGAATGCTTCCCAAATATCTTGAGAGGCACAACTCAGTCCCATAGGCAAATACCCTCCGGTTAGGCATTTCGACAAACACATGATGTCGGGTTTTACAGAAATAATATTGGAAGCAAACAAGGCTTCGCATCTTCCAAATCCGGTCATTACTTCGTCGGCAATTAGATAGATTCCTTTTTTACGGCAGTATGCCAAAATAGATTCGTAGCGCCTTTGCTCGGGCATACGCATTCCGCCGGCACCTTGTACCAAGGGTTCGTACACCAAAGCAGCTACTTTTTTATCGCTAATTAGTTGATCCAAATAGGCATCGTTTGGTTCGTTGGCTTCTATATCTACACTTACTACATCGAACATATAGGGCGCAAAAGCACCGAAAAAAGTACCGTTGTTCGCAACCGACATAGCGCCAAATGTATCGCCATGATAGGCGTTGGAAAGACTCAATATGCAGTTGCTCGATTCGCCTTTGTTGAACTTGGCTTGTATGGCCATTTTTATAGCCACTTCTACAGCTGTTGAACCATTGTCGCTAAAAAATACTTTAGGCGATTTTAAAGGCAAATATTTCACCAAGTCATCGGCTAAATTTTCTGCCGCACTGTGTGTGAAATCGGCAAAAATGCAATGTTCTAATTCGTCAATTTGAGCTTTTATTGCTTCGTTTATGTCGTCGTTGCAATGCCCGTGTGCGTTAACCCACCAAGACGAAATGGCATCAAAATACCGGTTACCAGCTTCATCAAATAAGTAAGCGCCCTTGCCTTTTACTATTTTTTTTGGAGAATAATCTATTCCTAAACTGGTAAAAGGAGGCCAAATATTTTTGCTCATAATAGGGCAAATGTAGAAGAAAGACTTTTCTTCAAATCTGCAGCTGCTTTTTCTACCGAATCGGGAGAAAAATCAATGTTAGGCAAACGATGTAGAATAGGTACTCCACCCAATTTTTCATAAGCTTCTTCCGATGCTGAATTCCTTTCACCAGAAATAATAATTCCGACAACATTCAATTTGCTTTTCAGTGCCGACAAACTCAAAAGGGTATGATTGATGCTCCCCAAGTAGTTTTTCACCACCAAAACTAGGGGCAAATTCAGTTTTTCAAACAATTGAAGATTGGTGAAATCTAAACTTACCGGCGACATAACCCCTCCTGCACTTTCAACCAAAACAGGTTTGTGAGACTCCGGCAATTCAAAGTCAGATAATTGTACGCTTACATTATCGTGTTCGGCCGCTTCGTGCGGAGAAACAGGTTTTGAAAACCGATGGCGTTCAGGTATGCAATGAACTTCTGATGCATGTTTGTTTACAAAAAGAGTATCGCTCATATCGAGTCCGCCGCTTTGAACGGGTTTCCAATAACTAAAATCAAACGCTTTTGAAATAAGCATAGACACTACACTTTTCCCTACTTCGGTATCGATTCCGGCAACACAAATTCCTTTCATAATTCACTATTTAATAGATCGCAAAGCTGCAATATTTCATTTTCGGTATTGAAAGCATGCAGTGAGATGCGCAATCTTTCTTCGCCCTTGGCTACGGTTGGATAAAAAATGGCTTTGATGGCGATGTTTTGTTTTTCAGCTTTTTTCTCTATTTCTAAAAGTCTTGAGGTATCAAACAATAAGGCTTGAACTGGACTTTCCTCGTCGCCCAACAATCTATTGGAGCGAACAAACTCTTTATTCAAATTCTTCCTGAAAAAAGCAATATTTGATTTCAGCTGCGCTCTATTTCCTGAAGCTGATTGAACCTTTTGCATGGCCCAATGCACCTGTTCGCAAAAAGACTTAGATGGTGCTGTTGAAAAAATCAGGGCTCGACAATATTGGTATAAAAATTCTTTGGTTTCGGCAGAGCATAACACCACTGCACCTTCACCAGCATAAGCTTTACCAAAGGTTACCACCTTAGCCAAAATACAGTCGTCGTTTTGCCAAAGGCCTTCGCCTTCATCGCCAAAAACACCGGCCGAATGTGCTTCGTCTACAATGATTTTAGCACCAAATTTTTTGGCTACTCTTTTGATTTCTGCCTGCGAAGCCTTATCGCCATCCATTGAGAATAAACCCTCTGTAAGCACAATATTAATATCCGAATCTTCGGCATGTTTTTCTAAAAGTTGCTGCAAATCCGTAGCATCGTTGTGCTTATAGAAATACCGATTATTCACACCCAAGCGCAAACCATCGTGCATGCTGGCATGAATGAGTTGATCGCAATAAAATGCAACACGTCGACCAGAAAAAGCAGAAACTAAACCAACATTGGCTTGATACCCTGTTGGAAAAAGCACAGCCGATTCGAATCCAAATGCTTTGGCTAAATATTCTTCAACAAAACTTAGGGCTTTATGTTGGCCAAACAACATTCTCGACGACCTCGTATTTTCACCCACGAGCTGAACATGCTCCAATACGTTGTCCAGCGCCAATCCCAAATAATCGTTGCTGGCAAAATCTACTTTAGATTCCAAACCATTGGCTTGGCGTACTCTATATGCTTTGGCTTTGTCTAATTTGGATTGGATGTACATCGAGGCGTAAAACTACAATAGGTTTTCACTACGGCCTAGCGATTTTCACTGCCGCTCTTTGCCCTTTATGCTTTACCTGTAACATTAGCAATTTCTCATCACCCAAATTTATTATAGAACAAGATGTACAGGCACTAAGCTCTTTACCGTCTAAAGTATGGATGCGAATTTCATCCATCAATTCTGAAAAATAGACTGCCTGATGATTCATTGTATAATCAGGAAATGAATGCATTTCATCTATTCCAACTGTAGAGTTTTCTAAGGACAATCCAAGCAGGTAATTCCATGTTGACAAATACACAATTTCGCCATTTACCCGTGGAATATACGCGTCTACAACCAAGCCCCCATGGTAATTATCACTAACACCGTTGGCAGTTTTTGGCTCCAAATCAGAGCACAGCATATGGCTTTTCAAACTTTCAACATCGGCGGTATCTACATTGGTCAGTGGTCCAAAAACGTCCATTCCATAATTGGTCCATGTACGCACTTGAATAGGAGGATTTGCAACAAAAAAACCTGGATCACGAAGGTGAGTGAATCCGTACAATTTATCGCCACTAGTTTCTCCATCTTTAGCTATCCAATCGGCAGGGCGCAATCCGGTAGTAAAAAAATCAATCCCGGCAAACATGATGACACGAGCAACCGAACGATGTTTTGAAATGATACCAGCATGACCTGCACCTTGTGAATGCCCAGCCAAAATCAACTTGCTCCAATTGGTTGTATCGTTCATTATAAACCTATCCCAATTCTCGTTCGGATAGGTCTCGTCCAAATACAACAAGGCTTTTTCCAATCTGTTTTTAATGCTATTGCTTTCGTTTACATCTATAGCTGGGTGTCTATTTTTGCCATCAAAAATTTCCAATCTACCTTTTTCAAAACACTCAGGATCTTGAGTATTTCTACATACATCAGCAAACGAAGTATCGTTAGGATAATTTAAACCTAAGGCATAAATACCACTATCTGCAGCATGCTGCAAAAACTCAGCATATCCAGCCGAAACACCGTAAGTACCAGGAAAAAACACCAACAACTTATCTTTCCGAAGCGATGTTTCTGGAGTTACTACGATGTGCGACTCAAGCCTTAGATTTATGCTTGGATCGGTATCGGCAGGTTTAACAAAATGAATGGTTTGTGCTTGAGATAAGAAACTCAAACATAATATAACTGTAGAGAGTAATGCAATGCGTTTCATAGGGACAAGGGATGTGAAAAGTTATGAATTATTCACTAATTAGTAATTGACAAACACAACAAAGGCCACCATTTGGTAGCCTTTGTTTAAAAATGTATGTGTAATGGTTGCTTATAGTGCTTTCGCTACAACATTGCTTTTTACGAAGAATGTAACATCAAATTCGCACGCTTGTGTGTTTTTGTTGTTAGCCGTAGCGCTTACAGTAGCGTTTATTGTACCACCATCTTTGATTACGTTCAACAAAAATTCAGTTGCTGCTGGATTCAATTTATCTGATGATATTACAGTAAAATCATCTGAAATAAATGACTCCAAAGTTCCTTCGTTTGTTTCAGTTGAAGAAATTGGCAAGAACGGGAAAGAAGCTAAAATTGACTCCATTTCTACGCTTCCTTCAAAATCAACTTCTGCTGCTACAGAACCATCATTGATGTTGTGGATTTTGTAAGAAATTTCATCTATTTCTAAATCTTTGATTCTATCAATATTCTCTTGAACATCGCCTTCAATTTTAGCTGAAGTAATGGTTTCAGTATAAGTCGTATCGTGTACTCCTTCAGGAATTACTACATGGTAAGTAAACTCTTGGTTTACCGGAATGTTAAGATCCGCAGAAATATCTTCACAGCTAGATAATAATGTTAATGCTGCTACACTTGCTAATAATATTTTTTTCATGTCCTTACAGTTATTGTTCATACCAAAAGTACGATTTACATTTTTACAAGCCTATTCTTTATAAAAACTATGGTATTTGTTGTACAACTGCAGTTGTCTGTTTTTAGAAAAATCAAGCTGACGCCCTTTAATGAATGCCATTTCTACTCCGTTGAATGCCATTTCCAAAGCATTGCCAGTAGAAATAAAGAACGTAGCATGTTTGCCTTTTTCTATGCTTCCTAACTGAGCATCAACGCCCAATATTTTAGCTGAATTCAAAGTAATTAAACTCAATGCTTGTTCAGCTGTCCAGCCATATTGCATCAAAGTTCCTGCTAAGTAAGGCAAGTTACGCGTGTTCATTTGTTCCATATCTCCCGAGTTTTCGAGACCAACCAAAACACCTTTTTCTGTCAGTGTTTTCGCCAAGAAAAATGGCTTATCCACAGCATCGTCATCGAACATTGGCAACTCGTGCGTTCTGCGCAATAAAACAGGAATGTTGTTCGCTACCAAATAATCTGATACTTGATCAGCTTCATAGGCTCCAATCCATACCAATTTCGATATTCCCATTTCTTTCAGTATGATGGCCGCATCCATAAAGGCCTGAGCACTTTCCGTATGCAAATACACTTTCTGTTGCCCTTCAAAAACCGACTTCATAGCCGCCAAACTGATGTTTTTCTTCAATGGCTGAGCTTCGTTGTATGCCTTGGCTTCGTTTAAGAAGTTCTTTATTTCTGCAAAGTCTTTTTCGTAATTTTTATTTACTGTAATAGGTCCTGGATTTGCCCACCAACCACTTCTTCGGTAGCGCGATGGCAAATAAACATGAACGCCTTCATCACTCGAAATAGATGCTTCTTCCCAATTTCTTTCATCGAGATACATAACGCTTGAAGAACCTGAAAAAAAACCACCTCGTGGGGTTATTTGCCCTACCAAAACACCATTGCAAGTAATGGTTGGCAAAATCTCAGAATCGGTATTGAATGCCACCTTAGATCGAACATTGGGTGTGAATTTTCCTATCTCACGCAAATCACGTGTAGCTCGTACAGCTCCAATTTCTTGTAAGCCTAGGGTGCTATTTGGGGCAATGATGCCTGGATAAATATGCTTTCCATCTAAATTGACAACGGTTTTGACATCGCTTGGTCCGGCTCCTTCGCCAACGGCTTCAATGAGTCCATCGGCATTGATTTGAAGAAAGCCTTTTTCTATTTTCTCGCCATTTCCAATGTGAATGGTAGCATTGGTATACAAAGTGCTTTGACCAAAAAGTGCCGCACTAATAAAAACAAATAGTATTGATAAAATTCTCATGATATAATGTGTATTACAGATTAGTGAAACTCTCCCATGCAGTGATAAACCGTTTGTGATTTACCGCCCGCTGATGCTGGCTTATCGCCATTGGCTATAGCTTCTAACATCAGTTGATACAATCTACTTTTTTCGGCTTTCATTTCAACTTCTTTATCCGCATTGGCTTTTCTATCGAACATGATTGCCCCATCTACAAATGTTTTTTGAGCCACGGCAGCTATTGATAAAGGGTGAGCGCTCCAAAGAACCAAATCAGCATCTTTAGCTATTTCTACGCTGCCCATACGGTTGTCTAAATGCAATAATTTTGCAGGGTTTAATGTCACCATTTTCCAAGCTTCTTCTTCGCTTACACCTCCATATTTAACCACTTTAGCGGCTTCCTGATTCAATCGTCTGCCCATCTCAGCATCGTCAGAGTTTATGGCCGTTAGCACACCATTTTCGTGCAATAAAGCAGCATTGTAAGGTATGGCATCGCGTACTTCGTATTTATAAGCCCACCAATCTGAAAACGTAGATCCACCTGCTCCGTGTTCTTTCATTTTATCGGCCACTTTATAGCCTTCTAGAATGTGTGTGAACGTATTGATTCGGAATCCATATTCTTCAGCCAATTTCATGAGCATATTGATTTCGCTCTGTACATAGCTGTGGCAGGTTACAAATCGTTTTCCTTCCAAAATTTCTAAAACAATGTCCAATTCTGTATTGGGTCTAGGACTCAATTTGCCTTGTTTTTCACTCAAACTCATTCCTTTCCAAGCTGCTTTTTCCTTTTTGTATTGAAGCGCTCGTTCGAATGCATCTTTCATCAATTGTTCTACCCCCATTCGGGTTTGAGGAAAACGAGTGGTATTGAAATCGCCCCAGTTGGATTGTTTTACATTCTCACCCAAAGCAAATTTTATAAATCCATCGGCTCCGTCAATCAACATTTCATCTGGGCTAAAACCGTATTTCAATTTCACTAAAGCAGATCTTCCTCCTATTGGGTTCGCCGACCCGTGAAGCAACTGAGCAGCCGTTACACCTCCAGCCAATTGACGATAAATATTCACATCCCACGGATTAACAACATCTTCGATGGTCACTTCGGCACTAACGGCTTGTCCGCCTTCGTTTACCCCTTTAGAGATACCAATGTGCGAATGCTCATCGATGATACCTGAAGTTAAATGCATGCCAGTAGCGTCTATTTTTTCGACATTGGCATAGTTTAGATTTTTGCCAACTGCCAATATTTTCCCTCCATTGATGTACACGTCAGTGTTTTGCAGAATGCCTTTGTCGGTATTGGTCCAAACGGTTGCATTGGTAAGCAAATACGCTTTGCTTTTTGGTAATGATGCCGATCCATATGCTTTCAATGGCAACATACCCGCACTCAATTTTGGTGCTTCTTCGATTTTCTTATCCTTAGTTTTAATAGGCGTTTTGTTCAGCAAAATAAGCTGAGCTGTTTTCAATTCACCATTAACATATGCTTTACCACTAAAATTGTTTGCATCGGTTTTGTGGGTAGTAATAACCACCGCATCTTTCGTTTTAGGATTGATGGTTAGTACCAAAGAGTTTGCAGACACCTCCACACTGGCTTTAAAATCTTTGTTCTTCAATGTGTCGGCTACCACCTTGTATTGACCGTTTTTATAATCAACAGCAAAAGCATACACGCCCATGTCGGGAACATTCAATTGGTAATTTCCTACCAATTCAGGCAAAGAAAATGACCCAAATACTTCTTGATCATCACCCATCCAATTTTCAATAATTTTCCCGCCTTCAAAAAGTGGTTCATCGGTTATGAAAAAGAAAGCTTTTTTCCCTTTTTTCAATGAGCCATAATCATCCAACCCTAAATATTTGGCCGGAACAGTGGTTAATGCCTCCAATGCTTTTTCTTCTGAAAGTCCATAACGAACAGCCTTAGTTAAGTTCGCTAAAAAATCGCTCGACTTTTTAACGTCTTTATGGCTAATGGCAAGTTGATATCCATTCTCTGTCAACATTTTAGCATTTGCAGGCGCAAATTCCCAGTGTTTCATGTCTTCAAGATTCAACAAACTCGCATCGTAGGCAGATTGAAGTGCAACAGGAGCTGGAAAATTCAAACTGGTTAAATGAAGCACTTCTTTTGGCAAATACGCAAGTACTTTATATACATCTCCATCGGAATACACTACACGCTTGCTATGGTTTTCAGAAAAAGCCTTCTCTGCTCTTAAAATCGATTGAGCATCTTCGGCAATGATTAGCGCTGGTGAATCTTGTAAAGCAACACCCGCGTTCAAAGTCAAATTATTGCTCAGTTTATTCTCTTCATACCATTTTACATCGGTAAAATAATCGCGGTACAAAGCCAATACACCCATCAATGAACTTGGGTAGCTCATGCCCGAACTGCCTTTACTAAAACTGTACACAGCGGTAGCCGATTCGTTTACCATTGGTTGTTTTCCGCCCAAATTGACAACAGCAGAAGCGCCTCTAGATAAACCGTCAGCGTGATGCGTATTTACTGCTACAAACCCTGATTGACGTAGGTTTTTGGCCGTTTTAGCATCTGCTTCAAACATTTTAGCTGCTTGTACATGCGTTCGGATTGCATCGTTCCAATAATGTTCTTGCTTTTCTAATGTTGTGTATTGAGATCCAAAATCTTTTTTCTCTAATTTTTGAGTTTTCACACCATAATCCGAATACAGATCGATGAAACCTGGATAAGCATATGCTTCGCCTCTATCTACAAAAATGTACCCCTTTGGGCTGTATTTGCCCTCTTTCACATCCACAATTCTATCGCCTTCAAAAAGTAGCGTAGCATTTTTGATGCTTTTGGTTGGAGAAATTTGAATTTGCTTTAAATAAACAGCATAACGTTTTGCCGCAGCATACTGCAATGCACTTTGCTCTTGGGCCCATGAATTGAATGCCAACAATAGCACCAAAAAGGATAATATTTTTTTCATGTACTGAATAATATAGCCTACAATATAGAAACGCTTCAGCTACTTTTTAGTCCGAACACTGCTCGGGTCTATTAATCCTAAAACATCATTTCTTGCCCTCAGCATTTCCAAAATGGAATACGGCATCTACGTTTCTTATTATCGTATTGCTTGTCCTTGGCAAAAGGATGTTGGACACAGCATAATAAATCCCTGCTTTTAAGCTTTTGCGCAGCTTTACTTTGTACTTTTGATCAAAATATTAGATTATGTACACTGGTTTATCGCACTTGCACTCTAGTCTTCGTTACGCATTGCTTGTATTAATAGTTGTATCTATTGTATTGGCTATTAAAGCTTACAAAAACAAATCAGCTTTGGATGAAAAAAGTTTCAAACTGGTAAAATTCACCTTCATTCTTACACACGTTCAATTGTTGATTGGTTTGATCTTGTTTTTCGTTAGTCCTAAGGTACAAGCCATGTTGGACGACATGAGTTTGGTTAGTCAAAATAAAGAATTACGTTTTTTTGGAATGGAACATCCATTGCAAATGATAATTGCTCTTGCTTTGCTAACAATAGGTTATATTAAAGCAAAGAAAATGACAGGTATAGCACAAAGTAAAACCATTATGATTTACTGGATAGTTGCATTATCACTCATCTTTGTTTCAATTCCTTGGCCATTTCTCAAAGAATTTGGCACTTGGTTTTAATCACTGATTTTTTCAATGGAAGAAAGTAAATACATATATAGGGGTACCGAAGTTCAGCAAGCTGTACTGATTGGTGTTCAAACGCAAAAACAAACCGACGCACAGACCAAAGAATATTTGGATGAATTGGCTTTTTTGGCAAGAACAGCTGGAGTAGAACCCATCAAAATTTTCCAGCAAAACCTTGAACAACCTCACCCTAAGTTTTTTGTAGGGACGGGTAAATTAGCCGAGATCAAAAGCTACATTTTAGTGCATGAACTCGACTTGGTTATTTTCGATGATGAACTTACGCCTTCTCAATTAAAATTTATTGAAACAGAACTCGAAGTAAGAATATTGGATCGTACCAATCTTATCCTCGATATTTTCGCACAACGTGCAGAAACATCTTACGCACGTACACAAGTAGAATTGGCGCAATACGAATATTTATTGCCTCGATTAACTAGAATGTGGACACACCTTGAACGCCAAAAAGGTGGTATAGGAATGCGTGGACCTGGTGAAACACAAATCGAAACCGATAGACGTATCATGCGCGACAGAATTGCTAAACTGAAAAGCAATTTAAAGTCTATTGACAAACAAATGGCTACTCAGCGTGGTAATCGTGCTCAAATGGTTCGTGTTTCCTTAGTTGGTTATACCAATGTAGGAAAGTCAACCATCATGAACCTTTTAAGTAAAAGCAAGGTTTTAGCTGAAAACAAACTTTTTGCAACGCTTGACACAACGGTACGTAAAGTGGTAATTGATAACTTACCATTCTTACTTTCAGATACGGTTGGTTTCATCAGAAAGTTACCAACTCAGCTTGTAGAATCTTTCAAATCAACCTTAGATGAAGTGCGAGAATCGGACTTATTGGTTCATGTTTTGGATGTATCGCACCCCAACTTCGAAGAGCATTACGATGTTGTAAACACTACCATAGCTGAAATAACAAAAGAGCAAAAGAAGAATGTTTTTGTGGTGTTCAATAAAGTAGATGCCCTACTCGACTTAGAAAATCAAGACTTAGAAAATCAGCTTTATTTTAGCGACTTACAAAAAGCATGGCGTTTGAAATTAGGCGACGACAATTGTGTATTTTTATCAGCAACAGAGCGTACCAATTACGATGCGTTCAGAGAATTATTTTATCATAAAGTGAAAGCCATACACGAAAAACGCTTTCCTTTCAACAACTTCCTATACTAATGGCTAGCATACGTCAACAAAAAATAAGCTCACTTATACAACGCGAATTGGCCATGATTTTCCAAAAAGAAGGCACGCAAAAATACAGTGGCGCTATGGTTACTGTAAGTGAAATTAGTGTTACTACCGATTTGAGCATTGCCAAAGTTTATGTTAGCCTTTTCACAAAACTAGACAAGCAAGAAATCTTGAAAGAGATCAAATCCAATTCTAAATATTACAAACACGAATTGGCTAAAATCTTGAAGCATCACTTGCGTAAGATGCCCGATTTCCAGTTCTATTTAGACGATACTCTAGACTACAACGAAGAAATAGATCGTTTATTAAAACAATAAAACGTGTTATCTCTTAGGCTAGCACTAACATTTCTTTTTTCAAAAAAGCGCTACGGTATCATCAATGCCATTACGTGGTTGGCTGCTTTGGTGAGTGTGTTTGTTGCGGCTGCTATGATCATTATTTTATCTGCATTCAATGGACTACAATCGTTGATAGTAGATTTATATAGCAGTATAGAAGCGCCTTACAGCATTGTTGCATCTGACCAAGGAACACTAATAGTTTCTGACAAATCTATAGAGGCCATCAACAATTTACCTTATGTTGACGCCATAAGCCTACGTTGCAGTGGAGAAGTAATATACCAATACAACAATAACTCTTGGTACGGTACTCTAATAGGCAGTGACGAAAAGCTGTGCGCTATTTCCAAATTATCCCGTCATTTAGATTACCCGGAAGATTGCACTTTACGAGATAACGCTTTGATAATTGGAGCAGGTATTCGGTACAAGCTTCGCTATCCGTATGAAAACGCTCTAGAACCTTTGGTAATAAAAAGCCTCAGAAAAGATCGTAAAATAAGCACTCGAACGGTTCAAAATATTCAAACAACTCCCTTTAAGGTAAACAATGCTTTTAGTGTTAATGCCGAATACGATTTAAAATACGCCTTCACTACCATTACAAAAGCTCAACAATTACTAGGCTATCAACCCGATGAATTTGGCAGCATAGAAATCTTAGCTACTGAAGAGATTTTAAAACATAAAGATGATTTAGGAGCATTACTCGATCAAGACATCGCTATTATAACTGAAGACGATAGACTTGGAGACATGAAACGCACTGCAAACATTGAGAAATGGGTCAGTCTTCTGATGCTATCTTTGGTTATGCTTATAGCAGCTTTTAATCTCATAGCGGCCATAACGATGTTGATCATTGCAAAACGAAAAGATTTACAAACCCTAAGCATTATGGGTATGGCTGAAAAGGATCAACGCAGAATATTTTCTTATATACTCGGTTTTATAAACCTTGGTGGTGCATTGGTAGGTTTAACTATTGGTGCATTGGTTATCCTCTTACAAGAAAAATTCGGATTAATAACTATCAGCGATTCTGTTGTAGATTATTATCCAGTACAATTGCATTTATCAGATGCATTGATCGTATTTAGTATTTTAATTGCAACTGCAATACTTGCTCAATTCCCTGTTCAATGGGTATCAAAGCGCTTGAGTTAAGCGTATACAGACGCTATTTCATCAAGGCAATCAAATAATGCTTTAGGATCTAATTCTGTCACCAATCTAGCCCTATATGGCTTGAAATGATCTAGTCCTTTGAAGTAATTAGAATAATGTCTTCGCATTTCTACTACACCCACTCTTTCGCCTTTCCATTCTATGCTTTTAGTTAAATGAAAACGCACAGCTTCAACTCTTTCTTGTAATGTAGGTGGAGCCAATGTTTCGCCAGTAGCTAAATAGTGTTTAATTTCTCTAAATATCCAAGGATAACCAATACTTGCACGGCCAATCATAATGCCATCTACCTTGTATTTATCCTTATACTCTTGAGCTTTTTGAGGCGTGGTAATGTCGCCATTCCCAAAAATCGGGATGTGAATATTTGGATTTTGCGCCACTTTAGATATCAAGCTCCAATCGGCTTCGCCTTTGTACATCTGTACACGGGTTCTTCCATGCACTGATAATGCTGCAATTCCTACATCCTGAAGTCGCTGAGCTACTTCCTCAATGTACATGGTTTCAGTATCCCAACCCAAGCGTGTTTTTACCGTTACTGGTTTATTGGTTCGTTTGATTATGGCCTCTGTCATGGCGACCATTTTTGGAATATCTTTTAGAATACCCGCTCCAGCACCTTTACAGGTTACTTTCTTTACAGGACAGCCAAAATTGATGTCGATGATGTCAGGATTTGCGCTTTCAGTAATTTCAGCCGCTCGAATCATACTTTCGATATCGCCTCCAAAAATCTGTATACCAATAGGTCTCTCATATTCGAAAATATCGAGTTTCTGAACACTCTTTGCTGCATCGCGAATCAATCCCTCAGAGGAAATAAATTCTGTATACATCAAATCGGCACCATGCATTTTACAAAGAGCTCTAAATGGAGGATCGCTAACGTCTTCCATAGGCGCGAGCAACAGCGGAAAGTCGGCTATATTTACATCACCTATTTTTACCATAACGCTGCAAAGTTAGCACATAAACACATGATAGATAAGCAAAGCATCACTCCTCTTAAAAAATTATGGCGATTGGCCCTTTACATAGGCTTTGGGATACTTGCTTCTTTAGCCCTATCGGCAGCATTTATGCCCTTATTGTACGATGTGAATATGGGCACTTATTTCATAGCACTTCAAAATGGTGAGGCCGATTGGTTACCAGGAGCAAGCCGATTAATGGCTGCATTACAGCAGATCTGTACTTTTTTGATTCCTGGTTGGATATTTTACTACCTGTACCATAAAAAAGAAACTAAAAAAAGCTATTCTCAAAAGCTCTTTTTATATGTTGTAGCTCTCAACATATTAAGTATTCCTATTGTAGAGATGGCCTTTTATATCAATCAATTTCTCCCTACAGAATGGTTGAAAGACGATTTGGTGACCAATACTTTATTCCTTGAGCAGATTTTAATAGGTGAAGGTTATACAACACAAATAATAAACATCATAATCTTATGCGTACTACCGGCTATTGGTGAAGAGTTGGTGTTCCGATTTGGACTTCAAAAACACATATTAAGCAAAACCACATTAGGACCAGCTGGGGCAATATTGGTTACATCCCTTGTATTTAGTTTCATCCATTTCGACGCTGCTGGTTTTTTACCGCGTTTTGTATTAGCATTGGTTTTAGGAGCTAGTTACTATTTCAGTCGCACATTATTAGTACCGATACTCTTTCATTTATTCAACAATTATATGGCGTATTTGCAAATGAAATTTGGTAATACTGACAATTTAGTGCCTGAGTATTTTTATGCGAACACTTGGATTACCGTGGGGATAGTTCTCATTTGCGTTGTACTACTTATTAAGGTTTTAATGCATATGAGCACTCAAAATAAGCGAGTTCTTAACGAGCAATAAACTCATTTCAAAAATTATAAGGCAAAAAAAAACCCCAACTTAAGCTGGGGTTTTAAAAATGGTATTGTATTAAAACTTATTTGGTTCTAGCTCTTTCGTGCGTAGAATAGTTAAGTTTCAATGCTTGAACTTTTCTAAGTTCTTGCTTAACGTCTGTTACAATTTTCATCTTGGTTCCTTTATCTACTTTCATAGATGTAGTAATCAAAGGCACTTCTTGTTCGTCGCGGTTGCTTCGGTTATCTTCAATAAAAGTTCCTATGTCATTTACATCGGCAAAGACATCACCTAATTGAATTTTTGGTAGTGAACCATAACGAGCATCTGTTGGAGGCCCAATAAAGATATAATCAACCAAAGCTTTATTCGTCAATTTTTCAATTTCCGACGCTTGTGGTTTCGATATCTTAACCTTCATATCGGCATCACGCATAACGGTGGTTACCATGAAGAAGAACAACAACATGAAAACAATATCTGGCAAAGATGCAGTCGAAACTGGAGGTTGCCCTTTTCCTGATTTCTTTTTGAACTTGCTCATAATTAGTTACCTGTGTTTTTAGGTTCCGCCTCTGAAATTCTTTGTGGGAATACAGCTCTAATGGCTTTGATTTTGGCTTTATCACCATCTTTCAAACCATCCAATTCGCCATATCTAACTCCGAACTTCTCTAGACTTAATTCGTCTCTAAGTTGGTTGATTGCACTTTGCAATTCGTTTTGCACTTGAATGTACATGTCGTATGAAGTTCCATTATCGTTTTGTAAAGAAACGATAGCCGAACCTGGCAATTCCATATAGTCTCCTAGTAACTCAACGGCAGAAAGTTTGTCTTCCCACTTCTTAACGCTTTGCTTCGCTTCAAAACTTCCTGTAGCAGCCAAAACACTTTTTGCATTTGCCAAGTTTTCTTGACAAATAGCTTTGGTTACTTTTCTTCTCTCTGGTAAATTATCGCTATTGCTTGGGTTCGTAAAAAACTCGATTGCTCCGTTTTTCAAATCCGCAATATCCATAAAATTGTCTTCTACCAACAATTGATCGTTTGCATTCACCAATACCTCGTAAACGTTTTTCTCTTTTACTGGTGGTGGTGTTACAGTTACATCAAGTGGTGGTGGCAACAGCCTTAAAATACCAGTATCCTGGTCCATGGTTGTTGTTACCAAAAAGAAGATAAGAAGCAAGAATGCGATGTCGGCCATTGAGCCAGCATTTATTTCTTCGTTTTCTCTAGATCTTCTTGACATACAATTTTGTATTACTTGATTACTTTACGTACTTCAGCTGCAACAATTGCACCAATTACACCTACTAATAGGACATAAAACGCATTGATACCAGCTCCTACCATTTTGGTAGTACCGCTAGACACAACTGTTTTAATGTTTGGCACTTCGCTAGATGCAGTTAGGTAACAGATCAGTAGTACTACTACAAAACCTACTAAACCAATAAGTGCACCCTTGTTGTTTTTAATGTTAGAAGCAAACAAGTAAATACCGAAGCCAACTGCTGCTAATGCACAAGCCGCTAGGGCAAAGTACGTAAGCTGCAACGCTGCCCCGAAGTTACTTGTAGCCATAAGAAGCAATCCAATCGCTATGATTGCCACCTTAGTTACAGTAAGTATCAGGTTAATTTTTTTGTTTTCCATAATGATTGGTTGTAAATGATTATTTACTCAAATCGTGCTTTACTAGTATATCTACTAGTGAGATAGAAGCGTCTTCCATATTGTTAACGATGCTATCAACTTTTGCTACGATATAATTGTAAAAGATTTGAAGAATAATCGCTACGATCAAACCAAATACAGTTGTAAGTAGTGCCACTTTAATACCGTCGGCAACAATTGCAGGAGAAATGTTGTTCTCAGCTGCAATAGCATCGAAGGCACCAATCATACCAATTACAGTACCCATAAATCCTAACATCGGAGCCAAGGCAATAAATAATTGAATCCATGATAATCCTTTTTCTAAAAGACCCATTTGTACTCCACCGTAAGCGATAACTGATTTTTCAACCACTTCAACACCTTCGCCAGAACGAGATAAACCTTGGTAGAAGATAGCTGCTATAGGACCTGCAGTATTTCTGCAAACTTCTTTCGCTGCTTCAACACCACCACTTTTAAGAGCTGCTTCTATTTCAGAAAGTAACTTTTCAGTGTTGGTTGTAGCTAAGTTTAAGTAAATGATACGCTCAATACTTAAAGCCAAACCTATGATAAGACAGATTAATACAACTGCCATAAATTCAGGACCACCTTCAATAAATTTCTCTTTCAAGATTTGGTGCATTCCTTTTTCTTCGGCTTCTACTATTGGTGCGGCAGTTTCTGGGGCAGCTTCTTCTTCAGCCATTTCTTCGGCTACGTCATCCATAGCGGCTTCAGCTGCTAGAGTGTCTAAAGTTTCTACTTGATCCTCCATTGTTGCACCTTCCTGTGCGTAAAGGTTTCCACCTAAACTAAACATTGCCACTACGGCAATCGCTGAAATTAGCTTTTTCATTGGGTCGTTGTTCGTTGTTATTGTTGTTTTAAGTAATGCAATTATAAAAAACTTTTGCGGAGAGAGAGGGATTCGAACCCTCGATACCCTTTAGGAGTATACACGCTTTCCAGGCGTGCGCCTTCAGCCACTCGGCCACCTCTCCGTTTAGACTATCTAAAGCTGCCTCTAAATCCGAGCGAAAAATACAAAATATTAATTGCTAACAAAGTAATTTTTAAAATATCAGATGCTTAGTTCACCCGCAATCGGGGATTTTAATGCCACTTTTAAATCTTTTCCTGTGAATTTCCCAGCCAAAAACATGCTTTTGACAACTGCTGCTTCAAATGTAAGGTCGGCTCCAGGTACTACATCGAATTTTGTTTGCCATAATCCTGTTTCATACGATGGTGCAGTGACTGCTCCTTCAGGGCATTGGCTCGTATTTAAAACCACAATTTCATTTTCTTGGCAATAGGCTAACATGGCAAAAAAGTATTGATCGGATGTTGGCGCATTTCCCGATCCAAAACTCCTGATTATAACGACTTTAACACCACTATCTACAATGATTTTATGCCATTTTGATAAATCAATACCTGGATACAATGTAACAACCAAAATATTATTAGAAAACGATGAGTCGAAATTCAATTCTCCTGTATTGTTTTGAATTTTTGATCGATCATAAACTATCTTAATACCTGACTCTGCCAAGGATGGGTAGTTAGGACTTTTAAACGCATCGAAGTGAGAAGAGCTTACTTTTTGTGCTCTATTACCACGCAACAGTTCGTACTCGAAATAAATGGCCACTTCGTGAAGAAAGTCGGCTGTACCTGCAATTTCAATGGCCGATATTAAGTTTTCTTTACCATCTGTTCGAATGACTCTCAATGGGAGCTGAGAGCCTGTAATGACTACTGGTTTATTCAAATTTTGTAGACCAAAACTTAACGCACATGCAGTAAAAGCCATGGTATCGGTACCGTGAAGTACAACGAAACCATTATAGTTGTTGTATTGGGTTCTTATTATTTCAATTAGCTCTTCCCATAACACTGGATTGGCATTGCTGCTATCCACAATCAATTCTGTTGAAACAGTTTCCACTGAAAAATCAAATTGATTGAGTTCTGGCAATTCTTTCAATAAATTCTTGAAATTTAATGGCGCTAGTTTACCCGTTTTCTCTTCGGCTGCCATCCCTATAGTACCTCCAGTATATATAATCAGTACTTTTTTCATATTCTGAATAAACTCTTGCTATTTGCTGTTGTTATTTCTGCAATTTCAGCCAAAGACACATTGTAAATATCGGCTAACTTTTCACCAATATTCCATAAATATTTTGGTTCATTTCGGTTTCCTCTGTGCGGTGTTGGTGCCAAATATGGGCTATCGGTTTCTAGCAAGATTTTATTCAATGGTACATTCACTAGTGCTTTATCCAATTTGGCATTTTTAAAGGTAACTACCCCACCAATGCCCAAATAGAAATTACCATAAGCTAATATTTTATCTGCTTCTAATTGAGTGCCACTAAAACAATGAAACACCCCGCGTAATTTTTCATCGTGCACTGAATCTAATAATTCAAACATTTCATCAAAGCTATCTCGTGTATGGATGATGATAGGCAAATCAAAATCCTTAGCCCATTGACATTGAATTAGGAATGCATCCTTTTGTTCGTTTATAAAGGTTTTATCCCAATACAAATCCATACCAATTTCTCCTATCGAAACATATTTATTATCATTCAGGCTTTGTCTTAAGATTTGCAACTGCTCTTTATAATCTTCTTTTACAGAACAGGGGTGCAATCCTATTGCCGGAAAAAACATGGATGGGTCTTTTTCGCATAACTCCCACATTCCTTGAACGCTTTCCACATCTATATTAGGCAGAACTATTTTGGTAACGCCCAATGTTTTGGCATTCTTAATTGCTTCATTTCGATCTTCAGAAAATTGATCGGAATACAAATGACAATGGCTATCGATAAACTCCATACAGCGAAACTAATCCGAATGCCTTAATTTGCCATTAAATTGGCAGATTTTGAAAATACTTGTACTTCGTTTTAGTTCCATAGGTGATATTGTTTTGTGTTCGCCAGTATTGCGTTGGTTAAAAAACAATTACCCAGAGGCTGAAATACATTTCCTAACAAAACCTCAATTTGCCAGTTTGATTACACCCAATCCTAATGTTGATACCGTTTGGCCATTAGAAGGCTTTTCAGAAACTTTAAAAAAACTGAAACTCGAACGCTTTGATTTGATTGTGGATTTGCATAAAAATCTTCGTTCACTCCGTTTTAGAACTGCCTTGAATGCTAAGACAAATGTAAGTTTCAAAAAACTTAGCCTTGCTAAGTACTTGAGTGTAAAAACTAAAAACGGAAGTAAACTCCCCAACATCCATTTGGTAGAGCGATACAAAAAAGGACTTGAAAAAATAGGTGTCACGACAGACGATTTAGGGCTAGAATATTACGGAGCCATACAACCCAAAGCATTTTCTGAATTACCTGTTGCATACAATGTTTTGGTTGCAGGAGCGGCACATGCGACTAAGAAACTTCCGGATTCTTTAATTCAAAAAATTGAAAAGGCTTCTGAACTACCTTTAGTTATTTTAGGTGCTCCGGGCGATAACAAATCTATTTTTGATCAAATAGAGTGCATTAATTATTGTGGTAAAACAAGTTTACAAGAATCGGCCTACGTTGTTCAACACGCCCAAAATGTTTACACCTCAGATACGGGTTTGATGCACATTGCAGCCGCTTTCAACAGAAACATTCATATTTTTTGGGGCAATACTATTCCTGAATTTGGCATGTATCCATATCAAACATCGTTTACAAACCATGAGGTAAAAGGTTTGAATTGTAGACCGTGCTCTAAAATTGGGTTTAAGATTTGTCCAAAAGGTCACTTTAAGTGCATGGAAGAACAAACTCTATAATTAAAATCATAAAAAAAGCTCTATCGATTTGACAGAGCTTTTTTTTAAATTATCGTATATGATTAGCTATTATACACGCATGATATCAGCTTCTTTAGCATCTACCATTTTATCGCTTTTAGCTGAATAATCATTTGTCATATTTTGAATGTTCGCTTCACCATCTTTGGCTGCATCTTCTGCTAGACCATCTTTCTGAAGTGTTTTGATCATGTCGTTAGCGTCTTTACGTGCATTACGTATACCCACTTTCGCGTTTTCAGCTTCCCCTCTAGCGCGCTTCACCAATTCTTTTCTTCTTTCCTCAGTAAGAGGTGGAATAGAAATGATAATGATTTCTCCATTATTTTGAGGTGCAAAACCAAGGTTAGCATTTACAATTGCTTTGCTTATTTCGTCCATCAAACTTTTTTCCCAAGGCTGAACTGTAATTGTTTTAGCATCAGGAGTATTCACATTAGCTACCTGTGCTAAAGGTGTTGGCGATCCATAATAATCGACCATAACTGATGAGAGCATCGATGGGTTGGCTTTACCCGCTCTAATTTTCATTAATTCAGACTCCAAGTGACTTAAAGCCTTATCCATTGAGGCTTTTGCCTCATCAAAAATCATTTGTAATTCTTCCATTGTTATAATTCTACTAATGTACCTACTTCTTCTCCTTCCATTACACGTTGCAAGTTTCCTTGCTTGTTCATATCAAATACAACGATTGGTAATTTGTTTTCCTTGCACAAAGTAAAGGCCGTCATATCCATTACATTCAAGCCTTTATCAATTACGTCTTTGAATGAAATCTTATCGTATTTCACAGCATTTGGATCTTTTTCTGGATCGGCTGTATAAATACCATCTACACGTGTACCCTTTAATATAATGTCGGCTTCAATTTCAATAGCACGTAACGATGCAGCTGTATCGGTAGTAAAATAAGGATTACCTGTACCAGCACCAAAAATAACAACACGACCTTTTTCTAGGTGGCGTATCGCTTTTCTTCTGATAAATGGTTCTGCAATTTGCTCCATTTTAATAGCAGAAAGCAAACGAGTATTTACCCCTACTTCTTCTAAATTAGATTGCAGTGCCATGGCATTGATTACTGTAGCCAACATGCCCATATAATCGCCTTGCACTCTATCTAAACCGCTTTGTGCTGCTTGAATTCCACGAAATATATTTCCGCCACCAATAACAATTGCCAACTCTACGCCGCTTTCAATTATTTTTTTGATTTCTTGAGCATATTCTTTAATGCGCACATTGTCGATACCATACGACTGTGAACCCATTAATGACTCGCCTGACAACTTTAGTAAGACCCTACGGTATCTCATATATTTCTATTATTTCTCAATATTACTCAAAAAAAAAGAGAGAATTAAAATCCTCTCTTTTTTGCTATTAAAATACTGAATTCTTAGTCAAGATTTGCTCTTACAAATGAAGTAACTGTTAAACCAGCTTCTACAGAAGTAAGGTAGTCTTGTACTGATTTTTTAGAATCAGAGAAATAAGTTTGTGACAACAAAGTATTTTCTTTGATGAACTTGTTTACTCTACCAATAGAAATCTTTTCAGCCATTTCAGCTGGTTTTCCTTCTTTGATAGCTAAATCTTTTCCTATTTCTTGTTCTTTAGCCAATACTTCAGGTGCAATACCTGATTTGTCTAAAGCAACTGGGTTGTTAGAAGCAATTTGCATTGCAACTTCTTTACCAGCTTCGATAGCTGCTTCGTTGTTTTTGTTGATAACAACACCTGTAGATAATCTGTAACCAGGGTGGTTGTAGATTACAACACCTTCACCAGAAAGTGGGCTGTAGTTGTTAACCTCAATTTTTTCTCCGATAACACCAGTTTGCTCGATAACTTTATCAGCAATGGTCATTCCTTCACCGTACTCTAATGCTTTTAAAGCATCTAAGTCAGCTGGGTTGTTAGCCATAGCTACATCAAGTATACGTTGTGCAACTGCAATAAAATCTGAGTTTTTTGCAACGAAGTCAGTTTCACAATTCAAAGCGATGATTGCTCCAGCAGTATTATCAGCGTTTACATTACCAATAATTACACCTTCACTTGCTTCTCTGTCACCACGGTTTGCGGCAACTTTCTGACCTTTTTTTCTAAGGTTCTCAATTGCTTTTTGGAAATCGCCTTCAGCTTCAACTAAAGCTTTTTTGCAATCCATCATACCCGCACCTGTTTTGGCACGTAACTGAGCTACTTCTTTTGCAGAAATTTTTACTACTGACATTGTGTCTTTAATTATTGAATTTTTATTTAGAGCTATCGTCTGTTGCTGGTGCGTCAGCTGCTGGAGTTTCCTTGGCAGGAGCTTCAACTGCAGGTGCTTCAGCTTTTGCATCAATCACTGCTTTTTCCGCTGCTTCAGCTGCTTTTTTAGCTTCTTCTTTCTTAGTTGTGTCAGCTTTTTTCTCGCTCAAACCTTCTTTGATAGCAGCTGTAAAGTGCTCAAGAATAACTTCGATAGATTTAGTCGCATCGTCGTTTCCTGGTATTGCGTAATCTACTTCGTTAGGGTTTGAATTAGTATCAACAACTGCGAAAGTTCTTAGACCTAAACGCTTAGCTTCTTTAACTGCGATATCTTCATTGTGAATATCCACGATGAATAACGCTGCTGGCATTTTGTGCATGTCAGCAATTGAACCTAAGTTTTTTTCTAATTTTTCTCTTTGACGAGAAACTTGCAATTGCTCTCTTTTAGAAAGAGTAGAAAGCGTTCCGTCTTCTTTCATCTTATCGATGTTAGACATTTTACGGATAGCTTTTTTCACAGTTGCAAAGTTAGTTAACATACCACCTGACCAACGTTCAGTAATGTATGGCATGTTTACTGATTGTGCTTTTTCAGTAACTATTTCTTTTGCTTGTTTTTTGGTAGCAACGAAAAGAATTTTCTTTCCGCTTTTAGCCATTTGGCGTGCAACAGCACATGCCTCATCAAGCTTTACAATCGTTTTGTTAAGATCGATTACGTGGATACCTTTTCTCTCGCCATGGATATAAGGTGCCATTTCTGGGTTCCACTTTCTTTTTAGGTGTCCAAAGTGAACGCCTGCATCAAGCATTGCTTGAAACTTTTCTTCGTGTGTCATTATGATTGGTTTACGTTCCGCGAATAAGCAATCGATCAGTAGCACAAATAATTTGTAGTCTGACCAATTTGGATGCTAAACCCAACGGGGTATTTGAATAAAATATTGAAGTAAATATTAACGTTTTGAGAATTGGAATTTCTTTCTCGCTTTCTTTTGACCTGGTTTCTTTCTTTCAACCATACGTGGGTCACGAGTAGTAAGACCTGCTTCTTTCAAAGCTGGTTTCCAATCTTCGTTTATTGAAACCAATGCACGAGTAATACCTAGACGCAAAGCTTCTACTTGACCGTTAACTCCACCACCATCGATGTTGGCTACGATATCGTATTTACCTTCAGTTTCAGTAATTGCAAACGGTTGGTTTACTTTGAAACGCAATACGTCTGTATTTACGTAATCAGCAACATCTTTTTTGTTGATCGTTACTTTACCTGTACCTGTTTTCAACGTTACACGTGCAACAGCTGACTTTCTTCTTCCTAATGCTATAACAGATTCCATAATAATTACTTGATGTCGTTAAGGTTGATTGCACGAGGTTGTTGAGCTGCTTGATTGTGCTCAGAACCTGCATAAACTTTAAGGTTAGTGTAAAGAATATTACCCAACTTGTTTTTAGGTAACATACCTTTAATAGCCTTCTCTACTAAAATCTCAGGTTTTTTAGAATGTACTTGATCAGCTGTCAAAGTAGTTTGACCACCTGGGAAACCAGAGTAACGGATGTATTTCTTCTCCGTCATTTTGTTACCAGTCATTCTGATTTTGTCTGCATTGATAATAACAACATTATCTCCACAGTCTACGTGAGGCGTAAAATTTGGTTTATGCTTCCCTCTAATTAGTTTTGCAACTTTTGAGGCCAGTCTCCCCAAAATTTCATTCTCCGCATCTACTAACAACCACTCTTTGTTAACTGTTTGGTTATTAGCCGAAATAGTTTTATAACTTAATGTATCCACCGCTTCTATCTTTATTTACACAAATTGGGGTGCAAATGTAATCGAAATTTTTATTACCTCAACGATTCCCTAACAGAAATTTGTTGATAAATAGTTCATTACCTGTCTGCAAGCCCTTTTCCGTGACTCTTATTTTGGCTAAATGCCTTACCCTATTACTTTTAGTTCTTTTCCTATTTTGATGAACGCTGCTACAGCTCTATCAATTTGCTCCTCAGTATGTGCTGCAGATATTTGAACACGTATACGTGCCTTGCCTTTTGGAACTACTGGATAGAAGAATCCTATAACATATACACCTTCATCCAATAATCTTGCAGCAAACTCTTGTGCCAACGGTGCTTCGTACAACATAATTGGTACAATAGCCGAATCGCCATCTAGAATATCAAATCCTGCTGAACTTATTTTACTTCTGAAATATTTGGTGTTTGACTCTAATGTATCGCGCAATTCTGTAGACGATGATAGTACATCAAATACTTTTAGCGAAGCTCCAACAATTGCCGGTGCTAACGAATTTGAAAACAAGTAAGGACGTGAACGCTGGCGCAACATCTCTACAATTTCTTTTTTACCTGAAGTAAATCCTCCCATAGAACCACCTAGAGCTTTACCCAAGGTACCTGTATAGATGTCTACTTTATTACCTACACCAAAATGCTCTGGAACGCCACGACCTGTTTTCCCGATAAAGCCCATAGAGTGGCATTCATCTGTCATAACCAAGGCATCGTATTTGTCAGCCAAAGCACAGATTTCATCCATTTTCGCCAAATCTCCATCCATAGAGAACACGCCATCGGTAACTATGATACGGAAGCGTTGTGCTTGACTTGCCTTCAACTGCTCTTCTAAGTCAGCCATATTGCTGTGCTTATATCGGTATCGTTGCGCTTTACACAATCTAACTCCATCTATAATAGAAGCATGGTTTAGCTCGTCCGAGATAATTGCATCTTCTGCAGTAAACAATGGTTCGAAAACACCACCATTCGCATCGAAGCATGCAGCATATAATATAGTATCTTCTGTTCCTAAGAATTCAGATATTTTTTTCTCTAATTCTTTATGAATGTCTTGCGTTCCGCAAATGAAGCGAACCGATGACATACCGTAACCATGCGTATCTAAAGCATCTTTAGCTGCTTGAACTACATCAGGATGACTTGATAAACCCAAGTAATTGTTCGCACAGAAGTTCAATACTTCTTCACCAGTAGAAACTTTAATTTCTGCTGCTTGTGGATTTACAATAACACGCTCTTTTTTGAATAAACCTGCGTCTTGTATATCGCTTAGCTCTTGCGACAAATGCTCTTTTAATTTACCGTACATCTTGTTTCAAATTTCGCGGCAAGTTAAAAAAAGCCTTCGACTATTTTATGGTTTTATAGAGGCTAAAGCAAGCAACTCTTTATGGAGATAATCTTTGGCATATTGAGCCGCAAAGTGCATTGCTTTTCCTTGTGCTAAATACGCGCAAATAGCAGCCGACAGTATGCAGCCCGTCCCATGTTTTTTTACCGCTATACGTTTGGCCGAATACAATATCATTTGATCAGCATGAAATAAAACATCCTTGCTTTCCTCTCCTGATCCATGACCTCCTTTAAGCAATACTGAACAAGGCAAGTCTTCGCCTTTCTCCCATGTTGCATTTGGAAACAGCACTTCCGACTCGGGAATATTAGGCGTTACTAAATCTACATTCTGAAGTACTGACTGTAAGTCTATGGTGTTTACTTCCTTATGAAACTGAAATCCTGCTGATGCCGATAATATAGGATCCCAAACTATGACTGGCTTTTTTGAAGTTCCATAATGATGATCGATGGTAGTTAAAACTGTTTTCAAAACACTCAAGTTCTCAATCAAACCAATTTTAATGGCTCCGATGGTATAGGTACCCAACAACATTTTTAGTTGATGTTGTATGCTCTCGATTGGAAGCCAATCAACCGATTCAAATTCATCGTCGTTTTGGAAGGTAATGGACGTACAAACCGATAATGAAGGTACTCCTATGCATTGAAATGTTTGCACATCAGAACTCAATCCAGCGCCATCTGAAGGGTCGTGCCCAGCAATGGTAAGACAATGTATATGAGTGCGTTTCATGTTAGAACAAATAAACAGAAAAAGAAAATAATAATCTCATTCTTTGCTTCCATTACACGATCATAGATACAAACCGCATTATCGTCGACTAAATAACATTATTCCATACATTGCACTATAAATTAAAAATATTATGAGAAATATCATCTTAACATTACTCGTACTAATTGGTGTTTCTGAAGCATACAGTCAAGTTGCATGCGCCCGTTTCATCCAAAGCAAGACTAGTAAAAACTACAAAATACAGTTTGACGCCTCGCTTAGCGCGGTGCCTGGCCAACCAATTACCAGCTACACTTGGACAATTACCGAAAGTGATTTAGTTCCCAATCAACCACCCTATAGTGCCTCAATTACAACAGCCAGCCCAATATACTCCCATCAATTTCCTTCGATACCTGGACGCATTTATAAAGTTTGCATTGGCGTTGACTACAAATTTGTTGGACATGTACTGTGCGATGAAGGCTCTGTTCACCTTCCTTATTGCTTGGATGGTTTCGCCCCTTTACCATAATAAACCTATTTCATGATAAAAAGACACTACACATTGCTGATTTTTTCCATAGTTAGCACTCAACTTATCGCACAAGATCTCTCTATGTCGAATAACTCTACATTATTTCTTTGCGAGGATAAAATTAGTGTTAGTGGATATTATTATCCTGATAGCGCAAGCTTCGAGCGCTACAATGCACCACACTATTTGCATACCATAGAGCATGCGACTTCAATAACCAAATTTTCCGTCGCACAAATAGTATTGGATGATATTGGGCAAGCCTGGGGCTGGGGCTATGCCAATAGCCTGGGCTTAGGAACAGACAGCTTTATTGAAAAACCTACAATACTCCCCATGCTTAATGGCACCAAGGCCATAGCCATATCTGACAAAGAAAATACTGTTTTCGCTATAAAGGGCGACAACAATGAATTGTGGGCATGGGGCAATAACGACAATGCCCTTGTTGCTAACTCTGAAGAAGATTTTGTTACTACACCCATCTATTTGGAGATAGACAATATGGCAGAGGTAGCTGCTGGACCCGACAATGCAGTCGCCCTTAAATCCGACGGTTCGGTTTGGGTATGGGGCCTGAACGACCTAAAACAAATGGGGATAGACAGCGTGTTTTTTTCCAGAACTCCTTTAAAACTCGGAGGGCTTCCGGGCATGGCTCAAATATCGTCGGAATACAATTCCAGTATAGTGATAGATAGTACAGGACAAGCATGGGGTTGGGGACTAAACTACAATGGCAATTTGGGGAAAGATGGTTTTGCGCAGATCAGCACCCCAGAAAAAATAGCTGTAATGACGGGTGTAAAACAAGTAGCCACCATGCGTGCCGCCACCATATGGACCGACAGCACTGGCCAAGCTTGGAGCATAGGAGAGAATTACGCAGGACAACTAGGTGTTGGCGATAAAGTAAAGCGCGACACGGCCTTGCCTCAAAAAATAGAATTGCCCGCACCAGTAAAAAAGCTATTCACTAAAGATCTCTCGACCATGGCTTTGCTAGAGAATGGAGAGCTTTGGGCTTGGGGCGACAACATTTCCTTAAAACTAGGAACTGGACCTTCCGAAAATCTTCGGGAGTATTTACCCGTGAAAGTTTACGACCCCTGTGCGGTGTTAAATTCGGTAGAATCGTTTACAAAAGAAACCAAATCGGTTTACCCAAACCCTTCCGCAAACGGTCTATTCAAACTAAAAACAGAATCGCCACTTCTTTCTTGGGAAATTTACTCTCATGACGGGCAAAAAATACTTGCCGGCACTGGAACAAGCATCGATATTACTCAGCAACCAAAAGGCTTGTATTTACTCCATTGGGAAACAAAAACAGAGCGCAGCACCACAAAATTAATGCTGCACTAAACAGCAAACTTTTAAGCACAAAAAAAACCGCTCAACAGAATTCTCTGCGAGCGGTTTTTGAATTGTATTTAAAATTCTAACTAGTGATAAATCTCAGAACCTTTTTCTACGAAGGTTTTTGACATTTCTTCCATGCCTTTTTCTATCGCTGCTCGGTCGCCAGTAAGGTTGTTTTCTTTGGCGTAATCTCTTACTTCTTGAGTAATTTTCATGGAGCAGAAATGCGGTCCGCACATAGAGCAAAAGTGTGCCACTTTAGCGCTTTCTTTTGGCAAAGTTTCATCGTGAAATTCACGAGCCGTATCAGGGTCTAAAGACAAATTGAATTGATCGTTCCAACGGAATTCGAAACGGGCTTTACTCAAGGCATCATCGCGATGTTGCGCTCCCGGATGGCCTTTAGCCAAATCGGCTGCGTGTGCTGCTAATTTGTAAGTAATTACACCGTCTTTTACATCTTTTTTGTTCGGTAAACCAAGGTGTTCTTTTGGTGTAACGTAGCACAACATAGCGGTACCGTACCAACCAATCTGAGCTGCTCCGATGGCAGAAGTTATGTGATCGTAACCCGGTGCAATGTCAGTCGTTAGTGGTCCTAATGTATAGAAAGGTGCTTCTCCACATAGTTCCAATTGCTTCTCCATGTTTTCCTTGATCATGTGCATTGGCACGTGTCCAGGTCCTTCAATCATGGTTTGCACATCGTGCTTCCAAGCAATTTTGGTTAACTCACCTAAGGTTTCCAATTCAGCAAATTGAGCTTCGTCGTTGGCATCGGCAATAGATCCTGGTCTTAGACCATCGCCCAATGAGAATGCTACATCGTAAGCCTTCATTATCTCGCAAATCTCTTCGAAGTGCGTGTACAAGAAACTTTCTTTATGATGCGCCAAACACCATTTTGCCATGATGCTTCCACCACGCGACACAATACCCGTCATACGTTTAGCCGTAAGCGGTACATAACGCAACAATACACCAGCGTGAATGGTAAAATAATCTACACCTTGCTCGGCTTGCTCTATCAAAGTATCGCGGAAAATTTCCCATGTTAAGTCTTCGGCTTTACCGTTTACTTTTTCCAAAGCTTGGTAAATAGGCACCGTACCAACCGGAACTGGTGAGTTACGGATGATCCACTCGCGGGTTTCGTGAATGTTGTTTCCTGTAGATAAATCCATGATGTTGTCAGCTCCCCAACGGGTAGCCCATACCATTTTTTCTACTTCTTCTTCTATGCTAGATGTAACCGCCGAGTTACCAATGTTGGCATTTATTTTCACCAAAAAATTACGTCCAATAATCATTGGCTCGCTCTCAGGGTGGTTTATGTTGTTTGGAATAATAGCTCTACCCGCAGCAACTTCTTCACGAACAAACTCTGGGGTAATGAATTTCTTTGGTGTTCGCGCTCCGAAACTATTGCCTTCATGCTGCTTACTTAGCATGGTAGTTTCTTGTATTTTTTGGTTTTCGCGAATGGCGATGTACTCCATTTCTGGTGTAATGATGCCCTTTTTAGCATAATGCATTTGCGAAACGTTTTTACCCTTTTTCGCTCTACGAGGGTTTTTCAAGTGCTCGAAACGCAAATAGGTCAAATCGCTTTTTTCTAAACGTTCGCGACCGTATGCCGAGCTCAATCCGCTCAATTCTTCTGTATCGCCTCGTTCTTCAATCCACTGCTGACGCAATTTTGGTAAACCTTTTTTAACGTCAATTTCAACGTTTGGATCTGTATAAGGACCAGAAGTATCATAAACCGTTACCGGCTCGTTGTTGTCTTTCTGAAAAGTTCCTTCGTTGAATACGGGCTGAGAATCCGTCAATTCTATTTCGCGCATTGCCACTTTAACGCCTGGCAATGTTCCTTCTACATACACCTTTTTTGATGCAGGAAAAGGTGTTCTTGAAATGGATTTTTCGCTTGGTAATGATTCTTTTTTCATATCGGTAATAGTTATTAGTAATAAGTTTTGAGTAGTGAGTTGCTAGTATTTTTGTAAAAAAAGTTTCTGTTTAATATTTTTCATTTCAAGTTCATTTATCTCAAATCTATTGTCTTTAACTTCAGTACTCAAAACTGAAAGCTCACAACTTAGATCAATATTTCACCCTCCTTGGGTGGCGGTAATGATTAAAATTTTATCGCTTGCTTGCAATTGTGTTTCTGAAAGTACCGATTTTGGAACAACCCTATCGTTTACAGCAACAGCACAACCATCGAGGTTAGCATAACCATGATTCGAAAGAAATTCCAAAAGATTGGCATTGTCACAAACTACTAGATTACCATTGAGTGATACTGTCATAATACTTTGAGGAGGTGTGCATGCAGGCATAATGACTATCCCTTATCGGCATTATCCGATCAGGTTCTATGGGTATAATCTCAGCCGAAATGGGCACCCCTACTCTGCTACAAAGTAAAGAAAATAATGTGGTTGATGTAAGTACTATATTTAGGAGCTTACATGCGGTCTCGATACAAATTCTTTCATTTCATTTCAGAAATCACTCGACCTGACCTTGGATTATTTGATTCGATTCCGATTAACAAAAAAAATCCCTGCTCAAATGAATGAACAGGGATTTTAAGATTGTTGTATTTCTTACTGATTAGTTGCTCCCAATCATGTTCAATGGGTTTACCCATTCGGTAAATTCAGCATCGGTTAAATAACCCAAATTGATGGATTCTTCTCTCAACGTTGTACCGTTTTCGTGAGCAGTTTTAGCAATTTTCGCTGCTTTTTCGTAACCAATTTTGGTATTCAATGCGGTAACCAACATCAAGCTATTGTCCAAATTGTTTTTGCAGTTGGCTTCGTTAGCTTCCATTCCGTCGATACAGTTTTCTGTAAATGACACACAGGCATCGCCTATTAAACGTGCCGACTGCAACAAGTTAGCCGCCATCATAGGTTTGAAAACATTGAGCTGGAAATGACCATTCATTCCACCTGTTGTTACAGCAACATCATTTCCTACTACTTGAGCACAAACCATAGTTAGAGCTTCGCATTGGGTAGGGTTTACTTTACCTGGCATGATAGAGCTTCCTGGTTCGTTTGCCGGAATATTGTATTCACCAATTCCACAACGTGGACCTGAGGCCAATAAACGTACATCGTTGGCAATTTTCATCAACGATACCGCCATTTGCTTCAACGCACCATGTGTTTCTACAATTGCATCGTGAGCAGAAAGTGCTTCAAATTTGTTTGGTGCCGTAATAAAAGGATAACCTGTAAATTCAGCAATTTTCTTAGCCACTTCTTCAGCATATCCTTTTGGCGTATTGATACCTGTTCCAACAGCTGTACCACCTAATGCCAATTCTGACAAGTGAGGCAATGTGTTTTCTAAGGCCTTAAGACCATGATCCAATTGCGAAATCCAACCAGAAATTTCTTGACCTACTGTTAATGGAGTTGCATCCATTAAGTGAGTTCTACCAATTTTAACTACGTTTTTAAACGCTTCTGCTTTGGTAATTAACGTGTCGCGCAATTTTTTCACTCCAGGAATGGTACACTCAACAACTTTTTTGTAGCACGCAATGTGCATTCCCGTTGGATATGTATCGTTGCTACTTTGCGATTTGTTCACATCATCATTCGGATGAATGATTTTAGTATCGTCGGTTAATTTACCGCCATTAATTACGTGTGCACGATTGGCTATAACCTCGTTGCAGTTCATGTTGCTTTGAGTACCACTTCCTGTTTGCCATATCACCAATGGAAATTGATCGTCGTGGTGACCAGCTAAAATTTCATCGCAAACTTGAGAAATCAAATCTCTTTTCGATTCAGGAAAATCGGTCAATGCAGCATTGGTATGAGCAGCCGCTTTCTTCAGATATGCGAAGCCTTGAATAACTTCAAGTGGCATTGAAGCTTCTGCTCCGATTTTAAAATTGTTACGAGAACGTTGAGTTTGAGCTCCCCAATATTTGTCGGCAGGCACTTGAACCTCACCCATGGTGTCTTTTTCTATACGAAAATCCATTTTCAGATATGTTTTGATTGAATATTTATATAAATTCGCTTCCAAAGTTATTAAAACACAAGAGTAATGGATTTAGGCGCACTGGTTTTCTTATGTATTGCAACAATGGCATTTTGGATGTTAATCTTCCTTTTGGGAGTTGCCGTTCCATATTGGATTACACTTTACGTAAACCGAGGCATTAAAACTGCTTTGGGAATGAACAAAAAAGAAGATAATACTACAGAAGTTTCGGCTTAAAACGAAGCTTACTATAACATTAGAAAGGGCCAAGTGCCCTTTTTTTATGCCTATTTTTTTTAAAAAAAGACGTCAACTCTAATTTCATTGACGCTTTTTAGTTTGATAAACCAATTTACTTATTTAATCTTCTTTAAAGAACAATGCTTTAAGCTCTGATGCATCCTCTGGCTTCATCTTACCCGCAAGTATCAACGACAACTGTTTACGTCTTAAAGCAGCATTATAGCGTTGTTTTTCTAAATCTGTTTCTGGAACCAATTCAGGTACTTCAATTGGGTTGCCATGTTGATCTATAGCAACAAAACTATAAATAGCCTCGGTGGTTTTGGTTCTTTTCCCTGTGCCATGATTTTCAATAAACACATCGATGTAAATTTCCATAGAAGAAGTAAAACCTCGACTTACTTTAGCTTCTATAGTTACTACATCACCCAAGAGTATTGGTTTTTCGAAAGAAACATTGTTTACAGATGCTGTTACTACAACTCTTCGGCAAAAACGTCCCGCAGAAATTGCCGCTGCATTGTCCATCCACGCTAATAATTGCCCTCCAAAAAGGTTACCAAGTGTATTGGTATCGTTAGGTAATACCAATTGAGTGGTAATGACTAAAGTATCGTTTGATGTAATTTTCTTTCTCATGTCGTTGAATTTTGGCATAAAAAAAGCCTCTCCGAAAACGGCGAGGCTTTTTGAATAATTGTATTAATCGAGCACTAGGTTCTTAGTCGGCTAGAACACTAATTACATTGTTCGATACTTCAAGCACTCCTCCATTGATTTGGATACTTTGTTCCTTACCATTACTAATTATGGTCATTTCTCCCTTTTTCAAGGTAGAAATCATGGGTGCGTGATCGTTCAATATACCTAAGTAACCGTCCACAGCTGGTGCGATTACACTACTTACTTCTCCTTCGAAAAGTTTAGCATCTGGTGTTATAACTTCTAAATGCATGTGCTACTTTTTAAAAATTAGTCAATTAATTTTCAGCTAACATTTTCTTACCCGCTTCGATAGCTTCGTCAATGTTACCTTTCAAGTTAAAGGCTGCTTCTGGATACTCGTCAACTTCACCATCCATAATCATATTGAAACCTTTGATAGTTTCTTTGATGTCAACCAACACACCTTTAAGGCCTGTAAATTGCTCTGCTACGTGGAAAGGTTGAGATAAGAAACGTTGTACACGACGTGCGCGGTGAACGATCAATTTATCTTCTTCAGACAATTCGTCCATACCTAGAATGGCAATAATATCTTGCAATTCTTTGTATCGTTGCAACATCTCTTTAACGTTTTGAGCACAGTTGTAATGCTCATCTCCAACAACTTCTGGAGAAAGAATACGAGATGTAGAATCCAAAGGATCTACCGCTGGGTAAATACCAAGCTCAGCAATTTTACGAGACAATACTGTTGTTGCATCCAAGTGAGCAAACGTTGTTGCTGGAGCAGGGTCAGTTAAATCATCGGCAGGTACGTATACCGCTTGTACAGATGTAATAGATCCGTTTTTGGTAGAAGTAATACGCTCTTGCATAGCTCCCATCTCAGTAGCCAAAGTTGGTTGGTAACCCACCGCTGAAGGCATACGCCCAAGTAGTGCAGAAACTTCAGAACCTGCTTGTGTGAAACGGAAAATATTATCTACGAAGAATAAGATATCTCTACCTACACCATCTCCTGCACCATCACGGAAATATTCTGCGATAGTAAGACCAGAAAGTGCTACACGAGCACGTGCTCCAGGAGGCTCGTTCATTTGACCAAAAACGAAAGTAGCTGATGAATTCTTCATCATTTCTTTATCTACTTTGCTTAGGTCCCAACCACCTTCTTCCATTGAGTGCATAAAATCATCACCGTATTTTACAATACCTGATTCTAGCATCTCACGAAGCAAATCGTTTCCTTCACGAGTACGCTCACCGACACCAGCAAATACAGAGTATCCGTCGTGTCCTTTCGCGATGTTGTTAATCAATTCTTGAATAAGTACAGTTTTACCCACACCTGCTCCACCGAATAGACCAATCTTTCCACCTTTTGCGTAAGGCTCAATAAGGTCAATAACCTTGATTCCTGTAAAAAGAACTTCAGTTGCTGTAGAAAGGTCCTCAAATTTTGGAGCTTCACGGTGTATTGGAAGACGCTCTTTTGTATCAACCTCGCCGATACCATCAATAGATGTTCCAACTACGTTAAACAAACGACCCTTTACATCATCTCCTACAGGCATAGAAATTGGAGCACCTAAAACGGTAACAACATCATTTCTAGTTACACCTTCGGTAGAGTCCATAGAAATGGTACGTACAGTGTTTTCGCCAACATGTTGTTGCACCTCTAAAATAAGGGCATCGCCATTCGGTTTCTTTAGTTCTAGAGCGTCAAAAAGGTTTGGTAATCCCTCACCAGACTCAAATTTCACGTCAATAACAGGTCCAATTACCTGTGCTACTTTTCCGGTTTTCAAAGCCATCGGTATATATTTATACTACTGTAATTCGGCTGCAAAAGTACATCAAATTCGCAGAAATCACAAAACTAAAGCGCATATTTTGGAAAAGCTTTTGAACACAGCCATTGTTTTTGTTAATTAGCCTTAGGTATATAAGCAGGGCACACAGCATGAGAGTTTTTTATGGATTGGATCAATTTCAGGGAGTAGAAAAGCCCGTTTTTACTACCGGCACCTTTGATGGTGTTCATGTTGGTCACAGGAAAATAATTGCCCAACTCAATGAGATAGCCAACTCTATAGGGGGCGAATCGGTATTATTTACCTTTTATCCGCACCCAAGAATGGTAATTTTTCCAGAGCAAAACGATCTAAAATTATTGCTCACACAGGACGAAAAAATTAAAAAACTACAAGAAGCTGGCTTACAAAACCTAATCATTCACCCTTTCACCAAAGAGTTTTCAAAACTTACCGCTTTCGAGTATACACGTGATATTTTGGTAAACACCATCCATGTTGACACAGTTGTGGTTGGGTACGATCATCGATTTGGGAAAAACAGAGAAGGTGATTTTGATTTGCTTTCTGAGCATGCAGAAATTTTCGATTTTAACATTCAAGAAATCCAAGCCATCGATATTGAATCCATCAATGTATCGTCTACAAAAATTCGTCAAGCACTAGAAGATGGTGACATCGATAAAGCCAATACTTATCTAACATCTCCTTTTATTTTGGGTGGACGTGTAGTGCATGGAAAAAAACTAGGCACAAAATTGCAATTCCCTACTGCCAATCTTGAAATAAATGACGTACATAAAATACTCCCAAAAAACGGAGTATACATTATTTCAGGAAGAATTAATGACGGAAAAGAGCTGCAAGGCATGATGAACATAGGTGTTAGACCAACTGTTGGAAGCAACTTAAAACGCAGTGTTGAGGTGCATTTCTTTGGCATTAACGAAGAACTGTATGGCGAATACGTTGAAGTAAGTTTGTTGGCTAGACTACGAGACGAGAAGAAATTTAATGGCATTGATGAATTAAAGTCTCAATTATCAGCAGACAAAGAGGCCGCTTTGTTATTCTTTGAAAAATAGCATTATCGTTTCCATCTCATTTTAATACATTAGAACTTTATGACGATACACCAACTGATATTATCCAACAAAAAATGGATGGCTATGCTCTTTCTCATTTTATCGAGCACAGTTTTCGGGCAAAAAAGTGTACGTCTATCAAAAGCCAACAACACTGTTGACAAGAACAATCATTACATCATTAAAAATCAAGATGATGCCGATGCTTTTTCAAGAATTTACAACATCTCGGAATTAACTTCACTTGAAATAAAGCACGCTGATGAAACCATGCTGGCAAATATCGGTTCAGCCAGTGGTTTGAAATCCTTATGGCTTAAAAACCTCAAACTAGAATTTGTTCCTGATGGTGTGTTTGAACTTTCTGAATTAAAATTACTGTCGCTACAACAAAACCCCATTAAGATCCTCTCCAAAGGAATTTGTAAGTGTCACAACCTTTCCGAACTTATTCTTTGGGACACTGAAATCCATCGCTTTCCGCTATGTATGGAAGACTTACCTATACGCGAAGTGGACTTGTATGGCGTACAGATGAATGCTGTAGACCAAGAAGATTTAAGAAATTTACTTCCCAAGGCAAAATTAGCTTTAGAAGCTCCTTGCGACTGCACATTTGATGAATAAAAAAAGCCCCCAATAACTGAGAGCTTTTTCATTTAGAATGTATCTATAATTATTAATCTTCTTTACGCCATTCTGCCCAGCTAGTAGGCGTTTCACGCATGCGCACTTGACACAACTCTACCTCTGAAGGCAATGCTGCTAGAAGTTGTTCAACAATCCACATCAATAGATTTTCAACTGTTGGCTGAACCGGCATAGTCATTAACTGTGTATGCCCTTCGCATTTTTCCAACCATTTTGATTTTTCCCAAATCACTAAGGTATGATCAAGCTTAGCCACAATCTGTTCATTTACAATGTTCTTCAACACAGTAAAGTCGATTATCATTCCGCTATCAGGTTTGTTAGCAAGAGGCTTTACACTTCCTTTTATTCCAACTTCTAACTGATAGGTATGACCATGAATATTTTTACATTTTCCGTCGTGGAAATCCAAAACATGAGCCATTTCCCATTTAAACAGTTTATTGACACGCAACTTTTGCATTTACTTTTTTCTTAAGAATACACGAACTGGCACACCACAAAAGTCGAAATGCTCGCGTATTTTATTTTCTAAATAACGTTTGTATGGATCTTTTACATACTGTGGCAAATTGCAATAAAAAGCAAATGCTGGTGTATGCGTTGGCAATTGCATACAATACTTAATCTTAATATACTTTCCTTTGATAGAGGGTGGTTGGTAAGCTTCAATTTCTTCCAACATTATTTCATTCACCTTACTGGTAGGAATTTTTTGCATTCTACGGTGATATACTTCAATAGCTGTTTCTATAGCCTTGTGTATACGTTGCTTTTCTACAGTAGACGTAAATACAATAGGCACATCGGTATAGGGTGCTATCTTACTTTTTATCAACTCGGTAAATTTCACTGTCGACTTAGTGTCTTTATCCACCAAGTCCCATTTATTTACAAGAATTACAACACCTTTTCCGGCTTTTTCAATTTCATAAAATATGAATTGATCTTGTTTTTCGAAGCCTTCCGTTGCATCAATCATCATGACACATACATCACTATCCTGAATGCTACGCATCGAACGTACAACAGAATAAAACTCGATGTCTTCGTGCACTTTAGCTTTTTTACGAATTCCAGCAGTATCTACCAAAGTAAAATCGAAACCGTAAGAACTGTAATGTGTATCGATACTATCGCGAGTAGTTCCACTAATGTCGGTAACAATATTTCTTTCTTCACCCGTAAGTACGTTTACAAAAGAAGATTTCCCAACATTTGGTCTACCAACAACAGAAATACGCGGCAATGGATCAACGTCTTCCATTTCAACTACTGGTAATTCTTCGTATAAAACATCAAGCAACTCACCTGTTTGGCTACCGTTACTCGCTGAAATACAAAATACATCGCCAAGTCCTAATGAATAAAAATCGCTTGCATCGGCAATACGGATGTAGTTATCGACTTTGTTCGCCACCAAAAGCACTTTCTTTTTGCTCTTTCTAAGCATATCGGCAATAGCCAAATCGAAATCGGTAACACCAGTTTCTACGTCTACCATAAACAGGATAACGTTGGCTTCGTCTATTGCTAAATTTACTTGGCGACAAATTTCTTTCTCGAAAATATCGTCGGTACCACTGGTAAATCCACCAGTATCAATTAAGATAAATTCACGGTCTTTCCAATAGCCATGCCCGTAATGACGATCTCTTGTAACACCCGAAGTTGGGTCTACTATGGCATCTCTTGATTCGGTAAGGCGGTTAAACAATGTTGATTTTCCAACATTAGGCCTACCTACAATAGCCACTACGTTTGCTCTTTTTCTTGACATAATTTAATATCCGTATTTCTTAAGTTTCAAATCCTTATTTCTCCAGTCTTTATCGACTTTGACAGATAAATTAAGGAACACTTTGGCTGAAACAAATTTCTCAATATCTTCTCTAGCTTCTGTACCAATGCGTTTAATCGTTTTTCCTTCTCGTCCTAAGATTATGGCTTTTTGCGATTCGCGTTCTACAATGATATAAGCAGAGATGCGGTGCAATCGTCCTTCTTCTTTGTACTCATTAACTAAGCACTGCGAACAATATGGAATTTCTTTATCGAGGTATAAAAAAATCTTCTCTCGAATAAGTTCTTCCACAAAAAACCGAATGTTACGGTTGGACAACGCATCTTTTTCATAGTACGGAGGACTTACGGGCAACCATTGTTTTACCTTTTGGAATGCCAGGTCGTGGTACATGTTATGAAGTGCTGAAATAGGCAGTATTTGCGCATCTGGAATTCGCTTAGCCCACATCTCAACAATATCGTTCAGTTTTTCTGGATTGCAAAGGTCTATTTTATTTACCAATACCAACTTGGGTATCGGCAGTTTATTCACCTTTTCCAAAATTTCTTCGTTTCGAATGTCTTTTTCGAAGACATCAGTCACCCAAACCAACACATCCGCATCGGTTAAAGCTTGAAAAACAAATTCAAGCATTTTTTCTTGCAACTGATATTTAGCCTCTAAAATACCAGGGGTATCCGAAAACACAATCTGATGATCGGGATCGTTGTAGATGCCAAGAATACGATGACGAGTAGTTTGTGCCTTGTGTGTGACAATAGACAACTTCTCTCCCAGCCAAGCATTCATGAGGGTAGACTTGCCCATGTTGGGGCTACCAATTATATTTACGAAACCCGCTTTATGCTCCAATCTGTATTTTTTTTAGAATTCATTTGCAAAGAAACGAAAAAGATGTACATTCGCAGTCCAATAGTGCGGGATGGAGCAGTAGGTAGCTCGTCGGGCTCATAACCCGAAGGTCACAGGTTCGAGTCCTGTTCCCGCTACCAAATAAAAACCCAGATTTTTACAATCTGGGTTTTTTTATGCCTTATATTTTGGTGTTAAAGCCACAAATTCGATTGCATTCAGCATTCAGTAAATAAAAATAGAGGACCGCTTATCCCATTTCAACGAAAAATAGCGAGAGATTGGCTATATTTCTTTCAAACCAATTATAAAATATATGATCTACATTCTTCCAGTATTACTGGTATTAGCATTCTTTACTTTTTACACCGTTAAACAAAAAACGGCGGTAATTATTGAACGTCTTGGTAAATTCCAAACGGTTTCTGAAGCTGGACTTCACCTCAAAATTCCTTTTTTAGATCGCAAAGCAGGTAAAGTAAACTTAAGAACACGTGAACTTCCTGTTGAAGTTGAAACTAAAACCAAAGACGATGTTTTCGTTCATTTAACGGTATCTGTTCAGTACTACGTTTCGGAAGATAAAGAAGGCATACGTACCTCATTTTACAAATTCGACGATCCAGACAAACAAATTCGCTCTTTTGTTTTCGACAGCATTCGAAGCGAGGTTCCTAAAATGGAATTGGATGAAGTGTTTGCTGAAAAGGATAAAATTGCCACTGCAGTTAAACTAGAGTTACTTGACGTGATTTCTGAATACGGTTTTAGCATCGTTAAGACCCTTGTGACCGACATCGATCCTGACGCTAAAGTAAAACAGAGCATGAACGAAATAAACGCGGCAAAACGATTGAAAGAAGCAGCTAAACAATATGCTGAAGCTGAAAAAATTAAAGTTGTTGCCGCTGCCGAAGCAGAAGCAGAAAGTAAGAAATTACAAGGTGAAGGTATTGCCAACCAACGCATTGCTATTGCACAAGGTTTGAAGCAATCTGTAAACGAAGTTAAAGGTGCTATGGATGCGGACGTAAGCAGCAGCCAAGTAATGAACATGTTATTTATGACGCAACATTACGACACCGTTTCTAGATTAGGTGAAAGTGGAATCAACACCATATTCTTACCATATTCTCCAGACTCAGTTGGTGATTTACAAACACAAATTCAAGGCAGCATGTTGGCCGTAGACGCTATCAAAAAAAGCGCTCCAACTGAAGGCGAAGCATAAACTAAGGATCTAAATACTTGTTAGAAGACGCTGTTTAATCGGCGTCTTTTTTTTGGCCTTTTACCAATAAAATGGTGTGGAAATTCAATTTATCGGATAATATCTCCACCGTTTTGGCAGGCATTACTCCCAACGACTTTATAACCTGAAATGGGCGTCTGCTGACAACATAATAATCACCCCTAATTTCCTTCAGAACACTATCGGTATTTTCGGGGCGGATATACCTCATCCCAATATCATCTAAATAATATTTAAATCCATACTCTTCTGTAGATTCTAAAATTACGGGAAGGTTTGCTTGATTGTGTTTTTCCAAAAGCTTAGCCTGATCAAACGGCGCATAATCAGTTTGAAAAAAATTAGCGTTTAAGTCATGCATTCTTTTGCCTCGCATCAAATTGTATTGACTCATTTGTTCCGATTTTTCAATATCAATCACAAACACAATTCCACAATAAAGCGATAGCACTGCAACAATATTACTTTTCAATTTTTCGGAGGCTACAAATAATTTAAGAACCGTAATAGTGCATACTGCCAGCAACAAAGAAAAATAAGGCATCAACGTTACAAAGGATCTAGATGGCGGCCAGTCGCCACGTACAAATGAGATAACAAAAGGGCCAAAACACAACAAGAGCAAAAGCACTATATCTTTTCTTTTGTCAGGTTCAAAAGAACGGATTTTCAACATCGAAATTCCAAAAACAAAAACCAACAGCAAAATCCATTTATTAGACAAATACTGAATTAGGAAATGAAAAAACACCTCCAATGTGTGTGGATGAAATAGATGCTGACTAACGGTATACTCGTTGAAGAAAACCTCACTAAATATGGGAACGTAAAACATCAAAGCAGCTAAAGCTCCCAATAAAACAGCCGTCGCTAAAATCAAGTCCGATCGATGATTTTCGGATAATAGTTGTTTGGTCTTATACCACGAGAACAAAACGCGTCCTCCGAAAAACAAACCTATTACTAATAACACATACAAATTGAGCGGAACAGTAACAATAAGCGCAAATGATAACGCAACAATACTGGCAAATAATAAATATTTTAAGTTTGATCTATCGAATCTATACAGTACCAACACAAGCAACGACAACAAGCATGAACTCAATGCATATCCGCGTATTTGAAACGCATAATTCATGAATGGCCAGGAACTAAGGAGAAATACCACCGTTAGAATTGCTGTTCGTTTATCCCACTTTTCTTTAGCAATAAAAAAAATAGCCACTACCGAAATGGTGCTATAAACTCCAGATACAACTCTCAATATCCACGGGTCTGATAATAGCGAATTGAGATTAAAAACATCAAACAGATTGAGAACGAAATGGTTGAATAAATTATATAATATGTGGTTGTTTGGCACATGATAATCGTACAAAACAGTGCGAATAGGAACCAAAGTGAATTTATCTAAAGTATACAGTTCATCGTTCCATAAATCCAGTCCTACTCGGTAGAATGTACCAACGATGGCAATCACTAATATTACAAGCCACGGAATGAATGAAATCCATCTCTTTGAGAAAAGCATACTAATCAACAATATGCTCCAAATGTAGTAGAAAACATGCCCATACTTCGCCCTAATGCATAAGAAAACTGCTACCGCGTAGGATTTCATTATCCCTATTTCGTATTATTGCGTTCTTGCTAAAAACCATTTTTATCCATGATTTGCAATAAGTTATCCATAATTGTTCCAGCTTACAACGAAGGCGCTACAATACATATCATACTTGATAAGCTAAAAGAGCTAGAACTTGTGAATGGCATTCGTAAGGAAATCATCATTGTAAACGACGCAAGTACGGATAATACAGCAGAAGCAATTTTAGCTTACAAGGATCAAAATCCAGAAATGGAAATTGCCTTCTTTAGCCACGAAATAAATCAAGGCAAAGGCGCTGCTATTCACAGTGGAATTGGAAGTGCTACTGGTGAATTTCTCATCATTCAAGACGCCGATTTAGAATACGACCCTAGGGAGTTCAACTTATTACTGAATCCTATATTATCAGGCAATGCCGATGTTGTTTATGGTTCGCGTTTTATGGGCGGAAACCCACATAGAGTTTTGTTTTTCTGGCACACAATCGGGAACAAGTTTTTAACTTTTTTATCCAACATGTTTACCAATCTAAACTTAACCGATATGGAAACGTGTTATAAAATGTTCAGAACCGATATGGTGCAACAGCTCAAGCTTAAAGAAAAAAGATTTGGTTTTGAGCCCGAGGTTACGGCCAAAATATCGAGGATACCGAAAATTAGAATTTACGAGGTTGGGATTTCTTATTACGGTAGAACGTATGATGAAGGAAAAAAAATCGGTTGGAAAGATGGTTTTAGAGCACTTTTTTGCATCATTAAATACAACGTTTTTAGTAAATAAAAAAAGGACCGAAGTCCTTTTAAATTTATAATGTTTCCCACTCTTTATAGAGTGTATCAATAGTCGTTTGCAGTTTCTCATAGTCGCTCAAAAGACTTTGAACATCTTCTTTGTTTTCGCTCATTTTTAATTCTAGCTCAACTTTTTCTTGCTCGTATTTTTCAATATCCTTTTCAATACGTTCTTGACGTTTTACTTTATTGCGTTGTTCTTTCGAATCTTCGTAACGAGGTTTTTCAGCTGGTTTGGCTTCTTTTTTTGGCTTTGCAGCAGCCGCTTTTTTCTCAACTCCCAACCAGTTGAAACGTTCTTTGTCTATAAACTCATCGATGTCCCCCAAAAATTCTTTGGTTTCTCCATTCTGAATTTCCAAAATTGTAGAACACAAGCCACTTAAAAAAGCTCTATCGTGAGAAACTACTACAACCGTACCTGGGAAGTTTTTCAATGCCAACTTCAATCTTTCTTTCGTGGGAATATCCAAGTGGTTTGTAGGCTCATCCAACACCAAAGTATTGTACGGATTGATGGCTATTTGAGCCAAGGCAACACGGTTTCGCTCACCACCCGAAAGCACTTTAATTTTCTTCTCTACATCTTCACCAGAAAACAAGAAAGCACCGCAAATAGCTCTCGACATTAAATATGTATCCGACGACGCTACCGATTCTACCGCTCCAAGAATGGTTTGATTTCCATCTAATTTATCGCCTTCATCCTGCATAAAAAAGGCAGTATGAACTTCGTGTCCGAAAAAGATTTCGCCATTGTCTTTTGGCAAAATACCTTTCAATATTTTTAAAATCGTAGACTTTCCAATACCATTTTTACCAACTAATGCTACTTTATCGCCACGACTTATAGTTAGGTTAACATCGTTTAAAACAGCCTTATCACCAAACGATTTACAAATACCCTCGGTTCTCATCACTTCTTTTCCAGAGTTTCTAGAGAACGAAAAATTGATGGCCGCTTCTTTCTGATTGAAGTTAGGCATATCGATATCGTCCATACGATCAAGTTTCTTTTGAAGAGACTTGGCCATACTGGCTTTACTTGCTTTGGCTCTAAATTTATCGATGAGTTCTTGCGTTCTCTTTTGCTCTTTCTCTTGATTCTTAGCCGTACGCTCCATATGTTCTACACGCAATGATCTTTCGATCAAATATTTGGTGTAGTTCATTGGAAAATCATGTATAATACCTTGAATAATTTCTACGGTACGACTAGTAACATTATCTAAGAAGCGCTGATCGTGAGAAATAATGATTGCTGTTCCTTCGAAGCTTTCTAGATAGTTTTCGAACCAAATGATACTTTGAATATCTAAGTGGTTGGTAGGCTCATCAAGAAGAATAATATCGGGTTCTTGAATTAGAATCTTAGCCAATTCAATACGCATTTTCCAACCTCCAGAATATTCTTCGTAGAGTTTATGCACATCGCTATCGTTAAAGCCAAGTCCCTTAAGCAACTTCATGGCCTTACCTTCAATCTTATCAGGCTCTAATAAGCTCAAACGCTCCGCCTTAGACGATATCTCCTCAGTAAGACGCATATAGTCGTCGGACTCATAATCGGTACGTTCGGTAAGCTCTACACCAATTCTATCCACATCTTTTTGCAATTGTGCTATATCACCTACTGCACCTACAACTTCAGCCAATGCTGTTTGACTGCTCGTAAAATGCAAGTGTTGTGGCAAGTAACCAAGAACTTTACCCGGCTCTAGATTGATGGCTTTATCGCTTGATTCAGCTATAATGTTGAGTAGTGTTGTTTTACCACTGCCGTTGATACCAGCAAGGGCAACCTTTTCGCCTACACCAACGAAAAAAGAAATGTTATTGAATAGTGTTCTACCACCTAAGTGGAGATTTAGTCCTGATATGCTGATCATAGTGTTTGCAAAAATGCCAAAAAAAAAGCCCAGACATTATAGCCCGGGCTTTTCTATTCATTGAATTCGATTAATAAAACTTGTAACGCTCGTCTTTAACGCCTTCTTTTTCAAGCAATGCGTTGTAAGCTGAAAAGTCTACACGGTTCGCAATATTGTTTTGCAATGTAGTTTTACTTACCTCTGGGCTAAGGTTAGCCGCTTCTGAGATTGATGTTACTGCAAATACATACACTCCGTTTTCGCCAGCAATAACAGGACTAACTTCGTTTTCTTTTGAAGCTAAAGCTTTACCAATAACTTTTGGTTCTCGGCCTGCGCCTGTAAGAACAGCGTTACTGAAACTAACATTGTTTGCTGTTTCTACTCTTCCACCTACTGCTGTAGCTATTTCAGCTAAAGTAGAGCCTTGGAATTTAGCTTTCAACAATTCAGCTTTCTTCTCTTTGATAACCTCACGTTCCATACGGTCTCTTACAGCCGATAGTTTTGGTTCGCCTTCTTCATTAACTTGAGTAAGTGCTGCAACAATAATTTGATTGTTTATTTCCAATGCATCAGAAACTTCATTCAATTCAGCACGGAACATCCATCTTACAAAATCTTTTGGATCGCCATTCACTCCTGGTACAAACGTAGCGTTTGGAGCAATATTAGTAGCCGATAATAAGTTGTATTCTTTTCCTGCCTCTGCTAAAAATTCTTTAGCCGTGTTGTAAGAAATAGAAAGTTGACTCGCTTTGTTATAAGCTGCATCTATAGTAGCAGATGAAGGCTCTATTACACGAGAGATATTTGCAACAGTGATTAAATCTACTGGACGAGTATCTACAACTTGAATTAAGTGTACACCAAATTGAGATTCTACGATAGTCATTCCACCTTTCTTAGTTGCATAAGCACCTTTTTCGAATGAAGGAACCATTCTACCACGACCAAACCAATCAAGGTCTCCACCATTAACAGCAGAACCTTTATCAGTTGAAAATTCTTTAGCCAATTCTGAGAAGTTGTTTTTCTTCTTAGCTACTTTCATCAAGCTATCAGCTTTCAATTTTAAAGCTTCTACACTGTTGTTAGCATCTGGAGTTAACAATATGTGTTTTGCATTTACTTCTTTGTCCTCGCCATTGAAAATAACTTTGGTTAAGAACATGTTGCCATTGTTTACGAATGGGCCAACAACTGTACCTGCTTCAGCATTTACAATTAGAGAATCAACCGATGCAAAAGTACCAGGAGCATATGTTTGTGCTCTTTGGAAAGGAACGTCGTTGTTTAGAGTTACAAAAGCAGAATCGTTGTCTGTTGTTTCGAAATCAGCTTTCAAACGGTTCAATTCGTTTTTAATGTCTTCTTTATCTTTTTCAGAAGCTTCAACATTGAATACAACAAAATCAGCTGTACGGTTTACCGTTTGCTTGTATTTAGCTTCTCCTTTGTGCGCATTGTAATAAGCTTGTATATCAGCATCGGTTACAGTAACTACACTATCAGGTATGCTCGCGTATTTTTGTTGAACAAACTCTAAGCTTATTGTATTTGCTTTTGCTGCTGCATCATCTTTTGCTTCAACGCTGTTTATAACAATACCTTTTTTCAAAAGTGTATTGTACTTAGCGCCTAAACGAGAAGAAATAATGCTTTGTTTTTGCGTTTCCCAAAGTGCAGGGAAGTTTTGTTGTAGGTACACAAAGTATTGTTGAACATTACTTTTGTTGAATTGTCCTGTTTCTTGATCGCGGAAAGTTTGATCGTTTTGCAAATCAGGCAATACGTTTTCTCCAAAACGGATATCATCGTATTCTTCTTTACTAACCACCATACCTAGTTCGTTAAGCTGTGGGTAAAAGATTTTTTCGCGAACGATCATGTTCCAAACTTGGTTACGAATTTGGTTTGCTTGCGCTTCCGTTAAATTCGGGTTGGCTTGTTTTACAGCGTCAACTTCGTTTTGAACTCTTCTATCGAAGTCTTGAAGATCGATATCATCGCCAGCAATTTCTCCCACTACTACAGAGTTTGTCTGACCTCTTGACGAGAAAAAATCACCTAAGATAAAAGCTGCCATAGCAAGCCCTATCACAATTATTAGTAAGCCAGATCGCTTACGTATTTTTCCAATTGTAGACATTAAATTGTTTGTTTTTACACTTTAAAGGACGCGAATTTACTACGATTCGCCGAATGAGGCCAAAAATGCGAATAATAATTAATCTGACAATACTTTAACCCGCACTAAATCAATTCTTTGAGCTTCCATTTTATCTATATTGAATTCAAAGCCTTCAATAACGAGTCGATCTCCCTTCTCTGGGATTTCTTTTAAATGGCCAATTATCAAGCCGCTCAAGGTTTCATAACCATCAGATTCCGGCAAATTGAGCTTAAAGTCTTCATTGATATGATCGATTTCCAAACGACCAGAAAAAATGTATTCGGATGTACCTACTTTTTTCCCAACAAAATCATCTTGATCGTGTTCGTCTTCAATCTCGCCAAATAGTTCTTCGATGATGTCTTCAATAGTCAACATACCTGAAGTACCTCCAAATTCATCAACAACGATAGCCATACCGTTTTTCTTCTCTGTAAATTTTCTGAGGACAAATTGTGTTGGCATGCTTTCTGGCACAATAAAAACAGGCAACATAATGGCTGAAATTGTATCCGGTCTTTTGAACAATGCAAACGAATGAACGTACCCTATGATGTTATCGATATTGTCGCGGTAGATTAATATTTTACTGTACTTACTTTCTATGAATTTTTGGCGCAATGATTCAATATCGCTTTCGATATCTACTGCTACAATTTCATTTCGAGGCACCATACAATCTCTTGCTTTCAAATCAGAGAATGCTAAGGCATTGTTGAAAATAGTTAGCTCCGTATCCAACGCATTGTTTCCATTGGATGTATTCAGTACTTCTTTGATGTAATGATCTAAGTCAACTCTTCCAAAGTTCTGATCTTCGTCGCTTTCGTCTTCATCCTTTTTTACAAAAAGTGAAATAACAAGTCGACTGATGCTTACACTGAAGAATGCCGGAATCCAAAGTATAAAATACAGTAGCGCCAATACGGGAGCGAAAAAATTTAACCAATAATTGGGTGCATTGCTAAAAATAGCTTTGGGCAAAAACTCAGCCGTTACTAAAATTATTAATGTACTTATGATGGTTTCGAGCAATAGTCGCAAAACTTCACTGCTCAGCAACGACAAAGGCACTAAGTCGGTAAACAAATCACCCATTAAAAGTCCATAGAATACTAATGCAGCGTTGTTTCCAACCAACATTGTACCTATAAACTGAGAAGATCTTTGGTAAAAAAATGCAATGATTCTTGCACTAAATTTCCCTTGTTTGTTGCCTAATTCAATTTGCAATCGATTAGCAGAAACAAAAGCTATTTCACATCCTGAAAAGAATGCTGAAGCAACAAGTGCTAAAAGAATAGATATGATTAGCTCAGGGCCAGGTTCGGATGCCTCCATACAGGGTTATAACAATATCAAATATAGCATATTGCGCCTTAGCGTTTCAGACGTTTTTCAATAAACTTTTTACGAATGATGAATTGTGTTAAACAAACCACCGCAAAAGCATAGTGAACACCTGCTGCCGCTAAACTTTCGGTGTAATGCACATAAGCACCAAATCCCAAAAGTGCAACCCCAATAACAATCCAAAATACACTGATAATTTTACTGTATGCTTTCATAATTCATCTTTTTCTACAGCTACACTACCGGTAATACTTTTGATTGTGTAACTTTTAAATTCTTGATCGGCTACCAAACCTTTACCATAAATGGTTGCATTGGGCTTTTTAATCTTAACTGGTGCATTGGTGTATATGATGGCACTGTCTTGATCCCAAACAAGTTCTTCAGTAAATAGGGTATCCCCTTCTACTGAATATGCTATAACATTGCCAAAGGCGTTCATAACATTGGTTTTTTTATGCCACACACCTCTATCAGCCCTTATTTTAGAACTAACTTGCTGCACGCTATCAAAGAAAGTGGCTTCGAAACTTTTATCCATTCTAAGCAATTCTTCGGTAATGCTATCGCCTGCAAATTGTTGAATTAACGGTGCTTTTATTTGCGACACCAGTTTTCCTTCCAAAGTATAAGTAATGGTAGTGTTGGTAGATTCTTGCTCGGCTTCATCTTCAGAAAGATTAACCACTTTATCAAAATCGTTGGAACACGAAATAGCCACTACACTGAGTGCAATGGCTATTATTGATTTCAAATATGTTACCCGTTGTTTGGCCATAAAGGCAAATTACAATCTTGGAATAGTCGATTCGTTTATCCAACATCCAATCTTAACAGGGTCTTTTTTAAGGTTTCCTGAACTGTCCATGTATTGGTATTGGAACAGTAATTTTTTATCTGGGAAACGTTTGCTGTAAGCACTAATTTTACTATTTGCTGCAGCAGCAACGTTTGCATCTTTTGATTTTGCTTTTTGGTAATAATCTACCGCTAACCAATAACCAGCTTTTTTCATTACTTCATCATCACCACAGTTTGGAGCACTCATAGCAATGGCATCACCAATCAGTAAATACGCTTTACCGTTGTTAGAATCAATAGTCAAAGCTTTTCTCGCGAAACTAGCTGCTGTACTTGCTTGTCCAGCTCCAATTGCAGCAGAAGCTGCGGCTAAGTAATAATCCAATTTAGTTAGATCATCCAATGATTCACCAGCCAATTCAATGGCTTGTTTACTGTATTTCAAAGCATCGCTGTAGTTTGCTTTTTTCAACATTGACAATGACAATGCGTATGCACTTTCATGCGAAGGATCTAATTCATTCAGTCGAGCAGCCACTTTTGTAAAAATATCGCCATCCGTACAATCTCTTTTGGCCAATATTTTCATCAGTTTTTTTACATTATCCAAATCGTTTGGAGCAGCTTCAAAACGTTCTTTCGCTATCGCTTCAATATCTTCACAAGTTGCAATCAACACAAAGATTTCGTCTAGGTTTGATTTTACTTTAGCAAAACTCTCTTTACGAGACTCTTTTGCTTTAGACATTCCTATTGATACATACTCTGAAAGCACCAAGTACTCTTCCAACATTTCTGTTTTCGTTACTTTTTCCTCTTTCAAGGCTTCGAACATAGAACGGTAGTACAAATCAATGATAGCCGCAACTGTTTTTTCTTTGGTTTTACCAACACCAATTTTAAAAGTTTGGTAAGCCAAAATTGGGTCTTTCTTAATCGTAAAGATATCTACACCCTTGTAACCCATCACTTTACCTGAATCTCCGAAATACTCCATACGCATATCGTATACCCACATCAATGAGTCGATCATAACATCTCTTTCGGCAACAACCTTGCTAGCTTTAATTCGGCTTTTCAAGAATTTTGCTCCATCGGTGTATAGCGACAATGCAGATTTTGGACAAATAGTTACAGCCTCTTTCCAAGGTTCATAAGCACTTGCGTAATCTTTTTGATCACGAAACTCTCTGTACAAAGAGATGTTTTCTTTACACTTTTGTTGATCTTCTGGTGTTGCACCATATTTAGAATCGTCTTGCGCACTAGCTACTGATAAGCCAGCAACAGCAAACATTGCAAAAGCAATTGACTTTCTGATATTCATTTTTAGTTGTATTTGCGTTTGTAAAACCATTTATCTACTGATTTGGGACTGATTGATAAGCCGAAAAATACTTTAACATAGTTTTCTTGAATCAAGTCCTTTTCTCCTCTACTACCAAACTCTGTGCCAAGATGGAAGAAGGTATTCGAATTACTGCGTCTTAAAGGCATTGAAACGCCCAAACTTACTGCTTTAGAAGCAACATCTTCGCCTGCAACAGAAACATATCCATTTGATAACTTTGCCCCTAACGAAATGGTACTTTGCTTTAATACACTTTCGTTCATTGTTCTTTTTACCGACGGTTTCAATCGAACACCAAATGCAAATTCAGTAAGATCTGTATTACCCAAATTGGTTTCAACTCCGTCGATGGTTTGAGAATATTCTGACCATTTTGAATTTTTCATACTGGCTGATAAAGTCAGTTGATTATTCAAAGTATAGCTTAAGCCAATATTCAAAGAACTTGGCAGAGTAATTTTTCCTTCTTTCTCGCTGATGTAACTTACTGTATCTTTAAAGGATTCGGTACCAACACTATTGGTTGTATAATGCTGAGTAAGATCGTTGTAAGATCTATTCATCACGGATGTTGGAGTGTAAACAATACCTACACATATTTTACTTTTTTCACTCAAGTATGTAGAGTACAATGCTCCAAACTCGAAACGCACATCCGATACAGATAAAGATGTAGAATTGCGCGTGTTTTTAAAGTATGTGTCATCGAACTCAATACTTCTATCGCGATTGATGCTTCCAAAAGTATATGCTGCAGTAACAGACAAACCAAAATAACTACTGTCTTGTCCTTCTAAAAAGTTGTATGCTATTGTTCCTTGAGCGTCGTTGATGCCGCCAAAACCTTCGTTAATAACTTTACCCTCTATACTATCTTGAACCAGGGTGCTAGTACTTTTATATCCAACAGAACTTACTGGTGTAATTGCCAAACTCGCAGCAAAACCTTTGTTCATTGGCAATGCCAAAATAAGCCCACCGATTGCACCCGATGACAATCCTTGAGTCCCTTCAGCATTTTTTAGTTGGGTTGAATTATAAGCAAAAGACACGTCAAAAACGGGAGATTGCAACGATGGCAATGAAGCTTTATTCGTGAAATTCAAAAATTGAGGACTCGTAAAGGCAATGTCAGATCCCAATGAAAGTTTCTGAAATGATGACGTAGCACCATTCACTTCACCAATTCCAAATCGACTATAAGGTGAATACGTTTGATTTTGAGCAAATGATGCACTTCCAACCAAAAGGCCTAAAGAACAAATTATGGTTTTATATGTGTTGGAGTAAAATCTCATTATATCCTTTTAGTGTCCAATAAGGGTCTGCAAAAGTGCTTATTTTTATGTGTTTTTTCAACCTTTCGGCATCACCACCTGTTAAAACTACCTTTCCATTAGAAAATTGTTTGGTGAAAATATTTATTCTATCGTTGACCTCCGCTACTGTTCCCAACGCCACAGACTGAAGCATACTACTTTTAGTATCGCTCATATTTTCCTTTAATTCATTAAAATTAGCATCGGTTAATTGTACTTCTGGCAACCTACCCGTAAAAGTATGCATGGCTTTTAGCCTCATACCAAAACCTGGACTTATACCGAAACTTTGAAATGTTTTATTGCAAACAACTTCATATGTAATGCAAGTACCAGCATCAACAACCAAAACAGGTAGTCCTTTAAAATTCACAAATGCTTGTTCCGCATTTGCTATTCTATCAGCACCTAAGGTTTCAAAAGCGTATTGGGAATAGTTCACGCGCAATTTTTCGGATGAAAAACCCCTAATAATTGTCTTTTTCTGAAGTTTTGAAATTATTTCTTCCGTTTTTATTTGGCTTGCAGTGCTTCCGATATAAACATAATCGCAATCAACTAGCATACGAACGCCATCAGCATCAAAGTCAGTAATAGAAGCAGTTTCAATTAACTCAAACTCGTTAAACAAAGCCACTTTAATGGCAGTATTTCCGATATCAACGATGCCTTGCACAATTTTTTTTTCGTGAAATTAAATTTATTCGGCGAGTATTTGAGAAAAGTTTCTACTTTTGTCGCCCAGTGATGGTACCATAGCTCAGTTGGTAGAGCAATGGACTGAAAATCCATGTGTCCCTGGTTCGATTCCTGGTGGTACCACTTAAAAAAGCGAGTTCAGAAATGTTCTCGCTTTTTTTGTTTCTACTCTATTTGTTTTTACCTGCAATCGTCGCATATAGGAAATGAAAATTATTGCTAAAGCTTCATAAAGAAACACAACAAAAACATACATCTAGCCTAGCATCATTACCTTTTCAATAATCGAAAGGCTACATGTTAAAACTACCCATTGCATTATTCATAATTGGCTTATTTAGTGGCCTCTACGGCTTCACCACCCTTTTTGGAGAAGACAATTTATTAGCCAAAATCATTTCCATTACGGCTTTCCTGCTTTTTATTTACACGATCATGTGGAGAATCAAGCAGAAATAAAATAAACAAAATTTTATACTGTAATTTTGATTTTTAAAAAATACAAACTAGTTTAGCAGCGTGAAAACAAACAATCATTACATGTTCTATTATTTTTCAACCTCGAAGCAGGCAATAGATATGTAATGTGATTTAAACAAAACTATACTACTAAGCCTGGATTTTTATCCGGGCTTTTTTTTTGAAAAAAAATGAAGAAAATATCCATACAAGGAGCTCGCGGAGCTTTTCACGAAGTTGCTGCCAATGCTTATTTCAATGAACCCATTGACTTAATACCTGTAGCTCAGTTCGACAATTTAGTTGATGATGTTGCTAATGGAATTAGTGACTTAGGCGTCATTGCTATTGAAAACACTTTAGCTGGAACCATTCACCAAAATTTAAAATTGGTAATGGAAAGTGGACTTAAAGTAAAAGGTGAGGTAGTCCTTAGAATCAAACACTATTTAGGGGTTTATCCTGGCTCACAAGTAGCTCAACTTGAAGAAGTTCGTTCGCACTACATGGCCATCAATCAATGCCGAAGTTTTTTCAATGATTTCCCTAACATCAAACTAATCAATGAAGGCAATACTGCCATTTGTGCTCAACAAGTTATGGAGTTTAAGAATTCTAAAATTGGAGCTATTGCAAGCAAAGAAGCAATGGATTTATACGGTTTAGATATTGTTGCCTCAGAAATTGAAAGCAACAAATTGAATTTCACACGATTCTTAATAATCGGCAAGGACGATGACACTTTTGATGCAAAAAGCAACAAAGCTACATTCCATTTTACCCTATCCAACGAGCGTGGTGTGTTATCAAAATTGCTCAATCAACTCCACATTGTAGACGTTAATCTTACCAAGGTTGAATCACTTCCAATAGAAGGAAAACCCTGGTGTTATCAATTTTTTATTGACATGGAGTACGAAAACGAATTGCAAATAAACATGGCCAAAACAGTCATCAACAACAACACAGAATCAAATATTCTTCTAGGTAAATACAAAAAATCAAAGCACTCATTATGAACACACAACAACTTACCCAAGCAAACAATAGCACAACCTCATCCAACATCCCCCTAATAGCCGGACCCTGCAGTGCAGAAACCAGAGAACAAGTTTTATCTATAGCCGAATCGCTATCTTCTCAAGACATAAAATACTTCCGTGCTGGAATATGGAAACCAAGAACGCGACCGGGTTCTTTCGAAGGCGTTGGCACCGAAGGACTGCAATGGCTAAAAGAAGTAAAAGAAAAATTTGGTTTAAAAACTTGCACCGAGGTTGCTAACGCGGCCCATACCAAAGCTGCTTTAGAAGCTGGCATCGATATGCTTTGGATAGGTGCAAGAACTTCTGCCAATCCATTTGCTGTGCAAGAAATTGCCGATACAGTAAAAGGGCACGACATTCCCATTTACATAAAAAACCCAATAAATCCAGACCTTAACCTTTGGATAGGTGCAATAGAACGTTTTCAGAAAGCGGGGATTAAAGAAATTGGCGCTATTCATAGAGGGTTTTCATCTTTTGCAGATATCGACTACAGAAACGAACCACAATGGCAAATTCCTATCGATTTAAAAGAAGCTTTTCCAAACATCCCCCTTGTATGCGATCCTAGCCACATCGGAGGAAAACGCGATTTCATCCAGCCCATTAGTCAAAAAGCAATGGACTTGAATTTTGATGGATTGATGATAGAAACACACCTACATCCTGATGATGCTTGGAGTGATGCCAAACAACAAATTACACCAGACAAACTAAATGACATCATCCAATCTATAGTCATTAGAAAGACGACACTAGACAATGGCAACACCAACGAATTAGAAGTGCTGCGCGAAAACATTTCTGAAGTGGACACAGAGTTATTGAATATTTTAGAAAAACGAATGAAGATATCCGAACAAATTGGGGAATTCAAACGCAAAAACGGACTCATGATTTTACAAAGCCAAAGATGGCAGTCTATAAAATCAAGTAACGAACAAGTAGCATTGAAACGCAACTTAAGCCCTCGATTTGTAAACGACATCTACAGTTGCATACACCAAGAGTCTATCAGTGTTCAAGAAAAAATTGTTGGCCTGCAGGAATAGAATTTACTTTTTAAGGAACGGTTTTGAAAGCGATATGCCACTACCATAAACTCGTAAGTGGTAAGCCCCGCTTTTAATTCCGTTCATATCAAATTGTACAGTTTGTTCGCCTCTATTTACTTGTTTTGAACCAAGTTCTTTTACTCTCATTCCCAAAGCATTGTACACTTCAAAATTCAATTTTTGAGCAGAGGATATCGATAGTTTTACATTCAAACTACGGTCTACAGGGTTTGGAAATAGCACAACGGCATCAAGCCCAGCTTCTTTTTCGGTAATACTTGTAGCTGTAAGTCGCAGTTTAGGAAAATCGCCATACAACACATCGCGAATAGTCTCTTCGTCTACACAAAACCAATCTCGCAAAATACTTCCGTAAACCGATCTAAAATCAATTTGCATTGGCAAGTTATCTTGAGCAGTTTCATTGCCTGTTATGGTTGGATTGTCACCAATAGTACCGGCATCTATGCCATTGCTAATCATAAATACTGGCGCAGCAGCTCCGTGATCGGTACCCAAACTTCCATTGCTTGTAATACGTCTTCCGAACTCAGAGAAGGTCATGCTTAACACGCGTTCAGACACATTGAGTTTTTCAATATCATCTTGAAAAGCAATCAAAGCATCACCTATCTTCTTTAACAAATCAGCATGCACACCTTGCGAAACGTCGCTATTATCTACTTGCTGAGCATGGGTATCAAATCCGTTTAATGTCACCAAATACATTTTGGTTTTAAGTCCACCAGCTATGCATCTTGATACAATTTTCAATTGATCGGCTAGTTCATTTTCTCCTTCAGTAGGATACAATGAAGATACATTTGAAGCAGATTCTGCAGCCGTCTTGATTCGCTCATTGTATGCATTAGTTTGCCTAGCTGTTCGGCGAATAAAAGCCAACTCATGTCCATACGGATTGGACGTATCAGTGCTTTCGTTATCCTCAACTAGATCGTAAAATTCATCCAAACCATTGATGGTATGCCCAAAGTTGGCATTAGGACCATGAAAAGCTGGTGAAGCTATATACCCAACTTGTATGGCAATTGGATCTGGATTTTCTGTATTGGGATATCCTTCTGGAAAAAGTGGATGATCCGTATTGAAGTATCGCCCACCCCAGCCTGTATTCAAAACCGTATCGGCATTTGAAGCTGTTAGCCAAATATCGGTCGAACGAAAGTGTGAAAAATCTTGGTTTGGATACCCTACATTTTGAACAATAGTGGCTTTAGAATCGTTGAACAAAGTCTGCAAACCTGAAAGTGCAGGATGCAATGCATTATTTGCTACCCCATTCATGCTCAACAATTTGTTCTCTGGCAGCGCTATATTCCCTCTAACCTTTACAAGGTTGGATAATTGATCTAACGGAACTATGGTATTCAAACCGTCGTTACCTCCATTAAGCTGAACCATAACAAGAACATGATCTTCACAATTACTTCCTGCTGATTTCAACAAATTAATAAGGGGTGAATTCTCTAAGGCTTTCAACGGTGTTCCATTCAGCATAATGGCAGAAGCACCTGCAGTTGCTGATATTGATTTGATAAAATTTCTTCTTTTCATGATGCTTCAGTTTTACGATAATTGAAATTCGGCCATATTCATAACCTTCTTAAAGAATGAAAACAACCTAAAAAAGACGGCTTGTTTTTTTACTTCATCTGTTTTGTCGGCGAGATAATCTTGCCAAGCAAACGTCCAGTAATAATCTTGAGCTTGACCAGACAAAAGCAAAGCCTTCAATTCGGCTTTCTGTACAGCATTGGCTTCGTTAGGATGAAACAATTCTACTACATAATCAACCAAAACATTTGGGTCTTCAGCATTAGGTACTGTTTCGGTGTATGCAATTACATCTGCAAAAATTGGGCTTCCTTTTACTGTTAATGCCCCTGGGTAAATAGTAGCATCTGCCAACTGATTTCTAAAAGGCAAGGTTGCACTGTTAATCCACAATTCGTGATAGGCAGGTCCATTCCAATACGCTTCCCAACCAGCTACGTTTGGTGGGTTACCATATTCCATAAGGCTAATAGATCCGAACAAAAAATTATAGTCCCATACATTGTATTGTTGCACAAAATCGCCACCAAAATCCATGTCGGTTTCCAATAATTTATGAAGACTGACATAATAGTCTATTGGATTTTTAATCATTGCTCCACGAGCATATTCATCAAAGAAATGTTCGCTCATAAATAATTGTCTTAAAACAGGTAATATGTCGTAGTTGTTAGCTCTAAATGTATCTGCAAGGGGTTCTATAATCGTGCTTTCAATGTTTTCATCAATGACGTAATACACAAAGAAACGGTACAATTTTCTACAGATATACTTCGATACATCTTCTTTGGAGCAAATCATATCCAGCAATTGATCCAACTCTGCTTCACCATCATTGCCACCTGCAATTACCTGGTTGTTGTAAAATGCCGAAAACGTTTTATTGCCGGTATCATGTCTACTAGGCTCGAAAAAAGTTTCGCCGGTTGTTTGAGTAATGGTCCAACCTGTAAGTAACCGAGCTGCTTCTTGCACATCACTTTCTGTATACCCAGAATCTACTCCCAGTGTAAACAACTCTTGCAATTCTCTTGCATAGTTTTCGTCTGGAGCGTTTTTTTGATTTTTAAAGCCATTCAAATAAATCATCATCCCTGGATCGAGGGTAATGGCTTTTAACATCTCTTTAAAATTGCCTAAACCTGTGCGTCTAAAAATATCGTGCTGACGGTAAATGATTTGAGAAAAATTGATTCCTGAAGTTTGAGTAGCAAAATGATTGTGCCAAAACAAAGTCATTTTCTCTTGTATACTCCGTTCTTGATTGAGCGCCTTACCAAATGTCCAATCTTGGAACGATCTGATTTGCAAAAAATTGACGGTGTCAGTCTTCAAAGGCCCATTTATCCAGGTTTCACCTAATGCATGATCGGGATCATTCTCTACACCATTGTAATTATTTACCGGCGGAGAAATAGAACTTTCGTAATGCAGCAATATATCCAATGCTTGGTCTAAAGTTTTGCCTTCAAAAAAATCTATATCGGAACGAGTATAGCCAAACATGGTTCGTGAGAGCAAGTGTTTTATTTCTGCCCTTCCGAATGCCCCTTGATAAGAACCAACTCCTCCACCCAACTTCCGAAAGTTAGGATTTACCTTATTCTGATATATATTCTTCTTATATGACTCAGGTCTTTTTGGGACTTTTGAATCGTGTTTTTTTGACGTAAAAAAAGATTTGCTCATGGATATTGCAATTGAAAACAGGTATAATTTACTCGATTTTTAACATTAATTATCTGTTAAGTTGCACAATACAGCTCTTTTTCGGTAGAATCATAAATATGAGGGACGATTCATTTTATGAACGTACCTTCCATTTCAAATTTTTAAGCATGTTTTCGAAGCTCAACGCTAAAAGCATATTAATACTACTTAGTTCTTACATATTGCTCCAGTTACTCTGGTGGGCCTACATCATTCTCGACTTACAAAGTTTAGTACTTCAAGCCAATCAACTCACAACCAAACGATGGATGATACTGAGCGAAGGAAGTGTGTTTGTAACCTTGTTGTGCTTCGGATTCTACACACTCAACAAATCCATCAAAAAAGAATTGGAATTGAGTAGACAACAGCAAAATTTTCTATTGAGTGTAACTCATGAAATTAAAACCCCAATTACCGCTCTTAAACTAAGTCTACAAACCTTAGCTAAAAGCAAATCACAATCTGAAATTACCAGCCAGGTTTTAGTGCATGCACTGAAAGAACAAAAACGGTTGGAACAATTTGTAGATGACATTTTTGCTGTAAACGCATTAGAAGACAGTCGCTGGGAAAAAAGCGAAAATGAAATAAACCTACACGCTCTTATATCGGCCGTTTCAGAAAATCTTCAAAGTGTGTACCCTGCCAATCACATACATGTTTCTTGCCCAGATATCGAATTCAAAACCGACGACAAAGCACTGAAGATAATCTTGAGTAATTTGATAGAAAACGCTTGTAAATACTCTCCTTTCTGTGGGCATGTAAATGTAAAAGCTAACATTTCAGAAAACGAGTTATTTATTCACATTATAGATGAAGGCGAAGGCATTGAGGTAAAGGATCAATCTAAAATTTTCAAGAAGTTTTACCGCCTGGGTGAAGAAGAAAAAAGAAGCAGTAAAGGCAGTGGACTTGGTCTTTATTTGGTAAAGAGCTTCACTCAATATTTAAATGGCACTGTTTCGGTAAAAAGCAACACCCCTAAGGGAAGTATTTTCACTGTACGATTACCACTTTAACAATTGGTTTAAATTTGCACCATGCAAAAAGTTGGGTTGATTATACTAGATGGTTGGGGTTATGGAAAAAAAGACAGCAGCGACGCTATTTTCAATGCCAATACACCATTCTTCGATAGCTTACTAAACCAATATCCAAATGCCAGTTTACAAACTTTTGGTAGCGCAGTAGGTTTACCAGAAGGTCAAATGGGAAACTCGGAAGTTGGTCACCTCAACATTGGCGCAGGACGAATTGTTTATCAAGATTTAGCCAAAATATCTTTAGCATTAGAAAATGGAGCTATCGACAACGAACCAGCCTGGCAGCAATTAAAGTCGAATGCAAAAGACAAAACACTTCATATACTCGGACTTTGCTCTGACGGAGGTGTTCACAGTCACATCAAACACATTGCTGAATTGGCCAAACGCGCCGAACTTGCTGGAGCAAACAACATTTACATTCACGCTTTTACAGATGGAAGAGATTGTGACCCAAACAGCGGAAAAGGTTTGCTTTATGATCTCGAAAAAGATTTAGCAAACAACAAAGCCCAAATAGCCTCTATTGTCGGTAGATACTACGCAATGGATAGAGACTTAAGATGGGAAAGAGTAAAAAAAGCTTACGATTTATTGGTTCATGGAAAGGGCAAAACTTTCGATAGCACTGATGACGTTTTCACTACTCAGTACAATGATGGCATTACCGATGAGTTTCTAGAACCATCTATACTACTTAAAGAAGGAACTATAAAAGAAGGCGACATAGTTCTTTGCGCCAACTTTAGAACCGATCGATGCCGAGAAATTTCTAGAGCTTTAAGCCAAGAAGATTTTCTCGATTTTGAGATGAAAAAACTCAATATCGACTATTATACTTTAACCAAATACGACGAAAGTTTCAAAAACGTTACTGTAATATTTGACAAAAAAAACATCAAAATGGGCCTAGGTGAATTTCTTTCTACTCAAGGAAAAACACAGCTCCGTATGGCCGAAACAGAGAAATATCCTCACGTTACCTTTTTCTTTAATGGCGGTCAAGAACAACCATGGACAGGAGAAGAGCGCGAAGTAGTGGCATCTCCAAAAGTGGCTACTTACGACTTACAACCCGAAATGAGTGCGCCTGAATTGGCAGAAAAAGCATGTTTACAATTAGAAAATCTAACACCCGATTTTTTATGCCTAAACTTCGCTAATCCAGATATGGTTGGTCATACTGGCGTGTATAGCGCTATAGTAAAGGCTGTAGAAACAACCGATAATTGTTTGCAAAAAGTAGTACAAAAAGGCCTGGAACTTGGCTATGAGTTTATTGTTATTGCTGACCATGGCAATGCCGATGTAGCTATAAACCCTGACGGAAGTCCTAACACGGCACACAGCGTTAATCCAGTACCGATTATAGTGGTAAGCGACAAAATAAAAGCCGTTCGAAACGGTAAATTAGGCGATATCGCCCCGAGTATTTTAAAGATGATGAACTTGAATTTACCAGCCGAAATGACTGGTGAAATATTGGTCTAACCTTTATCTTCTAAAACCAGCTGCATCGTATTTCGAGTACGCTGCTCGAGCAATATATTTTTGTTGACCGTTACCCTTTCTATAGTTTTTTGGTTGTAATGTCTTACTGTTACCAATTCTAAATTCTCGTTGTAACGCACTTGATATTTTTCGGAAAAATCCTTGAGTAAATCTTTCCAAGCACCTTTATTATCTATGCAAATAGAAAAAGTTAGAGCGGTATTTTGCATCACGTTTACGCGCACATTTCGTTGATTGAATACCTGAAACAATTCTGCCAGATTAGCCTCATCGATGAATGAAAAATCGCGAGGCGAAATGCTAACCAACACCTGATTCATTTTGAAAATAAAACTCGGAATCAGATGATCGTCGCAATCGTTGTGTTGGATGGAGGTTCCTTTTTTCTCCGGTTCTAAAAACGATTTAATCTCAAGACCTATTCCTTTATTCTGAAGAGGTTTCAATGTCTTAGGATGAATTACTGACGCTCCATAATAAGCCAATTCCGTTGCTTCTTTATAGGATATGCTTGGTATCAACTGTGTATTATCAAACCATTTCGGATCGGCATCTAACAAACCTGGCACATCTTTCCAAATGGTTACTTTATCACACCCTAAACTGTAAGCTGCAATAGCCGCTGTAAAATCTGATCCTTCACGACCAAGTGTAGTGGTTTTTCCAAATGCATCGCTAGCAATAAAACCTTGCAAAACATTGACAGCCGATGTATGAAATTGTGTTTTCATAAGCTCCTCAGTTTCCAACCAATTTACATCAGCATCCACTATTTTATTGCTTGTTCTTATGCATTTTCTAGCATCCATCAAATTGGTTTTTAAGCCAATAGCGCTAAAATAAGCTGCCATGATATTGGTACTCATCAATTCACCCACCGCTACCGCTTTACTGTACTGCTCATCGCAACTGAGCGATGCATTGTCAAAACCTTCGATCAATATTGACTTAATAACAGCTAACAATTTCGAACATTCACCCTCGTCAGTAAATAATTTTCGGATAATCTCTTCATGAAAAGATTGCAATCCAGACTGGAGTGTATCAAATTTTGCAGAATCTTTGTTGCGTTGAGCTTCCAGCATGTTTTCAAGTGCGTTGGTGCTTTTACCCATAGCCGACACTACAACTACCATGGCATGGTCGCCATACTGCTTCACGATACGGGCTACGTTCTTTACACTCTCAGCATCTTTAACCGATGCGCCTCCAAATTTGAAAACTTGCATACTGCAAAGAAATGCATAAAAAAAGCACCCAATATATTGAGTACTTTACTAAATTTCGAATTCGCTAAAAACTCTTTCCTCAGATTACAATTTCACAAATTGCTTGGTTCTAAACCCGTTGACACCAATGGCCTTCACCAAATACGTTCCGCGCTTATAATCCTGAACGTTGATGTTCAATTCCGAGGTACTGATATCTTCCGCATGCATGAATGTCCCATCAATACTGTACACTTCAATGCGCTGGGTATTGGTATCATTCAAACCTATTGTAATGTGATCGGATGCCGGGTTTGGGGATAAGGTAAAATCAAATACAGTTTGCTCTTTTACCGAGGTGAAGTTTGAGTAGTTATATTTTAACAGCTCCTCATAATCAACCGAGCCATCTTCGTTATAATCAACAACTCTAAATTCATTCAGTTTCTTACCAAATAGAATACCATTAAGAAAATAATCTTCTGAATAAAAACTTGGAAGTACCAAGTCATCTCGATCAATTTCCTCATCGAAATCAAAGTCAAAAGCCGCAAGATCTAAGCCCCATGTTCTATTGTCTGCATCATAGGCATTAATAACAATAGAATCAACTATCCCCGTTGAGCCATAAATAATATTATATTCTTCATCAGGAACAGACTCACCCTGATCATATTTCAGATCATAAATTTTCACCAACCGATCACCCGCATCGTAACCATAAATCCTTGTGGAATAGGGCTCATGAACTCCGTCTACATTCTCAAAATTGGTTTCAGACTCACGCAAGCCATTGGGCAAATATTTATAGTCAGTCCCCTGTGACAATTCACAATTACCTGACGGACAGCTATACTCTCTAAATTCAACAAGCCTTCCATCGTTCGTATAAAAAGACGTTCTGTAAATCTCTTGCTGCGCAACTCCATTTATAACTCTATAATAAGTCTTTTTTACTTGGTTGCCATTGGCATCAAACTCAAACATGTTATATGCATAATACTCAGAACTACCCTCAGAGTAAATGTTTTCTCGAATAGGTAAACCGTCCTGGTTATTCTCAAATTCACCATGTTCATCAGTTACATATCGACCAAGCCCAAAATCATAACTTAACCTATCTTCTCTAATGAGATAACCACTCGCGTCATAACTTTTTGAAATCTTTGACATATAATCCCCACCATTTTCATAGTAATATCTTTCTTCAAACTCTAGTTCGTTGCCCTGAGCATTGTACGAGAATGTTTCATGGGAAGAAGTATCCAATACGGATGTTTCTAGATCTACTTCTAACCTAGTATGAGACTTCATCTGAAAACGAGCACCGCCGGCATTGCCTGATTTCATATCAAATCCTTCAATATTCTTATTCTTTGCCATTCGCTTCAAAAAATCTCCTTGCGCAAAACAAGCACTCGCAAACACACAGATAGAAAAAAGTACGCCTAAAATTCTCATAACTCAACTTTGATACAAATATATACTTTTAGTTTAAAGTAACTAAACGACCGAACAAAATAACGAGTTAAACGATACATTTACAAATTTTATGTAAAAATATACATATACTAACTGGTCAATAAGCGATCAAAGTCTCTGGGAAACAACATACCTGTAATCCATGTTTCATCCAATGTAGCTCCAATTTTCTTATAGAATTCTAATCCCAATTCATTCCAGTCCAAAACCAGCCACTCCATACGGTTTGCACCTTCAATTTTTGCCAATTCAACCACTTTAGTAAATAAATCTTTCCCTATTTTATCTTTACGGTATGTAGGCTTCACGTAAAAATCTTCCAAGTACAAAGCCTTCCCCTTCCAAGTACTGTATTTCCAAAAGCATAATGCAAAACCAACAATTACGCCATCGTGATCGGCTACAAAAGCTTCAAAAAGTTGCTCTTTACCAAATCCAAACCGTCGAATATCATCGGCTGAAGTAGAGACTTCTTCAGGTGCTTTTTCATACAATGCCAATTCATTCACCAAGGCCTGAATTCCTTCTGCATCTTTTTCTACGGCTTTTCGCACTACTACATTTGTCATAAGCTATCAATTATCGCATATTTGTTGTACAAACGCGCAACTATGGCTAATGTAAAAAGCATTGGAGAATATTTAGACGCCACCGTAAAAGGTTCGGCAGCTGAAAAACTTAAAAAATTATTCAACGAAATAGAGCTTGCCTCTATCCACATACAAGAGCAATTGGCACACGCCAGCATCAACCAACATATAATGGGGGCTGCTGGACAAGAAAATGTACAAGGTGAAGCTCAACAAAAACTGGACGTTTATGCTGATGAATTGTTCATTAAGGCGTTTGCCCATAGCAAAGTAGTATGCGGTGTAGCTTCTGAAGAACGCGACGATTTTTTAGATGCAAAAGACGGCTTAAACAAAGATGGAGATTACATCATCACCATGGATCCATTGGATGGCAGCAGCAATATAGATGTAAACGTTCCTGTTGGTACTATCATTTCTATATATGAGCGCACAAGCCCTTACGGCGATTGTACCATGGACGATTTTTTACAGCCTGGAAGACAACAAGTAGGAGCGCTTTATGTATTGTATGGTGCAGCATGTTTATTGGTATGTTCTTTTGGCGATGGTAGCTCTGTGTTTGCTTTAAACCAAAGTTTGCGCCAATTTCAATTAACAGACACTCGCTTAAACGCACCAGAAACAGGTAGAATTTACAGCATCAACGAAGGAAACGGTAAAAGTTTTGAGCCCCGTATAAGCAAGTACATCGATTTTTGTCAGAGCAGCGACAACGATCAAGGAAAAGCTTATTCTGGAAGATACATTGGTTCTTTAGTAGCTGATTTTCATAGAAACTTAATAAAAGGCGGATTGTACATCTACCCTGGTACAGAAAGCAACCCAAGAGGAAAATTGCGTTTGCTTTACGAAGCTAATCCACTAGCTTTTATTGCCGAAAATGCCAATGCTGCCGCAAGCGATGGCGAACAGAGTATTTTGGATTTAAAACCAAAGGAATTGCACGAACGTTGCCCATTATTTATAGGCTCTCGCAAAATGCTAGATAAAGCACTAAGTCTATAATTTCCATGAATCCAGTTGACGAAAAAGCAGTAAACAAAGAGTCATTGATTGGCCGTTATCTTATGCATCCTCATGCAGAGAACATTGTAGCGGCTATCAAAAAGAAAGAAAAAATAAAGCTGAACGGCCTTATAGGTTCTGGATTTTCTCTACTTGCTGAATCTGTAATTCGTCACACTCCTGGAATACATTTTGTAATCGGGCTAGACAAGGAAAATGGAGCCTATTTATACAACGATTTACAAAACTTAAACCCAAAAAAGAACAGCTCGTTTTTCCCGGCATCCTACACAGTTCCTTACCAAGAGGAAGCTGTAGAAAATGGCAATGTATTGATGCGTGCCGAAACTCTTCAAAAAATATCAGCATCAAGCAGTTGTGTTGTTTTTAGTCATCCTTCTGCCCTTTCTGAAAAAGTAATTCAGAAAAAAGAGCTCCAACAAAACACCCTAACCATTGTTCAAGGTGAAGATGTAGACTTGGACTTCCTCAACGAATACTTGCTTCAATTTACTTTCGAAAAGGTAGATTATGTTTACGAACCTGGGCAATTTAGCATTCGTGGTGGCATCATAGATATTTTCTCGTTTGCCAACGAATACCCCTACCGAATAGAGTTATTCGATACCGAAGTTGAAAGCATTCGCTTGTTCGATCCTGTTGATCAGTTGTCTATCAAGCAAATGAAAAAGGTGAGCATTATCCCTAATGTTCAAAGCCAAATGTTTGAAGAAAACAGGGCTTCCCTTTTTGAGTTTTTACCCAAAGACGCCGTAATATGGGTTGATAGCATCGACATCTTACTTTCTAGACTAGAAACCGAGCTTGAAAAAGGACAAAGGGTTTTCGAAAAACTATCAACCGAAGTAAAATATACACCGCCTGAGGAGATGTTTCTTGGCCCTGAAAAAGCTTTGCAATTGCTTAGCAATTTCACGGTTATAGAATTTGGACACGGTCGATATTTTAAAGATGGATCTGTATTTGAATTCAATCAGAAATTTCAGCCTAGTTTCAATAAAAACTTCGACATGCTCTGGGAGCACTTCGCCGAGCAAGAAAAAGAAGGTTACACCAACCTATTGCTGTGCGACAACCCAAAGCAAAGCGAACGTTTGTATGCCATCTACGAAGCGCAAGAAAAAGAAATCAATTTCAGAACAGTAAACGTTGCGGTATTTGCTGGTTTTCAAGACAGAGATTTAAAAATCAACGCTTTTACCGATCACCAAATATTTGAGCGTTACCACCGATTTAAATTAAAAGAAGGATTTAGAAAAACCAAACAAGCTCTTACCATAAAAGAGCTTACTAGTTTGGAAATTGGCGATTATGTAAGCCACATAGACCATGGTGTCGGTAAATTTTCTGGATTAGAAAAACTGGAAGTCAACGGAAAAGTTCAAGAAGCAATACGATTAGAATACAGCTCTGGCGATATGCTCTACGTAAGCATACACTCGCTGCACCGCATTTCGAAATTTACTGGCAAAGAAGGCTCTACACCTAAAGTCAACAAATTGGGAACTCAAGCTTGGGCTGCACTTAAAACAAAAACCAAGAAACGCGTAAAGGAAGTTGCTTTCGACTTAATAAACCTGTACGCCAAAAGAAAAACAGCCAAGGGTTACGCTTTTTCTCCCGACACCTATTTACAAACCGAGCTAGAAGCTTCGTTCATTTACGAAGACACGCCCGATCAATTAACCGCTACCATTGACGTGAAAAACGACATGGAGAAGGAAACTCCAATGGATAGATTGGTGTGTGGTGATGTGGGTTTTGGTAAAACAGAAATTGCGATGCGGGCTGCATTCAAAGCCGCTACCGATGGCAAACAAGTTGCCATTTTGGTGCCTACAACCGTTTTGTGTTTGCAGCATTTCAAGAGTTTCAAAAAGCGACTGAAAGACTTCCCAGTCACCATTGATTTTACATCAAGACTAAAAACCACAAAAGAAAATACAGAAACTTTAAAGCGCTTAGAAAGCGGCGAAACAGATATAATAATCGGTACGCATAAACTCATTGGTGGAAAAGTAAAATATGCCAATTTGGGTTTACTTATCATTGACGAAGAGCAAAAGTTTGGCGTAGCAGTAAAGGATAAATTAAAGACCTTAAAAGCCAATTTAGATTGCCTTACCCTTACCGCTACACCTATACCACGAACGCTTCAGTTTTCGTTGATGGGCGCTAGAGATTTGTCCATAATAAAAACGCCACCCCCAAACCGTTTCCCAGTTCAAACCGAAATAAAAGGCTTCAACGAAGAATGGATACGCGATGCCATAATGCACGAAGTAGAACGTGGTGGACAAGTGTATTTTATACACAACAGAGTACAAAATATCAAAGAAATTACGGGTCAATTGCAAGCGCTTGTGCCGGGTATACGCATTTGCATCGGGCATGGCCAAATGGACCCAAAAAAGTTGGAGCAGGTGATGATAGATTTCACCGATGGCATATACGATGTTATAGTAGCCACCACTATTTTAGAAAGCGGGATAGACATTACCAATGCCAATACCATCATCATCAATCAGGCACAGAATTTTGGATTGTCGGATTTACACCAATTGCGTGGACGTGTTGGAAGAAGCAACAAAAAGGCATTCTGTTATTTGATAGCACCACCAATGCACCACTTACCTACCTTAAGTAGAAAAAGATTGCAAGCATTGGAGCAATTCTCTGATCTGGGCAGCGGAATGGAAATTTCCATGCGCGATTTGGACATTCGCGGGGCTGGAGATCTTTTGGGAGGAAATCAAAGCGGATTCATGAACGAAGTGGGCTTTGAAACCTACAGCAAGATCTTGAACGAAGCCATTCGCGAACTCAAGCAAAACGAATTCAAAGACCTGTTTGAAGAAGAGAACAAACAACTTGGAGTGGATGAATGTGTGCTCGAAACCGACTTGGAATTACTCCTTCCTGATTGGTACGTTGAGAACATAAAAGAGCGCTTGATACTTTACAAAGAGTTAGACAATTTGGACACCGAAGAAGACATCAACACTTTCCGCCAGTCGCTTGAAGATAGATTTGGAACCATCCCAGAAGAGAGCGAAGAATTGCTTAAAACCATTGAATTAAGACGAACAGGAAAAGCCATTGGTTTTGAAAAACTGAAAATCAAGAATGGTAAAATGATGGGCTATTTCGCTACCGAAAATAACCAAGATTATTTCCAATCAGAATCTTTTGGCAAGGTGATACAGTTTGTCCAGAAAAACGCCCTAAACGCCCAACTGAAAGACAACAAAGGCAAGTTCTATTTGGTTTTACAGCCTTGCGCGAGCATCACTAAAGCCATAGAGTATTTATCGGGAATGATTTTATAAAAAACGGCTAAAAGCAATGCCTTCAACCGTTTGGTATTGTTATAGTATATCCAAAATATTTTCAGGAGGTCTTCCTACTATTGCTTTGGTTCCATTCACAAAAATGGGACGCTCAATTAGTTTAGGATTTTCTAGCATGACTTGTATCCACTCGTCATCAGTAAGCGATAAACCTTTCAGCTTTTCTTTAAAATAGGCTTCGCCTTTTCTTACCAAAGCTTCAGGTGCTATATCTAGCTTGGCCAAAAGCTTTCTGAATTCTGCTTCCGTAGGGATATCTTCTAGGTATTTTACAATCTCAGGAGAAACACCTTTCTCTTCCAAAAGCGTTAAACCCTGTCGGCTTTTACTGCATCTTGGGTTATGATAGTATTGCATTGTTTTATCCGCCATATTCCATTAAAAATGCTTTTAAGAAAGGGGTTAAATCGCCATCCAAAACAGCATCTACATTGCCCGTTTCGTGACCCGTTCTTACGTCTTTGATTAATTTATAGGGATGCAAAACATAGTTTCGTATTTGCGACCCCCACTCAATTTTTTTCTTTCCAGCTTCAATTTCATCCACCGATTCTTGTCGTTTGCGCATTTCTGCTTCGTACAATTGCGATTTCAATAAACGAATAGCATTCTCACGGTTTTGCAATTGCGAGCGACTCTCTTGGTTTTTAATAATAATTCCCGATGGCTTGTGATACAATCGTACGGCAGTTTCCACCTTGTTTACGTTTTGCCCTCCAGCACCACCACTTCGGAATGTATCCCAAGTTAAGTCTGATGGATTTACGTCAATTTCAATATCATCGTCCACCAAAGGATAGACATATACCGACACAAACGATGTATGGCGTTTAGCGTTCGAATCGAAAGGACTAATGCGCACCAATCGATGTACACCATTTTCTCCTTTTAAGTAACCAAAGGCAGAATCGCCTTCAATTTCCATGGTTACTGATTTTATTCCCGCTACATCGCCTTCTTGATAATCAGACTCTTTTACTTTATATCCATTTTTCTCGGCCCACATGATATACATCCGCATAAGCATGCTAGCCCAATCGCAGCTTTCTGTACCACCAGCGCCTGCTGTAATTTGAAGCACGGCATTCAGACCATCTTCCTTAGCCGAAAGCATTTTTCTTAGCTCTAGATTGTCGAGATTTTCTTTGGTAAGGATTTCTTGCTCTGCCAATTCTTCATCGGTAGCTTCTCCCATTTTCACAAAATCATACAATACCGCCAAATCTTCATACGAAGCAAAAGCTGTTTCGAACTCTTCTACCCATTTTTTCAATTCACGGGTATCGCGCATGATTTTCTCAGCCTTTTCAGCATCATCCCAAAAATTAGGATCTAGCGCATATTGCTCTTGTTCACGGATGCGTTCTTTCTTGGCATCAACGTCAAAGATACCCCCTTAACGCTTCCAGGCGTCCTGCTAACTGTTGCAGTTGTTCTTGTGTAACCATGGCGCAAAAATAGCAAGCTGAGCGTTACTTTTATGGGAAAGGAGAAATAATTGTTTAGGATAATTCTACTGAATGTAGTTCTCAATGATATCAAGCCCAGAATCTCTACAAAATTTTTTATTTCAATCTGAAAATCTCTGGAATTAACCCCTTTATATTTCGCTTCAGTTACTTCGAGTGAAATTCTGCAGGAATTTTGTATCGAGAAGTCAGTTCTATAATCTCGATACTATTTTCTCCATTGCATTTCTAAAATCACTCGATTTGACAAGGCATTGAAATGCGGATGAGTCAAACCTCACCTCTCTCTATCACGTCATTCACCACATTGTATTCGAAGCCTTTTTGCACAATGAAGTTTTTGGTCTTTATTTCTAACTGATACTCCTTTAAACCTTTACCACTGTACTCTTTTTTCTTCTTTTCGTACAAGTGTATTATGGCTTTAGCATAATCATCGTCGGTAATTTCGGCCATGCCTTTTTTGATGTTGTAGGCACTTATTTTTCTTTGCTTCAATTCGTACAATATGCGTTGCCTTCCCCAATACTTATAGAAAAACTTCCCACGCACGAAGGCTTCGGCAAAACGACCTTCGTCAATAAAGTTTTCGGCATACAATTCGTTGATCATTTCATCGGCCTCTAAACCATAATAGCCCCAGGTATACAATTTGTTTTTGCATTCGGCAACATAACGCTCTTGATATGCGCAAAAACGACGCAAACGCTCTAATGCTTCTGCACGATGGTATTTCCTAGGATTTGACAATGGGCTATAGCTTAAAATTATTGGACACCACTCTTGTTTGTTCTACCTTTGTGAACGTGCAAAATAAAGCTTCTATTCAAATATTACTGATTGCTAATGCAGTTTCGCAATTTGCACAAGGCATATCCATGATTGCCATTCCTTGGTATTTCATCAACAATCTTAAAGCAAGTAGTACATACAATCTGGTATTCTTTGTTGTTACGGCTGCAACCTTCATTTGGGCTCAATATGCGGGAACACTGATAGACAAATACAATAGAAAACATATTTTCCAAGGTCTTTGTTTGGTTGGCTTAGGCGTATTGTCTTTTGCCGGTTTCTACGGTTGGTATTTAGGCGAAATGCCCTTGTATCTACTCATCATTGTCTTTTCTTTCACCGTATTGAATTACAACATACACTATCCAGCACTTTACGCTTTGGCTCAAGAGTTATCCGATAGCGATTCGTATGTGAAGGTGAATAGTTTACTTGAAGTGCAAGGACAGTCTACAAACATGATTTCTGGAGCTGCTGCAGCATTGCTCATAGGTGGAGTAAGCACATCTATTTTCGGGGTCGATATAATTGTTGAAAAATGGGGATTAGAGAAAATATTTTTAATGGATGCGTCAACGTATTTAATCGCATCGGTTTTACTGATCTTCTTAAAAAACAAAGCTTCCGATAAATTATCGCGCGATACAGGGTCTATTTTAAAAAGACTTAAAAAAGGGTGGCAATTCTTAGGGCAGAACAAAGCCATTCTTAACTACGGTCTATTCACTTATTTTGTATTTGTGTGTGTTATTGTACACGTCTTTTACGTGATGCACCTGTACATTTCTGATTATTTGCAAGCCGATGGTTCTGCCTTGGCTATTGCTCAAGTATTCCACACTGCAGGCGCATTAACCGCTGGTATATTTTTACAGAAAGCCCTTAAACGATGGTCTACCATCAATGTTAGTTTGGTACTAATGGGCATTACTTTGCTTTCATTTGCTGGTATGGCATCTACTAAGAATATTTGGTTTTTCGCCCCTGTATGTTTGCTGGTGGGTTTTGCCAATTCAGGTATACGTATTGCTCGTGTTACGGCCATATTTAAGATGGTACCGAAAGAAACCATAGGAAGAGTAACCAGTGTGTTTCAAAGCGCAAATATCTTTCTTCGATTGATACTTATCGGCATTTTTTACCTGCCTTATTTTGTATCCAACCCAGAGCAAGCATATTGGGTTTACGTAGTATTTATTGGATTAGCCATGCTGCCTATTTTATTAGCCTACAGTAAAATTGCAACTGTTTTTGGTAAAAGCGAAAAGCCCAGCGTATTGCCGGGCTTTTCTAGAATTAAGTAAGGATTTGTATTATAAATCCAATTTGTTTTTTCCTGTTTTATCAAACAATCCATATTGCAGGAAATCGTAAGATGAGTCAGGTTGTAGTTTGAATCTAACTTTGTATGTTTTCTTCCACTTCCGTAGAATTTTTCTCCAGTCCTTTTTTAAGTAAGACTCAACAAAAGGGTGTACACGAAGGATAAAACGTTCTTTTTTCAATAAATCAGCTGCTGCAGCTATTTTGCTTTCGATCTTATCGATATGCATAACCGAAGCATGTATATCGCCAGTACCATCGCAAGTAGGGCATTTTTCGCTAGTATCTATTTCTGTTGCTTGTTTTACACGTTGACGGGTAAGCTCTATTACACCAAATTTGCTTGGTTTAAGCACATGATGCTTGGCTTTATCGTCTTTCATGCAAGCACGTAAGAATTCGTATAGTTTCACACGGTTTTCTTCCGCCGCCATGTCAATAAAATCAACACAAATAATTCCCCCCATGTCGCGAAGACGAAGCAATCTTGCAATCTCTTCAGCACATTCCATGTTGGTTTCAAGTGCGTTGGTTTCTTGATCCTTATTTAGAGCACGGTTTCCACTGTTCACGTCAATAACGTGCATAGCTTCAGTATGCTCTATAATTAGATAAGCACCAGATTTTAAAAGAACCTTTTTACCAAATGATGATTTTATTTGCTTATTCACATTATAGCTTTCAAAAATGGGTAAAGAGTCGTTGTAGGATTTAACAATACCTATCTTATCCGGAGCTTTTTCTTTAATGTAGCTCTTTATTTCGTCTGCTAGTTCATCGTTATTTACCACAATGGAATTGAACGATGGATTGAGCAAATCACGCAATACGGAGTTGGTTTTGTTAATTTCTCGGAGAATCAGGTCTGGAGCTGCAGAACCATCAAGATTTTTGATGCATTCTCCCCAGCGATTAACCAAGTCTTTTAAGTCGTCGTGAAGTTCTTTCACACCTTTGTTTTCGGCAACGGTACGAATGATGACTCCAAAATTAACCGGACGGATGCTATGCATCAATCGTCTCAATCTATCGCGTTCGTCAGAGTTTTTAATTTTCTGTGATAGCGATACTTTGTTAGAAAATGGCACCAATACGAGGTACCTTCCGGCTACAGTAATTTCGCAAGATAATCTTGGGCCTTTGGCGCTAATGGGTTCTTTTGTTACTTGTACAAGTACGTCTTGTCCAGTCGTAACAACTTCTTCAATACGTCCGTGTTTATCTATCTCCTCGTAATCTTTAAGATTAACGTCGTCAAGATGATGGCCGTAAGTTTTTCCAAAAAGTGCCTTAGAGGCGAAAGCGTTAACTGCTCTAAAATTTTGACCTAAATCCAGATAATGAAGAAAGGCGTCTTTTTCATAGCCAACATCAACAAAGGCAGCATTTAGGGAAGGCACGATTTTGCGCACCTTTCCCAAGTGCATATCACCTACGCTATACGCAGGTGGAATAATACTTTCAGTATGATATTCTCTTAATTGGCCATTGCTAAGCAATGCCAAGGACACCTCTTCACTTCCAGAATCAATAATTAATTCTGTGTTCAAGAGTTTTTTCATTTAGCACGCCCGTAAATAAGCGTACTTATGGCTCAAAAGAAAAAATTATTTCTTCTTCTTATGTCTGTTCTTTCTTAGACGTTTTTTTCTCTTGTGAGTAGCCATCTTATGTCTCTTTCTTTTCTTTCCGCTTGGCATAGCTTCTAAATTTTAAGGTTGATTAATGTTTATATAATTCTATTATACTCTCGTTTGTTTCCTTGGCAAATTTCCCTGCCTTGGCTTTCTCTAAGATGTCTGCAGCAGCTTTTTGATTACCAATTTCTTGGTAAGATTCAAAAAGATACACATACGCCTCTTCAAAACGTGGTACTTTGACTGCTACTTCTAAACGTGGTATGGCTTTAACATACTGTTGAGTAACAACTGAAAATACACCTAAGTGATAATTCAATTCAGGATGATTGGGCATCTGCTCTTCAAGAGCTTTCAACTTACCAATCCCCTCCATAGGACTATCACCCCGTACCATCGCCACGGCACGGTTAATTTCTATTTCAACATCGCTAAGTTCTACCCTAGCGCTGGCTGGTGATTTCGGCAAATAAACAACAAGCAATGCAAGTGCTACACATAACAGTGCAACAACAGAAATTACTTTAGTTTGTTTCCCTTTCACCAATTATTTTTTTGTACTCTCTTTTACACTTTCAACAAACACTTTAGCTGGCTTAAATGCTGGCACAAAGTGCTCTGGTATAATGATGGTAGTATTCTTAGAGATATTTCTTCCTGTTTTCTCTGCTCTCTTCTTAACAACAAAAGAACCGAAACCTCTTAAATATACATTGTTTCCATCACTTAATGACTCTTTGATGCTTTCCATCATAAGCTCAACAGTTTTAGCAACACTTTCTTTACTAATTTTCGTTTCGTTTGCAATCTTCGTAACTAAATCCGCCTTCGTCATTCCTATTCTATAAATTGAGTTCGCCCAAATCAGGTAATTTTGGGGGTGCAAATGTACACTAAATAATCTTATAAGCAAATGCTTGAAACACAAAATATTAAGGCACAATCTTTCGCTTCTTGCCTAGAATTATGGTACAACGATAACAAGCGAGAACTTCCTTGGAGAGAAAGTATTGATCCGTATTCTGTTTGGCTTTCTGAGATTATTTTACAACAGACACAAGTAAAACAAGGCTGGGATTATTATCTCAAAATAATCAAAGCATTTCCCACTGTCAGTGACTTAGCATGTGTTTCTGTTGATGATTTTTACCCCTATTGGGCTGGATTAGGTTATTATTCTCGAGCAAGAAACTTATTGAAAACAGCACAGATAGTTTCCGAAAAACACAATAACTTCTTTCCAAACACCAAATCCGAGCTTTTAAAACTCCCAGGCATTGGCGACTATACCGCGTCTGCTATTGCCTCAATCTGTTTCGATAGTAAAGACGTAGCTATGGACGGAAATTTGAATAGAGTATTCGGTCGAATCAGTGAATTCGGAAAAGATCTAAAAGTTCAAAAACACAAATCAGAACTCAAAACAATAGCCGAATCATTTGCTCCAAAATCTAATCTTGGCGATTTCAATCAAAGTTTAATGGATTTGGGGTCGAGCATTTGTACTTCATCCAACCCAAAATGCCCAATCTGTCCAGTTTCTGTTTTTTGCGAGGCTAGAAAAGCAGACACTCAACTCTCTTTTCCTTTTAAATCAAAACCTATAAAGAAAGAACTGTTACACTTACATTACTTTATTCATGATGACGACAATATCCACATCAAGAAACGAACAGATGGAATCTGGAACAATCTATTTGAATTGCCAGGCTTTTGGCTAAACAATCAAAATGAAGTTATTTACAACAATTCCAATTTGAATTTTGATGATCTGATATTAACTCAACCTATTTGGAAAACCAAACACTTGTTGAGCCATAAAATAATGCATATTCACTTCCATAAGCTAACGACAGAAACCAACACAACTTTTGAGATTTTAAACAAAAATGAAATTCACACTAAAGCTTTTCCTAGACCAATAGAAAAATTTATATGTGACTTTATAGGTGATTGAAAGTGTTTTTTATTATATTCATAGGTAAAACTAAACTATTATGGCAAGTTTAAACAAAGTAATTTTAGTCGGAAACGTAGGGAAAAACCCTGAAGTAACTCATTTTGACAAAGGAGCTAGTGTTGCTCGTTTTTCAATAGCAACTAGCGAAAGCTACAAAGACAAAAACGACGAATGGCAATCTCGCACAGAATGGCACAATGTTGTTTGTTGGAGAGCTTTAGGCGAAAGAGCTGAGAAACAAATTAAGAAAGGCGATACCGTGTATGTGGAAGGAAAAATAAGAAACAACACTTACACCGATAAAGACAACATTAAACGCTCTTCAACCGATATTGAAGCAACTACTTTTAGTATCTTTGTTCATAGAGAACTACAAGGCAACAGCAACAATCCTGAGCCCAGCAACAACTTCAGCAACGGCGACGATAACCCGAGCCCAGAAGTTTTAGGTGACAAAGGAGATGGTTTGCCATTTTAAAAACAATTAATTGGAAAGCGACACAAGTTTATTGCTTGATTTAATCTATTTCGAAAATGCCACTCTAGAGCTTTGGCTATATCTTGGAGTGGTTTTTTTATTACTCTTTTGCTCTGCTGCAGTCAGTGGATCTGAAGTTTCATTTTTCAGTTTAACACCTGGCGATGTATCTGCTTTAAAAGAATCGGATGGTAAAAGAGAAAAAAAATTATTAGCTCTTTTAGAACAACCACAACATCTGCTAGCTAGCATATTAATAAGCAACAACTTCATTAACATTTCCATTGTTGTACTTACCGGCATATTAATGGATGAGTATGTAAAAATAGAAGTGAAATGGATATCTGTGTTAGTCAACATTGTCATCATCACCTTTATCATACTCTTATTTGGTGAAATCATCCCTAAGGTCTACGCAAACAAGCGAGCTTTGAAAATGAGTTTAGCCATGTCGTCTGTATTTCATGTTCTCACAAAAAGACTCAATCCTTTAAGCAAATACCTTATCAACAGTTCCTCATGGTTGCAGAAAAAAATAAAAATTGTTGAGCATAAAGTATCCGTAAATGAATTGGAGCACGCGCTTGAATTAACATACGGAGATTCGAATGGAGAAAGCAACGATGAGGAAGAGAAAATTCTTCGTGGTATCGTTGAATTTGGCAATAAAGAAGTTCAGCAAATTATGACTCCCCGTACTGAAGTTGTAGCCATTGACACCGCTTTTGATTACGATCAAGTACACGAAATTATTACCAATAGCGGGTTTTCACGTATGCCTGTTTATGTTGAAACACTAGACAATACAACAGGATTTTTATACATAAAAGATCTTATTGGCGGAGATGAAACTAAGGATTGGCATCAATACATACGCCCAGCCTTTTTTGTGCCAGAAAACAAAAGCATTTCAGATCTTTTGCGAGAATTTCAAGTAAGAAAAATACACCTAGCCGTAGTCGTTGATGAATACGGTGGATCAAGTGGTGTAGTTTCTTTAGAAGACGTAATAGAAGAAATCGTTGGAGAAATTTTCGATGAATTTGATGATGAAGACCTCAACTATTCACGACTAGATGATAACACCTATGTGTTTGAAGGTAAAATGCCTTTGGTGGATTTCTGTAGAATATTAGAATCGGACACCGATCATATAGAAAAAGGAAAAGGCAACGCAACCACTTTAGCCGGATATGTGATTGAAAATATTGGTAAAATTCCCAAGAAAGGCGAACGCATTAATTTCGACAATCTAGAATTAACCATTGAAGCAGCCGATAAAAAACGCATCAAACAAATTAAAGTAAAGGTTAAATGAAACGTTGGTTAACACTATTGCTCGTTCCTTTTATTGCTTGCCAAATGGATTACTCTCCAAAACCATTAGCATACAACCGCATTGATATTCCAAAAAACATAGAGCACAAACAGATTGACACGCCCAAATATTGGAAAAGCTATCTCTACAGCGGTGCAAATGTGAAAAACGACCGTAAAAACGATCGTTGGAACACCATTATTTTCCCCAAATACAATGCCGAACTATTTCTAACCTACTTTCCTATTTCCGATACTTTAGGTTTGGAAACTTTATTGGAAGAAATGCATCAACTGAGTTTTGATCACCAGCAAAAAGCCAACGCTATTGAGGTTAATCCTAAAGAACTGAACAATGGCAATCTCATTCTTGAATACAAAATTAAAGGCGATGCTGCTACAGCTTATCAGTTTTGCATAACCGACAGCTCTCGAAATTATTTGCGAGGTGCATTGTATTTTAGAAACACCCCTAACTACGACAGCACATTACCAGTACTCTCATTTATAGAACAAGAACTATCGCTTTTTATGGATAGTTTGGAGTGGAAAAATTAATATTTTCTCTTTGCTAGAAACATTGTTGCTTTTTCATTTCTTTCAAAGCACAATAAAAAATTAAAGGTATCTGGCACCAACTTATATCGTTTTTCTATGGTCTGTGAATTCAAATTAGGGTGACGGCTAACAACAGACAACCTCGCTTTTAAAAGTCTTTTTTTTGTTGTCTTATCCAATTCAATAGTTTCTGTAATCTCAAACACTTTTCCAGGAAAACCTTCTTTATAATCTTCCGAAACCAAAAATCCATTCGCTTCAGTTAAAGCAAACTTACCAGCCAAAAAACCGTTTACTCGCAATTTTTTAAACGCTGGGTTTGGGTCATATACAAAACGAGGCTCAGTACAATTGTGAATAGAAAACAATGATCCTTTCACATCAAAAACAGTGTCATTTCCATCGACAATATGATGTACAAAAATTTGCTCCATAGAGTCCAATCCGAAATGGAGCAACAAATCCTTCAATTCATTATTAACAACTACCAAGTGTACATCGAAAGCAAATTCTCTCCATTGAGCCTTTAAAAGTTCGATATCCAACATCGGGGACAACTTAAACAACAAGCCAATTTTGTTTTCATGGCACATTTTAGGCAAACCACTCACATCAGGCAAGTAGTTTTCTAGAACACTTACACGTTGTTGTTTATCATTTACTCGACTTGGATCGGCATAAAACAAATCGCCTTTTTCAAAATGATGGGTTTTCCAATATTCTTCCGCAGTGGAATGCAAACAAGCAACATTGGAATTGTTACGAAAATTGAATTTCGCTGTCTCATGAACCAACAAACTAGGCTCTATATGGACCAAATCCTTCCCCTCTTGCATGTAATAAGCATCAATACCGAAACCTCCACACAAATCAACAATACGCTTATACGGGTTGCTAATTTGCTTTTTCACATTCGCAGTTACTGAACTAGAACTTTGAGCAGCGTTCAATTTCTCAGGAGGTGGCATCATAACAAATGGCTCTTCAACCAAAGGCGGAAATTTTTTTGAGCTGTGCCTGATACCTAATACAGTTTTAGCTATTTCAGATAGCAAAACATTTTCAAAACTTTGACTAGAAAAAATCTGTTTTTCCCAATCCTTAATTTGATAATGCCCAAACTTCTTTTTGAAATCAGAATGATTTAGCGCAGCCAATATGGCCTCAGCATTATCGTTAAAAGGCATTGTCTTTCCTTTTGCATTGGATAAAGTAAACAAGACTTAGCAACACAAAAATAGCGCCTAATTGATGTATTGATCCAATCCATACGGGCACACCTCCTGCTGAAATGAGAATGGTAATAACACCTAATATAAATTGAACAAACACAAAAAGGGCTACTGGAGTAAACTGATTCCAAAATCCATTTTTACGATACGCCTGTACTCCCATTACCATAGTTATTAAGAACAAAATGGTTCCCAAATAACGATGTATCAATTGCACACCATCTTTATGATCGGTAATATTTTTAATCCATGAATCAAATGGAAAAGCATTTTCAGGAATCAATGACCCGTTCATCAGAGGGTAGGTATTATAAATAGCCCCAGCATCCAATCCTGCTGTAAAGGCACCCCAAATTACTTGCATAAAAAACACAACAAACAATACTCTTGCTGTACGAAGGCTGTATCCAGACCTTGCCGAAAAACTCAAACGTTTGGGCCTAGAATCCAAATATGTATAGTACACAAAACATATTAAACTTAAAGCCGCAAAAAGATGTAGCGCCAATCGATAATGACTAACATCTGGTCTATCCTGCAATCCGCTAAGTACCATAAACCATCCTATTCCACCAACCGCAGCTCCGCCAAATAAGATGATCACACTACGCTTTAATAAAACGCCCTTAAGTTGTTTTTTAATAAGGAAATAAATAAAAGGAATGATGAAAACTATACCCAACATTCTTCCCCAAAGACGATGAAAATACTCCCAAAAAAATATGCTTTTGAATTCATGCAAAGTCATGTCATGATTGACCAACTTAAATTCAGGAAAATTTTGATACTGTTCAAACCTTTCTTGCCAAGCAGCATCGCTAGTTGGCGGTATTGCTCCCAAAATAATATTCCAATCGGTCATCGATAGTCCAGAATCTGTCAATCGAGTAACACCACCAATAAACACCATGCAGCTAATCAACACTACACCTGTAAGCAACCAAATTCTAACTCCTTTCGAGGCCATTCAAAAAAATATTTAAATAAAAAAAGGGGCTTCAAAAATATGAAACCCCTTAATGATATTATGTATTAAACAATGCAATTAGTTAACAATGACACGAACCAAGTTCAACAAGTTTGGAACTTTAATTCCCAAGCTGTAATTATTGGCAGAAGGTTTTGATTCCTTTTCTGGATCATTGCCTTCAACAGCATCTATCTTTTCGTATTTCACTTTAGAAATAGTTACTTCAACAGAATTTACTTTATACTGTCCATTCCCTAAATTTTCGATAGCTGCAATCATCTCCTTTTCAGTGATTACGTCTTCGTCGTACTCAATATTAGCAAAGTCAGTAATCTCGTCTTGTTTAAAATCAACCGAAGCTGTTGAAACACCTTCAAGTTTATTCAATGTCGATTCTATCTTTTTAACACAAGATATACCACAAGCCATTCCTTCCACACCGATCTTAGCAACAGCCTTACCTGTACCTTCTACAATCTTTTTTTCTACAGTGAAATGGCTAGCACTTTCTTTACTTTCTGAATTGCAAGCAGTTAGCACAAAAGCACCACATAAAAAGCTTAAAATGATTTTTTTCATGTCGTTCATTTTCACAAATTTAGCATAATCTTTGCCAATCTTCCATCATTAACATTACTTAACCCAAATATGGCTTGGATTCGCATAGCAGTTTTATCAATTATTTGGGGCAGTTCCTTCATTCTAATGAAGCGTGGAATTTTTGACGCCGATGGCACTACATTATTTAATGGCTTTGAAGTGGCAGCTATTAGAATAGCATCAGCATTTCTAGTTTTATTACCCATAATTCTTCGACACATCCGATCGATTCCTAAAAACAAGTTGTGGCTCATATTAGTTTCTGGATTTGTTGGTAATGGATTGCCCGCTTTATTTTTTGCCATTGCTCAAACAAAAATAGACAGCAGTTTATCTGGTGTTTTGAATGGATTGACTCCAATATTCACAGCCATCATTGGAATTATGTGGTTCGGCAACAAACTCAACAAAAAAGTTTTGCTCGGCGTTTCTCTTGGATTGCTAGGAAGCGCCATACTGGTATTATCGGCCAACGGACTTAGTATTGAAGGAATGGCTTACAGCATCCTTGTAGTCCTATGTACATTAATGTACGGAATCAACGTGAACTTGATAAAAAGCAAATTGAAAGAAATTGCTCCATTAAAAATTGCTTCAGTAAGTTTTTTAGCTACCGGACTAATTGCTTCAACATCTTTGCTCTTTTCACCTAATCTCCCAAAGGTTGTAAACTCACCTACCTACCTAAATGGATTAGGATATCTTATCGTTCTAGGCGTTGTTGGCACTGCCTTTGCGGTAATAATGTTCAATAAACTAATTAAAGATACTACAGCTGTATTCGCTTCATCGGTAACATATTTCATTCCAATTATTGCCATTATTTGGGGTGTTTTAGACGGCGAAAGCTTTGGTTTATTACAAATTGTTGGGGCAATAGTTATAATAAGTGGTGTAAAACTTATCAAATCTTAAAAGTGGATAAAATAAAATTGTATATTTGCCCTCCAAATTTCTGAAGGAGATATGTACGCAGTTGTTGAAATAGCCGGCCAGCAGTTTAGAGTGGAAAAAGACCAGTCTTTATTTGTTCACCGCTTAGATAGTGAGGAAGGTAGTAAAATAGATTTTGATAATGTTCTTTTGATTGAGAACGAAGGTGAAGTAACCGTAGGGGCTCCAGTATTGGAAGGCGCTAAAGTTTCTGCCGAAGTTCTTAAACACCTAAAAGGTGATAAAGTAATCGTTTTCAAGAAGAAAAGAAGAAAGGGATACAAGAAAAAGAACGGTCACCGTCAGTATCTAAGTGAAATAAAAATTACAGAAATCGTAAAATAAGAATACCATGGCACATAAGAAAGGGGTAGGTAGTTCAAAAAACGGCAGAGAGTCGGAAAGTAAAAGATTGGGCGTAAAAATATTTGGTGGTCAGCACGCAAAGGCTGGTAACATCATTGTACGTCAAAGAGGTACTAAACACAACCCAGGTTTGAACGTTGGAGTTGGTAAAGACCATACACTTTTTGCACTTGTAGAAGGCAACGTAGAATTTAGAAAAAAGAGAGACAACAAGTCTTTTGTAAGCGTAGTACCAAACGTTTAATTTAAATTAACTTAAGTTTTTAAAAGCTCCTTTTTTAGGGGCTTTTTTTATATACATTCGTTTCGCGAAAATGTTCTAAAAATGCTAGAATTACAGAGAATTCACAATCAAACCGAGGCAGTAAAAACAGCCTTAAGCAATCGAATTGAAAACGCTCCAGAAATTATTGACCAAATCATTTCTTTGGACACTCAACGCAAAAGCATTCAGTCTAATTTAGACGACTTATTGGCTAAGCAAAATACTTTAGCCAAAGACATTGGTGCCTTTTTCAAAGCTGGCAATACTGATGATGCTAACAAGTTGAAAGGATTGGTTTCTGACCTGAAAGATGAATCGCAAGCATTAAAAGACAAGCAAACAAAAATAATTGAAGAGCTAGACCAAGCCCTTTACTTATTACCCAATGTTCCTAACGACGATGTACCTGTAGGCAAAACAGAAAACGACAATGAAATTGTTTTTTCTAAAGGCGACATCCCAAATTTGGGCAACAACAAAAACCCTCATTGGGATTTAACGTCAAAATATGGACTTATCGATTTTGAGCGTGGTGTAAAAGTTACTGGAGCAGGATTCCCCATCTACAGAGGAAAAGGCGCAAAGCTTCAACGTGCTTTGATACAGTTTTTTCTTGATGAAGCATCAGATGCTGGATATGAAGAAGTTATACCTCCGCATCTGGTAAACGAAGCTTCAGGCTATGGCACCGGTCAATTGCCAGACAAAGAAGGACAGATGTACCACGTTACTGAAGACGATTTGTACTTGATCCCTACTGCAGAAGTTCCACTTACTAATTTATACAGAGGCGACCTACTTACAGAAGATGAACTTCCAGTAAAAATATGCGGTTACTCTCCATGTTTCCGTCGTGAAGCAGGATCTTACGGAAAAGATGTAAGAGGATTAAATCGCTTGCATCAATTTGATAAAGTAGAAATTATCCGCATTGAAAAGCCTGAGAACAGTTATGCTGTATTGGATGAAATGGTGGAGCATGTTAAAGGTTTATTGGAAAAACTAGAATTACCATACCGAGTTTTAAAACTGTGTACAGGCGACCTAGGATTTACATCTGCTATCACCTACGATTTAGAAGTATTTAGTGCCGCTCAAGAGCGTTGGTTAGAAGTTTCTAGCGTTTCAAACTTTGAAACTTTCCAAGCTAACCGTTTGAAATTACGCTACAAGAATGCCGACAAGAAAAACCAATTCTTACATACTCTAAACGGTTCTGCTTTGGCATTGCCTAGAATCATGGCTGCCTTGATAGAAAACAATCAAACAGAAGACGGCATTAAAATTCCTAAAGCATTACATAAATACACACGTTTTGAAATCATTGACTAATTATTTTTTAGTTGCAGCCTTAAGTTTCGCTTTTGTTGCTTGCTCGTTGTTCACTTCATACAAAGAAGAAGCTAGCAAATGTGAAGCTTTAATAGCCCGACACGACAGTATTCAACAGGTTTACGACAACATCAATTTTGAAGAAATTCAAGTTATTGGTAAAACAGTTGAAACAGAAATGGACAGCATCAAAAAGTTGCTATCAACTACAGGTTTTGCACTAAAGAAAGAAGACGCCATGTTTTTAGGTCGTTACAAATCTGTATCGAAACCTTATCGAAAGTTGGAAGAAACTCGTCATGAAATCGAATTTGATCTTCGCTTGAGTAAAAAGCAACTAACTGACCTTCAACAAGATATCAACAACAAGAAAATTGAAAAAGAAGCGTTAACAACACACCTACAGACTGAAGAAAAAGCGCTTCAAGTAGTCATCAACAACATCAATAATTTCATTAAAAGTAAAGATGGTGTTAAGGTAGAATTCGAAAAAGACAAGGAAGAAATTAAGCGTATCTTTAAAGATATTGAAGGAAAATAAGTGCTAAAAAAAGTATTACTCTTTATCATCACATTCACCATTTTAAAGCCCGCACTTGCACAACAAAGCGACGCTGAATTTGCTGAACATTACTTCAATAAACAAGAGTACAACAAAGCCATTCTTTATCTTGACAAGCTTTATTACGATAAGAAAAATGTCAACTACTTCGATAAACTCTTAACCAGTTACATCAAAGTAGATGAGTTTCAAAAGGCTGAAAAACTCATAAAACAACATTATAAAGGTGCAGCTAAAGAGTTTGAAGAAGATATCGCATTAGCAAAGCTATTTGCCGTTAGCAATCCTGATAAAGCCGAAAAAATCTACCAGCATTTAAGCGAATTGCGACTAAAAAATCAAACCGACATTACTGTTCTGGCAGATTTTTTAATCAATAGCAAAGAATACCAACGTGCATATGAATTTTATACTGCTCATAAAGACCTTCAAAGTACCTACAATTACTATCTAACTTTAGCAAGAATATTTGGTGCTCTAGGAAAAAATAGTGCGATGATAGATCAATACCTGAATATGGTATTGGAAAATCCAGCTTATCAGAACATCGTTAAATCGTCCTTGATTCGATATCTCGATTTTACAGAAGATGAAGAGCTCTCGGAATTATTGCGTATTTCACTTTTAAAAGCACAACAAAATAGCAAATACAATCCCGCTATCGTTAGTCTATTGCAGTGGTATTACCTTCAAGTTGGAGCTTTTGATGCCGCTTTTTCTCAACTTAAAGCTGCCTCAAAAAGAAATGGCATTGTTTTAGAACCATTTCTAGAATTAGCTAAAACTTTAGCCAACAACGGCAAACTGAAACTGTGTTACGAAACTTACACGTACTTAGAAACTGAAGGGTTTTCTCCAGAAACGCAGCAATTTATTCAGACCAACAAAGTAAAATATGCTTATGCTTTTTACAACCAAAATAATGGCTTGGTTGAGGATGAATTTGATGTTGCCCCTATTTTTGATAATTACATTCGTGCAACATCTTTAAATGCCGCAAATGCATTTGTTTATCTAGATTTTGCCGACTACTTATTTCGATACAAAAAAGACATTTCTAGTGCTTTTGCTTATTGCGACAGCATCATCAACACACCAAATATTTATCCTAGAGTAGCCGCTTTTGCCAAAATAAAGAAAGCCGATATTTTGGTGGTAGAAGACGATATATGGGAAGCTTCCCTTTTGTATTCTCAGGTTGAAAAAGAATTCAAAAACGATGATTTAGGAAGTCACGCAAAACTTAAAAATGCTCACATTGCATACTATTCTGGTGACTTTGAATGGGCCCAAGCACAGCTAGACATTATAAAAGCTGCAACTTCTGAATTGATTAGCAACAATGCCATCGATTTATCGCTCATCATTACAGACAATTTGAACTTGGATACCAGCGGAACAGCTATGACACTTTATGCACAAGCCGATTTGTATCTATTGCAGAACAAAACTCCGCAAGCATTGGCATTGCTCGATAGTTTGATTGAGCTTTTCCCAACCCATAGTTTGAAAGACGAAATACTTTGGAAAAAATTCAACATTGCTAAAAAAGAACGCAATTATCCTTTAGCAAAAAGTTACCTAGAGCAAATCATTACCGATCATGCCTTCGATATTTATGCCGATGATGCTATTTACAATTTAGGTTTGATGTATCAAGACATTTTCAATGATTCGGCCGCTGCAATAGAACAATACAAAAACCTAATTATCAATCACCCCAACAGTGTCTTTACCGCTAACGCAAGAAAACGGTTACGCAACTTAAGGGGCGACAACATTAAATTTGAAGGATGATATTATACAGTGTTACAGTTAGTATAGACACCAATATAGCAGACGAATGGTTGCAATGGATGACAGAAACCCATGTACCTGAAGTAATGAATACAGGTTGTTTTATAGAAAGCAAAATTTGTCGACTATTGAACGGCGAAGAAGATGGTGGCCTAACTTATTCATTTCAATATTTAGCGCCAAGTCAAGCCGACTTCGACAAATACCAAAAAGAGCACGCACCTGCTTTACAAAAAGATCATTCTGATAAATACGCGGGCAAATTTGCAGCTTTCCGTACGTTATTAGAAGTATTGGACAGAACGACAATATAATGCACCATTTCCTGTAAATACGATTAGGACAAAACACTAAACTATGGCAAAAGTTACCGCAAAAAAACACCTCGGTCAGCACTTCTTAGTAAAACCCGATATAGCTTTTGACATAGCCAATTGTGCTGTAGATATTGTACAACCTGAAACCACTTTAATAGAAATTGGACCGGGTACTGGTGCACTTACGAAACATTTGGAACAGCTTTTTCCTAACAACAAATTACTGTTGTGCGAAATCGATAGAGAAAGTATTGCTTTTTTGAAGCAAGAATATGGTTTCGATCCTGAACGAATCATTACCGAAGATTTTCTTCAGTACGATTTGGAAACCATAGGGACTCAAATACACATTACAGGCAACTTCCCATACAATATCTCCACACAAATCATGTTCAAAATCATCGAGAACATCGACTTGGTTTCAGGTATGCATGGCATGTTTCAGAAAGAAGTAGCCGAACGTATTTGCGCAAAACCAGGATCAAAAACTTATGGTATCCTATCGGTATTGATTCAAGCTTACTTTAAAGCCGAGTATTGTTTTACTGTAGAAGCTGATGCCTTTGATCCACCACCAAAAGTACAATCGGGAGTGATGAAAATGGAGCGATTGGACAAAAGTGAATTTCCAGATGTTCCTTACGAAAAATTGAAAAAAGTGGTAAAATCAGCTTTTGGAATGCGCCGAAAAATGTTGCGTAATAGCCTAAGAGATTTTGGGTTAACCAACGAGCATCCTATGGCTCAAAAACGCCCCGAGCAGCTTAGTGTAGCCGAATTCTGTTCTATAACTAAAGAATTAATGTAGAGTATACTCAACGGCTATATCTTTAAGTACCTTAGCGTCGCAACGAGAAGAAAATTTAAGACGCTATGAGTTTCATCGTCAACAAAAAAAATTTAAACCTTTTAGTATCCTCAATTGAGGATGGCAACGATTCTTTCATTCAAACTCAATTAGCCGAACTTCACCCAGTTGATATCGGAGAGTTTCTGAATAGAATGGAATTCGAAGAGGCTGACTATATTCTAAAAGTATTATCGCCTCAAAAAGCTGCCGATGTATTGGTAGAACTCGATCCTGATTTACGTGATAAATTGGTTTCTACTTTTACTTCTCGAGAAATTGCTGACATGGTAAGCGACAACATCAATTCTGATGATGCTGCCGATGTTTTAGCGGAACTTCCTCCTATTAAAAAAGAAGAAGTTATCTCACTTTTAGGTGATGCAAATCAAGCTAGCGACTTAGTAGATCTTCTTACCTACGAATACGATACCGCTGGTGGTTTGATGGCAAAAGAACTCATTCAAGTGAATGAAGAATGGAATGTAGCCATGGCCATACGTGAAATGCGTAGACAAGCCGCCAACTTGGATGAAGTTTACACCATTTATGTGGTCAATAACAAAGACCAACTTGTAGGTACACTTTCGTTAAAAAAATTGCTTTTCAGTGATGCTTTACGCTCATCTATAAAAGATCTTTATAAAAAAACCGATGTCCATTTCGTCTACTCATCGCAAAGCGCTGAAGACGTAGTAGCCATCATGAAGAAATACGATTTGGTTGTGCTTCCTGTTGTGGACGAAAACCATACTCTTTTAGGCCGAATTACCATTGACGACGCTGTTGATGTTATGAAAGACGAAGCCGAAAAAGATTACCAGATGGCTTCGGGTATTTCGGCACAAGTAGCTGATGCAGATAGTGTTTGGGTAATAACTAGAGCTCGTATTCCTTGGCTACTAATAGGTTTAATTGGTGGAATATGTGTAGCGCAAGTAATTGGCATGTACGAAGAACAGTTACAGGTCAACCCCAAACTTGCCTTCTTTATTCCGTTGATAGCTGCAATGGGTGGTAATGTTGGTGTACAATCTTCGGCTATTGTAGTACAAGGATTGGCCAACAAAAGCATCGATATTTTACAAATCATTCCTCGTTTAGGAAAAGAATTGCTGGTGGCATTGATCAACGCAACCATCTGTGCTGCTCTTTTATTGGTTTACAGTTTTATTTTCAGTGCCGACGATCCTTCATTAGGTTATACCATTAGCATTTCATTGTTTGCCGTAATCATTTTAGCTGCGCTGTTTGGAACTGCAATACCGCTTTTCCTCAATAAATTTAAAATAGATCCAGCTTTGGCTACTGGTCCTTTTATTACCACAGCCAACGATATTATAGGTCTTATCATTTACTTCGTGGTAGCGCGTTTAATGTATGGTTTATGAAAGGCATAGTAGCATTTGTAGATACCGTACACGAAATACTTGAAGAAAGGCTTACTAAAGCTGGCTATCATTGTATCGATTTCACGTCCAAATCACTAGAAGAACTTGAAGCTTCAGCGAAAGATTTTACCGGTATTGTTATCCGTTCACGCTTTCCTATGAACCGCCCTTTTTTGAAAAAATGCAGTCAGCTAAAATGGTTGGCACGCTCTGGAGCTGGGTTAGAAAACATCGATTTAAACGCTTGCGATGAATTGGGCATTACTGTACACAGTTCTCCGGAAGGAAATCAACAAGCTGTAGCAGAACATGCGCTTGGGATGTTGCTGAACATGTTGAATAAAATTATCCCTGCTACCATAAGTGTAAGCCAAGGCAAATGGGATAGAGAGTTGCACCGAGGAAAAGAACTTTCCGGAAGAAGTGTTGGTATCATTGGCTATGGTCACATGGGACAATCGTTTGCTCAACTTTTAAAAGCTTTTTCGTGTAAAATATACGCTTACGATAAATACAAAACCGTTGAAGAAGAAGGCATCATCAATTGTACTTTAGAAGAACTAAAGCAACATGCTGAAATTATTTCTTTGCACTTACCACAAAGCTCAGAAACACATCATTTCATAAACGAGGACTTTATTTCAGACCTTGTCCACCCTATTTATGTTATCAACACGGCACGAGGCAAACACCTATCCTCTGAAGCGTTATTAAAAGGAATAGAAACAGGTAAAGTGATGGGTGCTGCTTTGGATGTACTAGAGTACGAGAGCAGTAGCTTCGGAAAACTGAATAATAACGAAACATACCAAAACCTCATTCATAACAACCGCATCATCATTACCCCACATGTTGCAGGATGGACTGTTGAATCTTATTTCAAATTGTCGAATGTTTTGGCTGATAAAATTCTTGCTTAGTAGCTTGTAATGCCCCATCAAAATTGATATTTTATCTTTATGTTAGATAAAAACTATCTGCCCCTGTGCTCGATATTTTATCACACATATTACATGCAACTAGTGCTTTGCTGCTCATTATGGGCATTTACGGGTATAAAAAAGACCAACCATTTACTTGGTTAATTTTAGCATACTGTATATATCATGTTATTACCGACACCCTGTTTGGTATAACCTCGCATTATGGAATACACAACTGGTTTCTGAAAGATTATTTCATGTTTCCCGAATGGATAATCAATGCTAGCTTACTGTATTATATACTCAACAAAAAGAAATCAGCATTGGTTTTATTTATTACTGGTGGAATTGTTTTGGCCATTTGCCAAATAATTAGAGAACCAGATACTTATTGGCCTGCACACTTATTGTCAATTTTAATAACCATTGCATCAGCATTTGTATGGATATACTTTATTCGTACCGTTGGTCTAACTCACATCACAAAATTAAGGCGGTTTTGGATACTCATTTCCATCACACTTTTGCAGTCCATAAGTAGTTTCACACTGCTCCTTTACGAATTGGTTCCCATGAACAAATACGATTTCTTACCCTCTATCATTATAGCCACATTCTATATCACAGTAGCCTTTTCATATGCTGCGTGTATAAAAGCTTGCTTATGCAAACAGAATTAGAGAATAGCATCATCATAGCCATAGTAGCTGTCTTCAGTATATTCATTCTCTCGGGTATACTCATGTACATTGTATACTACACTCAGCAAAAGCTTAAGGAAAAACAAGCTCAGCTGTATAAAGCTGTTATTGAAGCCCAAGAATTAGAACAACAGCGTATTGGTAGAGATTTGCATGATGAAGTTGGACCTTTACTTACTCTATTGAAGTTTTCGCTAGAAAAATATGGTGATGAAACTCAAGAATCAAAAGAACTGATTACAAAAGCCATTGCCAACGTACGGTCTGCAGCACACAATTTAATGCCGCCCGACATTACAAAATATGGCCTTGTTTCTTCACTAGAAAAACTTTGCCAAAACTTCAATTCAAAAACCAAGACAGACATTTCCTTTGTTGCCCGCATTACAGAAATAAAGATTCATAAATGGTACAACATCCACTTATACCGCATTGTTGCTGAATTAATAACCAATGCTTTGAAACATGCCGAAGCCAATCAAATTGTGGTTCAACTAAAAGTAAAAGATCATCATTTACAGATCTCTATCATGGACGATGGTATAGGCCTAGACGGTTCGAAGTCTGACTTGAATGACGGCATTGGGTGGCAAAACATCAAACACCGCTTGAAACTTATCAATAGTAATTACACAGTATCGTTCGAGCGCAATAACGGAACACAAATAAGCATTCTTACTCCTTTAATTCACTAACTATGAATCACATTGAAATCTATACAATACTTGTTGTGGACGATCATCCTTTGTACAGAAAGGGGTTGAAAAAAGTACTTTCTACTTTGTCGTTTCCGCACAGTATTCATTTATTAGAAAATGGCGAGCAAACTATAGAATTCACCAAAAAGAATGCTCCCGACATTGTCTTGCTGGATATAGATATGCCTGTAATGGACGGCTTAAAATGCCTCCAAGAATTGAAGAGAATAGAACCTTCGATTAAAGTTATAATGATCAGCATGCACGACGATGCCCATTACATAGAACAGACATATTCATTAGGAGCCAATGGATACTTATTAAAAGATTGCGACTCAGAAGAACTGCACAAAGCCCTGCTGCAAGTTAAAGGGGGAGAAAAGTATTTTAACGCAAAAGCTAAGGACATCATTTTCAAACGCTTTATAGAGAAAGATGATGCTGTAAATGATGCAAAAAACAAACTCAGTGAACGAGAAACTGAAGTATTGAAACTCATCTGTGACCAACTTACTGGAGCACAAATAGCTCAAAAATTATTCTTGTCTGAAGAAACTGTAAAAACATACAGAAGGCAATTGCTCAAAAAAACCAACAGCAAAAACTTGGCTGGCCTAGTGCTTTATGCCATAAAAAAAGGCATCTATTTAGGCTAGATTTCGTGAAATAAACTCACTGTATTTCGGTATAGCAACTTTATACTTATCTCATTATCAATTATTTAACCAACACATAATTTTTCATTGAAATTACACGATTACTTGTACGACATTCATTATTGTTAATTTTAAATCATGAAAAATCTATTTGTTTTAGCAATATCAATTGCTGTATTGAGTCTTACTTCATGTGAAAAAGATAAAGAAGAAGGAAGTAGCTACTCGTTCATCGAACAAAATTTACAAGGTAAAATTGGAGGTTCTAATTGGGAACACCAAAGTGGAAGGTCGAGAGCGGATTTTTTCGAGAATTTTCACAATGATTTAAGAGAAACTGCTGATAGCAATATATGTTCTGCAAGTAATTCGGCTCAAGGTAATTTTATACTTTTTGGAGGCGAGCCAACAATAGGTTTGTATGAATTGGGAAGTTCTAAAACCGTAACTTTTGTAGTTGGAGGCAACAACAATCTAGTTGCTACAGAAGGTGCATACGAAATACTAACCGTAGATACTGTAGACAATATGGTTACCGGCCGAATGGACATAACCTATGATGGCGACAACTCTGTAAATGGTAATTTTTCTATTACCTATTGCCGTTAAGCATAAATTATTAGGAGATTCAAATCTCGAAAAGTATCATCTTCATCATTTACGCGGAGCCATGGAAAGGTCGTAAGTGATGAAGATTTTTTTTGCCAATTTTATCCAAACACATATATTGAATATTAAATAAGGGCTTAATTTCAACCGCGCACATGCTTAACTTCAAGACATGAAATTCTTATTTCTCTCAGTATTTTTAGTGGTCTCTTTAATTTCTCGATGTCAAATATTTGAAAATTATGTGGATACCAACAATCCAAAAATTACAGCTGCAGTGTCGTTTTACAAGCAATATCTTTCTGGCTTCAAAGGCTACCAAACTCCAGATTACAGCCAATATTGGTGTGAAAATGATAGCAAAAGATACCAGACTCCCGATCCAATAGTTTATTCTATTTCATCAGAATACCCAACTTATAGCTTTGGCACACAAAAAACAATCTTTTACGCTAAAGTACATCCCGAATTTGTTCATCTAAAAACCCTGATGGCTCACTCGGATTCGCTGAATAACATTACTGTTTATGCGATTACCAATCACTACATCGTTGATAACGGTAAAAGTCTACACTTTATCCGTCCTATTAACGCCAATTCAGACCAGTATAAAACCGTACAAAATGGCAACATTACTTACCACTTTTCAAAAGAACATAACTTCAACAAAGCCAAAAGCGATAGTTTATTACGTGTTATTAAGAAATTTGAATCTGATTGGAATTTCGATCCGAAGAAGTTGGATTACTATTTTACTGACACCCAAGATGAATTGGGTTTTTTAAGAGGGTTAGATTACTATTATGGAATGGAACAAAATACCCCATCAGGGATGGCCTTTCCTGAAGACGCATTAATTTATTGCAACGGATACGGGGAAAACAATTTCCATGAAATTTTGCACTTATACCTCAATCCATTGTATGTAAAATCTCCCGTAAATCATGGACTTATCTATTATCTTGGCGGTGGGCTAGGTGAAAGTTTCGATGCTTTGATAAATAAAATGAATCTTTATTTAGAGACTTACCCAAACACCAATTTAAGCGAGTTTGAAACGCTACGGACCAAAGACATCACTTTACACATAAATCATACCGTAGCAGGATTATTGTGTAAAATAATTGATAACAAAGAAGGTCAAAAAGGTTTACAAAGACTTCTTGAATACGATAATATGACAACCTTATTTCAAAAAGAATTTGGCTTAGAAAAACATCAATGGAATGAATTTCTAAAAGCCAAATTTAAGAGATACCAATCAGCGAAATAATCGAGACTTATTCGCTTTTATACTTACGTACAACTTTTAATACACCAATACGGAGTAATAATATAAACGGAAAACCATGTTGGAGTACATCTACCCAATCCATGGTTTGCATGCCCACAGCACCGCCCCAAATCCATTTCAACTTACCCCATAAATGAGGTTCAGGAAAAAACGGAGCAAGACCCAGTACAAGACATAAAATACCTACGGTTCGCCAATTGTTTAACCAACTCACACGCAAGAATTTACATTCATCCAACTTCCTCCATTGATGCACTCTAGACCTGCATTTTTCAATACTCTCTCGGCCTGACCACTTCTATTGCCACTGGCACAGCATAGGACCAAAGGTTTATTTTTAGCTTTCAACTCGTCTACTTTTCCTGAAATAGTTTGCAAAGGAATATTGATTGATCCAGCTACATGCCCGCCTTGAAATTCACCAGGTGAGCGTACGTCAATTACAATTGCCTTTTTGGCTATCATTTCTTTTACGGCTTCATTGTTGTTGCTTCCGCCTAATAATGCACTTAAAAATCCCATAATTAATTTGTTTGATGATTCAAAACTACGGTTAAGGTCAACTTAAAAAAGTGACTTAGGTTACATACCCTTCATATCTCAAAAAAAGGCATAAAAAAAGGAGGACAAAGCCCTCCTTTTAAAAATATGAATTGTGTAATTATACTACACCTTGAGCCAACATAGCGTCAGCAACTTTTACAAATCCTGCAACGTTTGCACCTTTTACATAGTTTACGTAGTCACCTTCACGACCGTACTTTTCGCACGCTTTGTGAATGTCTTTCATAATACCATGCAATTTAGCATCTACTTCTTCACGTGTCCAGTTGAAACGCAAAGAGTTTTGACTCATTTCTAAACCAGAAGTAGCAACACCACCTGCGTTAGAAGCTTTACCTGGAGCAAATAATATTTTAGCATTATCAAACGCTTCAATTGCTTCAGGAGTAGACGGCATGTTGGCTCCTTCAGAAACACACATACATCCATTCGCTAACAAAGTAGCAGCATCTTCTCCATTCAACTCATTTTGAGTTGCACAAGGAAGTGCGATATCACATTTTACGCTCCATGGTTTTTGTCCTTCAACGAATTCAATGTCGCTAAATTGAGAAACCAATTCAGAAATTCTACCACGTTTCACGTTTTTCAACTCCATAATAGCCGCTAAGTGCTCTGAATGGAATCCAGCAGCTCTATGCACGTATCCTGAAGAATCTGAAACTGTAACCACTTTAGCGCCTAAATGAATGGCTTTCTCTAAAGCATATTGCGCTACGTTTCCTGAACCAGATATAACAACCGTTTTGCCTTTGAAAGAATCATTCTTCGTTTTCAACATCTCTTCAGCAAAGTATACGTTACCGTAACCTGTAGCTTCTGGACGAATCAAAGAACCACCAAATGACATTCCTTTACCTGTAAGTACACCCGTAAATTCGTTGCGAATACGTTTGTATTGACCAAACATGTAACCAATCTCACGTCCACCAACACCTATGTCACCAGCAGGCACATCTGTATTAGGTCCGATATGACGGCAAAGTTCTGTCATAAAACTTTGGCAAAAACGCATCACTTCGTTGTCTGATTTTCCTTTCGGATCAAAATCAGAACCACCTTTTCCACCACCCATAGGCAATGTAGTTAGCGAGTTTTTGAACACTTGCTCAAAAGCCAAGAATTTCAATATCGATAAGTTAACCGAAGGGTGAAAACGCAACCCACCTTTATAAGGTCCTATTGCTGAGTTCATTTCGATTCGGTATCCTCTATTTACTTGAGTATTACCTTTATCATCTGTCCATGGAACACGGAACATTAATACTCTTTCCGCCTCTACCATGCGCTCAAGTAGCATAGCATTTTTGTAAGTTGGATTTTCTTCGATGAAAGGAATAACTGTTTCAGCAACCTCGTATACAGCTTGCAAAAATTCAGTTTCGTGACCGTTTCTTGATTTTACGGTCTCCATAAATGCATCAATCTGCGTTTGATACTTTGACATAACGTTAATGAAAGATATTCGCCAAAGTTACTTTTTTTAACTACTCTGCAAAACGCCTATTTTGCTCGAAAAGAATTCCCAGGCAAACTCACTATAGCTCCCATCAATTCTAGCTCTGTGAGTTTCAATTGCAAATTACCAAAGGGTTCATCGTGAAGTTCTGCTAACTGATGAATATCGATTTTTGGGCTGTTTAGCACACTTTTATACACTGCATTCAAATGTTTTGCGACTTCAATAGGCTTATGCGACATTGCTTTAGCTTCTGAATTCCACCCCAATTGTTCTAATATATACTTTGGCGATGTTGCCAATTGTGCCATTTGACGTTGAATCAATGCATGATTTCCGGTATAATTTTCATCATTTATTTCTCCGGGATATACAAACACTTCTTTGTTGTAATCAAATGCCAATTTGGCTGTTATCAATGACCCACCCTTTACTTTAGATTCTACCACCAATGTAGCACTGCTCATAGCGGCAACCAGTCTATTGCGCGAAGGAAAATTCATTCTATCGGGTAATGCATTATAAGGCAATTCACTTAAGAAACTACCCTGTTCCATTATTTGTTCTGCATATTTTTGATGCTGTTTAGGATACAAATTGCCCAATCCAGATCCCAAAACAGCCGTAGTTGTTCCCCCAACTGAAATTGCTGCTTTGTGCGCTTCTATATCTATACCGTATGCATAGCCACTCACTACATTGATATTGTGTTCGGCAAAATACCGTGCACTCAATATAGCATTGTCTCTGCCGTAAGAACTTGGCGTACGCGTTCCTACAACTGCAATATTTTTATCGTTGTACTGCTGCACGTTTCCTTTAGAAAACAGTACCAATGGAGCATCTACTACTTGACTTAGGGCGCTGGGATAATAATCAGATCCTATAAGCAAAACATTGCATTGATGGTTTATGTGTTCGTTTATTATGTTTTCGGATAGGTTTTTTGAATCAATAAAATCACTGGTTTTCAAACCTTTAGCCCAATCAGGAAGGGTTTTAAAGTTACGATCAAAACAGTTCATGTACTGTTCTTTCAAATCTGCTTCATGCCAAATTCTGTAAGCTTTTCTTCTACCAATACCATCCAATAAAGTCAGCAGATAAGCAGCTAATAATTGATTGTGGTTTTCTACCTTTGACATCTTCAAATTCATACTTTCTATGGCCATTGCTATAATACCTGCAAGATATAACTCTACACGATTTCCGGGCAAAGCCCTTGCCGACATAAAAGGAAAACCAATGGTACAGCGCGTTTACGAACGTTGCAGCAAGTCAGAAAGTATCGATAGAGTTATTATCGCTACCGATGATGAACGCATAATGGAAGCGGCAAAAGGTTTTGGAGCTGAATGCATAATGACATCCGAATCGTGTGAAAGCGGTACTGAAAGAGTGTTTGAAGCTGTAGAAAAATTGGGGCTTACCGACGAAATCATTGTCAATGTTCAAGGCGATGAGCCTTTTATTCACCACGATCAATTGAAACAAATCGTTTCTCTATTTGAGGATAAAAACACCCATATTGCTACTTTAAAAAGAAGAATTGAAGACCGCGAAGACCTTGTAAACAGCAATGTGGTAAAAGTTGTGAGCGATCACTTTGGAAGAGCCATATACTTTAGCCGCTGCCCTATTCCATTTAGTCGCGAGCACCATATCACCGAAATGGAACTCGACAATCATATGTATTACAAACACATCGGATTGTATGCGTTTAGCAGTGAAATAATACCGGAATTAAAAAAATGCCGAGTTTCTTCTTTAGAAAAAGCAGAAAGTTTGGAGCAATTGCGCTGGATAGAAAACGGTTACGCCATCACTATAGGCGAAAGCAGTTACAATTCTCACGGCATTGACACCCCCGAAGACATCGAAAGAGTTCTGGGCATGCTAAAACTATAAGTCTGTTTTTCTATATTTGTCATTACCATGAATAACAGCATTTACTCTTCCACCAAACAACTTTTGCAAACTGAAAACTGTGTCGTATGGCCTAGTTTGGGTGCTTTTGTGGTGGAAAGAAAACATGCTAGAATTCTTGAAAATGGTGAAGCTTTAGCTCCAGTCCGTTTTGTTAGTTTCAACAAAAAACTGACTCAATCTGACGGTATGTTACTCAACACCATAGCACTAGCTAATGGAATAAAGTACGATGAAGCTGAAAATGCTTATACCACTTTTATCGATTTTTTCAAAAACGAATTAAAGAGCAATAAAACTTTAACGGTTGGTGAATTGGGATCGTTTTACTACGATAACGGACATTTATCGTTTTCAGCTAACGAGGCTTTGAACATTGGTTTGGAAGAAGATTTTGGATTATCCAATTTTAAACTTTCACCTGTTGAAGAAGATTCGTCTAAAGTGCGTAGCCTTACTATATCTCCTAAACTAAAATGGGCAGCTGTAATTGCAATTCCTTTGCTTACAAGTGCTATTTGGGCGGGAAATTCGTTTGATGGCAACTTAGCGTCCATCATCAATTTTAATACTCCAGGCATCTATAAGAGTGTAGAAACTCCCAACAGTATTGACAACATCAATATTGACGCCATGTTGGATACTCCAAGTTTACCCGAAGCTTATTTTTCTAACACTCACAGCTTAATGTCTTTAGACGATAGCCAAGTAGTGGTTGAAAATTCTGATTTGATTGAACAATTATCTACTCAACATTTGTTGGTGGTAGGTTGTTTCAGATCGTTGGAAAATGCTGAATCGTACAGAAACTCTCTGAATGATAATAACGCTATTGTAGCGGGTGAATTCAAAGGACTATACCGTGTATCATACGGTAGTTACAACACCAAAACCGAAGCCTTAAAGGCTATGAGAAAACTGCGCACAAACCGCAAGTTTAAAAATGCTTGGATGAGTAAATTCTAATTTATTTAGTATTGCTTTTTTCTCGCCAAGTCTTATAACGTTTTACAGAAAAGGCTAAAACTACGGCAACTCCTACAATACCTATTACCCCATATATCCACGACATTCCGTCTTTAAACACAACAGTGAATATGATGGCTATAAGCAAAATTGTTGCAACCTCGTTCCACATTCTTAATTGAAAAGACGACAACGCCAATATGCTATTGCTTTGTTTTTTATAAAACATGTGAGTGAAGAAATGGTAAAACATCAAACACACAACAAAAGCTAGTTTGATGAGCATCCAGCTTTGTTCAAGAAAAACGGGTCTTAAAACCAACATCCAAACACCAAATACTATTGTGAGTACCATGGCAGGCCAGCCAATGATATACCACAACCGCTTTTGCATGATGCCATACTGCTTTTGCAAAACATTTTTAGCATCTTCTGCCATGCTTTTGCTTTCTACATAGTATATCAGCAAACGAGGCATGTAAAATAAAGCTGCAAACCACGAAACCATAAAAACGAGGTGCAATGACTTTACGATATTGAATTTAGTTTGAATGTCCATATTAGGTATAAAAAAACCCCAACCGTTAAGCTGGGGTTTTGGTTTGTGTTACCAAATATAACGAATGTGAGCTCCAAGTTGGATATCGAAGTCGGTATCTTCAATCAGAGTAAGTCTAGGAATTGCATCCAAACCTACCGTGAATGGCAAATCGAAAACTTGAACTTCAAGACCAACAACACCATCAACACCTAATGCAATGTAGTCGTCGCTAAATCCGAAGTGAACCCCTGGTCCGTAGTACCAATCCAATTTACCTAAACCTGTACTACCCTGAATTTCGTAAAACGCAGCTACTTGAAGTCCTTTACCGTAGTCGGTTAAGATAGCTTCAACAAAATTTGAGTTTTTAGCAAATTTGTAGCTCAACCCAAAGTAATTTCCACCACGCAAACCTAATCCGTTGCTGTAATTAGTGTTTCCACCATCTTGAGCGAAAACTGATGCAGTAGTAAAAACTAATGCTAGTAAAAGAATCTTTTTGATCATAATTGATTGTTCTGTGTTTTGTTTGTTGTTGATTTAATTTAAAGTGTACCTCTTTTTTCTTGCTCTCTTTCTATAGATTCAAACAAAGCTTTGAAATTACCGGCACCAAAACCTCTTGCTCCCATTCTTTGAATGATTTCGAAGAACAAGGTAGGTCTATCTTCCAAAGGTTTCGTGAAAATTTGAAGCAAATATCCTTCTTCATCTGCGTCAATCATAATACCAAGGCTTTTCAATTTCTCAATATCTTCAGCAAGTTCGTGGTTATGAGCTTCTAAGCGTACCGGAACCGCTCTGTAATATTCGTCTGGAGGTGTTGATAAAAATTCAATTCCTCTTGATCGTAATTGCGACACAGTAGTGATGATGTCGTCTGTAGCGATGGCTATATGCTGTACTCCTGGACCTTCGTAAAAATCTAAATACTCTTCAATTTGCGATCTCTTTTTTCCTTCTGCTGGCTCGTTGATTGGGAATTTTATTCGACCATTACCATTGCTCATTACTTTACTCATTAGTGCTGAGTATTCAGTATGAATTTGTTTATCATCGAACGACAAGAAGTTAACAAAGCCCATTACATCTTCGTACCACTTTACCCAAACATTCATTTCATTCCAACCTACATTTCCTACCATGTGGTCAATGAATTTCAATCCTGTTGGCTCTGGATTGTAATCCGATTCCCAAACTTCGTAACCTGGCAAAAATGTACCGTTGTAGTTTTTGCGTTCTACAAACATGTGAACTGTTTCACCGTAAGTGTACACACCTGCTCTTACAACTTCACCATGCTCGTCTTTTTCAACGGTTGGCTCCATGTATGATTTCGCACCTCTTTTGGTTGTTTCTTCCCAAGATTTTTTCGCGTCTTCTACCCAAAGAGCAACAACTTTAACACCATCACCGTGTTTTACGATATGGTCGTTCAAAGGTGACTTTGAATTCAAAGGAGTTGTAAGTACAATGCGGATTTTATCTTGCTTCAATACGTAAGAAGCATAGTCTTTACAACCTGTTTCTAAGCCTTTGTAGGCAAACGACTGGAATCCAAATGCAGTTTTATAAAAGTGAGCTGCTTGTTTCGCATTACCTACATAAAACTCTACATAGTCGGTACCCAATAACGGCAAGAAATCTTGCGCTCCTTCAAATATTTTTTCTAAACCGTATTCTGTATTTTTTAAATCGCTTTTCATAATCTTTATTTATTTAACTTGAATATAATGAGGGTGAATCAGTGATCCAACCAACTTTTATGGTAATCCGCATCCATTATATCCAATGCATTTTGGGTTACTTTAAGTGGCTTGAATGTATCTACCATTACAGCCAATTCTTCTGTTTCTTTTTTTCCAATGCTGCGTTCGTATGCCCCAGGGTGTGGTCCGTGAGGTATTCCACCAGGATGCAAAGTTATCATACCTCGCTCAATATTATTCCTACTCATAAAATCACCGTCAACGTAGTACAGTACTTCGTCTGAGTCTATATTACTGTGGTTGTATGGTGCTGGAATAGCTTGTGGATGGTAGTCGTACAATCGAGGGCAAAAAGAGCAAATAACAAAATTGTGAGCTTCAAAATTTTGATGAACTGTAGGTGGTTGATGAACTCTACCAGTAATCGGTTCAAAATCTTTGATATTGAAAGCGTATGGGAAATTGAAACCATCCCATCCAACAACATCAAACGGATGTGAAGCATACATTACGTGATGCAAAACACCTTCTTTTTTGATTTTTATCAAGAAATCGCCCTTTTCATCAAACACTTCTAGTTTTTCTGGAGCTCTTAAATCGCGCTCGCAAAAAGGAGAATGCTCCAACAATTGTCCAAAGCCATTTCTATATCTTTTTGGTGTAAGCACTGGGCTAGCCGATTCTACAATAAATAAACGATTGGCCTCAGTATCAAAACTTATTTGATAGATCATTCCACGCGGAATTACCAAATAATCGCCTTTACCAAAACGAATATTTCCTAATTGCGTTTTTAGTTCACCACTTCCTTCGTGCACAAAAATAACCTCGTCTTCGTCAGCATTCTTGTAAAAATAACTGTCTAACGATTTTTTTGGCGCTGCTAAAGTGATGCATACATCGTTGTTGAAAAGCACTGGCACTCTACTTTCAAGAAAATCTTCTTTTGCCGGAACATTAAATCCTTTTAAGGCAATGGATTTTATATTTTTGTCGATAGCAGCCTTGGGGCTAATATCCACGCTTTCGCCAACATCTTTCACCATGGTAGGACGATGCAAGTGATAGAGCAATGAGCTCATTCCGTGGAAGCCTTCAGTGCCAAACAATTGCTCGTAGTGCAATTGACCATCATCTTTTTTGAAAATGGTATGGCGTTTTGATGGGATATTCCCAAGTTTGTAGTAAAATGGCATAATGTTACGCTTTGTTCAAATTTACAAATCTGAAACAATAATAGTGGAAAATTTTTATTTTACATTATTTCGATAACACAATGTTTAATTTTGACCTTAGACTAATAGTGAAGTATTAAATACTGATAATGAACAGAGCTTTAATTATTGGTTCGGCCGGACAGATCGGAACCGAACTCAGAGAGACTTTAGCCGCTAAATATGGCAAAGAAAATGTACTTGCTACAGACATTAGACCCAACGATGCTGCAGATTACCCTTTTGAGGTACTCGACATACTTGATAACGACAAACTCCTTAGCATTTTAAAAACAGGAAACTTCACCGAAGTTTATTTGTTGGCTGCTATGTTGTCTGCCACAGCAGAGAAAATGCCTTTAAAAGGGTGGTCACTCAATATGGATAGTCTTTTCAATGTCCTTGAAGCACAGCGCGAAGGTCTATTCGAAAAATTATTTTTCCCGAGTTCTATCGCTGTTTTTGGCAATAACACGCCAAAAAATCCTACGCCACAAGAAACCACTATTGAACCTGCGACAGTTTATGGTATTTCAAAACAAAGTGGTGAACAATGGTGTGCTTACTACAAAGAAAAATATGGTTGCGATATTCGCAGCATACGTTACCCAGGTTTAATTAGCTACAAAACTTTACCCGGTGGTGGTACAACCGATTATGCCGTACAAATATTTTACGATGCGATTGAAAAAGGACATCACACTTGTTTCTTGAATGAAGAAACGCGTTTGCCTATGATGTATATGAGCGACGCCATTAGAGGTACAATAGAATTGATGGAGGCTCCAAAAGAAAGTTTGACAGTAAAAACGTCGTACAACTTCGCTGCCTTCAGTTTCACACCGGCTGAATTAGCCGATATTATAAAAAAGAGCATCCCTGAGTTTACCATCTCTTACGAGCCTGATTTTAGACAAGGCATTGCCAACTCTTGGCCACAAGTAATAGACGATAGCGCAGCACAAAAAGATTGGAATTGGTCGCCCAAATATAATTTGGAAGCTATGGCCAATGATATGATCAGCAACCTAAAACTTAAATTAGCACAAGCTTAAACGACAGTAACACAAATACAATGGAACACAAATTACACGTACACAACTCCATCAGCAGAGAAAAAGAAGTTTTCACGCCTATAGTGGAAGGCAAAGTAGGCCTGTACGTTTGTGGACCAACAGTTTATGGCGAAGGGCATTTGGGTCATGCTCGCTCGGCAATATCCTTCGACACCGTATTTAGATTCTTAAAATCGGAAGGTTATAAAGTTCGATACGTAAGAAATATAACCGATGTTGGGCACCTAGAAAACGACGCCGACGAGGGTGAAGATAAGATTGCCAAAAAGGCAAGATTGGATCAATTGGAACCAATGGAAGTGGCGCAACACTATACCAACATGTACCACCAAGCCATGGATGCGCTAAATGTATTGCGTCCTAGTATAGAACCTACAGCTAGTGGTCATATCATCGATCAAATAGAGTGGATTGAAAAAATGATTGCCAAGGGGTTTGCTTACGAAACAAATGGTTCTGTTTATTTCGACGTAAAGGAATACAGTAAATCGCATGCTTACGGCGAATTGTCGGGCAGAAATGTGGATGATTTACTAGAAAACACCCGCACATTGGACGGGCAAGACGAAAAGAAAAACTCCGCCGATTTTGCTCTTTGGAAAAAAGCCAAGCCAGAGCATATTATGCGTTGGGCTTCGCCATGGAGCGAAGGATTTCCTGGTTGGCACCTAGAATGTACCGCCATGAGCACCAAATATTTGGGCGAGACATTTGACATACACGGCGGTGGAATGGATTTGTTATTTCCTCACCACGAAGCTGAAATAGCACAAAGCAAAGCCGGATGTGGTTGCAAACCTGCCAACTATTGGTTGCACAACAACATGATAACCATCAACGGAAAGAAGATGGGAAAAAGCTTGGGTAACTTCATCACATTGACGGAATTTTTTACGGGTTCGCATGCATTGTTAGACCAACCATACAATCCTCAAACCGTTCGTTTTTTCATTCTTCAAGCGCACTACCGATCTACTTTAGACTTTTCTACAGACGCTTTAAAAGCTTCGCAAAAAGGGCTGGAAAGATTACAACAAGCCGAAGCCAATTTATGCGCTTTGAAAGCTGGAAAAACAGGTGAATTTGATGTAGCAGCCTTTGCTAGCAATTGCTCCGCTGCTATGAACGACGATTTCAACACACCTATTTTGATTGCGCACTTGTTCGATGCTTCTAAAGTCATCAATCAAGCAACTGCAGGAAAAGCGAGCTTAGATGAAGATCAACTTGCAACATTGAAATCGGTATTCAACAAATATTACTTCGATGTGCTTGGACTGCAAAAAAGCGAACTGCTTTCTAAAGGAAATGATGATTTAAGTACTGAACTTATAGAAACACTGATTGCCCTTAGAACAGAAGCTAAAGAACTTAAGAATTATGCCCTTTCGGATAAAATTCGCGACAGACTTTTGGCATTGAACGTAGAAATTAAAGACACTAAAGAAGGAACCACTTTTCAAATAAACTAAGCTTGGGAGTACTCGTAGCATTAATTGTAGTTTTCATATCATCGGTAATTATAACCCGTGCTAGCGATGCTTTTGAAACCGCTTCGGACTATATCGGTAGGAACTTAACCGACGGTGTAAAAGGCGCTACTATCAATGCCATTGGGAGTTCTATGCCAGAACTTTTTACTACCCTTATCTTTTTGGTCGTACTAAACGATGCCGATGGATTTGCTGGAGGGATTGGCACAACCGCAGGAAGCGCCATTTTCAATGGGATGATCATACCGGCACTGGTTGGTATTGTTGTTATTACAAGCCGAATTGCCAAAAACATAACCCTCTCTCGTAAAGTAATATTGCGCGACGGTTTATCCTTAATAGCAGCAGAAATTGTGTTGATATTCTTGCTTAATTCGAATGAATTGAGTGCTTGGCATGGTGTAGTATTGATGACTATTTACGGTCTGTATGTAGTACTCTTGCTAAGCTCCATGTCGAAAAACAAGACCTCAGAACTTGCCACAGAAGTTTCATATACAGAAACAGCAGATACGGAAGTAAGCGAACAAAGGAAATCGATTTTTAAAAACGTATTCTTATTTGCTTGGATAGATTTAGAAGCTTGGATTATAGGCGACAAAAAACTTACACAAGCCAATGCATGGGTATTGTTAATCAGCAGCACATTGCTTACCGGATTGGCCTGCCATTGGTTGGTAGAATCGTGTATTTGGCTTGGCTCCGACACTTACGAATTTGCAGGTTTTTCCCTTCAAGGACTAGGGCTTCCTATTTACTTCTTATCGGTTATAATTGCTTCGGCAGCAACTAGTTTACCTGACACCATATTGTCGCTTAAAGACGCCAAAAAGGGCAATTACAATGATGCCATAAGCAATGCCTTGGGAAGCAACATCTTCGACATTTGTTTTGCTCTTGGTTTGCCACTGTTTCTGTACAGCATTGTCAATGGTCCCATCACTTTATCAACAGAAGTCGCTCAAAATGTTTCCGAACTGCGCATTTTCTTGGTTTTACTAACCATTGGTTCTTTCTTCATTTTCTATTTCGGTAGAAAATTCGGACTAATAAAATGCATATTACTGCTAATTCTGTACGTAATCTTTGTGCTTTTCATTGTTGGCGACACCCTCAACTGGACCATTGTAGATGGCCTCAAAGACACGTTGCTGAGCATCAATAATTGGATTAAAAACTTTTAAATTTTACTCCACCATTAATTTTTGAGAATGCTGCTTATTTCCTAACGCTGAAGTAGCATACAGCATATAAACACCTGCAGAAAGACCAGATGCATTTATTTCTGTAATATTCTCGTCTTGTTGCTCATAAACCAAACGCCCATCAATTGTTGAAATTTGAATTTGCGTCCAACGACTGCTACTCAATATGGTAATTCTTTCACCATTTCTAACTGGGTTTGGAGCAATCAACAACGGTTGAGTATGGTCACTATCTTGTATCGATGTTGTTGGATTATCGTCTATGTCGCCACCTCCTTCAATCCAAATTGGAGAAGAATAGGCCATCGACTTACCGGTTGATGCATCTACCACTCTTAGATAATACCATTTTTCGTTTTCGGTAACTTCTACAACTTTAGCGAAATTGGCTTCGTAAAAAGTTTCCAAAACCACATTACCACTGCTTACGAGTTCCGTATAAAAACCATGTTGAGTTTTTACGTTGCCCATTAATTGAACATACGTCGCCGTTTTTCTTTTCAATCGACTGCCCATAAAGGCTTTCCCAGCAAAAAATTCCATCCGCAAATCAAAATCGCGAACGGCATACATGCTTCGCTTATACATGGCTTCTTTCAAGCCTTCGGTATTTAAGTTTTCAGCAACCATTACACTTTTTTCAGTTTGATCATTGCTCCAATCGGTACCATGATGATCTTCCGATGCCATAGCTCCTACATGCCAACCTGCATCTAATACTTCTTGGTAATATGTTCGCCCATCTGCACCATAGTCTCTACCATCATTAAAAACTTCGATTCCCACCATTTGACTATCGGCTTCGGGTACATACTCAAATTGATTCCAATTAAAACCCGGATCCTCATCGAACAACGATTTATCGCCTGGGTGATTGAAAACACCCAAGCCATCGCCACCGCCATAACTGCCAAACAACATATCTAAGCCAGGAATTTCTATCGGTTCGGTGGTAAACCAAGTCCAAAAAATAGGCATGTAAACATACCCACCATCGGTTTTGGCGTTGGTAATGTTATCTGAAAAATAAACATTGATGTGACCAAATCTATCCGAAGTCCATTCAAAACCTCTAACGCCAACAAATTCACCTTCTTCGGTTCTATTTGCAGCAATGCTTTTGAAATTTGCCCATTTGAATAAACTACCTACAGGATTGGATAAATCAATAGATATGCAATCCAACACATCTGCAGACAAACAGGCATCGTGTAAGGTTAATGGAATGCTGTAAAAATCACTATGATCGGCTCCCAACACAAAATCAAATCCATTCTCGCGTCCTCGGTCAAAATAATCGGCAGGAGTTGTTCCAGGATAACCATCTGAATAACCACTGTGCTGATGAGTACTGCCTATAAAATGTTGCCTCCCATTGGTTGAAAATCGACTATTTGTTGCTCTTTTCGAAGGGGAATAAAATGGACCTACTGCTTCTTTTTCTACAACACATTGGTGTTCGCAATGGGAAGTATGTTCTTGAGAAATTGCAAGGAAAGAACAGGCAGAAAGAAAGAATAGGGTAAGAATGCTTTTCATTAAAGTCACTATTTAGAAGCAACAAAGCTACTTTTCTTCCCTTAGCGGCATATTGTCTCTACATTAAACTCTAAGCATGTTTGTGTTAAAAAAAAGGGCTCATCCATTGCTGAACAAACCCTTTTGAAAAAATTGAATACGGATGTTTTAGTTTTTCTTAAAATCTAAGTTGTAGAAGTGAAAATCTGGATTCGGCAAATCGATGGTAAATCCATCCACGTTTCCTTTCGAGTCCAATGAGAAGGTTACAATACCATCGGGTAAAAAATGATCCTTAAATCGGATACGGTAATTGGTTTTGCCCATTGGCAATAGTTCCGAAACAAATTGTTTCCCTTTTCCCATTCTGAATTTCAATTTAGAACCTTCCGTAAATACGCGCGCTTCGCCGTAATAGGCATCGGTGTAAATACCAGTTACTTCCAAATTGGTTAACCACGATTTGGCTTTTTTAGGCAACTCTATTCTATTTTTCACCAAACCATTGTCTGAGTAAGGTTTGTATAAGGCAATCCAATCGGTTTTGTCTTCTTCTTTTAGAGCTTCTATGTATTCGTTGGTAAGCGCAAATGGGAACAAGGTTTCGTCGTTGGTAAGTACCACCAAGGCCGATTTCTTTTCTGGCACCAAACACAAATTCAAAATCAATCCTGGTAATCCACCACTATGGCTTACGGTAGAAATATTGCCTTGGTCTTTTAAGAACCAACCCAAACCAGCAGAACTGTGGAAAGTACCTTGATCTTTATTGCGTTGCGAAACCTGCATGGCTGTGTGCGCGTTTTGAATGTAGTTTACCGTTGCCGCTTTCAATAAAGTATCCGTTCCTGCTACACCATTGTTCAACCACATATTGGCCCATTTCAATAAATCTGGCGCGGTGGTTTTTACTCCTACGGCTCCTTTTCCGTTGTTGTAATTTCGGTGGGCATCGGGTTTCTTTTCAATATGCGGATAGGCCTTGTTGTTGTCGTCTATAAAACGATCGAAATCGGTAGTAGAGCGTGTCATGCCGAGTACATCCATTATTTCTGTTTGCACAAATTCTTCCCATGTTTTACCACTTTTTATTTCTATCACTTTGGCTGCGGCAATGAACATGATGTTGCTGTAACCGTATTTTTCTCTAAAACCGTGCTTTGGAGCTAGGCGAGCAAATCGATCCATGATTTCTTCTGTAGAATAATTGCTTTCGTACCACAGCAAATCGCCATCAAAAGTATTGTACCCATTGTGGTGCGACAATAAATCTTTGATTTTGAAATTACGAGTTACATAAGCATCGTATAGTTTGAATTCTGGGTAATGATCGATAACCAAATCGTCCCAAGACAATGCTTTTCTATCCACTAAAATACCGATAGATGCTGCAGTAAATGCTTTGGATAAAGATGCTACTTGAAACACCGTATTTTCATTCAGCGCTGTTTTATTTTGGCTATTGGCTACACCGTAAGCTTTCATAAAAGTGGTTTTACCATCTTCTAACAAGCCCACTACAGCACCTGTTTGTTCGAAGGTTTCGAAAGCAGATTGCGCTTTTTTCTCTACTTCAATTGCCAATTGTGCTTGACCTACAAAGCAGGATACGAGTAATACAAGCGTAAATATTTTTTTCATGTTATGCATTTGAATTCGGAAGATATATCAATTTGAAAACTTAGCGTTTTGATGCAATCCATTGTTACGCTTAATGATTAATTTGTTTCTGTTAGCGAACGGAGATTTTTAGTTGCATTCAGGATGAATCGAATCGTTTCACTTTTCACAACCAAAACGCTGCCTCACTTCGTTCCGATAGCTATCGGAAGAACAAGCTTGCGAAGTAATTTGTATCGAGAAGTTTTATAATTCCCATCAATACTTTTGAAATTTCTCACCTAGAAACCAGTTTTCTATACACCTTCCTATGGTCGGCTTCCGATAGTTATCGGAACAAACTAACACTTTTACTGAAACCCAAAACTTTTCATTTGCCACTTCCCTATTGAAAAACTATCTTCGGAAACTGTATACATCATTCAATGCCACAAAAAAAATTATTCCTACTCGATGCTTTTGCATTAATCTACCGATCGTATTTCGCATTCATCAAAAACCCTAGAATCAATTCACAAGGGCAAAATACTTCCGCCATTTTTGGATTTGTTAATACGCTTTTAGATGTTATAAACAAACAAAAACCCACGCATATAGCCGTTGCATTTGATATGCGCGAACCAACATTGCGTCACATAGAATTTCCTGAATACAAAGCCAATAGAGACGCTATGCCTGAGGATATTCAAGAATCTATTCCTTACATACAAGAACTCTTAAAAGGATTCAATATTCCTCAGCTTGGAGTGAATGGGTACGAGGCCGATGACGTGATTGGAACCTTGGCCAAAATGGCAAAAAAACAAGGTTTTGAAACGTATATGATGACCCCTGATAAGGACTATGCCCAATTGGTAGAGGAAGGCATATATATGTACCGCCCGGGAAGATTTGGCAAACCAGCAGAAACCTTAGGTGTAGAAGAAGTGAAACAAAAATTCGACATCGAACACCCTTTACAAGTAATTGATTTGCTGGGCATGATGGGCGATGCCTCCGACAACATACCGGGTATACCTGGAGTTGGAGAAAAAACAGCCGTAAAATTCCTGAAAAAATACGGCAGCATGGAAGGTTTGTACGACAATCTCGACGACCTGAAAGGCGCCATGAAAAACAAAGTAGCCGACAACAAAGAATTGGCTTTTTTGAGTAAAAAATTGGTTACCATAGAACTTGACGTACCACTTGATTGCAATTTGGACGACTTCATACTAGAAGAAGCCAACAAAGAAATTCTAGAACCACTTTTAGCAAAATTAGAATTCAAAACATTAGGAAAAAAAATATTTGGTGGCGGAACAGATAGCCCTGTTGCTGAAAACAAAACACCCGATGCAGATGCTGCTCCGGATTTATTTCAAAGTGAGCTTTTTTCTGCGGACGAAGTAGAATCATCCTACAAAACCTACGACGAAAAAGAAAAAAATTATCGTTTGGTAGAAAGCGAAAAAGACTGGACAGAACTTCTTAACGAACTTACAAACGCTCCAGCTTTTTGCTTCGATACAGAAACCGATGGATTGGATACTTTGAATGGAAAAGTATTGGGCCTTGCTCTTTCTACTAAAAAAGACACGGGTTGGTACATTCCTACTTTAACCGATGTACAACGACACGATTTAGAGAAATTAAACAGCATCTGGAACGACGAAAAAACTTTAAAAATTGCCCACAACATCAAGTTCGACTTGGCCATGCTGCGCAATGCTGGGATTACACCTGTAGGTCCGTTTTACGATACCATGTTGGCGCATTATTTACTCAAGCCTGACGAACGCCATAACATGGATAGTTTGTGTGAAAACTATCTTAAATACCGCCCCATCAGCATAGAAACATTGATTGGCAAAGGCCGAAATGTTACAACCATGGACAAAGCTCCGTTGGACAAAGTAGCCATCTATGCTGCCGAAGATGCCGACTGTACTTTCCAGTTGTATGAAATGTTCAACCCAATGCTAAGCGACGATGAAAAAAGCCTTTTGGCTGACATCGAAATGCCGGTAATGGAAGTGTTGCTGCAAATGGAAACCGAAGGCATCAATTTGGACACTAAGATGTTGAACGATTTTTCTAAACGACTTGAAAAAACACAAGAAGAATTAGAAGAAGCCATTTACGAAGCTGCCGAAAGACCCTTTACCATTTCTTCACCAAAGCAATTGGGACTCATTTTATTCGATCATTTGAAGCTAGACCCGAAAGCTAAAAAGACCAAAACGGGTCAATATGCCACGGGTGAAGAGGTTTTAACCAAACTAAGAGACAAACACCCCATCATTGGTAAAATACTGGAATACAGAGAGGTTACCAAATTAAAATCGACCTATGTAGACGCCCTACCAAAATTGGTGGATGCTAAAACAGGGCGCATTCATACTTCGTACCAACAAGCAGTAGCTAGTACGGGTCGATTGAGTTCTAAAAACCCCAATCTTCAGAACATTCCAATAAAAACAGAGTTAGGGCAAGGTGTAAGAAAAGCCTTTGTTCCGCGCGATGAAAATCACGTATTGCTTGCCGCAGATTATTCTCAGGTAGAGTTGCGTATAGTAGCCGCATTGGCAAAAGATGAAAACATGGTGGCCGATTTTGTTTCCAAAAAAGACATACACAGCGCAACTGCTGCACGTGTTTTTGGGGTAGATGAAAACGAAGTTGACAGAGCTACTAGAGCCAAAGCCAAGGCCGTAAACTTTGGTATTATCTATGGTCAGGGAGCCTTTACACTGGGTCAACAATTGGGTATTTCTAGAAGCGAAGCCAAAGAAATTATCGATTCTTACTTAGAGAAATACGCTTCTGTAAAAAGACTGATGGACAAACAAGTAAACGATGCAAGAGACAATGGTTATGTCATCACCATTATGGGGCGTAAGCGCCATTTGCCCGACATCAATTCGCGCAACGCAACGGTAAGAAGTTTTGCCGAGCGCAACGCCATCAATGCACCCATACAAGGTTCGGCAGCCGACATCATCAAGAAAGCAATGATAGACATACAGCAATGGTTGAACACGAGCGATTTAAAAACCAAAATGTTGTTGCAAGTACACGATGAATTGGTATTTGATGTACCAAAAGACGAAGTGGACATTGTATCGCCCATCATCAAAGAAAAAATGGAACTAGCCTACCCAATAGATGTGCCTATGGAAGTTGAGATTGGACTTGGTAACAACTGGCTAGAAGCGCATTGAAAATTTAAAGCATCATAAAATGACTCTTAGCGACAATGTAAAATATGATAAAAGATTCGTTGCCTTTATAGATATTCTTGGTTTTAAAGAAATAATAAAAAATTCAGGAAGTGATAATTCGAAAATTCAACTAATTCATTCGGTATTAACAGATTTAAAAAATTTAGAATCATCTGATAAATGGAACCTAAAATTAATCGAAATCGAGGATGACGCTTTTAAAAAAGGAATAGAGAATTTCAATATTCAAGATAAAATTAATGTTACAGCTTTCTCAGATAGCATTGTAGTCTCAGTTAAAATTGATGAAGGGAAATCAAATGAATACTTCTCAACATTGATTAGTCAACTATCATATATAGGTTCAGTTTTAATTGAAAAAGGCATTTTATTTAGAGGAGGAATTACAATTGGTGAATTATATCATAACTCGCAAGGAACTGTTTTTGGGCAAGGCTTAATAGACGCTTACCAGCTTGAATCAAAAAGCGCAAAATATCCTAGAATTATACTTTCAGACTCCTTAATTAAGGAACTTAATTACCCTCTAACAACAAAACGAGATCGATATCCATATCATCAGTACATTACGCGATTTACTGATGGTTGTGTAGGATTTCATCAAATGGTATATTATGAAGTTATGGAAACGTGGGTAGAAATAACAAAAGAAATGCTTATTGCTAGCTTAGATAAAGTAAGGAAAGTAATTATAGCCGGGCTTGACTCTAGTTTTGAAAATCCTGAAGTTTTTGATAAATTCAATTGGCTGAAAACTAAATATCAAGAACTGAATATTACTCTTGATCATCATTTCGAAAGTCAGTCAAAAGAAAACATTAAATATCGATTAAGAGAATTGAATGAAAATATGTTGTCTGATCAAAATATACATTATAAAAATACTGATGATTTTTTCGAAGAGCGACGAAAGCAAAAAGGAGACACATCAATTAATTAAATATTGATTTTTTTTTGCTTCTTCTCGATACTTCCGCCTAATGTCGGACACTCGAAGTGACGCTTTATAAAATGCCTTAATTTCTACACAATAACACTACCAACGGTACTTGGCTGATACAACAACCACCCCGTAAAACTGTAGCGAGAGGCAGTGGTAGGCAAAACCTCGTGTTCTACGGCATCGCTTTTAAAAATAACCACCCGTTTGGCAATGGGCTCTACATCAAGATGTTCTTGCCCTTTAACATTGTACATTCTTAGCTGTCCACCTTGCTCATCTACCCAGTTTTCGTTCAGATAGATAACGAACGATAAAATGCGGTTGCTCTTGTCTTTAAACCGATCGAAATGACGCTTGTAAAAAGTATTGGGTGGATAGTGCGCCAAATGGAATTCAAAGCCGGCCAAACTCAAAAAACAATATCGATTGAAATTGGCGATGCTTTCGCGAATGAGATTAAAGAAAACATTGAGTTGTTCGTCGCGCTTTTCGTTGAGCCAAAACGTATAGTCACCTCTAATGTCGCTAGCAAGTGTGTCGTTAATATTCGATCCGATTTTGGCGTGATTGAAGGCATCATTTTGCCATTTTTCTAAAAGAAATGCACGCAATTGCAACAACTGCTCATTGGAGATAAAATCATCGATAACTACAAAGTCATCCTCGGCAAGTTTATCTATCCAAGATAACCATTGCTCATCGCTAAAAAACGTTTCCAATATCTGTAAAAAAGGTGCGCGAAGATACACTTGTTTCGCATCTGAAAGACAGACCTTTGAAGATAGTGGATATGAAAAGAACAACTTCCACTGCTAACGACTTCTCGATACATCCTCCTTAGGTCGGCTTCCGATAGCTATCGGAACGAAGTGACATCAAAAGCATGCAGAATGTGTAGGGATACTAAATCCCTTCTTCCAACTTCTGAGTACTATCGGAACCAAGTGCTCATTGTGTAACCTAATAGCTTGTTATCATTTCCCGTTGAAACGGTTCATCGCATCGTTTATGCCTCCAAAAACAAAAGCTTTGATGCCTTCACCAGCCGTTTCTATGCGTTCTTCAAAGTTTTTAAGCTCATCATCACTCCATTTACCAAGCACATAATCTACTTGTTCACCTGGTCTAAACTCTTTGCCTATACCAAAGCGTAACCGCGGGTATTTACTGCCTATTTTGGCTTGTATGTCTTTCAAACCATTGTGTCCGCCATCCGATCCTTTACCTCTAAAACGAAGCGTACCATAAGGCAATGCCAAATCGTCGGTAGCTATTAGAATGTGATCGAGAGGGGCTTTTTCGAGCTGCATGTGATACTGCACGCATTTGCCACTCAGGTTCATGTAGGTATTGGGCTTATAGAGTTTTAAGATTCTGCCTTTGTGTTTTATCTCGGCCATTTGACCATGTTTCACAGGGGTATAAACAGAATTGGACGCCCTAACCAGAGCGTCCAATATCTTAAATCCTATATTATGCCTGGTGTCTTCGTATTCCGACCCAGGATTGCCCAATCCGAAGATTAGGTATTTCATAATGCTTATTCTGCAGCAGCTTCAGCACCAGCTTCAGCTTCTTCATCCTCATCACCTTCTTCTTCAGCATCAACAGCACCACGAGCCATTTTAACTTGCACTACCATAGCAGCAGGGTCATTAAGGAAAGTAAGTCCGTCGAAACTTAAGTCGCGAACACGTACAGACATACCGATACGTAAATCAGTAATATCTACAGTAATATCGTCTGGGAATGCACTTGGCAAACCAACAACATCAACCTTACGGAAGTTTACCAATAGTTTACCACCATTTCTAACACCTAAAGAGTTACCTGTAAGGCGCAATGGCAATTTCATTTTTACTGGCTTATCTTCAGATAGTTGTAAGAAATCAACGTGAATAATTTCTTCAGTTACAGGGTGAAACTGTACTTCTTTGATGATAGCATTGTTTTTAGTTCCTTCGATATCAAGTTCAATTTGATATACGTTTGGAGTAATTACCAATTTAGACATTGGCAAAGCATCTACTGCGAAGTGAGTTTGAGTACCCGCACCGTAAAGAACAGCAGGAACTTTTCCTGAGTTTCTTAGAGATACAGCATCTTTTTTTCCTACGTTCTGGCGTACAGAACCGCTCAATTGTACTGTTTTCATTGTTTGTTTTTATTATTGGATGACAAAGTTACTACTAATTGACTTATAATTCACAATATTCGAAATGACATCGGCCATTAATCCGGCAATTGAGATAACTTTTATTTTATCAGATTCTTGTTTCAAAGGAATGGTATCGGTTACGATCAATTCCGTTAATGCAGATTTTTCAATTCTTTCGTAGGCTGGACCTGACAATACAGCGTGAGTACACATTGCTCTTACACTGCTAGCGCCTTTTTCCATAATAAGATCAGCTGCTTTGGTCATGGTACCGGCTGTATCGATAATATCGTCAATCAATACCACGTCTTTGCCTTTTACATCACCAATCAAGGTCATAGAATCTACAACATTGGCTACTTTTCTTTCTTTGTAACAAATTGCCATATCAACCCCTAAGTGTTTTGCGTAAGAGTTGGCACGTTTCGTACCGCCTGTATCTGGTGCCGCTACCATAAGGTTTGGCAAGTCCAATTTTTTTATTTCTTCTAAAAACAATTTAGAAGCGTATAAATGATCAACTGGCACCTCAAAAAATCCTTGAATTTGATCGGCGTGCAAATCGATGGTTACCAAACGGCTAATTCCAGCAGTTTGCATCAAGTTGGCTACCAATTTGGCTCCAATGGCTACACGAGGTTTGTCTTTTCTATCTTGACGAGCAAATCCGAAGTAAGGAACAACGGCAACAATGCGTTTAGCAGAAGCTCTTTTAGCTGCATCTACCATCAACAAAAGCTCCATAAGGTTGTCGCTCGGTGCAAAAGTACTTTGAATCAAAAATACATCCGATCCACGAATACTTTCTTCGAATGAAGGGCAGAATTCTCCGTCAGAGAATTTGTTGAATGTTACCTTACCTAATGGTTCACCGTAAGCTGCGGCAATTTTTTCGGCAATGTAGTTACTAGATTCTCCTGAAAAAATACGAATAGCGTTGTCAGACATAAATTGAAAGAATTGGAGCGCAAAGGTACACTTATCAAATTCTAAGTCAAAAAAATATGGACGTATTTTTATTCCAAGAAAATTCTATATTTGCGCTCCAATTCGGATGACAGATTGTTCAGTCAATCATCATTTACACCTTGCCCAGGTGGCGGAATTGGTAGACGCGCTGGTCTCAAACACCAGTTCTTTCGGGAGTGCCGGTTCGATCCCGGCCCTGGGTACCATCACAACCCTGATCTTATGGTCAGGGTTTTTTTATGCCTACTTTTTTCTACCCTAGTTGGCGCTGCAAAAATTTGTAATACTCTGTTTGGGCTCTTATGCCTACATCTAAGCGATCTCGTTTCACGTTATTCAGTTGACGATCTATTGCCCTGGCTTTTGTGGTATCGGTTAATTGTAATTCGATGGTTTTCTTTATCAATGCCTGACAATTCTCGTCCCAAATAGGAAAAACTATTTCTATGCGGCGACGAAGGTTGCGCTCCATCCAATCGGCAGAACCAACATAAATTTTCTCTTTACCACCGTTATTGAAAATGTACACCCTAGCATGTTCCAAGAATCGGTCGACCAATCGGGTAACCGAAATATTTTCGGTAGGCACCAAACAACAAATACCTCTAACAATCAATTCTATTTTTACTCCACTTTTAGCCGCAGAATAAAGGAGTTTGATCATCTTTATATCTTCTAAATTATTGATTTTCAAAACCATTTTGGCTTCTTTCCCGGCTTTAGCAAACTCTATTTCTTGTTTTACCAATTGCGTGAATTTCTCAGGCATATTGACTTGCGCCACCAACAAATGTTGCAGTTCGATATGCTTGTGCTTGCCTAGAATAAAGTCCAAACTCAAATCGAGTTCAGCCGTTAATTTGTCGTTAGCCGATAACAAAGCAAAATCGGTGTAAATACTGGCCGTTTTTTCATTGAAATTTCCCGTTCCGAAAAAACCAAATCGTTGACTTTTGCCATCGTTGTTTTGTCGTGTTACCAAGGCCACTTTTGAATGCACTTTCAAGGTCTCGTCACTAAAAATAACGGAAACACCAGCTTGCGTCATTTTATCCGCCCACTCTAAATTGTTTTCTTCATCGAATCGGGCTTTGGCTTCCACCAAAACTTCTACTTTTTTTCCATTTCGAGCAGCACTTATTAAGGCATTGGTAATGTGCGATTTTTGCGCAACTCTATACAGGGTAGCTTTGATGCTTACAACCTGTGGATCGATGGCTGCTTCATTAAAAAAGCGCAGTATGTAATCGTATTTCTGATAAGGAAACGACAGTAAAACATCTTGCTTATCGATGGCATCGAATATAGAATTGGTGTATTTAAAGCCCATATGAGGCAAGGCCGGCATGGGAGCGTTTTCTAATTTCCGCCCCACAGGATTGGGCAAAGAAAATAAGTCGTACAGATTATGATAAGCCCCTCCAGCCACCAAATCGGCTTCAGAAAGTTCCAGCCCTTTTTTCAATTGCAAGAGCACATCTTTCGACAACCTAGTGTCATATAAAAAACGAGAAGGCGCCCCTGTTTTCCTTTTAGAAAGATGCTTCTTTATCTTCTGAGAAATATTCTCTGAATAATCGTCGGATAAATACAATTCGGCATCTCTGTTCAATTTTACATTGCCACAATTGGAAACCGTGTAGCCAGAAAATATGGTACTAGCATACTGTTTTACGATGTCGTCGATGAACACATAATGATGCATTCCGTTCAAAAAAGGCAATGACTGAAAGCGGTCGATTTCGTCGCTAGGTATGTTGACTATTCCAAGAAAATTTTGACCATCGCGTTGCAATTCGGCCACCATATAGAGCGCTCTTTCTTCCAAAAATATTGAATGATCGCTCCCCATAGGCACAACAATGGGTTGAATGAACGATAGAATTTGGGTGTAAAATATATCTCGAATCGCTTCTAGATGATCGTCGTGAAAAGGCTCAGAATAATAAACATGTATTTTATGATCTCGCAAAGACGGTAAAATACTGTTGCGCAATGTTTTACCAAACATGTTTTGTTGTTCGTGCACTTCTTTTAAAACCTTAGATAGTAGTTCTTGAGGTTCGTCTAACTTCAATGAAGAGTTGAGTTTTTCTTTGTTGATAAAAGCCAAACGTTTAAGAAAAGCGACTCGAACCCTAAAAAACTCATCGAGGTTGGAAGAATAAATGGCTAGAAATTTAATGCGTTCGTACAGTGGCACGGCTTCATTTTCGGCCTCCATCAACACTCTTTTATTGAACGAAAGCCAACTTAAATCTCTATCAAAAAACATATACCATCAATCTATTTCTGAAAGATAAAAGGAAAAATAGCTCACACGAATTATGTTGAGTCAATTCATGTGTTTCTTTGAGAAAAAATCACAAATAAAAAAAAGGGATTGCCCCATGAAGCAACCCCTTTTTCATTGAAGTAAAAAAACGACTTAGCCCCTAGTCTTTACTTTTTTTACTTTTTTATTCTCGTATATGTACACGTATTCTGATGTAAGACTCAACCAAGTATGCGCATCGTTTTTGGCTTTAAATTCTGTGTAACTACAGTCATTCAAATCGAACGCAGCAATGTCAGCCGAGGCCGTTTTCATTACTAGAATATCGCCTTGAACACTTTCTAGCGTACTGTTTTTGTATTTGTTGCTGGCCGTTAATTTTCCTGTTTCTATATCGTGAAAAGAAATACCCTTAGCGCCAACAACAACAATTTTTCCGTTGTGTTCGAAAATACTGCTTGCCCAACCAATACCATCGTCTTTGATAGAACGCTCGTACAATTCAGCTCCATTAGAACCTTTTAGTCCGTAGTACGCTTTACCACTGCATACTATGATATCGTCACCGATGCTTAGCATATTGGTAATGCCTTTTTTGAAACGTTCTGAATCCCAAGCAAATTGACCCGATTCGGTATCGAAAGCTTGAACCCCATTTGGTTTTACGTTTTCGAATGAAATTTTGGTTGTCTTAGTGGTTGTAGTAACCCCATTAACGGTTGTTTTCTTTTCAACCACAGACTGCACTTCTACAATTCCACCTATTTGTAAAATCACTCTATTACCAACAACATACATGTTAGGAATGGCTCTTGCTCCGCCTTTTATTTCTGGGCTGGTCCAAACTAAATTTCCACTGTATTTATCGTATTTATTGATGAACTGTTTGTTTTTGCGAGACATATCCAAAACGTAGATATAATCGCCAGAAATAACAGGATCTGCAACGGCACCGTAAACACCAAATTTCAACACCTTTCCTGCAGGTTTTCTAGCGGCTCCTTCAGGACTGAAGTCGAAAGCTGCTGACCACAATGCTTTACCCGTTTTATAATCGAAGGCTTGTAAACCATTCAAACGAAGCATAACTTTATCTTCAACCAAGTCTAATTCATACAAATACTCTCGGCTAATAACTTTGCGCTCTGCTTGACCAATGTATTTTTGTTCCCACAGGAATTTTCCGGTATTGATATCTAAGCGTACAATCTGGTTTTTAAATCCTGCAAACAATGCTGCTAAACCAGCAGGCTTAAAGTTCACTATCGTCATGGTTTCAGTATCACCATCGTATAGGTATTGACCAACAACACCAGAGAACAATGCTGTTTGCCAAAATTCCTCACCAGTACGAGCATCGATAAGCACTAAGCCTTTTTTGATGGACATGGCGAATGCATTTTTCTCTCGGATATAGATGAGGTTATCATCGGTTACGTCTTGGTATTTATCCGAAGTCCAAAGCAAATCTCCGGTAGTCAAATCAACACATGCAATTTGATCTTTTCCTAGTTTTCTGTCGAACAAGAAAATCACGTTTGATTTCCAAAAAGGTTCCAATTCGTCTATTTTTCGAAGGTTAGGAGCAATTTCTTTGAATTTTTTTGACCAAACTATCGATCCATCGTCGTTTTTAAAAACCGTAATTTCTTTATCAGAAGCTACATAACTTACATCACCTTCAAGTCCAGTTCCTTTGTATTCTGAACGGTGTTCCATTTTGGCTTCCCACACAACGCTCATATCTTTTTGAGCATAAATGGCTGTAGTAGCCAGCATCAGTATTGCTATTATCTTGTTTTTCATTGGGCTGTTTGGTTTGATTAAAATTGAAAAGTGTACGTGAATTGATGACGCGATTTTTTCATTGTCTTGAATGAAAATTTTCGGTAAAAAAGAAATGTCTTGATGGCATTTTTATGAGGAATACTCATGCCTTCTGAAGAGAGTAAATTGAGTGTAATTACTTTTTTATTGTCGCCAATAACATACTCCACCTCTATGTTTCCTGTAATGTTGTTTTCTTTGGCAAAGGCATAGATATCGCCTGTTTTTTCCATTCCAGCAGACAATTCGCTTTTAGCCATTTTCACAATTTGCTCGGGCTTTGTAATTCGCTGAGAAAACAAGCTTACACTGCACATTAGTAGTAAAAAAGCAAGTACTTTTTTAGCGGGGAATTGTATGATTGAGGTATCGTTCATTGCAAACCAAAGTTCCCAATTGCTCTACCTTAACGCAATACGACGTTCTGCGTATTTTTACTTGAATAACCTAAATTTATTGGCCTTCTGAACGGCCTCCACTTTACTGTGCACTTGCAATTTTCTATAGATGTTTTCTACGTGTTTGCGTATAGTGCCCGTGCTTACATTTAAGTTCGACGCGATTTCGTCGTAGATCAATCCCGTGGACAAATGTTCTAGAACTTCAATTTCTCTTTTTGATAAACCAAAGTCTTCGTTTGCATGGCTCTCGGAAGGCTGGAATCTAATCAATGAAATGGCCTTCAGTGCAATACTAGGCGACATAGGCGCACCTCCAGAAAGGACTTCTCGTATGCTGGCTTCAATTTTTTCGGCTGTTTCGTCTTTGAGTAAATAGCCCTTTGCTCCTGCCAATATGGCCTTAAACAAATGGTCGTCGTCATCGAAAACCGTGCTCATTAAAATCTTAATGTGAGGCCATTTTTCGCTGATGTATTTTGTGGCAGTTATACCATCCATTACCGGCATATTGATGTCCATTAAAATAACATCCACATTGCTGTTTCGACGTAAATACTTGATCAGTAATTCGCCATTCGGAAACATTTCTTTTACCTCAACTCCCTCCATCAAATTTACCTTCGCTTGCAGCGCTACAGCCAAACGTTGGATATCTTCAGTAATTAAGATTTTGATCATATTGTGGGGAATAAATGTCTATTCAAATCTACGAATACACCACTTTTATTTTATACGCTGTTCTTCGTATTATTCTTGGCTAACGTTAATTTCCAAAAGGACATTAGTGCCTTTTCCAAGTGTGCTATCCCATCGTATTTCGCCATTGACATCAGCCATACGTCCTTCCATATTTTGCAAACCATAGCCTGCCTGAATGTTGTTCGCATCAAAGCCTTTGCCGTTGTCTTGTATTTGAATTTTTAAAATCTGGTTTTGGAAAGAACATTCAATTCGTAACGTAGTAGCCCCTGAATGTTTGCATACATTGTTGACCGATTCTTGACAAACACGGAATAAATTAATGGTTATGGCTGGACTCATTGGCACATTCGTCAAATTCAAATTATTCTCAAACTCCAATTTTATATCGTGCGATTGGCACATTTTCTGAGCATAGGTTTGTATGCGCAATGCAAAGGCATTCAACACAATAGGCTCTGGACTTATCGCCCAAATGGTTTCGCGCAATTGCTGCATAGCCAAGCGAGCGTTCTGACTAATGTTTTTCAATTCTGAAACAATGCCCTTATCTGTAATTTGACGCGCTTGTTGATCAGTAGCCGATGCAATAAGAGTTAATTCTGCCCCAATATGATCGTGCAAATCGCGTGAAACACGGATGCGTTCGTTTTGCAACTTCAATTGACCAGCTTCTTCGGCTTGCATTCTACGCTGACGAGAAATACGAATTCGGTAAATAAAATACAATACCACCAATGCCAATAAAAAGGCAATAGAAATAGCCAATATTTGACGATTCCTTGATTTCAAAGTCTCTTCTGTTAGTAAAAAAGCTTGTTTGGCTATGGTTTTTTCTTTTTCAGCACTTTCGTAACGCACCAAAAGTGTGTTCATGTTTTTTCGTGTACTGGCACTTTCTATGCTGTCGTTAAACAGTTGATACATAGCACTGTATTGGTATGCTTTTTCAAAATTATTTTCGGAAGCGTATAAATTGGTTAGACGTTGTGCAGCATCGCGAATGATGTAAGCATAACCCGATTTTTGTTGAGCATAAAAAACGGCTTTTTCATAGTGTTCAATCGCTTGTATTCCTTTACCCCAATCAGAATAAATATCTCCAAAACACATTTCATTTTCGCCCAAATAGTAATAATTATCTGGGTCTTTAGCGCGCATTGTACTGGAAGTATCCATGTACTGCAAGGCCAAATTGTGATTGCCCTTAAGTAGATGAATATTGGCTATTTTGTTCAAACTGAATGGGATGCCATTCGAATCGTTTTTCAATCTTTTGAACGCCAAAGAAAGGTTTACAAAATACAACGCCGAATCCAACTCGCCGTTGAATTCTTTTAAAACACTGTAGTTGTCGTAACTGTTGAGCAACTCCATTGTATCGCCCATATTCTCTTGAATGAATATGCCTTGACGCATGTATTCAATAGCCCGCTCAAGATCTTGTCTTTTGATTTGATATCCGAGTAAACAAAGAGCTCGACTCAGTCCCTCATCATTGCCAATGGCTTTATTGATTTCGATGCTCCGCAATGCCAATTCTATAGCGTAATCGACTTCTCCTGCCAAGTATTCTAACACGTTTTGGCGCATTAAAACAGTCGCTAAATTGACACTATCGTGTTGCTGCTCTGCAACTATTATAGCTTTCTGAAATAAGGGACTGTAGACACTATAATCCGAAACATATTCGCTGTACGGTATAGCCAAAACAGAATCTAGATAATGAGTTTGTGCTTTCCCTAAAAATGGCAAAAACACAATTACATTTATTGCAACTAGCCGAAATAGCTTACTGAATACCATACTCAAAACCTGATGGAAAAGTAAGAACAAAAGCCAAAACTAAACTTTGCCAATATTCTAAGTTTAATAAGCTCCAAAAGCACAACAAAATCTTGCGCTACACACCCAATTTTATACTTACTGACTCTATCAATGTTTTCAAGTTTTCCTGATTCTCGAGTGCGCTCGAATTCATAATCACGTCAAATTCTTCGTTCTTTTCAGACAATAGAATTGAGGGGAAAGTTTCATTTAAGGTTGGATACTTCTTTAAGGCTTCGTCTTTATGCAAGAACTCCATTTCATATGGGACTTTCTTCAGGAATTCACGCCACTCTTTTTTCATTCCAAAATTGCCGTATGTAATCTGACAAAGAGAACAAGCGTAGGTACTTGGAGATACAATCTTGTGAGCAAAATCGCTAACGGTATTGAACAAGCCTGTATCGGCATTGTAAATAAAAATTAATTTCTTCATCTTAATTATGCAATCCATTCCCACATTAGTGGTGTTTGATTGAGCCTATGCAACCAATTTCATGGCCGCTTGATAATACAGTAAATCATTCCCTTGAAAAAGGAAATCTAAATTCTATTTTTTTGGAATGCGCAATAACCAGCCCGCTTTATAGGCTCCCCTCCTTATAATTAGGTGGGAAACACAAAACTGCTTGTCATTATTGGCTCAAACGAACCGTCTCAACCATCATTCTCTCGAAAGTGAGAATCTCTCAACTATACGCTATTAAGCTTCGGTATTCATTTTAATACCATCGCTACCAATCATAAACGGATTATCATCGATTCGGCCTTCTTCTGGTCCGTTTTCCAATTTCAAAACACCACGAGGACAAACTGCCGAACAAACTCCACATCCAACGCAACTTGCTCGTACAATGTTTTGTCCTTTTTGGGCGTAAGCTCTTACGTCAATACCTTGCTCGCAGTAGGTAGAACAGTTTCCGCAAGAAATGCATTGCCCACCATTTGTGGTAATTCTGAATCGTGATTTGAAACGCTGAACCAAGCCCATATAAGCTGCCAAAGGACATCCAAATCGGCACCAAGTACGGTTACCCAAAACAGGATAAAATCCAGTACCTATTACTCCCGAAAAGATTGATCCAATAAGGAATCCATAGGTTTTTTGAAGGTCGTAAGTAGCGATGCCCAATACTTCTTGAGCGCCAGTAATATAAGTGTACAAAGCTCCTCCGGTCATAATAATAGCAAACACCAATACGCCGTGAATGAGCCATCGCTCTAACTTCCAAGATTTTATGCTCTTGTCCGACAATTGTCGGTAAGGATCGCCCAATGTTTCGGCCAATCCTCCGCAGCCACAAACCCAACTGCAATACCATCTTTTTCCATAGAAATAGACCATTATGGGCACAATAATCACCGTAAGTACGATGCCCCAAACCAACATAAACAAACCAATGTTGCCGCTATTGATGAGGTTGTTGATGTTCCAATCGAAAAAGAAATCATAATCCAACGGCCAAGCATTTTTAAAATCCATATACGGCATATTGAAACGCACCAATATTTCTGGAATCAAGAAGGCAAAAGCAATTTGGAAAAACAAAACCGAACTGGTTCTAATGATTTGATATCGGTTGTGGCGGTACTTGATGTACATTTTTATTGCCATCACCACCATCACAGTACAGTACATAAATCCATACAAAAACCATTGACTAGCACCGTTTCCACTTAAAGCCAAACTTATGGGATTGACGATACTGACTTGGTTCACCACCAAATAAGGGTAGAAGTAAAGGACAACATAAAACGTAACGAGGTAAACCAATGTGAGTATCCCTATCCAACCTCTGTTGGTGGCTGCACTGTGATAAATGCCGTTGTTTTTTATGCCTTTCGGGCCTAAAGTGATAACCGTAGGTACGATGTACATCAAGGATCCCAATATGCCCAAACCAAAAGTGAGCAAAAACATCAACCAAGGCGATTGAGAAAAGATGCCCGTATCAGAAGCTTTTACCGCACTGAAGGCAATGGATGAAGGACTGTCCCACATCACATTGTTCCAATCTTGATTGGCTTTTAGTTCTTCGTTTTTGCTGTTGTAAATGGCTATGATTTCTGAAGCTAAAGCGTTGGGAGAAGTGTATTCCTTGTCTACAATTTCAGCCGAAAGTTGATCGCCAATGTTGCCAATTTGCTGCTCAGTAAAGGTATTGTTGGCTATTTCTTGTGTGAGTTTGTACTCTCCAAAAAAACTTGAAGCTGTGAATATAAAAAGGCCGATAAGGAAAACGAACAAGCCTGTTTTTTGAATGTTATGATATGCTTTCATATTAAGAGGCTTGTAGGTTAAAAATGCGTTTCCAGCTTTTTTTCTTGGCTTTTATGTTCGTGCCAAATTGTTGGTTGAATGCTGTTAGAATAGATTCTGCGTGGTTCTTATAAAATTCAGGATCGAAATTGGCATCGTTGAAATGTTCCAAAACGTGTTGCACTTTTTGGTTTTCGTTGAGCCATTTGTCAAACAATTCGTGGCGTAAGCGAATGCCGTACACATTGGTCCCTACAAACTGATTGTTCTCTTTTTTGAAGACCAATCGCAAGGCTATGTTTTCGGTAGGATGCTGCCAAAAGAAAGTGTTTTCATCGTCTTTAGGATTGCTCAATACCATTCCATAGGTTTGGTATTCGATGTCGAAAAACTTCGCTGAGTTGAACCAATGCCCTGGGTTGTAAGCTGTTTTTTGTCCACCTAAAGTTTTCCCTAAACTTTCGCCCATCATTTTGCCTGTGTACCAAACTTGCTCTACCGGCCGTCTGTTTACAGGAGCTATTCTGTGTTGAGCACAATCGCCAAGCGAATACACGTTGGGAATATTGGTTTCCATAAACTCGTTGATGAGTATGCCACGATCTATTTCCAATTCGGTGTTTCTCAAAAAGTCGACATTGGTTTGCACGCCTGGAGTTAATCCAACTATTTCACAAGGAATTTCTTCGCCAGTTTCTTCAATCACAATGGATTTTACTCGACCATCGTCGCCCGCTTTTATTTCTCTCAAATTGTTGTTGAATTTGATGTCGACGTGGTGATCGTTGATGATGTGTTCGCCAATAAATTTTGCATCATCGGCTGGCAAAACACCGCCCCAAAATTTGTCTTCACGAACCAAGAAAGTAACTTTGATGTTGCGTGTTAAAAGCATTTCTGCTAATTCCACACCAATCAATCCACCACCAACGATGATGGCGTGTTTTGCGTTTTTAGCATTTTCTTCAAGCAACAATAAATCTTGGTAATGGTACAAACCTTGTACTCCAGGTAAATCTTGTCCTGGCCACCCAAATTTTGCCGGTTTCGAACCCAAAGCCAAAACCAAATCGTCGTAAGCTAAAGAATTGCCATCGCTGAATTGAAGCGTTTTTTTGTTGAAGTCGATTTCTTTAACATGAGCGTTCAGTAAATCGATTCTGTTCTTTTTCCAAAAATGATCTTCGTAAGGTTTGGTGTGTTCGAATTTCATGTGTCCCATGAAAATGTACATCAACGCCGTACGCGAAAAAAAGTGATCGGTTTCAGAAGAAATGATGGTGATTTTGGTATCAGATGAGGTTTTGCGCAAATGCCTTGCAGTAGTTACACCCGAAATTCCATTGCCAATAATTACAACGTGCTTGCCCATAGTTACTCGTTTAAGTTCCAGTTATAATCCAAGTAGTCGATATCCGCATCTTCCGAAACTTTCACTTTACTGAATTGGGATAAAAAGGCTGGAATATTGGGGCTTTTCTTTTTGAAATCGCCCTCGAACCAAGTAAACAACTTCGATATTTTGATGTTTTTACCATCGCCAATGTTGTTTTTAGAAGGGTTGTTGATGAAAGCTTTTGCTTGGTCGTTGAGCTGAGATTCAAGCTTTTCTGCTGTATACGCTTCGTTGCGCAATTTAGGGCATGAAACAGAGGCACAGTTTAAAGCAAAGTGAACACGAGGCTCTTCAAATTCTTTTCTTAGAATACCGTGTTCGATGTTGTTCAAATCCAAGGTTTCGCCACCAAATTGAATGAATTTTATATCCCAACTGCTATTGATAAAAGGTACTCTACCACCAATTTCTTTGATGCTTTTTAGTGGATAATTTCTAATGATTAACTGTACGGTGTAAGCATTGTAAGCATTGATCCAAAAGGCCATTTGCTCATCGTTACTCCACGTTTTTTTATTGGGAGCACTGGCACTGATAAGGTCCAAGTACTTATTTAACTTCAAGCTGTCTTGAATAAATCCTTTATAGTTTACATGCCCATCTTGTGACACATTCTTTTTCGTGAGTTCGTCCCAAATTTTATGACTCGGAATATTATCAGAAGTGTTTTTAAAATTTTTCTGTCCAACACATTGCACAAACAATGTTAGAGTGAATAAGGAAAATAATATCGTTTTCATTTTTTTCATAGTAATGTGTTTTTATAGTCGGACTTAGATTCAATTCCTGACAAACGAAGGGCAATTATTTTTCGTTTTTCATCAACTCTATTATTTCAGACTTCTTAACATCTGATAATTTCACGGTTTTGGTCATGCCCTCTTTCTCCTGCTTACTCAATTCCACTTTCAATATTTGATCCAAAATGTCATTTTGCTTCTTGTATTTTTGGCAAGCCGAACACATTTTCAAATGCATGTTCATTTGCATTCGGGTAACAGGACTTAATTTTTCAATGGCTATACGTTCAAGAGATTCCGTTACTTCTTTGCACGATAACATGATGCTGTTCATGATTTTTCTATTCATGTCTCCCCCAATTTTTCTTTAAGCATTGCCTCAATTGCAATTTTGCTCTATGAAGTATTTGCCAGTAATTGGTCGTAGAAATATTCAATTCCTGACAAATTACTTTTGGTTCTTCTTCGCCTAAGTATTTGTAGTGCAGTGCTAGACTCCAATGTTTTGGCAATTTATCTTTGCATCGATTCAATTGCTCCACAAAGTCAGTGTCGTCCATTAAGTTATCGGCATTGCTCGACCAATTTTCAGGCCTGTGTTCCACATTCCAACTGCCATCTGCGTTGAATGCTTCTTCCAAAACCGATGTTTGCCCGGCGCGATATTGTTCACGGAAATGATTCATTATTTTGTTATTCAATATGCTGAACAACCACGTTTTAACTTTGGATTTGCCATTGAATTTTTGAAGTTGCTTTAATGCAGCCAAAAAAGTGTCTTGCACCAAATCCTGAGCCAATTCAGAATCACCAACTTTGAATAACGCCCAATTGTATAGACCATCGGAATACTCATGCACCCATGTTTGAGTATCTATATTTTCCGACATGATTTTGGATTGGTATTCCATAGGTCATCAATTTATCATTTCTCAAGCAAACAAGCGGAAATATTAATACTACAAGCCATAAAAAAGGAGACGTATTGAACCTCTCCTTGAACGATAAACATTATTTAATCGGATTTTAAAAATACGTACTGAAACCAAACAACCAAGTTGCGGTTTTGGCTGCGGGATTGGCTAATATATCGCGTTGCCAATCGTATCGATAATTGATTCTAAAAACAGTCTGCATGCTTGGTCGTAATGAAATGGATGGAGTAACAGCCCAAATATCTTCTCCAATATTGGCGCCATTGCTTTTAAAAGCACCCACGTTCCAATCCACATAATCAAATCGAGCCGAAAAATTCAAAACAGCATTGTCCCAATCCAATATTTTCCTTTTCAATATAGGTTGAACAACATCCACAAAAACACCTCTTTGATTGGAACCATATTGCTCAGTATATGTTTTAGGAATTTCAGCATTTATCCAAGCCATTTCTCCTACAATATAAGTCCCTGTTGAAGCTATGGTTGTATTAAAGTCTATTGCATATACATGCACTTTTCGTTCAGTGTCTATTTGCAATCCGTCTACATCAAAAGCATTGTACGAACCTCCCATATAAGACAAACCTACTTCGCCCCATTTTCTGTTTTTTATCGCTGCTTTGGCGCTAAACATAACCGTTCCGCTATTGCTTTCTTCAAAACGCTCTACATTACCTTTAGCCGACGGCAAATAGGTTTTGTTTTCTTCGTTATCGATTATACTGTTGTCAAAACCATTGCTCAAGTAGGCCTCGTAGCCTAAAATCCAGTCGCCTTTATAGGTTTTTCCGTAGATACCAAACCCTGCATTAGACCAAGTAGCAGGCAACATATTAACCGCCACGGTTGGGCGTTCTATAAACTCCCATTTTGGGCCGTCGTGGTTTTGATTGAAGGCCCCTATTGGGTTCATGATGATGCCTCCACGAAAATTCAAACCAGGCGAAAAACTCAAATCCAAGGCAGCAAATTCAATGGCTATTTCTTTCGTGCCATCTTCGAATTCTATTTCGCTTAAAAACTTCAAACGTTTGTTGATGCTAGACGACATGAAAATGGTCAATCGCCTTGCTTGGAACGAAAGTCCTTCACTTACCCCATCTGAAATTGAATAGATAGAGTTGGCCTCAAGATATCCGCCCAGTGCTACCGGCGCTTTCTGAAAGGTTAAAAAAGGGCGATTGTATACGGCATCCATGTTCAATTGGTCACTCGCTGTATCTGCTAGAGTTCTATTGATACTGTTAGTTTGCGCTTGGAGTACAGTGTTCAGTAACAAGATTAAAGCCGTTACAATGCTTTTATAGTTTGATGTAAATAGTGTCATCGTCAGTTTCAATTTCAAAAGTTGTTAATGCATCAATTGCTGGACCTTGCAATACTTGTCCTTCAAGAGTAAATTCACTGCCATGGCAAGGGCAAGAATAAATTCCTCCACCAATATTCAATTCGCATCCACGGTGTGTGCATTTCATTAATGATGCGGTATAATGGTTTCCGTTTGGTACTATTCCAATAGGAAAACTGAAGCGTGAGCTTTTTACCAGCACAAACTTTCGTTGTTTGTTTCCTTTTGGGTTTAGAATAACAAATTCGCTTTTCGGTATCGAGATGATGTTGCCCTTCTCGGTAGCTGTTGCATAATGCATTCCTACACATGACGTTAAAATGCTTGACCCAATTGGAATTGCCAAGCTGCCAATGCAGCATTGTTTTACAAATTTTCGACGTTCCATTAAAGTGATTCTAAAAATTTGATGAGCGCGGATTTATCCTCAGAACTCAAAGCCAAATAGGCTTCTTTCGAATTTTGGGCTTCTCCTCCATGAAATTCAATGGCTTGTGAAATGCTTTTTGCTCTTCCGTCGTGCATCAAATGATAGGTTCCACCTTGTGCGTCTTTTGAAAGGCCTAACCCCCATAACAGGGGCGTTCTCCATTCCGCAGTGCTTGCATACCCTTCAGTATATCCATCATCCAAAGCATCCCCCATATCGTGCAACAACATATCGCTGTATGGATAAAATTCAACGTTTGATAAACTAGCAATGGGAGAATCGGATGTCGTAAACTTTGGCGTATGACATTTTGCACATTCTATTGCGCTGAAAATATTTTCGCCCTTTAACACGGTGAAGTCTTCAGCATTTCTTCGAAGAGGTGCTTTCAATGTTTTCAGATAAAAAACAACATCGTTGAGTGTTTGAGTACTCAATTCCGGATCTATTTCCAAACCGCTGTACGCATCTATTGCCTCATAAGCTGATGCAATTCCCATATCTTGATTGTAGGCCGCAGAAGTTTGATGCAGTAAATCGTAAGCAGCCGCTTTCTTACCAAATCTTGTAATGTACTTCCCGTTTTTCACAATGGTATTGGGACGAAGTGTAACATAGGTAGGTATAGTATTCCAATGGGCACGACCAGAAATACCATCGTTGTTGCTATCAAAAGGATCTGCATTGGCCAATATATCAGCATCTGAAACGGCATCAACAAACCCCAATCCAGTAACCGCAGGTGCAATCAACGTGGTAAAAGGAGCTCCATCAGGCAAGGTTTCTGGCTGAAAACCAGGAATAGCATTTTGCTGAAGTTGCGGCCCACCTTGATTTAAGTACTTATTTCCGGTACTATCCCACTGACCAAATCGGATGAATTCAACAAACGGAGTTCCCTTACCATCGCCAGCATGACAACTAGCACATTGCGTTGCAACAAAAACAGGACCTAGACCCTTTGCTACAGTAAAAGTTTCATTAAAAGCTTCATCGCCATGCAAAAACTGCAATTGTTCTTGGGGACTAAGCCCTTCGACTGGGCCATCGAGCAAAGTATTCTCCTCTGGTGATGCAGGACCCAACTTAGTACATGCCGAGAATACAATTCCACAAAAAAGTAGAAACGAGATATAAAAAAAGTATTTTGACACTTGTTGTATTTAATTTTTAGACAAACCTAAATATTATTTTTGCAATAAAGAATAACCTTTTTGATTTAACGCTCATTCATTTTAAAAAAGGCTTCATTTATCCCACTTTTTTTTATCCGATATTTGCCAACTTCAAATCTTTGTTGAATCCATAAAAATGTGCTTAGAAAAGCTATCTAAATCCGAAAAACAACATCGTTACGACAGTGCTTATATGCGAATGGCCTTAGAATGGGCAAAACTTTCGCACTGCAAACGCAAACAAGTTGGAGCCATTATGGTGAAAAACGGTATGATTATATCCGATGGATACAATGGTACACCTACTGGGTTTGATAATAATTGTGAAGACGAAAACAACGACACGCATTGGTACGTTCTTCATGCCGAGGCCAACGCCATAACTAAGATTGCCAACAGCACAAACAACGCGGCAGGATCTTGGTTGTACATTACACTATCACCTTGCAAAGAGTGCAGCAAACTCATTGTACAGTGCGGCATAAAAAAGGTGGTTTACCTCAACGAATACAAAGACCGTACTGGGCTCGATTTTTTAATAGAATCTGGCATTGAAGTGCAGCAATTAAACTTAGAGGATGTTCGATAAAAACAAAAAGATATTGTGGCTTTCAATCATTTTACCCATTGGGTTTTTGGTTGGTAGTTATTTAGGAATTCAGTACACATCAAATAGCAGCAATGCTTATTTCGGAAAAAGTTCTGGTCAGGACCGTGTAGGATCTGTAATAGACTACGTGGATAAAATGTACGTAGACGATGTGCAACGCGAGCATCTAATTGAAGTAGCCATTGAAGCTATAACGAAAGAATTAGATCCGCATACAGCATACTTAAGTCCAGAAGAATTAGCCATAGCTCAAGAACCTATGCAAGGTCACTTCTTTGGTATTGGCGTTGAGTTTATGTTAATAGATGACAGTATCAATGTTTTAAAAACCATTCCAGGTGGTCCTTCAGACGAAGCAGGGATGAAACGTGGGGACAAAATTCTATTTGCCGATAGCACAAAACTCTTCGGCGAAGAAGTCAACAACCCTCTCATCCTTAAAACACTAAAAGGAGAAAAAGGCAGCAAAGTAAACGTAAGGATCGATAGAAATGGAGACAGTTTATCTTTTCCTATTATCAGAGGCAGTATTCCAATACCAAGTGTAATGGATTACAATATATTGCTCGATAGCATTGGTTTCATTAAAATTCTTCGCTTTGCAGAAACTACTGACGATGAGTTTTTTGAGCAATTGGATGCTGTTCTTGAACTAGGCATTAAAAATGTGATAATTGATTTGAGAAATAATGGTGGAGGCTACCTTAACAGCACCATCAATATTTGCGAAAAATTATTATCGAAAGGCGACTTAATTGTATACACTGAAGGCAAAGCACGCCCTAGAAAAAACTTCTACGCTAAAGGGAGCAAAAAGTACGAAGCGCCTAATTACTACATTTTAATTAATGAAAACTCAGCATCGGCTAGTGAAATTTTGGCCGGAGCATTTCAAGACAACGACAAAGCTACCATCATAGGCCAAAGAAGTTTTGGAAAAGGTTTGGTACAAGAAGAACACCATTTGCCAGAAAAAGCTGCAATTAGATTAACTGTGGCCAGATACTACACCCCAAGTGGTAGAAGCATACAAAAAGTATATCAAGACAGCATTGGCAACATGATAGATATAGAAAGTTATTATGCTGCCGATTATCATGGTACCATAGACAGTACCGAGTTTTACACAAAATCTGGCCGTGTTGTATATGGCGGTGGCGGTATCAAACCAGATATAACTACGGAATACAAAGACGACGACGAGCAGTTGTCTAACAGCATTGCTCCTTTGTTTCCTTTGATCGCTTATGGCGGAATCAATGCTACGTGTTTTAAGTATGCTGCATCAAAAGATTTTGAATTTGGTACTATTGAAGAATTTGATCAAAATTTCAATTTAATCGACTTTCTACAGTTTGTAAAAGCCCGCAATCCAGATGTAAACTTGGATTTGAAAGCACAATACTCCGACTACGATAGAAATTACATGAAAATACTTGTTGCTCGATATGTTTTCAGCAATAGCGAAGCTCAGTATTTCTCATTAAAAATAGATCCCGACATTCCATTCTTATTGCAAGCAATGGAGAACAATATCAAAAAATAAGGCATAAAAAAAGGGGAGCATAAACTCCCCTTTTTAATTCTATAGATTCTGCTCTTAGTGAGCTTCTTCTTCGCTGTGATCGTGCTCTGAGTGATCTTCTTCAGTCACTTCTTCAGTTGCTTCTTCAACAGATTCTTCTACTTCTTCAGCAGCTTCTTCCATTTCTTCAGTTGCTTCTTCAAATACTTCTTTAACTTCTTCTTTAACTTCTTCAGTTTTAGAATCGTTGTTACAAGCTGTAACTGCTACTAATGCCAATGCTGAGGCAAAAAATGCTAATTTTTTCATTTTCAAGGATTTTTGTAGGACAAAAGTAATTATAAATAATAGATTAAAGCCCATTAATATTTTGGATTAAACCATTGTACTACTTATATTTGGTAAAATTAAAAACATTAATTATGGCTTTTGAATTACCAAAATTAGATTACGATTACAACGCTCTTGAACCACACTTTGATGCGCTAACTATGGAAATTCACCATAGCAAACATCATGCTGGATACACAGCTAAATTAAATGATGCAATTGAAGGTACTGATCTTGACGGAAAAAGTATTGAAGACATCCTTACCAACCTAGACATGAGCAATAACGCGGTTCGTAACAATGGTGGAGGGTTTTACAATCACCGTCTTTTTTGGACGATTTTAAGTGGTGACAAACACGAAATTCCAGCTGGTTTAGAAGCTGCTATCAACGATAGTTTTGGTTCTTTAGCTAGCATGCAAGAAAAATTCAATGCTGCTGCCGCTACTCGTTTTGGTTCTGGTTGGGCATGGTTATGCGTGCACAAAGGTGGAAAACTAGAGATTTGCTCTTCTGCTAATCAAGACAACCCATTGATGGCCGGAATCGGTTGTGGTGGCTTCCCTATTTTGGGTCTTGATGTTTGGGAACATGCTTATTACTTGAAGTACCAAAACAAGCGTCCTGACTACATCAACGCATTTTGGAACATCATTAATTGGACAAAAGTGAATGAGCTTTTCGAGGCCAATAAATAATATTTCAATTTGGAATGAGTTAAAAAGCGTACTTATGGTACGCTTTTTTTATACTTTTTTGTTTTCTTGTATTTCAATATATCTTTTCGCTCAAAAGACTGAAATAATCGACGACTCGTCGCCAAAATCCGTACTTGAACTAGGCGAAATCAAAAAATCAGAGCTAATTATCAGTACAATCAGTACTGGAATTGTCGGAGGCCACAGATTGTTGCTCCGAAAAAAAGCATCTACACCAATTATTTATTGCGTTACTCTTGGTGGAGGACTTGGGTTTCTTCCTTTGGTAGATTTAGTTACTATAATTCTGACTAAAAAAGAAAACTTGCACTTGCTAAAGCACGACAAGTTTTTCTTATTCAATCACGAAAAATTTATTCGACCGTAACCGATTTGGCTAAGTTTCTTGGCTGATCTACATTACATCCTCTATATACAGCGATGTAGTAAGATATTAGTTGCAATGGTATTACCGTCAATAATGGCGTCAACAGCTCATCGGTATCAGGTACTTCAAATACAAAATCGGCTAAAGCTTTTACTTGCGTATCCCCTTCGGTTACTACAGCTATTACTTTACCTTTTCTTGCTTTTACTTCCTGTATGTTACTCAATACTTTTTTATACGATGTTCCTTTATTCGCCACAACAAAGACAGGCATATGCTCATCAATTAGTGCTATAGGACCATGCTTCATCTCAGCAGCTGGATACCCTTCTGCATGGATGTAAGAAATCTCTTTTAATTTCAAGGCGCCTTCTAAAGCGATAGGGAAATTAATGCCTCGTCCTAAGAATAAAGCGTTAGTTGAATCTTTTACTGCTTCGGCAATTATCTTAGAGTCATCAGCTTTCTCAAGAATTCTTTGAATTTTACTTGGCAATTCTTCCAATTCAAGCATCAAACGATGGAATCTAGATGTCGTTATGCTGCCTTTTTCATTTGCAATAGCTAAGCCTAAAAGACTCAATACCGCAAGTTGAGATGTAAATGCTTTAGTAGATGCCACACCAATCTCTGGTCCAGCATGAGTGTATGCACCAGCGTCGGTTAAACGTGAAATACTACTCCCTACAACATTGCAAATACCAAAAATAGTAGCTCCACGCTCTTTCGCCATTTTCAATGCTGCTAAAGTATCAGCTGTTTCACCTGATTGACTTACGGCTATTACAATATCTTTTGGAGTAATAATAGGGTCTCTGTATCTGAATTCACTAGCGTACTCTACTTCAACAGGTACTCTTGCTAAAGACTCAATAAAGTATTCAGCCACCAATCCAGCATGCCATGATGTACCACAAGCAATTATGATCAAGCGATCGGCATTTTTAAACGTATTGGCATGCTCTTGCAAACCACGCATAGTTATTAAGCCTTTCTTGCTTAACAAACGTCCTCTTAAACAATCAGCAACAGCTCTAGGCTGCTCGAAAATCTCTTTTAACATGAAGTGTTCGTAACCACCTTTTTCGATGGCTTCAAGCTCCATTTCAATCTTTTGAATGAAAGGGCTTATTTCTTCATTTTTAAGGGTTTTAATATTCAACCCTGTTTCCAACGATACTTCTGCAATTTCTTCTTCTTCAAGATAAACCACATCCTTAGTAAACTCTACTATTGGTGTAGCGTCAGAAGCTAAATAATATTCATCATCACCAATTCCAATCACTAGCGGACTTCCTTTTCTAGCAGCGACCAAAAGGCCTGGGAAATCTTTGTGCATTACGACGATAGCGTAAGCTCCTACAACTTGAGTAAGTGCCAAACGTACAGCCTGAAAAAGTGATACTTTTTCGTTTTTTAAAACATCTGAAATTAAATACGCCAATACCTCAGTATCCGTATCCGAATGAAAGGTATACCCTCTTTTTATTAGCTGTGTTTTAATGGTATCGAAGTTTTCGATGATTCCATTATGAACAATGCTCATAGCACCATCTTCAGATAAATGTGGATGCGCATTCCTATCGGACGGTATACCGTGTGTTGCCCAACGCGTGTGACCTATACCTACGCTAACATCCTTAAACTCTTCAGGGCAAGTGCTTTCCATTTCAGTCACTTTACCCTTTTTCTTATGGTTGAGCACTTCGCCATTATGCAAGACAGAAATACCAGAAGAATCATATCCTCTATACTCTAGTCTTTTAAGACCATTAACGATAACAGGAAACGCCTGTTTTTGACCCAAATAAGCTACAATGCCACACATAAGTTAAAATCTGGAATAAGTGATGATTAATTTCGGTTTTGAAGTAAGTGAATTTTCAGTAGATAATATTGTTCTGTTGGATGTAATTCCTGAATTCCTAGCTACAATGTGAATTCCTAGATTAGGATATGTCCCTCGCAATACTTGTTGAATGTATTGGCTTATTCTAAAAACGTATTTATCGCCAACTATTTCACCACTAAAAAATGCTTCCCCTTGTAAAATATCTGGAGCTACTACCAAATCGTTGTTGGTATTGTATACCGACAAGAATAACTTGGTGTGAGGAGTTTCAACTCCTTCATTGTGTTGTGCTAATGGCAATTCTAATTGTGCTTGATTTACAGCCATACCATCCAACTCTCTAAAAGACTCTAAGTAAGGTAATTTCATTACCGTTTTTAGCAATCCACCCGATTTCACGAAACTTGTTGAAACAGTAAGGTTTGTATCGGCTAAATGTGTCGCTACGGTTGAGCCCGTAAAATCAGCATCAATACTGGTAACTGTTGCCGATTGGTTGTTGATATTCAAATCAAATCGAACAGTATCTTGTAATATAGTATCGCGGTAATAAATGTACATGGCACTATAAATACTGTTTGGATTAACACCAAAAACAAATCCTTGTCCTGCTCCTGGTGTTGCTTCAGCTTTTATCTGAATTCCTTTCATGAATTGCACGAAATTTTCATTATCGCTTAATTCAACACTTCCACTTTTTGCGATTATTTTTTCTGCAAAGCTTTTGTTTACTGGCAATACCAAAACTGGCACTTGAAGTGAATCCTCTCCGTATACAGTTGGTGTTTGAGGATTAATGGTATATCCGTTTGCATTAGGCACCAAAATATTATCACCTATTGTTTTGATTTCGGTGGTCGTATAATAGTTGCTATCGTAAACTATTTCTGTTTCCAGTTCTCTGGCTGTCAATTGAAGATTATAAGTACTATCACCCAAAAAACTCAAGGCATTATGAGCCAATAATAATCGAACTGAATCGACAACAATGTTAGAGGGCGTACCGAAATCAACATCATTGGAACTCAATCTCAAATGCATGCTTGATGCGATATTGAAAGACCCTGTTTCTAAATCGTTGTATGCGCCAATTTGCAACACACTCAATTCATCCGAACGCAGACTATCTTCTTCAACCGTTCTCATTTGAATAGAAACCGTATCCGTTATTGCCAATCCCAATCGTTCGGCATCAGACACTAAATTATCTCCAATTACCTCACTTGGCTTTTTGCAACCAGCCAAAATAATCCCTAAAAAAAGAACGGAAAACCATGCGGCTCTCCGTTCTATTAAACACTTGTTCATATACAATGTTGTAGTTACGCAGTAATTTCGCTTCCTGCTAAAACGGTGTCATACATATTATTGTATGCGTCCACCAAATTTCCATCAATTTCAGAAAACGGCAATACCGTTTTGTCATAATTTTCTGGATTAACTTTCAAACTTTCAAAAACACCTTCAGCTCCTTCAGCAATTGCATCAGCAAACTCAAGACCTTTTAGGTTCATGTTAGATATACTCGGATCTTGAAGACCTTCTAAATCAGCATCAACAAAACCTTCCATCTTCAATTTACCAATCAATTCTGGATTGATGGTTTTATCCATATCACCTTCATGCGCAGTAAATACTACTTTGGCATTGGTATAATGCGGGTCGTCTTTTAACACTTTTTTAAGCATCATTGGCACTAATGCCGACATCCATCCATTGCAATGAATAATATCTGGAGCCCAACCTTGACGCTTTACAGCATCTAGAACACCTTTTGCGAAAAAGATAGCACGCTCATCGTTATCATCAAACCAGTTTCCTTCTTTATCAGCAAAAACAAATTTGCGCTTGAAGTATTCATCGTTGTCGATAAAATATACTTGCATTTTTTTCTCGCGAAGAGAAGCTACCTTCACCACTACAGGGTGGTCGCTATCATTTACTTCTACGTTGTTTCCACTTAATCTTTGTACTTCGTGTAGACTAAAACGGCGTTCGTTAATAGAACCGAAACGAGGCATGAATACACGGATTTCTTTTTTCTTTCCTTGTATTTTGCTTGCTAAGGTTTGTACGATATCGCCAGCATCAGAGACGTTGTACGGTGAGATTTCGTGAGAAATGTAGAGAATTCTTACATTATCCATAGATACGAATGATTTAAGTGCTGCAAAATTACTAAAATACGGGCAGTTTATCAAGTTTTTTTACTTTTGGCCGCCTTTTTAGGGCTCTAGACTATGCAATTAATCGAGAATGCACGCGCCTTAAAGAGCGTCTTAAAAATTATCAACAACGGCAAAAATGTGGGCTTTGTCCCAACCATGGGAAGTTTGCACCAAGGTCATTTGCGGTTGGTAAAAGAAGCTTTGACTCAAAATGAGCACGTTATCGTGAGTATTTTTGTCAACAAAAGGCAGTTCAACGATGCCGCTGATTTTGAGAAATATCCAAAATCTTTGAAAAAAGATTGCGAATTGCTTCAAAGTTTAAGCAACGATCTTATAGTGTACGCACCTTCTTCTCCTGACGAATTGTTTTTAGAAGATTTCAAAAGTATTTCGGTCAACTTAAACGGAATTGAAAACGAGCTAGAAGGCGAGCATAGGCCTGGTCATTTCCAAGGTGTAATCGATGTTGTACATCAATTTTTTCATCAAATTAAACCCAGTAAAGCCTATTTCGGAGAAAAAGACTTTCAGCAACTTGCAGTGATTCGATTTCTTAGCGCCCAATATTTTCCTGATTTAGAAATCAAAGCCATACCTACAAGCCGATCGGAAAGTGGACTAGCCTTAAGCAGCAGAAATGCATTATTAAGTACTACTGAATTAGAAACGGCCAAAGAAATCAATGTCAGTTTGATTAACATTGCTGCCCAATACCGTTCTAAAGGAGATTCTATTTTGAATTTCGAAACGCAACGTTTGGAAAAATTAGGTTTTAAAATAGACTATATCGCCGTTGCCAATAGCCAAACACTAAAAGCGGCTTCTGCCAATTCTAATGAAAGTCTTAGAGTCTTCGCTGCAGTTTTTCTGGGCAGCGTACGCCTCATAGATAATGTTGCTATAAAAGCTTAATTTTGCGCCCATGTTTGTTACCCTTTTAAAATCGAAGCTACACCGCGTGAGTGTAACCGAAGCGAATCTTAACTACATAGGCAGCATCACCATTGATGAAGACTTAATGGATGCCGCTGGCTTGCTTGAGGGTGAAAAAGTGCAAATTGTGAACAACAACAATGGCGAAAGACTAGAAACGTACGTCATTACGGGTGAAAGAAAATCGGGTAAAATTTGCTTAAATGGAGCTGCAGCTAGAAAAGCTCAAGTTGGCGACATCCTTATCATCATTGCCTATGGAATGATGACAACAGAAGAGGCCAAAACTTTCAAACCAAAGTTGGTTTTCCCAGATACTGCTACCAATAAACTTATAGACTAACGCCTTTGAAAAGCTCCATACTTAAAGTTCTGAAGATTCTTGTTTTTGTTGCCTTTGGTATTGGGCTCATTTTTTTATTCATCAATAAACTTAGCGAGGAAGACAAAGCTGAAATCATAACAGCTATAAAAAATGCTAACTATAGTTGGATACTATTGTCTATGCTTTTGGGGACATTATCGCATTTGAGCAGAGCTTTACGCTGGCGCCAACTTTTAGATGCTATAGGTTATCAAACTCGAGTTTTGAGTACTTTTTTCGCTATCATGATTATGTACTTTGCCAACTTGGCTGTTCCAAGATTAGGTGAAGTAAGTCGTTGCGCCATTCTTAAGCGTTATGAAAACATTCCAATCGAAAAAAGTTTTGGAACTGTAATTGCCGAACGCGCTTTGGATTTGGTTTTCCTTGGATTAACTTTTGCCATTACATGCCTTTTGCAATTCGATAAAATCTTAGAAGGATTGGAAGCTATCAATGTTTTGAAACCTGAAGAAGGTGGCACCAACTACACTCTACCAATCATTGCAGGTATTGGTTTGTTAGCAGCAGCTATTTTGTTTTTCTTTAGAAAGCACCCTGCTCTTCAAAAAGTATACGATAAAATTAAAAACCTTGTTTTGGGTTTTTATCAAGGTCTAAAAAGCGCTTTCAAAGTAAAAAACCCTTGGTTATTTATTGCGCATTCCGTATTCATTTGGTTCATGTACTTGGCCATGGTATGGGTAAGTTTCCCAGCAGTAACAGAACTTAAAGAACTTGGTGTTTTGGCTGGTTTGTCTTGCTTAGTATTTGGTTCTGTTGGCATTATTTTAGTGCCAGGCGGAATAGGTATCTACCCATTGATCATTGCCCAAATCTTAATGCTGTATGGTATTGATCAAATCTATGGTTACGCCTTTGGATGGGTACTGTGGATTGGTCAAACAGCACTGCTCTTATTTTGGGGATTATTGTCGGTTATTTTATTGCCTATATTGGTCAAAAAAGTAGACTCTAATGGCGTTAACACATCCGAAGAGCTTCACACCGGAGCAATTAACTAAGCGCATCCATTCTTGGCGATTACGCAACGAAAAGATTGTTTTTACCAACGGTTGTTTCGATATTCTACACCCCGGACATTGCGCCTATTTGGCTGAAGCAAAAGCTTTAGGTACTAAGCTCGTTATTGGACTCAATACCGATGCTTCTGTAAAAGCGCAAAACAAGGGAAAAGAACGCCCAATCAACAATCAAGAAGTTCGCTCGTTTATGTTAGCAGCTTTGCATAGTGTAGATGCTATTTGCCTGTTCGATTCCAACACACCACTTGAATTAATCGTTTCGTTGAAACCCGACATTTTAGTAAAGGGTGCTGATTACGACCCCAACATTAGCGATTCATCGCATAAACAATACATAGTAGGTTCTACGGAAGTTAAAAACTATGGTGGTTCGGTAGAAGTTATCGAATTTTTAGAAGGATATTCCACAACTTCGTTCATAGAAAAAATCAAAAACATTGGCTAAAACGAAAAGCATATTTGTTTGCGAAAACTGCGGAAGCAGCAGTCCAAAATGGCTCGGGAGATGTCCACAATGCGAAGCTTGGAACAGCATCATTGAGGTACTAGAAACACCAAAAAACAAACAACAAGAGCGACAAGTTTTTGACGTTCCAAAGAAAGGTTTGGTGCCATTGCATAAAATAGACAATGTTGAAGATGAGCGCCTACCATTATTTGACGAGGGACTTAACCGAGTTTTGGGCGGAGGCCTAGTAAAAGGTAGTGTTGTACTTCTTGGTGGTGACCCAGGTATAGGAAAATCAACCTTATTGCTGCAAAACGCTTTAAAAAGCGAAGCCAATTGCGTGTATGTTTCTGGAGAAGAGAGCATGGCGCAAATCAAAATGCGTTCGGGCAGGGTAAAAGGCAACGAAGAGCAAATACTATTGCTGAGCGAAACCAGCTTAGAAGAAGTACAAATACAACTCAAACGCACCCAACCTCAATGGGTAATTATTGATTCTATACAAACTTTGAATAGTGGGTACATAGAATCCGTGCCTGGTAGTATTTCACAAATTAGAGCGTGTACAGCGGCTCTAATAGAGTATGCAAAAAATACCAATGTTCCCATTATATTGGTAGGTCACATCACCAAAGATGGTCAGCTCGCAGGCCCTAAAATACTAGAGCATATGGTGGATGTTGTACTTCAATTTGAAGGCGACAGAAACAACTATTTCCGCATGCTGCGTTGCCGCAAAAACCGTTTTGGTTCGGTGCACGATATTGCCCTTTACGATATGGGTAAAGAAGGTTTGAAACACATTGATTCGCCTGGAGATTACTTACTCAATTCTTTTTCTGACGACCTGAGTGGCGTTGCCCATGGTTTGGTACTAGAAGGTGTACAACCACTAGTGCTAGAAGTTCAAGCCTTAGTTTCATCTGCTGTTTACGGAACGCCACAACGATCGGCCACTGGTTTCGATGTAAAACGATTGAATATGCTCTTGGCTGTACTCGAAAAAAGATGTCAATTTAAACTCGGTGCAAAAGACGTGTTTTTGAACCTAGCTGGAGGTTTCCGAACGGCCGATACGGCATTGGATTTAGCCGTTGTTAGCTGTATTTTATCATCGGCTAGCGACATGGCTTTACCGCCAAAGGTTTTGTTTATTGGCGAAATAGCATTGAGTGGAGAAATTAGACCTGTAGGAAAAATTGATTTGCGTTTAAAAGAAGCTGAGAAACTGGGCTATGAAAAAGTTGTATTGTCGCAATATCAAACATTAGAAGGAGAATATGCTTTGAAAATTGCTCAATACAAACGGGTAGATGATATGTTTTTCAGTGAAATACAATAAGTCATAAACTACTCGGCAATGAATCTCTGTTTTCAAGCGTTTCACTGCGAGAACAAACTATAAATCGAAAAAATAAGTGTAGCTTAATAATGTAACTTTGAACAACCATGAGCGACGAACTAGACGAAGTTGAAAAAATAGCCCACTATGACCAGCTTTTACTTGAAGTAAAAGGGCTTGTAACTGGAGAAGAGGATTTGATCGCCAACTTGGCCAACATCACTGCTGCCATTCATTACAGAATGGATTTTTGGTGGACAGGTTTTTATTTTGCTAAAGGCAAAGAGCTTGTTTTAGGCCCATTCCAAGGCCCCGTAGCCTGTACTAGAATTGCCTACGACAAAGGTGTATGCGGCAAATCTTGGGCAAGCAAAGAAACTCTTGTAGTACCTGATGTACATTTATTTCCTGGACACATCGCTTGTAGTGCCGCTAGTAACAGTGAAATAGTACTGCCTATTTTCGATAAAAATAATGAAGTAGCCATGGTTCTAGACATCGACTCTGAACACTTCAATACCTTCAACGAAACAGATCAATTGTATCTAGAAAAAATATGCCGCATTATAAGCGATTTGCTTTAATCATTCTTGGTCTTGTTTTTATTAATTCATGCGCTAGAGTAGTAAATCCTACTGGTGGCGATAAGGATATAACACCTCCTGTTTTAGTAAAATCTATTCCAGCAAACAACAGCACCAATTTCTCAAGTTCAACATTAGTATTGAGCTTCAACGAATACATCACTTTAGACAACCCGTCACAAAACATCATCGTGGCTCCGTTGCCAAAAAACAAGGTTAAGTACAAGGTAAAGGGCAAAGATATTTGGGTAGAATTTGACGAAACTCTTTTGCCCAACACTACCTATTCTCTCTTTTTTGGCGATGCCATCAAAGATGTCAATGAAAGCAACATCCTCAACAATTTTTCTTTCGTATTCAGTACTGGAAACGAACTGGACTCTCTTGAAATCTCGGGGCGAGTAAAATTTGCAAACACCGATAAACCTGCTGAAAAAATAAAAGTCTTAGCACACGAAAACATTGCTGATAGCGCTGTAATTTCAAGCAAGCCCATTTATGTAAGTGTTACCAATTCTCAGGGTCAATATACCTTCAAAAATTTACCCAATAAAGCCTTCAGAATCTTTGCTTTGGAAGACAAAAACGGGAATTTCATGAAGGATTTACCCAACGAACTTTTCGATTTTTCTGAAAGCAGCATACAAAGTATAGACAGTGTTCCTAACGAAACATTGCGTGTATTTGAATCGGAACTCCCCCTCAAAAAGAAGAAACACACCTTTTACAAAAACAATGTAATAGCCATTGCCTTCAATAAAAAAGCAAGCGCTAATGATAAATACTTTCTTACCAACAATGGCGAAGAGGCTATTGTAGTCGCTGGCCAGAATTATTCTGACAGCCTAGTATTGAAATTACCATCTCCTCTAACTGATACTCTTATAAACCCTATTACAAAGGACAGTATTCCTGTAAGCTTTAGCGATAGAAACAAAGACTATTCAGCACCTTGGCTTTTAAAAGGGAATCAGATATTATGGGATAGTGTTTTGATTACTTCCAGTCTTCCTTTTGCACCAACGGATACATTTTCAATTTGTGGAATGAAAGACAGTACCGTTTATTGCGTTGACCAAACCAATGGAATTAAAACGTTAGATAACAATCGTTTCTATATACTCCCATCGTTTTTAGATTCGGTTCAAAAAATGGGGAAACTTTGGGTAAGTGCAGGTAGTCTTAAGAGCCTTCCTCCATTTGAAAACAATGTAAACGACTCAGTCTTTTATTCTCTTCAAAAACCCGACACGAGCTCTTTTGGTGTGTTGACAGTTACTATAAAAAACACAGAGAACTTAAAGGGATTCATTGTTCTTAAAAAGGATGAGCAAGAAATAATGCGATTGGATGCGAATTCTGAATCGGAACTGCTTCTAAAAAGCCCATTGCTTAGCGCAGGAGCATACAACTTACTTTTTGTGCAAGATGATAACGGTGATGGAAAATGGACGCCAGGATGGTATACTGAAAACGAAAAATCAAAAGCAGAAAGAACCGTTGCCTATAAAGAGGAAATCAAAATTCGTTCGAATTGGGAATTGGATTTAGAATGGAACCTATCGCTTAGCGAAGAGTAAAATCGTCCGCATCGTTTAGCACAGGGAATTTCTCGCGAAACGCTTTTAATTTTTCCATATCCAGTGTTGCACTCAAAACAGATTCTTCATCGCGAGAGTAAGCCATAATATCGCCATAAGCATCTATCATTTGGCTCATGCCATTGTATTCAATATTGTTATTGTCTTTACCTACTCTATTGGCGGCAACTACAAAACATTGATTTTCAATAGCCCTTGCTTTTAACAATGTATTCCAGGCATTTATTCTTACAGCTGGCCAATTTGCTGTAAAGACAGCTACATCGTATGGATTGTTTTTCCGATTGCGAATCCATACTGGAAAACGCAAATCGTAACAGATAAAAAAGGCTACTTGATGCCCAGCAATTTCTATTTGCAAATGTTGATTTCCAGCAGAATATGCATCGTTTTCACCGGCAAATGCAAACAAATGGCGTTTGTTGTACTCTTCTCTCTTGCCGTGTGGAGTTAATACAACCAAGCGATTGAAATAAGCCCCTTCAGAGTTTTGAACCATCAACGAACCCGCAATATGGAGTTGCTTTTGCATCGCCAATTCTAAAAACGGTGCCAAATAGGCATTCAATTCAGCTTCAGTATGAGCTTTACCATGAGGTTTCATTGAAAACCCCGTACTGAACATTTCGGGCAAAACCACCAAATCACAATGTTGAATTGCCTGAATTTTAGCAATAAAATGATCTCTGTTGGTCTTAGGATCTTCCCAAGCCAAAGGGCTTTGAAGAACGGTTACTCTCATTTAATAGCGTTCAAAGCTTTACAAGCTTCTATAATGGTTTCGTCTTTTTTAGCAAAACAAACCCGCACAAAATTCCCTACCGGATCGTTGTTATAAAACACCGAAACGGGTATGGTAGCAACCTTGTTTTCGATGGTAATACGTTGTGCAAAATCAACATCTGTTTCCCCATCTTTTAACAAGTGACCTATATCCAATAACTGAAAGTAAGAACCTGAAGTAGGAATACATTTGAATTTTTCGGTATCAATATGCTCTAAAAATAAATCTCTTTTCTTTTGATAAAACGCTCCCAAATCGCCAATACCAACTTCGTTAAGATATCGTGCGATAGCAATTTGCATCGGGTGGTTTACAGAAAATACATTGTACTGATGTACTTTCAGAATTTCTTGCATTATGGCTTTTGGAGCTAAGGCATAACCTAATTTCCATCCGGTACTGTGCAATATCTTTCCGAAAGAACAAACTACTATTGATCGAGCTCGAAGGCTTTCACTAGCAATTACTGAATGATGCTTTTTGTTGTCAAAAACAATCTCACCGTACACTTCATCAGATAATATGATGATGTCTTTATCGGCTGTTAACTTCTCTAATTCCTTAATGTCTTTTGCTGTAATAGTAGCTCCAGAGGGATTATGAGGAGAATTGAGAATAATCAAACGTGTTTTGCGATTGATTTTACGTTTTACTTCTGTCCAATCTATTTCAAAATTGCTTTCCGACTTTAGTTTTATATAATTTACTTCTGCACCAACAAGATCCAAAGCAGGAGCATAACAATCATAAGCAGGAGTAAACACAATTGCTTCGTCGTCGGGGCGCAAAATGGCTGAAATAGCGCTAAATATAGCTTCCGTAGCTCCCGCACTCACCATTATTTCAGATGATGCATCGTACTCTACCCCAAAGCGCTTGTTTACAAAACCAGAAATAGCTGAGAGCAATTCTGGAGCACCATTGCGTGGAGCATATTGATTTTTACCATCGTTTATGGCATCATTTACCCAACTCCCCAATCTTTCGTCAATATCGAAATCAGGAAAACCTTGAGACAAATTAATGGCACCATGTTTAGATGCTAAAGCCGACATGACAGTAAATATAGTGTCGCCAACTTTAGGCAATTTGGTATGTAATGGAACTGAACTTTCGATCATAAAGACGAATGAACTAAAATGTTTACAGACAAAAAAAGCGCAGACGAATCTACGCTTTTAGTCATTATGTGAATGTTATTATTTTTCGCTTGTAATGCTAGCGCCTAAGTGCAGACGGTTCATACGAGCAATATTTTCTAATGAAATTCCTTTCGGGCATTCTACTTCGCAAGCACCAGTATTGGTACAGTTACCAAAGCCTTCTTGGTCCATTTGCTTTACCATGTTCAATACACGGTTGTCGCTTTCAATTTTTCCTTGTGGAAGTAAATCGAATTGAGCCACTTTAGCTGAAACGAACAACATAGCTGAAGCATTTTTACATGTAGCTACACAAGCTCCACATCCAATACACGTTGCCGCGTCAAATGCTTTATCTGCATTTTCTTTTTGAATAGGAATTGCATTGGCATCTTGTGTGTTACCTGAAGTATTTACAGATACATATCCACCTGATTGTTGGATACGATCGAAAGCACTACGGTCAACAACTAAATCTTTTACCACTGGGAAAGCTTTCGCTCTAAATGGTTCGATGTAGATTGTATCGCCGTCATTGAACTTACGCATGTGCAGTTGGCAAGTTGTTACGCCTCTATCCGGTCCGTGAGCTTCTCCATTGATGAACAATGAGCACATACCGCAAATACCTTCTCTACAGTCGTGATCGAAAGCTATAGGTTCTATTCCTTCTTGAAACAATTGTTCATTCAATACGTCCAACATTTCTAAGAACGACATGTGTTCAGAAATATCAGAGATATTGTAAGTTTCTATTGCTCCTTTAGCATCTGGGCCGCTTTGACGCCAAACCTTTAATGTTAGATTCATTCCTTGAGCTGCCATATTACTTGTAAGATCTTTGTTTTAGTTCAATGTTTTCAAATACCAAATCTTCTTTATGAAGAATGGCTTCGCTTGGTTGACCTGTGTACTCCCAAGCTGCTACGTAAGTAAAGTTGTCGTCATCACGCATAGCCTCACCTTCATCGGTTTGAGACTCTTCACGGAAGTGACCACCACAAGATTCGTTTCTTTCTAGAGCGTCTCTTGCAAACAATTCACCTAATTCTAAGAAGTCAGCAACTCTACCGGCTTTATCCAATTCAGGATTGTAACCTTTCGTGCTTCCAGGTATTTTAATGTCTTTCCAGAACTCTTCACGCAAAGCTTTGATTTCAACAATCGCTTCTTTCAAACCTTCTGCATTTCTAGCCATACCACATTTGTCCCACATGATTTTACCCAATGCTTTGTGGAAATGGTCAACCGATTTTGTACCCTTGTTGTTGGCTAACATGTCGATTCTATCTTGAACCGCTTTCTCTGCTTCGTCAAACTCTGGCAAATTGGTTGGAATCTCGCCTGTTCTAATTTCGTTGGCTAAATAATCACCAACAGTGTAAGGCAATACAAAATAACCATCGGCCAAACCTTGCATCAGTGCAGAAGCTCCTAATCGGTTAGCTCCGTGGTCTGAGAAGTTTGCTTCACCAGCAGCGTAGCAACCTTCTACCGTAGTCATTAAGTTGTAATCTACCCAGATACCACCCATAGTGTAGTGTACTGCTGGATAAATCATCATAGGAGTTTCGTATGGATTGTCATCCGTAATTTTCTCGTACATCTGGAACAAGTTACCGTACTTGTTCTCTACTACTTTTTTACCTAGTCTAGTTACTAAAGCAGTATCATTTACATCTTGTCCAGTAACTTTCGCTTCTGTTTTTCCGTAACGCTGAATGGCTGAAGCAAAATCCAAGAATACGGCCTCTCCTGTTTGGTTTACACCAAATCCAGCATCACAACGTTCTTTAGCTGCTCTTGAAGCCACATCACGAGGGACAAGGTTACCAAATGAAGGGTAACGACGCTCTAAGTAATAATCTCTGTCTTCTTCTGCAATTTGCACGGCTTTAAGCTTTCCTGCTTGCAATGCCTTTGCATCTTCCATTTTCTTTGGAACCCAAATACGTCCATCGTTACGCAACGACTCTGACATCAAAGTCAATTTCGATTGGTAATCTCCTGATCTTGGGATACACGTTGGGTGAATTTGCGTGTAACATGGGTTAGCAAACATGGCACCACGTTTGTGAACTTTCCAAGCTGCAGAGGCATTAGAACCCATTGCATTTGTACTCAAGAAAAATACGTTACCGTATCCACCTGAAGCTATAATTACAGCGTGTGCTGAATGTCTTTCAATTTCTCCTGTGGTAAGGTTTTTAGCTATTATACCACGTGCTTTGCCATCAATTTTTACCAAATCAAGCATTTCATGACGGTTGTACATCGTGATTTTGCCTTTGTTGATTTGACGGTTCATTGCAGAATAAGCTCCTAACAATAATTGCTGACCTGTTTGGCCTTTAGCGTAGAAGGTACGTGATACCAATACACCACCGAATGAACGGTTATCTAATAGCCCACCATAATCTCTCGCAAATGGAACTCCTTGAGCTACACATTGGTCAATGATGTTGGCCGACACTTCTGCCAAACGGTATACGTTGGCTTCACGAGAACGATAATCGCCCCCTTTTACTGTATCATAAAACAAACGGAAAGTTGAATCACCATCGTTTTGATAGTTTTTTGCAGCGTTGATACCACCTTGAGCAGCAATAGAGTGCGCTCTACGAGGTGAATCTTGGTAACAAAAAGCTTTAACATTGTAACCCATTTCAGCAAGCGAAGCCGCTGCCGAACCACCAGCTAATCCTGTACCTACAACGATAATATCGATGTGGCGTTTGTTGGCTGGGTTTACTACGTTGATTTCGTTTTTATGCTTGGTCCATTTATCTTTTAATGGGCCACTTGGTATTCTTGCATTTAAAGTATTTGACATGTCTTTTATATCTTAAAGGTGAGACAGGTGGTGAAACAGTGCAATAAAAATAAAGCCTGCAGGAACCACAATGGCATAAAGATTTCCTAATTTTTTAATCATCGGTGTGTACTTCCCATGATTGAATCCTACCGACTGGAAAGCCGATTGGAAACCATGCAATAAGTGCAAGGCTAAGAACACAAACGATAAAACATAAATACCAACTCTTACTGGGCTAACAAACTTGTGTTGCAACTCTGCAAAGTATCTAAGTCCTTCCTGACCCGCCAAAACACCAGACCAATCGCCTTCAATGAATTTGGTTTTAACTTCTGGAATCCAGAAATCGTAAAAGTGAAGACCTAAAAACATCATAACCATAATACCTGATATGATCATGTTACGGCTAACCCATGATGAGTTTGTACTTGGTTTACTCATAGCGTACTTGATCTCACGAGCTTTGTTGTTTTGGTATTCTAAAACCATACCCATGGCCAAGTGAAAAACCACTCCAAAAATCAACAATGGCTGCGCCAAAAATTGTACAAAGCCGTTGGTTCCCATGAAATGAGAAGCATCGTTAAACAAATCGGCACTTATAACCGACAAAGCATTTATTACTAGGTGCTGTAGCAAAAAAACTACCAAAAACAGCCCAGATAGTGCCATTAATATCTTCCTTCCTATCGTAGATTTATTCATAACTTATTTAACAAATAGTGATAATTGTGGGCGCAAATTTACTTGACTAAGTACCACATACGGTCTTTTACCCTTATTTAGAGTCATTCTATTATGATAGCATTACTCATAAAAGTACTCTAACAACTCGCCATTTATACTGCCGTTGATTTGACTGAAGGTGTTACCCAATATCTGGAAAGCCTCTTTTCCGCAAATATTTCCGTGGTAATGCGTCAGGATATCTTGCAATTCTGTTTCAGTATAATTATCTAAAACCAAGCTGTACGGTAAGTTGCTTTCTTCTTTGTTGAAAATCCAAAAACAACGATCGATGTATTCGTCCTTACCTATTTGATAGTCAAACGACACCACCTCTATCTGAAGCAGTATACGCTCCTTAGCATCCATCCAATCCTCATCGTAATCTTCTTCTTCCGATTTACCAAACTTGCTCAACTCAATCAATTCTTTCAATTTTACCCACGGTTGGCCCGTGCTTTTGGCAATTTCTCCAATCAAATCATCACCGATTTCTGGTTCGTATTGAACAAAGTCGGTTGCATTGAACTTCCTCTTCCAATACAAAACGCTTAGCGCATCGTCGGAACTCATTATTTGTAAATCTCGCAAGTTGGCCCCTTTTAAAGTGGGTGGCATGTAACGCAAATTGATATAATCGTTCAAAGGCAACAATGAAATAGCGACTTGTTCGGCTCCATCGGTTTTTTCAACAATATAAAAGCCTGATAAACCGGCTACACCATATTTGTAAAAGCACATATCCAATTCCGCAACCACCGATTTGGCTTTTTTGAATCGCATATTCCAACCCATAGGATCGCGCAAACGCAATTTCATTTGCTCAATTACAACGTCATCGTTTTTGGTTCTATAAATTATTTCTGCAGTAACTGCATCGTTTAGTTTCGCCTTAACTTTCACAATACGCTTGTCGTAAAACGTAAATATTGCGTCATCGGCCTTCAATTCTTTTTCTACAGATCGCCACGTTCTTAACGTATAATCTATCAAGCTTAACCTATCGCTCTCGTCTTGTTTTACAGCGCTAAAATTGGCAAATGCCAATAGCCGCAAACTAGGATCTGACCACTCTTTACTACTGTTTACAAATACAGCTCCTGTTTGTTGATCGCCAGAAGTTATTTTGGCATGAACAGCCCGCATCAAATCGATTTGTTTGAACGCTGCTTTAATGGCCGCATTGGCATGATCAATATCCTCTTTTTGCTGAGTTTTTTCAATTGCTTCCATATTGCTAATGGAATGTAGAGCGTTGTCGAAATAGACATGATTTGGAGCAATTAATTTTGGCGATTCTAAGTGCATTTCACCAATAGAACTAGCGGCAAAAACTACAGAATCTTTATAATAAAAAGCGCTTGTAACGACTTCATTATCGGAATTTCGAGCCTTGTTTTGAGCATAAGCAACAATCGATGTCAACGTCAAAACACAAAGAGGGATAAACTTCATGAATATACTTTAAGTTAAACTTAGGCTTATTGCCAAATAATTGCAACCCGTTTTCGAAGTGTGGTCGGTTTTCATCTGTAAAGAATTTCGTAATTACGTCGCCGAAAGACATTTTATCATGAGATACAAAGCACCCCATTCTGATTTATTCGTTCATAATCGCCAAAAACTTTATAAGTTTTTAAAGCCCGGTTCGGCTACTATCGTTCATTCCAACGACATAATGCCAACCAATGCTGATGGGAATATGCCGTTTAAGCAAAACGCCGATATCTATTTTTTGGCGGGCGTTGATCAAGAAGAGAGCGTTTTGGTATTGTTTCCTGATGCTCCTAAATCAGGCATGAATGAAATGTTGTTCATAAAAAAAACCAACGAACATATTGCTGTTTGGGAAGGCGAAAAATTATCGAAAGAACAAGCACAAAAAGTATCTGGTATTGCCAACATTTACTGGTTAGACGAGATGGAAGCTAAATTGAAGGAAGTGTTTTCTATGACACAAGACATTTACCTCAATAGCAACGAACATACTCGCCGTTGGATACCTACACAAACTCGTACAGAAAGAGAAAACGAAGCCATAAAAGCCAAACATCCTTTGCATACCTATTTGCGATTGGCGCCATTCATGCACAAAATTAGAGCGACAAAACACCCGCTAGAAATTGAGCAAATGCAAAAGGCTTGCGATATAACCAATGCTGGTTTCAGACGTTTGCTTAAAACAACCAAACCAGGCATGATGGAATACGAACTTGAGGCCGAATTGCAACACGAGTTCATTAGAAGTGGATCGCGTGGCTTTGCATACGAACCGATCATAGCTTCTGGTGCTTCGGCGTGTGTATTGCACTACAACATCAACAACAAAGCCATAAAAGATGGTGATCTAATCTTATTAGATATTGGAGCTGAATACGGAAATTACGCAGCCGATTTATCGCGTTGCATACCAGCTAGCGGAAAATTTTCTGCACGTCAAAAAGAAGTTTACAACGCAGCATTAAGAGTTCAAAAAGCATGTTACGGTTTGCTTAAACCTGGCGTATTGTTAGGCGATTACCACCTTAAAGTGGGTGAAATTATGACCAACGAATTGCTTGAACTTGGTCTAATTACTACTGCTGAGGTTAAAAACCAAGACCCTGCTTGGCCTGCTTATAAAAAGTATTTCATGCACGGAACTAGCCACTTTATTGGACTAGACGTACACGATGTAGGTCTATGGCACGAGCCTATTGAAGCAGGAAATTGCTTTACAATTGAACCTGGAATATATATTCAAGAAGAAGGATTGGGTGTAAGAATTGAAAACGACATTCTTATAACCGAAGATGGGTTTGTTGACTTAATGGCCGATATACCAAGAGAGGTTGAAGAAATAGAAGATTTAATGAAAGGCTAAACCTTACTTCATTCAATAAAAACTAATGCATTGCTTTTAACCAAGTGATGCATTTTTTTTGGCCCATTATTTCTAACGACTAGTAACTCTAATTTCTTTTCCTTTGTAATGTACAATGCTAAATCGCTTATTATCCATACTCCTTTTACTTTGCCTTATTGCGCCTTTTCTGGGCTCAGTATTATGGGTAAAGCATCAAAAGCATTTGGTAAAAAAAAGCGTCAAAAAAGAAATTATTGCTGGCATTGATCGCGAAGACTTAGTGGAATTAACTTTCAGCGCTAATCAACTCAAAACCGATTTAAATTGGAAACACTCTAAGGAATTCGAATACTTAGGCAAGATGTACGATATCGTTGAACAGTCGGCTTCGGGAGATTCCACCACTTATTGGTGTTGGTTGGATAAAGAAGAAACAGAACTCAACAACCAACTCGATAGATTGCTTGCTATTGCTTGGAACAAAAACGACCAACAACACAATCAACAAAACCACTTAACTGCATTTGTAAAAAGTTTGTGCCTTTCTAGCCCTTTTTCATTCACATGCAATGCACTACCATCCGAATTGAATGAAAACATTGCAGATCACCAATTTTCATACACCTCCTTGTTTTTAAGTATAGAGTCGCCCCCACCACAGATTTAAACTGAATTCCAAATTGCTTGTTCATAGCATGCAATAGAAGGGCACGTTTATGTGTCAATTTCAATTCATTAAATCTAAAACATGAAAAAAACCTTAGGCTTTTGCCTATTCATGGGTTTGGTCTGTCTTGCCCATTCTCAGTCAATAAAAGTATTAGACAGCAATACAAATACACCGCTTGAGGTAGTAAATATTTACAGTAAAAAACCGCTTCAAAGTACCATCACCAACGCAAAAGGCGAAGCCAAAATAGATGGTTTTAAACCGTATGAAACACTCTTCATTTCATTTATTGGATACGAAGAAATAGCCATACCGTTTGATAGCGTACCGAAAACAACCCTGTTGGTTAAAATGGAACCTTCCGATTTTTCTTTGGAAGAAGTAGTGATTTCTGCCAATAGGTGGAAACAAGAAAAGAGAGAAATAGCCAACAAAATAACCAGCATCAGTGCTAAAGAACTGAGCTTACAAAATCCACAAACAGCAGCCGATTTGCTTACTGTCTCAGGCGAAGTTTTCGTTCAAAAAAGCCAACTAGGTGGTGGTAGCCCAATGATACGCGGATTTTCAACCAACCGATTGCTTTATAGTGTAGATGGCGTACGGATGAACAATGCCATATTTCGTAGTGGGAATTTGCAAAACGTCATCTCACTCGATCCATTAGCAATAGAAAGTACCGAAATTCTCTTCGGGCCTGGATCTGTAATTTATGGAAGCGATGCCATAGGAGCCGTAATGAGTTTCAACACTCTAAAACCCAAACTAGCACTCGATAGTGGATTATTGGTTACCGGAAAAGCCATCACCCGTTACTCATCAGCCAACAATGAACAAACTGGTCATATCGATTTTAACCTAGGTTGGAAAAAATGGGCTTCGGTTACGAGCATTACAACAAGCGATTACAGTGATTTAAAAATGGGCAAAAACGGCCCTGACGATTACCTACGTCCAACTTATGTGCAACGCGTGAATGGTGTGGATACCGTAATTAAAAACGAAGACCCTCGCAAGCAAAGACCAACAGGGTATTCGCAAAAAAACTTCATGCAAAAAATTCGATTTGCTCCCAACAAAGAATGGGATTTCGAATATGCCTTTCACCACAGTATTACAAGCGAATATGCACGATACGATAGACTATTGAGAGAACGTAATGGAGACCCTAGAAGTGCGGTTTGGAATTACGGACCACAATTGTGGCAAATGCACCAACTGAGTATTTCTCACACAAAACAAACTGCCTTTTACGATGGCATAAGCATGAGATTGGCTCATCAAAAATTCGAAGAAAGTAGAATAGATAGAGACTTCAACAAAACCGATTTAACAACCCGAAAAGAACACGTCAAAGCTCTATCGGTAAATCTTGATTTCAACAAAAACCTTGGTCAATCAAAACTTTTTTACGGTGTAGAATTTGTCCATAACGATGTGAAATCAACAGGAAAAGTAGAAGACATACTTACCAACACGGTATCGCTTGCTTCGGCGCGTTACCCTAATGCTACTTGGTCTTCTTATGCTGCCTATGTTAGTTTCGAGAAAAAATTCAATGAAATATGGCTCTTGAATACTGGCATGCGTTACAATCAGTTCACTCTCGATGCTGATTTTTCGAACAACACGGCATTTTATCCCTTACCGTTTGAAAACGCTAAATTGGATAAAGGCTCACTAACTGGTAGCATTGGTTTGGTTTTTACTCCCAATAAATCGTGGGTAATTTCCTCCAATCTTTCTACAGCATTTAGAGCTCCTAACGTAGACGATGTGGGGAAAATATTTGACTCAGAACCAGGTACTATTGTTGTACCAAACCCAAACTTAAATCCTGAGTACGCCTACAACGCAGAAATAAACGTTACCAAAACCATCAGCAAACATGCCAAGTTGAATTTTGGCACATATTACACTTACTTAGACAATGCCTTAGTGCGCAGTACATTTACTCTGAATGGACAAGATAGCATTCAATACGATGGCGAAATGAGTCGTGTAGAAGCTATTCAAAACGGGGCGTACGCTACTGTTTATGGTGGTCATATTGGCGTTCAAGTCAGCTTGGCTTCAGGATTGACTTTAGGCACACATTACAACATCCAGAACGGTGAAGAAAAGTTAGATGATGGCAGTACGCAAACACTGCGACATGCCGCACCTAGTTTTGGAACAACAAAGTTGACCTATGCAAAAAAGAAACTCATGGTACAACTCTACTTTGTGTACAATGCAGCATACAATTTTGATGATTTACCAAGCAGCGAAGCTTCTAAAGACTATCTCTACGCAAAGGATGACAATGGTAACCCCTATTCCCCAAGTTGGTATACTGTAAACGCAAAAGCCCAATATCAACTCAACAATACTTTTGTTTTAAATGCTGGGCTCGAAAACATCCTAAATCGTCGCTATCAACCCTATAGTTCTGGGATAGCTGCTCCTGGCAGAAATTTAATCTTGAGTTTGAAAGCTCAATTTTAATTTATACAGCCCAATACACACTAGATTAAAGCCCCGCATAGTCGGGGTTTTTCTATTTCTTTCTCATCGTATTTTGAGTATTTTCCCACAGCATTATGGACAACAATTTGATACAACTAGACCTGGAAGAGCAACGTGTGCTGGGCGCATTGATAGAAAAAAGCATTGCCACGCCCGATCATTACCCTCTAACCTTAAATAGTTTAACTACGGCTTGCAATCAAAAAAGTGCGCGTAACCCAGTGGTTAACTTCGATCCTGAAACCGTTCAATTGGCACTCAGTTCCCTCAAGAAAAAAGAGTTGTGTGGAACAGAATCGGGTTCTTACAGCAGAACTACAAAATACCAACACCGTTTCAAGAGCCAGTTCAATGTTAGCGACGATCAAATTGCTGTTTTGTGTTTGCTTTTACTGCGTGGACCTCAAACTCCAGGCGAGTTGAAATCGAATTCTGGCCGTTTGTATTCTTTCTCCGATTTAGCTGAAGTGCACGAAACCATTCAAAGTCTTACTGATGGTGAAACACCTTTTTTATACGAATTAGAACGTCGTCCAGGGCAAAAAGAAGCAAGGGTGATGCATTTGTTTGGCGGTAAATTAGTGGAAGAAATTTCTGACGAAACTTCAACTTTTGAAGCCCCTCGTAAACCCATCTCAGAAATGGAAACGCGCATAGAAAAATTAGAAACGGAACTTCACGAGTTGAAAACCCGCTTCGAAAAACTGATGGAAGAATTGGGGTAAAACAACAAAAGAGCTTTCGCCCTTTTGTTTATTATTCTTTTCGCTTTTTTAAAGTCTATCTTCAGTAAAGGCGTTCCAACCTTGTGCTTTTATGTCGTGCTGCTTACCGTTGCTATCAATCAGTACATTACCATCTTGCAAGGGTTGTGCATAACCAATTACACTGTAATTAGGACTGTCTTTTAATTTTTCAAAATCCGATTGTTTGATCGTAAAAAGCAATTCGTAATCCTCACCACCATTCAAAGCTGCTGTTGAAGGATCCATATTGAATTCTAAAGCGATGTCACGTGTTTGTGGATCGACAGGTAATTTCTCGTCGTAGATGGCGAATGAAACACCAGATTTTTGTGAAAGATGCAGTACTTCAGATGAAACACCGTCCGAAACATCGATCATAGAAGTTGGTACAATACCCATTGCCGCCAAATCTTCAACAATATCTCTTCTCGCTTCTGGTCGCAACTGACGTTTCAAAACATATTCAGCATTGTCCAAAACGGGTTGAGCTGTGGGTGCCGCTTTGAAAACAACTTTTTCTCTTTCCAGAACTTGAAGCCCCATGTAGGCGCCACCTAAATCGCCAGACACCAACAACAAGTCTTTGTCTTTAGCACCAGAACGGGTAGCCAATTTATCTTTCTCCACTTTTCCCATTACGGTAATGGAAATGGTCATGCCTATTTTACTCGATGTTGTATCGCCTCCTATTAGCGTTACTCCATAGGTTTTGCAAGCAGTAACTATACCCGTATACAATTCTCTAACGGCTTCGTAAGTGTATTTGCTGCTTATACCTAAAGCCACTACAATGCTGTCTGGTGTACCATTCATGGCATAAATGTCCGACACATTGCTAGCAACAGCCTTAAAACCAAGGTGCATCAAAGGGGTGTAACTCAAATCGAAATGAACCCCTTCGGTCAACATGTCGGTGCTTACCAATTGGTAATGTTTTTCATCAAAATCAAGAACGGCACAGTCGTCGCCAATGCCAAGATGTAGGTTATCGGCTTTACCGTAATCACCGCACCAATCACTTAGTTCGTTGATGAATCCAAATTCTCCTATTTCTGATAATGGGGTTAACTTATCGTCGCTCATGCGGCAAAGATAATGCAGGTAAGAGCAATCGCAAAGTTTTTTAGACGCTTACTCGGTTATTTCGTCTGTAAATATTTGCTCAATCGCACAGTTGAATAATCTGGCCAATTTAAAAGCCAAGGGTAAACTTGGATCGAACTTTCCTTTTTCAATGGCATTGATGGTTTGGCGAGAAACCTCCAACTCTTTAGCAAGTTGCGCTTGAGTCCAATCTTTTTCGGCACGCAATACTTTGATTCTATTTTTCATTTATAGCGCATTTTACCAACAACCAAAGCTATCATTTGTGAAACACTAATAATCACCACCAAAACACTAATTTCTGCATCGCCACTTATCACGTTGGCTGTATCCAGTGTGCTGTACGCCAGACCTGCTACTATTGCCACTCCAAGTGAAAAGGCTATTGCGTCTACATTGATTTTACGCTGGAGTTCGTCCAAGCTGTTGATGTGTTTTATGTTGGCCCAAATCATTCCAAAGCCTATTAAGAAATTGAAACCAATAAATACCGTTGACAACAGCTTTGACTCCCATAAAAAATGAGGGCCAAAATTTGATAATGCCAAACTCAAAACCCAAGCTAATGTCCAGATTGCTAAGCGAACAGTTGCCTTAGGTGTTTTTTCTTTTTTACTCGATTCCATATTTTTCATAGTAAAGTAAGTTTTAATTAATGTAAAGATTACTTGACAAAAGTAAGTGAATTTTCATAAAAGTCAAGTTTAATTTACATTTAGCTACTTCTACCTGACAACATCCATTCAAAATAAGGTCAACAATATCCTTTGTGTTTACCCATAACAAAACCTGATTCGTACTTAAAAAAATGAACTATAGAGAGTATTTATACCTTAATGCTATTTAGAACTTGTCCAATACCCTTTTTATGGTATTTTTGCATTAATTTAGAATTAATCTAATTAAACAGTAATGATAAAAGTAAGCGATAGCGCTAAGGTTCAGGTTGAAAAACTTTTGGCCGATGGCAGTCAATCAGAGGGAAGCTTCGTACGTGTAGGCGTACTTGGTGGAGGTTGCTCTGGATTGATGTACAATTTGGCTTTTGACAATACGGAAAAAGAAGATGATCAGATATTTGAAGACAACGGTGTAAAAGTGGTTGTCGATAAAAAGAGTGTCTTATACCTTATTGGAACAACACTAGAATACTCTGGAGGTTTGAATGGAAAAGGATTTGTTTTCAACAACCCCAATGCAAACAGAACCTGTGGCTGCGGAGAATCTTTCGCGGTATAATACGATTCTGATAACAATAACAAATTGATCATCAGATAGTTTAAACCCCCAAGAACAAAATTTTATGGCATACGAAGGCGACGAAATATTAGAAGAAATAACCAATCAGGAATACAAATATGGTTTCACTACCGATGTTGATGCTGATCAGGCTCCTAAAGGCCTAAGCGAAGATATTGTACGGTTTATTTCAAACAAAAAAAACGAACCAAAATGGCTTCTTGATTGGAGATTAAAAGCCTACAAAGCTTTTACAGAAATGGAAACCCCAGAATGGGCCCATGTTGATTTTCCTAAAATCGATTTCCAAGACATTATTTATTACAGTGCACCAAAACCTAAAAAAGAGCTAAGCAGCTTAGACGAAGTTGATCCAGAATTGTTGGCAACTTTTGAAAAATTAGGCATCTCATTAGATGAACAAAAACGTTTGACTGGTGTGCAAATGGCTGTAGATATTGTAATGGACTCTGTTTCTGTTAAAACTACTTTCCAAGACACATTGGCTGAAAAAGGCATCATCTTTTGTTCTTTCTCTGAGGCGGTTCACAACCACCCAGAATTGGTTCAAAAATATTTAGGATCGGTTGTGCCTCAACGTGACAATTATTTTGCAGCACTAAACTCAGCAGTTTTCTCTGACGGATCTTTCTGCTACATTCCCAAAGGAGTAAAATGCCCAATGGAGTTGAGCACTTACTTCAGAATTAACGAAGCCGGTACAGGCCAATTTGAACGTACATTGCTTATAGCCGACGAAGGTTCTTTCTGCTCGTACCTAGAAGGGTGTACTGCTCCAATGCGCGACGAAAATCAGTTGCACGCAGCAGTTGTTGAATTGGTTGCATTAGACAATGCCGAAATCAAATACTCTACGGTTCAAAACTGGTACCCTGGTAACAAAGAGGGTAAAGGTGGTGTTTACAACTTTGTAACCAAACGTGGTATTTGTCACACCAGTGCAAAAATCTCTTGGACTCAAGTAGAAACAGGATCTGCCATTACTTGGAAATATCCATCTTGTATCTTAAAAGGCGACAACTCTGAAGGTGAATTTTACTCAGTAGCTGTTACCAACAATCACCAACAAGCCGATACTGGTACCAAGATGATTCACTTAGGGAAAAACACCCGTAGTATCATCATTTCTAAAGGTATTTCTGCAGGATCATCCAACAACTCTTATAGAGGTTTGGTGAAAATTTCTAAAAACGCCAAAAACGCAAGAAACTTTAGTCAGTGCGACAGTTTGTTGATGACCGATTATTGCGGAGCACACACTTTCCCATACATCGAATGCGACAATCCTACTGCCAAAATAGAACACGAAGCGACTACGAGTAAAATCGGAGAAGACCAGATTTTCTATTGCAACCAACGTGGAATTGATACTGAAAAAGCCATTTCATTGATCGTAAACGGTTATTGCAAAGAAGTACTTAACCAATTGCCAATGGAGTTTGCTGTAGAAGCACAAAAACTTTTAGAGGTATCACTAGAAGGATCGGTAGGATAAATAGTTATAAGTAAATAGTTTTTAGTCGTGAGTTGTATTTGACAGTCATCAAACCATTAACTATAGATTAAAAACCATAAACGATATTTTAAATTAAAAGGAAATGATTAGCATAAAAAATTTACACGCAAACATAGGCGACAAAGAAATATTACGAGGCATTAACCTTGAGGTAAAAGCTGGAGAAGTACACGCTATAATGGGCCCTAACGGTTCAGGTAAATCGACTCTTGCTTCAGTTTTAGCTGGTAAAGAAGATTACGAAGTTACCAACGGAACAGTTGAATTTTTAGGTGAAGATTTATTGGATATGGATGTTGAATCTAGAGCTACTTCAGGTCTATTTTTAGCGTTTCAATACCCAGTTGAAATTCCAGGTGTTTCTAACATCAATTTCCTAAAAGAAGCTTTGCGTGCGAAAAACGAAGCGCAAGGAATTGACCCTATTAGTGCCAAAGATTTCCTTAAAAAAGTGAAAGAAAAAGCAGCACTAGTTGAACTTCCAGACAAACTTTCTAGCCGCTCTGTAAACCAAGGATTTTCTGGTGGAGAGAAAAAAAGAAATGAAATTTTCCAAATGGCTATGTTGGAACCAAAATTGGCCATTCTTGATGAAACCGATTCTGGATTGGACATAGATGCTTTGCGCATTGTTGCCAATGGTGTAAATGCACTAAAAACCAAAGAGAATGCTACCATCGTTGTAACTCACTACCAACGTTTGCTTGATTATATCGTTCCTGATTTCGTGCACGTATTGTACAATGGTCGTATTGTAAAAACTGGCGGTAAAGAATTGGCTCTGGAATTAGAAGAAAAAGGTTACGACTGGATTAAAACAGAAAATAGCGAATTAGTATAATGGATATATCAACAAACACAGCTGTACTAGAATCAGTACAATTGGTACAAGGCCTAAACGCCTTGCAACATGCTAATGTTGACTTATGCCAAGCTACCATCGACGGGATTTCTTGGCCTGACAACCAAAGCGAATACTGGAAGTACACAAAATTGAATGCCATCAAAAAATTGGCATTGAAACTTCCCGAAAACAGCACCCCTATCAAAGGTTCTGTTATTGCTTTTGAAAATGGCGCATTAAAATCAGTTTCAGATACCAATGATGTTCGCATCTTATTTGGAACTGATTTAGAGCAATCTCCTGAATTCAAACATAATTTCGGTCGTTTATCGCCTTGGAAAACAGATGTATTTGCCGCCAACAACCTGTTGCAATCGGCCAATACACTTGCCATTATTTGTCCTAAAGGCAAAAAAGTAGACGCTCTTAAAATTGAAATTTCTTCGGATGCTATCGAGTTATTTGAAAACCCTCGTTTGCTTATCATTACGGAAGAAAGCTCTGAACTTAAGATTGAATTATCGTTAAAAGGCATTGGTGCTAATGCATTGAGAAATTTAGCGTTAGAAGCTTATGTAAACAACAATAGCTCTTTAGAAATCAACGTGCTACAGGAGGAAGGCGAAAAAGCTTTCACTGTTATTCAAAGCGATGTTGAGATGAAAAACGATGCTTTTGCTAAGATCAATTACTTCAACATCAATACCCATTGGACACGTGCCAACAGTAATTTCTACATCGATGGAAAAAACTCTGACGCACAGGTAAATGGTATCTACCTTCCAAAAGGTGGACAGTTTATTGATCACCATACTTTGGTTCATCACGCATTACCTCACTGTACTTCTCACGAATTGTACAGAGGTATTATTGCCGACAACTCTAAAGCCGTTTTCAACGGAAAAGTATTGGTTAGCAAAGACGCTCAAAAGACCGATGCTTTCCAACAAAACAACAACGTAATACTTGATGAAAACAGCACCATAAACGCCAAGCCTGAGCTTGAAATTTATGCCGACGACGTAAAGTGTAGTCACGGTTGTACCATTGGTCAGTTAGATGACGAAGCTGTTTATTATTTACGTGCCAGAGGAATAGGTTTAGCCAAAGCCCGCGCTATGGTTTTAAATGCTTTCTGTGAAGACGTTTTGGATTTAATTTCAAACGAAGAACTAAAAACCAACATCAGTCAAAAAGTAGCCGATAGACTGGCAGAAATGCACTAAAGATATGATAGATAACACCATTGAACATCGCACAATAGTTGATCAGTTTCCTTTGCTTAATCGCAAAGTGAATGGTCAAAAATTGGTTTACCTCGACAATGGGGCAACTGTGCAAAAACCCCAATGTGTTATCGATACTATTTCGCATTATTACAGCGATTACAATAGCAATATTCACCGTGGAGTTCATACACTAAGCCAAGAAGCTACTACTGCTTTTGAAGAGGCTAGAATGTCTTTACAGCGTTTCATCAATGCAAAGCATAGTCACGAAGTTATATTAACCTCAGGCACTACGCAAAGCATCAATTTGGTAGCCTATTCGTTTGGTAAAGCGTTTATACAACCGGACGATGAAATTATTGTTTCAGGAATGGAACACCACAGCAACATTGTGCCTTGGCAAATTATGTGCGAAGACCGTGGCGCTGTTTTAAAAGTAATTCCTTTCAACGAAGCTGGTGATATCGATCTTAAAGATGTAGAATCTTTAATTTCTGATAAAACCAAACTCATATCCATTGTTCATATTTCCAATTCGCTTGGAACCATCAATCCAGTAAAAGAGGTTATTGCATTAGCCCATTCTAAAGGAGTTAAAGTGCTAATAGATGGAGCACAAGCGGCACCACATGCTCATATTGATGTGCAAGCTTTGGATGCTGATTTTTATGCCTTTTCAGGTCATAAAATGTACGGCCCAACTGGTGTGGGTGTTTTGTTTGGTAAAGAAGATTTGCTCAATAGCATGCCGCCCTATTTGGGAGGTGGTGAAATGATTGAGACTGTAACCTTTGAAAAAACCACATACAATACTTTACCACACAAATTTGAAGCAGGCACACCCAATATTGCCGATGTAATTGGTTTGGGTAAAGCAGCCGAATGGATGATGGAAATAGGTCATGAATTCATTCAATATCACGAGAACGATTTATTGGATTATGCCACCGAAAAATTAAATACAATACCAGGTTTTAAAGCCATCGGTCAAGCTAAAAACAAAGCGGGCGTTTTGTCTTTTATTGTTGAGGGCATGCACCCTTATGATATTGGCACCATACTCGATCAGCAAGGCATTGCCGTAAGAACAGGAAACCATTGTACACAGCCTGTTATGGACAAATTTTGTATTCCTGGTACTATCCGCGCTTCTTTCGCTATATACAACAGCAGAGAAGACATCGATAAACTATTCATAGCACTTGAACGTGCTGTAAAACTTTTACAATAATGGCTAAAACCATTGCAGAAAAGCAACAAGATATCATTGAAGAATTCGGATTCTTTGAAGATTGGATGCAGAAATACGAGTACATCATCGAATTAGGGAAAGATTTACCGCTTATTGAAGATGAATTTAAAACAGATGAAAACCTTATAAAAGGTTGCCAAAGCAGAGTTTGGTTACACGCCGAAAAAACAGATGATAACAGAATTAGCTTTTCAGCCGATTCCGATGCTATCATAACAAAAGGCATCATCAATATTCTTGTAACTGTATTCAATAACGAAAAAGGAACAGATATTGCCCAAGCTGATATGTCGTTTATTGACTCTATTGGCTTAAAAGAACACTTATCGCCTACTCGAGCTAATGGCTTGGTAAGCATGATGAAACAACTAAAACTTTACGGAATAGCCCTATCATAATGAGCAACAGAAAATTTGACGCAGCCATCATAGAAGCATTACAAAGCATCTACGATCCAGAAATACCAGTAAACATTTACGAATTGGGATTGATTTACTCTTTTAAAGTAAACGATGAAAATTTTGCTGATGTTGAAATGACATTAACTTCACCATCTTGCCCTGTTGCTGAAAGTATGCCGGCTGAAGTTGAGCAAGCGGTAAAAGATATTGAAGGATTAAGTGGTGCTAAAGTGCATTTAACCTTCGAACCTACTTGGGATAAATCAATGATGAGTGAAGAGGCTAGATTAGAACTTGGCTTTTTATAATGATTGAAAATAAAGTAGAAAATTCGGGTCTTATTCAAATAGATCCATTCCAATTGATACAGAAATACCCTATCAAGTATTTTGATATTTCTAAATTATTTGGTGAAAGTCCATTTTTAGTAGAAAAGGTTTTTCGAAAAAATCTATCCGAAACTGTAATTGATCTTGAAGATCATGAATGTCTTGCATTGTTTTGTTCAGCAGATGTAATCCTCCCGAAATGGGCATTTATGTTGGTTTTAAGCCACTTTACTTCTCAAGACATAAAAGTAGTGGTGCTTGATGAAAAAAGCAGCCTAGAAGCAAAATGGCGAGCCATACGTAGTGTCTACAATTACGAGCAACATCGCGATCAAAAAATCATTGTAAAAGGTTGTTCAACTTTCGATGATCAAGAATTCTTAACTGACTTTGCCAGGGAATTGACTCCTATTGTAAGCAACTTAATGTTTGGCGAAGCTTGTTCAGCAGTGCCTATAAACAAAAAAAGGAAGGTTAAATAACCTTCCTTTTTTTTATTCTATTAAAGCGTAGTGCTTATCCTACTGCTAATACTCTAATTTCAGTTCTACGGTTTGCTTGGTGCTGTGCTTCAGAACATCTTACACCGTCTTTACAACCATTAATCAATTTAGATTCACCGTAACCTTTAGCAATGATTTGATTGGCATCAACACCTTTGCTTACAATGTAATCTACAGCTGCTTCAGCTCTCTTCTGAGATAACTCTAAGTTACTAGCCGCATCACCACGAGAATCGCTATGAGAAGCTAATTCAATAGTTACTGTTGGGTTTTCTTGTAAGAACTCTACAACTTTATCCAATTCAACTGCTGCGTCTGCTCTGATTGAAAATTTACCCAAATCGTAATAAACATTAGGCACATCAATTACTTGGTTTACTTTCAATTTATCCAAGAACAAGTCAGTGATTTGAAGTTGTTTCCCTGGTTTAGCCCCTACTGTAGTAATTACTCTGCTTACAGTCAAGAAACCTGGCTTCATAATTTTTACTGTATAAGATGCATTAGGATCGATGATGAAACTAAATGTACCATCAGCATCCGTTACACCTTCTTGAGTTTGTTTAGAAGAATTTTTAATCAAATATACTTTTGCATTATCTAATTGCAAACGAGTAGCTTTCTCCATTACAATACCCTTTATAGAGTAGTTGTTTTTATCAACTTGAAGTGTTACCGTTTTAGTATCTCCAGCTGGGAATACAGGAACTTCAGCTTTCGCTTGATTGTATTTTCCACCTTGTGTTACAATTTTGTATCCACGGTTTCTATTTAAATTGAAGCTAAAGAATCCATCTTCGTCAGTAACAGCTGAAGAAAGTACTTCTCCATCTTTAGTTTGTGCGTATACATTAACACCACCAACTGTGAAATCGTTCTCGTCTAAGATTTGACCTTGTAAGCTGTAAATATCCGATTGCTCTGTATATACAAATGCATACATATCATCAGAACCAACACCACCTGGGCGGTTACTAGCAAAGAATCCCATTGTTTTAGCGCTATCAGTTACAAAAGAGAAATCATCTTTTGGTCCATTGATAGGTGCTTTTAGGTTTTCTACGTTTTTGAAAGCTCCTCTTGTTAAAGTTGCTTTGAAAACATCCAATCCACCTAATCCTACATGTCCGTCAGAAGCAAAATACAAGATGTTTGATCTGTGGATGAATGGGAATACTTCGTTTCCTTCAGTATTGATTTCTGGACCTAAGTTTCTTGGACGACCCCAAAATCCTTTATCAAAATCAACTTCGTAAAGGTCAAATCCACCATATCCACCAGGTTGGTTTGAAGCAAAATACAACTTCGTACCATCGATGTTCATGGTTGGGTGACATACATCAAACTCATCGCTTGAGAATGGAAGTGGCTCTTGGTTTACCCAATCGTTACCCGCTAAAGTAGCACGGTATATTTTTAAGTTCAAAGAACCTTTGTTACCTGCTGATTTTCCATTACGTGTAAAATAGATTTGCAAGAAATCGTTGCTAAACGTTACTGGACCTTCGTGGTATTTAGTACTTAAGTTTTTACTGAATTTTTGTGGTGTATTTAAAGCTCCACCTGCAACTTGGTCTGCTACATACAAATCTAAGTAGTTACCACCTGCCCAAGCAAAGTCGTATTGTACTGTTGGACCATCGTTGTCTTTGATATTAGAAGAATATACTACAGCATTGTCTGTAAAGTATGCAGGACCAAAATCAGAACCTCTTGTGTTGATTGTAAGGTTGCTAATTTTATAGTTCTGAACTACTGGATTGTACTTTCTGTAGTAATCACCAGCCGTTAAATGCATGATAGCACGTCTGTCTTCAGGAACCAATTCGTTGTACAAACGCAACCAGTTGTTGGCTTCGTTGTATTTCTCATTAGACTTCAACGCTTGAGCGTAATGAAATACTTCAATCGGTTTTCTATCGCGTAACTGAACAGCTTGTGCGTACCAAATTTCTGCATTCTTAGTATCGCGGAATTGTCTGTAACACTCCGCAAGGTTATGAATAACATGATTTGGAGCTTCGCCTTTCTGAACCAACTCTAAATACAACTCAGAAGCACGCATGTATGAGTTTGCTTCAAATAATTGATCGGCTCTTGAAAGTGAATTCAATTGAGCTTGAGCTGAAAATCCAGCTATTAAAATAAAGAATGCTACTATTCGTAACTTCATTGTAAGATAGTTTGGTGTGGGTTAGAAGTATCTTGGAGAGTTAACTCTTCCTTTTCTGTAAATGAAATCGAATCCTAGCATGATTTCATGAGATCCGTTATTGTAATTTCCGTAATCAGAAATACCAAAGTCGTAAGAGTAACCCAATTTAAGTTGCTCTGACAAAGAAAATTGGATGATAGCAGCAACAGCGTCTTGGTGACGGTACATTGCTCCAATTCCAAATTTTTCATACAAATCTGCAATAACTTGTACATCAACAGATACTGGTGCGCTTGGTAAAAAACGTGCTGTAATTGCTGGACGTAAAGTAAGGTCTGAACTCATTTCGAATTTTCCACCTACCATACCAAAGATATGTTGCTTCTTTCCGAAAGATCGTGTTCCGTTAGCATCATCGCCTTCAATTTCAAAACCAATCAATGAAGGAACACTAATTCCTGCAAAAATCTTTTCGTTTTCATAGTATACACCCATTCCAATGTTTGGAAGGATTTCACCATTGAAATCTTGAGCAAATGCAACATCTGTTGAACCTGTTCCTTGAGACAATTCAAGTTCTGTTAGGTTAGCCGTAAACAAAGACACTCCTGCACGTATACCAACTCTTAAGCTTGATCGATTATCAATCGGTAACTTGTAAGCGATATCGGCAAAAAGACCTGTTTGATTGGTTGGCCCAATTTTATCAGACAACACATTGAAACCAACAGAAATGCTGTTTCCTTGTAATGGTGTGCTGAAATTCAAATTGCTTGTACGAGGAGCCCCATCAATACCCGTCCATTGAACACGGGTACCAAGGTTTACACTCATAACTTCTTTTGCTCCAGCATATGCCGGGTTAGCCAACGACGGATTCTGAACAAACAGAGTGTTCAACGGATCCTGCTGAGCAGACAGTGTAAACACTGCCGCTACTGTTGCAACTATTGATAATATTCTTTTCATCCTTTCTTGTCGTCTAATATTAATCTTTACCAATGATATAAACATATCCTGTTTGTGGCTCTTGACCTAATCCAAGGTCTAAAGTATAGAAGTATGTTCCGTCAACCAATTGGTTTCCGTTCATGTCTTTTCCACTCCAAGTATTGTCGTATTTCTCGTTTTCGTAAACCAATCCACCCCATCTGTTGTAAACTTTTAAGTCTCTTCCAGGGAAGGTATTCAAATCAGGTATTAAGAACGTTTCATTCACATTATCACCGTTAGGAGAGAATCCTTCAGGTATGAATGTTGTGATCTTACAGTTGTCACCAGCATCTTTGTAGTTCGGTGTACCATCGTTATCACAATCTTCTGTTCCTTCTATACGATCGATTACTCCATCGTTGTCTGAATCCAATTCTCTAAAGTCAGGAATTCCGTCTCCGTCTGAATCGTCTGGACGACTTCCGTCTGCACCAGCTTCAATAGCATCATCTATACCATCGTTGTCTGAATCCAAGTCTAAGTAATCTTCAATCAAATCACCGTCTGTATCAGCTCCAGGACCAGGGAAATTACCCGACACTAAATCAAAGCCTTCTACACTATCAGGAATCAAATCGTTGTCTGAATCGTGATCTTGGAAATCATACATTCCGTCAGCAGTTGAGTAAGGTGCGTCAGAATCTACAGGGTTAGTTATGTAACCTGAAGCATCTGGTAAATTACGTGCTTCGTAAGCATCTAATAAACCATCACCGTCCGCATCAGTTTGCTGGAAATCGTATGTACGACCACCATCTGAGTTTATAGGTAACATTGGATCTGGACCAGCCTCTAAAGCATCCAATAATAAATCGTTGTCAGAATCCAATTCACGGAAATCGTAAATACCATCATCGTCAGCATCGTTTGGCTCATCACCAACAACAACACATAAACCTTCTATTTCGTCAGGAATACCGTCGCTATCTGAATCAAGATTACGGAAATCGTTATTCGTACTTGGTACTGTATTAATCAATCCTTCAAACTCATCACCGATTAAATCGTTATCTGAGTCAGTGTCTTGGAAGTTGTACAAGCCGTCTCCGTCAAAATCTTCAGGTATACCAGCTGTTAAATAAGCTTCATCAGCATCTGAAATACCGTCGTTATCAGAATCGAAATCTACATAGTCAGGTGTACCATCACCGTCAGAATCAGCTGGTACAGTAGCCGTACCACCGTTGTTTTCAAACTCATCTGAAATACCATCGTTGTCAGAATCCGTATCGCGGTAGTTAGCTAAATCATCACTAGGACCATCCGTATTGATTACATCGTAAGCTTGACCATTGTTCTCAGTATTATCTAAGATACTGTCGTTGTCTGAATCAAGATCTAAGAAATCTTCAAATACATCTAAGTCAGTGTTAACAACCTTGTCATTTTTAGACACATCGTTTATACCATCTGCATTTTGAGTATCTGTTTTACCATCTTTATTGGCATCGTAAATAGTATAGCTATCTGGGAAAGCTTCAGCAATATCAAATATTACATCGCCGTCAGAATCTAAGTCGAACATGTTTACGATTCCATCGTTGTCCATATCGAAAGCCGTTACAACACCTTTCTTAAAGTCAGAACCAATAAAGGTTGCAAAATCTCTATCCATGAAGTTGGCCAACAAATCGTTATCGTGGTCACCCATTAGATCAAGACCAGCACTTTCGTCTAGGTTAGAGATACCATCGTTATCGATATCCAAGTCCAATACGTTAGCAACACCATCGCCATCGAAATCACCACAGTATGGAGATTCTGAAGTAAGATCGGCTACGCTAATATTGATGATAGCAGTATCAGGTACACATGGTCCAGATTTTACTATGTAACGAACTACGTGTTTTCCAACAGGAATTTCGCTAACTATAATAGTGCTTCCTACCAATGCATTGTTGTCTGCTATACCAGGTGTTGATTCAAATGTTCCACCAGCAGTTTCACCTTGAAGAATATCGAATAGGTTAACGTTGTTACCTTCTTTACACATTACAAAGCTCAACTCATCATCGTCACCGGCGTTAGCTAATTCGAATACACGCAATGTTACATTAGCAACACCAGGGTTACATTCACCCAATTTACTTTGTACTACATAATCTAAGCTTACTGAGTTTCCAGTAATCAATGATGTAGCTAATAAGTTACCACTAAGCGCTGTTGCAGCTCCACTTACGTTTTGCCAAACACCACCTGTGAATTGTGGATACCAAACACTAAGGTCTATAACGGCCCCATCGCTACACAAGCTATCGTTAACATTTAATCCTACATCAGGAACAACATCCATTGTAATGGCTACGATAGAAGCAGCATCACCACAATCTGTAGAAACTGTGTATTTGAATCTGTGAACTCTAGAATTAGAAAGTGTGCTAGGATCGATGATTGAACCTGTAATGCTTCCATTTTCTGGAGTCAATACTGACCAAGTTCCACCGTCCATATAATCACCGTCTCCGTTACCTGTTTCTAGGTTACCCAATACAGATTTTAAATCAAATGTTATAAGGTCTTGACATAATACCACTGGAATTGTGTCAGACAAACCTGCTTTAGGAGTAGGAGAAATATTTACTGTAATAACTGATGTATCAGCAGGACAACTTCCTGTTTTAACAACATAGTAGAACAATGCTTTTGTTGGTTTTGGGTTAGACGCTGCATTTACAAAGGTTGTAAAGTCGAAGAACTTCATGTTTGGACCACCTAAGTATGATGGATCAACAGTTCCAGGATTAACTGGTACAAAAGTTCCAATTACATCAGCTTGACCATTGATTCCGTCAAATAAATTAACAGGACCGTCACCATAACAAACATTTACTTCACCATCGGTACCCGCTGTTGGAGCATCTTCGATATTCAAAGTAAGAACAGCTGTAGAAGCTGGACATACATCACCTGGTTTACCACCTACAGTGTAAGTAAAGTCGATAGTTTCATTTGAGTATTGAGAAGCATTGAAGAAGTTTCCGTTTTTACCAGGTCTGTTTGGCGTGAAATTTCCTCCACCATCTGGTGTATCACCATTAGCAGCATTCAATAATCCTGGTAAGAAAATATTCGTTTCGTTGTTACAAATAGTAGCTGTTTGAGATTCCCCAGCGTATTTCTTCTTTTCGAAAACAATTTGCAATCTAGATTCAACAGGCTCACAACCAGGAACATCAACAATGTATACAAATTCTTGAATCGTTCCAGCATAATCTTTAGCATTTAACGTTGCTGAGCTATATCCTTGTGAAGTGAATGCTGGAGTACATGATGGACAAGTAAAAACCCCCGTTAGATCAACTGTTTGACCTGTAGCTGGATTAGTAGCAGCTGGATCTATGAAATCAGACATATTAACAATTCCATCAGCACAAACTTTTACACCAATTTGGTCTTCACCAGCAAATGGTTGTTGATTGATAGTAATATTGATAGGTGAAACTACATCTGGGCAATGCATTCTATCAATTTCTAAATTGATGGTGTAAAATTTTGGGCTTCCTAAAGAGAAATCTGCTCTGCTTGGATCTACATCTTTATTGGTTACCAATATGTTAGTAGCACTACCAACTGCATTGAATCTTGTTTCGAAATCAGCAAAGTTGTCAGCATAATACTGTCCAATATAATCATCAAGACTTAAGTCTATTGTATTTCCATTTCCACACAACGTAATTGGGTCAATAGGAAGATCAAGAGCTTCTGGCTCAATTCTCAATTCCAATGGTGCTTGAGTAATAGCTGTACCACACTCGTTTGTAACACTCAGAGTAATTACTTCAAAATCAGTAAAGCTAGAATCTATAACTGTTGCATTTACAAAATAGTCCGTTGAACCTGAAGTGTTGTAAACGCCACCAGCAGGCAATGTATTGATTACAAAATCGTCTTGAGGAGCATTAACACATGCCGCTATATCAGTAAGGCCTGGGAAATAATCGTTCAATAAGAAATCTGTTTCAGTTTGGCATACAACCACTTTAGTTACATCCAAAGGAGGGTTTTTAGAACCTGCTATAGTAGCATCCGTTTCCAATTCGAAATTGAAGTTGTCAGTGTTCGTAAAGTCTGCTTCTACACGTACGTATACATAAGAAGTATCTTCTGAACATCTGTAACCATAGTTGCTAGCAGCTGCAGGGAAGTTTGTAGTATCCTTAACAATGTAACGGAATCTAAAAATTGGACTTTCGAACAATTCTTTTGGATCGCCATTGTGAGTTTTAACAAAGTTAGAGTCGAAACGAGCTAAGTTGAAAATGTTTCCTTCAGGTTTGAAGTACAAATCACCACTAACTGGATCGGCAATGTTGCTGTTTACATTGTTGCGTAAGCTTAAGAAAGCTGGATCAGCATTTCTGTTTGGAGGCCAAATTTCTAATTCCCAAGTACCACCGTCATCGTATGTATCGGTAAGACCTGTGAATAAATCTAAATCTTCTTCGTTTTCACAAGCAGCTAATGGACCATCAACTCCAATTGGAGAATTGCTGATACCAGCCAAAGGTTCTTTAGAGTGGAATGTTGCTATATAAGATGTATCGTCTGGGCAGTTTTCAACAGTTACGATATAGTACAAAGTGTCAGCTCCAGTTCCAGGGAAATCAGTCACAGCACTTACATCATTCGGATTGAATGTTGCTAAGTTGTCTGTACCAGTCATTCCACCTGTACCAGTTACATCATTCCAAGTACCCCAATCGTCAGTAGTACCGCCTGTATTTACAAAATCAAACAATAATATATCTTGATCTGTACTAGTACAAGTAATGAAAGAATTATCGTTACCAGCAAAACCTTGTTTGAATACTTTAATTCTAAAGAAAGCTGTATCGTCTGAACAACCTGGAGATTGAACAATGTAACGGAAATCGTAATCGATACCGAATCTATCACCTAAGTTGGTGATATCAACAATACCAGTAGTAGGATCTACAGTAGCCAAACCATCAACTGATTCGAATACCCATGTTAACAGAGTAGAACCGTTTACACCATTATCAACACCAGCTTCAATAAGTGTTTGAAGGTCGAATGTATTGTCAATGTTACAGATATCAACTAATTGTGCATTATCAGCTCCTGCCATAGGCAAGTCATATACTGTTAATGAAACAATTGACTCAAGGTTAGCACATCCAGGTGTGTTGCTTGGGTGAGAGTATTTGTATTCTGTAAATGTATTTAAAGCCATTGCAGCAGGATCGAACATTGCATCGAATGCAGGATCGCCTTGAATAGCTGGAGACCAGTTACCGTCAATTTCTTTTGGAGCGCCTAAAGTATCGTAAGGTGCAAAAGCAGCATCGGTAATACAAACAGCCATGTTTTCACGACTTGTTCCTACCAATTTAGCTTGCTGAACATTGATGGTTACAGTAGCTACTTCATCATCGCAACCACGACCAGGAGTCATGTCTTTGTTTCCTGTAACTACATATTCATAAGAAACTGTTGTACCTCCGAATGGAGATAAGTCCGCTAAGTTTGTTCCAGTTCCACCTACTAGGTTTCCTGTAGCAACTTCGTACCATAAACCATTTGTAGAATTACCTAAACGACCTAAAGCAGTAAACAAATCGTATGCAACATCAGTATCGCATGCTTCAGCAGTTCCATCGTCACCAGCGTCTGGTTCAAGAATAGCGTTGAATGTTATGTTAATTTGATCTTGAGCACATGGTGGAACACCAGTATTCGGTTGATCTAATTTATAAGACATTACATAAGTACCAGCAACAGTAATGTTTCTAGGATCGAATGTTACACTCGGAATAAAAACACCAGGTTGACCTGCAACAGCTGCATCGCCACTCCATTGTCCTGTACCTTGGTAGTTTTCATCTCTTAATAATGTGTTCAAGTTGATTGGCGCTTCCGTATTACAGATGTATAAAACTGAATCTTGACCAGCAATAGGAGACAATGAAACTCGAATACGAGCAATACCAATAGCGTCTCCACAAGGAAGGTCTTTTGGATTTGTGCTTGCTCTACCAGTAACAGTGTATTGGAAATCGAAATCTCTAGATGAAGCACCACCTAAATTTAAAGCAGATAAATCTAGAAAACGATTTAACGTAATAGCGCTTTCTGAACCAGGTACGTTGGTACAAATCCAAGTACCACCTAAATCAGCAGGTCCGTTTTTACCGATGTAATCAGCACCAAATAAGTCTAAATTGTTTACAGAAGAACATTCGTCTTTTCTTTCAGGAACAGTCATAGCGTAACCAGCATATGGTTCTGTTTCAATGTCCAAACGAACAACTTCAAAATCATCAGGGCAAACACCATTTCCTTGTACAGTGTAAGTGAATTGGTAACCGCCAGCACCTAAAGCGCTTGGGTCGATGGTGTTTGTAATAACATTACCTGAAGCATCTGTCCAGATTCCATTAGGATCTATAGCTAAATTAGCTGATGTGTCTTCTAATAAGTTGAATAAATCAAAGCTTGTTTCTGAAACACAAACAAAAGGAACGTCAGGATCGAAACCAGGAGCTAAAACTGATTCAGTACCAGCGTAAACAGGTTCTTGAACAGTAACTTCGATGGTATCGTAAAATGCACATTGATCATTTTGATTGTAGAAATACTCAACAACCAATTGATAAACACCAGGAGCGTTAGTTCCAGCAAAGTTTAAAGTTTTTAAATCGGCACTTAAAGTGTAATTCGCTGCAGGTGCTGGGTTAGTCGCTAACCATTCAACACTTTTAGTTGTTGCGTTTTCAGTGAAATCTGGTCCAGTTAAAGTTGTACCGTTTGCAGCAACACGAATGTTCAACACATCGCCTTGGCAAATTGTATAAGGAGGTAAACCAAAAGAAGAAGTGTAACTATAAGTAGGATCATCTAAAACAACAATTCTTTGTGTAAAACGTTTTACACCACAGTTTTTGTCGTAAACATCGTATTCTATTTCATATGCACCAGGAGTTGCATATTGTTTAACCGTATTGGCTTCCGCTACATAACCAGAACCAGGAGCAGCAACACCAGAATGTGTTATCGCACCGTTGTTGATAATAACCAAAGGAGAACCATCCTTAAAGTTTATTGCAACACTATCGATGTCTATCGCTTGTGAGTAAAAGTTGTTTGCATTGAAATTTGAAACATTGAACACAAAATCGTAATCAACATCTGGGCACAATACATAAGCGTTGTTGTTGCTTATTTTGTTCGGTTGATTACCACCGTTTGTAAAACGAACTTCGCTATCAAATTCTTGGAAATTGGTAACAGTTACTCCAACTCTTAAATCCCATCCAGCTGCACCAGCATTGGTTGCACCTGTTTGCTTGAATGCAAATACCGCATCGGCATCAACTGGTAATGTAATATTACCTATTGGCGTACCAGCTGCATTGAACATTCCAGCACCAATTGCATAAGCAACTAAATTAGGAGAGGCAACATTGTTATTAAGAACGTTAACACCAGCATAAAGATCAGAAGCATTTGCATATATCGCTAATGTATCTTCTTCATTAACAGCTGCATCCAATTGAATGTTGTTATTAGTAATAACAATGCTGTTACCATAGTTTCCAGCATCAATAAAACGAACTGTATGCTCAGTTATGGCTGGAGCAGTTGCCGTATATGGAGCAGTTGGACCCGCATCATCGTAAAAAGTGATGCCGGTTGCACAAATATCTGTGGTTATCCCGTCAGTAAAATTAACTGGTCCTGAAACAGTCTGCGCACTAAGGGACGCTACGAAAAACGAAGCTAGTAGAGTACCAGCGGTTTTAAGGGTTCTAAAAAGGGTTTTGTTCATGTCGTACATTATAAAATACCTCGCGTTTACACATGGCTGTGCAAACGGCACAATATTAGCAAAAAAGTTTTACAATTTTTTACACATTTTAAGGCAATACTGTGTTAGTTGGAAAAAATATGGTTATCTCAAAGACTAATAAGCTCGCAAATTGTTGCCTTCATAATAATTTACGAATGCTTTGTTCACTACTTTATTCCCGCCAGGAGTTGGATATCTACCGTCAAAGTACCAAGCTCCTTGGTGATCAGGGCAGGCAATTTTTAAGTCTTCAACACTTTGATAAACGATCTCAAGTTGGGGTTTAAATCCAACTGGCGTTAAAATTTCAGCAATGCTTTCTTCCAATTCTTTTTGCGTAAAGCCGTCGTAAATTTTGGTTACAGCATTGTAATTCTCTTCTTTTGGCAGAGTCAATAAACGTTTGCATTCATCATAAACCTCGTCAATGATATGGCTTTTGCCTTTGATATTCAACAAACGAATAGCAGCTTGAAAGGCAACAAATTCGCCAAGTCTAGCCATGTCGATACCATAACAGTCTGGATAGCAAATCATCGGTGCAGATGAAATAACTATGATCTTTTCTGGGTTTAATCTTTCTAGAATTCGAAGGATGCTTTCTTTCAAAGTTGTACCACGAACGATACTGTCGTCTAATGCTACTATGGTATCGGTACCATCTTTTACTGTACCGTAGGTAATATCATAAGCTCCACTTACAACATCTTTTCTTGAACTATCGTTAGAGATAAATGTGCGCAATTTTGCGTCTTTTAGAATTAGTTTTTCAATTCGAATTCTAGTCTCCAACAAGTGCTCTAAAGCATCATCATATTCTTGGTTTCCTAAAGCCTTTACAGCCTCAATTTTCTTTGCTTCTAACCTTCTTTCAAGACCTTTAAGCAATCCGTAATATGCTATTTCAGCTGTATTAGGGATATAAGTGAACACCATATTGTTCAAATTATGTCCATGTTCGTCCATAATTCGCTTGGATAACAACTTACCGAGTTGCTTTCTTTCACTATATATTCCAGCATCGTTGCTTCTACCGAAATAAATTCTTTCGAAAGTACACGCCAACTTCTCGCGTGGTTCAATGATGTTGGTTTCTACACTATTGCCATGTTTTTTGATGATCAATGCATTTCCTGGACCTAGTTCTCTGACATCTTCGGTTGCTACATTAAATACCGTTTGTATTACAGAACGTTCTGAAGTTACAGTTACAATTTCATCGTCCTCGTAATAGTAACAAGGGCGTATACCGTTAGGATCTCTTAATACAAATGCATCGCCATGACCAATAAGACCAGACATGGTATAACCGCCATCCCAGTTGGTACTGCTTTTCTTTAATATGTTTTCTATGTCTAGATTAAGCCCAATTTGACGGCTTATCTCAGGATTGGACAATCCATCGTTTTTGTATTCAGCAAATAATTTTTCGTTTTCTTCATCCAAGAAATGACCGATTTTCTCCATTACCGTAACGGTATCGGCATATTCTTTAGGATGCTGTCCTAGTTGAATCAATTGATCAAATAGTTCATCAACATTGGTCAAATTGAAGTTACCCGCTACAACAAGGTTTCTGGTCATCCAGTTGTTCTGACGTAAGAAAGGATGACAACTTTCTATGCTGTTTTTACCAAAAGTTCCGTAACGTAAATGGCCCAAATAAAGCTCACCTGTGAAGGGTAAGTTTTTCTTCAACCAGATAGGATCTTCTAGCTGTTCGGCTGTATACTGGTTTTTGTCAAAATAGTTATTTATCTCACTAAATATCTTAGCTACAGAGCGATTAGAGACACTTCTTTTTCTAGAAATGTATCGTCTTCCAGGCTCAACATCAAATTTTATGTTGGCAATACCTGCACCATCTTGTCCACGATTTACTTGCTTTTCCATCAGCAAGGCCATTCTGCTTAGACCATAGGTTGCGAATCCGTATTTCTCCTTATAAAACTCAAGCGGTTTTTTCAACTTGAGTAGAGCGACCCCACATTCGTGCTTAATTACATCTGACATGCTGCAAAGATACTTTCGATTTTAAGAATAGAGATGCTTTTCATCCATTGTGCTTTCCACATTTCTTACAAATTTTTAATTCTGAGTGCGTAGAGTAATGATCGATGATGGGCAAGAGATCTTTTTCTATGCTTTGTAGAGTGAAATTTTCTCGGTATAGCTGTTCATTGCAATTAGAACAATACCAAGACAACGCATCAACGTTGTTAGCGTCTCTGTGCTTCTCTATCACTATCCCTATCGTGCCATCAGGTCGAACAGGCCTATGTTCAACACATGGCTCTAACAAATACATTTCCCCTTCTTTTATGGATACTCGCTCAACATTATTGTTTAGTTGCAAGTCCAAAAATATTTCTCCCTTTATCTGATAAAAAAATTCAGACGTTTCGTTGTAATGAAAGTCAGTTCGGTTATTAGGGCCAGCAACCAACATCACTAAAAAATCTTTGGAACTGAATAAAACTTTATTAGAAACTGGTGGTTTTAAGGCATTAGGATTCTCCTCTAACCATTTAACAACATTGATGGGTGAAATATTCATAATGTGAATTAACAAAAAAAGAGCACCCATTAGGATGCTCTTTTTTTAATAAGATATGTATTTCTAATTATTGAATTACCAATCTGATTTTATCTGAACCAGCTACTACAGTGTAAACACCGCTTGTAAGGTTAGACACATCGAAACTCAAGTTAGAAGAGTTGTTCTTTTTAGCAACTTCTTTACCGTCTACAGTTAGTATGTAAACAACGTCAGCGTTAGCGTTTTTAACAAATACTTCTTTTGAAGCTGGGTTAGGATATACAACCGCTACAGTATTAGTAGTTTCTGTTACACCAACACAGTTGTCAGCAGTAATAGTAAATACAGCAGTGCTAACTTCAACATACTCACCGTTGCATTTAGATCCAACTAAGTAGTTGAATGTGTATACAGTTCCTGCAGTAGCATTCAATGAAGCAAGATCGAAGATAGAACCAGTTAAAGCACCAGTGTTATCAACATCAACAAACTCACCAGTAGAAACAATACCTGCTTCAACAAGAGTACTTAAGTCGAATGCGTTATCGTAGATACAAGCAATAGAAGTAGCATCTGCACCAGCATCGTTAGTAGATGTAGAAGTAATAGCCATTGAAGCTTCACCAGTAGCACCTTTGCTATCAACCTGTACGAAGTATGTTTGACAAGAAGTAAGACCTGTTAATACCAATTTAGAACAGTTAGTAGTAGCATCTTGATCATCGTTCGCAGCTATCAAATCGAAAGTTGAGAAGTCAGCACAATCAGTAGCTTCATAAACCGCTAATTGAGTATCAAAAGTATTAGCACCACCACACATGTCGATAGTAACTTCACCGTTAGCTGGAGCAACGAATGTGTACCAAACTGAATTGTCTACACCGTCATTTCCACACCATGCAAAGTTTTCTGAAGCAGTACAAGAACCATTGGTACTTGGAGATACTTCACCAACAGTAGCGTTAGCACCTTCAGTAGAAACAGTAACATTTGTATTCAACAACAATGCTGTTGCGTTACACACTCTATCGTTTTCTCTTTCGTTGAATCCAACAGTAAGTGTTTTAGTAACTACTATACCACAAGCATCTGTTACAGTTACAGTGTACTCACCCATAGTTAAACCTGTTCTATCTTCAGGAGCTTTGTTGTTGTCAGCCCATACAATTGTATAAGGAGCAGCACCACCGATGATATCAAGATCTATAGTACCATCTGCAGATACATTGTTAGATGCATTGCCAATGATATCGAACACTTTAAGTGAACCATTGTTGTTGTTAGCAGCAGTTACTGTGAATTGACCTCTGTTTGCAACTGGAGTTTCATTTACATCAACTAATACATAAATAGTAGAACCAGGAGTTAAACAGCTAACAGTAACTTTTGAGTCATCGTTAGTAGAAGATAAATCATCAGAAGCCCCTAATAAAGTGAATGATGTACCATCAGCACAATCAGTACCAGAGTAAACAGCTAATTGAGGATCGAAGTCAGTTGATTTTACATCAACTACTACGCTTCCTGAAGCAGGAACAACAAATGTGTACCAAAGTGGAGCTGTAATAGCATCATTACCACACCATGAACCAGCTTCGAAACAACTTGCATTGTTTTCAGGAGCAGTAACATCAGAATCAACTGCAGTAAGAGTTGCAGCAGAGTTGTCACCAGTTTCAGTTACACCTAAAGTTAATTCTACAGCGTTACAAAGGATATCGTTTGCAGGTGGATCTAATAATACTACAGTAGTTGCAGTAAGACCAGCAGCGCAATCGTCTTTGTACTCGATTCTATAAGAACCTGCAGGAAGTCCAGAAACTTCATTAGCAGTAGCAGGGATAGTATCGCCTTTTACGTTGTTAGTAAAGTAGTAAACAGTAGCTGTGTAAGGAAGTTTACCTCCAGAAATAGCATAAGAGAAACCACCATCAGACAAACCGTTTGCAGTAGGGTTGTTTTTAGTTACTGCAATAGTTACAGCATCTAAGTTAGGATCAACTACTTCGAATGAATCGATTAGAGTAGTATCGTTTCCAACTACATCACCAATACAGTAATCACGGATAAATACGTAGTAAGTACCAGCAGCAAGACCTGTTAAATCAAATCCTATTGTATCGCGAGTTGAAGTACCGTTATCTAAGTTATTGATATCCATACCATAGTTATAGTAGAAGATACCTGATCCACCTGTTAATGTAGCAGATACATCACCTGTAGCTCCATTACATTCTGGTTGAGTAACATCAAAAGAAATAGCAACATTGTCTAGTGTAGGATCCTCAAGAACAAATACAAATTCTTTCTCGTTGCTACATTTATCATTTAACGTAGCTGAGTATTCGCCAGCTTCTAGATTCATTAATGAGTAAGAAAGTGCAACAGGAACATTAGTAATGATTGGTGCACCAGCAGAAGTTTCTACACTGAATGTGTAATCACCAACTGAAGCTCCACCGTCAAAAGTAAAGTCAACACTTCCGTCGTTACCCGTTGGGCAAGTAGGAGAGTTTAAAGTAAAGTCAATTACGAAAGGTCTGTTTTCAAATCCTTCAACTACAATAGTTTTAGAATCTGCAATACCACAATCGTCGTAAGCAACTAGCTCATAAGAACCAGGAGCAATACCTGTTACAGTTTCAGTTGCACCAGTAAATACTAGAGTATCACCGTCGAATACGATAGTGATATTACCAACACCAACACCCGTTAATTTGTCTACTACCAAAGTAGCAGAAGGGTTGTTGCAGTCGATAGTAGATAAAGTAGATGTTAAGATAACGTCAGCTACAGCTTGCTCTTCGATTGCAATGCTGAAATAACCTTGCTCACCTAAACCTGCAAAACCATCTACTAAAATGTAGTACTCAGTACCAGGAGTTAAACAAGAAACAGTTTGGAATGAATTGTTGTTGTTACCTGGAGACAATACTGAATTGTCATTAGCTGATAACAATTGCAAAGCAGTTAAATCTGTACAAGCACCTGCAAATACAGCAACTTGTGGATCAAATGATTGGTTTGCAAATGGGAAGTTTGTTGTTTTTACATCAACAGTAACAGAACCTGAAGTCGGAGCAACAAATTTGAACCAAACTGAGCTTTGAACTTCGTTTTCTGCTGACCATCCGTTGTCTGGATCGATAGGCATTACGAAACTTTCTTCACCTGTTTGAATTGTAGAACCAATATTTGTAAATCTGTTTAGACTATCTCCTTCAGCAATTGTTATTGCATTACAGATATCATCGTTAGCCAAATCAGCAAATAAATTGAATTGGAAAACTACAGTTGTATCAAGGCAATTGTCTTTGTAAGTAGCTTTATAAGTACCTTGAGATAAACCTGTTATTGCTAGTTGATTTTCAAAAGCAGCAACTTCGTTACCATTGAATGTCCATTTAACTGAATCAAGACCAGAACCGTCGATTCTAGTAATAGTTGCGCTACCATCAATAGCGTCGAAAGTAGTTGGAGCAACCGTTGCGATAGTAACATCAACATCGTTGAATACAGGATCAACTAGAGTCATCCAAACCGTGTCTCTGTTGATAGCTGCTGAATCAGCACAAGCATCGGCAACGATAGCCATGTACAAACCAGCTGAAATAGTATCAATTAAAACATTGTTTTCTCCAACCAAAGCAGTCGCAGTCAATAATGCTGTTGTGTCGTTAGTAGCAGAGTAGAACCATTCGATATCTAAACCAGCTAACTGACCACCTGTTGCACTTAACAATAATGAACCCGTTGCAGATCCAGCACAATTTGGATTAGTACCATCTATAGAATCTGCAGCAACTAAATTGTATTCAGGATTGTCGATTACAAACTGAACTGAATCGTAAGTACCACAAGCATCTTCATAGAATACTTTATAGATACCAATTGATAAACTAGAATAAGTAGGATGTCCAACAAAATCTCCAGGGAAACTTGTTAAACCAGCAAAATCAGCTTCTGGATCTGAGTTATAAGAATATTTAGGATAATAAGCAGGATTTGATGGGTATTGGATACCACCTTCAACGTCAACGGTTACACTACCTTTTCCTTCGATACAGCTAGCATCTTTCAAATCTGAAAGGATAATGCTTACTTCATCAGGAATAGTATCAGTAAAAGTAATAGAAGCCATTTTCTCATCACCACAAACATCTGTTGCAGTAACTTCATAAGTTCCTTCGGTAATTCCAACAAATGTTTCCTTAGCAACACCATCGAAAGATTGTGTTCCTGGGTTGATAGAAAGATTTAAGAAATCGATATAAGCTTGAAATTTAGAATCGATAGAAGTACTATCTGCAGCATTTACTAATTCTGCAATAAAAGAATACTTGATTATATCTGCTGGGCAAGAAACACCATTACCATTAACTGAAGTATCTAAAGCCGTTAATAATAAAGTAGTATTTGGTATTTCGTAAGTAACCAATTCGATATCAAATGAAGCTGAATCAATTCCTTCACCATCAACTAATACGTAGTATTCATTTCCTGCAGTTAAACAGAAAACAGATAAAGAATCGTCTGCAGAAAATTCAGCAGTAGTAACAAGACTTAAATCTGTAAAGCTTGTATTAGCACCACCGTATACTGCAACTTGTAGTAAATCATTATTTACAATATTTGAAAACTTCACAGCATGAGCACTAGCTGCAGTAGCTGTAAACTTGTACCATACAGAGTTAGCTGTAGATGTTTCCAACCACTTACCTGACAACGCACCAGCTAAATTTCCTTCGCCATTTTGACCATCAAAAGTAGCGTACTGATTAGACTCACCAACTATAGGAGTGTTTAATGTTAATTCAGCGGCATCAACCAAATCATCGTTTGAAGGAATGTTTGCTTCAAACATTGTTTTTTCAACAATTGATGATTTAACTTGAAAAGTTTTTGACATATTATTATCTGCTTTATCAACAAATTCTAATACATAATTACCTGCCTGAAGTTTTACATCAGCGATAATCGCATCCATTCCAGCATTATTATCAGCAATTGCAATTACATTCATTGCAGCATCAAACAATGTAAGTTTAGCGTCGATCACATCAACACTTCCACTCTTATAAGTACTTACCGTAATATAAGAAGCTTCGTTTAAAGTGAAATTGTAATTAGCTGTATCTGTACTATTCGTAACAGGTGCAAAACCTACAGGGGCAGCCGCCGGAGCGTTTGCGAGAACTATAGCTGCAATAAACAGGCTAAGAAAAGTGTAAAGTTTTTTCATTCTTGGTTTTTTCTAGTGTATCCAACCACAAAGTTAATTAAATTTAACTAGCATAATACAATACAAAACCTGATAACGAATAATTAATACAACTTATCCCCTATTTTTGTGTTATTCACCGACCAGCATCTTAAAGCCTTGACCGTGAACATTAATTATTTCTATACTATTATCGGCAGATAAATACTTTCTCAATTTGGCTATATATACATCCATACTTCTGCCATTGTAGTAACTATCGTCGCCCCATACTTTTTTCAATGCAGAAGATCTTTCTAGCAATTGATTTTTATTGCGAACCAATAGAAGTAATAGTTCAGATTCTTTAGTTGTTAGCTTTTGTTCCTCATTAGCCAATACTAATTTTTGGTGATTGTAATCAAAACTGAATTTACCTAAAGAGAAAACATTGTCTTCTGGTCTAGAGTCATCTCCTGTTCTTCTTAATATGGCTTCAATTTTGGCAAACAACACCTCCATAGTAAATGGTTTGGTAATGTAATCGTCAGCTCCAACACTAAAACCTTCCAACACATCTTCTTTAAGCGATTTAGCTGTTAGGAAAACCAATGGTGTTTTATCGTCTGTTTCTCGGATTTCTTTGGCTAATGTAAAACCGTCCTTTATCGGCATCATAACATCCAGCAAAATGATATCAAACAAATCGGCACCAAAAGCAGCAAAACCTTCTTCGCCATCTTGTGCCCATGTAGTAGTACAACCTTTTCCGTCGAGGTATGTTTTTAATAGTTGACCTAAGTTATGATCGTCTTCTACTAGAAGAACTTTAATCGAGTTGCTCATGTTTTGTTTTATTGAATATTAAAGTAAACGTACTTCCCTTACCTGGCGTTGAATTTAACAAGATTTTGCCTCCGTGTTTCGCTACAATGGCTTTTACATAAGAAAGTCCCAAACCGTAACCTCTTACATTGTGCACATTTCCTGTTGGTACTCTGTACAGTTTATCAAAAATCTTTTTCTGATTTTCTTTAGAAATGCCTATTCCTTTGTCCTTTATTTTAAGCTTTACTGTTTTTGCCGTTTCTGTTAATTCAACACTCACCTCGGGTGTTTTACCAGAATACTTAACGGCATTGTCTATAAGATTGTATATAACATTTGTGAAATGCAATTTATCGGCATGCAAAAACACTTCCTTATCGGGTACCTGCAACCCTATCTTCCCGCCTTTTTTATTGGCTGTTAATTGGCTGTTTTTTATTGCTTGTTTCAAGACAGCTTGCACGTTAATTTCAACTGGTTTTAGGCTCAAAGAACCTTTGTCTATTACTGAAGTGGTTAGTGCATTCTCCACCAAAACACCTAAACGATTGTTTTCTTCAGAGATAGTAGAAATAAACGAATCTTTTAAACTTTCTGATTTCTCAAAACTTGGATCTTTCAACGCTTCACAAGCAAGTGATATGGTAGCTATTGGCGTTTTAAGTTCGTGCGTCATATTGTTTATGAAATCGTTTTTAATCACCGCCAATTGACGTTGATGTATTACACCTCTTATAGTAAAGAAGAAAACGCCTGCTATGATGATGGTAAACAAGAGAGAAAATATTACTGGTAAAGACAATCTTTTAAGCAAATACGATTTCTCGTTTGGAAAACTAACATGCAAATAATACCCATCTGTTTTCATCCAATCGTTGGGAAATAAACGAGCTTGATACGTATTGTTATCGGCTATTTTTTCCAGATTATGTTCATGGCACACTTCTGTAAGTAGTGGCATTTGTTTTGAATCGAAAACTCCAAATTCATATTTTACTTTTAACCCTCTTGCATGAAGTTCTTCGTAAACAATACTGTCTAACAAAGTGCCAGAAATGCGATCGTTGATATCAGTCTTTAAATTCTTTAATATGTACTGCGATAATGCTTCTTCAATAACCGATGTTTGATAATCGATGTTGTTATCGGCTGAAAACTTCACATTTCCCGTAATGGAGTCGATAAACTCTTGAGAAAGATTGAAAGCTGGAAAATTGACGTTTTCTATTTTTTGTGTCGTTGTTACTGTTTTCTTCACAAAATCAGCAATGGTATCAATACCTTCTCGTTGGGTAATTTTTAATTTGAAATTAGAAGAAGAATCAGGCGTTTGGATTCTATCGCCTACAGAAATGGTGTTGATGCTATTGCCTGCATTGCTATACATCATACTGGCTCCACCTGATGCCATCATGCCTTCCATCGCTTCCATACGGTCGACTTTATGCACCACTTGATACAAGGCATCGTTTACTGTTTGCTCAAATTGTGTTCGCTTAAGTTCTACAGCATTTTTTATCCAAGTAAGTTGGACCAATACTATCCCCACTAGCGCTAAAACCATAAAGAGTATTACGGCATTAATTCGCTTAATTTCCATAAAGCGTTAAATTACAGTGGAGAATCAAAAAAGTGATTGAATTAACATAAATTAATTGCCGTAATGTTTCTTACCATTGGTTAAGAACCAAGATAAATGTCGAGAAAAAAATCCTCCCATTTTTTTTAAATACAGCTGCATAAATGAAGTTTGTAGATTCTAAATATAAAACGAAAGAAGGTATCAACATATTGGAAAAGCCAACAATATTTATTTTTAAACAACTATTAGCATGAAAACAATCAAAATAATTGGAATCTCAATCATTACCCTTGTTGTAATCGTTTTTGTATTCGATTTAGGTTACCTAATTAACGGTGTAAGCAAAACCTATTTGAAAGGTTTTAAAGGACCCAATATTTACGATCTAAATTACTTTCCGTCTCAGGTTATTAAACCTGACACTAAAGAAACAACGTTCTATCGTCGAAGCTTAACATTTACCGATATTTTTCCTGAGGAATATGCACAGGCAAACGGTGAAATACATACCGAGTATTTTTCTGTAAGTAAGGGCGACTCACTTTTGTTTGAATTTCAGTCGGAGGAAAACATCGATCAAAAAGTATCGAATTCATTTTCAATGGCCAAATCGTTTACCAGTTTATGCGCTGCCAAAGCCATTGAATTGGGCTACATAAAATCGTGGACCGAACCCATACAAAATTACTTACCACAACTTGACCCAGAATTAGGAAAACAAGGCATTGCTAATTTTCTTGGTATGTGCAGCGGACTAGAGTGGAGTGAAAGTGGTGCCAATCCTTTTTCTGACAACGCCAAAGCGTATTACGGCAACAATTTAAATGGCCTGGTATCTGAAAAAGGAGCTATATCTAATGAAATAGGAAAATACCAATACAAAAGTGGCAACACCCAAATAGCCGCAATGGTTATAGAGAAAAGTACCGGCGAGAGTTTGCCAGCATTTTTCGAGAAACATTTTTGGAGCAAAACCGCCGCAAACAAAGCTTTTTGGGGAAAAGACAAAGAAGAAGGGCATGCTAAAGCATATTGTTGTGTGTATGCCGAAGGAAGAGATTTTCACAGATTAGGTCAAGTATTGTTGGACTCGGGCATTGCGGATGGGCTACAACTCATTCGAGCTGATTTATTGGAGGACCTATTTTTACCTTTTGCTGACTCAACCGCTTTGGGTGAAAAAAATGAATTGTATGGAATTGGGTTTTGGTTGGACAATTACAAAGGCCACGACATAATTTATGCTCGTGGAATATTAGGTCAATACATTATCCTTGTTCCTGATTTAGATATTGTAATTTGTAGATTAGGTAAAAAGAGAATGACTCTTACGGACAAGCATCATCCGAAAGACCTTTATTTGTACCTCGATTTTGCATTGAGTATTTTATGAAAAAAGATTTCAAAATTCCTGTTAGTACCAACGTAGGTTTGGCAATCGTAAAGCATGATGAAGACGATTATTATGAAGCCTATATCATCAATCAAAAAGATGTAGCGATTGAACAGATAATGGTTAATATTTCGGCTTATAAAGACGATAAAAAAACATCGGACATGCGTCGTGTTATAAAAGTAATGCCCGCCAATACAGGTGAAAAAATTGAGAACATTTTACCAGAAGTTCTTGAATTTAAAACCACTTACCTCATTAGTTACTTTATAGACAACACCCTTTACGATAAAAAGATAATTGTAGAAAACCCTGATTTTTCAACTTCAACACTCATCTCTCCCATAGGGAAAGAAGGCATCATGTTATGGTAAATAAAGATTACGAACATATTTTTTTCATAGATGTAGAAACCGTTCCACAGTGCAGAAATTTCGATGCTCTGTCTAAGGACGCTAAAATGCATTTCGAGAAAAAAGTTCGTTTTCTTATTCAATCCGAAGAAAAAACAGCGCAAGATTTATATCACGAAAAAGCGGGGATTCTTTCTGAATTCAATCAAATAATCTGCATCTCTGTTGGAGTACTTTCTCATGACGAGAACAACAAACCTTTTTTCAAATGCCGTTCGTTTTACGGACACGATGAAAAAACGATATTGATAGATTTCGCAAAGTTAATGAGCGAAAACAAGAAAGAATACCCTTATTTATGCGCCCACAATGGCAAAGAATTTGACTTTCCTGTTATTTGTCGACGCATGCTCATCAATGGTGTTGATTTACCACCACAACTTAATGTTGCTGGTAAAAAACCCTGGGAAACAGCGTTTATCGACACCTTAGATATGTGGAAATTTGGCGACTACAAGCACTATACATCGCTCGATTTGCTGGCTCATGTTTTCGGAATTCCTTCTCCCAAGGATGATATTTCGGGAGCCGATGTTGCTCATGTGTATTATGAAGAAAATGATCTCGATAGAATCGTTACCTATTGCGAGAAAGACATCAAAACATTGACAAAAGTGTACATGAAACTTGCCCACAATACCGATATAGATATATGATATCGTTTGATAATTTCTCTGTACAAAACAAGACGAACAATCAGCGGCTTGTCAACCAACTATCTTTCGAATTAGACGAGGGTAAAATCTTAGGTGTTATTGGCGAATCGGGCTCAGGCAAGACATTGATGAGCATGGCAGGCACAGGCCTTATGAAGGCTACCAACCTCAGCTATACTGGGGCCGTACATTATAGCGGTATTACAGGAAGTTTACCTCAGCTCGAGTCTGAAGAATTGAAAGCTTTTTTGAAGCACAAAGTGGCTTATATTTTTCAGGAACCTATGTCGGCTCTAAATGGGGTTTACACCATTCTGAAACAATGGCAATTTTTTCATCCAAATACGGAGTACAATGTTTTTGTAACAGCGTTGAAAGATGTTGGTTTTTCTAATCCAGAGGAAACCTTAAAAAAATATCCCCATCAATTAAGTGGTGGACAATTGCAACGCATCTGTATTGCCTCGGCATTCTTGAAAAATTGCCCCTTAATTATTGCCGACGAAATTACCACCGCATTAGATCCTGATAATGCCCAAAACATCAACCGACTTTTAAAAGAAATGATAGCCAAGCATCGTTGCAGTGTTTTGTACATCTCGCACGACCTCAACTTGGTGAAAGATTTTTGTGATGATATCTTGGTTTTATACAAAGGCGAAAAACAAGAGTTTGGATCTGTTTCACATGTTTTCAACCATCCCGAAAGCAATTACACGAAGGCTTTGCTAGGTTGCATGCCAAAACTTGCCGATAGAAATTACTATTTACCTACTGTTAGGGATATAGAAGAGAAGAAAAAATTAAAACAACGCCCAATTAAAAAATTGGCATCGGCCGATCGGCTTTTAGAGGTTGAAAATCTTGCCTTTGGTTACACTTCCGATTCATTGGTATTTAAAAACCTTAGTTTCAAACTAAGTGTAGGCGAAAGCTTGGGCATACAAGGCAATAGCGGTAGTGGTAAATCTACTTTAGCAAAGTGCATAGCCGGCATATTGCATCCGCAAGCAGGAAGTATTCGCATCAATAAGCAAGATATCAACTCCGATACAAAAGCCAATAAAGAATGGTATAATGCCATTCAATATGTTTTCCAAGATCCTCAATCGGCACTTAACCCGAGGTTAACGGTAAAACAACAACTTAAAGACGCTATACAATACAGTACTGATACGAACCAATCGGTAAGTGATTTGCTTGAAATGGTGGCTTTAGACGATAGTTACGCAGACAAATATCCGCATCAATTAAGTGGTGGACAAAAACAGCGTGTAAACATCGCCAAATCGTTAGCAAAAAAACCACAAGTAATTGTTTTGGATGAGAGTATTGCCGCTCTGGATTTATCGGTTCAAGCGAGCGTACTTAATTTACTAAACCAACTACAAGAAACATTTGGAATAGCCTATTTGTTCATTTCTCACGACCACGAAATATTGGATTACTTTTGCGATAGACGCATACAATTAGGTTGATACTTATAGTTCCTGCATACAACGAAGCCAATAGACTTCCTATTGACGAATTTAGAGAATGGATTACCCAAAATACTTACGGCCATTTTGTGTTTGTAAACGATGGGTCAACGGATTCTACATTGCAGGTATTGCAACAATTTCAATCCCAATTTCCAGAAAGAATAGAGGTTTTAGATCTAACTAAAAACGTTGGAAAAGCAATGGCTGTACACGCAGGTTTTAATTGGGTGTTTGATCAAACAAAGTTTTCTGACGCCAAAACAATTGGCTATATGGATGCCGATCTTGCGGCACCTATTCGAGAACTAAAAAGGCTTAGCGAAATATTGATTCGCGAAAATTTGCAACTCGTTTTTGGATCAAGAATATTAAAAATTGGATCGAATATAGAGCGCAAAGGTTACAGACATTATTTGGGTAGAATAATAGCCACTTTTATTAGTTTATCGCTAAAGTTGCCTATTTACGACACGCAGTGTGGCGCGAAAGTTTTTAGGAAAAACGTGCTAACAAAAAACCTTTTCAAAAAACCCTTTATCAGCCGTTGGTTATTCGATGTAGAAATATTTGGTCGCATAAAACAACAATGCGATTTTTACAAAGAAGTGAAAGAAGAGCCGTTGACTGAATGGATAGAAAAAGGCGGTTCTAAAATTACTTTCGGCGACACTCTTAAAATTCCATTGGAACTCATAAAAATAAACAGAAGTGAAAGCCTCCGTAAGTAAAAATATCACTCTTTACTTAAGTTACGCCTTTGGTGTTCTCTGCATTTTTGCATTGTATAGTGTCGTACAAAGAACTCATTTGGAATCGCACATCATTAATTCCGACACGCTTTACTTACCCTCTATATACCTCGACATCTTTGAAAGAGGCAATTCATTTTCGGATTGGTCAATTAATGGAGCCCCTAATTTTTTCCCGGACATGTTTCTTTTCATGGGGCTCAATTTTGTAACCGGCAATTTCTTACTCAGCATTGTATTGTTCAGTGTTGTGCAATATCTTCTTATCGTAATTCTACTTCGCTCACTAGTAGCTGCTTTTTGGCCAAACGAAGCCAATAAAATAGTTGTATTAGGCAATGCCTTTCTCTTGTTTTTGCCTTTGAGTGCTTTTATTCAGCCTAATTTTGAGTTTGCTTTTCAATTCATTACCAACGCTTATCATCTTGGTCCGTTTGTAAATGCATTGTTGGTATTGTGGCTTATAAAACAGTATTGGAACACCTCAAAAAAAAGTGTCCTTATCGGTATGATTATCGTTTCTGCATTGGCGTTCAGTTCCGATATGCTTTTTGTGGTTTTTTGCACACTTCCTTTACTAGGAACCGTTGGTATTTATTCCTTTTTAGAAAAGAAATTACCTCATAAAAAAGCTTGGTTTATTTTGCTTTGGCATGGTATCGGGCTCGCTCTTGGTCATTTAATTACGCGCAGCATTGTCAGTTTTACCAACTTAAGATCTGCAGGGGCTAAAACCACTATAAGCTTGCAGAACATGCAGGATTCGTGGAACATGTTTACCGACCAATACAGCAGTTATCTTAGTGCTTTCAGCTTATTAGGTCTGTTCTTCATAGCGCTTATTGTAAGCTTTGCAATGGCTATTGTACAGGTTTTTAAATCGGGTAAAAATGAACGATATGTCTTCGTGTTCGTTTCCATTTTTTTGATTTTAGGTTTGTTTGCTCCCATAATAATGGGGGTATATTTTGGTTACGATACTGTTCGATACAATTATGCCGTATATCTGATTATCCCGTTCGTTTTAGCAATTTCCTTCAGGAAGAAAGCCAAAATACTTCGTTACTCAGCATTGGGTTTGTACGCCTTTTTAATTGGCAGCATATTGCTCCACAACAACGATCAAAATCTTGGTATTTGGAAATATTATCCAACACGAGTTGATCAATTTGATGCGTTGAGTGAAAAAGCCAATCTCCACCGTGGAATTGCTCCGTATTGGGATGCAAAACTCATCACCATGTTTTCTAAACACGATGTCTTTTTATTGAACTCGTTCGATGAACTTACACCTTACGAGCATGTTAGCAACAGAACGTGGTGGCACATTGACCCTATTACTGATGAACCCATGATTTTTGATTTTGTGATTATTGGCAATGACAAACACCGAGAAAATGCACTAAAACTATTGGGCGAACCGGTAAACATTATACAAAATGAACACTTCCAAATCTTCCAATATTCAGGTTTTATCTACCCAAAAGGAAGTTACGAGCCGCAGCTCATCAGCCTCAATAAATAGGTGAATTAATAAGCAGATAGTTCTAATTCATGCACTTCGATTGGATGATCAGTATCGTTGTAAACATAGGCCCTAAGTATAGTTCCTTTGGTAGGTTTTCCTGTTACATAAACATCAATTAAGGTAAAAACCTTACCCTCTTTATCGATAGCGTTGTAGAGTGGTTTTTTATAATACAATACATCCTCTCCCTGGTCATTTGTAGCACTTAATACCAATATCCCTCCATCGGTTCTTTGCGTGTAAGCTTTTAATTGGATGTAGTTTAAATCTATACCACACTCTTTAGACAAGGCGGTTCCAAAAGTAGATGTTATGATTTCATGGCCCGATTTGGCATAAACCATATTATTGTATTCTACGCCAGTATATTTTCTGCCATTGTAATCTGGTACCTGTATCATGCCATAAAAATCGTACGGCTTATCAGCACCCATAAATATGGCTTTGTATGCATCAAAGGTCATTCCATCCCAATGGAGCACTCCCGATTTATACTGTTTCGTTTGCACCAAATTCAATACCACCACAAAGGTCAAAATAGCCAAAGCTGGAATTTTAATGATGAATTTGCTTGTACGGATACAGTTCAAAACATACGCCGTTGGCAATACCAACAAAGCCAAATATTGAACCATAGTTCTCGACCCATAACTACCGCCATACCACCATGCCCACCACGATGAATAAACGAATACTGCTATTGCCAATATTCCGAAGGTTAATCCACTTGAAATGTGTTTTTGTTTTCGTCCTAATATCAAGCCCAAAAAAGAGAAAATAATGAGGGGAGTATAGATAATCCAACCCTTTCTAAACCCCAATAAAAACTCATAAATCATCGGTTTATCAAAGAAGAATCCTTCATCACCATAAGAATATACAATCCAGTTGCCCGAAGCCAATTTCCAATACAACAACTGAGGAATAATAGGCGAAGAAACAATCAATACCATCCACAACCAATTCAATGGTTTTTTAAGGCGAATGAGCAAGTTGTCTCGAAGGTCTTTGTTGATTAAGAACTGAACCCCTGGATACAATGCTATAATAGCATCACTTGGACGAATTATGGCCGCTAAAGCGATGAAGAACAAAAGAGAAAGAAGCAATTTTAAACCCGATTGGGTTTTCAGTTTTTCTGTAATAAGAACGATGAGCAAAAACAATATAAGCAATGGCATATGAGCCATAAGCCCAAGCCCCATAGAATAAAACAGAATGTTGGTGCCAAAAAACAAGAGATAAGCTGTTGCAACTCCTATCGTTTTAGAGAAACTGAGTCGTACTAATTTGTACATCAACCAAAGGCAAAAGAATGCCATTAGCACTCCCCAAATTTTGGCGAAATTCTCATATACAGGTTCATAGCCAGTATTGACATCGCCAAAAGTACTTTGCACTATGTAGGCAGGTAAGAAAAATGGCAAATACGTGTAAGCCATTCCAATGCTTGTTTTTGGTACACGAGCGCCATCTTCAGTAACATTGGCCCAATACCGAGAGGCTTCTGGGTAATTTAAATTCTTGCTTTTGTAAATAAACAGCGATGGTAAATACGAATAATACTGATCTACGTCACTCTCAAAAGCAGAACTATACTTGTTCCACATATTGTTTTGACAAACCAAAAGTATCAGCAAAAACGCAGGAAGTAAGCAGATAAATAATTTATGCTTTTGCCACATATTACTGATCTTGATTAGGAGATTGCGGTCTGTTGCTGACATCGTAATTTAAGAATGCCAATAACAATTGAATGCCCAAAATAACCGAAACAACACTTATCATTACTGTGCCCGTTGGCGTTACCACATCGTTTATAGCATTGGTATACCAATTACTACCTCCAAAAGCCAATCCGAAAATAAGAAGTATCAGTCCCGATACTAAATGAAAACTTCCAAGATTGATGTCGCGTAAAAAATACATGTATATCAGTCGCTTGAAAAACCGCGCACAATATTTTGGTGGAAAATCGAATAAAACACGGGTTACACTCAAATTACTTTCTTCGTCGGCATATTTAGCATGCATGGCAAAATCTTGTACAACAGCCCGTTGAATTGCCAAACGATAGAGCATATCACTTTCAAAAAAGTAGCGTTCGTTGAGCTTTTCTAACTCCAATAAACTAAGAGCCGAACGATGTATGGCCGTAAACCCGTTGGTAGGATCCATAACATGCCAATATCCGTTTACAAACTTGTTGATGAACGATAAAGCGCCATTACCAAATAGGCGTATGGCAGGCATTGCAGAAAGTGATTTCGGGAAATAAAAGCGGTTTCCTTTTCTGTAATCGGCTTTGCCTTCTACAATGGGTTTGATTAGCGGTAATATTAAATCGGCATCCATTTGATCGTCACCATCGAGTTTCACAACAATATCGATGCCATCGGCTAAAGCTTGTTTGTATCCGTGTATAACCGCTCCGCCTACACCTTTATTCACATCGTTGTACAATACTTTTACTCGTGAATCGGTTATATTTTCTTTTACAAAATCGCCACTATTTTCCGGGCATTTGTCATCCACAACATAGATAACATCAACCTCAGGCACCATTTTATCCAATACTCTAAGTATTTGTTTTTTCACCTTATAACAAGGAATTACAACACCTATGCTTTTATTTTGGAACATGAATGGTATAGCTTAAGTCTTTAAAATAAACAGTCGAATCTGCATTGTTGTAAGCATACATCAACACATTTACAGCCGAGTCTGGTGCTTCGAAATTTACAGAAATTTCTTTCCATGCATTTGTTTCGTTTGTGGCATGACCGAAACCTGCCTTTTTTCCATCTACAACAATGGTTGCGCCAGGACTAACGTAAGCAGAAAAGTGAACTTCGGACAACGGTAACATGGCTATTTCTACTACGTTTTGATAAGGATTATCGGCTGTAACCAAGAGTTTATCATCACGCCAATTGTCCTTTGATTTGCTCAATAAACTTTGGTCGTTGGAACAAAACAATCCAAAATCTGTTCGCATTCCAGAAAATGAGAAGGATTTGGTTTCGGAAATAAACGGGTATACCTTTCCGCCTATAGTAAAGTAGTTGCTCGAATTGATTTGATCATCGTACATCATAGTTTGAAACGATGTATAAGGAATGGCTGGCTCATTGGAAGTCACCAATAAGCTATCAACCGAATTTGCATTGCTGAACAAAACCATGCATTTCTGATGATTGATTTGAGACAAGAGTAAAGACTCTATTGACAGTGCCCAATTGGAGAGTAATTGGTGTTGCTCAGTTTCTGATGGCTTCCAGTAGAATTTTTGTGCTTTAAGCTGGTTGGTTTTTTGTAAACTTTTGGCTAAAAGTACTTGCCTTTGTTCATAATCTGGTAATGCTCTATGAATGTTAGTAACACTCAATACAACAATTAATATGGGGAATGCTATAGTTAGAATTCGGCTTTTTACACACGATATAATGAACCCTGATGCCATAACAACGCCCATAAAAGCCAGTGGCAAAAAAGCCCTTTCCATCCCTATTAAAGAATCTCCTTGGCGGTAGATCAATAATGTGACAAGAAAAAAAGCGGCAATAAATAACGCATTGCCCAATGTGCTTTTGTATTGTTTTTTAACCAACGCAATCAGTATTCCAACAGCCATTAATAGCAATACAGGCCACAACATGGGTTGTATTAAATGAACAAAACTAATGCTAGATGGAAAGCTTCCTATCATGAGTATATCGGCAACATTCTCACCCAATTGACTAACAAAACCATCGTCGTGAGATGTTGCATTTGAGAACCGACTCATCAACATTTTCCCTACAAAAACGGCTGCAAAAACTAAGGCTACTGGCCACAACTTTTTTATTGCTTTTTTTCCATCCCGAAGCCAAGCATTCCAAAAAACAAAGGCAATAAAAAATACGGATACAGGGTGAATGAACATCGCCAAAAGCAACAGAATTATTGCTTCTATAAAGAATACAGTCTTACTTTTTTCTTTTTTAATGTGATGTCTGCAAGAGGCATAAAACATACTTGCGTATGGCACCAAAAGCATGGTTTCGGAAATGGCATGAAAAAAAGTATGTTGAGCCAGTGCTGCTGATAAAATTATAGCAAAGGCCGATACAATATTTTTCCACCTGAATAGGCACAAATAAAATGCAATGCACGTAATAATGGGCATAGCAAGCGAATACCCAATTGCAACCAAATGAATTGGCGCGTTGAAATTGATGAGCAACCAAGGCAAAAATTGATTGATTGCCATGGAATAACGGCTTACATAAATTTCGAAATCTGCCGATAACAGCATTTCAAAAAGTTGAGCTGCAGAGTCGATATACAAAACGCGCTCTTTATAAAATACACCGGCAGCAACGATAAACCAAATAAAAAATGGCAGAGCCGAAAGGCCAAATAGTTGACGTTTATTTAAGCGACGAAACAAGTTTTGTAATGCCTCCTAAATTGTTGCTTCTACAACGTCGTTTGGTACAGTAAGTTTTCCTGCAGTAGCTTTCTTTACGTCATCTATAGTAACGCCTGGAGCAACTTCCCGCAAAATAAATCCGCCTTCAGGAGCAACATCTAGCACTGCTAAGTTGGTTACAATTTTCTTTACACAACCAATGCCCGTAAGTGGTAATGAACACTTTGGCAATAGTTTAGATTCACCCGCTTTGTTGGTATGCATCATGGCTACAATGATATTTTCGGCAGAGGCTACTAAATCCATTGCACCTCCCATACCTTTTACCATCTTACCTGGAATTTTCCAATTGGCAATATCTCCATTCTCAGACACTTCCATAGCCCCTAAAACAGTAAGCTGAACGTGTTGACCACGAATCATGGCAAAGGACATGGCTGAGTCGAAATACGATGCGCCTGGTTGAGCGGTAATGGTTTGTTTACCTGCATTTATTAAATCGGCGTCTTCTTCTCCTTCAAAAGGAAAAGGCCCCATTCCGATGATGCCATTTTCTGATTGAAAATCTACTGAAATACCTTCTGGTATATGGTTGGCTACCAAGGTTGGAATACCTATCCCAAGGTTTACATAAAAGCCGTCTTGTAATTCTTTTGCTATGCGTTTTGCAATTCCGTTTTTATCAAACATGTAGTCAATTATAAATTGTGAATGTTTAGTTTTTAATGAGGTTATTTTTTGCTGTTTTCAATATGCTGGTAAGTAGCTTTTGTAATTCTATACAATCATTTTCAAGACTAGCAAATTCCGACGTTGAAATATAATCAGTATCCTTCAACAGACTCAGCCAATAATTGGTTTCATTCGCCTCTTTTTGAGAAATAGAAAGCTTATGAATAAAGTCTTTTTTACTTTCAGCATTCTCTGCTTCCATTATCAATGCTCCCACTGAGGTTCCTGCTTTAAGTAATTGTTTGCTCATCACAAACTCTTTCTTTTCAATAGATAAATACTTATATAAATTTACTACTCGAACTGCGAAAGCATAACTTTTAGTTTTAATTATATTCTCGCTTTTCATTACTAATTAAGCATTTATCATTCATAATTATTTAGTGCGAACCGTTCTTTGCTCAATACGCTTTTCATAATCAACACCTTGAAAAATGCGCTGCACAAAAATGCCTGGAATGTGTATTTGGTTAGGATCTAACTCACCAACTTCAACCAATTCTTCAACTTCGGCTACGGTAATCTTACCGGCCATGGCCATCATAGGATTGAAATTCTTGGCTGTTGCTTTAAAAATAAGGTTACCGGCTTTATCGCCTTTCCATGCTTTCACAAAAGCAAAGTCAGGATTGAAGGCTTTTTCTAAAACGTACATTTTACCGTTAAACTCACGGGTTTCTTTTCCTTCGGCTACTTCAGTACCATAACCTGCGGGTGTATAAAATGCAGGTATTCCAGCACCGGTTGCTCTGCAGCGTTCGGCCAAAGTGCCTTGTGGAATGAGTTCAACTTCCAATTCGCCAGAAAGCATTTGACGCTCAAACTCAGCGTTTTCTCCAACATAAGAAGAAACCATTTTCTTGATTTGCTTTTTCTTCAATAGCAAGCCCAAACCAAAATCGTCTACCCCTGCATTGTTAGAAATACACGTAAGGTTATCTACTTCTAGGTTAACCAATTCATTGATGCTATTTTCAGGAATGCCGCAAAGGCCAAATCCGCCGACCATTAAAGTTTGTCCGCTTTTTACGCCTTCCAACGCTTCTTTAGCGTTTTTTACTTCTTTAATAATTGCCATAGTGTCTAAATTCCAAAGTTTTCTTCGTCAAATGGTGGTGCGTTTTCTATATCGTCGCAGTCCAAAGTTGGTAAATCGCTTTTCGGTAAATCCCATTGGAAGTCTTTTTTACTCATTCCAATAGATGGATCGTTAGCCGCTTTTTTAATGTAATATCCAAATATAGGAAGCGCCATGTTGGCTCCTTGACCGTAACGAGTTGATCGGAAACGTATGCTTCGTTCTTCACCACCTACCCATACGCCTGTAACCAGTTCTGGTGTAATGCCTATAAACCAACCGTCGGAGTTGCTTTGCGTAGTACCTGTTTTACCTGCAATAGGGAATTCAATATTTCCATATGGCAAATTTCTTCGTAAACGAGAACCTGTACCATAGTCTACTACACCTTTAAGCATGTTGAGCATGATGTAACTTGTGCGTTCGTCCAATGCTTCTTTGATCTCTGGAATGTTCTGATAAATTACGTTTCCGTTTTTATCTTCTATTCTATCTATAACAGTAGGTTTAATGTGTACCCCACGATTGGCGAAAACGGCATTGGCAGCTGTAATTTCTAATAAATTAATGTCGGCTACACCCAAGCATAATGATGGAACTGGATCGAGTTTAGAGGTAATACCCATATCTCTAGCCAACTTAGTAATGGCTTCTGGTCCGTAGCGTTTCATTACCCAAGCGGTAATGTTGTTCATAGAGGTTGCCAAGGCATACTTTAAAGTTACTTCGCCTTCGTATTCACCATCAGAGTTTCTTGGGCAATACCGTGGTTGGCCAGGTATATCAAAGCAAGTAAGTACGTTGGGTACTTTCATACATGGACTCAATCCTTCTCTAATGGCAGTTGCATAAACGAAAGGCTTAAACGTAGATCCTACTTGGTTTTTACCTTGTTTAACGTGATCGAATTTGAAATGCTTGTAATCAACACCTCCTACCCATGCTCTTACTTTACCAGTTTTAGGATCTAGACTTACCATACCGGCTCGTAAAAAAGCTTTGTAGTATTTCATAGAATCCAATGGTGTCATAACGGTATCTACATCGCCTTGATACGTAAATATTGACATTGGTACTGGCCTATCGAATATGACTGGTATTGAATCTTCTTTGAATTTTTCAATATCTTTTTTTGTTCTACCACAGTCTTCGCAGTTGAAGGCACGCAACTCATTTCTATATCGGTCTGTTCTTTTTACTGCTCGTTTGGTCAAGTTTCTCGCCGTAACATCGTCAATGCGCCAATCGTAAGCTATTTTTTCATTGTTCCAACGTTTTCTACCTCGCAAATCTTTATAAAATTCATCTTGCAGGTTTTTACTCAAATGCTCATTAACAGCAAATTCTGCATACTTCTGCAAACGGCTATCGATGGTGGTGTATATTTTCAGCCCATCGCGGTAAATATTGTAGGCTTCTCCATCCGTTTTTTTCAGAATAAACTCATCGGTTGCTGGGTTTTTCTTATTCAACAGCGTTGTAATTTCTTGTCGCAACACTTCTCTGAAATATGGTGCAGGTCCATTGATATGAGAGTCTTTGTGAACATCTAGCCCCAAAGGCAATACTTTTAAACTATCTTTTTCCTCTTCGGTTAAATAGCCGTTTCTCACCATCTGTCCAAAAACCGTATTTCTTCGGTTCATTGATAGTTCTTCTCTACGGATAGGATTGTATAAAGCTGGGTTTTTAGCCATACCAACCAACAATGCTGCTTCGTGCAACTTAAGTGAATCAGGAGAGGTATTGAAATAAATTTTAGATGCCGATTTTATTCCAACAGCATTGTTTATAAAATCGAATTTGTTGAGGTAAAGTGCAATTATTTCTTGCTTGGTATATTGCTTTTCGAGTTTTACTGCAATGATCCATTCTTGGAATTTTTGCATCACTCTTTCTACTTTACTTTGTGGTCGATCAGAGAAAAGCATTTTTGCCAATTGCTGTGTAATGGTACTTCCTCCACCTTGACTGGTATTGAAAGTTAAAACCCCTTTTACTACACGACCTAAGGCTTTTAAATCAACTCCTGCATGAGAGAAAAAACGTTCATCCTCAGTTCCAACTAGTGCATAAGTTAGGTAAGGGGTAAGTTCATCGTAATTTACATTCACACGGTTTTCGGTGTAGTACTTTCCTAATAATTCTCCATCAGTAGAAAGCACTTCCGTGGCTTGATTGCTCTTAGGATTTTCGAGTTCTTTTAGACTAGGTAAATCGCTGAATGCGGCTATAGTAAGCCCTAAAGCAATAACCAATAATGGAGAAAGTATTATTCCCCAAAAAATAAGAATTGCTTTCTTAAAACTGTACGATTGTTTTTCTGCCATTATGCTTCTTTTTCAATAATGAATCCTATTTCTTTTACGTCAGATAGTGTGGTATCGCGCATGCCATGAACCCATTTCATGCGGTACATTCCTCCCTCGGGAAAACGAATATTTTTTTTGAATAGTACTTTGTGATTCACAGAGGAACGTGAACTGTTTCCAAGCCATTCACCGTCTGGTTTAGCCAAATAACACTCTATGGTATCGCGATAATATTTTCCTGTGGGTGTCCAGTTATCGGTAAACAGGAAAAAATTGCTGTAAGGATAGTTAGGTCCGTGTTCTAACTCAAAAAACATGTTGTATCCTGACACAGAATCGTTGAAATTAAACTCAAATGATACGGTGTCGTGTATGACCCAACCATTATCGAATTTTTTATTCAATTCAACTACAGGCTTTTTGCCACACGCTACTAGCGCAATTAATATAGATAGGGCTATGGCTAGTCTCACGATGGTTTCGAATCCTTTGTGTTATTGTTTTTTGGTCTTGGTTTAAAACGTTTTTTTGGAGGTCTTGCTGGCTTTTCACCATCATTTGGTTTAGCCGCTACCGGTTTTTTAGGCTGATTTGGCTTTCTCTTTGCTACCCCTTCTTTCGGTCTTTCACCAGCCTTTGCTGCTGGTTTTTGTCCGCGTTTTGGTGCATTACCAGCTGGTCGTTTTTTCTTTCTATTGGCTGCGTTCTTGCCCTTATCAAATCGAGTTAAATCGCCTTCCCCTTCTGCATTTTCGTAAGTTGGAATATCTTCAGGAAGAACAATACTAGGTGCCATGAATTCACGTAAATCCTGTGGTTTTTCACCTTTTTTATTCATTTCGATGATCTCTTGAACACGTTCTAATTCTAGAACAATTGGACTGGATTCTTTGCCTTCATACACATACCAAACCTGACGTTTGAAAATATCTGTTTTGGCATGGTGAGCCAAACCGTTTTTTGTGTCCAGTTTCACCGATTCTCTTGGGAACTCGTTGGCCGCTTCAATGTACGTATCCAACTCATAATTTAAACAACACTTTAATTTACCACACTGTCCATTTATCTTTTCAGAATTGATAGACAACGATTGATAACGAGCTGCTTTTTGTGTAACATGTCTAAAGTCACTCAACCAAGTACTGCAGCACAGTTCTCGTCCACAGTTACCAATACCTCCAAGCAATGCGGCTTCTTGTCTAGCGTTTATTTGGCGCATTTCAACTCTTACGCCTAAAGCTTCAGACAGTTTTACAATAAGCGCTCTAAAATCGACTCTATTTGGCGCCGTATAGTAGAATATACCTTTGCTGTTATCGCCTTGATACTCTACATCGCTGAATTTCATAGTCAACTTCAACTCTTTAGCTGCTTTGGTAGCTGCCAAACGAGCATCGTCTTCTTTTTCACGAGCTTTTATCCACGTACTGATATCGCTATCGTTTGCCTTACGGTAAATGCGTTTTATTTCGCTGGTGTTGATGTTTTTCTTTCTAATCTGAATTCGGGCCAATTCACCGACAACTGAAACAACTCCAACATCGTATCCAGGCGAACCTTCCACTACCACCACATCGCCTTGAGCCAAGGGTAGGTCTTTGTTGTTTAGAAAAAAGTCTTTTCGGTTATTTTTAAATCGAATTTCAACTTTATCAAATACTTTGGTGCCTTCTGGTAATTCCATATTGGCCAACCAATCAAATACATTCAGTTTAGCGCAACCATTTACGCCGCATGCACCGTTGTTATTACAACCTTTGCCTCCTGTTTTACACGATGTGCATCCCATAATTTCTTTTTCTTTTACGGTTTTGGTTTAAGCAAAACCATTATTTTAAAACTGAGGTCGGTGAATATTATTTTAGCATTTCCATTCCATAAAATATCGGCAATGGCTGCATTAAAATACATATCATATTTACCCATCCGTGACAAACGGATATAGGGTGCAAATTTCACAAAAAATTGCTGTTCTTTTTCCGGCAAATCATTCAAAGCCCATGCATTAGTATTCAACCACAAACACTTTCTAAATTGTTCAAGGCAAAATATCAAGAAATTCTTAGAAACTTCTCTTCCTAATTGTGCTTGGCTTTCAATAAATTGATTGATCGATTCTAGGTCTTTCGCAAAACACATGCGCATCCAAGCAACAAAATCGTTAAAGTAATTTACTTTTCCTTCCAAACTTTCGGCATAGGCCAGAGCCGTACCTACACTTCCTGAAGACAAACTAGCCGCAGTTTCTGCAACGGCCTGATTCATCCCCATTTTTTCTGTAAGATAGTGTTGTATCTCGGGAATTGAATTACCCAAAAAACGATAGTGTTGTACTCGAGATAAAATAGTTGGCAGTATATCCTGAACTTTAGCTGTAACTAAAATGTAAAGCGTTTTGTCTCGAGGCTCTTCTAACATCTTCAGCAAAAAATTACTCGCTGTAGGATGAAGTTTTTCTGGCTGCCAAATGATTCCAATTTTATAGCCTCCAAGAAACGATTTGTACTTTATGCTATTGAATAAAGCATCGGCTTCGAGTTTAGGAATTAACAACGATTTTTTATCCGCTGCATTGTTCATCACCCAAGAATAAGCAGTTCTGTATGTCGTTGTCGACAAAAACGAACGCCACTCTTCAGCCAAATCAGATGATTTATTAACCTTCTGACCTGTATCCTGTTTTGCAAACGGAAAACTAAAATGCACATCGGGATGAGAAAAATTTGCCCATTGCTTACACGAAGAACATGTTCCACATGCCTCCTCGGCTTTATTTTCACAATGAATGTATTGCGCTAGGGCCAATGCCATAGGTAAAGCTGACCCACCATCTTCCGAACTGAACATGAGGGTATGAGCCAATCTCTCGGTATTTACCGATTCACGCAATTTAGCCTTGAGCTTGTCTTGACCGAGTATGTCTTTAAAATGTACCGACATCAGTAAAACAAAGTTATTCTTTTAAACGGCAACGTAAAGTGTAGCCTAAGAAAATGGTAGTTTTGCATCAACATTTCAACCAGCAAACATGATTGGATTAGATAATTATAATTTTTCGGGTAAAAAAGCCCTAATCAGAGTAGATTTTAATGTGCCATTTGTAGACGGTCAAGTTGGAGACGACACCCGTATACAAGCCGCTTTACCATCTATTAAAAAGATTTTAGCCGATGGTGGATCTGTAATTTTGATGAGCCACCTTGGACGACCAAAAGGAAAAGATGCAAAATTAACCTTGGCGCCTGTTGCCAAACACCTAGATGGACTTATTGAAAATGACGTTCTTTTCGTACAAGACTGCATAGGCGATGAAGTGAAAACGGCTGCTTCTAATCTAAAAGCTGGACAGGTTTTATTGTTAGAAAACCTTCGTTTTTATGCCGAAGAAACCGCTGGCGACAAAGCATTTGCTGAGCAATTAGCTTCTTTAGCCGATGTTTATGTAAATGATGCCTTTGGAACGGCTCACAGAGCTCATGCAAGTACAACCATAGTTGCCGCTTCATTTCCTAACGACAAAGTCGCGGGCTACTTATTAGAAAAAGAAATCATCAGCATTAAAAAAGTACTAGAAGAAGGCAAAAGCCCAGTATTGGCTATTGTTGGAGGAGCAAAGGTTTCTAGCAAATTGAGCATACTTGAAAATCTAGTTGAAAAAGTTGATGAAATCATCATTGGTGGAGGAATGGCTTTTACCTTTTTAAAATCTTTGGGTTACGCAGTGGGCAAATCATTAATTGAAGATGATTTACTCCCTGTTGCCACTCAATTTTTAGCCAGCGCAAAAGCAAAAAATGTAAAAATTCATTTGCCAATGGACGTTGTTTGTAACACAGAGTTTTCTAATGAAGGCGCTATTACAACCAAAGATGTTTCTGAAATGGCTGACAATGAAATGGGGCTAGATGTAGGACCAAACAGCAGCGATTTGTTCGATGAAGCCATCAACCGTGCCAATACCATTTTATGGAATGGGCCAATGGGGGTATTTGAAATGAGCAATTTTGCTGAGGGAACTATTCGAATAGCCAAAAGCGTAGCCAATAGAACCGATTCAGGAGCATTTTCTGTTGTAGGTGGCGGCGATAGCGTAACGGCGGTAAACAAATTCAAACTAAGCCACAAAGTTAGTCACGTAAGTACTGGAGGTGGAGCTATGTTAGAATGCATTGAAGGCAAAATTTTACCTGGTATAGAAGCGCTTAATTGAACTGAATAGGGCCCGTAAAAGCTCCCGCTTCAGAAAACACACTTTGCATAGTTGCACCCGTTAATTTTACAACTTGATACACTTCACTCTCGTCTGTAAGCTTATCGGGTGCCATTTGCCATTTATTATTGAGGCTTTCGAACAAAATAGATAATAGTGCCAAAAACACTACTGCTTTGAAAGCACCAAACAATGCGCCCAATGTTTTATTTATTAAACTGAGTGCAACTGCATCGACGAGCTTGGTAATAAGTTTGCCCATCAAACGGACAGCAATTACCACCGCTACAAAGGTGATTACATAACTTAGAATGGACAAACCGGTACTTAAATTGGGGAAATTTTCTTGTAGCAATGCGTACGTTACATCTGAAAATGAAATGGTTACAAATACGCCCAATACGAGTGCTACCAATGAACACAATTCAACAATCAATCCGTTTTTAAAACCTTTATAGGCAAAATACAGGATAGGAATTAACAAGATTATATTTAACTCAGACACTACTACAGATGGATTATCAGTTCGAAATCGATTGGAAAAATACCTTAAAAAAACTTAGCGAATTTGGCTTCGAAGCAATAGAAGACCTAGACGCTATACTCTACATCATTGGTGTTCAAGAGCTTGGAAAAGGACCAAAAAAATTCGCTAAAGACGACAAAGTTGACCTCATGCACTTAGCAGTATGTACGGTATTAGAACCATTTGGATTCTACAAGTACACTCATACCGACGAAGAAGGCTGGCCACATTATGAAGTGCAAAGCAAATTGCCCCACTTAAACGATATGGAACAAGAAAGATTAATGAAACAAGCCGTAATCGACTATTTCAAATTTTATTGAATTCTAACGGTCTGATTGGTCGTCTTCTCTTCTTCAACATTTACAATACCAACACCCAACAAATCGTTTTTGAATGCTGTGATATCCAATACTGCAAATCCTGCTTGACCTGGTTTAGTTAGATCTGACACATCCCAACGAGCTTGTCCTGCGGCATTGGTGATACGAACTGAATCAAAACGGATGTCTGTTTCGTTGTAGTTAGAATCAGTCGAGCGTCCATACAAGCGTACTGTGGCACTATCTACCAATTTACCCGCAGTATCAATAATGGTAATGACAACAACAGTAGGATCATCTTTTTTACAAGACATTGACGTTACAGATAAAAGAACCACTGCCAACACCCACAGAGAAATAGACTTAACGTTATATTTTAACATAGACACTTATTACTAAATTCGCAGCTAAAGATACTCCAAAAATAAAAGCAATGAAAGTACTTTTCAGTCTCCTTACCGTTTTTTGCACTCTACAACTCAGTGTTGCTCAGGTAAGTACCAAAGTATTACTAAAAACTACAGCTGGAGACATCGTCATTGGTCTTTACGATGACACACCAAAACATCAAGAAAACTTCATCAAATTGGTGAAAGATGGCTATTACAATGGACTACTTTTTCATAGAGTTATGAAAGGTTTTATGGTTCAAGGTGGCGATCCAGATTCTAAAGATGCCGAAGCAGGAACTGTATTAGGCAATGGAGGACCTGGCTACCAATTGGAGGCTGAAATATTGCCCAACCATTATCACAAAAAAGGAGCTCTAGCAGCTGCGAGACAACCTGATAACGTTAATCCTGAGAAGAAAAGTAACGGAAGTCAATTTTATCTTGTTCAAGGTAGAACCTATACAGAAGAAGAATTAGCTAACCTAGAAGCCAGTCAAGCACAAGGCATAAAAAACAGCTTGTTTCAAAACATGCTTCAAATGCCAGAAAACGCTCAGTTGAGAGAGCAAATTGAAGGATACAGCAAAGTTGGGAACAAAAAAGAACTCGACTTCATCATTCAAAGGATTAGTCCTACCATTGAACAGGAATACCAAAAACTAGGTTTAGGCTATTCTGATGAAGCTAAAAAAGCCTACCAAGAAATAGGTGGCACTCCATTCTTAGATGGTCTTTATACTGTATTTGGAGAAATTATTGAAGGATTAGAAGTTGTAGACAAAATAGCCGAAAATGAGGTTGACGCTAAGAACCGACCACTAAAAGACGTAAGAATCATTAAGGCCAAAATATTGAAATGAAAGACGCCATAAAAGCCATTCAACAAGAAGTAGAATCTTTAAAAGCCAAAACAGCAAAAGAAGCAGAAGATCTGCGCATAAGCTACTTGGGTAAAAAAGGTAAAATTACCGACCTAATAAAAGAGTTTAAAACCGTTGCTTCTGAAGAAAAGCGTCTTTACGGACAGGCTATAAACGACCTGAAAAACAAAGCATTAGAAAAAATAAACAGCTTAAAATCTGATCTAGAATCAGACAATAGCAATACTCAAAAACCAAGCGATTTATTTCTTCCTAGTCAAATAGACCGTGGTACACGTCACCCTGTATCGTTGGTAAAAGAAGAAATACTTGATATTTTCAAACGCCTTGGTTTCAACCTTTCTGACGGACCAGAAATTGAAGATGATTGGCACAACTTTAGTGCGCTAAACTTCCCTGAAGAGCATCCAGCACGTGATATGCAGGACACTTTCTTTGTTGCCGAAGATTTTGCTTTGCGTACCCACACTTCTTCTGTACAAGTACGGGTTATGGAGAACCAAAAACCTCCAATTAGAACCATTTCACCAGGTAGAGTTTTTCGAAATGAGGCCATTTCATCGCGCTCGCACTGTATATTCCATCAAATAGAAGGACTGTACATTGACAAAGGAGTAAGCTTTGCCGATTTGAAGCAGACTTTGATGTTTTTTGCTCAAGAATTTTTTGGCAAAAGCAAAATTCGTTTGCGTCCTTCATACTTCCCATTTACCGAACCTAGTGCCGAAATGGATGTGTACTGGGGGCTTGAAAACGAAGTAGATTATCGCATTACCAAAGGAACTGGTTGGTTAGAGGTTTTGGGTTGCGGAATGGTAGACCCAAGCGTACTAAAAAACAATGGCATAGATCCTAACGAATACAGTGGATTTGCATTTGGTATGGGTATAGAGCGTATAGCCATGTTGAAATACGGCATTGGTGATATTAGAAATTTGTTTGAGAACGACGTGAAGTTTTTAAGCCAATTTCCTTCTATCTAATTTCTTCAAAATTGCATTCACTTTCCCCGCGAAAGTGCTTTCGTAAATATCGACGCAATCGGCAGAAATTACGACCCCAAATAGGGCGTAAGAAAAATCAATTTTGATTTGCCAACGCGCCAATAAAAAGATGGCTATTGCCCAAATTATGAATAGCTGAACCAATTGTGCTACACGCGAAATAAGTTCGAAAGCATTGTCGTTCCACCACAATAAGCGTTGAAAGAAAAAGGCATTGAGTAAAAGAACAATCAACCCTAATGTTTTGCTCCAATACGCTTCTACATCATCAATGTAATTTTGTTTCAGCATCATGCTTACAGCATTGGCATGAATAACGGGACCATACATATCCGGAAATGCTCTTCCTACAGGATTGGGGTTTAAAGGTGTAAAAAACACATCTTCATAATCAAGCACCTCGCCTAGTTTCGGGCCCAAATACCCAACAATTACCATTTTATCCTTCAACAAAGAAAGGTCTACATTGTTGTTGAAAATATCTGAAGCTCGAAAACGGAAAAAATGATCAATATTTCCTACCCAGTTGATGCTTTCTAGAGTATTGCCTCTTGCTTTTAAATGCCTATAAGCCTCTTCATCAAAAGATTCAACAAGGGCTGCTGGAAACGACCAAACTACGCTATCGCCAACCATTTCTTTTGGAGTTATTACGCGCGATGTTCTGAACCCATCGTCTAGACCAGTAACCAAATTGGCAAATGCACTTTTACCAACGGTATGAAACAAACCATAAGGTTCGTGCATATACTGATGTCTTCCATCTGAAGTTACACTGTCTAACTTGCTTGATAAAATGACATTACCAGCATTTTTAATTGACCTAAACAAAGCAAAATCGTGTTGCGGATTTTTTGCTCCAAAAAACAAAGCGTCGAGGCCAATAACTTTAGGCTGATAAGCCGATATACTGTCTATTAATTGTGCGATGCCTTTTCTGTCAAGATTTTCGAGATTTATCAATACAACATTGTTCTCAAAATAAGCGTCATCGTTGAAATGGGTAAATGCATAATCAGAAACATCAAAATTTTCTATCGCCTTTTGAAATGGACTTAAAAAATCTAGATTCAAAGAGAGTTTCTGAATCATACTCGAAACAAAAAAGATAAAGACCAATAAGGCCAAGAATTGTGTTTTTTTTCTCTTTTTACCCATAGATGCTCATGCACTTTTTACAGACAGAAACTTAATATACACCGTTTTATTCATTAAATTGCTTAAAAGGTCTGTTATGAAACGTGCTGCTATTTTTCTTTTCTTACAAGTATTGTGCTTTGGTTTATTTTCTCAAAGTGATGGGTTTACCGTATTGGCAAAAAGTGGAAAAGTGCTTTCAAACGGCAAGGAGGTTAAGATTGGTCAATTGATCAATTCAAGCGGTATAACCTTAAGTTCAGGTGCATATTTGGGACTCATCAGTTCTGATGGGAAACCCGTTGAAATAAATACCGCTGGCGATTACAGCATTTCAGACATCACCACTTTGCTTGGAAAAAGCGGGGGGACATTTTCAGATCAGTTTGTTCAATTTATGGCTACTGAAATGCAAGAAAGTGATGAGAATTATACGGCTGGTTTAGGCGTTACGGGATCGGTAGAAAGATCATTGATGCTTCCAAAAGTTTTTATACCGTTACCAAAAAAGAGCAAGTTTATTGGTCAGCAGATGTATGTGCAGTGGCTAGAAAAAGACAATAATATAGACAGTAGTTTCACGGTAAACATCATGAACATGTCCGAAGAAATTCTGTACAGCAAATCGGTAAACGCACATGAAACTACCCTTTCTCCTTACAGCATCAAGACCTTAATTCCTGGCGATTTATACTTACTCCAAATCAGCAACAATGCGAACAATTACGAGAGCAATGTTGTGTGTTTTTTCTTACCTACTAAAGAAGAAAACAAAGAAATATGCACCGAACTAGGAACCTTGCTAAATGCTAAGAGCACTACACTTGAATGCATTGCTGCAGCTCAAATGCTATCAGAAAAAGGGTTCCATATGGCTGCACTTCAAAAATACCATGAAGCCATCTTAGTTGACAAAACCGACATTGCTAAAAACAGTTTTTCGGCCTATGTAAATAGCCTGAAATAAATTTCTTAAAAAAATAAAAAATCATCTTTCTTTGTTCAAATGATAGCTTTACTATCATTTTTTGAAGTACATTTAACGTGCAGAAATGAAACCATTCTAACTGCACAAATATTGAACTATGGACATCAAACAAATATTTGAGAACAACAAAACATGGGTTAACGAAAAACTCAACACTGATCAGAAATACTTTAGCGAAATGTCGGAAGGACAAAGTCCTGAGATATTGTATATAGGCTGTTCTGATAGTAGAGTTACAGCTGAAGAGCTAATGGGTGTTGGCCCAGGAGATGTATTCGTACACAGAAACATTGCTAACATGGTAAACGGTATAGACTTAAGTTCTATGTCTGTTATCAACTATGCCGTAAGTGTATTAAAAGTAAACCATGTTGTGGTTTGTGGACACTACTATTGCGGTGGTGTAAAAGCGGCCATGCAGTCGGAAGATTTAGGCATACTAAACCCTTGGTTGCGTAACATTCGTGATGTATACCGTATACACAAAACGGAGTTGAACAACATTAAAGACGAGGACGAAAAATACAAACGATTGGTAGAACTTAATGTTCAAGAACAATGCATCAATGCCATTAAAACACCAGATGTACAACGCGCTATTTTGAACAGAAATTTAACGGTTCATGGGTGGGTATTCGATATAAAATCAGGTAAATTGATAGATCTAAACATCGATTTTGATAAAGAATTACAAGGCGTTAGAGAAATCTACCACATCGATTAATCTCCACCATTTTATCACAATAAAAAGAGCAAGAAGTCCACACGACAACTTGCTCTTTTTTAAATAAAATATTTGCTCTATTTGAGCGAATACATTATTGAAATATTAGCTCCTGTATTGATATACCGGTACTTGTACGCACCGTAATTATTCCACAAACCTCTGTGCACGCTAAGGGCTATTCCAACTTCAATTTTTTTCAACACTTGAACTTGCAATCCTGTTCGTAGAAACCATTCATTAATTCCACCGTTTCCAACAGTACTTTCGCTTTCTTTTTCCACAACATTAGCCGATACCGTTGAGTAATAATAGGTACTTGAGTTCTCTCTAAAAGTCTGAGAATGATTGAGGCCAAATAAAGTCTTAAACCCTAGGGTGCTTACCCATTTCACTCGACTGAACAAATCTTTATCAAAATGAACCGCTGGACTCAGTCCAAAATATTTATCTCTTTCTTCCAAGTTGAATAGAGTCAGTACCATAGAATCCGGCGATTGTTCAATATAATAATCCATGGACCCAATAGAATGTAATTCGTTGGACGAGATTTCTATTGAAAATCGCATGAAACTATTTACAACCCAACTTTTTGGATAATACCTAAAACCAACTCCCTCCAAGCTAGGAGATTCAGCCTTATCGGTTAATAATAATAACTCTGATTGGGCTTTTTTAATTCTGCTTTGATCGTCTAAATCAAACCCTTTTAACATAGTACTTCCAGTATATCCTGGGGAATACAAATTTCCTGGCGACCAAAACCCGTAATTCAATTCAATTTTTGTTGACGGTTCTTGTGCGAAAATTAATCCGCTGCTTAAGAAGTAGAACAGAAACAAAACGCAAGTGTTTTTCATAATAGATATTATACAATCACAATAATAACCAATAATAATCACCTTTCATCGATTATTTAATCAAAATGAAAGGAGCCCAAAAATGCGGATGCTTGTATGTTTTTTTCACCTCTAGTTTAGCTGCGTACAATGCGTCTTCTGCCGATGATCCGTTGAGATATTTATCGTAAAAGGTATTCATCAAAAGCTGCGTAACCTCATCGTCTACCTTTTGTAAGGTCATAAGAATATTACCGGCACCAGCGTCTAAGAAACTCTTTTGCAAGCCAAACACACCGTTACCAATACTCACACTTCCCAAACCTGTTTCGCAAGCTGATAGCACCACCAATTCGCAGCTACTTAAGTCTAAATTTTGAGCTTCCAGTGCGGTAAATATCCCTTCGGCATTGCCATTGATAGGCGCATCGTCATCGTAAGAATCACCCCCACTAGCAAGCAACAAACCAGAGTTGATTAAGGGGTTATTTCCTCCCGATAATGACCGTATACCCAAATCGCTTTCTTCGGTTACATCGCTTCCTTTGAAAAAACCGTGCGTAGCTATGTGCAATACATTCGGGCTTGGCGAATTCAATAAAGTATCCTCAGTAGCAAATTCGTTTGCCACCAAAGTAGCGTTCCAGCCTTTGCCGTTCATGCTTGCCGATATTGCATTTACTTCTTTTTCAGCGCCTTTTAAATCGGACACTCTACCATTGTTGGTTTTAGAAAATTTAGGGTTACCAATTACCATTGACGATAAACTTCGGCCCAAAACAGCTTCTTTTTCTTTGAGTTTTATAGCGTCTTTCGGGTTGCTCAAACGCAATATTTGAACCCTATCTACCAAATACACACTATCGCTTTTGGCTTTAAACATGTCTGGATTTACTAAGTGGTAAATACCGTCTGGCGAAAAATAAATCTTCTTTATGTCATCGCCTAAAAGTGTATCAATAGGTGCCCAATATCTATCGTAAGACTTCACGTCCTCGGCTTCAAATTCTAATGACCGTTGCATAAAACGGTAGTGTTTTAGTTCCAAATCTTTTGCATTGGGCAGCGCACATACCGAAATGGATTTATGGTTCATTACTACGGCAAAATAAAAAGGCTCGAACTTCTCATTAATGCATCGGATAATCTCCACCAATGCTTCATTTTTTTCCAAACTCTTTTGAATGTCGTTGGCATCGGTTTTGTCCTTCTTCTTTTCATCGTTTGCGATTTGCAACATTTCGTTTTCTAGTCGCTCCGCATTTCTAAGCAATGATTCCAAATCTTGAGCCTCTTCATCAGCAGAATTGCTTCCCATAAGGGCTGATGTATAGTTTTTTTGAGCAGCATACCATTCTTCCAACTTACCAACTAATGATGGGTTACCTGTTTTCAAGATTTCACCTTCAAAATCGGTTTTAGATCTTAACAGCACTCCTTTAGTATGCATGCGGTGGGTAACCAAATCTTTTAGAGAAGATGTGCTTTGGTCTGTCGTGATTTTGACATAAGGGTAATATTGCAATTCTTTGGAAATGGCTGCGAAATATTTTTGCTTTTCACGTTGAGTTAAAAACAAGAAATCTTTGGTAAGAAAAACCTCTCGGGCAGCCATAACTTCTTCCAATTGTTTCAAGCCTTTATCATCGCCATTGATGATGCGCGTACTGGCTTCTTTAAAACTCAAATCGGCCAATGCTGGATGCAAATCGTTGTAAATTCTACGGCCTTTTTTACTGGCTATTCCGTACTCTTTCTCGGCTTTGTCAATTTTGCCCCAACTGAAATAGATATCTCCTTTCAAACTTCCTAAGCGAACTATCATTTCGTGGAAAGGATCTATTTCTTCGTAAACATTCAAGGAGCTATCGGCACACAATAGTGCAGCTTCATAGTTTTTTTGTTCTAGTAGTAAGCCCGCTTTCATCCACATTCCGAAAGCATAGTCGGGATGATTAAAACCCAACTCCCGAGCAATTATGGCTAAACTCTCGTTTACTGAAGCAAGTTGATTGGTTAAATCGGGTTTAATAAAAAATGCCATCCACGTTTTTTTGATATTGCTGATGGCTGGTTTAAAATGCTTCGCACCATATACAGCTACTTCTTTGGCATGCAACTGCACTAATTTATTGTAAGCCAATTCTCTATCGCCCAAAACAATATCCATATTAGCTTGCAACTCCATGGCTTGTAAAAGCTGTATGTTATTGCCACTAGACTGTTTAAGCAAAATCTCTTCTGCCAATCCTACCATTTTTTTAGCCGCTGGCAAATTGCCTTCTTGCATGCGCAGTTTGGCTAAACTCAAATAAGTATTTACCAACGGAAATGCCTTATCGCCAAAACGTTCTCTTTTTTTATTCAAGGCCTTTTCCAAAATCTTATTGGCCTCGTGGTATTCACCCAAAAACAAATGCACAGATGCACGAACTTCTGGATCGATGTTTACAAATAGTTTCTGTTGTTTATCCGACTTATTGAGTTTTTTGAATGCTTTTCCAAAAGACTTTTGGGCGCGGTTATAATCGCCTAACAATTCATACAACGAACCTTCCATATACCCTAAATAAATATCGTTGGCTTCGGTTTTGTTGGCTTTTTTCGTTTCGTTTTCTATGGTTTGAAATTCCTCAACCAAATCGGACAAAGGATTGATTTTACCCCCCACTATATACACTTTACCAAGATTATACAGCGCTTCAAGATATTGTTGATTGTACTTACCCCCTAACCTTTCTCTGATAGACAAACTTTCCTTTGCAAATTTTTCGGCTTCAACTAAATCGTTTAAAAACAGTGCTTGAAAAAAACACAGTTCTATTGTTTTAAGATACAATGGGTGTTGTTTACTAAAGTCTTTTACCAATTGTTTAATGGCTGCTTCCGACACTAAATGTTCTGGAGCTTGTTGGTACAAATATTTCAGTTTCAACAAGGCTATTTCAACATCGCCATCGCGTTTACCAGGAGCATCATCAAAAAAATTATCTTCATGCGCTTTCCCGTATCTATTGGCCGCAACTAGAGCCGCATCGTAATCGCCAATACTTAAGAAGTACTGTTCCATGTATCTAATTTCACGGATTACAGCTTTACTTACTTCAAAATTGCCCGACACAAATTGCAGCAAAGCATCGGCCTGACGTTTGGCATTTCTAAAATCTTTTACATACCTACTTTTCTCAAAACTTACTAGATATTTGGTGACAGTGGTATTGCTTTTGCTCGCGTTTTTATAATAATCAACTGCTTTTTGAATATCCACACCCATTCTTTCACCTGCGGATGCTTTGTTCAATTCAAAATACAATTTGGCTAAACTCAACTGTTCAAACACCAATTCTGCATTGTAATCTTCTAGGTTCTTACCCATTACATTCACCGCACGTTCTCGCCATTTCAATGCCGATTTTTTATCGCCCATAGACAGGTGCAAATCACTTATCATAGAACATAATCTAGCAGTCCATGCCGTACCCTTTCCGAGCACATGAAACAAGTTGTCTTCTTGTTTATCCGCATTATCAAGTGCCAATTTTTGCTCGCCATTGAGTGCAAGAATTCGAATTTGAAGTAAGGCCATCCTTCCATAATTGTCCTTCAACTCCAATAATTCTTGCTTGCCAATGCCCTTCATAAAAGACTTATCGGCTAAAGCTTTTTCCACGGCTAATTGCGCCTCGGCTAAAGCCTGTAAATTTTCATCGGGCTGAAACAAATATCCTTGTTCTGTTAAAATAGAAAATCGCAAAAGTTCGGTACTTACACTAGCCGGAAAAGCCAAATTGTACGTATTTGCATCAAACGGATTAACGGGCACTAAATCAGAAACAGCTTTGTAATACCCAGCTGAATAAGCAACACTCAAAATGCCTTTTTTAAGACGTATTTTTTCATCCAAATCAACATCCGAAGGCAGAGAATTGAAACTTCTTACGGCAGAATGAAGCATTTCTTTGGTGTATTGCCCATTTCCTATTTGATACTGAGTAAGCAATTGAGCCGTGTAATACTCCGTTTTATCCAACGCCGACCATTCTAAAGTATCGCCTTTTTTCATCAAAGGCTTTAGAGCTTTTTCGGCTTTATAAAATTTCTGTTTTGCTAATTGTTTATAGCTTTTAGCAAAGGCCTTTTTTAGCTTTTTATCTTGTCCAAATACCGTTGCGCTTGTTAAAAACAAACACAATATCACACCAATTTTAAATCGCCACATAGCCCCTTGAATTTCGTCCAAAAATATTCATTACAATATAACCAATTCGTTCCAACGAGGTTATTCGACGCTCTATCGGAAAATATGTAGTACATTAATTGGGTAAACTCGATGCCCATGTTTGATTACGATGTAACCATAATAGGTGGAGGACCAGCAGGTTTTGCCGCAGCCATGAGAGCCGTTAACCTTGGTAAAAGAACCTTGCTGATTGAAAAAAATGAGCTTGGTGGATATTCTATATACAATGGGGCATTATCAACCAAAACCTTATGGGAAATAAGTCTACGTTTTGTCCTTTCCTCTGGTAGCAACAATGGATTCTTTTCAAAAGAAAGCACTCCAGATTTTCACAGTATTTGGGCGCAAAAAAAGGCCGCGACATTTGAAAAAACAGAACGTCTTCAAAAGCAAATTGATTATTTAGTTAACCATCATTACTTAACATTCAAAAAAGGAGCAGCATCTTTAGTAGACAAACATACTATTCAAGTTAATTCTGAAACTTTCAGCAGTCAATTCATCATTCTAGCTACAGGTTCAAGACCGCGCCAATTACCAAACATTCAAGTAGATGAAAAACACATTTTCACCTCCGACGGAATAGAAAATATTGAAGATTTTCCGACTAGCTTGGTCATTTTAGGGGCAGGTGTGATTGGTTGCGAGTACGCTACCATCTTCAGTAATTTCGGAAAAACACGCGTGAGTCTTATCGACAAGCAAGATCAAATATTGCCGTTTGAAGACGATGATATTGTAAGCCATATTCGACAAAATTTTGAACAACGCGGAGTTAGAATTCATCATCACAGCTCGCTGATTCGCATGGAGGTAATTGACGGTCTTGTTGAATACGAAATCCAACTCAATAATGGTCAGACAGAAATTCATCGAGTAGAAAAAGCATTGATCTCAGTAGGGCGGGTTCCAAATCTTGAACATATTGGACTTGAAAATGCTGGAGTTGAATTAGACGAGAGAGGCTATATTCTTGACAATGATTGCAGAACCAGTGTATCCAACATATTTGCAGTGGGCGATATTACCGCAGATGTTGCCTTGGTAAATGTTGCCGAGTTAGAAGGACGTCATGCAGTAGAAAAAGCATTTGGTATGGATGTTCAATGCATTTCATACAACAACATATCTTCCATCATGTTTTTACGACCTGAAGTAGCTGCTGTAGGACTGAATGAAAAACAAGCAAAGGCAAAGAAAACCCCCTACCGAGTAGCCATTATTGATTACAAACTCGTGAGTCGGGCCATTGCCATGCGCAGAACGAATGGATTGTTCAAAGTACTTGTTTCCGATGACGAAAAAATGTCCATTTTAGGTATGAGAGTGGTTGGCCCACATGCCTCAAGTACCATACAAGCGGTTTCGGTACTTATTCATTTGCAACAAGGTGTACGTGCTATTGCAGAAACTGTTCATGCTCACCCTAGCATGCCAGAAGGCATACAAGAATGCGCCCGCGTACTGCTTGGCACAAGTGTTCTAAACACTGAAATGTTAGGCCCTTTGGTACAATGTTTTAGAGTGGATAGCCATGGCAGACATACGGAGCTCAATCAAATAAGTCCGAATAAGAATATCTTGAAGATTTGAAAAATACACTTTCAAGGATACCACAATAGTAATGCATTGCGTTTTGATTATCTTCCTAACGCAAATTTACCCCTTGAAAAAAACTATTGCCCTTACTCTAATCGCACTCACAATCGGATTTACTGCTACCGCTCAGCAAACAATAAATAGCATAGAACAAGCTGTATTGCTGAAAGCCGAAACCGTATTGCGTTTGAATTTAAATCAGAAAAACTATTACGATTTTCCTGTTCAGCTTCAAAAGTTTGACAGTTTAAAGTACTTGAGTTTAAAAAAGAATCGATTGGGAGAAATTCCCGAATGGTTCAGTGAACTAGCCGCTTTAGAAGAAGTGCATTTTGAGAAGAATTTGATTGCCGATATTGGCATACTCAATCTGCCCAAACTAACCAGTTTACACCTCGATAAAAACCAACTCGACACCGTTTACCTTGTCAGAAGTAGACTACCAGAATTGGAGGAATTGTTTCTTAACAACAATGGTCTTAAATACATAGACCAAGGTTTATGCAAAATCACTTCACTCAAAAACGCATCGGTGGCATTCAACGAACTCAAGCTGTTACCCAATTGCAAAGCATTTGAAAATTTAGAAGTTTTTCATGCCGAAAACAATCAACTATTACAATGGCCATTCAAGGATGCGCGAATGTCAAAATTGAAAGAATTGTATTTGAATAACAACCAGATAAATCGATTTCCAAGCAATTTACAGCACCTTACTTCTCTAGAGGTACTTAATCTGAGCAACAACGATTTACGTCAAATACCGAGCGAAATATCTATGCTAAAAAATTTGAAAATATTGACCTTATCGGGCAACAAACTTGAAAATTTACCCGAAAGCATCAAAAATTGCGACAAATTAAAGCACCTCTACTTGGTAAACAACCCCATTTCGGAGGTAGAACTCAAAAAAATAAAAGCATATCTACCTAATTGTCAGGTAATTATGTAACATAAAAAAGTATTTTCAAAAACATTTGGATATGAAGCCAAAAAAATTACTTTTGCCCATAAGACACAAAATTTAAACACATGTACTGGACACTCGAATTAGCCTCTCATTTAGAAGAAGCTCCATGGCCTGCTACAAAAGATGAGTTGATCGATTACGCTTTACGTTCTGGTGCTCCACTTGAGGTTGTAGAAAACCTTCAAGAACTAGACGACGAAGAAGATTACTACGAAACCATTGAAGATATTTGGCCAGATTATCCATCCAAAGAAGATTTCTTCTTTGATGAGGAAGAATACTAGGGCAGAACATAATCATGCCGAGAAAGCTGTTACCTTTGTGACAGCTTTTTTTATACATTTTTTTTAATCGAGCCAGTACTGGCCGACTGCATACATAATGATTGGTACCATTAACAAATTATTAAAGGGAATTTTCGGAGACAAATCCAATAAACAATTGGCAGAACTCCAGCCCATTATTGATAAAATTCACTCATTCGAGGCCGAATTAGAAAATCTTAACACCGACCAAGTTCGTAACAAAACCGTTGAGTTAAAACAACGCATTGCCGACCATCTTTCAGGCAGTCAAAAACAAATTGACGAGCTTAAAGAAAAGGCTCTTGCTCCTGATGTAAACGTTTACGAGAAAGAAGCTCTTTACGATCAAATTGATGTTATTGAGAAAAAGCAAAACGAAGAACTAGAAGAAATTCTAGACATCATTCTTCCTGAAGCTTTCGCTGTGCTAAAAGAGACGGCTAAACGATTTACCAACGAAGAAACCATAAAAGTTACTGCCACTGAAATGGATAGAGACTTAGCCACAACAATGGCTTATGTTGACATAGAAGGTGATCAGGCAATTTGGCAAACGACTTGGGATGCAGCAGGCGCCGACATCAAATGGGCTATGGTGCACTACGATGTTCAGCTTATTGGTGGATACTCTTTGCACAAAGGTAAAGTAGCCGAAATGCAAACTGGTGAAGGAAAAACATTGGTGGCAACACTACCTATGTACCTTAACGCTTTGGCTGGAAGAGGAGTGCATTTGGTAACCGTTAACGATTATCTTGCTCGTCGTGATAGCGAGTGGATGGCTCCTATTTTTGAGTTCCATGGTCTTACCATCGACTGTATTGATAAATACAAACCACACAGTCCTGAACGTATAAAAGCATACAACGCAGATATTACTTATGGTACCAACAATGAGTTTGGTTTCGATTATTTGCGTGACAATATGGCGGGTGAAAGCAATGGCATAGTACAGCGCAAACACCATTACGCCATCGTCGATGAGGTAGATTCAGTATTGATTGATGACGCTCGTACACCTTTGATTATTTCTGGTCCAACACCAAAAGGCGATCAACAATTATTTGACGAGTTAAAGCCCAACGTACAACAACTATTTACGGCACAAAAGAACTTCGTAACCAAACTTTTATCCGACGCTAAAAAGACTTTAACATCGGGTACAACAGACAAAGAAGCGCTTAAAGAAGCCAATCTCTTGTTGTTTAGAGCGTATAGAGGTTTGCCAAAAAACAAAGCCCTTATCAAATTCCTTTCGGAAGATGGTATTAAGGCACAAATGCAAAAAACCGAGAATTACTACTTGGCTGAGCAAAGCAAACACATGCCAGAGGTGGATAAGGAATTGTATTTCGTTATCGATGAAAAAGCCAACAGCATAGATCTTACTGAAAAAGGTATTACCCTTATTTCAGGACCAGACAATCCAAACTTTTTCATCATGCCAGATATTTCAACTGAGCTAGATGAATTAGAGAAAAAAGAGATTGAAGCTCAAGAAAAATTGAGTCAAAAAGAAGCCATTATTCGCGATTACAGCATCAAATCTGAACGCATACATACCATCAACCAATTACTAAAGGCCTACACTTTGTTCGAAAAAGATGTAGACTATGTAGTAATGGGCGGTAAAGTTCAGATTGTAGATGAGCAAACTGGTCGTATAATGGATGGTCGTCGTTATTCTGACGGATTGCACCAAGCCATTGAAAGTAAAGAAGCTGTAAAAGTAGAAGCTGCAACGCAAACGTATGCATCGGTTACTTTGCAAAACTATTTCCGTATGTACCACAAACTGTCTGGTATGACAGGTACTGCTGAAACAGAAGCCTCAGAACTTTGGGATATTTATAAACTCGATGTATCGGTAATCCCAACCAACCGTCCTATTCAACGTAAAGATGAGCAAGACAAGGTATACCGAACTAAGAGAGAGAAATACAATGCCATCATTGAAGAAATTGCAGAACTGAGTGCGGTAGGTCGACCAGTATTGGTAGGTACAACTTCAGTAGAAGTATCGGAATTGCTTTCGAAAATGTTGACGTTGAAAAAAATCGATCACCAAGTATTGAACGCCAAATTGCACCAACGCGAGGCTGATATTGTAGCCAAAGCTGGTATTGCCGGTACAGTTACCATTGCAACCAACATGGCAGGTCGTGGTACCGATATTAAACTTAGTGAAGAAGTTAAAGCGGCAGGTGGTTTGGCTATCGTTGGTTCTGAAAAACACGATTCACGTCGTGTAGACAGACAGTTGCGTGGTCGTTCTGGTCGTCAAGGAGATCCAGGATCGTCTCAATTCTACTTATCACTAGAGGATAACCTCATGCGTTTGTTTGGGTCTGAACGTGTTGCTAGCATCATGGACCGTTTAGGTCTCGAAGAAGGTGAAGTGATTCAGCACAGCATGATTACCAAATCCATTGAACGTGCTCAGAAAAAAGTCGAAGAAAACAACTTTGGTATCCGTAAACGTTTGCTAGAATACGATGATGTATTGAACGCACAACGTGAAGTTATTTACAAACGTCGTCGTCATGCATTGTATGGTGATAGATTAAGAGTGGATATTGCTAACATGTTCCAAGACGCTGCAGCTGCTTGTGTAAGCGATTATCATGCGGTAAAAGATTACTCTGGATTTGAATTGGATGTCTTGAAAATATTTGGTACTGAAACCAAAATTACGGCTGAAGAATTTGAAAAGAACAAACTAGAAGATCTTATCCAACAACTTGAAAAAGAAGTTTGGGCTAGCTATAAGCACAAAAACGAAACCATTGCCACAACTACTTTCCCTGTAATAAAGGATGTATATGAGAACCAACAATCTCAATACAAAAACATAGTGGTACCGTTTACCGATGGTGTAAAAGCTATGCAGATTCCTGTGAATCTGGAAACAGCTTACAAGAGCGAAGGTAAAGACGTCGTTCTAGAACTTGAAAAACGTGTAGTACTATCGCTTATTGACGATGAGTGGAAAGAACATTTGCGTGAAATGGATCATTTACGTCAGTCGGTTCAATTCGCAAGTCACGAACAAAAAGATCCTTTGTTGATTTATAAGTTCGAGTCATTTGAATTGTTCAAGGCCATGATTACTCGTTTGAACAACGATGTGGTTTCTTTCCTTATGCGTGCGTCGTTGCCTGTAAATGCTGAAGCTCAGCAAGCAGCTCCGCAACAAAAACCTAAAAGCGTAGGTGTAGCATCAAGACCTGGTCAAACAGCCAATGCTGCTGCTCATACCAATACTGCTCCTCAGCAAAAAGCTCAACCAGCTGTTGCAGAAGAAAAAATTGGAAGAAACGATGCTTGCCCTTGTGGAAGCGGGAAAAAATACAAACAATGTCACGGTAAAGCCTAAGGCAAATGAACCGTAGAAATAGTGTTTTTAGTCAACTAGATATTACGGTAATTGCCCTTGGGTTGTTCCTTATTTTCTTTGGGTGGATTAACATTTATGCCGCTGGTTACAAGCCAGAGTATTCGAGCATATTTAGTTTTTCTCAGGAATACGGAAAACAATTTATCTGGATTTGTACAGGTGTATTTTTATTCCTAGTTATTTGTCTGCTCGACTCCAGTATTTTTACCAAGCTGAGTTATCTCTACTACGGAGCTGCTATGGCACTGCTCGTCGCTGTACTCATATTTGGTAAAGAAGTCAATGGTGCTAAAAGTTGGTTTGGCGTTGGTTCTGTAGGTTTTCAACCTTCCGAATTCGCAAAAATAGCCTGTGCTTTACTCTTGTCTAAACACTTATCTGATCACCCTAAAAAAAGCTCGAAGAATTTACTCATGGCATTGGGCATAATTGCTTTGCCTTGCATACTCATCATGCTTCAACCCGATACCGGAACGGTTCTAGTATTTACAGCATTCATTCTTATTCTTTATCGTTTTCAGTATGTAGGTAACATCATATTGGCAGG